>Ga0185299_10000017_pt1 | contig 538359 bp, 473 predicted proteins | sample PaiPotPPA55metaG_FD_128002 | JGI IMG/M metagenome (GOLD analysis project Ga0185299, IMG submission 128002) | Iron sulfur acid spring bacterial and archeal communities from Banff, Canada, to study Microbial Dark Matter (Phase II) - Paint Pots PPA... ...
AGCCTGACCGCATCCGCCGCAAAACACCAGCGGCTCCCTTCAAACGGCCCTATCAAAACTGCCCTGAAAGAAAGCTCGGGTAGAGCCCTGCTTCGCGCGGGGCAGCCCTGATAGGGTCCTAACGTTTATGAGGACTCATCTGCATCAGGATTTGGGTCGCAGTTCTCTAGCGACTAGGCTCCACGGCTTTACATCCGGTCTCCCTCTATGGAGATTTGAGTGCATGCCTGAGATGTAGCATTGGTGTCATCTGTTTGACGACACTCTATGCCTCGTTATCTACCTCCAAGCGATTTTCGGGCTCGCCGTAAGGTCCTCACCCGTAAGGACTTCGGTATTGCTTCGGCACCTGAGCCTCCTCCTTCAGACCTTATAGACAAAAAGGTATGGCAAAGCCTGGTGATCTTGCCCGAAGACGTCGCAATCCGAACGTCGAGTCATCAAGGAACCACGCTGGCCCAGTTGGACGAACTGAGTTCAGCATGGGTTTTCTCGACCAGAATGCCGCCGTACCGCGAACGCATGTCTCCCGTCATGCTCGATGCCCACGACGAACTCCAAGCATCAATCTATAACTGCCTGACGGGATACTACCGTTTCTCGATTGGCGGACTGAGGAACGTATTGGAGCTGGTCGCTATTGGCTGTTGGGCCGAAGTCTGCGGAAAGAAACCAGAGTTCCGTGATTGGCAAAAGGGCAAGATCGAACTGGGCCTTGGCAGAGCCTGCGACGGGCTGATCTCCGGCGCTTCGGCCCTCGAGTCACACCTCAAGGCAACCGTGAACGACACCCTGTTTGCTCAGCGGGACCCCGCCGGCACGTCTCAACTTGCCAAAGAAGGCGGCTTTGTAAGGCGGAGTTTTAGCGGCCTGTCGAATTATGCCCACTCAAGACCCAAGTTCGTTGATTCGCATTTACGCAAGAGCAATGGGCCGATTTATGTGCCGTCTGCCTTCAAACACGTCGCCTGGATGCACTTTGAAACCATCGCCCTGGCCTACGTCTTAGCCTTGATCGCGAGGCCCAAGATGCGTATATCCCCAAAGATCCGCGAGCTCTATGAGGACACAGATCGCGTCCGTTCCCGGATTACACGCGCCGCGTTTGCACATTTGAGCTGAAAACCATCTCCGCGCTCCTAGATGAGATGCCACAACTGCTGCGAGCCTGTTGCTTAAACGCCTGCTGGCCCGCAATAATCGGAAGTCTCCCCGAAGACGTTTTGCCGCTGGATACGAAGACGTAAGGCGCCGTTTGCCTGGCCTGAGAGGACACATATCGGCATGATCAGGACGAAGCTCGATCAAGCGGCCCGGCCCCCAATACATCGTGTCCCAGACTCCATATTCCAGCCAGCATTTCTATCCGGCGTTCTTCTGTTACTGCTCTTGGTGATAGCAGCCAACCGCCGCACGAGTGCTGGACTGTCGCTGTTTCTCTACTTCGATGCGGCACCCCTATTCGCTACCCTGGTCTGTCTTGGATATCTTGGATTTTCCAAAAGAGGCCGCCAGATCGTCGCCGCGACGCTCGAAAACCAGACGGCAGAGAAACACAAAGCATGGCGTACTTGGCATGACCTCAGCCTGAGTGTGTGGGTCCTACAGCTGTTCACTATACCGAGTGTTCCGATGCTCCTCCCTATGGCGCAGCTGACCATCGTTCTGAGGAGCTTTTTCCAGCAGCGCCGCCTCGCTCGTGAGCTGGAATTTACCTGGATCGCGTTGAACGCGGTGCTCGCATTCCGGATGCAGTATCTCGGACACACGAGACTCGGGATTCTCTTAGCGGTTGGCTCCGCCATCTCAGCATTCGTGAGTTTGGCCTCCAACCTTGTCGTGAAACGCGGAGTCGTACGTCTTTACACCCTTGCTCCTGACATCATTACCCCGGCGAAGGTCTTCAGTTGGGCGCTGGTAGTCATCGTCTCTTTCGGCTGCATTCATTTTCATTACGCCCAGGCGGACCCGGGCGCATATAAGGGCATCACTAGCTGGCAAGACGGGTTGTACTTCAGCGTCGTCACGTTCGCCACGGTGGGCTACGGCGACGTTTATCCAGTGAAGGATGTGGCGCGTTGGGCGACAATGGCCGAGATACTGTCTGGGCTCGTTCTGCTTGTGATCGCTGTCAATGCGACTGTGTCTGTGTGGCTACAGAGAAGCCAGACCCCGAATCCAGAGGGACCAGAGATCGACGCGTCGAAGGCCCCTGCCGCCCGAGAGGAGGCCGGTACCGCTCACTCCGCTCCATTGGATTGAAGTGCTTTAAGGGCATTTTGTCTTCTCTGATCTGGCTGGACTCTCTCCCAGAAGGCCTTTGCATAGAAACCAAAGACTCCGGCTGTCTGTTGCGGGTCATACGCCATCGCATTCACGAGGCTCAGCAGCAGTTGAACCAGCTTGGAGTTGTCCTGGTAGAACTCCTCGATCTCATCATCGGTCGCGCTCGCCCCAGGCGCCATCGCCTCAGATCGTTTTACCTGGCGATGCGCCAAACGTTCGTTCCGCAGTGTCCGGAGATTTAACAATACAGCGTGGCGGGGTCCCTCCGCTCTGTACTTACCTATCAGCTTTAAGACTTCTGCTGCTTTGCCACCGAGGTCTCCTCGGACGTGCACCAAGACGTCATCGAGGCCCATCTTGCTTGCTCGCTCCTGAGCTAAGGCATCGATAACCTGCTTCTCTCGCAGGATCTTCCAGATTGCATCCATACGGACGCCCTTCGCTTGTTTATCCGCGTCCCACAATCTGACCAAGGCAAGAATCACCTCTCGTCTCAGCGCCGATCGTGTTACCTGAAACGCTTGCGTCGCGTAGGAATTGCCCAACCGAGCGTGAAGGTCCTGATCGTATGCTGCTGGCTTCCATACCTCGTGAAAGGCGACGGCCAGATCGAACTCCTCCCGTGCAGCCGTCACCATCTGCTTCAAGTTGGCAATCGTTTCGTCACACATACCCATAGGGCTCTTACTCAGGAAAACACAGCTTTGCGGATTTGCCGCAGCTCGATAACGAAAAAGAGAGTTGGCGGGGAAAGTAATACTTCCGCACACAGACTCGCGCACGATACGCTTAATGGGCGATGTTTCAACTCATGAATATGGTGGTTCAAATGCGGCCGTTCGAGGAGGCGCGCTTCAAGAATCTACTTGAATTAGCGCAGGCCCAGTTTGACCCGAACATCACGGAACCTGAAGCCCAGGTACTCGTCCATTCTGCAGCGGGCTATCCACTCCCCACACCCCCTGCCTCAGGACCACACCTTCCTATCCGGGCAGAGTTTCTGCGTTGGTTGCTGACGGATACAGAAGCAGCGAAACATATCGATCCTAAAGGAGTGAGAGTCTGGTCTGCACATATAACCGACCCGCTCGACCTTCAGGGCTGCACCATCCCCCATCAAGTCTATCTGCACGGTTGCATCTTCGAGCAGCCCGTTGGACTATTCGCCAGCGATATACAAGGACTGTACATGCTGGGCGGGGAGCTCAAAGAGGGCCTGCTTGCCGACAGCATCAACGTTCACGGACCTGTCTTCATCAAGCACGTCAGGTGCACCGGAGGAATCCACCTTGTCGGCTCAGATATAGGGAGGAACATTGATATGACGGGGACCGAGATCACGGCCACCGGCATGTCACTGGTACTGGACGGCGCAAAGATACGAGGCAGTGCCTTCTTTCATGATCGCTTCCGCGCATCTGGAGAGGTCAGGATGCTGAACGCCAAAGTCGGCGGCGACTTGGGTTTCCGTGGTGCAACGCTGTCAGCGACTGATCGGGCAATATCGCTCGATAAGATTGCGGTGGAAGGTAACGTCTCGTTTGCCAACTGGATTCGTTCCGACGGGACCGAAGAGGCATTTCACTCCGATGGCTCGGTAAACCTTCCCGCAGCGCGCATCGAGGGGGATCTCGATTGCCAGGGTGCCGATCTTGCCGCAACAGACATCTCTCTTAACCTTTCAACTGCCAAGATCCGTGGCCATGTGTATCTCCGGGGTGGCTTTCGAGCGAAGGGCACCCTTCTGATGCATAGCGCAGAGGTCGGCAACAGTATCGACTTTAGTGGCGCGAAGCTAACGGGAGCAACGAGGGCAATCTGTCTTGAAGCTGCGACTGTGCGGGGGACGATCTCCATATGCGATCAGTTTTCGAGCCATGGTCGCATCGAAGTCCAGTACTCACATATCGACGGCAATCTCGTTTGTGACAACTCCAGGTTCGCTGCTCTTTATTGCGCCAACATGACTCTTAAGGGAGACCTTCAGTGGACGGGCATACAGGAACCAGAGAAGACATCCCTCTGGCTGAACAGCGCTTCAGTCAAGAACGTCCGCGATGAGCGTGAAAGCTGGCCAAAACAAGGCGACCTGCACCTGGACGGCTTGCAGTATGTCGAGCTGACTCTGCACACTGCACGGACCGAGGCGGACCTGAAGAACAACAGCTTGGGGCCCGAACATGAGCTCAAAGTCGGGGACCGTGTTGCCTGGCTCAAGCTGCAGCCGCAATCCGATCTCTCAGAACCTCAGCCCTGGATGCACCTTGCAACAGTCCTTCGGGCAAAAGGTGACGATGATGGAGCGAAGCAGATCATCTTTGAGCTACGACGGGTGAAGGCCAAACCATCCAATCCCGTCATGCGGCTTTCAAAGGTCTTGTTTGCCAAACTGCAGCAACAGCCTCTATGGATACTTCTTCCGATTATCCTCACGACGTCGCTTGCAACTGGTCTGTTTGGGGTCGCAGGAGCCGAGGGCGCGATGGCTCCTACGAACAAAGATGCCTACGTGGCCTGGGCGAAGGGCACACCGTTCGCAGCGAGCTATCCCCGCTTCAATCCGTTTGTGTACTCCCTGGAGAATGATCTCCCTCTCCTGAAGCTCGGGTTTGACGACAAGTGGGCTCCCGACCAGAACTATCAGGCAAAAGAGCCGATCATCTCGTATGGGACGCTGCGTTGGGCGAGAGTCTTCGTGGTGCTGCTGGGCTGGTTCCAAGCTACGGTGCTCGCGGCTGCCATTGGGCTGCGCTTCAAGAACTGACTCGCGCACAGCTTAAACGTTTGCCACTTTCAGTCCAGGCCGCCAATGCGGACTCGACGGCAACGAGGTTCGGATCAGTACCGATATGTCGTCTTGTCGGAAGTAATCCAAGAATCTCGTTATTGACCATCGAAGAGGCTTACTTGCCGGTTGGTGATGGGTGTAGCACCGATGAGCCTTGCTTTCATCTTGTCGGCTGGGAGGATACGCAAGAGGTGAACGGGCGGTCTCTCGGACGGAGCGAGATATTCGCTGTAGTCGCGCGGCTCCAGGAAGGTGGCCATACGCGGGTGAATCGGAAGCATGAGTTCATTCGGCTCACCCGTGAGCACTGCGAACGTTCGTTCCCACTGATCCGTCTTCGGATTCTTCCAGACGTTCCAAATGCCTGCCATCCCAAAAGGCTCCTGCCCTGGAACAACGAACTCGTACTTCGGCTTCTTGCCCTTGTACACTTTTTGCCATTCAAAGATCGAATCGGCAGGAACGATGCAGCGCCGCTGCTTGAATGAATCTTTCCAGAACTTCGAGTTCTCGATTCCCTCCGAACGTGCCACGAAGAGTAACCGATCTGGGAGTTTAAAGGCCCAGCGCATCATCTCGATCTTACGTTCGCCTTCCTGATTGACGGTGACCACAGGCTGCATAGAACCCGGCGCAATATCATCTTCTGGACCAAGATAGAGTTCTTCTAGACCAACGCTCGCCTGAAACGCCTCCGCGATGCGCTGCTTGTCGAATTTTCGTTGGTAGCGGCCACACATGAGCCTAGTGTATGCCAGACAGCACAATGGCTTGAATTTAATAACATATTTGTTTGCATGAGCTTACCCCGGCAATGCACAAGCAATGATGCAAGTTAGAGTTGACAGGGACAGGCGTAAATAGGCGAACATAAGGCGAATACAACTTCGCTATGTCCTCGACCTCCGCAATCCGTCTCCAGATCGAAGCTGCCCTCAGTCACCGGATTCCCTCCGCGCTGACCCCGGCCCCGTGTATTTTGCGTCCGCAGGCAAGCGTGGGCATTGCTTCGGTCGATGAGCTCCTGGCCGGAGGACTGCCTCTCGGAGCGGTCACAGAGATGGTTGGCCCTGAATGTTCGGGGAGAACTTCGTTCGCGCTTTCGTTTGTAAGCCGCATGACCCAGACGGGCAGGGTCTGTGCATGGATCGATGTCTCAAATTCCCTGAACCCTGAGTCTGCAGCAGCAGTGGGCATGGACTTGTCCCGACTTCTCTGGGTGCGTTGCGGAGTCCCGGCAAGGAACCACCAGCAGACCTCGACAAACGGTTTTGCTTTGCCGGAAAAGTACCTCGTCCCACCTGCCATCAAGAAAGGGCTGCATGGAGGCGGCTTCGGGCCGCATCCGCGCCACGAAGTCAAAGGACTGTCGGTAGCGGTCAGCGAGTTTCTGAAACCTGAGGTAACAGCGGCGCGATGCGCGGAGCCACAACGCAGAGTGAGGACGGAGCGCGAGGTCTTCGAGCCAAACGCGCTCCAACCCCCAGTCCGCAAGAGGTCCTCAATGGTTTCCGGCAGCCCTTGGGCGCGGATCGAACAAGCGCTGCGCGTGATGGACCTGTTGTTGCAAGGCGGAGGTTTCAGTTGCCTCGTGCTCGATCTGGGCAGCACCGCCCCCGAATACGCGCTACGAATACCTCTGGCAACCTGGTTTCGCTATCGCGCGGCTGCGGAGCGAAGCCAGGCAAGCATCGTGCTGTTGACGCAACACGCCTGCGCGAAGAGCAGCGCAGCTCTGGTACTGCGCCTCCAACCCGGCAGTTCACTCCGTGAAGAGACAACCGTGTTTACCGGCGTCGAGTACTGCGTGGAGGTCACCCGCGAACGGTTTCTCGCGACATCGAACAATGTCATTCCTTTGCGAAAGCCGCCACAGAGAGCGACCGAGGCTCGATGGCGGGGCCGTACGACCTGGGCAGGCCGAAGATGACGAAACCTTCGGAGTTGTATGCCTGTGTGTACGCGAAAGAGTTTCAGGCGCAGGCCATGTTGCGATTGCGCCCGAACCTGCAACAGACACCGTGCGTCGTGATGGACGGCGAACCACCCTTGCAGTATGTGTGTGCCCGCAATGCCAGGGCCCATATCCTCGGCGTCGTTCATGGCATGACGCCGGTAGAGATCGATACGTTTCTCTCGATCACAGTGCTCTTGCGTTCACGTACCGAAGAAGCGGCTGCCAAAGCCGCCATCCTCGAATGTGCCGGAACCTTCTCGCCGCGTGTCGAAGACCGCAGCAGCGACCATACGTTTCTGTGCGTGATCGATATAGCGGGAACCGAAACGCTTTTCGGCCCTCCAATAATGCTGGCGAAGAGTCTGCGGGAACGACTCAAGATGTTGGGGATTACCGCCTCCATTGCTGTTAGCCGCAATGCTCAGGCCGCTGTCTGTCTTGCGCGTGGACGTTCCTCGCGAGCGGACGTGTCTGTGATCGCATCGGGAGAAGAGAGCGCCACTGTGGCTTCGCTCCCACTCACGGTTCTCGATCTCTCGGTAGAGCACGCGGAGACTTTCTCTCTTTGGGGCATACACACGCTTGGGATGCTGGCGAATTTACCGGAGAAGGCGTTGATTGCCCGCATGGGCCAGGAGGGCAAACGGGTTCGCCAATTAGCACGGGGGGAGGTGCCGCACCTGTTTCTGCCGGTAGCGCCAGAGTTCGCGCTCGAAGAGCGTATGGAACTCGATACGCCGGTGGAGTTACTCGATTCCCTGCTATTTGCTGTGGGCGTCATGCTGGAACAGCTCATTGTGAGGGCTACAGCACGTATCCTCGCGCTGGCCTCGGTCACGGTCACTTTGTCTCTAGGGGGCGGAGCCTCGCATACGCGCACAGTGCGGCCTGCATTGCCAACAAACGAGCGGCAACTCTGGATCAAACTCATTCATCTCGATCTTGAAGCCCATCCGCCACAGGCCGCCATCCTGTCGCTGACGCTTACTGCGGAGCCAGGCAACACAAGTAAAGTGCAACTCGGCTTGTTCTCCCCACAGCTGCCAGAGCCGGCAAGGCTCGATGTCACACTCGCCCGCATTCGCGCCATCGTTGGCGAGGATGGCGTGGGGCGTGCGGTTCTGAAGGACACGCATCGGATGGACAGGTTCGGCATGGAACCGTTCACGGTTCCAGCCGGGACAGGCTCCGGAACTATTTCAACGCCGGAGCGCGTCGCGTTGCGTCAACTCCGGCCCGCTGAATCGTTGACCGTGATGTTCCAAGAGAACCGACCGAGTGCATTTTTCTTTCGCGAAAAACGCTACGACGTAGAACACTCTTATGGTCCATGGTTGACGAGTGGAGAGTGGTGGGGTTCGACAACATGGCAGCTTCAACAATGGGATCTGGTGGCACGTTCTCAGGATCGCTCGTTGCTCTGCTGTCGCGTCGTCTATGACCGGCTGCAAGGCCGCTGGCAGATGGTTGCGCTCTATGACTGACCGCTATGTAGAGCTGCACGCTGCGAGCGCCTTCAGCTTTCTCGAAGGCGCATCTCAGCCGGAAGAGCTGATGAAACGGGCGGCGGAGCTGGAGATGCCAGCAATGGCGATACTCGACCGCAATGGCGTCTATGGCGCTGCTCGGTTCTACACCAGCGGAAAGCGGAATAGAGTCCGCGCCCATATCGGCGCGGAGATTGTGGTGTCGAGCTTTGGAACAAGATGGAGGCCACCCGTCTGGTTGCCGCATCAGTTCGGATCTGAACCTCCACGTCTACCACTGCTCTGCGAGTCGCAGGCCGGATATCAAAATCTCTGCCAGCTCATCACACAGTTCAAGATGCGCGAGAAGACAAAAGTGGAGGGTGCGGCGAGATGGGACGATCTCGAACACTACTCTGCAGGGCTAATCTGCCTTACGGGTGGCGAAGAAGGCCCGTTGGCTTCGGCGCTGGCCGAGGGTGGCGAAGAAGCTGGGCGGAAGACAGTAGAACGGCTGGTGCGAATCTATGGCCGCAACAATGTCTACGTCGAAGTACAACGCCACTACGAACGTGAAGAGGAATGGCGCAATCAGGCGGCGATTCGCATAGCGCGTTCCCTGCACCTTCCGATCCTCGCAACCAATGGTGTGCGCTACGCGACTGCGTATGACCGGGAAGTATTGGATCTCTTTACTGCGGTACGCCATCACACCGAACTCGATCAGGCAGGACGGCTGCTCGCTCTCAACAGTCAACGTCATCTGCGTCGAGCGTCGGAGATGGTAAAGCTCTTCCACGATGTGCCGTACGCGATCGAGAACACCATCGAACTCTCTGCGCGCTTGCAATTCGAACTGGACGATCTCGGCTATGCGTTTCCGAAGTATCCGGTACCCGAAGGTGAGAGCATGGATAGCTTCCTGCGGAAGCGCGTCTCTGAAGGTGTCATGCGGAGATATGCACCGAAGAATGATTCTGCCTTGCTGGAAAGAGCGAAGAAACAGGTGGAGCATGAACTCGATCTCATCGCTCGGCTGGGCTTTGCCGGATATTTTTTGATCGTCTGGGATCTCGTCCAGTTTTGCAAGAGCCGCGACATTTTGATCCAAGGGCGCGGCAGCGCCGCTAACTCTGCAGTCTGCTATGCGCTCGAAATTACGGTGATTGATCCGGTCGGCATGGAACTTCTCTTCGAGCGCTTCCTATCGGAGAACCGGGGGGAATGGCCTGACATCGACCTCGATCTGCCCTCCGAAGGTCAACGCGAACAGGCTATTCAATATGTCTACCAACGTTATGGAGAGTTGGGCGCGGCCATGACAGCCAACGTCATCACCTATCGCGGCAAGTCAGCGGCACGCGAAGTTGGCAAAGCGCTAGGCTTTGACCATGAATCTCTAGGCCGGTTGTCAAGTCTCGTGAGTCAGTGGGAGTGGCGGGGAAAAAACGATACAATCGCGCACTCGTTTCATTATGCAGGCTTCGACATCCAACATCCCCGTATTGCGAAGTATTTGGAACTCTGTATGAGGATTCAAGATCTGCCGCGTCATCTCGGCCAACACTCGGGCGGCATGGTGATCTGCCAAGGACAGTTGAACTCCGTCGTACCCCTGGAGCGGGCCTCGATGCCGGGACGTACTGTCGTTCAATGGGATAAAGAAGATTGTGCTGATTTGGGCATCATCAAAGTGGACCTGCTCGGCCTCGGCATGATGGCAGTTCTCCATGACTGCCTGAAACTCATTCCGCAGCACTATGGCGAAACCATAGACTTGGCACAACTGCCCGAAGATGACGAAGTGTATCGAGTGCTACAGCAGGCCGACACCGTGGGCATGTTTCAGATCGAGTCCAGGGCACAGATGGCTTCCCTGCCTCGTAACTACCCGACACGGTTTTATGATCTCGTCGTCCAGGTAGCGATTATCAGGCCAGGTCCCATCGTGGGGAAGATGATGCACCCCTATATGCGGAGACGGCAAAAACGAGAGGCCATCACATATCCTCATCCGTCGCTCGAACCAGTCTTGAAGCGCACGCTGGGCGTGCCTTTGTTTCAAGAGCAACTGCTTCGCATCGCCATGACAGTTGCCAATTTCACGGGAGCGGAAGCCGAAGAACTGCGCCGCGCGGTAGGAATGCGCCGCTCGTGGGAGCGAATGAAAAATCTGGAGGTAAACCTCCGAGCGGGCATGACAGCCAATGGCATTGACCTAAAGACGCAAGACACCATCGTTGAGAACATCAGTTCGTTTGCGTTGTACGGCTTCCCGGAATCGCATGCGGCCAGTTTCGCGATGATCGCCTACGCTTCCGCCTATTTGAAGGTCCGCTATCTTGCGGCATTTACCTGTGCAATTTTGAATAACCAACCGATGGGTTTTTACTCACCTGCCGTCTTAGTCAAGGATGCACAGCGGCACGGTCTGCGTGTTCTGCCGATTGATGTACAGGTATCGCACTGGCCTTGCACCATTGAGCAGGAACAAGACGGCTCTTTGTCTCTGCGGATGGGACTTGGTTATGCGAAGGGACTACGCAATGAGTCTGCAGAGATGTTGGTGACATCTCGTATGCAGGATGGCCCCTTTCGATCAGCAGAGGACCTGGCTCAGCGCGTTCCGTCCTTGAACCGCAAAGAACTGACGTTGCTGGCCCGCATCGGTGCTCTGAACAAGATCGATGCTATTGAGCATCGCCGCGATGCGCTTTGGCAGGTGGACCGTGCTGGCAAGCTGGAAGGACCACTGCTGCGGCAGAGCAGTGAATGGCTGCAAGAGGATTCCCGGACATTACCTCTTCAGCAGATGACAACGGAAGAGCGTCTGGTTTCGGACTATGCCGGTACGGGTCTCACTGTAGGAAAACATCCCATGCACTACCGCCGTGCAGGATTGCATCGCCAAGGGATTCTATCCGCTCAGGAGCTGAAGACTTGCAAGGACGGACAGTTTGTACGAACGGCTGGGTGCATTATTGCTCGGCAGCGTCCTGGCACGGCAAAGGGGTTCATCTTTCTCTCCATGGAAGATGAAACGGGAATAGCGAATGTGATTGTGACACCCGATCTATACGAACACAATCGACTGACGGTGACACGTAGCAAGTTTCTTATGGTGGAAGGTCCAGTTCAGAATCAAGACGGCGTGGTTCATGTAAAGGCGACGCGCTTGATTTCACTCTCCAGCGATGGACTGGAGCTAAGTTCGCATGATTTTCATTGAGACCGGAGAGCATCCAGAAGGAAACAGCAGCCTAGAACTGTTCAGGAGGTGCTATTTTTGACAACTAATTTCCACGGCAATACGAATGTGCTACTATTTCGCACTTCCCTTTTTACTTTGTTATGGGCACGTTTCGCGCTTTTGGGTCATGTTTGATCGGGCCACGTAGCGTCTTTAACAGGTCATAATGGCACTCCAGGTCCCCTTTTGAAATTAAGGCAGTCCCGCTGCAAAGTACACCTTCTATTTGGAGAGAAATATGAAGAGACTGTTCGTCGGCATTCTTCTCTTGTCTTCCTTTTCATCCGAGGCAAATGCATGGGGACACAAAGGGCACGAGGTTGTCGCCTACATTGCCTACCAGCATCTTGATGCCGTAACCCGCAAGGAAGTGGATGAACTCGTTGCACTGAACCCTTGCTTCACGGAATGGAAGACAGCGGTAGCTCCGCTTCCTGCGGCTCAACAGTCAGTCGGGATCTTCATGTTGGCAGCCACCTGGCCCGACAGAATAAAGAACATCCCGCATGAACCCATATACGATTGTCAACCAAACCATAAGTTTATAGTTGACGGCGGTACATCTGGGTCAGGTACGGCGATCAGTTCGGATATTCCTCCGGCCACGCCAGAAGCAAGTCAAAATATCGGATATGGTGACACGCGACGGCATCAATACTGGCATTTTATTGATACTCCCTTCTCTCCCGATGGCACGAATGTCGACCCCTCATATACTCCTAACGCCCTGACTGAGTTGATGTTGTTGTCCAAAGCATTGCACACGAATGAAGGAGATGATTTGAAATCGTATGACCTGGTTTGGGTCGAACACTTGGTCGGCGACATACACCAACCTCTTCATGACACAACGAGGTTTACTACAGGTCATCCAAATGGCGATGAAGGTGGAAACCTCGTTCTCATCTGCGAAACCTCCGGATGCACAGATGAGCTTCACGGCTATTGGGATGACCTTCCCGGTCCGGGCAACGACCTCACCGCTGCAGTAGCGCTGGGTCAGCAGCTTGACACGCAGCCCGCTCCAGACGACGACGCAATCAACATTGAGAATCCTGCCGACTGGGTAAGCCAAGGTTTCGCATTAGCTAAGAACGTCGCCTACGCCTCGCCCATATCGGCGGATTCAGCAGGCAGCACGCCGGTCAAACCAGATGCAAAATACACTGCGCTTGCACGAAGCACCATGAGAGACCAACTCTTCTTGGCGGGATACAGACTCGCAACGACGTTGAACAACTATCTACAGTAGTAAGGTTCCGACGTCCCTTGATTTTGAGATGCTGCATTAGAGGAGAAGAAGCATTATGCCCTATTTAGCTGGTATTGTCGGACTGATTCTGTTCTGGATCGTCCTCCGTCTCGCAACTAAATCCAAAACATCCTCTATCATCACCGGAGAGGACGGAGCGCCAAGCACATCTAAAGCACAACTAGTCGCTTGGACTGCGGTAGTGGTGTTTAGCTATCTGGCACTGTACTGGGTTCGAATCCGTATGGGGAATTTTGCAGCACTTCCCTCCATTCCTCACAACGTGCTCATTGCGCTCGGAATCAGTGGGGCAACCGCCGTTGCAGCGAAAGCAATTGCCGTGAATTCAGCGGCGAATCCAGCTGCCAATCCTCCCCAAAATGCGATACCTTTGCCAGCCGTTCAAGGCCAAGCCATACTCAACTCAAGCGGCATTCTTCTCGATGACTCAGGAAAACCCGATATCGGAAAAGTTCAGATAGTGATCTGGACAATCATCGCGCTCGGGGTCTACTTAGTCACGGTGGTACATGCGGTGCACAAGGGGACGCCGGATCTCCCCGACATTGACCGAACACTCATGATCCTTATGGGCCTCGGCCATTCGATATACATAGGTCAGAAGGTCGCCGAGTCATAGGGTGGCCTTCTCTTTCTGTTACTCGGACTGGCTCTTGCGATCTGTGGCAGTCGCTCCGATCGATGCACACTCGCACATACTCCTCAACAGGGTCGCATTTGTAGCATGGATCACCACGCAGTGGGTCGATACGTGCCAGGGCTGAAGAGGTCGTTGGATGAAACAGTCCAACAACCTCTTTCGCTGTTCACCGAAACATTCAGCTGTACGTCGTTTTATCGGGGGAAAACGGGGATCCGTTTAGCCTTCCCTTTTGAGCGTCCCATTGCTCTGATCCCAAGGATGTACCGCGCTCATCCGTGTAAACGATCGTGAGCTCATGCCGAACGAACCGCAACTCCGCGTATTGCGAGATCGCGTTTTGGGTGCCATCTTCGCCTCGCCCGCTCACCCATACGAATGGCGTACAGCCAGGATCGCAAGTAGCCTCACGTTGTATGTCATGGGGAATACAACCGCTTCCTATCAGCCGAGCGTTATAGGGGACGGCGTTGTTTTCATAGACCGTGCACCTGTGCTCGTGGCCGAAGAACCACCCGAAGATCGCGTCCGAACCCACTCCTTGAGTGTTCAGAAGCTCCTCCACATCTGCCCTGAGTGGAGCCGAATCTTGGAACTCCTGCGCGTGAGCTGAAATGGGCTGATGGTGAGTGAGGAAGATATTCGCCCGCTTCGGTCCGTTCTTCAGCAGTCCGATCAGCCAGTTCCATTGCGTCGCCATTGGATCGTCCGGACCGCTCGGCTTCAGTCGACCGCCCAGATACGCGGTATCCAAGCCGATAATTCTCCAGAACTCACCCTCAAGACAGAAAAAAGGCTGCGCTTGCCTGAAGGCTGGTAACACCACGCTAAAGAATGACTCACCTCCACTGTACATCTCATGGTTGCCGTTCAAAGCGAGACTTGATCCCGGCGGGACGCCGTTTCCAGAATGCACCGGGTCTGCTTGCATTGGCCAATTACGAAGGAATGCCATGCATTCATCTTTCACTCCTCCGTAATAAATATCCCCAAGATGGATGGCGACTTTAGGCTGCGCCTGATGAACTATTGATGCCACATTCTTAGCTGCTGGGTTATCGCCACCCCAGTCCGCCAGTAATGCAATCGTGCATGTCTCATCGAGAGGAAGCGTCGCCGGTACTCCGGGGGGGTATGGTGCTTTCGCGAACTTAATATCCTTCCAGGCTTCGACTATGGCTTGCAGCAGAGACTTCTTTGCGCCCCTTAGGTCATGAATCTCATAGAAAAAGCTTTTCAACTTATAGGCACCTTGTTCAAGAAGTGTGGTGACCCAAATCGGGTTTTGATTTCCATAGCCTTGGAATCCAGGGATACCGCTGAACACGTTGGAGAGTACGCTCTGATACAGTCCCACTACGTCGACTCGGGAGGCGTAGTGGACATAGGGCTGTGGCACCTCTTCGCTGGATTTGTCTCTCACTTCGGTGAAATCGGCCAAGAGCTGCGTCCGATGTTGTTCGATTTCGGTCTCTGCTTGTGCCCCGGTCGCCGCCGTTATCGCCGCTTTCACTTCCGGCGTGGGTTGGTTGAACTCCTCAACGAGCTGCGCTGCGCTCGCCTTAACGAAATCATAGTGCCCTGCTGCATCGTTCATCGTTCCTCCGTGCTCCAGCCTTTTCGAAACAGATAGTATTCCGCCTGTTGAGCAGTTGTCATAGGTAAATCATTTAGGCCTAATCTCACATCAATGTATTGGCATCCGGATAGCCGCGCAGCGAGAAACAACAAGAATGACTGAGGGAAACCTTCCGCACGCTTACAAAGCTCCTGTTGATCGCGGCATTCCTGTTTCTACGTGGCAGCCCGCTCAAAGTGGCGATTCACACTGTCCCAGGCGATGTCCAATGACGCTGCAGGCTTCTGGCTTGAAAGAGCTGAGATCACCGCGGGCCCCCATGTATTCACGAATGCGGCTTTGGTGTCCTTCGCAACAGCACCAAGTATCGCAGCAAGGGTTTCCCGTTGTTTCATAAAGTTCGGATCCGAGGTCGGATCGGTGGCCGTAATCTCATCGAGCACCTGCAGTGTCTGCGCCAGGCCGGGCGCTACCCTGCAAATCGCGTCTGACCACCATCTGATCCCAACCCAATCAACCGTCACAGACGCTAGTTCGTTCGTAGATAGTGCGCCAAAGCCGGGTAATGTTTCGAAATTAGCGGTATTCCCATCCTCATCCATCGCGGACCAAGCGGCGTCATTCTCGAGGAAAGAGATACGGGTTGCATTGATAGGTTCTGTGGGGTCTATCAATCCGGTCATCACCTTGCGTCCGACACGTTCCAGTTCATCTTGTGTGCGAGGTGTGCGACTTACTACGTTAGAGAAAAAGATTGACATGGCTCCCGCGCCGACATAGCGCAAACTTAGACTGACTCTGGCGTGGGGAAAAGGAGCGTTGCGTGAAAGATCTGCGTCGAACGCTCCTGAGGGAATGAGTCCGAGTACCGTACCCAAGCGCACATCGTCCCGCAACTGCTGGGGACTCATATTGCTAGAGTAGTCAAGATAGTCTTGGGCTACAGACAGGCTGAGGCTAAGCCTCGAACCTACTGCCGCATAGCTCGCGGTCGTGATGAAGTCTTGCGCCAATGCAAGTCTCAGCTTCTGTGAGTCGGAAGCATACGGCGCGGAGACTGCAGAGATCCTGCTAGCCTCCGATGTATCCACAATGGTGAGTTGGCCCGTCTCGTCTTGAAGTATCGTGCACTTGGCGACGTAATCGTTGACAGTAGTCGCGTTGTAAAATCCGAGCAAGTTGATAGAAAGCGTCTGTTTGCCTTCCTTAGTCTCCACGATAATATTCCGCGAGGCTTTCGCATTCGGTAATGTTCCAAGCAGAGTCCAATCCCCTTTTAGCGCCGCTTGGAGTGCTGAGTCGGTTTGCTTCAGGTCACCTTGATTCAGCTCAACCTCGTAAACAACAGCGGACTCATCCGTTGTAGCAGCAGAGCATGTAGAGTTTAGAGCAATAGCGATGCTTCGATTCAGACTGTCTTTGATCACATCATTAAGCGCTTTGGCGGTATCGGTCGGAATACCCGTCTTCGATACATCTACGCCCGGGAGAACTGCATTTAGTAGTGCGCCAAGCACTGCGGTTCCATTGGCATCGACGTCTATGCCGACATTGGCTGTGAGATTCGCAGCCAATATCGACCCCTTCTTCTTGTAGACCCCAATCCGCACAAGATTCTCAGACACTTTATAAGAGCGCACCAAAAAGTCTCCCGAGACGGTCAAAGAACCCGAAACCTTCATAGTCGCTGACGGGTTCACACTGAGGGAGAAATTGAAGGGCAGATTTGCACTCGCGAAAGGACTTAGACTAATTGGAACCCCGTAGGAGCCAGTCACACACACACTGCCTGACGAGTCACAGACATTGACAGTTCCCGCACGTTGTCGACGGATCTCGTCAGGCGTGACAGCGATCGAAAAGTCTTCGACCGCACTTGCAAGAGCGTCTTTAAGCAAAGGTAAGCCCTGGCCGGAGGATTCAAATAAGGTGTAGGTACTTAGTGCCACCTTGGTTGCGGCCTGAACCGCGATACCGAAACCGTCTGCCGCCGCGCTGAGACCCGCCCCGAGATTGACATCCAACTCAAAACCAATCCAGCCCTGGCCAGTGACAATCGGTATCGCAGGCGCGAAAGAGTCGGGCAAGAATAGGGCTTTGTCAGCTGCGAGACGCACCGTCACCTCACAGTTAACTCCACCATTTACGGTCAGATCGGGCACGCCATCCACCAGTGATGATGGCGTTTGCAGTCGGGCTCCGAGCGAGACCGTACCGATATCAGTCTGATCGAGTGGCTTGCCGAACTCTGCGATGAGCGATTTGGACGTGGAAAGCAACTGATTGAGCTTTGCTTTCGCTAGAGGAGAATCATTCCGAATCTGGAGATTCGCGGATGCGCCGACCATGTCGGTGAGAGTAATAGTGCTCATTTGTCTCGATCCCGTTGCGCTAAGATTGCTCGAATCGGGCCCAATCGCTTTTCGTAGAGTGACAGAACAATATCTGAGCCTGTCACCGGCGTCAATGGGGCCTTTGTAAATTCTGACAGCCTGGAACTCAGGCATTAGGTCGGTCGATTGAGAATGAGTCGTTTTGTAAAATAGCTAAAAAGACCCCATCAAGACCCGGGCGCGGTGATAGAATCCGGTTCACTCGGATCCTTGGGCCACATCTGCACCGATGCATTAGGACGATTGAGCGAACGACATCGAGCGTTTCGCACCTATCGATTTGCATCCCTGTCCTCCCTTACGTGGGCCCTGATACAGATTCCTATCTCTTTGGCCACACATTTGAAGTAACGCAGCGAACCATCAAGCACTTCAAGAGAGGAATGAGATGAGGATTTACAGAACCGCACCGACATGCGCTTGCTATCCGTCAAGTAAGCTCCTCATTGGAACGTTGGCGCTTTTCTTGTTGTGCGCAGGGTCACAGAAGACCCAGGGGCAAACCTGCCTGCCAACAGACACATACCTGACCGGAGGGACCACTACATCGAAGGCGGGCCCTCCCACATTGCAAATTGTAGCCATTGGCACGTCTGTGATGTGGGGCAATGGACTACGCGAAAAGCAGACCTTTCGACATCAGGTGGCCGATTGGCTGGCATTGCAAACAGGTCGGCCTGTAGAACTCACAACGTTTGCCCATTCTGGCTCCCTTTTGGTCCGAGAATCGGCAAGCGGCACTATCCTCCAAAACCCGGCATTGGCGATCGGAGATCTGAATGCCTCCTTACCTACTGTTGATGAACAAATAGATTGCGCGGCCGCAACTCCAAATAGTCCCAACCCCGACCTGATACTCATCGAGGGCTGCATCAATGATGTTGGGGCGGAAGACATTGTCTATCCTTGGACAAACAGCGACGAACTAGAAAGCAAGACCATCAAGTGGTGTGGACATATGGCGGGCGAGCTTCGCAAAATCAAGACAGCTTTCCCGCACGCGAGAGTAGTGGTTGTAGGCTATTATCCTCTCGTCTCCTATGAATCACCGATCTTCGGATGGTTTGGAACCAGGAGACTTGCCAAACACTCAAGCAAGGTTCACGCTGCGAGACATCCAGCGGATCGCCTTCAGGCCAAACAACAGAAGCCACGTCATGAGGAACGCGGTATCATAGCGGACAACTCGGAGAATTTCTATCAAGATTCAAAGAAGGCTCTAATCACATCTGTTGCATCAGTGAATGAATCCACTGTCGCGAAGTACTTCTATGCCAATCTCCCCGAAGTTACTGAAGAAGATGGCACTGTGACAGTAGATCCCAGATTTGCTTTCGGGGCTTCAGAGCAACATCAATGGTCAATTCCGATTCGAATCCTCTTCTTTTGGGCAATTCTTAAAGACAACAAATACTGGTATCGGCAGCCCCTTTGCAAAAAGTATGTCGATAATCCAATTGACAGGCTAGTGTGCGACTCGAATACCGCCTTCCATCCCAACGATACGGGTGCTATTGCCTATGCAGAGGCAATCGAGCGCGCTGTCCCTCCGGGCTTAATCGCAGAATGGCGCGAGTTCCATCCCCCAGATCCATTTCAGTAGCCGGTAAGCAATAAAAGAGAGTCTACTTTTCGAATTCGGGGTCCCGTTGGGAAAGACATGAACCAGCAGCGGCGAAGGCCTTGGAATCTTCGGTAGCCTCGCTGCCTTCTATGCCGAGCCCTCGACTCATAACCGATGAAGACCAGGAACCTCGGGTATTTACCCATTTAGGGCTCGGATACTGTGCATTGACGGCAATACTAAGGTAGTTCTCCGATCCGGAAAAGAACTCGTAAGTTGAGATCGATATGCGGAGGCTTCATCATGTACAAGCAATTCGGTGGCTCAGCGCTGCTTTTCGTGTTTCTAAGCGCCTTCGTGTCTAATTATGGTGGAGCGCTCCATTCTTCGTCAGACGGCAGTAGCAAAGCAGGTAGTGCCGTTACCAAACAGGCCAGCTCAAAGGACGAGAATGCCTTCGAAATGAATGCATCGAATTGCGCCGCCGCGGAGATATTCAGCCGCCATTATGGTCTCCCAAAACAACAAGGGTTACGGCAAGGAGATTTGACTAATCAATCTGGTCTTGCATGCGACGAATCAGCTTTTATCAAAATACCATTTGAGAAAGTCAATAAGGGATCCTCTCTCGGCAGGGTCATCATCGCTACCGTACCCGATCCCCTTCAGACTTCGGATGCTCTGGAATTTGACCGAAACGTCGAGGCATATCAAGAAGCTGTATCAGCTTGTGGGTATGACTTCGAATTCATCATCACCGACTGGGACGTTTCAAACCTAGAAGAACCAAAGGATACCGATGCTGCTAGCGAAGCCGAACGCAACCGCAAGCTGTTTGGAGACCAGCCCGGAGCCATGCTCTTCCACAAGCGCCCTGCATCAGATGGCGAGTTGAAGGCAAACGTCGGGGTATCCTTGACGGAACAGTTTCTGGTGCTCCTCTTGATTCCAGAGTCTCCCACCTATGGACTGAACATGCATGCTTCACGCGAGGCTCTGGCCGCCTTGGGTGAGTTGAGAAACGCCGGCTTTTCGTCAGGGCTAAATCCATCATCCAATAGCGTTATCTGGGTTGGACCCAACTACTCGGCTTCGGCATATAGCCTTGAGCACATAGCACGCGAATATCCTTTCCTTCAGTTCCATGCCTTCAGTGGATCCATCACTTCACGAGCTGCTCTCGATACGCTAAAAAGAGTCGACTCTGACACCTCGCTTCTCGACAACCAGGTTTCAGCTTTAGATGCCGACGACCTCGCACTGCATGCGATCAGAGAATCGAAGGTGCTCGGAACCAAAAACCCAGTTCAAATCGCCCTTCTACAAGAGGATGAGTCGGCCTACGGAGCGGGGGGCCCTATTCCTAATAAAACTGACGGATCTGAGGCGGCGAACAGTGCTGAGCGGATAAGAGACACCTACCAAACACCTGTATATCATTTCCCTCGTGGAATATCGCACATTCGCGGGATATTCGGCGGGCAACTGACCAACTTTAGGCCAGGGGCAAACCCAATCAAGAATCAGGATGTGAAATCGACATTCGACTTAGCAGATGGGCTACAGCAACCACTCGACTCTGCGCCTGAGTTTGCTGTTCAGTCGCCGTACTCGAATGAAAGTGTCCTCGCCGCAATTGCTTCTAGCATGGTTCACCGCGAGGTCGATGCCGTTGTCATTCTTGCAACAGATCCACTTGATCAGCTATTTCTGGCTCGGTATTACCACCAAAAGGTTCCGAATGCGCGGATTATCATATTCAATGCGGATCGTCTCCTTCCCGAACTTCGAGGTCAGTATGATCTGGACGGGGTCCTTACGGTTACGCGCTTTCCTCTATTTGAAGATTCATATCTGCAGACCCCGTCGATCGCACGCCACCCCCTGACGTTTACGAATAGCACTCAAGAGGGAGTATTTTTCGCGACCCTACATCAACTCGAGCCTCAAGAACTCCTTGAGGCGATTGGACCGAACTCGGCTGCAATGCGTCCGATTCCAATTTGGGTTGGCATCTCCTCAGGAGGGAGCTTTTGGCCCGTCGCCGAAACGGGCAAGCTGGAGGCCGTAGACTCAAAGAAATATACGGCGTCCAATAGCTACGTTATCACTAATATCCCCTCAGAACCCCTACCAAGACTGTGGTCCCTTATAGCTGCACTCGCGTTGCTTTGTGCAGCAATTCACCTCACTCTATTCTTAGCAGCTCGGCCACTAAATCCGTGGCTAGCAAGTACTCGTTATTCCTGGACGAAGATTCTCGCGAGCCACCGAGCTCTCACTTTTTATCTACCCGATGGTGCATCAAGCACCGACAGGACTGACATTTCTCGCGAGACTGGCCGACGATACTGGCTTGTCTCAGCAACGGGGCAGATAGTCCTTGTCTTAAGCTACATCCTCTTGCCTGCGTTTTTTCTTCTTGGGCTTAACCATGACGTCCCGACTTTCGGCCTCAACCACTTACTCGCTTTGCGCAATCTGAGCGTATTCGGCTCTCTTGCTGGCCTCCTTTATCTGAGTTCTATTCTCTTGCTTCTTTATTTAGCTATCGACCTTGTGCAATTTTGTATAGCAAAAAGGCAGTATAAACAGTGGTCAATTTTAATTAACGTTCTCATTCTGCTGTCCATATTATTGACCTGGCTTTCGGGCACATTAATCGTATTCGTCCAAAGGCTTTCAGAGGCCAGCCATAACACGGCATTTGCCATTCGTTGCGTGCATCTCACGTCGAATGTGAGCCCGGCTCTCCCTCTGCTTCTAGCTTCGCTAGGCTTTATTACCGCGGCGATTGTCAATCTCAACGCTCTCGGACTTGCACGGGATAGAAATCCACATATGCCCGATGTGCCTATGGAAATACTCAAACTTGGACCATGCAAGGAACAGCTTGCGTCGTACATCGAATGCTGGGGGCCGTTGCCTAATCTAGAGGGCCTGACTCTCCCTCTCTGCATCTTGATCACCTGTTGTATTGCAAATCCATTTGAGCTTTTCGGTTCTGTCGATGGCGCGGGTATGTCCCTTGTCTTCACTCTCAACGTAGTCTTTGGCCTATGGACGATTGCATGGCTCTGGCTTAGATTCTTGAAAATTTGGAGGCTGTTGCGCTTCATCCTGGAATCTCTGGAAAGCTCCACTTTACGCTTTGCCTTTTCGCGACTACCGAAGATCTTCTCGCTTGCGCCTATTTGGTCATATGCCGGTCTTCGTCGAACGCTAATTCTCCCTATGCGGTGGTTCGAATATTTTAAGGTAGCGCCGAGAACATCGGACTACAAAGAGCATTTCGATAAGGAAAGCATATGGCTTACTAGCGTGGCAGGTAAGCTACTGAATGATCAGGCATTAGTTGACGGCGAATATGTTCATTTCAGTAAGGACCAAAACGAGTATGCAGCTGAATTGGCCGCGAGTTTGCCGTCTGTCAAGGCTTCCTGGTTGCAAGGTGGCCGCGATGCTCAAATCGCAGATGATAAAGGCCCACAATCGGAAGTGACGGAGCACGATGGACTTCTCTCCCGCCTCGATGTCCCAACCGCTTGCAGAATAGGTAGCGACCCCGACTGTGCCGTGGCCATTGCGAACGAATACATCGCAATGCGGTTCGGCGCTTACGTCCGATACGTGACACTGCAACTCAAAAACCTAATGACCTTTATGTCGGTAGGTTTGCTGTTGTTTCTTCTAGCCACCGTCAGCTATGCATTCCGAGAGCCGCAGAACATTGCGTGGTCTCTGGCTATCATCGTCGTAATATTGCTGGTGGGCGTCGGTAAAGTTCTTGTTCAAATGGATCGCGATTCAATTCTGAGTCGCATGAGTGAGACCCCACCCGGAAAGGTGGACCGGAGTGCTTTTATTTGGCACATGCTCAGCGTGGGCGGCCTGCCGGCGATAACCGCGCTTTCTGCGCTCTTTCCAGAAGTCGGCAATTTCCTATTCTCGTGGCTCCAGCCCGTACTATCTGCATTGCATTGAATGCGGCTTACATCTCGATTCCTGTCTCGAACGGGTCGACCCAAGCGAAGCACCTCCTTTGCAATCTCTATCTTCGGCTGGTCACGCAAATTGATATAGGAAAAGCTATCAGCTTGTGGACTCAGCATCAACGCGCATCTGCGAACCACCAACTAAGTACGCACAACGCCACTTCTTTCCTACAGAATAGGCTTGCGTTCAGAAAGGTGATGAGATATTTTTAGTCCGTCTAAATTTGATGAGTCGCTCGCTCGTTCTGAGGCGCAGTCGATACAAGCCAGGTATTTTACGTATCCACAGATGCTTCCACACTTTGGGCCCGATCTTGAATCTTCTCGAAGGTTCACTCCAAGCTTTACCTCGGGTAAAGCTCACCTAAGCGATTACAGTGTGAGGGTACATTCCCGCGAAGGAAACTCGTTATGCCCATGAAGATCAATATTGATCCCGTTGTCTCCAGTCGTATCAAAGCGGCGTGGGCACAACTGACTCCAGCCCAGCAGGCGCAGATCGCGCCCCAAATTCTAGGTGCGAACGATCAGGCGGTTCAGGTCGCCCAGACTGGAACTGCGCCGGCGCTCCCAGCTGCACCCCATACGCTGGTTTTCGCCCACAGCGCGCTTACCGACGATTCCGACGCCGTCGTCAGCAATCTGGAGGCCGGCGTTGTTGTCACTGTCGGGCCAGATGGAGCTATCTGGGGCACAGGAAAGTGGGAGCAACTAGATCCGGGATGGGCGGAATCGTTTGCTGTCTACCTGGAGAGCCTACTCCCCCTCTTTGGCGGCAAACACCCTTTCAGCACCAGCCCACAGATTATCGAGATAAGTGACCCGGTAAATATCGCCATCGCAGGCGATTGGGGTACTGGTGATTGGAGAACCTCCTCGAATCCTGCTCCTAGCACCAACGTTGGGAACAAGATGAAGCTTCTCAAGCCAGACATAACGCTCCACTTAGGCGATGTGTACTACTCAGGCACATCGGATGAGGAACAGCACGAGCTGGTTTCGTTGTGGCCGCCCGGTCTCAGCGGATCGTTTACGCTTAACTCGAATCACGAGATGTATTCTGGGGCTAAGCCTTACTTCGGAGCGCTCAGCAACAAGCCATTCGATAAGCAGGCAGGGTGCAGCTACTTCGCGCTGAAGAATCCGAATTGGGTTATCGTCGGCCTTGATTCGGCATATTTTTCGCCCGAGATGGGCCTTTACATGGATGGAGCGCTCTACCCCGAGGGCGCACCAAACACACAGAACGACTTTCTCGCAAGAATTGCCATCGAGGCCCAGACCAACGGCCAGAAGCTGATCGTTCTTACCCACCATAATGGGCTGGACGACACTGGCACCAAGCCGAACACCTTATTCAACCAAGTAATGAGCGCGTTCCCAAACGGTGGTGGCCCGGCGTACTGGTATTACGGACACAACCACTTCGCGGCCCTATATAAGCCTCAAGGGGCGGCAGGAACGCTCAGCCGATGCTGCGGACATGGGGCTCTGCCATGGGGTCAAGCCAGCACCTTAGCCAACAGCCCAAACGTTATTTGGCACGAGAACCGTTCAGCCAATGATCCCGACATTCCTCAGCGCGTCTTCAATGGTTTCGTGATGCTCAAACTTGACGGACCAAATTTGCAAGAGGTGTTTTACGACGAGAACGGCGGCATCGCGTGGGCGAGCACTTTCGGATAGCGCTTCAAATCTGCGTTCGCATGACCTCCATTAGTCATGGACTTGCACGCCAGACACTCTACATTGTACGGCAGACATTTCTAATGCCTGAGAAAATATGACATTCTCAGGGGTCAAAGGGTTTTTTACTACAGTAGCCTGGTGAACTCTATAGCGGCGTGAATGTCACGTTCGAACTAGACAATTTAGTCGAAATCAGTATCGCCCGGTTCACGTAGGGGAACTTTTAGCTTCGCCATGCTCAATCGCGATCGAAATTTACACGACAGCAGACCTACCGGACCCGACCAGGGCTTCACGTTGTTGCTTAGGTCCCAAGTCTCTGGCCCTGCCGCTGTGATAAAGCCAGATTCCCACCCGTGAGACACATTTCTGTCACGCAGGGTATGCCTCGGAAGGGTATACCCGAATGTTACGCGCCCACGCATTATCCATGAAACAAAAGCAGCCACACAAATGCTCGTCTACAATGCACTGAGCCCCAACATTCTCGTACTCGATACCTAACGCAAGGAGCCGCACAAACCTTTGTGTTTGGGTCGAGCAATCAGAAGGAATTGTTCCTATGCCGAAGGCGTCCTACCTCTCCTTTTGGAATCTCACCTGTCGCTTCGGCGACAGACTTGTTCTCCTGGATCTCGCCAAGGAAGTCATCTACCCCGCGTTCCTTGTTGAGGGACAGCGCAGGAAATATGGTCCTACAGCGTACTTCTTCGAAGATGTTGGTATTGCAGCAGTTGAGGTTGAAGAGGTTGAACGACCTCAACTGACACTCTATGGACGCTTTATCAAAGACACCATTGTCAAACGAACCCAGGTGTACGCACCAGGACTCGGAGTCGTTGCAGACCCTGCTTCAATGCCATCCGCACCATCGGCGTTCTTTGCCTTAGACCTAGACAATCACAAGCTCATTTACCTCCCGGAAACACCGGGTGCGCCTAACGCTAAACAGTTTGCCCTTACGCTCGAAATGTTTGCTCGGAGACAGCTCGCCTCTTATATTAGGTCGCTCAGCAATGAGAGCAAACAGACTGACTCACCAAAGAGCATTACAGAACTGATGATCGATTATCCGGAGCCCGACGTAGAGGTTACCCCCCTCGCTGGCGACAGCAACATTGATCTTTTCGTTGAACGGTTCAGCAAAATCGTACGCGTTGGGTTTCAACTGAATGACACCAATGCAGAATTCAACCGTGCGGAAGACTTTAGGCGCATACGAGAAATGAAAGACGATGTGCTTGCCGTTCGGACCACCCTCGTTCACGAAAACAAAGACGGTTTGAAGAAGGAAGCTGTTGCTGGTGAGGTCAAGGCTGCCGCCGCTGGAGGTAATCAAAAGATCACGCTAAAAGGCCAAGGTGAAGATGGCACCGAACTGAATGGCAGCAACGACGACCTTAAGCTCGAAGTAGCCTTTCCTAACCCACCCGAGAGCCGATACGCGAAAGCTCTTGAGATGGTTCGAATCTATTTTGCCCAAGTAACCGCAGGCCGCTTGAGACCCGACGTCGGCAAGCCCAATGTTGCCAAATTGGCCGAGTTGAGAGGAGACCTCGATGGCACCGAACGATGACCTAGACCTTGACACGCTCTTTGCAGAGAAGAGCTTATTCGAGATTTACCGGAAAGTCCCGTCCTTCTTTGCCAACACGTTCAACGGATGGGTCCTTGCACTAACCATGGTGTTCCTTACTCTGTTTGCCTCGTTCCATCTCTTTTCACCCCATCTCAGAGAGACCTTTAGGCTCTCTTTTTCTGACGTTTTCGCTTTGTGGTCCAACACGGGGACAGCACTCGCAGGAACAATACTTGGGTTTCTAATCGCAGGCTTTGCAATTCTTTGCACTGTACTGCGACCTCAGACAATGATCGCGCTCCAACGAATGCCAAACAAGCGGTACGGAGAATCTGAACTCAAGATGCTCTTTGTTCTCTTCGTAGAAGTGCTCGTCCAATACATCACCCTCTTGATGGTGTCCGTTCTCGTAATGCTTGTGGGGGGTAAAGCGGGACCGGCCGCAATGCTTGGATTTTGCCTGGCAAAAATCCACTGGATGATTCCTTTCGCATTACTTCACATCTTCTTCGTGGCATGGGGCTCGCTTTTTGTGCTCGTCGTACTGACCTTGAAGTCGTTCGTCTATAACCTCTATGGCACATTGCTTCTTGGTATAGCTGATGCGGCAGATGACTATCTTAGAAGCTCTCGCGTCGTGCATTGCGATCGGGGAGAGGATCTCCCCAATAGCCCTGAGTGACCAGACACGCTGCAGTGGTAGAGCAGGAGCTGATTATGAAGAGGGTGCCGAAGCATCACAACGATGGGCTAAGGACGGCAGATTTGCTGCACACGCTGAGGTAGGCAGAGCCCCGAGTCATCGCAACGTAGAGGTTCTTAGCATCCATTTCGTCCGCACAGAGAACTACGGCTCCTTCAGCCTCTAAGCCTTTGAGCAGTAACGTGCTTCCGACCGCTCGTTTTGGAAGCGCTCTACCAAAGACTCGCTGCTCATCACGGATTCGAATGCCTGCATCGCGGAGTGTCAATCCATCCGTCGAAGCCGATAGCTGTAGGGCGCGAATGCAGCCTCTTAACATCACCGGACGGTAGCTCCGATTAGCTTCTTCTTGACTCATCGTTACAAGAAGGTGGGCTCCTGCGCTTGGGGAACGTTGCAATTCGAAGGCAAGAGCCGCCTGTTCGACAGCCGACGCCGGTTTACGTCCTCTCCCGGCAGCTAAAGTCTTGATTCTTCGGGAAAGAGTCGAAGCAGCTATCCCGGTCATGGCACAGGAGCCGAAATCGAGCATCAGTTCCAATGCGTTACTCGCACTAAAGTCCATATTTGTGCAAAACTTCACCAGGTCATTGAGATCCACCGGCTCAACAACAGTGGCTCCCTTGACCGTACTTGCGAGTTTGTGACGACTAGCGGCGTTCTTGCTGCTGCCAATCACGAGCACCCCTCCATGGACACCTTTCCCTATCCAACGCGCGGCGGACGCAAGCGTCATATGATCGCCCACTGATCCATTTAGTTGGACCCACCTGACTTCGCTTGGGCCAGTTCGCAAGTCCACGCCCTTACCAGCGAGCAGATTAGCCCGGACCTTTAGCAGCCACTCCCCTAATGCGCGATGCCCCGAATTGATCCAGCGCCACGGTAGGGTTAATTCTCCGATGAGGCCATATTCAGATATGACCTCATCCCATTGAATTAGTGGGTCCGATTGGTTGAACCCAAAGATCGCTTGCATAGGGTCACCCAATATGCAGGTAGGTAGAAGCTGCGACGCAAACTTCACAATCAGATGTTGCCGAAGTGAACAGTCCTGGTATTCATCCACTATCAATCGTTCATAGCTGGCTTGCAGAGGATCGCTAATGTGGCCGTCAGCTATCATCTTCCCTGCGGCTTCCCGAATCAGAGGATACGCAACTCTGGGATTGATCACGTCCCGAATCTCCCTGTTCAGCCCAGAGAGGCCGGGGAACATCTTCGCCAGTTTCAATGCCCAGCCATCGATGGTGTAGAGGCAATACTGAGAGGGCTTAACATTTGCCTTCACCAAGCGCTGCTTGAGGGCGGTAACCCCAGCATTGGTGTGGGTAAGAACAAGGATCGGTTTTAGACTCTGGTGTTCCCTAATTGTGGCCGCTACTAGCTCCGTTTTGCCGCATCCGGCAGGCGCAACGACTACTCCGCTCGTGCCGCTGGGAAGACTAATTTCGCTTCTTGCCATCATCTATCCAAGAGAAAACGGTCTCCACCAGTTTTTTGAAGCCAGGCTCGCAGGTCGGCAGGCCTGGTCCGATATGAGCCTTCGCGATTGCACCCATCGCCGAGACAGTCTTAAACCACCCGCCCTTCTTCGCCGAAAGGCCGAGGCATTTCCTCCCCTCGTCTGTCAGGTTGTTTTGACACTCAAGAAGCGAGGATCCATGATTCTTTATCATCGCGGAAACACTGTCCTCCCCCTTGTTGCAGATAGCGTCTGAAAGAAGACGCTCAACAACCGCCGGAGAGACACTGGAGAAGATCTCCTGCTCTATGGCTTTTTCGTCTCTCCACTGAATGACCGTCCCTCCCAGCGCCTTAAACTTCGCTACATCAGTAGCCTTGGCTGCCTTGTCGTTGTCGCGCAAGAGGAGAGTTCGATAGCCTAGAGAAGCAAGGTCGATAGCTCGCTTATAAGCGTTTTCTCCCTTTCCATCGGTAAGCGCTACGCCGTTTGCCGCAATGGACATTTGAGTAGCCTGGCGATGGAGATCCAGCCCGCGTAAGAAGCCAACCTCAGTTGCTCCCTCGCAAACAATGACAGAGGGAGCTAGGAAAGCTTCCGGACAGTCTCGGACCGTTCCTTGGGCATCGTAAATCCCCACGTGTCTTGCCTCGTGGCATGTCGTCGATTGTCTTAGGACGTACAGTTGCTCAATCTTCAACTCCTTGAGTGCAACTGGCGAATGCGTTGTCATGAATACTTGCAAAGGAGGAACTTTTTCCTTCGCACCCAAAGAGTCTATAAGCCTCATTATCCGGTGCGGTTCGAGACCATGCTCTACTTCATCCAAAAGCACTACACCAGCGCGCGATGCCACTTGCCTTTGTAGCGCCGCAACTAGGAGTCGAGTTGATCCCAGCCCTAACCCGCGAAGCGGAACGCCTTCCCCATCGTGCAGGCAGATCGTGCCACCTGAAAATGAGATCGAGTTTGAATCCAAGAGAGCTGAGACTTCGCCAACTGAAATGCCGAGACTCTTTGCTGCTGTCTCAACCATCATCAACGTCTCCGAAACCTGCGGTTTAGCCTTGTCACCAAAAGCCTTTCTAGCCTCTCGTGCGACTTTTGCTAGGTCAGCACTGATATCGGCTTTCTCGTCAGAGAGTTTGTGCAGTAGAGAACCGCGCTTCCAACTGAGATGATGATCACCGGGCTCGCCAAGCCGTGTTGAAGCTAAGCGTACACGATCTGCCCAGTGCAAACTCTTAGCTTCTCCCTGTGCCTCCGCACGATCTGAGTACAAGGACCAGATGGGTTCTAGGTCTTCGTTAACGGTTAGCCGAAGCGTCAACACGGTCTCCGCCCCCACTTCCGGCTCGTCACTAAGTTCCTTCGTTGTTTCATGGAAGCCGCGCAAGTACAGCCCATAGTGATCGAGACTTTTGAGCGAGTCGTCAAGCGCACCTATGGTGAGCGAGATTTGAATGGGTTGGGATACATCGAGCCGATAAAAGTCGGAATCACGGAATTGCGCATTCCCGAACTGGATGCTTCGCTTTACGCCAAGACAGAGATCGATGGCATCCAGCACGGAAGATTTCCCTGAGTCGCCAGGGCCGATCAAACAGTTGATTCCGGAACCGGGCGTCCAATGTAGATGTTGAATCGAGCGGAAGTGTTTTATCTCAAGTGTTCGAACACGGCTCATGACCTGACTGTCCTTCGTGCTATGCACCAAGAAGCAAATGAGAAACTCTCAGTTCAGAGTTTAGCAACTTGATGATTGGTTACCTCTCGGCCCATTTTCAACCGAGTTGGGACTATGGATGAGTTCCGTAGATCCGAGGGTACAGAAAAACCACCAACTCGAACGGCCAAAATTTTATGGCCGCCAAATCGGACGCTGTTTGAAGTATCGGAAGTGTACTACACCTTCAAACGATGACATCTGCAATCCGCACTCTCTTGGGAAGTTGGCCCACCTGAGCACAGCGGACCAGGTTAGTTCAATGCAGGTCCCTTACTCTGCGCGATGATACCTGTATTTGCAGGGTTTCCTGTGTATTTCTAACAGCATTGGAATTTGCACTTCGAGCTCACAATCCGAGGCTCGCAGCCTCATTGCGACGCCACAAGTCACCATCACGGATATACCTCCGCAACATGGCGAGGGAGCGGTGGCCAGTTTGCTTCATGATCGTTAGTTCCGTCGCCCCATTCATTGCCGCCTGAGTGGCCAAACCAGCTCGCAAACTGTGGCCTCCCAACGTAGAGGGGTCATACCCAGCCCGATGCGCAGCGCGTTTGACGATCAAAGCAACTGAATCAGAATTTAATTGGACGTTACTCAATTTAGCGTGCCTTGTGATGGCTCTAAATAAGGGGCCGGTTTCGATTCCTGCGGTTGATTCCCATTCCCGCAGCGATCGGACCGGACAGTTGTCGGGATGGGCGCCTCGAGGTATCCCGACCTTTCGACCCTGTCCCTCCTGATCCGTCTTCGAGTGCCGCAAGCTAATAATCAGCCCGTCTTCAGTGAAGTTGACGTCCTCGACTATGAGCCCGGCCAGCTCAGATCGCCGGAAGCCACCCGCATAACCGATTAGAAGCAGAGCTCGATCCCGAGCACCGATTAGGCCAGCCGGCAAGTGCTCGACGATTTTCCTGAGATCTTTGGTTAGCAGCGGAGCTTTGCACTTCTGAGCGGTTCCAATGGTCCGCCTTATTCCCTTGAGAGTCTCGCTAACGGCCAGATGGCGGGTGGTGGAAGGCGTGGCGAAACCTGCAGACTGATGTGCTTTGGTGATCGAGGTCAGCCGACGGGTGATGGTTCCAGCGGCACGGCAGGAGGCCAGGTCAGTAATGTAGAGCGCGCCGGTTCGGCCGGGAGTGCAGGAAGTTGGTGTGCCCGGCACCAGGATTCGAAGTGCGCCCAATCGGATCGATAGGCCCGGAGAATCGCGGGTGCCTTTGCGGCCCGGACGAAGTCCTCCGCCCGCAGCATCAGAACGGACATCTCGGCCGAAACAGCATTCACAGCGAGTTCGGACATCGGCGGGACCACCTCGGACAACGGATGATACTGCAGCCATCTTAGCCCCGGTTAGCACCTAGCAACTGCGCATGTATCTGAGAACTTTCAGTTCTCGCAAGTGACCGATGACGTGGCAAGTACGAGTCATGTGGCAATAGCGAATGGGTTTCAAGACACGCCTATGAGACGATCAGTATTGATCAATCCCTCTCCATGGTTCTACCGATGTAATGCGACGCTTGGAAGTGCTAGGACCACGATCGAGATGGTCTTCTTCAATGTCAAATTCGATCCGGCCATCAGCCGCGCCCATGGCATAAGTGGCCACGTAGAAGACGATGCCTGTTGCGACTATGGAGTATCGCCGAGATGCAAGTGAGATTATTGTTTGTAATCTAGGAATGGTTGTCAAAGCCCTTCAGTACTGCGTCGGGGAAGGTGAGGTCTGGACAGCCGAGTTGCATGCGCTGGCTTTCGGTGAATGGGGGCGTAACTTTCGGTTTGTTTGGGAAACGGTTGAGGTTTGCTCGCCGACCTGGCTGAAGACGAGCTGGGATGCTGTTTTTGCTTGCGGGAAGCGGTCCCAGTTTAGGAAACGCCCCACTGGCCTAACGAGCTCATCTGATCAGTCAGCTCGTTGGACTAATCTATATACGTTATCCTCAGGGGACCTCAACATTATGGAAAGAGCTATATCTGCAGTTCGGAATACCTGTTTTGCAATTCTGTCAGCCGTGGAGTCGGATATCCGTGACGTAGTGGCCCTCGGTTGCCTTGAGGGTAAGAACGACTCCTTTTTGCCGGATGAAGTTCGACAGCGAGCCCTCAATCGCTTCCAGCACGATTCCGTATCGGATGCAGTTCTGACTAAAGTTCTAGATTACGACCTGCTCGCATACACCGATTTTGGAGATCTCGCGAAGATACTCTACTCGACGAAGTCGACACTTGAAGCAACAATCGGCATGCAGGTGGATGCGGTTGCGCTTAAGCTAGAAGCCCTCTCACGTGCGCGGAACCGGGTTTGCCACTCAAGACCTCTCGAGGAAGAGGACCTTCCAAGTTTTCTAGACCTAGGGAAATTCCTGCTCCATAATGCCTCCACCTGGGACTGGAGAGAGTTGAAGACTGTTCAGAACAAGATGGATGAAGATCCTAGTTACGTTCTCCGTCTACAGATACCCGAGTTCTGGCGTTTGGACAAAGGCACGATCCCAAACAATCTTCCCTTGCCGGATTACGATGAGACCAGCTTTCTCGGCAGACTAACTGAGCGCAAAGAACTGAAGAAGCACTTGCTGGGGCGTCATCCGGTCGTCACCTTGGTGGGTGAAGGCGGTGTAGGCAAGACCGCACTAGCTCTTCAATGTGTTTACGACCTGCTTGATCTTGGAGAGGAATGTCCGTACGAGGCCGTTGTCTGGGTCACATTGAAGAACAAGGTGCTCACGGCTTCCGGAATCGCGAGCGTTCAGGGGGCGGTTGTCGACGTATTGGGTATTCTTCAAATCTCTGCAACTCAGTTAGGGGCGGCAGGACACGAACTTGAAGTCTCGGACGCTGCGAGTGAATTGATCGCGTATTTGCGGGAAATCAAAGCTCTCCTGATCATTGATAACTTTGAAACTTTGACGTCCAATCCACTGCGAGACTTTTTTACACAAATTCCTGAAGGATCGAAAATCCTCATAACGTCACGCGTAGGACTCGGCGAACTGGAATTACGTTACTCCTTAGATCCATTAGATCTGAAAACTGCGAGTAATTTGTTACGCAAGTACGCGAAAGCTTTCAATTTGCACCTACTGGGTGATGCCCCACAACCGAAGATTGACCGTTATGCAAATTTTCTTTTCCGAAGTCCTCTATTGATCAAATGGTTTGTCCAGAGTGTCGCATCTGGAGCGGATCCCGAGAGGAGCATAGGAAAGACAAACCAGAATTTCACTTCGGCAATTAGATTCTGCTTCGAAAATCTCTTCGAACGCCTATCTGCCGCAGAAAAAGAAGTTTTACACATCCTCTCGGCCGCGAGAAAGCAACTGACTTTTACTGAGTTGATGTTCCTGATTCAAGAGGTAAGCAAGACGTCATCCCTCGCCATTGAATCAGCTCTAACAACACTCCATAGCTCAAGTATGATCAAGCGCACCGCGCCGGACCCACGCAGTTCGGATGTGTCTACGCGTCTAAATCTGACTGATATTGCTACGGAATACTTAGGTAAGTTCGCACCGCCGAGCATGTCCACCATGCAGAAAGTGCAGTTAGCCCTCAAAAAGCTTCGAGAAACCACAGAATCATCTTCTGTACAGACGCTGATTTACAAGTATGACATCACGGCTATACGTGCCGAGACGAAAGACGAGAGAATCTGCGCGGTGTATCTCAATCAAGCATTGAATTTTATGAAAACGCACAAGTATGACGATGCTACTGCGAGTATCGACAAGGTCTTGAGCATCCTTCCAAGTTATAGCGAAGCGTATCGCATATCTTCCTTTCAGGCCGCAGTGCAAGGGGACTTGTACAAAGCTGCGGAGGAGCTGGATAGAGCGCTGGAGTACTCGCCCAAGTCCGCTCTCATCTATTACCAATATGCGCAACTGGCTTTGTACAAGCTTGATGATCCAGGGCTAGCCCTAGAGAAAATTGATCACGCAATTGAATTGGATCGGCAAGAGGAGGCGCTGCAGACGCTCCGCGCATTGGCTCTGGTGCGACTCGGAAGGTGTACAGAAGCTGCCGATATTTACGAAGCGCAGTTGCCTGCTTTGGCTAGTAGAGCTAGAAAATGGAGAATCACGACGAGAGATCAAGCCTCGGAGTGCTATAGGCGATTGGCTGAGCAAGATAACAGGATGAAGGAAATCGATCTTGGAAAGATCCACCTTGGCCGCGCTCTAGAGATTCTGGAAGGTGCCATCGCACATGGTGATTTTGATGAGCGAATGGGACGGCTTTATGTAAACGTCGTCGAGGATGCACTCTTTCTAGCCCGGGCGTCTTCCGATCGAACATACGCCTCCAGCGTTCTTAAACGATATAATGACGCCGGCAAAGCCGTCAGTATGCCAAGCTTTCAGCGATTCTCGTATGAACTGCTGAGCCAATCATTCGGTTCAGATCCATGGATAAGTGAAGCTCTTACTGAAGCATGCGGAAAGCCTGCTTCAAGTCTCCGGACCGGGCATGCAATTCCTGAAACAGCAACTGATGCGACCGGGTGCAGAGGAAAGGTGAAGGCTCCGCTCAACCAAAGTTTCGGATTCATCATTTCACGTGGTCAGGAGTGGTTCTTTCATCGCTCTGATCTGCTAAACCCAGCAGAGTGGTCAAGACTTTCCGGTGGCTTGCTCGTCACCTTTGACGAAGGTCGGGACACTAAGGGGCGCGTCAAGGCTATAAAAGTGCGCATTGAAGAATAAACCTTCAACCGAAGGAGTCCCGACTGGGATGCGGCGGCTGCTATCCGGCGACAGTCTTGGCGCGCCCAAGGCACTTATTGCAGGAGTGAGCGAATCCATTCCTCCGTCTGAGACGCTGTTCCGTTTGAAGCAAGTTCCTACCAGAGTCAGTCCGTAAAAACGCGCTTAGGTGGAGTTTCGAACTTTGAAGCCCTTGAGCGGTTGGTATCTTCTTGAGTGCGCGCAAATGCGGCCACGGAAGATTGCAAGGTTCTGCGTGGATACAGGGATTGGCGATTTCTGCCCGACGTAGGGGACTAGCACCTGAGAACATTCGGTTCTCACGGCTATGCAGCAATCGGTTTACTGATATGAGATTCAATATTGAGCCGAACCGATTGAAATAATCTGAATCCTTGGCCTTGAACATTTTCAACGGGATCGGGAAGTCCATTCTTCGCCATCTTCTGGCGTAGCCGCCGAAGCAGGCTGGAAAGCGCGGGCAGCGACCGTCGGATATGGTCTCCCCATACGTCGTCGAGAATTTCCTTGTGGGAAAAGACACGGGAAGGGCTGGAGCCGAGCTTTTCGAGAAGTTTCATCTCTCGATGCGCGAGGATGATTGCCCTTTCGTCGGCCAAGAGAACGCGTGCCTTACGATCCAAGGTGAACCGTCCGACTGCGACGCGACGATCAGTCTTAGCCGTCAGACCAAGATCGCGCTCGCGACGGCGAAGATGTGCATGAAGACGGGACAGAAGGAGTGAGACGGGAGCTTTCTTGACAATATAGTCGTCGGCTCCAGCATCGAGTGAAGCGGTCTCATATAGCTCTCCCTCAAGAGCAGTATGGACCAAGATGGGACTCGTGACGTGCGCAGCCCGAAGCTCTCGTATCAGTCCGGTACCGCTCCAGCATCCCGTTGCAGATCTTGCGGGATCGCGCCTTGCCTCCCCGGTAGGCCCAGGCGACAAGTCGAACTCTACCAAGATGAGGTCGAATTCCTTCCTCCTCAACCATTCGTGCGCTGCCCTGCCTGAGTCGGCCAACTCGACTTCAAACCCAAACCGAGTAAGGTTGCCCCGAAGGGCAGTTGCTGCGAATTTGTCGCTGTCTACCAGAAGAATTGAGTTCATGGCATACAAGTCCTGACTCCGAGTGCGATTTACGCAAAGGGATAAGTAAACCGATCTGCATGGATTATCCCAACCATAGTTGGGATTTCAAGTTTAGAGTACTCCCACTATAGTAGGGATGGCAACGGACATATGTGATCGATTTGGAGAGCGTATCCGTGAGCTACGAAAGAATCGCGGATGGCGCCAGCTTGATCTCGCTGAGCAGGCTGGAATCAGCGAAAACTATGTCTCAGAACTAGAACTCGGGCAGAAAGAGGTTTGCCTTCGAACGATCGATCTACTCTCGAAGGCGCTTGGCATCCCAATTGAGGATGTCGTGAAGAACCTCCAGTAACGCGAGCGGTATCTGCAGTCAACGGGGTGGTTGTGGCCGAGCGTAAGGAAGAGGTTGTCAGCACATATAACTGCTGATTGCACTCAATCCAGAATAGATACTGCCTAACGCTGTTCTTCTTAAAGACAGGCAGTTTCGTTCCAGCTCGTGGCGAGTTGTTCGGGTATTACCCGTAAGGACCACGATCGGCGTATCGTCTTCGAGTCGGCGTTTCGAGCAAGGTGTTTGGTAGGCCTAGAAGCATCGGACGGAGGAGAACGGCATGGCGATCCTATGTACTTCCGTGAGGCCGCGCGAATTGCTAAGACAGATTGAGCGGCTTATTGCCGAAAATCGGGTAACAGCCTGGAAACACCAACGGATTGCGAATAATGATCGATTCACGTTAGTCACCTCAGACGAGCAGCTTGCCGACAAGGCCTGGTTTCGAGCCGAAACCAGCAGAAGTAAATTGAACTTCTACATCACGCCCAATGCAGGGATCAGCATCACCAAAGAGATCTTTCAGGCATATCATCGAAGCTTTGCGTCGATCTTTACCGAATACGAGGAGACTCTCGACTTTGTTCGGGCTTCATCCCCTCCCATTCCCTTGCGAGGAGTTGGGACATTGGCATGGGACGACATGGGACCAAACGGCTGGGATGGAAAGAGCTGACTAACCAAAGTTGGATATCCTCTGTCGCAATCCCAGCAACCAGCTCGCGCTTCTAAATCCTGCTTGATCCCTTCTCTCCATTGCACCACCAATGCACGGCCTGGATATTGTCAGGATGATCGTCTCGCCAGGCTCCTCCCATACCTTTGGGGTTGATATGATCTGGCACGATGTCGTTGTAGCTCGTGAAGGCTTCCTCGCAGATGCCGCACCGTCCGTTCTGGGCTACGATCTTGCGATTGAGCAGCTTCCGCATCTCACCATTGGAACGGAGTTCACGATAGCCCCGGGGATGATGCGGGTCGTCGATGCGCTGAACGCCCATCTGTTTGATGCTGCGCATCTTGGGAACCGTTTCTCGGCCGCAGCAGTAGAGAGAGCGGTGAATAGGGCATGATTGGTTACGGCGAAGTCTCATAGATTTCCTCCTGGATGTAGGTGAAGAATCGAAGAAAGCACCCATTCCGAGGCCCAGATTGGGCATCCATGCCACACATAGGGCTGTGGCGGGTGGTGCTGTAACATTTGGGTCAGAGGAGCGAGTGAATGACGGGATGGCTCGCACCGTTTTCCCGTTTCAGTCTTCTAAGGCTTCTGTAACGTGTCGCTGGCGCAACACGGAATTCTGGACGGGCAATCCCCTGCAGAACTTGCTCGCTTGCAATACCGGAAGCGCCAGTTGCGACCTCAGCTCCCAGTAATCTTGGGGATGTGCGCTTCCTGTCTGAATCTCGCCTTATTGACCTAACACTCCTCATTTCAACAGTCTGGAAGTCGTCGCCCTTCCCAAAGATCTAGATTCACATGTCTCGTGTAAGATCGCGCCTCCTATCGGATGTAAGTTCTAAGCCTCAAATGTCTCAACTGTGGAGAGGCCAGCGTTGATGGAGCTGCACGATCCAAAATCGAGTCCGAAGCCTGTACGTGCAGCGCAATATGTCCGCATGTCGACGGAGCATCAGCAATATTCCACAGAGAATCAGGCCGCAGTGATCGCTCGCTATGCAGCAGAACATGGCATGGAGATTGTCGCGACCTACGCAGACTCCGGCAAGAGTGGGCTGACACTGGGCGGGCGAAACGAGCTCAAGAAGTTGCTCGCAGAAGCACAATCCGGGCACGCCGACTTCAGCGTTGTGTTGGTCTACGACGTTAGCCGGTGGGGACGCTTCCTGGATACGGACGAAAGTGCTTATCACGAATACATGTGCCGGAGGGCGGGCATCAGTGTCCATTACCCTGCCGAACAATTCGTAAACGACGGCAGTCCCATGTCCACGCTAATCAAAACGATGAAGCGCACAATGGCGGCAGAATACAGCCGGGAGCTATCGGTAAAAGTGTTCGCGGGACAGTGCAACCTCATTGAACAGGGCTATCGGCAAGGTGGTACCGCTGGATACGGGCTGCGAAGGCAGTTGGTCGCAAGGGATGGAACGCCAAAAGAGATACTTTCGCGGGGACAACAAAAGAGCTTGCAGACAGATCGAGTCGTCCTCGTACCAGGCCCCGATCATGAAGTCCTCGCGGTTAGAGAGGTTTTTGATTCCTTCGCAAGAGGACAGTCGACGTCACAACTCGCGGAGTCTCTCAATGATCGTGGCCTCCGATCCAGTGGAGCCAAGGAATGGACTAACTATAAAGTGCTTAGATTGCTGACCAACCCAAAGTACATGGGCACAAATGTCTTCAATCGTATGTCTTTCAAGTTGAAACAGAAACGGCTCAAGAATCCTCCCGAAATGTGGATTCAAAAGGTGGACGCGTTCGAGGCAGTCGTTACGCCGGAACAATACTTCCGAGTCCAAAAGATCATCCAGGCGCGCACAATAAACCTGACTGATTTGAAGATGTTGGAGCTGCTCCGTGAATTACTCAACCGTCATGGCAAGCTGTCTGCAGGGCTCATTAACAACACCGAGGGCATGCCCTGGGCCAAGGCGTACCGAGCGAGATTCGGCAGTTTGCGAGGAGCGTACAAACTCATCGGATTCACCTCCAAGTGCAACTATGTGCATCTAGGACTCCGCCCGATATTGCACCGCATCCACTCAGACCACAGTGAAGCCTTATTCCAAAGGCTACGAGAGGTGGGTGCCTCCGTTCGTAAGGACCAGATCACGGGGCTTTTCATCGTGAACGAAGAGTTTTCGATTTTTCTCGTGATTGTTCGATGCGAACCGACGGAAACCGGGGACAGAAGATGGAACCTCCGTTTCGACACTTCTCTCAGACCCGATATCACCATCGTTGCTCGCCTTAAACAAGATAACGAAGACATCCTCGACTATTACCTTTTTCCCTCTTCGGATCTGATCGCAAAACAATTACATCTCGGACCAGAGAATGGATTTTCCGTCGACCTCTACAGATTCGACGATCTGAGGTTTCTTATCAGCATGGCTGAACGAACACCGATTGAGAGGACTGCATGATCGAAGAAGAAATTCAGTTGATCGAAATCGCTCAAATACTGGTTGTGAACCCACGGCCGCGCAACCCGGTGAAATTCCAAGCCGTAGTAGCGAGCATCGAAGCCGTCGGCTTGAAGAAGCCAATCACAGTATGCCGACGCGTCCCTGCAGGTGGAGAGATTAAATACGAACTGATTTGCGGCCAGGGGAGGCTTGAGGCTTGTTTGGCGCTTGGCAAAACCGAAATACCGGCCATCATCAAAGATGTCACCCGCGAGCAGCAGTACCTCATGAGTTTGGTTGAAAATGTGGCTCGGCGGCCGCCCTCTTATCGAGCTTTACTGATCGAGGTGGGTCATCTCGTAGAGAAAGGCTACAAGGGGGACCAGATTGCCCAAAAGCTCGGCCTGAATCGGACCTACGTCTATGGAATCGTGCAGCTCCTTCAGCACGGCGAGGACATCCTTATCCAAGCTGTAGATGCAGGCAGAATCCCTATGCGAACGGCGATCGTCATCTCTACCGGAACCGACGAAGATGTCCAGGCAGCGTTGATGGATGCCTACGAAAAAGGCGATCTGCGCGGAGCGAAATTGGAGACCGCCCGACGCATCATTGCCACCCGGCTTACCAAGGAACGCAGCATTGGACAAAAGCCAGCAAGGAAGCAAAAGCTCACTGCCGAGATGCTCGTTGGGGAATATGAACGGCATGTTCAACACCAACGGGCAACGATCTCACGCTTAAATGTAGTGAGCCATCGACTGCTGATTCTATCGACGGCTATGAAGCGGCTACTCGCAGATAAAGACTATGTCGCATTGTCGTTGGCAGAATCCATTCAGACAATGCCCAAACACCTCGCCGAACGGATTGGATAGGAGGAGTTTCTATGAAGTCATCAGCAATTTTGGCCTTTGAACTGAAGACCGTGCTCCTCCCGATTGCGTCCATCTCAACAAGAAATGATTTCCCTCCAGAGGATAGAAGATCCAGCAAGTACAAGCAGATTGCTGCCTCTATAGAGCATGTCGGACTCATTGAACCTCTTGTGGTCTCCGTTCAGAGCAATGGAAGTTTCTTGCTCTTGGATGGAGCGTTGCGGTTCGATGTTTTGATACAGCGAAAGAACACAGAAGTTCTATGCATCCTCTCGACGGATGATGAGGGATATACCTACAACAAGCGGGTCAACCATCTATCTAATATTGGCGAGCACTACATGATTTTGAAGGCCCTGGCTAACGGTGTCAGTGAACAGATCATCTCCGATTCCCTTAACGTCAATGTTGCCACCATTCGCCGAAAGAGATCGATGCTTGTCGGCATATGCCCAGAAGCAATCCAACTGCTCACGAACCGACGAGTCTTCGTGCAGACATATGGTGTCTTGCGCAAGATGAAACCGCTGGGGCAGATTCAGGCTGCGGAAAGAATGATTCATGCCAATAACTTCTCGGGAAAGATGGCAAAGACCCTTTTGACAATCACGAAGCCGGATTTGATGGTTGCGCCATCTAAGATGAGTCGATCCAGCCCTGGAAGTGCAGCCAAACTCTCCCTCCTGCATGCAGAGTCAGACACACTGCTGGCGGACGTTAAGCAGGTAGAAGAAACGTATGCCTCACAAGTACTCGATTTGACCCTCAGCATCCGGTATATCGAGCACTTGTTGGTCAACCCAGAGATTCTCAAATACTTAGCCAGTCACCATCCTGACCTGCTGAACGAGTTCCAAAGCATGATTTCCGAGAAAGACGACCAGATGTCACGTACTATCCCCGAATCGGATTCACCATCGCGGCGAAAAGCGAAAATACCTACGAAAACGCTCTCGCTCGACTCACAGAAGGAGGCCTTCAATCCGTCGAAGCCAGTATTAGGAATGCTCTAATTCCCCGCCCCACTTGGTTCTCAGGCAATTCACTATCCCGGAAGACCAGAAGAGGCATGGTCCACATTAAGGCCCATCCTCTGACAGCTGAGGCGACTATAAAGCGAACACGGCCCACGGCCACATGCTCGTTCGGAAGTCGTTCTCTGCAAGGGTGAGGAATGCAACGCTTATCAGAGAAGAGGCGCGGAGATTCGCAAGAATCGGCTTACAGCCATCGTGCCACTCCGCCGTGATGAGAACAAGTTCCCCTCGCATGTTGGCTAAAGCTATAGGAACCGTCACCACACACGGCAGACGCACCAGGAGGAACTGAAGGTGCTCGGGCTGGCGAGTGAATGACGTTACCACTGCTGTTCACGTAGTGGTGGTTGTTGCTGAGAGGAACTGTTCCTGCGACCGGTGCGGGTTGAGCAGTCGATGATGGCTTGGCTGTAGAGGTATGCCCTGCCCCGTGGTGAACGACCGGGGGCGTGGTTGTTGTGGGTGTAGCGATCTGCGTTTGCTGTGCTGAGACAGCGAACGAGAGTGCTAAGACTAGACCCGCGAAACCACGAGACAGACCCTTCATAGCGAATTCTCCGGCGTTGATTGAGTTTGGCCAATACTACGCCGATCTCAAAGAATCTGCCCTCAATTCATTTATGGTTGGCGATTCCTCTGAAATGAGTGATCCGGATGCCGCCTTGGATCAAGGGTTCTACATCTGATGAATAGCGAGGTTGATCAATGCAGGCGATTAGGCGTCTACGGCTTGCGGAACGGCCAAGAGTGAAACTCCAACCGCGTGCCTATCACGCTCGAAAGACCATCGACGCGGAAAAGCGGGAAGCATAGCACCCCGGCAATCATTGCCTGACGACCCGCGCAATTTTTGCTGGAGTAGTACAGCAACGTTTGCTACATCGCGTAGCAAGCCTTGCTGAGACCCCATGCAAACGTCGCTGATCCGTCTAAGTTCTTCTTCGCCAATTGGGAATAAAGAAGGCGCTTTGGGTACATCGCAGTTCACCGATGCCAAGCGTCGCACACGGCTACTTTGTGCCCGCAATGAATCCGGGTATCACCGAGCCAATTGCACGAACCGCGCCCTACGGGATGATGAATCTGAGCAATGGCAAAACTCCAGAGCCTACTGAGGCGAGAGCGCGATTCCGGTGGCGTAAGCCCCTGTCGTGCCGCTGGGCAAAGGCAAGGTTTCCAGTGTGCCGTTCATCCAGTATGCGGGGGTATAGGTCTGAGTCGCGCTGTCATACCCCCAGCCGGCCACATACACGTTGCTGCCGGAGACCGCAATCCCGGTGGCTTGAGCACTTGTTGTGCCGCTGGGCAGCGGCAATGTCGTAGCCGCGCCATTCACCCAGTATGCGGCGATCTCAGTCTCCAGCGCGTCGTTCTCATACCCATATCCCGCCACATACACGTCGCTGCCAGAAACTGCGATTCCAGTGGCTACAGCGCCTGTCGTGCCGCTAGGCAAGGACAAAGTTTTGAGCGTGCCATTCACCCAGTATGCGGCGGTCGCATCAACCATGGCGTTGTCAATCGCATACCCCACCACATACACGTCGCTGCCCGAGACAGCGATGCCGTTGGCCAGTGATTCTAACGTACTGCCCGGCAAGGGCAAAATTTCGGGAGTGCCGTTCGCCCAGTACCCGGCGATCTCGGCGCTCGTCGAGAGACCCAGGTCGCCTGCCACATACACATTGCTGCCAGAAACTGCGATTCCAGTGGCTACAGCGCCTGTCGTGCCGCTGGGCAAAGGCAAAGTTTTGAGCGTGCCATTCACCCAGTATGCAGCGGTCCCGGTCTCCTCCGCGTCATTGTTATAGGCATAGCCCGCTACATACACGTCGCTACCGGAGACCGTGATGCCCGTGCCTACTGAATTTGATGTGCTGCTGGGCAAGGGCAACGTCGTGGCCGTGCCATTCATCCAGTATGCGGCGATCACATAGCCATTCGTGATTGCGTCTCCCCCCACATATACATTGCTGCCGGAGACTGCTATGCCGGCGGCTACAGAACCACCTGTCGCGCCGCTGGGCAAGGGCAACGCCGAAGCGACGGCTGTTGAGCCGCCGGAGGTAAGCTGCCATTCCACGGCGGTCGTGCCTCCGGTTGCAACGGATGCAACTCCGGCTATGTAACCCGTCGCAGTTTGACTGGATGCGGATACGGTGACGGCCATAGAACCCGACTTGGTTGCGTCCTGCGTGGATGCGGCGGTTATGGTTGCGGTTCCTGTCGTTGTTGGCGTAAAGACACCCGTGCTGCTCACTGAGCCAATGCTTGATGGGCCGAGGGACCACGTCACGGCACTACTGAAACTCCCAGTGCCGCTCACCGTCGCTGTGCAGGCCGAGGTCTGATTGGTAGAGATCGAGGTTGGCGAACAGTTCACCGTAACGGATGAAATCGTGGGTGTTCCGGAGGAGGTGCCTCCATTCCCACTGCCACTCCCACTGCCTCCGCAGCCGGAGACGAGTAGCACGATGGAGAGAGCCAAGATCGTGGGCAACGCTGACGACGTGGCCGACAGATTTTTCAAAACAGAACGAGAACTACGCAAGAGGCGACCTCGACGCGGTGAAATGCAGGATGATGGCTGATGTGAGTCGCCAGTAAGTCTACAACAATGTGACTCATCAGTTGTGTACGTATCGGCTACACGCTTTGATGATTAGACCCGATGGTAGTAGATATTCGCATCCGGCTTGGTCGCGCCATTCGTCGCATCCGCGAGGAGCAGGAGATCAATCAGGAAGAGGCTGCCGAGCGTTGCGGGCTGCACCGGACATACTACAGTGGGCTAGAGCGCGGGGTGCGAAACGTCTCTTTGCTGAATGCCGAGAGGGTTGCGAAATGCGAGACGACGGGCTGCTGCCCAGAGGTACGAAGCTGCGCTCCTCGAAGTCTCTAAACAACCTGATCGAGCAGGATCATCGTGGAATAAAGTCCAGAACCCGCCCCATGCTCGGCTTCAAAAGCTTTGCATCCGCTGCAAATGTGATCGCTGGCATGGAACTTCTTCGCCGCATATACAAGCACCAGTAAGCGCTGAGCGGCTAAAGCCCAAAGGCAAAACTACACCCGCACTCTGGAATGCTGTACTTGCCGCATAAGTGCAACTGGGCTCCGTTCATTGCTACTATCCGATAACTTTCGCCGTTTGCACCAGAACCTTTTGTAACAGCCTCCCAATAAGAGGCGCTCTCGCTTCTTCCTGAGTAGCTGAACCACGGCAGCTAGCGAGATCTAGCTGAAATAATGGTACTCATTAGAGAGTAGCGGATCAGAAATAGACGGGGCGTTCAGGGTAATTCAAGGGCTCCTAGTCGCAGGAGGTAGTGTGTGCATATCCGTTGTGTAGTGAGTTGTGTGATGATTGCAATTCTTTGCGGGCCTGTTTTCGCGCAGACTGCGCCACCACCGGTGAAGGAGCAAACGGGGTTTGCGGCGATCCAGCAGAGTGAGATGCGCGCCGACCTGGCCTATGTTGCGAGCGACAGGCTGCTGGGGCGCATGAGCCTACAGCCAGGCGATGATGAGGCTATGCAGTGGATTGCGCGCGCGTTTGCGAAGGCTGGGTTGAAGCCGACTGGTACCGCCACCGGACTGGCCGGCTATCTGCAGCCGTTTGAGTTGATCGAGTACAGACCGGACCGCGAGGAGAGCAGCATAACGCTGACGCGTGGCGGCAAGACGACGGTGTGGCATACGCCGCAAGCGTTCGGGGCCTTCAAACACTCGGTCGACCTGACGGCGCCGGTGGTTTTTGCCGGATATGGCATTACCGCTCCGGAGTTGCGGTACGACGATTATAAGGACATCGATGCGAAGGGCAAGATCGTGTTCGTGTTCGACCATGAGCCACAGGAAGACAATCCAAAATCGATATTCAACGGAACAGGTAACACTCGCTATGCAACCACGAGGGTGAAGCTGCTGAACGCGCAGGCGCACGGAGGGGTGGCTCTGGTGGTGGTGGCAGAGCCGAACCGCAAGCACTTGACAAATGCAGAGCGTGCGGCACGGATTGGCGGAAGCGCAGCGCGGACGGTGCCGATCCCGCTGCAAGCGATTGCGGACGATGAGGTGAAGATTCCGTCAGCTCTTGTGCTGGATGCGGTGGGAGTGGAGCTGCTGGCAACGACGAGTACGACAGGTAGCGCGTTGCAAAGCGCGATCGACAAAGACCTGACGCCGCAGAGCCGGCTGCTGCCGGACACGACGCTGACGCTTCACTTCAGCAATGCGAGCGAGCGCAGAGGCACAACCAATAACGTGGCGGGGTTGCTGCCAGGCAGCGACACGGCGCTAGCGGCGGAGACTGTCATCATCAACGGACACCATGACCATGATGGATGGTCGCCATGCGCGGAGGGGCAGGGCGGGATTGACGAAAACGGCCAGCCGACGGCACCGGGGCAGGACTGCAAACAGATATGGCATGGAGCTGACGACAATGGCTCGGGCACAGTTGGAGTAGTCGAGCTAGCCAAGGCGTTCGCGGCGAACCCTGTGAAACCCAAACGGTCGATCCTTTTTGTGGTGTTCGCGAGCGAAGAGCGGGGGCTACTGGGAAGCTATTGGATGGCAGCGCATCCGCTGCGGCCGCTGCAGACGACGCGGGCGATGATTAATTTCGACATGATAGGGAGGGATGAGAAGTCGAGCCTGCAGACGGATGGATTGATCGACATTCCGAAGGACACGACGAATCGGCTGAACCTGATTGGGGCGCTGTACTCTCCGGATTACAACAAGACGGTGACAGAGGCGAACAGGAGTGTCGGTCTCGTGCTGGACGACCGCTTCGACCATGAGAGCGCGCTGAATGTTTTCTTTCGCAGCGATCAGTTTCCGTTTGTGTTGCATGACGTGCCGGCGTTTTGGTGGTTCACGGGATTTCATCCGGACTACCACCACATTACAGACACGGTGGAGAAGATCGACTACTCGAAGATGCAGAAGATCCTACAGCTGGCGTATCTTTCGGCGTGGCGGTTCGCGGACGACGTGAAGACTCCTGTGTTTATCGCGAATCCGATGCCTGCGGGAACTCGACACTAAACCTTTCCGAAGATGGGATTCTAAACCCTGAAGCCAGCCCATACGGGCTGGCTTCGCTTCCTGCGAGGACTTGCGTGAGGGGTTTGTATACTGCACGACATGCGAATTTCTCTCGGGTTGGTCCTCTCCCCACCTTCGGTTCTGGGCTACGATCCTGCGATTGAGTAGCTTCCTCATCTCACCATTGGAACGGAGCTCACGAAAAGCCCCGGGGATGATGCGGATCCTCGATGCGCTGAACGCCCATCTGTCTGATGCTGCGCATCTTGGGAACGGCTTCTCGGCCGCAGCAGTAGAGAGAGCGGTGAATCAGGCATGGTTGATTGCGGCGGAGTTTCATAGAGTTTCTCCCGGATGTAAGTGAAGAATCGAAGAAACACCCATTCCGAGGCCCAGAGTGGGTGTCCTCGCCACACGTAGGTCGGTGGCGGGTCGTGCTGTAACATTTAGGGATGAGGAGCAGGTGAATGGCGGGATGGCTCGCAACGTTTTCCTGCTTCAGTCCTCTAATGCTTCTGTAACGTGTCGCCGACGCGACACAGAATTCTGGAGGGGCGATCCCATGCGGAGCTTATTCGCTTGTAGCACCCAAAGCGTCAGTTTTGACCGCAGTTCCCTGTAATCGCGGGTACTCCAATTCCACCAATGAGGAATGCCCGAGGAGCCCACCCTCCAGCAGCAGACTGAGAACGCTTTGCCAACGGTGAGCGCTTCGCTCCCAGCCAGCATGAGTTTTGGAGATGAAGATGGAACGCCTTGGCACGCTGCTCCGCAGTATTCGCACCGAATGGGGCCTCTCCCTCCGAGAGGTCAGGGATCGGACGGAGACGCTAGCGAAGGTGTGGGGCAGTCCCCGCTACGCCTCCTCGTTCAGTCACCTGGCCAAACTCGAACAGGGACGGCACGACATGCGGGTTTCGACGCTGATTTCCCTGTCGCACATTTACAGCAGGCAGCCCGTAACCCTTGTTGAGGCCTGCCTTCCTCCCCAATACCAGTCGCCAATCCTTGACCCGCTTGAAGGACCGAACTCCACGGTCCTGATCACCGAAGGCCGCCTCTACGAACGAGCCGAACGGCTTCTTCCCCTGAACGGAGCGTCCACTGATATTCCTGAGAACACGGCTCTTGTTGCGGATAATATTCCTTCCGTGAGGAATCGCTACCGCAAAGCGATTGTCGGACAGAAGGATCGCTTCCTCTATCCAATGATCCGGCCGGGGGCCATCATCACCGTCGATACCCATCAAAGGGCAATCGCGTCGCATAAGGAGTGGACGAACGAGTTCGACCGCCCCATCTATCTTTTGTATACCCGGAATGGATATGTGTGCGGCTGGTGCCAGTTGACCGAAGGAGGCACCCGCCTCAACATCGTCTCCCATCTCATGTCGAAGCTGGATGTGTTGCCCTTGGCCTATGGCAGAGATGTGGAAGTGGTTGGACGCGTCGTGTCCGTCGCAATGAGCCTTGAACCGTGAGCGCTTCAGAATGCCCGACGGCGGGTTCGCCCCAGAGAGGTGACTGGTCGACGAGATCAGACTGCCCCGTCAATGGATTCCCTGGAGCTGACGGTGGGTAGGCATATTCGTCCTCTGGCATAGCGCATGCAACCGCTGCTCCATAAGGTAATAACCGATGGCGATATTCTGAGCATAGGCGCTGATATGAAACTCAAGGCTATGCTGCTCCGCAGCCATCCTTAGCATCCCCACATATCTTTCCAGTTCTTTCGCTTGAAGCCGCAGGGCTTCGGCCACAACAGCGGCCTCAGGGTAAGTTCGTTGCAGATAGGAGGCCATATCGACCAGAACGCGGCTATTGGCCTCGATACCCTCCACTCCTTCGAGCCCTCCAAGAAGCTGCCAGATCCGGTCCGGATCAAGCGCCCTCGCTAGATCGTCCGTGCGCCTCTTCCCCGAGGGTTCAATCGCATCGAGTGCAACCGTATCAACTCCGTCGCGATCGACCGAGATGAGGCGTTTCAATAAGTCTTCCCAGCCTGCTCTGGCGGATTTTCTCAAGCGCCAAGAATGGTAGCCCGCCGTGCCAAGTATGGCAACGATCAATACTCCCGTGAGAAGCAGGAATAGAAACATGCTGCCTTTCATGACTCTTCCTCAGAGCGCAACCCATCGAGCCGGGACCGAACCGCCTGGCGTATCACAGAGACCTCTTGACGCACATGGTCCGGCATCCTTTCTCCCGGTGGCGCATTCCGCCACAAGGAGATGATCCAATACATCACGCAACCAAGATAGAGCACCATACGGAGCCGAGACAACTGGTCATAGCGTTGATCATTTCCACTCAATCCAAAGACGGTGTTGATGGTTTCAAAGATGAGGGTCGCAACGGAGTAGAAAGCAAGCCCCTTGGCGACCTTTGCAACGTGGCTCGACCAGCTCAATCCAGCAATGGACGAAAGCGCCATCATTCCTACAAACAGCTCGCTCATAAGAGCCGCTGAGAAGTAGCTGCCCTTAAGAAGAACGACCTGCATCCAGAACTGGCGCTGTGGCTTCGGAATCCAGGTCAACAGCACCGCCAAACTAATGCTGCCGGCCACCAAGGCTGCAAGTCTAGGTCTGATGTCGGACGGCCATTTCCCTAGCGGGCGAAAAACTTTCGACGCTAGCTCGTATACAACTCCCAACTGAAGCAAAACGTCGGCGAAAGCGAGCGACCAGAAGGTATAGAAGTACTCAGCCTTAGTTCCCTTGCGGCTGACAACGAAAAGCACGATCGTCCTTACGACATTCAAGACAATCAGCGCCGTAAAGATCGGAAATGTGCGTGCCCGTCGGCGCCACAGGAGTACGAACAGTAAGGCGACGTGTCCGAGGAATCCGGCCACCCAGAGCAGGAGATCAAGATTTGTAAGAGGCATTCTAGGTCTCCCACCTGGGCGACGAGACAGCAGCCTATGACCGTATGTTATAGCACCATTCTTAGCAGCGTCAGGATGATCGTTACAACCTTCGGCGATGTTGGCACTGGATCAGTTCCTGTGACGCTTTGTGGCGCTGGGGGCGGGGGTGTAGACGCAGCACGTGCAATGGTTCCGGTGAGTGGGCTCAGTCCAAGAGCAAGGACAAGAACAAATCGGCGAGTGAGTGACTTGTGCATCGGGAAATCTCCTTTTCAGCGCGAGGTGCGCTGCGCGGAGACTAGGAATTTTGCGAGGGGAAACAGATGCTGTCATCAGTTGCGTCGCGCTGCTGACACAGAGGCGTTCGAAGCCTAATGTCCTGGCCTTGATCACTAGCTCTGCCGATGCGTTTCGCTTTGGCACACTATCGGCAAGATGTGGATGGTCGTCGTGTCAGGGGCAACACAAAAAGTGCGATTTTCGAGTTGCTGGGTGTCGCTGATTTGAGAACTCTTCGAAGAAGCGCCGAGACGTGCGCGACGAACAGGCCGTCGGCTAGTACATCCCAGCGCGCTTCAAAGGCCTTCCAATGGACCTAATCTCATATGCCCTGATCGCGAGACGGAGAGGCAGAGTCTCTCCGTCTCGTGCAGCTCCTGAGACCGATTGGGTTTGTGAACCGCATCATCACGATGATGGGGATGGACAGGGCTCAGTTCCGGACGGTCGCAAGGAACTCGCCGAGCTTCGCGGTCGCTTTGAACTGCGGGATCGGGTCAAGCTCCTTGAACGCCGATGTGAAGGCATTCGAGAGGCTCCAAAAGGTCCGGGGATTGAAGGCGTCATGAGTCGGGTTGAAGTACAGGTCGTTCACGCGCCTGGCGAGATGCTTCGGTGCATCGAGGGCGTCCTCGATGAAGGCATGGTAGATGATGAGCTTCGCGGCCGCATCGCTCAGGTGGAAGCCCTTCCAGTCTTCGACCTGTTTTTGCATCGGCTCGAAGTTGCGCTGCATCCGGTCGATCCCGATGGCAAGCGCGTCCTGGAGGTTGAAGTGTTTCGAGTGCTTGGCGAGCACCGGTGTGAAGTCACCGTAGAATGCCATGTTGTCGCACACGAACACGCGGTATCCGACCGTAAGCGCAAGTCGCATGGACTTGTCGTTCGCGTTCCTGACGCCCAGCGCGAACCGCGCACCGTCGAAACCCGATGCGAGTTCCAAGAGCCCGAAGAGCTTCATTCCATCTTCAGAGACGGCATATTCGTCCCGGATAATACTGATCTGCCGGAACGCGAGTGACTCGATCAAGCTCGTAACGAGTTCGTTGTGGGCGATGGGCTTGAAGGTATCAGTGGGTTGAGGGGGCAGGATTTCGGCGAGCGCAGCTCGGGTGAGCTTAGACCCGCCAGTGTGAACCATGAGGGTTGATTCCATGATGGGTGTTCCTTTCGATTTATAAAGGGGCTAGTAAAGAATTGGCTTGATTAGGCGATCAGAAGTTCGTCCGCCCACGCGAAGAGTGATCGTCAGCGAACCTGTGCGCTCCGTGAGTTGCGCCCTGGATCGCTCCTCGGGTTAAAGTGCCGGGTTTAGTGTTTTTATTCGTCTACCCGCTTTATTTAGCCTTTTCCGATTGACTTTAGCGGTTTTGGATGACTCGAGGAAGCCATTCGAGCGACGGATGCGGTCGCGGAGATCAACGAGAGCCTGATCACGACTTATTTTCAACGATTTAGAACGCTCGAAGACCACCGATTACGCCATGCAACTCGTTGACCTCCGTTAAACCAGCGTTCTATGACTATTTATATATAGGCAAATATATCTATTAAGACAATATAAATATTGTCATTGCAACATTGAAAGACTATATTTAGATTGTCATGCGGAGCGAGTTTAGAAACCTTCGGCTGCAACAACTGGACCGTGCCCTGGAACCATACCGCAAGGCGCGGACGGTTCCGCGTCCGTCGAAGGGGTGGATACGTGCCATCCGACAGGCCCTCGGAGTTTCGTCGGGCGAACTGGCACGGAGGCTCGGAACGAGCCGCCAGCTTCCCTTGCAAATGGAAAAAGGAGAGGCGGAAGACCGCATCACCTTGAAGAGCCTGCGCGCCGCAGCTAGCGCGCTGGACTGCGATTTGGTTTATGCCTTCGTTCCACGCGCTGACAGCATGCAGGAGTTGATCGAAAACCGCGCGCGCGACGAAGCAAAGAGCCGCGTCTTGGGCGTTGAGCACTCGATGGCACTTGAGGACCAAGCGGTCGGCAGAATCGACGAGGCCGTTGAAGCGGAGACGCGCCGCCTCGTCAGAAAGCGCGCATCCCGATGACTCTATTCACTACTGGAGACGGCAATACACCTCTGTCTCCCGAAGAGCAGAACGATCTCATCCCCGATCTCACCACGAAGGAAGAATTAAATGAGTGGGAGCGCCAGAACATCCTCGAAGCCACTGCATGGGCGCTCGACCCGCGCAATTTGAATCGGCAGGACCCATTTTCAGAAGCCTATGTGAGAGAACTGCACCTACGCATGTTCGACCAGACCTGGAAGTGGGCAGGGACCTACAGGGCCACGGAAAAGAACATCGGGATTCCGCACTACCAGATCCGTGAGGCGCTGCCAGCCTTGCTGGGCGATGCGCGCTATTGGGTGGAACATCAGACCTTCGAGCCGGACGAACTCGCTATCCGGTTTCACCATAAGCTCGTTTGGATTCATCCCTTCGCTAACGGAAACGGTCGCCACGCTCGGCTAATGGCAGACGTAGTCGTACGAAGACCGGGCAAGCCAGCCTTCACATGGGGCAGCGAAGATATTGTGCGAGCCGGTGACTTCCGGCGCAACTACATCGACGCGCTTCGGGCTGCAGATAAGAACGACATTCAGCCACTTCTAGCATTTGCTCGCTCGTGATGCTCAACTCTGTAGCTACAACGAAAAGTGATGGTGTCCATTCAGAACACCGAGTGGAATGTATTTCCACGTTTTCAGCGTCCTGTGCGCTCTACGCTTCTTCTTGGGAGGGCCGAATCGAGGAGGTTGCGTGGAGATCAAAAACACCAAAGCTGGGGGATGACGCAACGCTGGAGCGGCAGCCATGATCGCGCTGGACTAAGGCCGCTCTAAGCAGCCTCGTCCCATTCCTCCTCTTGGTCGGCCTGCTGGTCTTCCGCGACCTCCGCAAGGATTTCCCCTTCTTCATCCACATCATCCGCAACCCGAGTTTCGTCAGCAGGGGTTTCAAAGAGGCTGAAGGTCTTCGCCGGCTCCGGCTTGGCGACCTCGACCGGCTTCACGGCCACAACGGGTTTCGCAAGCTCTGCTTTCGGAAGCTCCTTCTTCGCTGGCAGCTTCTTCGCGCGCGCTTCGGCCTGGGCGGCTTTCCCAGCAGCGTCGATCTCGGCCTTCGCTCTGTCGAGCGTGCTCTTGAGTTGCAGATGTGCGGCAACGTAATCGACGATGGAGGACGGCAGATCCCGGTCAAGCTCTTCGGCGGTGCCGGTGAGCTTCAGGGGCGTGGTCAGCGCGGTATTCTCGCTATCCTGCAACTTCTTCGGAATGATGTTGACACTGATCTGATCGTCTTCGTGACGGGTTACGGTCAGCAGGACTGCACGCTGCCGCAGGTAGGGGGCAAGTTCCTTGAACATGGGGTCTCTCCGAGGTAGGTCACTTCGGGCGTGACCCTCTCCTCACCGGCTTCTTGAGTTCAGGATCATCCCAGTGGATGGTATGGCGGCGTCCGAACGACAGCGCTTCGTTGTAGGCGGCGGGATCATAGTCTCGCTGCCATAGGAGGCGGTACAGAGCATCGACCGCCGACTTCATCACAAACTTCATCTCGTCATCGGAGATATGGGAGACCTCCGGCCTGCCGTTGCAAACCGCGCAGGGACTTCCTGCATGCAGGTTTTCGATAGGGCAATTGCGAAAGGCCAGCGCTACGAGTGCTTTGGCTTCCGCAGCCAGGTCGGGATCGAGCTTACTCTTCATGGACAGCCTCCGGTACGTTTTCACCATACCGCCGCAGCCGCCGTGAAGTCTCACATCGTCTCGAAATTACGCCGCGATCTTGTGCGAGCGCCTTCTCGTCCTGGACCACAGAGCAGGATCGACGGGCAGCGCACTCGTCTGGCCAGTCCTCGCGTTGAAGAATGCTCCGTGATAGGTAAGCTTGCCGTAGCGAAACAGTTGTCCCAGCATCGCAAGCGCGTTCAACGCCAGAGTCTGATTGATGAACGGCTCCTGGCGGTCCAATGCCTCTACGGCAGAACAGCTTGGAAGAGGATCTTCTCCGCCCTCCGCATCCACAATCTCCGGGTACAACTCGCTCACCGTTCGCAGGCGCTCCGCCTTGCGTCGATTCCGCCCGTTCAGCGGCTGGCCGAGAACATACTGTCCACTAGCAGCGTTGTTGCCGAGGTCAAGCCAATACCAAACGCTGCTCAAGGCTCGGGTGAACGATTCCTCGATGGCCTTCCTGGCTTCGCGCGTATCCACGCAGCCAATCAGGATGTCCGGAAACTCGTCACGTGCGTTCTCAAAGGAGCACGCATGAAATCTGTTCGGGATGGCCGTCCACTTCGTTCCCCAGAAGAGGTTGATACGGTTGATCAATACCGTGGCTTTGTTCAGGCCGATGTCCGAGGCCGAAAAGGGTTGACGGACGCAGTTCGTCGCAGAGACCAAATCGGCATCCATCATGGTCACATCGAGACCGCTCGCGTGTCCCCACACTCGCATCGCCTGGTCGAGATAGGGCAGATTCATCGCGATGGAGCTGCCTGTACCGCCCGCTCCGACGATCAGCACGCGGACGGGTCTGCGACGAATGAGGTTTGAAGGCAATCTGTGCTCGATCCGCATGCTACCCCCCCTCTCCCCGGACAAACTGCGCAAGAGTCTGGGGCAGGAGGATCAGGGTGTCTCGCGGAAATGGCTTGCGCTTGCCCGCAAGCGCAGCCCACAATTCTTCGAAGCCTCCCGGATGGCGCGTCAGCCGTCCCACGTTGGCGTGGGTGAAGGCACTCTCGTAAAACCCTTGCTCCCAATCGGGCACGGAGGAAACGGTCGCGCCGTCAGGACGCCGCATGGAGCCGGTACAAACGCGACCGGTGTCGGACAGGTTCCAGAACGGCGCGACAGCCAGCTTCGTCGCCGCCTGCGGACGCTTATTCTCCGTGAGCGCACGGATCGTTAGTTCGTCGTTCTTCACACGCCACACCAGCGGCGGCTGTGGGAAGATGCGCCCATTCAGTCCCGCGACTTTACCCTCGGAGTTCTGGTAGAACATCTGCCGCCGCTGTGCCGGAGTCCACCATGCGATCAGCCGATCGCTCTTCGCCAAGACGTTTTCTGGTAGAACCTCCGCGTCCGTGATTCCATTCAGGGAACGTACCAGAGACTCCACAAAGGCCACTGTGAGGGGTCGCGCGGGACCAAGCGTCGGGGACGCCTCCTTCTGAAGATGGACATCATGGCGGGTCACGAAGCTCTTCTGGCGATCTCCATAGACCAGGAGTGCTTCACGCAGCTCGAAGCGATGGTTCTCTCCGATCGAGACGTGTATCTGCATGGCTGTTCTCCGACTTTTCCCACTCTTGCAACTCTTCCACCAATTGGAAGAGCTCATAGTTGAACATCACAAAGCGTTCCAGGATGTGAAAGGCCTGCCGCACTTCGTCGGGGATCTTTGGGTCGAAGGCGACACCTACGGCGGGCTCCGAAGTCCCCTCCAGCATGTATTGGCTCTCTTCATCAAAGCAGGCAGTAATGGCATCCCGCTCCTTGAAAGAGACCAGCAAGGACGGCAACGGCGGGCTATCGTAGTTACCCTCTTCGATGAGGTCGCGCGATGGGCGAACGCGAATCCGGGAGAGTTGCTGGAGCTTGCGCAGTCGCTTGATCCAAGCATGGTATCGGCCGTCGCTGTGTTTGCGAAGAAGGCGACGGGCGCGCAGATTCCAGCGATCATTGCCGTATTTCTGCAAGCTCAAGCGGATACAGTCCGGCAGCGCTTTCTCTACTTCGGGAAACTCGCACTGCCCTTTCTTCTCCTCTTCGTCCTCCTCGTCCCATTCCTGCAGTCGTTCCTGGTATTGGAGGGCGTCGTCATGGTTGTAGACGCGCATGACGTTGTACAGCGCGTAGGTCAGGGTCCAATAGAAAGCCGCTCCCAGTCCCTGCCCTTCCCCCTCAAGAGCTTCGATTGCCGAGCCAATCTCCAGATAACCTGAGCCACCACAAGCCACGGTGACGGCTAGTTGTTCATTCGCCATAACCTCGTCAAAGCCTTCGCGCTCGGCAACATCACTTATTTCCAGGTGGTACTCGACATTGCGCTGCAGGAGGTTCCAGCGGTCGTCGCCGATAGCGCGCATGATGGCGTGTTTGGCGAAAACAAGAGCGCTCTCACCGCACTGTATCCAGGCCTCAAATGTGCCGAGACCCTCCCGCACCAAAGCAGCACATAAGTCGTATAGCAACTCTGCTCTAACCTCGTGACTGTACTCGATCGGCAATCCGGCGATGGACGGGATCGCTTGGGCAAACGGAGGTGCCAGAAGCCCTATGCCAGGGGCGTCAGCAACTCCGTCGGCGCCAGAAGTTGTTGACCGTGATTGGCGCTGTACTGGTCCATGGCTTCGGACACGGACCGGGCGAGGGCGATGGATTCTTTGCATTGGAGGTGCCTCGCGAGTGCCTGGCTTGTCTCCGGAGGCGGCACTGCCGCCTTAGCGGCGAACAATGCGATCAGCTCTTCCGGGGTCATGCTGCGTGCTGTCATCTGTCAGCCCTTTGTCCCGATGGCTCGGTTGAAGGTGTAGCGCAAAGCCGACCCGGTGGCTTCCGGGCCGGTCACCGATGCCGTTGCAATATCGGGGTATGCCGGTGTGAGAAGCTCGCGGACCTGATCCACCGTCAATTCGGGCCCGGGGTCAGGAATCCGCACACCGTTGTATTGGAACTCGCGCAGAAGCACTTCTGCTTTGAGGCTGCTCATCACAGTTCTCCTTCGTGAACATGATTGGGTTTGGATGGAAGCGTCCGCTGCCAGTGGTCTTTGGCATGGACGACTCCGTAAGAATTTGTAAGTTGGTCCGTGTGAAAGACATACCACAGCGGGGGGTCCACCTTTGTGAACCAGCATCAAAGCGAAGGTGATGTCTCTGACTCTAAACAACCATTCTGAAGCGCTGAACGACAGCGAGGTGACTCGCGACACCATTTACGCAACATCTGATGGAAGAATGCCGCAGAACAAAGTTAAGACCACACAGGCCATACAGGCCTATGCGGTTGCAGAAGAGCGAGATGGATGGACAGCGGCCGTCATCGAGGTGAAACTAAACTTTGAGTTTCAATTCAGCAGCAAGCGCGTCCAGATTGGGGATTGAGAGCGAAGCAATGATGTCCAGGCCCAGATGGTACTGCGCGTAAAACTCATCAAAGATCTCTTTCTGACAATGACGGCGAGTCGCGTTGTCGACTTCGTTGGTTGCGATAGTCCGTGGTGGGGTCAGTTCCCTGCCCTCCACTTCGAGCCAGATGAGCGACTGCCCATAGTTAATCCGTTTCGCTTGTAACGTCGCATGATCCATCATGACTCAAGTGTATTTGGGTCGATAGAAGTTAACCCGTGGTAGCGCAATGCCGCACCTGGGCGAGTACTGGCCGGATACGTCTATCAGTATCGCCAGCTTGTCAGGTCTGCTCCCTTTGGGGCTGTTTGCTGGATGCGCTCCATAATCTTTGGCACGTACATTGTTTCGTAGTGCAGTCGGCTATAGGCGTTCGGGAGTTTGGGGTCACCGTTCCAGCAGTGTTCTGCGCGAGGCCCGTACGCGATCTCGGCATGTGCAGGTGGATTCGCAGTGTCGAGAAAGTCTTGCAGCAGGTACACCGCATCGTTCAGCATGTAGGTATCGTCGGATCCGACGTAGACATGCAGCTTGCCGTCCAGCTTCGGCTGCAGTTGCGGCCACTCGCGCTGGAGCTTTGCGTTGAGATCGTAGTGATCGTGCCAATATCTCGCAACAATGGGATCGATTGCACCGGTCTGCTTGTCGAAAATGCGCGCAGGATACCCGTCCGGGCCGATGGGTGAGAAGACTGCCTGCCAAATGTCATACTGTTCGCCGGAGCGCCCGTGATCGCCCAGCGCGGCCTCGTACTGATTCACGCCGCGCTGCGTGATGGTGGTGTGGCCGAGATAGTCACGCATCGAAGGCTGCTCGATTTGTTTGTTTGTACCGCTCGTGAAGTATGCATTTGCGTCGCTGTAGAGGTCGATGTTGGTATAAGCGTGAAAGTCTACGGGATCCGGACAGGCGATGAAGGCGCCGTTGTAGTGGTCGGGGTAGAAGACTTGCGCTGCCAGAGCTTCCCAGCCTCCTGTGGAGCCGCCATAGAGGAAGCGCGCCCAGCCCTGTCCGATGGCGCGGAACTGCTTTTCGACAGCGGGCAGCAGCTCGGTTTCGATGGCTTCGCCGTAGGGTCCCAGGTTCGCAGAATCGACAGCATAGCTGTCGTCGTAGAACGGATTCGCGGTCTGGATCTTGACTACGAGAAAACGTGGGAAGTCCTTCGCGATCCAGGTTTGGTAGAACTTGTAGGCTTCCTGCTGCTGGATACGGTTATAACCGGCGAGATGAAAACGCTCAGAATAATCGGGCTTGAGATTCGGGTCGGGAGGCGTGGTGCGGAACTCCGCAAAGCCATCGTTGAAGTGGTCTTCAAACAGCATCAGCGGGAAGTGTGCCTCTGGATGTCGGTCGAAACCGGAGGGCACGAGCACTGTGGCGGAAAGATACACAGGCCGGCCCCAGAACTTTGTCAGTAGCGTCGACTGGATGCGCAGACGGCGGATGAACTCCGAATCGGCGGTCGGCGGAATCGGCGGAATCACCTCGGTGAGCGCGACGTCGACGTCACGCGTAGGCTTGCCGTTAGCGCCGATCATGATCGAAAAAGGCTTACTGAAAAGGTTGCCGGGTGCGAGATTCCAGTGCTGTCCTTCACCACGGTCAGGGGCAAGCTTCAATGCGCGTCCGTCACCCATGTGAAAAGTCTCGTAGAGGTTCAGCACGGCTTGCACCGTGTACTTGCCGGGCGGCAGATCGCTTAGGTGGAGGCGCGGGTAGCCGACGGCGCTGCCATCTACGGTCACTTCGCTGCCAGGTCTTGCGCCGTCGAGCGTAATACCGAAGACGTTTTGCGAGCTCGGAGTGTCGTTGATCTGCATGCGCGGCTCGTCACTGGGGTCGTTCGACAGCAGCAACATCAGCCGGCCATCTACAGGACCGGACTGGGCCGCGCGCTCTCCACCACTCTGCAGGGGGCGTGCGTCCTCGGGAATATGCACGCGAAAGTTTTGGGCCCGAAGTATCACTGCGGCGTTGCAACACAACGCGATCGAGAGGACGACATTACGGAACACGCATAGTTTCGGCATGGGAAAGAGTATACGGTGCAGTCGAGACCAGCCGATTTAGATTGAAACTGTCGCGCGACGCGGGACCGGTATCCTTCATCGCCAGTCTGGGCTGTGAGAACGATGACCTCGTCCAAACGCGACGGGCATGTCCAGGGCTCCAGCAACCAGTGAATCAACACAGCAGACGATTCGAACCCCAGCTCATAGGAGAGAAAGTTACCATCGTTGCTCCTTTGGAATCGTTGAGGGACGATATCCCTCTAGCCGTGTCCTGTTCCCGCCGTAGCGGTCAGTATTCCGCGCGGGTAATCGCGCTCTCCGGAACGTGGAAAGTCTGCGCTGCCGTCCGATAGACATCGCTCAATGTAAGCTCCACCATCGCCCCCTTGGAGTTGAGCGCGATCGCCACGCCATTGAGGTAGCACAGCTTTTCCGCGCCGATCTCCATCAGCACCGCAATCTGATCTTCGCAGAGGTGCGCTGCTAGTTCATCAATCAGGTCGATATCCTCATCCTCTTCCATGTCATAGCTAGGCCACGAGCCGTCCTCCGTGCTGGATCCGCCGTGGATCGCGAAGACTCCCTCATCTTGTTGATGCTTGAATACCCCGAGTCCTCGCTCATCGGCCCATTTAAGAAAGGCCTCGGCGTCCTTGACCCGGAAATAGTTACTTCGTGAAGTGCCATACCAATTAGCCACAAGAGCTCCTTCTATGGCCGGAAACCTTAGAGCTGTCCGGCATCATTCGTCGTGCCGTCGACCAAATCCGCGGCATTTGCGGCTGCAGTGGAAGAGGTAGAAGGCGTGATGGGTAAGATCCTTTCGGGACGCATCGGGGGGAAAGTTTTGGGGTGCTCACTCAAACGAGAACAGACCTTGTCCGCGATCGTCGCAGCGGAACATCGGGGCGTCGTCATTCGGCTTATGTTCTTCAGGAACGGGCAAAGGTGCCGGAGGAGGTGGCGGCAGTGGGACGCCGAGGATGGTGTCTGGAAGGGGAAAGGCCAGCCACGGGACATAGAGTGCGGCATTGACGCGGCAGATCGCCGTTACAAGCGGATCGATGTCGCACCCATAGAGACAGTACGAATAGTTGCTCGCATGGAGCAGCAACCTGCCGCTACCTGCAGCGGGGTCCAGTACCCGCATGGTGCGCGGATCGCGGCCCCCTCCGCCCCGCGCATCGGTGAAGGTCATTTAGGCCATGACCTCAGCGATGTTGTGCGGCGTTGGGAAGAACGCGCGCGGGTTCCAGCCTCCGCTGCGACGCTCCGCGAGCATCGATCCGAGGTAATCGTGAGGCTCGACGAGAAGCGGTTCAAAGTTGAACGAGCGATAGAGCGCCTCGTTGATTGCCGCATCAAGACGAGGCATCTCCCCCGCAACCGCGAGTCCCCAAGCAAGCCACTCGATCAAGTTCTGGAACGCGGTCCACGCCGATTCTTGCTGGGCAATCAGAAGGACGCACTTTTCCAGCATCTTGCGGCCGTCTGGCTTTGGGCATTCTAGGAATCGCACCTGCGGGATAGGCTCATCCAAAAGCCTTCCCGCTTCGAGAGTGCGCAGCATGTGGTTCCATCGGCCCGTGGACCTGGGATGATCATCGGCGAGTTGCACTTGATACAGAAGCCACCCGCGATAGTGCCAGGGTGGGACTTCGTCGCCCAAATGCGGCAATCGCCCTGTCGCCAGCACGAACAAATTGATGTCAGGAGACGAAGAGGCGTTCTCATGCAGGTCGCACGAGGTCATAAACTCCTCCGGTTTCGGTGAATTCAGGGTGAAGTTTGGGGTGACGATCCATGAACGAGGCCAGAGTTGGCCTCCCGTTCGACTAGGCCGTGCCGTCTGAAGAGTGGGTCACCGAGACTAGGGCTTTGCTGGCAGAGCTAACGCAGGAGCTAATTGACTCGACTGAGTTTGCAGCGCAAGTTGATACGCGTGAAAACAGGGCGCAGCGGCGCTATGACTCGCCGAACTAGCCCAATGGTAAGTCGCTCTAAAAGAGGTTTTAGCCTCTCATCCGGGCTTCGATGACTGCTATCCGTCGCTCCATCCAGACACGCAAGAGCCGGTCGGATGTCACCAGAGGCACCGAGAACGCAATGATTCTGTACACATCGCCGCGCTTGATCTTTGAAACCTTTGCGGGGTCCAGCCACTGGTCGTTGGAGACTAGGAGCAACAAGGTCTCCAGCCCAATGAGCACCGGCCACAAACATGCCAACCTTAGCCGCACCGCGAATGCTGGAAGGGAGAGCGTGTATTCGACCGCTTCGCGAAAGTGATCGAGGGTCTTTCCGACGAGTTCGAATAACAGCGGTCGTGCGGGCAGAGATGTTTCCGAAAACAGAAGGTCCTGCGGTCTTAGGCCAAATCGATCCAGCATCGTGGATGGCAGATAGCAACGTCCAATCCGCAGATCTTTGCCGCAGTCTCTAAGAACATTTGTCATCTGCAACGCTTTTCCAAAACGAATACCGCGGTTCAACACGATCTCGGGGTTGCCGGTGAACGTGCCAGGCACATGGACGAAGGTCATCTTTGTCCAGAACTCCCCAACACATCCCGCGACCATGTAGGTGTATTGATCGAGTTCCGAGAGCTCCCGAAGCGCGACGATCCGCCCAGACGACTCATCGGGAAAGGTGCGCAGATCGAACTCCATCCCCGTCGTAAGAGTGGTGACGATATCGCGTACGGCTTCTCGATCGGACTCACTCAATTGAGTGAGCACCGTCAGTGCAGCTCCAAGCGACTCGAGCAACACCTTTTCGTCCGAGTCCGCTTGTTGAGAGCCGACGTCCGCTGCCATACGCTGGAGGGCTCCCTCGTCGGGAACGCCATTCACTTGATCTCGAAGTGACAAGAGCAGTTCCAATCGCTGCCCTGGAGGAATCAGGGATGTATCCGAGATGGTGTCCGCGGCCCGTGCCAGGAGATACGCAAGGCCAACCGGATCACGCATCCCTTCAGGGAGCACGCGCAACGTGATGTAGAACGATCGCGAAACACTTTTCAGGAGGGGGCCGAGAAGCACGGCACGAGTTGAGTCGGGCATGGTTTCTGATGGTCAGTTCTCCATCATTCTACCGGCACGAACTTTCGACAGGGCCAGGTCGTTTACAGTAATCCCAGCGATGAAAGACCCGGACTCAAAGGACGGCCGCTCGGCCAATGTCGCGCGACGCTGGCGCAAGCGGCTCACTCAGCCACAATCGGAAACGGACAATCAAGGGGAATTTTTCTCACCACCATCGCCAGCTAAGAGAAACAGCGATGCAGCAACGGCGACCGCCCCCGAGCCGACTGTACCTGCCCCGGTCGAAGAGGTCCCAATCGACCCCGAACTTACCACCGATCAGATAGAAGCACTCCGTAAGATTGAAGCCGCCTATGAGCCAGGCGGATTTTACCTGCTGACCGGACACGCCGGGTCGGGCAAGACGTATCTCATGCAGCGGCTCACTAAGAACATGTTGGCAAAGAGACGCCGCATCGTTCTCAGTGCGCCCACGCACAAGGCGGTTGCGGTACTCAAGCGCAAGCTGGTCGAGGCCGAGATCAAGGACGTGCCTTGCCGGACGATCCATAGCGTCCTCAGCCTGACTCCAAGACCTCGTGGGGATCGGGTCGTCTATGAACGAGAGCGAGACGCTGAACCCGTCACAGCCGATGTCGTAGTTATCGACGAGTGCAGCATGGTTTCCGAAGACCTATACCGCCACATCAAGCGGCACCTGCCGAATGCCTTCGTCCTATTTGTTGGCGATCCTGCTCAGTTGCCTCCGGTCGGAGAAGTAGAAAGCAAGACATTCGCGACGAAGAATCGATCACACCTCACGACGATCGTGCGACAAGCCGCAGGAAACCCGATTCTGGCCGCCGCAAACATCATCCGCGCCAGTCAGGGAGGACCGGTAGATATCTCGTGGTGTTCGCCGTCTGCAGATGAAAACAAGCACGGCATCTTCCTGCCGGCCGATGCAGCCCACCGCTGGATGAAGAAGGCCTTTACATCGCCGGAGTTCGACGCCGACCCCGATACCTTCCGCTACCTGGCGTGGACAAACTCGCGTGTTCATCAGGTGAACGAGTTGATCCGTACCTGGCGCTACGGAGCAAATATTCCGACACCATTCATGCCTGGCGAAAGCGCGCTGTTCCGCGCCCCCGTTGTCATCGACGGGGCCATCCTCTTCGCCAACAATCAGGAATCTAGAGTGATAGCCATCGAGCGATCGACATTCACTTACGAGATCGAGGAGACAGAAGGCGTTGCCAAATGGACAGTCTCGCTCCCGTCCTGGAAAATCACTCTTCGCGATGACGAAGGCTTCGACAAGGCAGTCCATATGCATGCTGACGAAGGCGAATTTCAGAGGATTGTGGAGCGGATAAAGGATGAGGCGGCAGAGTCGCGTCTGCGGTGGAAACACCTTCATGAGTTCCAGCAGAGTCTGGCTCAGCTACAGTCCGTCTATTGTCTGACAGTTCATCGAAGCCAGGGCTCAACATTCCAAACTGCGTTTCTCGACCTGCCTAACATACGTCGGCAAGAGAAAACGAATCTATTGGAAGCGCAACAAATGCTCTACGTCGCTGTGACCCGTCCCTCACAGCGCCTGATAGTGGTCGGTTGACCAGTCTTCATGGCGGGTGCTACGGGTGAAGGACAGGCCGCAGCGGCGCTTTGTCTCGGAGGACGTGTCCAGGTAATGTCTAAAATCTGCGTTGGCGATTTTAGGATGTATTTCGGTAGTTGATTTGTTAGGAACTCCACTCATGCGGGGGTAACGTGTGCCAATTCCTCATCAGTTTCAACTTCACCTTTCGATTAGGCATCTGAGACAGGCCATAGACATTCATTCTGAAGAAGAACTCCTCAGTGTGGCTATCGCCAAAGACATCCTCATACCTAATCTGCCCTCTCACCTCAATTCTGATTTTCGCTTTAGCGTACAAGACTTCATCCTCCCAGTTCTTGGGGAACCTACATACGACCCAAGAGGAGTCGGGGATGTCGGGCTTAAGCAGACTAGAGACGGCCAAGTCTGTGTATTCACCTTCTTCGGGATCAAGTCCTGTAACCACTATGCGACCTCCCGCATCGACCGTGACACCATAAGCGTTAGTCGGTCCGATATTCAAGAAATCAAGCGCTATATTATTTGGCTCATCAGCATCAACAGTATCGAGATTCGCTGGCTTGATTTGGATACGCGCACGCTCTTTATCCTTCATCATTTTGATTTGGGCGTTGGCAGCCTTAGCGCTTTCCAAAGCAGCCTCAGCAGCTCTTTCGGTGGCGATAACCCCACGTCGCGCAACCACGACACCCCATGTGCCAACCATCGCCAACAAAATGCCAAATCCGTACCCTATTCAGTCAAATAAGTCGCGGGCCGCATTCCTCTGAATCGAGATGTTTGCGGTGGGAAGTTTGCTGACCGCTACGATGTCTTGTTTGTCTTTGGTGGCTTTGCAGTCGGCATCATCCTTGAATTGATCGCTGGCACAATTCTTTTCGATAAGAGTAAGCACCGACGACTCGGGTGGAATTTGGCTATCGCCAGCGCGATCTTTTGGATTATGGCCCGCGTTACTCCTGTGGTCGGGCGTTTGCCCTGGGTTTGCCGGAGGACTCCCAAAGGATGCCAAGAGCAGAATGATCAATACCATCGTTTTCAGCATGAAGAAAATCTAGCAGAAGGGAGTCCAAACGTGAGCCGTTATAGGCGAAACTTCCCTGCACTGGCATCGCCACGTTGGTGGCGATCGCCGAGAAGTTTTCCAGCAGAGCTACATGAGTATCGAGGGGTTCGCCAGACGGTATCAATGCGTGGCGATAGAATCCTTTCCTTTGCCGTTCAATTCTGCGAGAGCGGAGTACATCGTTCCGCCGAAGCGTGATTTTCGAAGGTTGATCTGATTCACGGCGTAGTCACCTGCCTCATGAAACAAATCGCACAGGTTCTGGAAGTTCACCGGATAAGGTCCCCAGACGCTGCTTCGGGATCGCTCATACTCGACGACGAGGAAGCGTTGACTCACAGCAGTCAACCTCGATAGCAGTTGTCCCTGTTCTTGAATGAAATGGAGCGAGTTCGCCATAAGTATGCCGTCGCAGTTCGGCAACCTCAGGGAGTGACTGTTGATGTCGGCAAGAAACGTGCGGATCTCGACACCACCATGCCTCTCGGGAACTTTCTCTAACGCTCTCTGATCCACATCAACGGCATGGATGGTGCTTCCCGGAGCCAACAAAGATGCAAGAGCCACCGTGAAGGTGCCCTCGCCGCATCCGAGGTCGCACCAGGTTTGCGGCCGCGTCCACTCAATGCGTGGTGCCCGCAGGAGCACAGCTGCCTGTTCGATTGTCATGCCTGATGTTAGCGTGAAGAGAGCATGAATATTTCCACCAAGAAAGAGGCCAGCCGCGAGGCTGGCCCTTTCTTTTGCCTGTTGATCGATGCCGGAAATGAGCGGCCTCGATGGAACTGCTGTCCCGCTTGCTACGCTATCACTCCAGTGGTGGCAATGGAAAGAGAGCTTGCGAGGCATGGTTCCATATCGAAGCCACTGCGGCTCAGCCGAAGAGGCGCAATTGCTCGCCGACGACATAGCCACTGGGCCATATCGATTCGACGTTCTTGGGGCGCTTGCTTCGGGTTTCAACGAGCATCGGTCCCACAGGGCGCCCTGTAGCGCTGGGCGAGAGCAGGTCGGGTTCCGCTATGCTCTCCCATTCCTTCGGTCCTAAGTTTGCGACGGCAGCAATGCCCTGCGCCACGCGCTCCCGCCTTAGCTCTTCCCAAACAGCATCGGCCGCTTCTCCGACTCCGCCTTTCTCGACGAGTTCCCTCGCCATAGCAGCAAGCAGGTCGTCGTCGGCATCCATCGAGTGAATGCCTTCGCCGGAGAACTTTCCCTCCATCATCAGCGCGACTAGCATCTTGCGGCCCATAAGCCGAAGGCAGGTCGTCTGTGTTGTGCCTCGGTAGATGAAGAACTTGACGCAAACATCGAGCAGTTGACCGATCCTCCACGACCGGCGTGACGCCTGCCGCAAGGTGTAGAGCGAGTATCCGGTCTCGTAGAAGTACAAGGTTGGAAACCACAACAGGTCAAGCCCGGTCTCCACCAACTTCGGATGACAGATCACGACCTCGATCCCGGCCTTGATCTGCTTTTCGTACCACCGCTCCCGCTGCAACGCTGGAACGGTCTGCCGGAGCACGGCAACGCGAAATCCGGCCTGACGTAATACGCTCTCAAGTCGCGCAGCAACATCATGCTTCCCGGTGAAGGTGGCGTAGACCTGGCATCGCCGCCCCCGGCCCAGTTCCTCTCGTATGTCTTCGATGAGGGCCCGTTCCTTGGCATAGAGGAAGTCCTGCGGCAGTTCTGGAGCTCTCGTCACCAGAAAGGGAACGAGGGAGCGCTTCTGCGGGTCGAACTTCTTGCCCCATATCTCCCCAATGCCAAACGGGTGATCCGGATAGAGCAGCAGCCGATGAAGCATCAGGCTCATCAAACTTCGGTTGCCACGGTTTGCGCGGAGCGCAGCCTGAATGTCCTTCTCGATCTTTTCGTAAGCCTTTTGAAGCGTCGGATCGAGCGGGATCTCGATGACTCGTTCCTCGTAGGGAGGCAAATAGTCCGCAATATCTTCGAGAGAAACAAAGACCGTCGAACTCATCAGGAACTTGCCGAACAGGAGCGGGGACGCCCCCGGCCGCTTGGAAAGTCGGATGTTGCTCTTGGCGGCGGTCGTGCAAGCGTTGTCGGAAAGCGGTATCTTCTCGATGGACTCGAGGACCCCGAAGGTCGCCTGGAAGTCGCTCTCGCCTTGACTCCCCGCATCAAAGCCGGCTTCGACCATCTTCGAGGGCTCCATCCGAAAAAGTATGTGGAAGAGGTCTCTGGCGTACCCGCCCATCATCGTCCCGGTATTGCCAATCAGTTTCTTGGCGCAACGCGCGAGGACGGCGAGGTTGTTTCCCTGGGCCGTGTCGTTGGCAAGCTGGTGGAGTTCGTCGGCGAAGGAGTAGTCGAAAAACTTCTTCATATAGCGGCCGATGAACTCCAGTGGCGCCACGCGCTGAATCTTCGTTCTGTCCGCCTGCCAGAGCGGGGCGTAGATCTTGGTGCCGCCGTTTGGCCTTGCGACAATCTCGAAGTGCTTGACTTCGTCGAAGTCGCTCTGGCACAGGTGGCCGCCATCCGGATTGGGAACAGTGCTGCCAGTGTCCGGGTTGGTGACGCAGGCTCTTGCCTCTCCCGACTTCGGTTCGATGTAGGCAGGCTTCCAGTAATAGCTGAGCTTGCCGGTTTCCCTGCTGACGATGAAGTATGACGGCACCGGGCAGAGCTTTCTCCATCCCTTGCGCCCCATCTTCCGCAGTTCGGAAACGGAGGTCTTCAACCCTTGCGAGACCACATGTCCGTTGCGCAGCCGTACCTCGACGATGCCATGCGGCTTCTTCGGATCGCCTCCGTTCCGCAGGTCGTACACCACGAAGGCCCGCGCCCGCGGCACGGTGATTAGGACTTCGCGCGCCCACTTCAAGACCAAATGAGGCGGACACATCGCCAAAGCACTATAGGGTTTCCCTTCAGCGTGAATATGAGCAACGCCGATCGACATGAGCGTCTTGCCTGTTCCGCACTCGCCGACCAGTCGTACGCTGTCCTCCGTCTTGAGATACTTCGCCATGCCGGTGATGGTCATGGCCTGCGCCGGCAACGGCTTCCTGAGCAGAGTCTTAAGCGCGGGAGCGATGGGGTCCTTGGGGCCTTGAAGAGGCGGGTACATCTCAACGATGCGCGCACCTAGTTCCGCGCTGTAGGTTCTCAAATAGTCGTGATAGGTCTCCACGCAAACCTCCGGTAAGACTGGCGAGAGAAGAGAAAGGCCAGCTTTCGCTGGCCTTTGCGTTGGGTTCGGAGATAGCTGTTGCTAGTGGCGCGACTCGCTTCGCATGACGGATCTGCGCTCCAACAAGCTCTGATGAAGCTCATTGAGTTGCTCGACCGTATCGGCCCCGTCAACCGGTTCGTCGGTGCCAAGCCACGGAAATCGGTCTTCGAGCAGCACAAGAATCATCTCCGAGAGCGTTTGTAGGTCGGAATTGATGGCTTTCACGTTGCCTCCTGGTTGGTGGGTCGCGGCTGGCACGGCTCCGCGCTGGAGGTCTCTACACCTTGTGGGGGACGCCTCTTTATGAGGCGAGCGCAAGGGCTTGCTGAGGCTCTAAGGACGGCCAGGATATCGGGCCGTTGGTCTCCGGAAATCGCAGGTGCCCGGCCGCACATTCGCGACCAATCCACTCCAATATTTCCGTTCTAGTGATTTGAACAACGGACGGCGCACAAGCGACACCTGATATCGGGATGATCTTCTTCTCACGCCGCAGGGCTTCGAGCATGTGGGTTCCCCACTCTGGAACGACAGGCAATCCCAGCAGGGTCGCCAATGTGGCCCACACCAGGGTCTGAGTGTGGGGCTCATCGTTCAAGATGAAACTGCGTCCCGCGCTTCCATTCGCGTGGAGCACGGACGAGACCGCGATGACATGCCGGAGCGACCGCTTTTCCCCTGGGACGCCAAGCGTTCCTTTATAGCAGGCAGGGTCTAAACCAAGACCGATCCTTTGCGTCGTGCCGTCCGGATACACCAACTGAAATCGATGGTTCTCCTGAATAGCTGCGGATACGGCGGCCACCTCCGCATCGTTGCCGAAAAAGCTGAGAAGGTGAGCCTGTTCTCCCTCGCCCATGTAATGCGAGACTTGGACGGAGGTGCTGGTCGCTGTCTTGGATGTACTGCGCTGATAGTCAAGCCGCGCGAGCCGGAGGTGTGCGTTCTGCATCGTGGTTCTCCTTTTTCGGCTTCTCATCGGTGAGCACCAGGGTGCGGCCGTCCGCATATACCAGCGCCAGTTCATTCGAGAATCGCTCCCGCTTGTGAACCTCGACATAATTCTCCAGTTCCTCGGTAAACGTCGTGACATACTTCACGGTGCGCCAGCGGGCGATGTGGCGATCCTTGTCGCTGCCGAAGGTGCCGTTCAGAAGCCCTGCCGTGCAAAGCAGTCCTACGTGGCCTCCGTGCAACGGCGTGATTGGCCTTCCGACTTCAACGTCTTCTTTCGGCAGCAGAAAAGAGCGAATCTTGCCCCAGGCAGTCGAGCCGATTGCGGCATCTTCCAACACATCCAGTGGGAGACCGCGATAGGTCAACTCGGCCGCAGGAGACGGAGGCACATCATAGGGGGTTTCGTCCCCCGTCAGTAGCGGGAGAGGATTCTTCCACATCGCCCTGATCAGGCTTTGCCTGTTTGCTTCGAAAGCCGTCGCCTTGATTCGCGCGCGAACGGCAAACAAAACGACCTGGTCGAAGCGCTCCGATTCGGGGTCGGTGAGCCGATAGACTCGAAAGTCCGTAAACGCTTCCGCAAGCAGCGATTCGCAATCTCCCAGACGCGAGTGAGGAACCACCATGACCAGTACTCCGCCACTGACCAACCAGCGGCAGGTGTGCCGAAGGAACAGGAACTCCATGCGTTTGTTCCCGGACGACCCAACCTCACTGTCATATGGCGGGTTCAGGTAAAGCAGCGAAAAGCGTTCGACTTTGGAATGGACATCGAAGAGGTTGCCCTGGATCGTCTTGATGCCTGCTGTCTGCGCCTGACGAGCACGCTCCGCGTCGAGTTCCACCGCGTAACGATCGACCTGCGCGTCATTCGTAATCTGTTCGAGAGCCGCTCCTGTTCCGGCACATGGATCGAGAACAGAAGCTACTTCGGTAGGGAACCTTAGTAGTTGTCTGAGACGAATTCCCTCTGAGGGAGGAAGAGGATAGTAGCCGAGTTTGATGCGAGCGACATTGCGCATGATTTCTCCGTAATCAATAGGAAACTCGCCCTGTGTGTAATAAAGGCCCGCATGACGGGGGAAGACGATCGCGACATTACGCGGGGAGGGCAAAATCCGACACTCGGAGCGCTTTCGAGAACAACGTAATTGTGTTTTGGTTATCCGATAGTGCGGCTTTGGACTGCTAACGTTTGTCTTTCCCGTCTACGTACCACTGACGAGACTCTGCCGTAAGATCTGCGCGCCACTCGTCCGTAAAAACTAGCGCGTGCTGAGTGTCGATCGCCTTCTGCGTTGCGCGGACGCCGGGGCTTCGACGGAGAGTCCTCGAATAATCTCCGCCGCAGCCAAGACCAAACGCGTGCTGACGGCTATGGAATCCCTCCCAGAATACGATGGCACTCGACTTCAGACCTCCGCGAAGATCCTTATCGGTTTTGAGGATAAGAATCGCCTTCCGCACCTCACCAGTACTGTCGTTGCGAGTAAGTCCGAGTTCAATCAATTCAGATTTCTCTGCTGCCATAAATAAAACCTCCATAAAAAGTCGGGGCTGTCCGATGGTCGGCCCGATATCGATCTCAAGAGTCTGGGTGAGTCGACGGCTAATCCGCGGCAAACTCCAGGGCAAACTGCTCCGGAGTTCACTGAGTGTTGATCTTTTCTATTTCGTGCAGTTGCTAGGTTCCGACCGAGCCTGACTCGGCATCAGACATGGCGCCTACGCGGGGCAGCCTTTGCCAATGTCGAGCCAGTCTCCTGGTTGGGACCAGGCAGACTAAGGGAATAGGTGGCGTTCGTTCGGAGAGACCAGGCCATTTACGCACAGCTACTAAGGCAGGACGCGAGCGTCGCTATGCTTTGTTGGGACGAACCTCCATTTACGGCAAATCCCCAATGCACTCGGCGACAGACGCTCTCCAGATTGGATACCCTGATTGTTTTCAGAGACCAACTTCTATGGACCCAAAAACATACGAATGACAGATGAGGGCCATCCGGGTGCCAGTGTAATTCAATACTGAATTTCAACATTGAATACTCCTTTTCCACTCTGAAATATCTGCCTGAGCTACTTGTATTCCGCGAGATTGCGAGTACTCTTCAATTCAACGGAGGAGAGATCTTCCAGTAGGAGAGAGAAGAAGAGGTCACCACCACGAGAGCCGGCAACGGCACTCGCGAAGCATTCAGGCAACTGAAGGCTTCGAGGTGGAACCGAACAATCTCTTGCAACGATTGAGACGGTGGAAGCGCATGGTGATCGCGAGCTGAGAGGCTTACTCTCCCAACGTAATTCCGCAGTAGCAGTGAGTTGTGATCTGGAAGCCGAACCAGATCTTCGGAAACTCGGTGGTAGAGGGCGGGATCTCGAAAGAGATGCCGCCCTTATGCTTTCCATAAGATCCGCATCCGAACCAGGATGATACAACTCAAGTCGCCGACAAGCTCGATGAGCACATTGGCCTGTTCTCGCTATTCCAGAATCACCGCGAAGGATTCCTCAACACGAGCCGACTTATCACTACCGATCAGCCGCTTATCACCGCAAAAGGAACGCCGACTGGTTTCTACAAATCACTCCCCGCCCCTCCAAAACGGCTCGATCCAGATCTCTTTGCGCTCACTGTAGTTCGGGCCGCACGCCTGGTCACGCCAGAAACCACGTACCCAGTGACCCCGCGGCGATGCGTGAGTGCCGCCAAGGGGCTGCGGCTTCTGCCTGAGGCGGTAATCCCTGCCGATTGTGTTCGGAGACCAAAATGCTTTGACCGATTGCCGCTTATTATGAACCTGCTTGACTAGTGAACCAATTGAAACCAACTCGGGTCTCGCGAGCATCAGTTGCAGCGTATTGAACACCAAGTGCGCGACCCGAGCCAAGAAGTCTTTGCCCTGTGGCGCGATGTCGCTCTGGAACTTTGTTTGGGGCAGTTCGTTAGGCAAGTCCTGAATTGTCGCATCCAGTTGTGCGATATCAAGAGGTTGCTCCCACGGATGTGACCAATTCAGAAGAAGGCCGTTGAACATCCCGGCGAATACACTGAAATCGCCGCGCCCGGTTATCGTCTTCACTGCATCGGGGTTGATGCTCGGAATCTCCTCACGCAGCGCGGCTCGGGCGTACGAGGCGAATACAATGTCGGTGGTCTCACTCTGATAGCTCAGTGATCCCTTGGGCAACATGAAGACCGCTGCCTCAAACGGTAGCTTCATCTTCGTAAGATCGAGCGTGACGGGCAGAGTGGTGAATTTTAGTGCCTCTGTGATTTCACGGCTCAACCAGAAGATCGGGACGCGATAACCTGCCAGCCGGGAAGCCCAAATCGCCTCAACCGTTTCGTTGAAGTGCTGGTACATCCGCACTTCCGGCTGTTCGATCTTAATGGCAGCAGTCAACAAAAAATTCGCAACGAATTTCGCCGAGTAGTGCTCTCCACCATCAATACCTTCATATATCTTTGGATAGCATTTCGCCCACAATTCCGGGCGCTCTTTGGAGAGTTCATCAAGCTGACGCCGCAGGTTGTCTGGAAACGACATGGCTAAATTTTACGTTGCCCCACTCTCGTCGGCGTCCTTGCTCCCGTCCCATTGCTAGGACCGGAGCGGAATCGTGCTTCAGGATGAGTCCTCGCACGCGGGTTTCACGCCAATGATCGGTTTTAGCCGTCTTCGAAGAGTGCCAAATTGCTAGTGCGCCTTTCGAGGGTGGAGGCTGCCGAAACGTGCATTGGCCTGTTATCCGCATCTGAAACTCGGCTTCGACTTCAGCGACTGGCGGATCGCTCAACAATGTCCGATCCTGGGGTACTAATCCCGGAGGAATCTGTAAAGATCTTAAGCAATCCCTCAATTCGCTGATAGACCTCATCAAAGGTCAGTATCCGAACACCGTTTAATCGTTCGCGAAACCTCTCAAAAGAGGCCTTCTTTTCTGGTGAATTGAGTTCGGCGCAGTCGCCCGCAACAACTACACAATACGGCTCGGAAGCTATAAGGGTGGGCTCTTCCCGCTGAAGATTCTGGAGGTTTTCCATCAAGGAACTCCGATACTTGAGGGCTTGCGAGAGGGCTCCTGCCAGATCATTGGAGATGGGGTAGACGCCGCGATACGCCGAGCCGAGAAGGGGGGTCGTGGGTGTCTTTATTTCGACCAACGCAGCAGCGCCGGTGGATTCTAGCTTGCACAAAAAATCAACAATCTGGCCACCTGTATTCATCAGATCCTTTCCTCCGAGGTAGGCCTTGTCCTTGATGAGGATCACCGGGTAGGCAAAAAGCTGTGAGAGCACCACCGCATTCTTTGCGAAAAGAGTTTGCCAGAACTCTTCCTTGCTCACGTTACTATGTGCCTTCCATTCCTTGAGGAAGGCGTTCAGGTTTGCCAAACCCACTACCGCGTTCAGTTCCAACAGTTCCGACACTCCTTCAAACACCTCGATGGTTGGCCTCTTACAGATCCAGTGCAACAGTAGTCTGAAGAGTCTGATCGCGTCCTCACTATTTGAAGTGAAGAATTCCTGAAGCTCTGGACCGGCAAGCGCCAAGAGGTCGGCCAATGCGCCGTCTACTTCAACAAAGCTTTTTCTGCCTTGAGGAACACCGTAAGACTTCGCGAGTAGGTATAACTTACGCAGATTGGTGCCCAGCGTGTGCAATTCGCTCGAACTGATCTCGAGCTGGTACCCCTCATCGACCTTGACTGAGGTAAGGGGCAACCGGTCGAATTCGGTCCATTCCCCGTTGCGCTTTTTTCTCTGGTAGAGGAATCGGCCTCGTACTGCCGCTTCTGGTCTGCTAGCGTTGTTTACGATCTCGGGGCGAAAGAGGAGTCTTGCTTGCGGCCCTTCCCGCAGGACGATGTCGGACGTAGTTGCAGTGTTTCTCGAAGTGGATTGTGTCTCGATTCGCTCCATTGCTGTTCCTCGGAATGTGACAGACTTACTGTAACGGAATTGCGCGACGAGGAAATCGCTGAATCTAAGCTCTTGAGGTCTGTGCTCGTTGATGGGAATCTTGGGCGTTTCGACTGACGCCAAATCGCCGAGGCACTCATCGATACCTCCAGGCGCACCAAAGGCTCAATCGGAGGGTAGTGGGCGAGTGACGGGCGATTCGGAAGTAGCCGGCCCCTAATGGGTTACTTCCCGTCTACAGATAACTAAAGTCCCCTCGTGATTTCGTACTATCTACAGGACAGCAGGCGACGAGAACCCAGGCGCCGACCGATATGGCGTGCTTAACGACTCTTGGGATCAAATTTCGGCAGTCTGATCCACTTGAGAGACTTGCCGATCTTTTCGAACGAGGGGTCTGCGGAAACGAGCGTGGCTTTCGACGCCAACGCCAGGGCAGCGGCGAAACTGTCCGCATAGCCGAGCTTATATTGATGTTTCAACCTCGCGGCCTCAATAGTTCTGTTCGAGTCTGCTTCGACCATCGTCACTGCGTGCTGAAGGGCCTGGATGTACTGAAACGCTCTCTGATCGCCCAAGTGTTTGAGCAGGATGTAGAGGACCTCGCCCATGTTAATCACGGACATGGAAAGGCGCGCTTGATTCCGCTCGGCTTGTTCGAACAGACCGCGCACCTTGTCTCCGCCTTGGCCGTCACCTACACCGAAGTATCGAATAACAGCATTTGCATCGAGAACGTAGTCCTTCATCGCTCGTCCTCACGTTTACGTTCGGCCCGCCGCTCTTCTTCGAGACTGGCTTCAATCGGGAATTCTCTGAGACTTCCCTGCAGCGCGTAGATTGCCTCGAAGTTGTTCGGTTCAAGAACAAGCCTGCCACGTTCTTCCTGGAAGACGATCGTGGTTCCCTCTCTCAGGCGGTATCTCTTTCGCAGATTGGCGGGAATGACAATCTGTCCCTTGGAGCTGATGACGGCGCTTGATCGCATTGGCTTACCTTTAGGTTGGAAGTTTCCTACACAATTGTATAACAACGCGAGTGGTTGTTCTACCGTTTGGGAAGGAGCCCATCGCCTAAGCTCTAGGCCGCCGTCGCACTCTGGAAATGGCGCATCGGAATGACGCCGCCAGCGGCAGCCGGACCCGATCCAGGTCCGCTTGGGGGGCCGTCGATCAACAATCTGAGGCTCAATATCGCCTCACTGCCGCAGACGCCACAGCGGAAGTTCGTCGAGTTCGACACGCGCTCGCAGTTCTCGCAGTAGACCGCTCCTTCCACCGGGATGCTGACTAACAGCGGCTCCCGCCGGATCATAGTTACATTCCTCATAGGAATCCTCCCGCCAAAGTAATGGGCAGCCGAAGCTGCCTGGGGAATAGTCGAAACGACGTTGAAACAGGTCTCTTCCAGCCGAGAGTCGCTGTGTATCGCTTCTCACGACCCCTGCCGCGCAGACGTGTCCCGCGCGTGAAGTCACGCTGCCAGGCGCCCCACTTCGCGTTCGAGTTCCGCCACAAGGGCCTTGAGCGTCTCGAGTCGTGGGATATCTGTCATCGAACTGATCTGCAGCCTGTCCAGCACAGAGATGAAAGGAGTCTCGCCGATCTGTTCAGCTATGGAATTGGCCCTGCGGATTCCACGGGCCGCCCGCTCCATGACCTCTATGACGCTCTGCTGTAGTTGTGCATTGGGGATGCCCTCTGCCTTGTCTGCGTCCGCAGCGCGCCAAAGGACTTCCCTATAGATTTCGTTTCCCAGGATGCGGCGAAACCCCTCGATTTTGGCCGTCGTCTTCTGATCGATGGGCCCGCGTTGTGCCGCAACGGGGCGAGGTGGGTGGGCTCTTCCACCACCGCCGAGCGCCTTCGGGAGCGCCCACCTGGGAAGCGGGGGAAGTGTTATCGGTTGACGCTGCCCACTAAGCGGGACCCACATTTCGGCGAAGTTATAGAGATAGCGCCCTAGCCCGAAACAACTGGAGGCCCGCTTGAATGCTTGCGCTTCTGCGCTGGTCAGCGCGTTCTCTTCGTCGGCCCACTCTTCTCCGCATCCCGTGTGGGTACCGAGTGCACCGATCGTCAATGCGCAAGTGACCAGTACCTTGCCGGTCTGAATCACCTTTTCCTTCTTGATCCGACTCAGTGAGGTCACCTCAGAGACAACGTAGGTGCGGGTCCATCCGCTGGGGGTGAAAACCCGGTTGAGACGGTCCGTATATGCCCTCTGGTCGGCGAAGGCAACGACGGCGCCTCGGCTACCGTCTCGGGTGGCATGCGTCACCCGCCACTTGACCTCGCTGGGATCAAATGGATCTTCGAGCTGTTCCAGGAGCGATCCAAGTTCCGCTCCGGTCTTCAACTGTTTATTCGGCGTTCCCATGGACTAATCTCCTTAATACAGTGAGGCGCTCCACGGAGCGCCTCCATTGCGGATGTTGCGAGACTTCTCAGAAGGGAATGTCGTCGTCGGTGATTCCTTGATCGGCGTAGGCATACTCCTCATGGGTGGCAGAACGCGACCGGCCAAAACCTTCCGAGTTGCCGCGAGAGTTTCCCCTGTTGTTACGGTGGCCTCCGTTTTCCCGAACCGAACTGCCACCCAGTAGGGTCAATTCGTCGATCAGGATTTCCGTGCGGTACTTCTTTTCACCGGTGGCCTTGTCGTCCCAGGACCGGGTCTGGATCTTGCCCTCAATGAAGAGTTGAGTGCCCTTCTTCACATAGTCTCGGACGATCTCGGCCGTGCGCTGGAAGGCGACGAGGCTGTGCCATTCGGCCTTGTCTTCCCAGTTGCCTTGGCTGTCCTTCTGTCTGTCAGCGGTGGCGAGAGAAAAGCTGGCAATAGTCATGCCACTTTCCGTAAAACGAATCTCGGGGTCCCTACCGACGTGCCCGAGTAGAAATGCTTTATTGGTGCCCTTTGCCATAGTGATGCTCCTTTCCGGTTATTCAGCTACGCGCGTGTTCGAGCGCTGCCGATCGCGTGATCTCGATGTAGGTCCCGCTGGAGTAGCGATAGAAACGGTCGCCCGCGCAACTGATATTGAGATACCGGCGCGTGTCGCGATGCTTGTACAACTCGATGTCTCCCGCACGTCCCATGTACATGTAGTTCATGCACTCGTTCAGAGGCAGGACATGCTCAAGGGGAGCCCAGTTGGGCTCTCCGACCGTAACGTCGATTCTGTCCGCCGGTATCATTCCCTAACTCCATCAGCACCCGGTGATACTCCGACGTGGTTATGTCGGCAGCCAATGCAGCAGACGGCAGCAGTGATCTTCTTAATCGCGTCGTCGAAACGATGCGGGAGGCCGATGATCTCACCGGCGCGGTTATAGAAGACAGGAGCGACATCCCCTCGAAGCGCCTTGTGTTCTTCTCTCCAAAGATCGAGCGGAAGTGCGCCGTCACGCCCGCGAAAGAGCAGCCTCGAAGTGATCTCGGGACGCGATCGTCCTGACGTCAGTGACAAGGTATGAAGAGAGATCGCCAATTCGCAGGTGCGGAACATGCGCACCATTTCAATCCGAACCAGACTCTCCGCGATATAAATGGCGTGTCGCCCGTTGACCGCGATGGAGTCGATCGCCTGCAGCCATGCTAAGGGCCTACCTTCCGAAGATAGATAGGCGCATGCGCGCCCCATATCGACCACCGCCCCGCCGGACTCGACGCCGCGAAGCACGTAGCGTCTTGCTAGGTGCTGATGTTCGAGAGAGACTCCGGACGTGCAATAAACGCCTCGGTTCTGAAGCGCCTTCAGAGTACTCGCCGGAAGCGAGAGACCGTGGAGAGCATGACGGGAAGACACCGCAGACAGCTTCCGCTTTCCAGAATGGGTTGTCATTCTCACTCCCTAAGCCAGGACGCTCTTGCGAACAGGTTGACCAAGCGCCGCCCGGATATCCTCTTTCGTGCATCCGGCCCGGCACACATAGAAGCGAGGATCGGAGATCTTGATGCCGAGATTGTTGCGCGACCGGTCCCTGCCGCCCTGGGCGCACGACGGACATTGCGCCTTCCAATTGCGGCTATCCTGCTTCCCTGTTGTCTGCACGTAATCGAGGATTCGGAACTCACGTTGTCCCGCGATCGGGACTCGTGAAACAAACGGCATAGGCTCCGGAGGACGATAGGCTTGCGGCAACGTCATTCCTTGGGTCAGCGTCTCCAACTCGCTTGCCGTAAGTTTCTTGAGCCCCTGAAGGTAGGCCAGTTGTGCCTCGGGAGTAACGTCAGCTTCATAAAACCAGTACCGACGGCTGTTTTTCCGATGGACCCCGATCGGGGCCCGGATCGCATTGCCGTATGCGCCATCTTCGATACGGTCCTGTCGCGGGAAGACCTCGATTCCCTCTTTGAGTCCACCACCTTTCACTGGAACGCCGAGACGCAGGGCAAGGTTGTAGATATAGATACGGCACTGAGACGCGAGCAATGGCGTCTCGCCAAAGATCCAAAGGTGGCCGCCACGGCGGGACTGTTCAAGGGCCGCGTCCACCCCATCCTGCTTCAGCTCCCATTGGAGATGAAAGAGAGCTTCCAGTGAGCCATCGAAGTCGGCGTCGATTGCTACCCACTTGCAACTCTGAGTTTTCGGATTGATGGCGTACAGGTTGATGGTCACGTCCCCGTTGAGGTGCATCCTCACCACATCGGGCTGCAGAGACTTCAGCTGTTTGCTCGGCCAGTGCCGGGCCAGATAGTACGGAACCGAACCATCGGGTAAGGGTTTAGCTGCTTGGATTCCGTAGGCCAGACGATTCACGAAGAGCCTCATGAACTGTTCAGCGCACTGGCGGCTTACGCAAAAGTAATCAGACATCGCCGTTATCTCCTTCCTCAGTGGTGCGGTTGTATCCCGGCGCAAAAACTCGGTCAAATCTAGCGGGGGCGGCGAGACCTGCCGCCTTGGCACTTTTCTCGCCGGCTGGATTTGCTGTTATGGGGTTGCAGCTTTGGGGACCGCCACGATCCTGACGACTGACCCCTGGCTCACGGAAGTGACCGGTTTCCGGTTTTCGGGTACATCCCCTTGGGTTTTGTCCGACGCGCCATAAATGATCCCGTTGACGCGTGCAATGCTCCGATTGATCGAGCGAATACGATGGGCAGACAAACGCATGACGACTCCTCCATGAGTTGAAGTGTGTTGAGCTAGGTTGTTGGGGAACGGAAAGGTTGGTTAAGCGTTGGCAGTCTGCATCCGGGATAGCAGCAAGCCTGGCTGTTCGACGTAGCTGAACAGCTTGTATTCCGAGAAGATCCGATCGAACTGCTCGGAGGTGAAATGATCCTCACAGCCCTCGAAGGAGAGCATGTAAAAGTCATGTCGCAGTCGGTCGAATACGTAAATCGCTCCGGATGCGGTGTTCTCGGGTGCCATCTGCAGGAGCAGCACACCCTTCGGTGTCTGGATCCAGCGCGTGGCGATGGCTTCCCCGACCTCCAGGAAACCTGCGATGGTCTGTTGGATGGTGCTCGCGGCGTGGTCTCGCCAGTTGAACATCTTGTATGCGGACATCTTCCCTAAGCTGCGTTGCATGGTGACTCTCCTCTCTTTCTCGGTTGGGTTACGGGCGGTGGGGCCTCAGCGAGGCCGCCCGAGTAACGTGATAATCCACACCCTGACAAGCAATCCGAGCAGGGTTACGAATCGCGCGATCACACCGGCGTTGAATGCGGTGAGCAGAACACTGACTGCGATACGCAAAGGGAAACGGTCGCGTTGGCTGGATCCGATTGCGACCGCAGTTGAGGCGAGCGAACAGAACTTGGGCATAGGGATTCCTTTCTGTAATGGCACGATGTGCCGGTTGGGTTAGGTTTTTTGGGGGTCTGATGCGGTGCGGAATCAGAGTGCAACAGGTTCGTTCTGCTCAATCTCCGCAAAAGTTATCTGCGGGGGTTGAACAGTGCGGCGCACTCACCAATGGGAAAGGTGAGGCTCACGAACTGAACAGTCGAATAAGCGAGGAGGCAGATCGCCCCAGTTGAAGCTAACAGTTGCCTCTCAGAAACAGAAGCCCCACTGCCTCGTGTCTGGGGGGCGCGAGAAGGAATGTGCTTCCACAATCTGCACCAAGCTGACGCCCTGGCGCATGGTGAAGTTCATTTTGTGCTCATGGCCGGAGATCATATCGAACGCCGACTGACGGTGAAGATGGATCGCTCGGAGATCAACATCCGTCGCGAAGATGCAAACCCGGCAGGAGAAGCTTCTCAGATATCCTCCCGTCGTTTCATCCTCGTGGCACTCCTGCACATACACCGAATGGAGCGGATGGTATTCAACGAATGCCAAACGGGAACCTCTGGAAGCGTCTTATCAAAGATAAGGGAGTCAGCTAAATACGGCTCTCTGCCGAGTAGAGAGCTCGCAGTTCAAGGTAAGCGGCGACAACAAGACCCGCGGATTTGATTCTTCTGCGTGGAGATCTTTTGTCATCCTTAGGCTCCTTCGTTCAACCCTTCGGCACCTTAACTCGCACCCTCACCCTCATCTATCCGCTCCGCATAAATCAGAGGTGCGTACAAGGGGATAGTCAGGTTGCAAGTGCCTGAACACGCGGAGCTTACACGCGACCATTTTTGCTCAACGGGATGGAATGTCACGGCAATGGGACGTCAAAATGCGCTCGCACACTGGCGTTGGGAACACGATTTGAAAGACAGGCGCTGACGAATTCAAACGTGGAATGAGGGGACAAAAAGCGCCCGAAATGGGACGACTTCAGAGCTTCCAACGGCGAGCAGAGTGTTCGTATCCAAGAGGTCTCGACGAAAGGATTCGCTGAGAGCGATACCAATTCGTTTTGCAGCGCCATGCATTTCGAGCGCAAGCAGGTACAGAACGTTGCGATCCGAAGTGAGATAGAGAACGACATCGACTGTCTGGTCGCGGCGAAGCATCTCCCGAATCTCCTGATATCGGACAGCCGCCTTGGCGGTTCGCTCATACTCAATCGCGAAGGTTTGCAGCTCATCCTCCACCAGAATCTCGGCAACCGCATCGTAATCTTTGGCAGTTCCACTCTCGAGTACCAAGTTGCGAGATGTTATTTCGAGTTCGCCCAGCCAGGAGCGAAGAATGCCATGCTTCGCCAACGCCAACCGAATATTGACCAACTCCATGGCGTGAGGGATCTGAGTCGGGTGGATAATCCGGTCGGTTGTGGATGGCAGAGAGAGCAGATAGTGCCCCCTCGATTCGAGCACTCGTAGCCCGAGCGGGGTGATGGCGAAGACCGGTTGCCCTCGAAAGCGGTCGTGCTCAAATCGCTGAATAAGACCGTGTCTCTCAAGCCGGGATACGCGCCAGTTAATCACCCTGCTCAACTTCTCGACTCCTTCGAACAACAGAAGCTCACACAATTGACGAAATGAAATGGCTCGCGCATTTCTAATATGCAGCAGCACCGGCACATCCCGCTCGTCCGAGATCGAGACATATCCTTTGAAATACCTCACTGAGAGACCTCCTCCCCACAATCGGCAAGCGAAAGACGGTTCCGCGCCCCGTCCACCGTCCACCTCCCCAACTCACTCCATACCCAATCTGCTTCACCCATCAGCAGCATCGCCTCATATCTTGGACCCCGCAAACTGATGGAGATCGGCTGCACCCCTGACGACCTCCAACCCGGTTTGTCGAAGCGAATGGAGCCATGCTCAGCGGAATTCAGAGTCACGAGATATGCGTCCGGTTTTGCTGTGTTCTCGGTCCTTTCAAACAGGAGATGGACTTTTCCCTCGAATTGCTTCGGTCCAGGGGACACAAAAGTCTTTCCTCTGGCGCGTGAGCGGAACTCAGGATCGAACCCACTTTTCGAGTTGAATCGTACCTGGCCACGGAAGATTGCGCTGTGGTGCAGGCGTCTTCCTGACTTGAGGGCAGTCGCATTGAAGTAGGCTGCCTTCCGAACGAAGCACAATGGATCGCTAGTCTCACCGGAACACATCGCCCACCAGTTCGTCCCGAAGTTGATTATGCGGACGCGCATGCCTCGATCTCCTCTGTGAGAGTGTTCAGGAGCGCACGGGTCTGGAGCATGCGCTCCGGCCCCCGAAGGTAATGCAGGAACCAGCAACGTCCGAAAAAATACTCTGGCAATGGCAGGTTTCGATCGCGGAAATAGAGGAGGAGTTTGTCGAGCTCAACCATCGCATTGGTGAAGGCAATGTCCCTCGCGCTCCCCGGCCCGAGTTCCTGGCTGAGATGGTCCTCCCAGCGCTGGGCGTCGAAATTTCCTTCGAAGCCTCGTTTGTAAGCGGTCCAGAGCGCGAAATAAGGGTTCTTCTCCGTCAGATGATCCAGCAACCTTTGAATTTCATCCCGCGAAGATACAGGAATACTCTCATCGACCTCAACGGGCTTGGGCCGCGCCTCGTGACTCAGAAATGCTGTGAGACTGGCGAATATCCGCTGGTTCAGGAGTTCATGATTTTCGGTGCGCTCAGGCTCGCCAAGCTCGCGGATTCGCCGCAATTCCTCCGTGAACTCGATTGGAAATGGCTGCTTGCGGACCTCATAAAAGTTCCTGAACAGCTCGGTGCGTCCGCAGGCGAGTGCATAGGCCTGTCTCGTGGCGGGAAGATTGTCGCGCACATAGGAGAGCCATTGGTCGTGATCGCGGAAGTCCGATGGGGTCTTGTAGTTCATTTGGTCCTTTCTATGCTCCCTTGAGTGTCGCGTTGCGCCTGCGCTCCTGATCCAGCAAGCCCGTGGTTTGGTTGAGGCGCTGTTTCAGATTTTGTTCGCTGTTCTGCAGCGCTTCAACACGCCGTTGGAGCAATAGATTGCTTTGTTGGAGGTCGGCTGGTTCACCGCTTCGCACGTCCGCAGGCTTATCGATATTGAGCCGGAGTTGCGCCGAGCCTCCGTTCGCCCCCACGGCAGCGCTTTTTTCGGTCACCTTCCGGACGTTTCTGCTCAAGCTTCCATTGCTCTCTTTACCCTGTTCGGAGGCTTGCGATTTGAGCATCAACGCTCGCTCCGCGTCCGCGTTATGGGTCTCGACAAGCCGGTTGAACTGCTCCGTGCGACGGTCTATTTCGATTCGGTCGCTAACACGGCCGTTCCATAGTTCCGCGATCAGAGAAGCGGCAATGACTTCCTTCTTGTCTGCCGAACGCCATTGCAGCAATACGACGGCAGCGGCCCCAGTCAGAAGTACCAGCGTCACAACGTTCGACCAAAAGTACAGGTCGTCAATTGTGTTCTCCACTAGCCTCTCGCGTCCAGCTTGCATAGAGGCGCCATAGTCGTTCCCGTTTGGGTTGACCTTGCCGAGTACATATTCGAAGAAACCCGCTTGTCGCTTCGGCGACGGGGCGGGGCCGGTGCTCGGTTGGTTCTGAACCTGGCCCCACGATGCCACTGCGGAGACACTCAGAAGGGAGGCAATCAGTAGAGATCGGATAGTCGATAACCCACGCATGCTCACTCTCCCGGCGGTGTGTCGAGCACCACGCCCGCTGTTCTCCTGCGCCGCCTCTTACGGTTCTCGGCTTCTTTGAAGCGCAGATTGACCCCGATCTCAGGGTCGAGATAGCTGTGCATCTTCGGGTAGAGACACGGAGAAAGACCCTCCAGGCGGAAGCTCGGGGTACGGCGAACATGCAGATGGGAGTAACGTGTGCCCTCACGACTGTCGACCATCAATATTTCCATCTGCCCCACCGGCAGGTTCTTGATGTGCTCCTCGCGGGCCCTCGTCTCCTTCATTTCACTTTCGCTGCCAGTCCCGGTCTCGATGTACTTGGCCGAGAAGATTCCCGTTCTCCGGACCGACAGATTTCGCCGCTTTGTTGCAACCTTGGCCGATGCCTTCAGAAACCACTGCGCCGTATTCTCTTCTGAAACATTCATGATCATCTTTGTGCCGGGGGCGGACGAGACCTCATCCGAGAATGCCTGACTCACTCGTTGCAACTGCGGCAGGCTCTGAAACGAAAAGAGGAACGAGACCCTGGCGCCGCGTGCTGTCTGCAACACTTGGGTAAATCCCGGGTAGGCAAAGGGAGCAAATTCATCGAGGATGACGGACAGCATCGGTTCGTCCGCGTCCCGGTCACCGGCCGATTGCGCATAACGCTTACCGACCATCAGTTGAATGTTCTGGAGCAGGATCTTTCCAAGCGCCTCCACAGCGCGTTGATTGCGGTTGGTGTTGAGGGACACAAACAGAATCAAGTCTTGTTCGAATACGTCGTCGAGCGTCAGCAGGTCCTGATAGGAGCCGGTGACAATCGACAATTCATCCTCGAGGAAGTTCAACAGCTCGTTAAGAAGCCCCTGAATCTTCTCGACTCGCTCCCGGTCGGAGAAAGACCGTTGCAGCATCCGCACCGACATCTCAAAATTCAACCGTCTCTGTGGGGAGACACCCGGCAAGGTAGAGAGGCGCGTTTTGGCGATCTCAATCTGTTCCTGAAGTACGTTCTCATCGAGCGCCATCACGAGCACATCGTAGACATTAAAGATCTTGCCGGTGTACTGCAGGATGCGCACGAGGTCGGAGAGATAAGCCTCCTGATGCCCTTTGAAAAAGTCTTCGCGCAGCCCGAATGATCGAAAGATAAAGTTGACGTGCTCCTGATATGCGTCATCGAGCGCATAGAAGGGGTTGTAGCGCGCGGACTCAGTGGGATGGGTTGGATCGAGCACGCGCAGATCCTGCAGGCGACCGGCGGCTTCGATATGAGGCAACAGACGGTCCAGAAACTCACGCTCCCCCTTGCCATCGAAGATAATCATCGGCATTTTTCGACTGCCGAAACGGCGTCTCAGGTCCTGCGCGATAATGTTCTCTAGGAACGTCGATTTGCCTGCGCCCGTACCACCAACGATCACGCCGTGCTTCATTCTCACAACGTCGGGCCAAAGCCAGGGCTCTTCGTGCACGTTATACCCGAGCAGTGTCGACGCGTTCTCGTTGGCATCTTGTGCAGTCGAAGCATCCTTTGTTCCTGTGACAAAGACCGGCGGGTGCGGCCAGTTCTCCTCCCTCTTCTTGCGCCTACCGACAAGTTGAGCGATGACAAATCCTCCACCGAAGAAGAGAATGGCGCAGTTCATAAAGATTTCGAGACACTGGACGTTGCGCAGATGCAGTCGCGAAACCGCGACGTACCAGCAAACCGCGGCCACCGCGCAGCCGAGCAGCACGAGAATGCCAACAATGTCTTCGGGACTGGACTGATATCGACGTGGCTGATCGTAGGTCGGACTCACCGCTGCCCTCCGAGCGTGAAGTAGAAAAATACGGCTGCCAGGGCGCACGCGAGAAGCGAGAAGAGTATCAAGAGAGGACTCGGCTTCCAGCGGCCTTTTTCATCGACCGGCTTGAGGTCATCCGCCAGTGACCGGAGAAGCGCTTTCCCAAGATTCGATTCCGGGTCGTCGTTATAGATAGACCTAAGCGCGATGCGCACTTCTTGAGGAGAGACATGACCCTGCGCGTCCATGATTACAGGACGGCCTCGACCGTGAGTGGCCCGTCCTTGTCGGCTCCGAAATTCAATTGATAAAGCGACGGCGGATTGCCTTGAGGGCTACCAATGCTCACGATTGCAGTGGTCTTCTGGCCCGGCGCAAGATCGCGGGCTGCGGACTCTGCCTGCACGACAGCAAGGCCCGAGCCCGGCTTCGCCTTGAAGGCCGCGAACGTCTGTGACGTGATTTGATGGTTGCGCAGTCCGAGTAGGGAGATGGGGTTTTGTGTCGGAAGAGGCGTCGATATATCTGGGGTTGCTAGCCTGAACGGCGCCTGGGTCTGATTGGTGACCGAATAGCGGATGTAAAGTTGGTCTCTCGAGCGATAGACCTGCTCGAGTTCGACCTGCACCCGATCGGAAGCCGACTTCCCTGGGTCACGCGCAATGTCCTGCACACCCATCATGGTTTGCGCCAAGACCAAGGATGCTATCTTCCGAATCTGTTCATCTGTCGCTTCGGCAGAGGCTCGTGGGGCGACGTGCGGAGCGGCCGGAGGGTCATTACGGACCACGACATCCATCGTCGCAACTTCGCCGGCGGGGTCCAGTTCATAACTGAGTTGTCGCGACGCAGTCCATACGAACAGGTTCGTCGCCACCTTTTCGCTGAGAGGCATAACGAATACCTTGTCATCGTGACGTTCCACCTTGAAGCTGTCGAGATCGCCCACCGCGAGAGTCGTTACGGGCTCGCCGAATTCGAGGACCGTGAGATGGTTGAGAGACGTTTCAATGTGGCGGATCTGGCTTTGGCCAGTCGTCTGCGCGCCTGCAACTGTAACCGCAAGGGCAAGGACAAAAGGAATGGTGATGAACGCCTTCATAACGGCCTCCTTCGGCGCGTTTCCTCAAAAGTGGAAAGGAGAAGCCCGCCAGAGGCTATAGCTTCTCCTTTACCGGTTAGGAATGTTCCAGTGCTGTCGGACCACTCGTGTTTTCGAAGATCAGCGTGCGCTTTCCCGTGTACTGAAAGAGAAAGACCTTCTTCTCACCATCAGGGCCTTCTGAATTGACGATGCGCTCAACGAGCCAGGCGCGTTGTTCGCTGTCGAACCAGACGTAGCCGTTGATGGTCTTCGGAAGGCGCACTCGAACCCGCTGGCCGCCGGTTACCTCCGCAAAGGTATCGACAACCTCTTGAGGGAACGATTGGAATAGAACGGCGCCGGAACCTGTGCCTCCAGTAACGACGGTATTCATCGCCTGCGCCCATGCCCGCCGGTTCTCTTCCTTGCCTTGCGCCCAATAGTGAATGAACAGATGCAAGGAGCTGAACTGATCCTTTGCATCCTGCTCATGTTCCCAAAGGGCCGCCTGCGCCTTGTTTCGCGCAAGCACCGCAGACCTTCTTTGTTCTTTGTCCTCGCTCTTGCGAACAGCTTCCCATTGCGCCTGAGCGTTTTTGAATTGAAGCTTCAACTCCTCCTCGCGCTGGACAATCCGGCTAGCGATATCCGCATAGATCGAATTGACGAGCTGGCACTCCTCGAACATCTCCTTCTTGACCTCTTCGCCAGAAAAGAGTCCGCGGAAGTCCTCAATGGCCATCTTCTCTGCGAAGCTGCCGTCGAGTTCTCTGGGTAGAAAACCGAGCTCCTTGCGGAGGACGTTATAGAGTCTTCCAACCTTGTCTGTATCAGCGACCTCCAGATAGGCCGGCAGATCCGAGACCCTGCGCTCGCGTTTGTAACGAAGCCAGGGTGCCGGTGCTACCTTTTTCCGAATGTCGCTGACGACAGACTCCTTAATCTCGACCTTGTGCTTCAGCGAGTCGAGTGCGTTTTGCAGTTGCTCAACGAGTTTGTAGGCCAGATCTGGCCTTCCCGCCGCAAGGCAAGAAGTCTTTAGATCGGTGATAGACCCGATACGGTTCCCCCGTGCCTTCATTGCAACCAGGTGCACATTCCACCAGGGAGATTTCGCTTTTTCACGCTTCGTCTTTTCCTGTTGGAACTGCTCTCCATACGCGACCCTTCCTGCAATGAACTTCGGGAATTGGTCGGATGGCATCACGCAGATGGTGTCGAAATCGAAGTCGCCACCATTCTTCTTCGCCGTCTCCGAGTGAAGGATATAGGTCCCCTCCATGCGAAGCTGACGCTCAAGAATGTAAGCGATCAACGAGTCGTCAAGGTCGGGCACGCCCAACGCTTGTTTGAGCACCGGGACAAGCTCGTCATTGTTGAGATGGCGGACCGGAAGCAAGTCCTCCTGCATTCGTATGGGATACCGAATGCAAAGGCCTTTCTCCGCCGCCAACGAGTTAATGGAGGTGTCTTCAGGTATCCAGTCCGACGCAGAGAGGATTTTCCCTCGATGCTCGATCAGGACGCCATCATCCGCAAGAGCGAAGGATGGCAACTTGAAATCACCACCAGTGCAGGTACGAAATGCCCAACGTGCCAACTTGCGGTTGAGCTGGTTCGCAACATAGGGGAATTTGATGCTGGTTCCACTACGATCGGCCAGAAGTACTGCTTCTGCCGGTTCCCATCCCTCAGAAACAGGATTGCTGCCCTGTTCCAATGAGTCAGGGTCGAAGCTGACCTCATCGTCGATCGTCGCAATCTCAGACTTGCCGATCACCTCGAACAACGATTCATAGTCTCCTTCATCCCAGGCCTTCCTCAATTTGCGGATCCGCTCGATTCCTCGAAGCATGACCTCAAATTGAAGAGCCTCTTCAGAAGCATGTTCGACCAAGGTGTAACTCGATCCGAATTCCGAGACGCGGGACAATTCCTTGATCCCGAGAACCGCTGGACCTGAGTACTTCCTGGCTGATGTACCCAACTCTGGAAGGAAGCGGACGCCGCCTTTCAAAGATGGTTTGCAGGAGCTCTCCGGCAGAATGACATCAACCCCGAGCCTGTCGGCTACGCGATCGCTCATTGCCTTCAATGCGCCTTTAGCCTGCTTCGGTTCGCGCGTATCGAATGCCAATCGAAACTGGCAAAAACGGTTGGTGCCGATCTTCAGCTTCCGGTAGAGAGATTCACGTACCCAACCGCGGCAATCATTGGTGCCGAGGACATGGTCCTGGACGACAACGATGTGTAGGTCGGGTTCCTCCACCATCAACTTGCAGTCGGAGACAAGGATCGCGAAGTACACGATCGCTGCCTCGGGCCAATGCTGAAAGCGCTCAGCAATCTGCTTGGCATGCGCCTGGTCGACGAAGTAAAACTTGCCGTCCTTCGCCGAACCGCTCGCACCCGCAAGCTTGTACTCGACCCCGCCATAGTTGAGCTTTGCCATGCGGTTTTCGACCACAGACTGCTCGTACGGCGTCAACTCATGCGGCACACTGACACGCGCTACCTGGATGCCTGGATAGATCTGCGCGAGAAGCTTTCCTTCGAGCGTATCTTTCCGGCCCAGTTTACTTTGCTTACGGGTCACTTCTCCTGACGCAGCAATCTGCAACTCAAGAATGAGTCGCTGATCGAGGTCCGTGTTCTGTGTCCTGTTCGCTGTCATATTCTCCTCACTTGTCTGGCGCTTCCAACGAAGTGACAAGAGACCTGCTGATCGCCGGTTTCCTGTATCTGTCGCCTGGCCGCCCGGGTTAGGGGTGGGTGTAGACCGAACCAGGTTCGAGAATGCAAACCGGGTCAGCGGAATTCCTCATCGCTCAATGCGATAAGGCGTCAAAGGAGGTGGACATTAGCCGTGTTTCAGGTATGTCTCCTCTTTGAATCCCGTGACCATGAGGCCCTATTTACGCAGGGGCCGCTTCACCAATGTCGGAGATCCTTCCTGTATCTCCGCCTCCGCCTTGTAAGCAAGGAGGGTGTAAATTACTCCATTCTTCGACTGAAATGCCTTAATCAGGGCCTCCCCTTCACTGGCGACTTCAGCTCCGAGCTCCGGCTTCTCCGCGGACGATCCCTCTTTGGCGAGGAAGTATCGAACGATTTCCTCCGCCTGCTGGCGGGGTCGCCGGGCTCGTCTCGGTTCGGTCAGTTGACCGGACGACGGTTGAGCCTCCGCCACCTTCGCAACTACTGTTTCCATCATTGACCTCCCTTATTGCTGGCATCACTGTCCGGTGTTGCGTCCGGCGCCTTCAGAATGCGATCCCTTCGCTCACCGTCTATCGGACGTTCGCTGTACTCCGCGATCCAAAGCCCATCAGGGTTCACATCCGACCGGCGGTCAGCAATCAGGCGGATGCGGTACTCGTTGACGAAGTGATCCGTCGACTCCGTGCCTTTCGATAAGTGGTGAACATCTTTCACTCCATAGATCAGATAAGTGAGAGGCTCGCCGGAAACAGGATCGAGCTCGCGGAGATGGAATACCGATTCGATCTGATCGTCGTCAATCTTGCCGCGTGTGTTGTCGTCGGCCATCGCCTGGATCGTGAATGCGCGCAGATTGCGGGTCATCATGTTCAGACTGGTGGCCCAGTGATCATCGACATCCGCAGGAGAGTAATTGAGGTAAGTCGAAAGAAACCGCTTCGCGAATGCTTCGTTGAGAAATTGATCCGTGCCTGCGGACGAGGGATCAACGGATGAACCCTTGGTGGGCCTGCCTAAAATGGCGGCCTCGCCGCTCGGGCCGATGCGAATAACCGTTGGCGGTTGTAACCGGACGAAGATCGCAAACCCGATTGCGAGAAGAGCGATGGGAACAGTCAGAAACGCGAGAAGCCACGCCTTGTTTGCATTCGCCTTCAAAGCTCCGTCTACCTCGTAGTATTTGGGTACGACTGAGATGGGCTCCAATGTTGCAGTGGTATCGCTCTTCATGAGTCCTCCTAGTTTTTGCTGTCGCTGCCTTTGCTCCCTGCCGCACTCGCCACAGTGCGCGCCACCAATCGCGCCGCGTGATAGGTTCCCCAGGTACCGATATTGAAGCGATGAACGGTTGGCCCTCGTCTGGCCGACTGCGCCCCTCGGCCCCCGGCGCTGGTATTGCTGCTGGTGGTGCGCGCCCCTGCAGAAGTCGCGTCGGCCGCGGGAGCGATTGCCATGGCCGGGCCTTCGCCCTCAGTGCCCGTATCGTTTCCGCTCATAGCATCATTTAGGGAGTTGCGAATTTGCTCTGCGTGGCCTTCGATCGTCGGACCAACGCCGAAGGCTCCGAACGCCTGATTCCCTGCAGCCAGCCTCGGGCTGCCCTGTGGCTGAGCCGGCTGGTTCCCCCCTCCGGCTGTGAGGCTCGGGCCGCCTTTGCCTGTCGAGGTGGCCGTGGCCGAACCTCCTGCAGCAGCCCCTGTCCCACCAGCCCTGCCAGCCGTAGCGCCCGCGACGGCACCCTCAACGGCTGCCGTGCCCGCTGTTAGGGCCGTCGCCGCTGCGCCGATTAGGGCACCTGCTGTCGATCCAACGTCACCGCTGACGATCCTCTTGGCGATAAACGGAATCACAGCGATTGCTAACGAGTAGATGATGCTCGCAATTCCGATCAGGATGGAGCCTTCAAGATTCCCGAGACCACCGAGAAAGTTGTTCTGGCTCAGCATCTGGCTGATTTGACCCATCTGAACTGCACCCAGCAGAGCCCCGAAACCCCCATAGAGAATTGGCCAGGAGTTCCAGATCATGACGTTCTCGACATAAGCCTTTGCGAGACGGTTTGTGGCACCAAGCGGCATCAGCGCAATCACGATCGGACCGAAGATATAAAGTACGCTTCCGTAAAAGATGTAAAAGAAGCCGAAGATCGCGATGACGAACGGGTAAAGGAGATAGGCGACGATAATCAAGATTGCGTCGATAAGCCCTGGAATATCCCCGGTCACGAGTCCCCATAATTTTTGGGAGCCGGCTTGGCTGAATTGGGTCTGAAGATCGGTTTTCCAGTTGTCGAGGAGGTTGCCAACGCCGGAGGCGTTACCCACCCAATTTCCAGCATTCACGAAGCCAGTATTGATCGCGGTGAAGACGGCGCTGTAATTCATCACAATGATCGCCGTGACGACATACTTCACAAGATTTGTTCCGAGACCCCGAACATCTCCTCCATGCAAGGCAGACTGGTACATCTGCCAGAGGAAACCCACTAGCAGCACGACATAAGCTGCGTTCTGCATTCCTGACGTAATGCTGGCCGAATTAATGCCAGAAATGGCCTGGGTCAGGAATCGTTCGAACAGGCTGAGCTGGGTTCCCTGAAAGAACGCAAGCAGGGCGAGATTGGGATGGAGAAACATCATGATTTGTCACCTGTTCGTCAGCGATCCATTGATAAGATTGTTGTTACCTGCGTTATTCGTGGTTGCGAGCTTCGCAAGTTTGCTCTGATTGGCAAGATCTATTCCGCGAGTTCGCATCAGCTCGGCGAGAGCCGCCTGGGTGTACGCATTCGCGCGAACTACCCAGACATCCGCTTCCGCTTCAAGAATCGGAGCGCTGCCCGGCGCTGCCTGGGTAATCTGCCGCCCCATTTGGTCCGCTTCGCTGAGTTCCGCTGTCGCCAGCGCGTCGATCTCAATAGCTCTTTTCATAGAATCTTGAGCCTGGGCGTCCGTCATATCCGTCATCGTGCGAACCGATGGAGATGTCGTATTTTGCGCCATGACGACGCCATAGACCTGTTGGAATTGACTCGAGACCGTTGGCACGTTGGCGGCATTTCGGGAGAGCAACAACGACTCGAGGTTTTGCGATTGCGGTAGCGTCGCGCTCGATACGTTCACCGTGCGGAACATATTGCTCAGTTGGGTGAATTGACTTTCAGATTGCATAACGGAGCTTTTGGCTTGATTGATCGCCGTCAGCGGGTACATCACCTCCTGCTCGTACTTCGCTGCACTCTGCTCGTACTTATTAATCGTCTTGAGAGGTGCCGCGATGTAGGTGTTCATTAGCGACTGCATCTTTGACAACGCCGCCAAGATCGCGGCAGTGTCAACGCCGAACTGCCCGTGCGCGTACTTGGGCACGATGAGCAGAACACCGAGGGCAACACCTCCAACCTTGAGCGCCGGCGATCTATACCAAGGGCGCTTCAAAGGCTGTATATCGATGCCGCTCTCCGAGGCCCGCTTCACGGCTTCCGGCGCAGTCTGTCTCTTCCACCAGAAGAATGGTTTGCGAACTTTGTCGGGGGTTCTTTTGGTATCTGTCATGATGCCGCTCCTTATCTGGTCAGCGTCCCTGTGATGAGGTTGTTCACTCCACCGGTCATTGTGGTTCTGCGCTTCACGAGAGCATTGTCGTGAGCGATGCGGCCGGCTTCTTGGCGCAATTCTGCCGCAATCATCATTTGCATGTAGGCCTGGCACCGAAGGTTAGCGACCTGTGCCTGTGCAGTGAGGTATGGATTCGAGCCCGGCGTGCTTACCGCGACCTGATTTTCCATCTGGTTCGCAGTCTGAAGGATGACATCTTGACCTTGATCCGCAACTAGCGTCGTCTTTAGGTTTTGTTGACCGAGAGCATCGTCCATGTCCATCATCACGCGGTCCTGCGGCAATGCAGTGTTGGCCTGGGGAATTGCCCCGTAGTTTGTGGTGAAACTGGTTTGAAGTGAAGGGATCTGGGTGGTCAGCCGACTATGCAAGATCGACTCGAACTGTTGGGGACCGGGTGTAACCGCACTTGTGAACGGTGCGTTGAAGACCTGGTTCATTGAGTTGCGAAAACTAGAGATCGAATTGGCAACAAATCCGCGAGCTTGATTGAGGGCAGCTAGGGGCGCGACCGTCGTCTGGTAGAGTTTCGTGACCTGTTGCATGATCTGATTGACAGAGCTCAATGAACTGCCGATGTCGCTCTGGATGGAACTGAAGATAGAATCGAAAACGCTCAGGAACTGGCCGTGCCCCAACGTTGGCAGCGCAAATGTGGTCGCCAAAATCATAACGGCAATTCCCAAGCGTCTTTTCCATCGAGGGCGGGAAGCTAGACTTCGGACAGGTTCGCTCCCCGGACGGATGACATCGTTTCGTAGCTCTTCGCTAGATTTCATTTCTACATTCATTGCGTCAATGCCTCCAGTACCGCACCAGAACGCTCCTCAGGAAGAGGGGCAAGATCTGCGAGACCCCGCGGATAGGTTTGTGCCAACACTTCATACGCAGACAGCAAGGGCATATCTCTGTGCTCATTGAGCCACCACCTTCGGTACGTTCGCTCACGCGGATATGTGGTCGTAATCCAATAGTCAACTGGAGTGGGGGCGACCCGAATGACGTGGGTAGACTCCGCCTTTTCACCAATAGCTATCAGGAACTCTGCACTGTGGCCCTTTTTCGGTTGGGCAAACCCTTTGATCTGGTTGATGGCCGTCTCATTCAAGTGCATGTGCTCACGGTGAGCAGTCATGTCGCCGGGCTGCTTGCCTATAATCTTCGTGCTGGCGTTCTTGGCGATGCCGACGCCATACGGATTGGGCTTAGCCTTCGTACCGACAATCTGTTCAGGTGTCTGGCCAATTGCCCAAACGCTTGCGTATCGTTTGCGTGCTGTCAGGAAATCCCGTTCGACGGTCGCTGCCAGGATGGGTGTGTCGAAGATGACCTTGCACTCATCGATCATGCTTAAGCTCGGGCGTCCGCTCGTGCCAGACGTCCGATGGATCGAAGTATGAGCAATCTGCAAGCTCATCGCTCCTTCGAGCCTGGGGTCGTTCTTTAGTTTGTCAATATTGAAGTAGAGCCAACGGCTATCGAGCGGCACCGTGGTCGGCCGATCAAAGAGCTTCGCGTAAGGTCCCTCATCCACCCAGACGCGAAGCTTCGTCGCGGCCAGACGGGCCATCTCATTGACCTTCTGGTTCCGATCCCTGTCTTGCCAGTGCGCTAGTTCCGCGGCAAAATCCCCAAATAGCGGGATAGGATTCGACGCCTTTGAACTGCATCGCTTGTAGGTCGACACAATCGCGTCGAGCAACACACTATCCAACAGATCAATATCGAGGTCTGGTGGTGTGTTCTCTCCCAACATGTGGCGGGTTAGGTTCTTCAGGTAGGAAACTTGGTCGTTTGAGGGTCTCAGTTCTCCCCTTGGGAGATCCCAGGGGTTGATGGTTGCGTTGCTGTCCAATGACACTTCGATCATCTGGCTACCCATCAATTCGATCAAAGGACGATAGGAATCTCCGCTTTCAATAATGGAGATCAGCGCGTCGCACCTAGCGGCCATCAGCAGTAGTTGTTGGGCCAAAAGGGTTTTACCCCCTCCGGTTGTGGCCATAAGCAATCCATTCGCATCCGACAAGCTGGGATCGAACATCGAATAAGGAATGAGTTGGCGATAAGGCGTCTCGAATAGGATGAGCGGACTGCGCCGGGTTCCTGTCCAGGGCATCTCTACCGGGACCAGATCGGCGACGTTCGACGAAAGCATGTCCTGATCGCGCTTGTCTGCTTCGCCCATACCAGGCAACGTTCCGAGAAAAATACGTCGCTTGGCAATCGTCTCACTGACTGCCTTCGCGCCGTTCATATGTGTAAAGGCGTTCAAAACCTCTTGAGTCCGGTTTGCCAACTCTCGCTCTGCTCGTTCAAGATCTCCAAAAGTCTCAGCACACCGCGACGTCCGAACGACCACCGACAAACTCAACTTGGCAGTCTTGAGAGAACTGGAAATGATGTCGCGCTGGATCTGGAGCAACTGCGACTGGGCGACCTCGGCTTCTGGGTTTACCTTGAAATTGCCGTTCGCATCCTTCTGAGCGGCCGTCATCTTCTGCAGGCGTTTCTTGTACCCCTTGAGAACTTTGACCTGATCCGGGATAACCACCTGCGCACTTACGACCACCGGAAAGCCAAGTGTGGAGAACTTCTGCAACATGCCAGGAAACGTCGCGTCGGGCAGTTCCTTGAGGCTCACAACGGAATAGAGATACCCGTCTATGTTGAGGTAGGTTTCGGTCTCACTAAGGATGCTCGACTGTGTGGCTTGTTCACGAGCACTTCGATAGACCAACAGCTCTTCACCAGGAGTAAAATTGCGGTGGTCCCGTCGGGACGGATGTTGGGAGTGTTTTAACTCCTCAAAAAGCTCCTGCGTCGAGAGACGGTGCGGCCCCAGGGCCGCGACCTCCATCGAACCTTCGACGCCCCGAAGGATTGACTCGAATTCTGCGAGATAGGTCTCGTGCTCTTTCCTAGCGCGCTGAATCGCCTTCTTCTGGCTGATAGTGAAGCCGCCCAATTTTCTATTTTGCTGCGCTGAATGGTACAGCTTGGCATGGATTCTAGGGTCCCATATGAAGTAAATGTGAAGTCGGGGCTCAAAGTAATATCCGTCTCTCTCCTTTTGTCGCCACATTCGAAGGCGGTGCGCATCTAGGGCCTCAACGTCCACCTGCTCCAACCGTCTCTGGTCAATGTAGCTCTCCAGCAATTCCCCTAAGTGCTCGGAGATTTCATATCTGAACTGGATTCGCATGCTGACGTCCGGCACGCCGCGAAATAAGGCCTCAAGCTTCAACTTTGAGTCATTTCGATCCTCGTCCGTGGCGAAGTAGGACAAGACTCCCTTGAGTTCATAGCCCGCGACGAAGGCACCGTTGGTGCGGACCATTACGTTGTCTCCGGCGGGAAGGTCGCGTAGGGGCAACAACTCACATACTGCCGGGGCTCTTAGCTTCTTTTCGTGTTCCGCGTAGGTCATTGGCATGGCTCTTCCTTCCTTCCGGTCAAACGCGACTGTGCGGTGCCATGTAACTTCTCTGCCGCCATCACGGCAAGTGGTGCAATCCTTTCGTGGAAGCGCGCGGCGAATACCACGCTGGTGAACACAGCCTGGGCTGCCTCTGGGTCGAGCCGCCAATTCACCATTCCGTCCGCCTCTGTTTTGATCGAAGCCTGCATACGGCTACTCCTCCTCGACGACGTAGGGTTCTGCCTGTTGCGAATCTCGCTCAAGTGCGCACCACGCGCGTGGCGAGAAGAATGAGCGCACAAGATCAGTCAGGTATCCCCTCGGTCGCCCATACTTGAACAAGATCAAGAACGGGACTGCCAACACCGGTACAACAAACTCCATGAAGACGTTGAGTGGCATCCCGAGGAAATGCGCATCGTTCCCGGCAAAGTGAGCAAGCAGGTTCATGAGAGCTGCCAGTGCCAGGACGAGAATCAGATCCTCAAATTCGAGCCCAAGAAACGTAACCTTCGTATGAAGGTTGCGGTGAACAGGCGTCAGATCCAAACTCATCGCATCCTCCTCAAAGCCCATGTGCCCGCGTCACCATCGATTCGGCGAAGCGCACCATTCCCGAGACCATCAACGCAGCCACAGCTGCGATGAACTTTCGAATCCAGGTCGAACCTGGATAGATTTCAGAGACCACGCCGCCCATATGTAGTGCCATTGCCGCGAGTTGAGTGAGCGCGAACATGGGCAGGATCACGTTGGCAGTCCAGTTCACAAGACTCATCGTCGCCATCCAGAAGCCATCGGCACTGGTAGGGCCGGCGTTCTGGACAAAGCCCTCAAGCGCGCGAAGCATCCCAGAACACATCAGCGAAGCGAAACCGCCATAGAGGAGGTGCTCGAAAGGGCCGCTCTTGCTGTAGCGATAGACAGCACCAGCGAAAAACATCCCCGCCATCGTTGGCATGATCGTGTTCCCGGACCAGGAGGCGAGGTTCGTAATTGCGCCATTCAAACTCATCGTTTTCTCCTATGCCGCCATCGCCTGAAAGAGTGTGAGTAATCCGCTGACGCTCAGGAATGAAATTGCCGCAAAGACCATCCGGGTCCAGGGTCTGTGCCGGACGAAGTTGATCACCGCGCCGACACATGCCAGGCCTGCGGCCGCGGGCATGATCTGCCCAACGATGTAGTTCCACAGTGACGTGAGCATGTCTGTAGTTGCATACTCACCTCCCGAGTTCCAGCCCTGCATGAGTTGCATAGTGGCGGAGATCGACATCAGAAACAGCGTGGCAATAATAGATGGGAGTGGATTCTCGCCAGCCGCTCCATCCAGAGTCGCCTTAAGAACGAAGTAGGCGGCAAGAACCGGAACCAATTTGGCCACTACGATCTGATTGACGAACGCTTTGAACACCGTCTCCATAGTTGCGAGCCAGCTGGTTCCAACCGACCCGCTCCCCGAAGGAACGGTGATTCCTTGCCCTGCAATCCAGGACAATAGTTGTGGAAGCGTTAGAAGAACCACCGTCCACAACACCCACTTCCCCGTCCGCCCATTCACGTGGAAGTTGGTGCCTCCTTCGTGCCGTAGACTCACTCCCGCGGCGGTCAACGTCAGAAACGCCGCGGGCACAGCGAGATCGAACAGCATCTGGAGAAGGTCGAGAAGGAATTGCGGCACTGGCATGGCGACGAAACCTCATTACTGAATTCCTTGCGCTTGCGTGATGAAGCCTTCGGCCATACGTCCCAAGCCGGAGATCACCATGAGGGCTACGCCTGTAACGCCCCAGCCCATATAGCCGCGACCTGATTTGAAGTGCCATCCCGCGACACCGAGGCAGGCCACAGCAATTACCGGAGCGATGACGTTGCACCCCCAATTGACGATGTTCAGGACGGTGCCTTCGACGGTGGTCGCTTGTTGTCCTTGGACGGCCTGACCGAATTGGGGGGACGTGCCAAGGTTCTGAGCACTCGCTGCCAGAGGCGTCAGCACGCTCCCAAGAAGAACAAGAGCTAGTGCAAACATCAGAGCAGCGCGAACGCCGTTGTTTTGATCGGGACGATGGATGACGGTGACGAGTGAGGCGGCGGCCGCATCGGAGCGCCGCCAGAATGCTGGTGCGATTCTCATATCTCTATCTCTCCTGGACTCGGGTGCTCGAGGCCTCCGCGTCGAGGAAGAGAATCGGTTGGAACCAAAACTCGGTCAAATTTAGATACGAAGTGACGAATGAGGAAATATCCTCATTCTTTCGTAGAATTTGCGAAATGACGGGACCGACGTGGCACTCGAAATAGCCGGCGAAGTAGCTCTGTTCAAGCCGAAAAGCTAAAATCTCCATTAGGATTGAGCGGACCCACGAATGAAAATCTTGCCGATCCAGGGCTCAGGCAATGGCAACCCTACTGCAACAAAACTCGTATCGCTGTAACCAATGCGGAACCCCTGAGATAGTGGCCGTTCCGGTCCTCTATCAAGCGGGAACGCGCACGTTCTCCGGCGTGTTCAATCACGGCGTTAGCCAATCATATTCCGCACAAACAGCGGCACCTCCCCGTGCGCGTGGCTACGTTCGGCCAATCTTGCTATGGGGATTCTTCGTAGTTCTTTTTTCCATCTCGAGCTTCTTCGACCTCAGCGCACTGGTTGAACGCCATACCATGTCGGCGACAGAAACAGAGATCGCTGCAATCTTCCTATCTTTATGGCTCATGTCGCTTGGAGGCTTGGCATGGAGTCTTCGCAGAACCTATCGCTATAACCACGATGTCTACCCACAGCTTCATTGGAACTGGGACCATACCTACATGTGCCGTCGTTGCGGGAAGTTCAACATTATCCCCTCGTAACGAAGGATCAAAGCGCGACGCTCGAATGGCACCCGGGATTTTTTGGTGCCCCATCTGTGCAGAAGGTCATTGGGATCACTCTTGACTCAAGAAAGAAAGAGCATTGAATCGTCAGCTGCCCTCCCGCATTTTGGGGCTTCCGGGTCTATCTTTCCTCTTCTTACTACCGATCAAATCCTGAGTTTTGCCCCATGTCCGGAAAGAGCAATTCGCCGCGATCATGCTCAAATGCACACTGAGTCATGCGGACCGCTGCCTGCTCATTCCGACTAGGGGAAATCAAGGCATTTTTTTAATTTGAGTAGTGGGCAATTCGGAGCGATCTCGTCCCGTGTCAATTTGATTCTTAGGCATGAGATGAGCGAACGGCCTCAGTCGGCTTCGTCGCAGTTCGTCCAAAACGTAAAAAGCCCTGGCGAATTGGCCAGGGCTCGGGAAAAACCTTCAGGCGCTTCTACGGCGTAGCGGGCGGCACTTTATGAAGCTCAGCGGAATTCTTCTCTTGGTGCTTCGTAAATACGATATAGATCTTGGTATCTGCAGGAACAGTGACGACGATGCGACTATTGGCATTTAAGTTCATGACCTCGGAATCACCCGCCGTTCCGATATTCTCAGCCAACCGTTCTCGGAGCATGTCATCTTCGGAAAACGCTGCGCTACTGTTATTGCCGGCTATCTCCGCAAGCACTGAACCCATGCCCGATGCGGCGCGGACTAAAAAGTTCTTGCCTGTGTTTTTGCCTGAGACGCTTCCTTTGATGGGCCCAAGGTCGAGGCCGAGGCCTATGGCATCGATCTTTTCGCGCTTCTCATCGCGGTCCCCGTCCAGCAATCGAATCTCATCAAACTCCACGTTGATAAGACCGCTCCGATCGGCTTGCACGAGCTTGCCATAGATGCGGGCACCGGCAGGAACAACAACCCTGTCACCGATGGCGTATGTGTATTCCACGACAGCCACGACTGGCTCCTGGACCGCGCTCGAGATTTGGGTTTCAAGCTTCGCCTCTATCCTCATGCCGGGCGTCATCTGCAATACCGCCGCATCATCGTCATCGCCGTTGAACCTCGGAGTTGCCAATGCTTGATTCTGAATCGGATTGCGAACAAAGATCAGAGAAGCCTCCTTCAGCGCATTTTGCTGCTGAGTCTGGATAGCAGGACTCGACGCAGGTTCTCCGTAAGGCTGAGGTTCCTCCCATTTCTGCTGTGTATCAGCAAACGACGGAACACCGCCTAAAGAAGCAGCGGATGCAGGCTTCTCCGCCATCGGCTTCGGTGAGAACTGAGAGCTTGCCGCCGTAGAGACCTTACCGTCCGAGGAGCGTGTGCGCCGTATATCTCCCGGCCCAAGCTGCCCGCTGGAATTATCCGGAGCTGGCGCATGAACAGTTTCCATTACTGGCGTTACGCTGCCTTTTACCTGCTTCGGTCCCGAAAGACCTGTTTGCGAGACATCCGGTTTCTCCGCGGTCTGTTTCTTTGGCGATTTACCAACTATCGCGGTAAAGACAAAGAACAGGACTGCGACAGTAAGACCCCCTCCAAGAAGAATGAGCTTGTTCTTGCCGATGCCCGAAGTCGCGTTGATACCCGCGCGCGTCGCTAAATTGGCGGGTTGTTGCGCTACGACTCCGTCCGTAGTCTCACGGTCGTTCGATTCTGACGCTGGAGAAACTTGCGCACCGATCCGGTCGGCGGACTCGTCGATCTGAAGGGGGCCACTTCTGCTTCCGTTCGCGTTGTTGTCATAAACATTCATTGTCTGCACGATCCTCTCTATTGGCGTTCTGCCGCAATGGGTGGCGTGAATGGAAGGCCGACCAAGATTGGGCGATCGACCTGATCTGCCTGAGCAAGCTGGAGGAACAACTTATCCGTTGATTGCTTGAAGTTGGGGCGGTCGAAAACGACCACACCGTCTGCGCGGCCGCCGGGCTCCAGCCTTGTCACGCTGAGCTTGTAGTCGCGGATTTCAAGTTGATCGGAGAGGACGCCCTTGCCTTCCTTCTTTTTCTTCTTCGCCGTCTTCCGTCCGGTGATTTGGATCTGTGGAGCGATGATCTCCACCGGCTGGTCCGAGCTGTTGTAGACCGAGTAGGAAACGACCGTCTCGTTGTTCCACTGACGAATGTCGCCGATCGAGGTCTCGATCTGTTTCCCGTCCCATTTGGTCCACTTGGGAGCATTTAGTTTGACCTGTTGTACGAACTCTTGATCGAGAGCGGAAGGAACCGGCAAGTGGGATGGAGACACGCCCGAGGCAACCGCCTTCTCATTGGGCGTCGGAATTGACGGGACGACCGCATCCGAGGCGACGAGAAAGCTTCGTGAGGCGCGGTACTCGATCAGAAAGTCGACCGGCTGGTTAGTGTCGTTGACGGCAGTTCCATCGCTAATGAGCTCCAAGGTCACATGCTGACCGGACTTCGTTGCGATGAGCAGGTTGGACTGAACAGGTTCCTTGGTGATGGGTTTGACATAAACATACTGCGGCTCCCCCTCGTTGTGTTCGGCTTTGAAGGAGCCGGGGCTTCCGAGGATGACAGAGGTGATCTCCTCGGGCATGCGAATCGTAGACTCGAACTCAGGTCGGAGATGAAGTGCCGTCACATGGTTTGGATCGATCGTGATTGTGGCAACGCGAGCGCTTACCGCAGGCCCTGTAGCGCCAAGTCGTAGCGGCAGCAACACCGCAATGGGAATGAGCCAACGAAGTTTCATCTTGTTTCTCTCCTTGGTGGCCTTGCGGCCGCTTGTTTTCGCAACGCGTACTGCCGTCGAACCGCCTCAACGTAAGCAATGACATCGGGGTTGCGGTAGTTAAGTTGCTTCTGCCCTATCCAGCGATCGCCCGCGTAATAGGCCGCGGCGACCAGGCGCAGATCGCCTTGGAACTCCCACATCAACTTGGTCACGTAGCGGGTGCCGGCAGCGATGTTCTGCTCGACATCGAATGGTTGAAACGCCCCATATCGCCGAGCTGTATCGGGCATCAGTTGCATCAATCCCATCGCTCCCCTGTCTGACAGTGCGCGGGGATTCCAGCCCGATTCCACGTCGATCAAGGACGAGATCAATTCGGGCGGCACCCTGTAGTGGGCGGCATAATGCTGGACACATCGCTCAGCCAAAGTGGATAGGGCATCGGCTTTGGAATTGGTCGACAAAAGGAAGAGGATCAAGGAAAGGAACCATTTCATGCCTGTGGCCCTCCTTCAGTCGCCATTTTCCGGGCGAAGCGGGCACCATCATCGAGGAGGCTCTTGAAGCCTTCGCGAAGAAGTAGATGGCGACGGTCCTTTTCAGTCTTAGCGAGGAAGGGTAGCAGGACATCCCGGTGCTCTTCGGTCACATGATCGGCGCCAAGCAACTGCAGGGCGTTGGCGAAGTCGATCATCTCGGACACGGAGGGCGGTTTTTCTAACGAATAATTGCGAAACGAAAGCGCAATGCCAGCCATTTCGCGGTGAAACTCTGCATCCGCGTCGGGCGTTCGGTTCGCGATGATCTCCGATTCACGTTGTGGTGTCGGGTGCTCGACGCGCACATAGAGACTGCGCCTACGGATTGGATCGCCGAGGCGCCTCTCTTCGTTGCTGGTCAAAACGACGAACGGGATGCTCCTCGCTTCGACCGTTCCAAATTCGGGTATAGAGAGCTGCCACGCGGAGAGGATCTCTAAAAGCATTGCTTCGAAACCATCGTCTACTTTGTCGAGTTCGTCGATGAGGAGCACGCAGGGCCGCTCGCACTCGAGGGCGCGCATCAGCGGACCAGGGCGAAAGAAGTCGCGCCCCTTCAGACTTGCTTGTACGGTCTGCCAATTCTCGTGTTGGCCCTTGGAGAACTCCATATAAAGGCGTTGCAGCCCTTCGTCAAACCGTCCAATGGCCTTGTCCTCACTGACACCGCGATAGCATTGGAGGCGCTCCACATGCGTTTCAGCCGCAGCCGCGACGGAGAGAGCGAGTTGCGTTTTCCCGGACCCGGCGGGTCCTTCGAGCAGTAACGGTTTCTTGAGCTTTGCAGCAAGAAAGACCACCTGGACCATCACCGGATCGATGAAGTAGCCCGTTGCTGATAGCTTGCGCGAAAGGTCAGCCAACGAATCAAACATCGATCTCCTCCGCAATGCCAGCCGAAAGACGGTTCACCGGGATCGACACTACTACCCGACGTTCCTGGTCCGCCCGCCGCAGACTGAAGCGCGCGTGGATCCAGACGTGCAGAAGTGTCGTCGCCCATACGACAGCCAACAGGAGCAACAGCAACTTGCTCCAGATGACTACCGCGAATGCTCTCCAGACCACACCGCTGCAATACGTAGCCACGGTCGCATCGAGCGCCGTCGCTGAAATTGCAATACCGAGCCAAGTCGTCCGCTTTCCCACATGGACCTCCTCAATGCAGTGCCAGCATGGGACGAGTCTCAAACTCGGTCAAATTTGCAAGCCGTGCTTTGGGGGGCTGATTTACCGGGGAAACTGAAATCTCGGCTTCGCCTTCCGCACCTGCGTCTGGCGGTGACCCCAGTTCTCGATTTTCCCCGTGAGCAAGGACAGGGCGGCAAAGATCAGCGTCCTCGTCTTGTGAAAGGAAACAGGTCTTGGCGGCTGGGACTATCACTGAAAATCGATTGGAGACGGTCACCGTGTTTCTGCCGCCTCAACCCTCAGGGAGAGGAGATATCAGCAGTTTCAGAAGCCTCGTCTGCACAAGCAACAGAATTTTCACGCTGCCATTACGCTGCCAATTAGGTGAAAAATGATACAAAAACCAGCCGTTTTGGCGCACCCGTTCCGACGGAAGTGCCTTATTTTCTTACGACTTAACAGGTGCGCAAAAAACTGCAAAACCTTTATGCGTCGGTTCGATCCCGACCCGCGCCTCCAAATTTCCTCAACAACTTACGAAACATCCAGAATTCGCTGGGACCTCGACTGGGTCCCCATTAGGCGAATTCCCTGCTTAAACCTCCTCATACTGCTACAGGGTTAACGGAAAACTCAGCCGGAATCTCGTAGCCGAGATGACCGCTAATCATCTCGGCTGCGTCGTCTGCTCGAGGATCGAGGACATGCGTGTAGAGGTCCAGCGTCGTCGAGACCCGCGAGTGCCCCAGCCTCTGCTGAACGACCTTGGGATCCACTCCACCGCCGACCAGATGCGTCGCTCCCCAGTGCCGGAGAAGACGCCAGGTGATGTGCGGCAGCCCCAGCCTGTCCGCGACCGGTTGAATCTTCCGGGCGAGGATATGCTCGTGCCAGATTGGACCAGGCTTCAACTTCTGTCCGCCCTTCTTGATGCGATTGGGAAACATCCAATCGTCATCCTTCGCGTTCACCTTTCGCTTGAGGGAGAGCAGACGATCGACGTCCGCGTCCGTCAAGCGAATGATGCGGTGTCCTTCCTGGTACTTCGGGGTGTGGAACTGCCCTTTGTTCATCGCGCGCACGATGTTCAGGTTGCAGACCTCCGGTTCCAGATCCGACCATCTGAAGGCCAGTTCCTCGGGACGGATCGAACTCACCGAGACCAGATAGACCATCGTGCTGTATGGCTCTGGAAGCTCTTCAATGAGTCGAACAAGATCAACAGGAGTTGGCAGCTTCACCTTCTCCTTGACCTCTTTCGGAGGAAGATTGGCGCGCGAGGCGGGATTGGCTGAGAGATATCCGAAATAGATCGCAGACTCGAAGATCGAGCTCAGACCCCACTTCAAGTTCTTGAGGGTCTGATGCTTCTTTCCGTCGAGCCTCTTCTGGTTGATGAATATCTGCACATCCTCAGCTGTGATGTCGCTCAACTCCATATCGGCGAACGCCGGCAGGTAATGCGCGCGTATGTTGGTCTCATATCCGTGCACCGTCGTTCCTTTCTGGTTCGCCAATTTGAGCGTGCGGTATTTATCAATAAATCCGCCGAACGTCATCACTTTCTTTGGCTTGTGTTTGATATCGTTCTTAGGTTTAAGAATCGCGGCCAGTTCCTGGCGGGCAATCTTATCGTTCGGAATCTCTTCGAGGGAACCAAGTTTGACAGAAACGCGCCTGCGCACTGTCCTCCCCGCCCTGTCGATGATGTCCTCCCAATAGCGTCCCTGCCAATATGCTGGACCACGATCCGTACGCAGCCGGATAGTGCCGGTTTGAATTCGTCTACGAGCCAATTTATGTCTCCTCTTTCGGTTGGCCCGCACAATTCCGTCGAATGAACTAAGGCTAGCACTTGGGCTATGCCGCTCGCGACTGCGGATGTAGGTGGAAATCTTGTCCGGATCGAAGCGAACCGACCGTTCTCCGATCCGGACCACGGGCAGCGGATGCTTCGCCCCTTCCATCGAGTGCTGATAGACAAAGGATTTTGAGAGCCCGAACTGGCTTGAGAGCTCTCGTGCCGTGAGGAGCTTCTTCGGCCCGAATGGCATTCCGTTAAGGCCTTGCGTGTCAACGTTCATCACATTCCTCCTGGCTTTGCGCTCGCAAAGCGGAGGAAGAATCGAACGGTTTCAAAACTCGCTCAAATTTCCGGACAAACACTGCTTCTAGCTCACCCCTCCGAAGAAATTCGTCGATCCTAGTCCCTTGGTCGTGGCCCCTCAATCCATCCATCGCACCCACAACTCGTTGAAGTTGCGTAAGTTACGCGAAAATTTGACCGAGTTTTGGTTTCCCCCCATGCTGGCACCGCGTTTAGAGGAGGGCACATGGGAGACCGAACGACGAGATTTGGGGTAGCAGTTCTGCTGACCGGCATGGATATTGCCGTTTTCCAGCACTTTTTTGGCGTGATCTGGCAAGCCTGGCCTGGGGTGGAATGGATTCGATTGGTTCTGCTCTTCACCCTTGCACTGTGGGCGGGTTCGGCCGCAGTTCTATGGCTCCACGTCTATTACGACCTTCGGCAGCTGCTCTATGAGAGGCGCACTGCTCGGACGCTGAATGTGGCTCCAATGCCGGCCGAACTGCGGGAGGACAGCGATGTTTGATTCGCTCGAAGACCTCTCCACTAAGCTCGCAGCGACTGGATATTTCATCGATCCAGTGATGACCAAGGTTGTCTTCCTGGCGGGGAAACTTCAGAAGCCCCTGCTGCTTGAAGGTCCAGCAGGGAGTGGAAAGACGCAACTAGCCGTTTCGGTCGCGCAGGCCGCCAACACACACATCGAGCGGCTCCAATGCTATCGCGGCGTCAGCGAAGACAAGGCAATCGGCCACTTCGATGAGGGTCTCCAGCGGCTCTACATGGAGTTCTCCAAGGGCCAGCACGAAAACTGGCAAACAGTGCAAGCAAGCCTCAAGGGACGGGATTTCTTCCGCCCAGGACCGTTGATGCGAGCCCTCGAATGTGAACGACCGTGCGTTTTGCTGATCGACGAGCTCGACAAGGTGGACGATGGTTTTGAGGCACTTTTGCTCGAGATTCTGTCGGCCTGGCAATTGTCGATCCCGGAATTTGGAACAGTTCAGGCCCGGACCATCCCCTTCGTCGTACTCACTAGCAACGAAGAACGGCGACTGGGAGATCCGATCCGGCGCCGAAGCCTATACGTCCGCGTGGAGCATCCGACTCCTGAACGCGAAGCCGAGATCATTGCGAGCCGCACCCCGAAAGCAAATGCGGCTTTTCATCGGGAAATGGCCGGCCTAGCCCTCTCCTTCCGGAATTACTCCCTCGAAAAGCCCCCATCGGTCTCCGAGATGATCGATTTTGCAAACGCGCTGCAACTTCTAGAGACAAGCCACGTCACTCCGGACCTTCGCGATGTTCTGTTGCCGTTCCTGGCCAAGACCGAAAAAGATCGGCGACACCTTCTTTTGCGGGAGGGTTTCAAGAGCCTTTTGGATGACGGGGAGCGTTATGCGGCAACCATGATTTCTCAGGAGGTATCACCCCCATGAAATGGCTGCTCCTATTCCTGCTCGCTGCGTTGCCGAGAACTAGTGTTGGAGAAACCACTCTTCCTGTCGCGGAACGGTGCGTGAAGGTCTACGCGCTTCACTATGGTGTTCCGCCTGAACTCATCGGCGCGTTGATTGATGTGGAGTCGCGATGGAATCCTCACGCGGTGTCCGCCAAAGGCGCTATGGGCCTTATGCAACTGATGCCGGCCACCGCGCGAAGGTTTGGCGCCTTCGACCCCTTCAATATCGAGCAGAACATTGCGGCCGGCACTCGATACGTGACCCTGCTGATGTGGGAGTTTCGAGGCGATTTGAGATTGGTAGTCGCTGCTTATTACGCTGGCGATCGCTGGATCGGCAAGAAGCAGCTCGACTATAGCAATCCGGATGTCACGGCTTATGTTCGTGCAGTCCGGCGGCAATATTTGTTGCGCAAGTACGGGGCGGCACCCCCGCCAAGGAGATAACGTATGAAACTTCGCTGGTTGATTCCGTTCGTAGTATTGCTTCCATTCCGTCTGAGCGCCTCTGAGGCAGCAACGGCCGCCAGAGTTACGACTGTTGTCATTAACCCCGCTCAGGTGACACCGTTGCACCTCAGACCTGAGTTCGAGTCGGCCATCAGAATGCCCGAGGAGGTCAGTTCCGTGATCCTGGGGAGCCCCGGAAAGTTTAAGGCCGAGCACAACGAAGGCGAACCGAACTACGTCTACGTAAAACCCATTACCAAAGAACCCGCCGAATCCAACCTCCTGATTGCGACGAAATCAGGTCTCCACGTGACACTTGAACTCATCAGCGATGGGGCAGGAGCTGTCACCGACAAGCACCCCGTAGATTTTCTGATCGAATACCGCGTGACACACAGTTTTTTAATCGTGTCCGCTCCCACGTCTCCGTCAAGTCCAGAAACTAATCAGCCGAGACGTCCCGAGACAGCGATCTCTCCCCTACCAACGCACTCTGCGCCATCATCGGCTCTCGAGACCGAGTACGAACAACAAACTCGAACCAACGCGCCTGCCTGGACCAAGTGGGAGGGTAGGCAGATAGAAACGTCGCTCGGAGACACGCGGCAGTGGGATAACGAAGTTGCGATCTCCTACTCCATCCTGAACAACTCAAGCTCGCCTGTAGAAATCGTGCCCCCACAAATCCAAATTGCCGGACGAAAGCTGAAGAAGAAGAAAAAAGAAGGCAAAGGCATCATCTCCGATCAACTGGAGATCCGCGAGTACCGGCTGAGCGCGACAAGATTGGAGCCAGGCGAACGCGCCGACGGTGTGGTCATATACGACCGCCCCAACTTCAAACAATCTACCGAGAAGCTGTTTCTCCAGATCGCTCAAGCCGACCAGATCGACCAGCCGGTGCTCATCCGGCTGCCCTTCACACCGGCCATCAATGCCGACAACCGATAGAGAGGAGCACGGATGAATACTCATGAATGGAACGGAAATACCGGAGCCCAAAGCGAAGGCGCAAGCGACACCGCGGAGTATCCCGAGGTGTCTCCTCATTCACAACCTACAGCAGCTTCTGGAACGGAGGTGACGGATGCGAAGACCGTTAGCGACCAGTCAGCTGCTTTTGTGACCCGCAAAGACGTGGAAAATAAGCCCGGCTTGGACAAGCACAAGTTGCTCCTGATTGGAGGCGGACTTGCGGCTGCAGTGCTCTTTTTGATTTTCACGGCAGTCCTCGGAAGATCACCAACAAGCAGCAAGCCACCCGCATTGCAACATTCCCAGCAAAACACCGGTCAAGCGAAAGGGAGTGTAACCCCACTGACCGAAACCGTCCGTAAACCCACTGCCGATGATACCAATGGTCAACTCAGCCCAGGGGATATTAAGCGAACCCGGAGCAATGACGGAACAAAACCCACGAGCTCCAACTCGTCGGCACAAATGATAAGTAAGCCAAGTCCAGGATCGGCTAGCGCTCTTGGATCCGTTCCTTCATTCGCAGACACCCAGCAGAGATGGCAAGAGCCGAAGCCCTATGGGACTCCCAGCGAGCCGGCTCAAACGCAAAGCCAACAACAAAATGCATTGAAAGAACCCTCTCTTGTTTTCGTGAAAAGCCAGACCGGGGGTGTTACCGGCAATGCCCCCAAGGAGAGCAACAGTCAGACCGTGCCGCCTTTACTTCAGATCACACCAGGAACGAGAATCCAGGCGAAGCTGGAAACTCAAATATCGAGCGCGGTTTCGGCGCCGGTTGTGGCTGTCGTCGAGTACACCTACGCCATCGGCGATCAGATCGTGATTCCGGCAGGCACACGTGTCTATGGAAAGCTGCGCCAAGCTGACCGCTCCGGCCTTGTCGACGTAAAGTTCGACGAACTCGAACTCCTCGACGGCGCGCGGGAAGCGATAGATGCGATTGGAACGGCCTTAGACCTGGGGCCGATTAAAGGCACGGTCATCGGTAAGAATACGGGCAAGAACTTTCTTATTCGGACCGTCTCTGGATTGGGCTCTGTCGCCGCCATGATCGTCGGGAATAACACGAGCTCTGCGTTTTCAGAAGACGATCTGATAAGAGAGCGTGTTGCGGAGAACGCCGGCACCGCAGGCGACACTGAGCTGATGAACTTGAACTCAAATAGCCGCGTCGTAGTCTCCGTCCCTGCCGACACGAAAATCTATATTGTGTTCACGAAACACGAGCAAACTCCATCCACGTTGCAAAAGGTCGCGGCGTTAAGCCAATAGGGGTCACCCAGAAGATCAAGCTCTCCTAGCCCTGGGTCTCCGCCCAGGGCTTTCCTTTGCCTGAAATCAGGTCAATTGCCAGCTACGACTCCGGATCAATCCCGCGTTCTGCTCTTGTCGGAAATTCCATCCGAAGTTCTATCCAGCAAAATGGTTCACTGTGTCTTCGAGTCATCACCCTGCCGAATGATTCGATCTGCCTATCGCACAATCAGCCTGCCAAATCAGTCACTGTGTTATCGGAGCATTATCCCAGAAAATTCGTCACTGCTTTTTCGAAGTGTTGCCATGCGAAATGCCTCACAGTTCGGGTCGAAGAACCGTCCAGCCAAATGACGCACTGTTCTCTTCGAAGCATATTCCCCACGAATGAGTCACTGTGCAATCGCATCGAAAGGTAGATCGCTTCCCCGACCATAACCGCCTACATTTGAAAGGGTTAGCCGCACTCAACAAGCCCGGTCATCGAGCGTAGTCAATCTTTCACGGAGATTGCACTCCGGTTTTTCCCGCAATTCCCAATTGAACACCGACAATCACAGCCCAGTCGTTGCTCTGAGGCTCGACCCAACCCTTCAATTCCACAATTCGTGATTTGACCGAGTTTCGGTTCCCCCGCATTTTCTCTCTCGACACGGGTGCCCCGAGCAGCCGCGTCCAGGAGAGAAAACGTATGAGAACCGCAATTGCCTTCTGGCGGCGCTCGAAAGTGCCCGCCCCAATGTCCACATCCATTCATCGTCCCGGCGAACCCAACTGGATGCATATCGTCCTCAAGCTCGCGTTGGGGTTGATCCTCCTCGGACAATTCGCGGCCCCTTTGGTGGCCACTGCACAGAATCTCGGGACCTCCCCTCAATTTGGGCAGGCCGTTCAGGGACAGCAAGCGACCACAGTTGAAGGCACCGTTCTCAACATCGTCAATTGGGGATGCAACGTTATTGCACCCGTAATTGCGGTTGCGTGCCTCGGCGTCGCGGGTTGGCACTTCAAGAGCGGCCGTGGGTATATGGGATGGGGCGTCACGGGTGTTGCTCTGATGGTCATCTCGGGCCTCGGTCGTATGGCGGAAGGATTTATCACCCAAGCACAAGGCATTCAATAACGAGGTCGACAAGATGCCCGTGCCGCAATTCCTACTCGACCTTCTTCAGATGTTGTTTGACCTCGCTGTGCCCGCGGCGTTCCTCACGTTGGCCGCCGCGGGTGTCAGCCTTCGCCATGAAGGAGGAACCAACTTCCACGTCAACGGCCGAACTGGTAAGTGGGTATTGTGGACCGTTGTACTCCTCACGATTCCTCAACTCTTGTCGTGGATTGCGGCACAAGGCATCACCATTCCGTCTGGGAGCGGTTCAGTAGGGACAAGCTGGATTGCCAGCATGGAGACGGTTTTCAAGAACTTTGTAAACCAGATCGTCGTCGCGAAGCTGGTCCCAGTCATCGCAGCATACTTCGTTCTCAAAGCGGCTCTCGACGGGGCCGCGGGAGAGAACCCACTTGGATCAATCGTTGCAGCTCTCTTTCTAATGAGTTTGTCGGCCACGATGCAGCTGATGCAGGGTTGGAACTCCGGCGGTGAGTATGCGACGACCGACATGCTCACTTCCCTTTGGAACTACGTCGTCGGACAGATCATGCCCGCCGCTGCAGGTCTTGCCTGTGTAGGCGCGGTCATCAACTTCATTCGTCACCGCCCATGGACCCGGCTTGTGTTCGCCGCGATTGCGTTTTTGAGCATAACCGGTCTCCTCAAACTTTTCCAAGCTATGGCCGCATGAGAGGACACTGATGAGTCTCGATGGTGCGATCACAAATCTCGCGTCATGGGCCGGCAACACGATGATGCCGACGATGGCCGGAATGTTCTTTGCGGGCGCTGTCTACCGCTACAGCAAAGGCGGCCCCTTCGAGCAGCTCTTGTATGGAGGGTTTGCCTCTCTGATGTGCTCTGGATTCCTGCGCGCACTCGAAGGTTTTGTCCAGAATGCGGGCCCAACAAACGCGGACGCCTATTGGACCGCGGTCATGAGCCTGGTGAACTTTACAGCGAACGTGATCCTCCCTATGTTCGCGCTCACCCAGTTAGGAGCCATGGCTATCCATATGGGCGGAGTGGTCTCTGAGATATTTCCAGGTTCGACCTGGATCCGAAAGTTTGTCGCGGCGATGGGAGCCCTGATGGTCTCTGGGATCGTCCGATTCGCCGAATCAATGGTTACAAAAGCACACGGAATTTGAAGGGGTGAGTATGAGTCTCGATCTGACGCCTGTACATCGCAACCTCCATACCAAAGTCACCTTCCTCGGCCTCGAGTTCGAAGATCTGATTTTGGTGCTTGCGCTCGCTGCCTTAATGAATCTGCTCGCGCACTTCGCCGGAGACAGCGCACACATATTCGGCATGCCGCTCAACATCTTCATGGAGTTCGTCGTTCCAGTGCTTGCGGTTCCGTTCCTGATCCTTTTCAAGTACGGCAAGCCCAAAGGCTACCTAACGGATCTAGTGCGGTCGTTTTTCTCCCCAAAAGCCTGGTGCGCACTTGAGCGAGATTCGGAACTGATGCAGCCTTACATCGCTGAGGAGGACTGAGTTATGCGGGTTTCGATCGAGACAGGCAACGACGGGTCGGTGGTGATGTACCTCGACTGCGAAGCGGCGCGAGCAGTCTTAGCGGGCGTTGTGTTCGCTTCCAGATTCAGCAAGCGGTTCGATCCGCTTGCCCAAGCGATGGAAAGTGGACTATCCACTGTTCCACATTCGTCGACGGAGAGGAGCAGTCTATGCCAATGACCTACGCGGAGCACGACAAGAAACTCAAAGTTCCAGCGGTGTGTGAGTTGCTCCCACTGCGCGATCTTCCCGGGGAAGACAACATCATGGTGCGAACGAATGGGGCTTTTGTCGCGGGGTACGAATTGAAGGGGGTTCTTTCCTACTTCGCAAACGACGAGGACCGCAATCGGAGCAAGTCGCTACTTGAGGCTTTGCTACGTAGTGTGCCGGATGTCAGCATGCGCATTCAGTTCCGGTACGAGATTTCAGAACATCTTGGGGGACTTTTCGAGAGCTATATCGATCAAGAACAGAATGAGCAGTCGGAGGTCATGGCACTCGATGCACATCGACTGAACATGTGGCGAGAGAAGGAACAGAATGGGTATTATTTCGAACCTCGACTGCATGTGTACTTCATTTGGGATCCTCGGGTCCACGCGAAGCTCTACCACTCTGCCCAGCAAAATCGGAAGCTCGGGGGGTTCACGCCAAGTCGCAAGAAGGCAATCCAACGCACTCGGAAGGAGCACGACACTTACCTGGCTGAGTTTGAGTCTTTGCTTCGTGGCGTTGAGGGCTCGATGGAGGTCGCGGCACTGGGACCTCGCCGGCTTTCGACCCAGGAGCTGTTCGAAGAGTTGAAGCACGCGCAGCACCCCACCCGCCGCGACCATCGGCCTTATGTTCCAGGGGAAGAGATGCTGGAGTACAGAAGCGCTCGCGAACAGGCGACACAATCCAGCATCCTTAGCGAAACCGAGACGTATCTCAACATCGACGGGTACCTCTATTCCGTTGTGAGCTTGAAGGAGCTTCCCGACGCCACGTTTCCAGGAATGTTGCAGAAGTTTTCCACCCTTGGATTTCCCATCGTGGTCAGCGGGCAGGTTGTCATCCCGGATCAGGTGAAGGTTCTCAAGGGCTACAAGAAGCGTCTGCAGAAGATGACGGCGGCCCAAAAGGATGCGAACGGAAACTTCAAGGTCAATCCCGAGGCCGAGGTTGCGCAGGCCCAGCTTCTTCAAGTCCAGCGCGATATTATTTCGAGCTCTCTGAAGACAGCAAAGCTCAGTGTCTCAGTCGTTGTGAGGACTTCAAAAGCTGCAATATCCTTCGGCACCCTTGAGGAGGCAGAGCGTCAGCTCGCAAACAGGACTCAGGAAGTCTTGAACGGCTTCACACACATGAACGGCTCACGAGCCGTGGCGGAGACAATCGCGAAGCGCCGAATCTTTCTCGGGACATTGCCGGGCATGGGAGAGTCCGACAAGCGCGAGCAGGACATGCTCACGTCCAATGTTGCCGATCTCGTACCTGTCGAAATGCCTTGGACGGGCACTCGCCGCAGTCCCCTCATTCTTTTCGAGACCCCCTATCGCCAGTTGATTCCATACTCCATGTTTGACCCCGACTTGTCGGATGCGAACGGATTGCTCCTTGCGACAACCGGAGGCGGTAAGACCCTGCTGGCACAGCAACTGTTATTGATGGCGGCACGCAGTAATGCCTTCATCTCCATCATTGAAAGCGGAAACTCTTACAGGCCACTCATTGAGTTGATGGGCAGCGAAATGATCGAAGCCTCTCTCGACAGCGACGCCACCATCAACGACTGGGATCTCCCAAAAGGAGAACTGCGACCATCGAACGACCAGCTCGCCTATCTCAAAAATCTGACTCGACATATGTTAGGCGAAAACAGTCCGCCCGACCTCGACATCGACCTTCTGGACAGCGTGCTACTTGATGCGATCGCTTCTACCTACAAGCGGTGCAGTGCAAAGGCATCCAATCCAATCCCGCTTTTTGGTGACCTCGCCGCGGAACTTGCGCATTGGCAGGATCGCGATCGAAATCAAAAGATCAATGAAATGGCACGCCTGGCGGCTACGAAGCTCCGAGTCTGGGTCGACGAAGGCCCTTATGCGAAGCTATTCGACCGTACGACAAATGTTCCCCTGAGCAACACCTGGCTCTATTTCAACATTGCCAAACTAAAGAACGATCCGCGTCTTGAAGGTGCGATGAGTTTGAAGATCGCTCACGCATCCATTCATCGCACGTCGGGTCTGACTGGCCGGCCGAGCATAAGCATGATGGATGAGTGCAAGATCGTCCTGGACACTCCCATTCTCGCGGCGACCGTAGAAAAAGAGTTCCTCACGGCGCGCAAGCGTTACGCGAGCGTTTGGCTGATCGGCCAGAACCCCGAACAGATCGTGGGCACCACGGACAAACCAAATCCCCATGGCATCGGTATCGCGAAGAATGCCAGCACCAAGATCATAGGCAAGCAGCCTGGCGATATGACGGCGCACCGCGAGCAACTGCACCTGAACGAAACCGCCATCAACCAGATCAAGGCATTTGCGCAACCGAAGAAGGGACACAGCGCGGAATTTCTAATTGCCATCGGTGAGAAGGCTGAGTCAACCCATGTCATTCGGATCGCGCCTACACCCGTGGATTACTGGATCACCACTACTTACCCGAGAGAGCGCACCTATCGCAAGTGGTGGTTGCACGAGCATCAAGATCTCCCGCTTCTCACGGCATATGAATCGCTGGCCCACAAGTTCCCTCGCGGGCTGGCTCATCTCGATCCCCTCGCGGAAGAACGCTCGGGGAAAGTAATGGAGGCATTGGCCCAATGAATCAACACGATGAACCGAAACAACTTGTCCTGCTCAATGGAACACCACTCGAAACAACAGATCTGTCTGCTACGCAGCCCAAGCGCGTCGGCTGGTTGAAGCGCTGGCTGTTGGCCTTCGCCCTCTTGGTTATTGGGTACGCGGCGCTGCCGACTCAGGCCCATGCGCAGTTCGGTGACATATTCAGTAAGCTCTTCGGAACGATCCAGAGTGACATCGGCAGTTCCCTCAAAACCGTCAATCAGCTCACCCAAGCGACGCAAAAGTTATATCAGACGACGATGTGGCCATTGGCCGCAATCAACCAGGCGCGGGGGTTCGTATCGACTTCGATCTCGACCTTTCGCAACCAAATGAACCAGCTGTTTCATACCTCGTACTCCAGCGCAACGCTGGCGGCTCCGCAGCAGTTTGAGTCGATTCTTCATAGCCGGCTTTCAACGCAGATTCCATCCCTGCAGACGAGCTTTACTACAAACTTTGGCTCCATCCCGCCTGCCAACGCAGCGTCCCCCCAGGACCGCGTCATGATGGACATCGACGATTCTTTAGGCCAGGAGAATCTTAAGACGACTCTGATCGCAGATCAGGCTCAGGACTCGATCCTTCAAACGGCAGATCAGATGGAGAACCAAATTGCCCTCAGTACTCCTGGTTCCAATCCTTACATCACTGCGCAATCGCAAATCGCCAACCTGCGCTGCCAGGCTTACATGCAGAAGATGCTTGCTGCCGAGCTCCGGCAGGAAGCTGGGCGCATCGCACACGACAACGTTCTGGTCAAACGCCAGACCTCATCCACAGCCGGCATCACCAGCCTGATCACCGGGTCACTCACTCCAAGGTAGAAGGAGCCGTTATGTCTGAAGAGAAGAAGAGCACGAGCAAAATCCGTAGGCCATTTTTCTGGCGGCGCAGGAGGCCAGTAGTACCGGTCTTGGTCAAACGTGTTCCTGATGTCGATCCTGAACAGAAACAAAAGCATCCCTGGCATAGACCCACCTTCCTAAGGGTATCCGCAGCATTCCTTGTTGGATTGGCGCTCATTCCGACCACGGCACACGGGCAATTCGGAATCGACACTGCGGCGATTCTTGCTGCGTTGTCCAAGGTACAGTCGCTGATGCAGCAATACATCGCAACTCCGCTCAAAGACATCAATCAGGCGGAACAAACGACTGCAAAGTACGAACAGGAAGTGATGTACCCAATTGCTGCCATCAACCAGGCCAAGGCTTCGGTGTTGCAGGCCGAAAACCAATTCTCGCAGATAAGCAACATGTTCCGTACTTTGAACGTGTCGAGCGCGACACTTCCTCAATCTCAGAATCTCGAGTCGCTCTTGCTCTCTCGTAATCCCAGCAACGTCACTGCGATCTCTCCGCAATTCCAGAGTGTCTATGGCGTTGTTATGGGCCAGAAATCTGCGTCATCGTCAGTGCGGAACATGACGGACATGACTGACGCTCAGGCCCAGGACGCCATGAAACGCGCTGTGCAGATTGATGCACTTGCGGATGCGGAGCTGACTGAGGCAGACCAGATGGGCCAGCAAATATCAGCTGCGGCGCCTGGGAGCGCGCCTATCCTCGAAGCGGAGGCTGACGTGTGGGTCGTTCGAGCGAATGCCTATACGCAAGCCGCACTCGCGGAATTGATGCGCACGCGAGGAATCGACATCGCCAATCAGAGCAAGATCTCCAAGCTCTCCACGATTGGAAACACGGGGAATAACGGCCTCATCAACGGGACGTTAACAAACAAGTGAGACAGTCATGACCTTCTTGACCGCAACTCTACATCCCGCCGTATCGATGCTTGCACTCTTCCAGGGGACGCAGTTGAACCTGTTTGAGAGGTTCTTGACGCAGTCGTTGTCGGGTATCGATTCAACGAGCATCACGGCCGGGATGCAGAACGTGGCCTATGTCGTCTTGTTGGTCGGCTTTCTCTGGCAGGTATATCAGTCAGCCCTCCATGGTGGTGACGTACGAGGGCTGGGCACAAACCTCATCAAGTATGTTGCTACAGCGCTGGTCATTATGAACTACAGCTCCGTGTTCTCGACCCTCAACCAAGGCTTCGTGAACGCGGGCAACTGGATCAGTAATGCGTCAGGCGCCGGCAATCTCTTCGACAACTGGAAGAATGACATCCAGACACAATTCAACCAAGACGCAAACCAGCAGCTGTGGTCTTTGATTTCCGGTGGAATTGCCGGACTCATCGACGGTCTCTTAATCATCGTCGCGTACATTCTTTATCCGGTGGTCATAGCGATTTTCGGATTTTTCTACATCTTCTACGGGTCGATCCTCTATATCTTCGGCCCCATTGTGATCGCGTTGCTGCCGCTCAACGCTGCCAATCGGATTGCGAAGGCTTACATCGAGAACGTCTTCATATGGAACGCCTGGCCGATCCTCTACGGCGGATTCGGCGCACTCCTGAGTGCAGTACAAATGGGCCAAGTCGGGCAGATGCTCAACCAGGGCAGTTTCCTCGGAGGCCTGGGGAATTTGGAAGGCTCTTTCCTTATTGGGGTCGCAAGCATCATCTACTCGCTCGCCATCGCGGTCATCCCGTTCATCGCAAAACGGATCGTTAGTGGAGATGTGGGCTCTACCGCGTCCGCAATGATAGGCGCTGCGGCGACGGCACTCACCGCCGGAGTTGCGGCTGTCGAAGGAATTGCAGCGGGGGCCGCCGCTGCAGGCACTGCTGGTAGCTCCGGTACTGGTGGTACGATCCCCGCCTCTTCATCAAGCCCGTCGACCAGCATCGGAACGTCTGCCATTGGAAACCAGCCAGCGGCTGCGCAACGGGCTTCCGTTGCACCAGGGGCCCAAAGTACAACCGGATCGCCGGACAGTTCTCCCACAGGGGGCGCTTCAAACATCGGCTCGACGCCAGGCAATGGGTCTCGATCCTTCAGCCAAGTCGGCCCAGAATCCTCGAGTGCCTCAACCGGCGAGGTATCGTCGCCGCTGGGCGATGCCCATGCCGACCAGATTCGTGACGCCCTCCGCTCTATCTCAGGGCCAGGAGGAGCGGCTGCCCCTTCTACCACTACGCCGGGCGCCGGAGCTTCCGCTGTGGATGCAAACTCGAAGGGGTCAAAGGCCGCCGGTGGCCTGCCAGCGAGCGGAAGCCGCTTGAGCCCGGGATCCTCTGCTGCACTCGGACGGCGGCATGGGATTGCAAGCTGGGGCGCATATCACGCAGCCAGGCTGGCCACGCAGGGTGCGGTTTCTGGCGGGCGAACAATGGCCCGCGCCGGAGGCGCCGTAGTTGAAGCTCTGCAAGACCCCACCGGAACGGCCGGACGTCTGGGAAGTGCTGCGGGTAGGGCGGCAGGATCGGTAACGAATGCAGTCGAAACGACATCACGCGTTGCGCAATCGGTCGCACAAAAAGTCTCCCATCCAACCGACACGGTCCGCGGAGGAGTCGATGCAGCCTCCAGTGCTGTGAGCGATGTCCTCGACAGGGCTGCTTCGACCGCGAAAGGTTCGGTGGATGCGGCCAAGGCAGGATTCACCAACAGTTACGAGGGAACACGACGTGAGAACCAACGCGAATCATGAAATCGAAGGAGTGAGCTATGGCAGGCACCAAACAAGTCGACACTGATGTTCGCCCTAAGTACTACGAAGTCTATGGAGAGCAGATTGCGAATGGGAACAAGGCATGGCTGCTGGCGTTTTCAATGGCTGCCGTCGCTCTCATTGCCGTCGGCATGGCTCTGTTTATCCGGATGCAGCCGCCCACGGTGATTCGCATCGGTCCAAGTGGCGAGGCGATGGTCCTCGGCAAACCCATCCCAGGCTCCAAAGACGCTTCCAACAGAAGCGGAACTGACGCATTCCTGAATCAGGCGTTCGTGAAGCGATTTCTGTCGACTTATCTCAACTACGCACCGGCGAACGTCGATGAACGCTGGGCAGCGAGCCTGAACATGATGACACGTAATCTGCGGGGCTACACCGTGAAGGCGATGAAGGATGGCAACATTCGCGGAAAGATTGACGACGATCAAACCCAGTCGGTTTTCCACTTGCATGAGATCGACCCATCACCGGGAGATCCGCTTGCCTTCACTGCCTACGGAGTGAAAGAAGTTCATCACCTGAAAGACGGAACGGAGGTAACCGACCGGCTCGTCAATGAATACCATGTTCGCCTTATCGCAGATCAGCGAAGTGAAGTGAATCCAGATGGTTTGTGGATCGCTGAATACGGTGAAAGATCTCTCGACGGAGAGAGACGCGATCAGATTCTCGCGGCGGTCGACAGCGATTCGTCGAAGGACTAAAGGAGAGTAGCGATGGAAACAGCCTCAATAAAGACGGAGGAACGTTCGCAACCGGCACCTCAACCCGGCAGACGTCCGCGTCGGTCCCGACAGCCAGAGGAAGTAGCGCGTTTCTTTCTCGCTAAGGACGGCACCTCACCTGCCAAACCTGAACTCGGCGATGAAGCAGAAAGTGAGAGCGATGCCTTGATCAAGGCCTTTCGATCGAAGGGCGGAGTGATCTATGTGGTCACAGCCTTTCGTGCAGAAGCAGAGATACAAGAAGGCAACCCAATTCTTGTGAAACGACCGCTCGAAAAGTAGCGAGCGTTGTGGTCAGCGATTTTCAAAGAGGAGACACACCTTCCATAAGGCCACTGTCAGCCTCTCTTGAACCCTTATCGCAGAGGCGATGAGGAATTCCACGCTGACCCGGTTTTCATCCTGAGACCTGGTTCGGTTAACAACCACCCCTAACACGGGCAACCAGGGAGACGGAGACGAACTCGGGACAGCGAGATCTCTCGATCACTCATCTGGAGCGCCAGACAAGTGAGGAGAAACGATGACGGCGAATAAGACACAGTCCGGGACGATTGATTCGAAGCTCATTCTTGAGCTGAAGATTGATGCGAATGGAGAAGTGACTCGCAAGGCCACCAAACTGGCCCGGAAAGACACGCTCGAGGGAAAACTCCTCGCGCAGGTCTATCCAGGCATTCGCGTAGCACGTGTGAGTGTGCCCATGGAGTTGACGCCCTACGAGCAATCGTTGGTCGAAAACCGGATGGCGCAGCTTTCTTACGGCGGAGTGGAGTACAAACTTGTAGGCGCGAGCGGGTCGGCAAAAGACGGCAAGTTCTATTTTGCTGATCACACCCACGCAAAGTCCATTGCTGAGCGCTTTCAACATTGGCCGGAAGCAGCGATCGTGTACTTTTCGATCCTTATCTCCGACTGCAAGTTCGTAACGGTGGAACCTGAGTTGCGCATCGTTGTTGTCGAGGACCATGTCCTTGGCACGAACGATTGCCGTGGCTGGCTTCGGGAGTCTCTCTACCGCAAACTCCATCTCGGTACCGATCGATTCTGCCAGTTCCGACTGGCATTCGATGTCAATGACGCGAAACAGGCAAAGGGCGCAGTCAAGGCAATGAGCGATCGCGTAGCGGACAAGCTCGCGGTCGACGTCATCTTGCCTGAGAGCGCCTGCAAACCCAGTCTCAAGGGAAGTGTTCGCTATCTTCCCCAGATTGGAACTTCCGGGCGGCTGTTTAGCGGTCCTGCGGTGTTCGGGATCAAGCAATGGTCACGAGTCACCGAATACGGATCGAGCTACACGCTGGTCGAGCACGCTTGCGACGAGTCTCTCCAGCTTGAGATCATTCCCCGCGCAATCGAGGAAGTTCGAAAGGTTCGGAGGGCATGGGACGATGGCAACTACGAGGCTTTGCTCGCACTTCTGGGCAAGTCGGAAGAAGATGCGTCGTTCGATGACAGCTTTGATCCGGAAGCTCTGGAGGGTGATTCAACCTCCCAGGCAGATGGAATCGATTCGGCGGAAGCGGCTCTTCTGGCGGACAAAAGCGGAAACAGCATTCGGTTTCCCTACGTGTCGAACCAGATCAACCGCAAGCTTGCCCGCTGGGCTTTTCGCATCTTTACAAGTGGTGGTCTCCGTCTGCCTGCGTTCGCCTTGGTAGACGACGGAGTCCTGATTGAACACGAGGGGAAGATTCTCTCGGCGTCAGACTGGATCCCAGAGAGCACTGCCATCACCTCTCTCACAGCCGACCAAAGCCTCTGTGTCCGTTATCCCATACGGATGCAAGAGGATCTTCTGCCAGTTCGCCATCTTCAAGACAGCGAATTGGTTCCAATGCTGACGAAGGCGCTTGGCAAAGCATTTTTGCCGGAACCGTTAGTCGCCCACATTCTCAGACAGCAGCTCCGGATGCGAGGATCCTACGTTTTGCATTCCGCGACTGCCGCCAGAAATGGTGGCGATTTCGACTTCGACAATATCTGCACCATACCCTCAGATCAGTTCCCGAAGTTCGTCGCGGGAAGGGTCGCCTACGGAGAGAGATTTCATCAGGAAAAGACAAAGCACAAAAAGGCCAAGTCTCCCTGGTGGAATGTCTATCTGGTCGCCATGAAGGCCAGAGGAAACAGGATTGGCTCAATTACCGATCTCAAGACCTCATGCTTAGCTGCAGGACGGCCGGATCTGGCTTACAAACTCGTCGAGCAATTGCAGAATGCGCTCGATTCACTCAAGCATAAGGTCGACATCGACGAATCCGTCGTCAGCGAAATTCGGAAAGAAGTCAGTCCCGCTCCCTGGCTCCGCTACAAGCGCGAGCGCAGAGTGTCGGACATGCCACTTCATCTGGAAGTCGCGGCTACGGACAAAGTCGGTCGGCTTTACAACGTCCTTCGCAAGGAAATGGGCGATCTCCTCTCGGAGCGAATGGCAATTGAGGACTTCCGCGGACTCTTCTCCGGTGCAACCGTGACCAAGGAGATGTTTGAGGAGTGCCAATTGGTCAATTCGATCTTTGCGGATGTCGCAACGCAGGCTACCGAGCGAGAGGAACAACTTCGGCTGGAATACAGCAATGCTCAGGCGCTTTGGGAAGCGGTGCGCACGAGCGAAGACAAAGAGCAACGAAAGTCTGCCGTAATTGCGCGAAACAAGGCGCAAGCGGCCCTCTGGGAATATGAGCAGGATTCCAAGGATCAATTCAGCTCCCTGGCCTTGTTCATGCATTACTGGGCTCAGGGGAAAGAGGACAACCGGCAAGCTTGGGCACAGGCGATGAGCACCATCGTCACCAACGGCCGAGGTTCCGGTGCCGCCCTCTTTCAGACTTTTCCGCAGGAAGTTGTTGACGCCTTTGCCGAACAGACCGGGGGAACGAGCGTCCCGGTACGTCGACCAAAGATAGTCAACGGATTCGTTCGTTTTGACGATCAGCAGCGAGCATTCCTCGTGGAACGGATTGAAAATTCGGACGGAGAAGATGGAGAAAAGCGCACCTTCCTCTTTCAGTACAAGGGGAAACGCACGCTGATCTTCGAAGATACGAGCGTTCCGCACGAGTAGTGGATCGCTCCTAACCTGTCCGTGGTGAGGCTGAAGAAGAGATCAGCCTCATCACTGGCAGTCCTCACAAATGGAGGGTCATATGAAGCATTTCTTCCTCGCCGCTATCATGGTCAGTGCTTTTCCAGCAGGGGCGCAGACCACGAACTTCAACCAAGTCCAACACATTCAGACAGCCCTAGACCACCTCACCGTCGTAGATCTCGGTGAGCCCGTCGCGGACCTCGCCGTCGCCGACAGAGATGCGTTTCAGATCGAACGACACGACAATAAGGTCTTCATTATGCCATTGCGTGAAGGCGTCGCGACAAACCTGTTCATCTGGACCGCGAGTCGGCAATTGGATTACGAGATTGATCCTGCCGGCGATCTCGCAAGAATGAACGTGCTTATTCGTGATCTCCCGCAACCTGTCGCCCGTGTAGCTGAAGGGGCGCCGAGCGACCAAGAGATTCAAAAGGTCGCCGCGCTCGTTTTGTCCCAAGCGCTCATCGGTACCGAAGAGATCAGCCACGATGAAAAGGTCTCGACAGAAAACCAGGTCCATGTCGAGTTGAACCAGGTGTTTCGGTCGAAGAACCTGCTCTATATCCGGTACACCATTACAAACTCTTCGAAGGATCCGTTCCGCGTTACGCCCCCCGATGTATTCCAGCCTTCTCCAACGCAAACACCTATATCTCTCTTGAGCCTCAGGAACCATCAACTCTCGGAACAGACCTTCGCTGCATTCAAGGTCAGATTGGGATCTAGTCTGTCCGTCGCGAATGCCCAGTCTCAGGTAACTGACCTTGCACCAGGTCAAAAAACGACCGGGATACTCAGCATCCCGGGCTCCACCACGAATCCTCCACAACTCTACAAATTCCAATTCGGCACAAGCCAGTCGAAGCCGATCACGGTCGAAGCGGTCCTATAGCGATGGACTATCGAGGCAACGTAACACTCGAAGAAACCCGTCAGGCGCTTCGTCAGCTTTATCTACAGGATGAGGAGGCGAACCTCCAGGCAGCGCTACTGTTGGCGCTCAGCGACGATCTGAAGCCTATCGACTCGAGAGGGCGATGGAGACCGAGTTCGCTGGTGATTCTGGTTGCTCTACTAGTCTTGGCCCTCATCGCTATCTTCGTCTATTTCAGCTTGGGGAGGTCGTAGATGGCCTCAGGATACGACACCATCCGAGACAGGCGGCCAGGCGCAGAAGATCTTGGCGGCGTCGTGGTGCTTGTCGGCTGCGCGATTGTCGGTTTCCTCTGGTATGTGGCGGTCTCCAGGTTGCATCTCAGAAATTCTCAGTGTCTCGAAATCTTCCTAGACCTTTCAGTCGTGCTGTTCGGTTCGTTTATGGTGCTCTCACACTTCATCGGCAGGCGTGAAAAACGTGAACTATCGTGGCCTCATCCGGCGATTCATATAGAGGCGGCCAAAGATGTACAAGTCGCCGCGTCAGCGAAGCGGGACGGTGCAACCCTTCTCGGCTATAACGTTCAGAAGGAGCCGTTTCTCTGGCCCGATTCGGTGCGTACAAAACACGGTGTCATCGCCGGCGGCACTGGATCCGGAAAGACCACCTTTTTGAAAAATGTCATCATCCAGGACCTCAGTCGCACTTTCAATGGACGCCGGATGCCGATCATCGTATTCAACGGCAAAGGGGACCAGGGGTTTCTTGAAGAACTCTTGCCTCATATCGAAGCGGCGGGCCGGTTGCAGGACCTCCGTGTCATTGATCCATCGCAACCGAGACAATCTGCTCACCTAAATCCTTTCTACACTCCGGACGCTCTTTATCAGGAACATGTCAACTTCATATTCCAATCCTTTGGGCTCAAAGAGGATTTCTTCAAAGGCCACCAGGAGGCGTATCTCTCTGACCTCGTCAGAATCCTCTATTACACGGGCAAGGTCTTCAACGTGTACGACGTTCTGGTTATGGCGCTGGACGAAGAGGTGCTAGCGGAGCAAATAGGCGTGGCCCAGAGAAGAATAGCTAGCCTTCAAGATGTGTCGATGCAGATGCGCCTCAATTTCGAGATGTCCGTTCGAATGATCAAGAGGTCGCTGGCGGACCGGGACCGGGTCGAGAAGATCCAGGGTCTGCTGAACGAGCTTTTGGCATTCCTCGAAGATGAACTATCGATCGTTACCGGTTCCTACCAAGATCTCGTCACAATGGATGAAGTGGTTGAGCAAGGACTAATCTTATTCATTTCTCTGAATACCAATAAAAACAAACGCGCGTGCGAGGCTCTAGGCAAGATTCTCTTGCAGAACATCCGCCTAATGGTCGGCAAGCGGTATGATGCCACCCGATCACGTGCCAGAAGTGAGGACGAGCCGATCTTGAGCGTGATCTGCGATGAGATTGCAGCATACGCCGATCCCGACTTCCCTCAGGTGTTGCAAACAGCACGGGGTGCGCGCGTCTCGTTCCTATTTTCCTTCCAGGCGATCCCTCAGCTCGAACGCGTGAGTCGTGCGTTTGCAGAAGAAATCTGCTCAGCCCCAGGCACAAAGATGATTATGAACGGATCGGACGAAACCACCGCACAGTGGTTTCTCAAAGCATCGTCTCGAATCGTGCGCAAGCGCCGCAGTCTCGCGATTCGCCGAACCGGTATTTTCTCGACGCAGTACACGGAAACAGGATTCGGAAGCGAGAGCGATACTCGTGAGACTCGGGCACTCGAAGAGCACATTAAGAATCTCCCGGTCGGTCAATTGGAGATCCTAATGGTCGATCCGCGAGAAGGCACACTGCATTCACACCTGCACGTTCGCCAAGCGCCCTCCTACCAACTCGACGGGTTTCATTCCCAGCTATACCCCAAGATGAAGGGCAAGCTTGACCCTTCTATCGGAGCCAACCTACGCTTTCGCGGGGAGGAAAAGCGTCGTGGAAGAAGGCGATCGGCGGGTTCACTCGCAGACTTGTACTTCGGAGAACAGCCATGAACCGCCTGCGTTTTCTCCTCCTTCTTACCGCCCTATGCCTGATACCTTCGCCTGGCATTTCGCAGGATTATTCTGCGGGAACTGGAACATCTCCGCTCCCCGTAAGGCAATCGATGGGGTTCTTCGATTATGTCCTGGGAAAAATCAACCCGGATGGAAAGGACTATGGCGCAACGACAGATGCCGTTCGGGGTGGCGCCGTCCGCAATACACTTGACGATCTTTTCTTTTGGTCGAACCTTTTCACGCTTGTAATCCTGGCTGGGGTAAGCACCGCCTTGTATCTTCAGCTTCGTGCTTCACAGAAGAAGGAGGCGATCTGTGTCGCGCTCATTACTCAGCTTTATAACGGCAGAGTGAGCGACAGGATGGAAATTGATCGTCGTACCGAGCACTACAGCCAGCTAGTCGAACGACACAATGCCGGCATAGAACAAAACCTGCTCGCTCAATCGCGAGCGCAGGGCGCTGAAGAAAGTACCTCTACAAAAATCAGACGCAACGCCGAGAAGCTGGAGAAACGAAAGATTGGGCCGTCTGCTTTGACCTTGCCTGAACAGGCCGAAGCCGGCCCACTGTCCTCCGACAGGAACGAGTCGCCCAGACCTTCCCCGCCAGAGACACAACAGGGTGCATTATTACTTGAGCGTCGATTGGAAGCGATGCGGAACACTGAACAGAACCTGAGAGAGCGCCTTAACCAGACTACGTTCCAACTCGAGCAGGAACGGCAGCGGAATGCGACACTCAAGGGGGCATGAGAGGCGAGTAGAAGGCTGTGAATACGCCGTTGAAATCACCGACCGATTTTGAGGACATCCGCCAGTGGCGTGCCTATGTGCGCGCTAACGCCTCTGCCGGGGAGATGGATTACATCCTCGCCCGCGGGCGGACGGCGCTCTATCTACGGTTCTATAGGCTGCGCAACCATGCCGTTCCCGAGCCATTTCTAGAACAACTTCGCCCGTTGGATGAGCGCAACAACCCCGACAATGCGCTTGAGCTTGAGGCCTTGAATGCCCGCATCTTTGCCGACATGACTGCGTTCTTGTTCGCTCAGCTTCCACAAAGGACTAATGAGGCGGAGAGCGTTGTCCCCACCACTCCCGGTGAGATCGCGCAGGAGTTGTTGGAGCATTTGGAGCAAGCCAATCCATTCTTTGCGACCTGGGCGCAGTATGAAAGAGACAAACAACGCACTAATTGCGCTCTGCCTTGGAATGAATTCGCCGCTCGGGAGAACTCATCTTCGACCAAGGAAGATCTCGAGTTCACACTGCTGATGGGGCAATTGGGGCCGCTGCTTCAACGCTACGCGCATCGAGATCGGCCCCTTCCGCCTCGTGCTCGGTACGCCATTTGGTTTCTCCATTATGTGGAGCATCCAGTCCGAAACGCACAGACGCGCGCCCTGCTGGCCACGTTGCTGGAGGCTCTAGAGTCATGTGGATCCGCCTGATCAGCTTCGGAGCGAATTGGTGGTCGACCCATTCGCTGGATCTGGCGGATCCCTTTTGCTTTCGCCGGAGGGCCGCCTGGTTCAACTCGGCCGGCCTGATGTACGGCCGTAGACTTCGGCTATGCTGGGTTTTCCCCGGTCAAATTCGATTCAATTCAAACAGCGGATTCGATCCCGAATATCCCGGCCGCGCACTTCGGCGAACCTTTGAAAGTGCAGGGGCGACACGGATGAACGGACGTACGCACCTGCTATTGACTCACGCAGCCGGACATAATCAGCATGCAGACAGGTTTCTGGTTACGATTAGGCCGGATTTGTATGGACAGGTTGACTTTACTTCGCGCGCCTGGAAGTCAATGAATGCGCAACCAATTTCGGTCAGCCTGCGGGGCTTGCGTTATGAAGCGATGCTCCTGCTTGGCCACGATGACTGGATTAGAACGAACCTTGGCTTCTGGGCCATCTCACCTAATGAAGACCGCTTGGAGTTAATCGATCATCCGGCAGAGGACTCCCGATGAGATACCGCACTGGCTCAATCTCCCTTTCAGACTCCGCCGATGTCCCCCTCCTGCTTTCGATCCGCAATGCCCGTGCGCTTACCTTCAACCAAGTGTCCGCTCTCGCTTGCATGGATGGGATCGCCAAGAACCGGCGCGTTCTGCACTGGAGGCTGTCGCGGCTTGAGCGTTGCGGATTCGTTCAGAAGACAGAGTACGGCCCACTTCCGTCGCAACCGGTGATCTCAATTACCCGCATGGGCCTCGAATGTCTCGAGTCCAGGGGGCACATACTTCTGTCCTTGCCTTCCACGTCCAGGAAGATTCTGCATGAAACGCAGATTCTCCATTCGGTCGAATTGGCCGCGGTTCGGATCGCGCTTACCGCGAAAGGCATTCTCCGGTCGTGGAAATGGGAGCTTGAGATCGTCTCGGAGAACCTCGTTTCAAGCGCACGGACGACCAAGGACTACGATGCGATCGCGGAAGTTGCGGTTGGGAATACGACCAGGCGCTTCGGAATCGAGTTCGAAAGAACGCTCAAAGGCAGCTCTCGGTATGAAGAACTGAGACGCGTATTCAATGCAGAGGGAAACGTCGATACGATCCTCTACCTCGCGCCGAACGCAGATATTCTCTACGTGCTCGCTATGGAACTGCGCGACGTTCGCAAACGAATCGGATTTGCACTGAGCAAGACCTTTCAGACATTTCTCCTCGAAAGCGATGTCCTGTTGAATAACTCTGCCGGCGAACTGGTCTCGTTCCGTGAGTTCCTCGATACCTAGAACTCTGCACGCGCGGACACGAGCATGCAGATCAGCCGTCTCTTGCTTTGCTAGTTTGAGTTCCTATTCCCTTCCTATTGCGTTCCCATTGGCCTGATTTGCCCCTGCCTATCTCCCCGCCGAACAACACTTTGCAAGCTGACTATCCCCTTGTGAGCTGCTGAATTTGGGCAGTTGGATGAAGTGTGGCAGCGGAAGGAATTCGAGGCCGAGATCTGGCTCCCAGTTGAGCCGTGACTGGCAGAAAGGAGATGGCTATGGACGAAAATGTTGAGCACGTTCGACGTCTAATCAGACAGTTTGGAAGAAATGTTGCGTTGGTGGTGAACCATTCAGGAGGAAAAGACTCAACGAGAATGTTAGGCCTCGTTCGTGGAATCTTTCCACACTGCACCACATACGGTGTGATGGCCGACACCGGATTTGAGCATCAACGACCGATCAGTGCGGTCGACTGGGCTCGTTCGCGGTGCGAGGAATTCGGAGTAAATCTGTCGGTTGTGCGCAACCCGAAACGCACCTATCTCAAGATGGTGGAACAGCGCGAGATGTTTCCCTCTGCACAGTTCCGTCAATGTACCTCGGACCTGAAGCGCGGACCAATCGACAAGTTCATCCGAGCGCTGCCCGAACAAGTGATCATCAACTGCATTGGCATCCGCGCGGAGGAATCGCCCCCCCGCTCGAAACTCACATCTTGGAGACCGAACGAACAGCTCACGACACGGCGCAGAACCGTGTACAACTGGCGCCCCATTTTCGACCTGAGCCTTAAGGATGTCCTCGACTGGCATCGAGTCCGGAAGGTGCCATTGCACCCAATCTATGTTCCTGACTACCACTGGAATGGAACAAGAGGCGGCTACCTGCGCAGGCTATCGTGCCGCCTCTGCATTTTCTCGAGCGATGCCGACGTCCTTGCAATTCACCAGCATGACCGGGAAGCGTTTGACGCAGCCAGTTCGCTCGAACAGAAGATCGGCTTCTCAATGCGGCCTGGCGCGACCCTTGTTCAGATTGAAGCCAGCGCTCAAGCAAACAAGTTGGCGAGATCGAAACAACACTCGTTCTGCTTTGAAGCGTAACCCTGCCTCCTCATCGTGCGGACGCACTCCGCCGCCGACCAGCCGATGAACCAACACCGGCATGGTGAAGCGGCCCTCTTGATCCCGCGGGCTGCAACTTGTTTGTCGGGCCCTCCCCACATTCACCCACTGCATGATTTCCCGGCCGCAGGTACGGATAAGTCCGCTGCGCCCAAAACACCTCAATCCGGCGGCAACGCGTAACAAAAACCCACCCCCAACAACAGGAGACCCTATGCGTGATGCACATCCCTTGACCGCGGTACCGACCGCGGCCGTGTCCACCCTCACCAACCAATATGTCCGCCGTTTGCTCGTCTCGATCCTCTTAACTGGCTTCGACGGAGGTGTCTTGCTGACTGCAGGTCGTGACGTGTACGAAGCCGCATCGCTGATGCCATGGCTTGAGTTCGTGTTCGCAGTTCTCGCAGTTGGCCTGTTGCTCACCCTCGGTCACGTGTGGCTCCTCACATTCCGAGCCCGACACCCCACCGCGCACCTCAACCACAACCTGAACCCTGAAGAAAGGAGATTCCCATGAGACGTAGTCTCGGTAGGATGTCTGTATACAAAATGTTCGACTGGCGTGATCGCGCATGCGATTCACTCCAACAAACCGTTGACGAGTTCCTGGCGCTCGGAGAAGCCATTGCTACGAGATGGATTCAAACGACCAAGGGTCTAATGCTCTTGCAGATGGCACCCGGAAACCCTTCATCCGGTGCCGTCTACATCTTCGATAGACAGCGAGAGGTGTGGTACATGTTGTCGTTCGAAGGGTGCGAAGACCGGTTTACCTCGAAAAGGTTCGACAGAGTCTTTTGCGAGTACAAGCTCTTCAACTACGTTGATCAGCCCGGACTCTTGCTGTCCAGAATCAATCCAGCCAACGCTTAGCAGCCTTCACTCTCGCCACCGCACGCCCGTTCCAACAAACACATTCAACAAATTGGAGGACACCCATGCGTCAACCCGCACGTCGCACCCGCTCGCTCTTTATCCGTTACGCCATCGCCGAAGCAATTGCCTTTCCCGGAATCCGGACCGATTGGCCTGCATTTCCCTACCACGAGAAGCACTACAGGAACCCGCCGAAGGGCGACTCTCGTCTGGTCTATTCCGTTTGAGCCCCATCCACACCGAGATCCGGATTCGCCTGCACACGCAGGCGCCGTCCCCGGTTCTCGCATCGGGGCTCGGCTCACCGCCGAGCCCGCACTCCCAATCCCGCGCAGCTGTTTTGTCGGCGCAGATGGCGCACGCCGAAATTTGACCGAGTTTCGAACCCGGGTTACAACCACACAACCTCAGGAGAGGAGGTCAGAAGATGTACACCAAGTTCAACGTAAGCCGGGACACAGCCAACGACTTCATTCGCTTGCTCGTCAACCGCCGCGCCTACAGCATCCAGTCCCAAAAGGCTATGCCGAATGGCAAGCACCCATACTTTCTCGCACGGGATTGGGAAACGAAAGAACCGAAAGCCCTGGACGCAGATGTTGTGAGAATGCATCTCAATGGCGACATCACAATCAACCTGTACGCTGTCAATCCGGAAACTCAGCGGTGCAAGTGGATCGTCATCGACGCAGATTTCGACGGCGCGGTTGAAGCGCTTTTCCGGCTTCAATGGGAATTGAAGCGGGATGGAGTTGCTGCCGCGATCGAGCAGTCTCGACGCGGAGGGCACGCTTGGATCCCGACTGCCGCACCGCTGCTCGCTTCTGAATGCCGCATCTATATTTACAACCTTGCCCTTCGTCTCGGTGTCCCTGTTGTTGGTGGGGGTCTGAAGCAAGGAATCGAGGTCTTTCCCAAGCAGGATCGGCTTGAGGACGGCGAGTATGGCAACGCCATCCGCGCCCCCCTCGGGGTGCACCGCAAGACCAACCAGCGGTATTGGTTCTACGAGGCGGCTCCGCAGCCTGAAGCCCAACTGTCCTATCTAAACGGGCTGAAGAAGCTGACGGAGGAGGAACTGAAGACCTTCATCCAAGGCATGTCGCTTCCTGATGCGTACAAACCAGCTGTCGCCTCGACCTATGTCCCGCCGAGAACTCCGTCCGGCCAGACCGAGTTCCGAATTCTCGATTATGTCAGGCCAACCCGGAAGGACCGCCGCAATCTGTGGGCTAGATGCCCGTCCTGCTCGCAGATCGGCAAGGACCGCTCCGGGGACAATCTGGCAATCCAGATCAAGGATCCACGCTTTTATAAATGCTGGGCAGGCTGCACGAAGGAACAAATTCGCGAAGCACTCGGCCAACCAATCCGCACAAAGCAGATGGCATAAAGGGGAGGACTCCATGGTTCAGAGATCCCAAGTTCGATCTGTAGGAGATCAGGGCGCGATCCCTGAGAGTCAGAGGTACGCCCAATATGGATTGGCTCTCGGGCGCCCGGTGCTCCGAGCTCTTGAAAAGCGTGGCATCTATTGCCAGACCGGCGTCTCAATAGAGCATCAACACCTCGCGAAACGCTACGTCCTTCGAGGCACGGAATCAGGTGGAGCGGTCTCCGATATGGGACGCTACTGTGCATACCTTGATGGAGAAGGTCAAGCACTCTCTTGGCTTCAGCCGCTCGACTCCATCGCCGGAAACGGACGGCACGCCATCGTCATCGCAACAGAACTCCTCCGAGTTGATATGCTGCGCGTCGGCAGGACGTACGACCTGGCGATCTCAAAACATTCATTGCTGTCCACAGGAGAACAACGGCGTCCGGCAATTACATCAGCCATGCTGTTTCGAGGTCATCAGGGCACGCTTGCCGCTGAGTTGTGGAAGGAAGAATATCGAAAACTTCGCGGCTCTCTCGCTCCGGTCTTCTACACACCGGCCGGCGAAATGAAGCAGTTCCCGCAGATATTCGACGACGCTATCAAGAAAATTACAGGCGCGCTCTCCTGCCTCGGATGCAGACATGCGCATATAGCGGTGGCTGGCACCGCATCGTCGGCACCCGTCCGGGAGGAGCTTCATGGAAGTGCGTGAACCAGATTGGCGACCCCTCGAAGCCCTACTACCTCCTAAGGACCGCGCGCATTTCATGTACATGGGGCACGCGGGTGAGATCGTGCTTTACAAGCACTGCCACACCCGGAGGTATCTCAATATCCATGCAGGGACCGGCTGCTTCTTTCAATATGTTGACGGGCAATATGTCGAGGTAGACCGAGAGTGGGCCTTGCAACACGTCGGAGGTTAACCCGAAGAACAAGGAGAAAGCATGTCAAAGAGCATCAACAGAGTTTTCTTGCTGGGCAATGTCGGGCAGGAGCCCTATGTTTATCAAACGCACGATGGGATCGTAGTCAATCTTTCATTGGCGACCGACGAGTCCTTCAAAGTGAATGGCGAATGGAGGGACAGAACCGAATGGCACAACCTCGTCGCTTTTGAGCGTAAGGCCGAAGCCGTCAGGGATTACGTGCGCAAGGGATCCAAGATCCTTGTCGAAGGGAAACTTCACACGGAACACTGGGACGACAAGGAGACCGGGGAGCCAAAATCCAAAACGAAGATCGTTGTTCTGGACCTGACGCTATTGTCCTCGCCTCAGGCACACCACCAAAGCAACGGGTATAAGAAAGAGGCCGAGACAGACTTCCCTGGGTATGGCGGCAACCTCGCCGTCGGAGAGCTGACGAGTGCCGACATTCCGTTCTAGCCAGAATTAGCTGACACCGGACTCATGCTGTTGGTTACGGCAACCTATCAGCAGCCCCTAATTCTGAATCGTCATGAGCGCCCTTGGGGGCGCTCATGTTGTCTGCGGTAAAACCCAGGAAGGAGTCCGCTGATGGCTACACCAAGAAAATTCTCTCCAGAGGAACAGAGGAAGCTGTTTGCGGAGTTGGAAGTCCCATTCGATCCCGCATTGGTGAAGTGGAGGGTGATGCGCACTGCCAAGTCCGGTAGGCGCGGCGCGGTTCTGCCATTCGCAGATCCCCGGGCCTACACGGACCGCCTTAATCGCCTTTTCAGTCCAACCGGATGGTCATTCGAACGGACGCTAACCACCGTTCCCAATCTCACCCGCAAGCTTTGGGATGGCAGATCGATCGCGACAGGCAAGGTTATCGTTTCAGGTACGCTCTCGATCCATCGTTTAGCAACCTACAACGGGAACGGCGAAGCCTGGGCAGACAGGGAGTATGCCGTAAGCGCGGCGGAAGCCCAGGCCTTGCGCAGGGCCTGTGTCCCACTCGGCTTAGGTCGCTACCTCTATTGGTTTCGCGAAACGTGGGTCTCGCTGGATCGGCGCGGTGATCTGATCCAGGCCCCATCTCTTCCGAAATGGGCTCTTCCCCCTGGGGTGCAAACCTCCGGCGAGCCAAGAGATGCCCGCGGGCCTCTCGATCACCAACTCACTGCAATTATTGAGGGGTGCCGGGAACACCTGGGAGAAGCGATCTATGGTGAGATCCTTGCGCGAGCTGGCCACAGCCGTCAAGCAAGCTTGATACCCAACGCGACTCTCCAAAAAGCCACTCTCGAATGGATGAAGGCAGCTGCCAGGGGCTTTGAAAAGGCCCATAGGCTGGCCGATGCCATCGGGGAGGCGCGCTTCCTGGACATGACAGATAGCCTGGGGATCAGTTCGATGATCTCCATCCCGAACCTTGAGACCTTGAGATACCTGGTCGACACGCTCGAGGCTTCGGTTCATGGAAACGCAGCCTAGACGAGAGAGGGCTCATATCCATCACTGAGGGCAGCCATCGGCTGCCCTCTTTCCTTGTTTGGAGAATTGTCATGCGCAACGTCAAAATGCTACGAATCGAACCCAACTTTGTGAGTATCCCCGTTGAGCAAGCGATCTACTGTGAGAACTGCAATACGGTCTCGAACTCAACCCGGAGGCGGTGCGGAGTGTGCGGCAGTGAAGCGATCTTCAGCTTAACCACCCTCATCGACGGCCCCCCGTCGGGACCAAACTCCGGACCGGCACCCGCTGGCTGCGTCTTCCCAGTGATGTATACGGAGTCGGCAAGGGCCGCATAAGACCCTAAGAGAAGGAAAGGAAACCACCATGGAAACCGTCCTCGAGCCTGACTACGCCGATCCGTCCTACAATGGAGACGTTGTCGCGGAGTCAAATGAGTTGGCGACATTGGACCAGTACTGGCGCGAACGGCGGACCCGATACGAAGAGAGCCTTGAACGTCACAGGGAGCACGCCGAAGATCCCGCAGCCGAGCGGGAGTGGCTGAGACTTTGCTCTGATGGCACTGGCTTTCTCAAGAAATACACGAAGAAGGCAGTAGGCTCGCTTGGCTCCCCCCTGCGTCAACTGTGGACCAACGGTGCCGGTATCGCGCGAGAAGCACAAAGCATCATTGAGAGAGAGGCGTCCACTGAGATTTGGATCCCTTTTTCCCTCACCCCGTTGAAGTTTGTATGCCTAGGACCACGCAGCCCCGTCGCCGAAATGAGGCAACTCCCGCACTCGGATCGCTCCGAGAGTTTCGCCCTGGGCAAACCACACATGATGATTCGGTGCGGGGACACCTACCTTTTCATGGTTCTGCCCACGGGGGTGTACGCAACCCTAAATGCATTTGCTTTCACGAAAGAAGGAGTCTCCTGGAACACGCAAGAAGTTTTGCCCAAGATGTTCGCGGAAGCTCTTCCTGAATTCCGTCCATACCTGGAAACCGCGGAACGACTGTTCGCGCCGATCCGTGCAAGCTGGGAGGCAAAAGAACAGATAGCAAGAGGAACGCGCCAGCTTGATCGTCTCGCGAGTAGTGTGGAAGCATGGCGAGGAGTGCAGATTCCCGACGCGCAGAAGCTCGACATACTGCGCCGGATGGAGCTATTTGAAACCAATGATCCCGCATCTCCTCACGGGCTGCTGCTCTCCGGGCCGACCGGTACGGGGAAGTCGCTCATCGCCAGGACCATCGCTGAAACCACAAGCTGCGACTTTCAGAAGCTATCCCTTGCGGACCTCAAGAAAGAGAACCTCGGGGCAAGTGGAAGACGCGTCCGCGAAGTTTGGGATCACGCGAGAAGCCATCGACCATCAATCATCTTTATCGATGAATGCGACAGCGTCTTTGGGCGCCGAGGCGCAGCGGAGAGCGATGTCGTCGCAACCGACGTCGTGAATGCCTTTCTTCCCGAATGGGACGGTATCGAGCAGACACCAGGCATCATGGTCATCGGGGCGACAAACCGTCGCGATACTCTTGACGACGCGATCATCTCCCGATTTGGGTGGGAAGCCGAGATATCAAATCCCGGCAACCCGGAACGGCGGAAGATCCTCGAGCAGGAGCTGAAAGAGAATGGCGTATTGCTGCCGTTGCCTGACGATGTTGGACCATTGATTCAGGGAATGAGTGGCCGCGATATTCGAAACCTCGCTGCAAGTACAAAATCCCTTTCGCACCCAGACGCGCCGACTATCGAGCACCTCTACGAGGCGGCCAAGACTGCACGAAAACGAGGAAGCGCTCGCGTTAGTCATCCTGGGACTTGGCAGACCCTAGCAATCGACGCGCCAAGCCTCGAACGACTGCAGCTCATATGCGAGCTACTCCGCAACGCAGAAAGATGGAGTTCCCAGAAGGTCGGGATTCCAAGGAACCTTCTTTTGACGGGTCCTGATGGTGGCCTCAAGAGTCAACTCGCGCAGGTACTCGCCAATGAAACCGGGCTGACGCTCCACGCTCCTACATTGTCTGATCTGAAGGCGCGCGTCCTTGGAGAAAGCGGAAACCGGGTCAAGTTGCTGTTCGAACGAGCCCGTTCAACTGCACCAGCGATACTCTTCCTGGATCGTCTCGAAAATGTCACTCCGAACCGTGGGATAGCGGGAGCCATGGACCCTCTGACCAATGAGATCATCGGCCAACTAGTTCAGGAGTGCGAAAGCATTCAAAACGCCGAAAGCCACATATTCCTTCTGGGGAGCGCGAGCAACCCGGAACAGATTGACCCTGCGGTGCTCGATTGCTTTCACGAGGAGATGGCAATCGGACTGCCGGGACGAGAGGCAAGGATCAAGCTCTTCACGCAGTCGCTCGCGGACAAGAAAATATCTTTTCCCTTGAACGATGGAGCTCTTCTCCTGGCACAACTCACGGAGCGGCAGCCTCTGGCTAGTCGGGATGTCGAGAACCTCGTGCATGCCGCTGAGCAAAGAGCCCTGCTGAGAGCGGTAAGGAATGGAGGGCCTGAGCACTACTCGATCATCCTGGAAGACTTTGAGCTTTCTTCGAGGCGGTCGTGACCTCCGCCATCGCAGAGAACATGGCTAGGCTTACCCGTCTGGCCATGCCCCTGCGATGCAACCTCACTTGCCGTCGCTTAGGGGCTACCTGAAATCATCTTCGGTGCATGGCCGCAGAAGGTCGTCGTTCTTCAAGAGCCGATTGAGACGAGCCTCTGCGACGATCGGGTTTGCGTAGTCTTCTGAATTGAGCACCGCAGCTTTTTGAGCTAGTTCAAGAAGGGCCGGCCGCTTATCGGAAGAATCCGTCAACCCCACGATCCTCTCATCGCTTTCACTGAAATGCCGGTCGGTCCCGGATATGCTGTCGACTAAATTCTGCAGATCTCCAATGGAGGCCACCACGAGCTCATTTGCCAGTGCCGGCTTGAGTACGAAGGCTTCGCCAAAATCTGTAACCACGGACCTCTTCAGTTTTTCGCAGCTGTCATCAACGACAAAGACCGACTGATACTCGAAGGACGACTTCATGCCATTCGCCTGAAGATATCTCTGCACTTTTTGCTCAAGAGAATTATTCCGCCGGTCTGACGGCACGGCAAGTGGTGTCTTGGGGACCATACCCTTGCCTATTGCCTCGGTGACCTCGATGCCGAGATCAGCGTCAGTATCGAAATCAACACCTAAAGTTCCAGACGTAGCAGCCGTTCGGAGTTTTGGCGTCAGCACAGGTATGATTTCAGCAAACGGTTAGCCTTGGAATCCCCGAGAAGAAATGACAAAGGCTGCGATTTCTGCTGCATATAAAGGAATACTCCAGTTGGTGGCCCTCATACACCGAAGCGCGCGCTGCCTCTTCCTCGTGTTCCTGTGTGTACCCCTTTGGGCGACAGGTCAAAATACTGCGGGACACTCCGAGAGCCGCACCGTCAACGCGGATATGGTGGGACAGGTGCATGTGAATCCTCGTACGATCACACTGCCCGTGGTTGATGGAAAGGATATCCATTTCTCGCGAATCTCTACCGAAGATGGATTGTCACAGAAGAGAGTTTCCCAAATCGTACAGGATGATCAGGGTTTCATATGGTTTGGTTCACAGTATGGATTGAACCGGTACGATGGCTACAAGTTCAAGGTGTTCAAGCACGAGCCAGGGCAAGCCAACAGCCTGAGCGGAATGTTGATTTCCTCTCTCTTCAAAGACCGTTCCGGCTCGCTATGGATTGGATGTGAAGAATTCCTGGACAAATTCGATCCGGTCTCCGAGACATTTACTCATTACCGCATCGATACCAATACGGCGCACGGAGAAATTGCTCCTGTCACCCACATCAGCCAGGATCATGTGGGTATGTTGTGGCTGTCCACCCGCAATGGACTATTCCGATTCAACTCCAGTACCGGCGAGGTGAAACACTTCGGTCACGACCCCAACGATCCGTCCAGTCTTGGTGATAACGACATCCAGTCCACAGGCGAGGACCGCGCAGGAACATTTTGGGTTGCAACAAGCCGGAACCTGGAGGAATTTGACCGGCTCACGGGAAAAGTTAAACGGCGTATTGTTTTAGGCGAATCAGGGGTGGGGCTTTGGTTTCACGAGGATCAGTCCGGTGTTTTTTGGATAATCTATGGGTCCGATGGACGAATTGCTACCTTTGATCGCAGTGCCAACAAGCTGATCCGTTACAAGCTCGATTGGATGAATGGGCTGGAAAATCGGATCAATCAGGCCTATACCATGCTGGAAGATCAGCAGGGGACAATGTGGTTCGGTACCGGAGCCGGTTTGTTGAAGTTCGATCGGGAGAATCAACGCTTCATCAGTTACAGCCACCGGCCTTACGATCCCAACAGCCTGGCCGGCAACCGTGTGATTGCCTTGTTCCAGGACCGTGAGGGCAATATTTGGACGGGCATGCACGAGGTAGAACCGAACTTTTTCGCGACTAAGCCGCTACCGTTTGAGAACTTGGCGCAGGAACCTGACAATCCCGATTGCTTGAATCCGAGCTTAGTCGGCACGATATATGAAGATCGAAATAACGTTTTGTGGGTCAGCGCTGACCAACGGCTGAAACGCATTGACCGCAAGACCGGCCAGTGCTCAATATTCCACCCCGCCGACGGGTCTGAAGTACTCTCGATCATCGAAGATGGCCCCAACACCCTTTGGCTTGGAAACGCAGGTCCAGGATTGTTGCGGTACGACCGGAAAACCGGAGATCTCAAAGGATACCGTCACGACCCGGCGAATCCCACCACCTTGTGCAGCGGTATCATTCAGCGATTGCTCATCGATCACACCGGAAAGCTTTGGGCCGCAACCTGGGATGGCCTTTGCGGCTTCAACTCCTCCAGTCAGAACTTCACGGCCTACAAGCCGGATCCGAATGCCCGCGGGCTCAATTACTACGCCATCGCCGAAGATAGCACTGGCAACCTGTGGCTGGGTTCCAATTTCGGTGGTCTGCAACGTTTCGATCCATCCATCGCACGGTTTAGCGAAATCTACGTACACGATGCAAAGGACCCAACGAGCCTGAGCAATAACCGGGTAAACTCCGTGTACTTTGATCACTCGGGAACGATGTGGGTTGGGACTCAAGACGGGCTTAGCAAATTTGACGCCAAGACGCGGCGGTTTCGGTCCTACTATGAGCAAGAGGGGCTCGCTGGAAATGTCGTTAGTTGCATCCTTGAGGACGAACGCGGCCAGTTATGGATGAGCACCAACAACGGGTTGTCAGTGCTCGATCCCTCAAAGGAAACATTCAAGAACTACTCGGTCGCAGATGGCCTTTCCGGCGCTGACCTGACCGGTTGGGGCGCGTGCTTTAAGAGTCCAAGCGGCGAGATGTTTTTCGGAGGATTCAGCGGAGCCGTTGCCTTTCATCCGGACAAAGTAGTGGACTACGCCTACGTTCCTCCCGTGGTATTCACTGATTTCCGGCTGTTCGACCGTCCGGTGGCAGTTGGAAATGATTCTCCCCTCAGCAAGTCCATTGGCTATACCAGTTCCATTACTCTCTCTCATGACCAGAATGTATTCTCCTTGGAGTTCGCGGCCCTCAGCTATTTCAACTCGACGACTAACCGCTACCGGTACAAGCTCGACGGTCTAGATCACCAATGGCACGAGGTGGGGAGTAACCAACGGCTTGTAACTTATACGACCCTTCCCGCCGCTAAATATACTTTCCATGTGCAGGGGGCAACGAGTCGTGGGATTTGGAGCGAACCGGGGCTGGAATTGACTATCCAGATCTTGCCTCCGTGGTGGGCCACCTGGTGGTTTCGTACCCTTTGTATCGCGTTTTGTGTAGCGCTGCTCGCTGGATTCTATCAATTGCACATTCAGCAACTGCGACGGGACGAAAAGCATCTGCGGGAGGTTGTGGAAACGATTCCGGCAATGGCATTCACTGCCGGGCCGGACGGGTCGGATGAATTCGCAAGTCGGCGCTGGCTGGAATTCGCTGGATCGGCCGAAAAAACCATCCTGGGCTTCGACCGGCCGCTTACCGTGCACGCTGATGACCTGAAGGACCACCTTAACAAATGGCGAGCATCGCTGGCAACAGGCGTTCCATTCGAAAATGAAGCACGCCATTGCAACGCAGACGGAGCATATCGCTGGTTTCTCGTTCGGGCGGTGCCGCTACGCGATCGGCATGGAACTATTCTCAAATGGTTTGGAACTCTAACAGACATCGAAGAAAGCAAACGGGCGGAAGAAAGGCTTCGAGAACTTCGCACAAACATCTCCCAAACGTCGAGGACGTCAATGGGCGCAGAGATCTCCGCGTCAATTGCGCATGAGATTAATCAACCCCTGACTTCCGTACTCGCCAACGCGCAGGCAAGTTCCCGTTGGCTCGGGGTCGCTCCTCCAAACATTGATGAAGCCGTCATATCTATTGGGCGCATCGTGCGGGATGCGCGGGCTGTTGACACAGTAATGCGCGGTATTCGTTCGTTGTTCAAAAAGCAACCAGTCGTAAAGTCTCCCTGCAATTTGGTGGATCTCATTCGAGATGCCGTGAACCTCGTCAAAGAGGACCCAACACGCGAATCGATTCGGATTGAGTACGACTATCAAGACACGGTCCTTTTGGTGCTCGTAGATCGTTTCCAGGTCCAGCAAATCATCATCAATCTTGTTGGAAATGCAATCGAAGCGATGCAAGGCATCGATAGGCCGCCTTTGTTGCGGATTTGTATTCGACAGACGATGGACAGCCAAGTACTCACAGAATTTATCGACAACGGATGCGGGTTGCCAGTCCACGACGGCGATATCTTCGACGCATTCGTTACGACGAAGAAAAACGGAATGGGCATCGGGCTTGCCATCTCACGCTCGATCATAGAAGGTCACGATGGACAGCTTTGGGCGGAAAACAACCCGGAATTTGGAGCCAAATTTAGTCTCCTACTCGGGTCACCAGAGACTGCGATAACAAATGCTCGGCCTCCGCTTTTATCGGCAAAGGACAAGTGATGGGAGCGGCGACCTGTTTCGAGTTCTCTTGAGGGACGGAAGTGCCGAGCGCGTCATTGGTGATGTAAGTGGCGCTGCAGCGGTTTCAATTGTCTGAATAGCTGACCGTCTAAGGTTCGCATCTCGTTCCAATAGAAATTGGACCCGTAAGTTTGCCGAAGCGGCAAAGTTATGGGTCCAGTCACACACACTCTCTCCGAAATTAAAGGCAGAGGCCCATGCGCAATGTCGCTCGCATCAAGCTCGGTTACTACCCTCTTCCGCCCAGCGAAGGTTCGCGGTTGAGACAACTACTCAACTTCGCTCCGGAGCCGACGGCAATTCTCGACCCGTGTACCGGCACCGGGGCTGCGCTCCTGCAACTCACTGACGGGGCTGACGTCTCGCGCTATGCAGTCGAACTCGACGCTGAGCGAGCACGGCAGGCGAATGAGGCAGGAATTCACACACTTCATGCGAACCTGTTCGACGTGCACGCACGAGTCGAGAGCTTCTCGCTGCTTTACCTCAATCCTCCTTATGATTCCGAGGTGGCCTCCTTTGGAAACAAACGAATGGAGTTCCTGTTCCTTCAGCGCACAGCCCGCTGGCTGGTCCATAGCGGCATCCTGGTGATGGTTGTTCCCCATGGGCAGCTGCAGGAGTGCGTGCCGCTCCTGGCCGAAACCTTTACCGGGTTCCAGGTGCTGCGTTTGACTGACCCCGAGTCAGAGCGCTTCGATCAGGTTGTATTGCTCGCTGTCAGGTCACGCATCAGCGCAGCGGCCTATGAGGCGAACCGCCAAAAGCTGATCGAGGCCATCTGGAGAAACCCGCTCCCTTTGCTCACCGGCAACGAAGCGCCTTACGATGTGCCGCCTTCACCTCCAGCCGAACTGGTTCATCGCGGGTTGCCCCTGGATGAAGTCGAGGATCTCGCGATCACGTCCGCGGCATGGAACAAGACCCGACCATTTCTTCTCCCCAAAGAAGAGTCGGCAGTTGGAAGACCCATCACTCCCCTCCATGGCGGCCATGTAGGGCTGCTGTGCACGGCTGGTCTGCTCAACGGGGTCTTCGGCTCAGACCAGGATCGCCATATCGCCCGATGGAGAACAGTGAAGTACGTCACCACTTTCGAAGAAAAAGTGGACGGGTTTACTGAAGTCCACAAACGAGAACGCTTCTCGAATGAGCTTGCGCTGGTGTATACCGATGGCCGAACACTGGTGCTCACCGACGAGAAGAAGAACGAGAAGGAGACGAAGGATGCAGAACGCACACCTGCGGCTCGGGCGGCTTGAGTATCAACGCAGCTCGGGAAGGACTAACACGCACATCGCTGTCCACGTCTCCCACTACGTTGGCGAAAAGGAACAGGCTCATCTTCTCAGCTATTTCGGAAATGACACGGAAGTCGCCGCCGTAACCGCGGCGATCCAAGAGAATCATCATTTCGAATTGCACTTTCCCGATGGCTCAAAGCAGCGTATCGGCTTCGGAACTGACGTTTCCTGCTACAAGGGGAACCTGAGTCTCCCAGCCCTCAATAAGTCCTTGCGCCACGTCGTTGCCGTCTCGTCATGGCTCCATGGCAACGGGAGCGCCGGGCGGACGTTCGCCATCCATGACGAACCCCAAACCCAGGACCTTGTCTGGGCCACCCTGGTGAGCCTGCTCGGTCTGCCCGCCGATCCCCGATGGGGCTCACACGTCCTTGAAGAGTTGCGGCACGAGAAGAAGATCGTCCCCCTCGCCGGAATCGGATGTTCTCCCGTCGTGATCGAAGCCACTCGCGAAGAGATGCTTGAGAGGATTGGCCGGGCACGCGCGGCCGGGAGTATCGCGTTCCCGGAAACGAATGGTCCGGTCCTCTGGCCGACGTTCGAAATGCGCGAGCTACTGGCATAGCAGAACGCGCCCTCACGAAACACCCTCCAGAATCTGCACTATTGACCTCTGGGCGATGACGCAGTTCCCTGCCTCGGCGCCCTTCCGGGAGCCTTATGGAAAACAATCAATCCCAACCTCAAACCTTCGTCGAAATGGTCCTTGCGCTACTCGAAGACCGCTTTCCCTGGCTAGGTACAGATGAGCCAGCCGAGGGCGCGGAGACCGTTGAGCAACTGAGCGATCTTCACGAGACCTTGCAAGACGCCCGGGCCGAAGCGCAGCGCAAGAAAGCAACCGTCCACTAGCCTCTTGTTCTTACCCCCTTCAGGCCGGCTTCAGTCGGCCTCTTCCTTTGCACGTTTCTACGGAGGTCCATGTGGAGACATACCACGATTACCTTCGCGCCTATAGCTCGGAGCTGGGTGCCCGGATCGTCGAGATGTACCCGCCTCTGCAAGGTCCGAAGGACCCGATCGCACCGGCGCTCAAGAGCCTCTTGCGCAAGCCATTGCCGACCCAGGCGATGACCATCACGGGATCGGCGAAGTACCTCGAGACCGAGGACTCGTTGCGCCTTGTCGGTGAATGTGGCACAGGCAAAACTCTCATGTCGATCGGGATCGCGCACGCCCATGCGAATGGGAAGCCTTACTCGACCCTCGTCATGTGCCCGCCACACCTGGTCCTGAAATGGGCGCGTGAAGTGCTCATCACCGTGCCCCTGGCGCGAACCTTCGTCCTCTACGACCTACGCAATGGAGGCGATCCATCGAAGCCCCACGGAATCGTCGAAGTCAGGATGCGCAATGGTCACGCTGTAGCCAAAGGCATCAAGACCACGGTCACAGAGCTGCGGAAGATGGGCCGCAAAGGGTGGCGGGAGCTCTGCCCTGGGCCTGCTTACTTCATTGTCAGCAAAGAGACGGGAAAGCTCAGCTACTTCTGGAAGCACGCCTACGACACGCCAAAATCCGGCAACGCCAGGCAGTGTGTCACGAACCCGGATACGGGCGCTGTCATCCCGAATCCCGAAGGCGGCCATCTCATCAAGCTCGACTTCGATGACCTGAAACGATCGGAGATCGTCCAGCGGGCAAAGAACGGAACCGAGCACTACTCGCCGCTGTGGGAGGCGGACAGAAGCAAGATCCAACGGATGGCTCCGCTTGAGTACATAGGCCGCTACATGAAGCGGTTCTTCGATTATTCCTTCGCCGATGAACTGCATCAGCTGGCCAACGACACGGCACAGGGAAACAACCTTTCCGTGCTGCGCCGGTGCGCCCGCAAGCTAATCGCGAATACCGGCACGCTCATGGGCGGCTATGCTTCAGACCTCTTCCACATCTTCTACCGGATGGAGCCATGGAAGATGGTCGAGGCGGGGTTCGAGGCAGGCAGCCAGGGCCAGAGCGACTTCCAGGCCGCGTATGGCGTGCTCGAGTCAATCGAGAAAATACCAGACGAAGATAAAGCCTGCACAAGGGCCGCGAAGAGCACGTTCCGGCTGCAGAAAAAGCCGGGCGCTTCTCCGCTTCTGTTCGGCAAGTTTCTGATGAGCTCGACCGTCTTCGTCTCCCTCGAAGACATCGCCGATCATCTCCCGCCGTATGAGGAGAGCGTTTGTGAGATCGCGATGGATACGAGGCTCCGCGATGCGTACCTGGAGATTCAGGAGGACATCCAGAGCGCGCTCAAGACCAATCGCGGCAACCGCAGCCTGATGAGCCTGATGCTCCATCGCCTCATGCTCTACCCGGACCATCCCTTCGGTATCGGGGAGATCTGGGGCAAGCGCTTCGATCCGCAGGAAAAGCGCTTGGTACCATTTCTTGTCACGAAGGCGCCCGATCTCCCGAAGGACGAGTTGTACTCGAAGGAGCGCAAGCTCATCGAGGACATCCGTGAAGAGCTTCGACAGGGGCGCCGGTGCCAGGTCTTTGCCACGTTCACCGGGGTGCATGATGTCCCGGAGAGGTTGGAGCAGTTCCTGCGTCAGGCCGATTTTCGCGTGGCCGTTCTGCGCGCCTCAGTTCCGGCCCTGAAGCGGGAGCAGTGGTACGAGAAGCAGATCAAAGATGGGGTCGAGGTCGTGGTCTGCCATCCCAAACTGGTGGAGACGGGACTCGACCTGTTGTGGTTCCCGACGATCTACTTCTACGAGACGGGTTACTCGCTCCACACCTTGAGACAGGCGTCACGCCGGTCCTGGCGTATCGGCCAGAGATTCGATGTCCGCGTGAAGTACCTGATCTACGACGAAACCACGCAACGCACCTGCCTTCGCCTCATGGGGCGGAAGATGCTCGTCGCGCTGATGATGGAGGGCAAGTTTTCGGGCGAAGGCATCCACTCTCTGGATGCGGACGACGATCTGCTTGCCGCGATGGCGCGTGAGCTGGTCGAGCAAGGCGGTGTCGGTGAATCCGCCGATGCGGTCTGGGCCGAGCTGAGACGGGAACATGCTGCGCAAGCCGGCGCGGCTCCGCCGCTTCCGAAGCCGGAGGAGTGGCAGGACGACACTCCGGTGATCCCGGATATGTTTAGCGGGATCGATACCCCGGCACAGATCGTAACCCCAGGACCGGTGCTGGTCGAATCGAAACCGAAACCAAAGAAGGTTGAGTCCCTCTGGCCGACCGGCCATGTCGTCGGGGAACAGATGCGATTGTTCGGATGAAGAGCCGCGGGACAATCCCGCGGCTCGCCTTCCCTCTTCAGCGTCGGCACGCTTCATTCAACGCGCGTCTGAATCCGGATGCCTCAGAGGAGTTCAACTGCATGCCGAAGCCCAGAGCAGCATCGCCTTAATCTGTAGGTGTCACACTCACCATGAAGATCAACCTCGCGCTCCTGCGACGTCAGAAGCGTCATCTCAACGGATTATGGTTTGGTTCTGTGGTCTCACGAGCGCAGGATGACACGATCGAGGGAGTCTTGAACCTCATCGATTTCATCCAGGATTCGATTGTGGCTCAGGGACTGGCCGCTGAACATGCCGTCTTCGCCAGTCGGAACGGCCATCCGAAGCGGAAGATCGCAGCCTAACGGTAGACCGTCCGGAGATTTGACCGAGTTTTCGACCTGGGCTACAACCAACGTCGACGGAGAAGGTGGGCGGATACCGCCACCGAGTTCATCCGCCAACACTGCGAGGAGACCGTCGATGCCCAACCCCTATGTACTCCCCAACGGAGACACCACTACGGTGTTCTGCACGCAATGCGATCGAAGGTACTAACTGCCCGTCACGGAAGAACAGCTGCGGCAATGGCAGGCTGGAGAGCCCATCCAAAATACGATGCCCGGCCTGCCGCCGCGCGACCGGGACCTGTTCATCTCCGGGACCTGCGACCGATGCTGGCGGAAGCTGTTCGGGCCGCCCACGACGGAACCTTAGGCATGACACTTCCCTCAAGTTAGCTATGGTCTCAATTGTGACCCAGTGTTAGCGTAGCGGGAAGGAGAACAGTTCCAACGGTCGGTATCTTACCGACACACCATCCCAGGCAAAAGAGAGAGGGTCAGCTTCGGCTGGCCCTCTTTCTTTTTGGTGCGCCCGGCAGGGCGCACTCACTTGGGGGTGCGAGTCCCCTACACACCCGGCAAGGGGAAGTGTTAGCTGAACGGCAAGGGTGTCCATCGTGAGGTGGAATCTGGAGGAAGCTGTAGGCAAAGCGCTGGCCTGACGAACAGCGAGCGGATAGAGGCGGCACGGCGGGGTGAGCAGGCCAATATCTGCAAAGCCCAGTACTTGCACGGAACGCCCTGACGTATATCCGACAGGCATAAGCGTGAAGGTGAGTGCGTAATACTCGGGGAGGTCTGGCGGTTTGCCTCTGGGCTACCGGCGTCGCGAGGCGTCGGGATGAATCGCCAGAAGTCAGCAGCGGCCATAGTAGTTCCGCGTGAGCGGGACGAAGGGCCAAACGTGAAGTACGGGAGTAGGAGAGCAGACCTCGATGCGGGACGAAGAAGCAGAAGCGCACGCGAGTGCGGCCAGACCGGAGGCGGATGGGCGGAACCTGTCCGGGGCCGGTGCTGGTGCTGAGTGGCGCACGGCGGCTGTTGGGGGACTGAAACCGGAGGCGTCGCGGCTCCGCCCCACGGACGAAGACCTATCCGTGGGGACCCCATTGATGGAAGCCGTGGTGGAACGCAACAACCTGTTCCGTGCCTATGATCGCGTGGTGAAGAACGCAGGAGCACCGGGAGTCGATGGACTGACGGTCTCTGAGTTCAAGCCATGGCTTCAGCGGCACTGGATGCGGGTAAGACAGGACCTGTTGACGGGCGCGTATCAACCGGAGGCGGTGCGCAAGGTGGAGATCCCCAAGCCGCAAGGCGGGGTTCGTACGCTGGGCATTCCTACGGTGCCGGACCGCTTGATTCAACAGGCACTCAATCAGGTTTTGCAACCGCTGTTCGATCCGGAGTTCTCCGTGTCGAGTTATGGCTTCCGTCCTGGACGCAATGCACACCAAGCCGTGGAAGCGGAGCGGAGGTATGTTGAATCCGGCAAGCGGTGGGTCGTCGATCTCGATCTGGAGAAGTTCTTCGACCGTGTGAACCACGACGTGCTGCTGGCGCGTGTGGCGCGCAAGGTTGAGGATGACCGGGTGTTGAAGCTGATCCGGCGCTATCTTGAGGCGGGACTGATGGAAGGTGGGGTAACGAGCATGCGCACGGAAGGCACACCGCAAGGCGGCCCGCTGTCTCCCCTGCTGTCGAATATCCTGCTGGACGATCTGGACCGATTTCTGGAGAAACGCGGACTTAGCTTCTGCCGCTATGCGGACGACTGCAATATCTACGTCGGCAGCAAGCTGGCAGGGGAGCGAGTTATGCAGGCAGTTACTGCGTTTCTTGAGCAAAGACTGAAGTTGAAAGTCAATGCATCCAAGAGCGCGGTGGCTCGCCCGTGGGCGCGGAAGTTCCTTGGCTACAGCATGACGTGGCACAAGAAGCCGAAGCTCAAGATCGCCGAAGCGAGTCGCAAGCGTCTGGCGGAGAAACTCCGCAAGACGATGCGGGAGGCGCGTGGCAAAAGTCTGAAACAGACCATCGAGCAACTCAACCCGGTACTGCGGGGTTGGATCGCGTACTTCCGGCTCACCGAAGTCAAAGGTGTGCTGGAAGAGCTTGATGGCTGGATCAGGCGCAAGCTGCGAACCGTTCTGTGGCGGCAGTGGAAGCGCGTCTATGCGCGGGTAAAGAACCTGATGAGGGCGGGGATCGACGACAAAAGGGCGTGGCGCTCAGCCACCAACGGGCGGGGCCCGTGGTGGAACGGCGGCGCTTCGCACATGAATGCCGCCTATCCGAAGTCCTGGTTCGACCGTATGGGGTTGGTTTCGTTGCTGGAAACTCGGCAACGCCTTACCTCTGCTTCATGAACCGCCGGATGCCGAACGGCACGTCCTGTGGTGTGGGAGGACGGCGGGAGTGATCCCGCCTCCTACCCGATGTCGTGGCGCTATCCGCGACGGGAGGACTAGCCGATGAGCCAACGTAGAGCATGGCAACAGTGGGAGCTTGATCTTCTCCTCACTCAATACGCTGATACTCCAACCCACAAGCTAGCCCGCTCCATCGGGAGATCGGAATCAGCAGTCTACGGACGAGCAAACATTCTGGGACTCAAGAAATCCGACACTTACCTCGCCGGGCCAGATGCGTGTCGCCTGCGGCGTGGCGACAATGTAGGTGCAGCGCGCCGGTTCCCGCTTGGACACGTCCCCGCCAACAAGGGCCTTCGCCGCCCGGGCTTTGCTCCCGGCAGAATGGCGCAGACGCAGTTCAAGCCCGGTTCGAGGCCACACACCTGGAAACCAATCGGAACGACTCGCCTCTCCAAAGACGGATACCTGCAACGCAAGGTCTCCGACACAAGCTACCCACCCAGGGACTGGGTCGGCGAGCACATCCTGATCTGGCAACAGGCTCACGGGCCAGTGCCGAAAGGCTTTGCCGTCGCCTTCAAGGACGGCAACAAGGCGCACCTCGACCTCGACAACTTCGAACTCATCTCCCGTCGAGAGCTGATGCAGCGCAATACGATCCACAACTATCCGCCAGAGCTGGCCGAGGTCATCCGACTCGGAGCCTCGCTCAAGCGCCAGATAAGGAAAATCGATGAAGAACAAAATAACAGACCTTCGCAACCACCTGTTTGAGACCATCGAAGCGCTCAAGGATCCGGACAAGCCGATGGAAGTGCAGCGCGCCCGAGCCATCTATGAGACGGCGCAGACGATCATCGAATCCGGGAAGCTGGAACTGCAGTTCATCGACCTTGTCGGCAAGGGCGAGAACTCCCAGTTCTTCGAGCAGCCGAAGCTGGCGCCGCCAGCACCGGCGCGGAAGGAGATCACGACCAACGCCTCCAGCTAACCGGCTCATCGGGATAGAGCGAGCAGTCGTCCTAAATCACAATCTCTTGCCGAGAGCAGCGGCCATCTCTGGCCGCTTTGCTGTTTCAGGAATCCTTATGCCAGCCAAGCCCTTCGATGCTTCCCAGTTCTTCCCCACCCAGTTGAGTACTGCGGCCGACAAGGCCGCCTTCGGAAACACGTATCTTCATTTCATCGAGTCGGAGTGGAAGAGAAGCCTTTTCACCAAGAGCTTCTATCAGCGACTCTCCAACTGCTTTGGCCATATTGCTCATTATGTGGAGAGCGTGATTATGTGGAGCGTCAACACAAATACCGCGCAAACGCGCCGTCTTTACGTCCAATAGCTCCGCATAATCCCGGGCCAAGTTTGCTCTCAAGAGCTATAAGGACGTAGTTGGCAATTAAGAGAGGTAGCGCCCAGCGACCGGATGTTCAGCAGCATCCACAGCTCTCGCCGCGAAGAGCGCGTCGTCCCTCGACTATGAGGATGGGCAATGCCAGGATGGCTGCCGCTGAATCCACCCAGCTAATATGCCAGAGAGCATTGATAGCCAGTCCCACCAAAGTTATCGCCGCGAGATAAGCGCAAGTGGCCGACTGCACGGCATCCGCGGCCAAAGCTCGATTATTCGTCCGTTTCGCAGTTCTACGTTTTGCCCAAGCAAGAATCGGCATCACGACAAGGGCAGCAAGCGTGATGGCTATACCGCTGCAACTCGTCTCGGGCCTGACACGGTATAGGAGTGAAAGAACAGTCACAAGAGCGACTACTCCTGCAAGCACAAAGAGCAGGATTCCAGCCAACCGTGCGGCACGGGCTTTTGCGAGTGGAAAGGATGGAAGAATCGCGAGCAGGACAACGGTCGCAGACAGTAGCTCTATAAAGCTATCAGCGCCAAACGACAGCAGTGCAGGGCTATGAGCTGAAATGGCTCCGTAAAGCGATACTCCGCACTCGGCCAGCATCCACGCCAGCGTGACACTCTGAAGCCAAACAACCCCGCGCGGAGAATGAGGATGTGACGAGCAAGCGGCGGTTTCAGCCATGACACGTCCTTCGGACTGGATGAGCTGTGCCACAGCTAAGTTTACCCACTTCCTACGCGAGGGCGGTATTCGTGCTTAGCTGCTCCTGTGCCAGCAACTGCAAAATGCGCCGCTTGATTTCATCACGGGTCTGCCGTACCGATTCGATCCCTTGCCCCTTGGGGTCCGGCAGCGGCCAGTCGTCACGCCTGAGACCGGGAATGTAGGGGCATTCGTCGCCGCATCCCATCGTGACCAGCATCTCGGCATTCTGCGCCAGCTCTGCCGTGAGTTTTTGCGGCTTGGCATTGCTGAGATCGATTCCCACCTCGCGCATCGCGTCCACAACCACAGGGTGGACATGGTCGGCAGGTTGGGTTCCGGCAGAGATGCCACGCGCCAATTCCGGGTCGGCGAGCTGGTTGAAGAATGCAGCCGACATTTGCGAACGTCCTGCATTGTGAACGCAGGCAAAGATAAAAGTACGCATTCCTGGTCAAGCTCCTCTGTTAAGCACGATCTATTGATGCCCGATTTTGTCGATTTCCTTCTGTATGGCGAGTTGGCCAAGAGTCGAGAGAGGTAAAGATAGGAACAGGCTGATTCTCCGATCCAGAATGGAGAAGCTGTCACGAAAGGCGCGCTCGATTTCTGCTGGCGTGCCAACGGCAGCAGCAGGATCGGGCACTCCCCAGTGGGCCGTCAAAGGCTGTCCTGGCCAAACCGGGCAGATCTCCTTGGCGGCGTTATCGCAGACGGTAAAGACGAAATGAAGCGGCGGCGAATCTGGCTTGGCGAATTCATCCCATGACTTGCTGTAGAAGCCTTCGGTGCTGAGCCCGGCAGCCTCGATCTGTTTGAGGGCTTCAGGGCGAACAATACCCGCAGGATGGCTCCCGGCACTGTATGCGGTGAAGTTGCCGCGTCCTTTGCGGTTCATGATCGCCTCAGCCATGATGGATCGTGCCGAGTTCCCGGTACAGAGAAACATGACGTTGTAGTGCGGTGTGGACATCGTTCAACTCTCCTCGCTCATACGGTGCTTCACTTTGCCGGAGGGCAGCAGTTCGGCCCACAGCAAGGTGCTTGCGCGGTCTCGGAGGGTTTGACGGCGTAGACCTTGACGCTCGCCGCAGCTGCATTGACGTCATACTTGGAGAGCAGGTCGGTTAAGTCCTGATGCAGAGTCGCTGGTGCTTCCGTCGAGCAGCAGGATACGGTAGCCCCGGAATCCATCGCAGGCGAACAGCAGCCGGCCTGGTTCTCAACTTTGGCATAGGCATTCAAATCTGCCCCACTGTCCACGATCTTGACATGCTCGAACCCAGCGGCCAATAACCCATCGCGGTAGTCGCTGATTAGGATTGCGCCGCCGATGCAGCCTACATAAGCAGCCATGCTGGCGGCTACCTCCGGAGGCAGTTCGCTCTTGAGAGCTATATCGCTCACGGCCAACCGGCCTCCCGGTTTCAGCACTCGCGCAATTTCCCGGAAGACGGCAGGCTTGTCGGGAGCGAGGTTGATGACACAGTTGCTGATGACGCAATCGACTGAGGCGTCAGGCAGCGGAATCTTATCTATGGTCGATAGATGGAATTCCACGTTCTTATAACCGCCTGACAGAGCATTCGTTCGCGCTCGCTCAATCATGGCCGGAGTCATATCGATACCGATGGCTTTGCCTTCCGGTCCGACCAGCGGGGAGGCGAGAAACACATCCAAGCCTCCACCAGAGCCGAGATCAACCACAACCTCACCGGCACGGATGGATGCGATCGCCGTGGGATTCCCGCAAGAGAGACCCATGTTGGCCTCGGCTGGGATCGAGGTCAGTTCCTCCGCGCTGTAGCCAAAAGCCTGGGCGACTGCTGTTACACCCGCGTCATCGCTGGACAGTGAACTCTCTGCCACAGCGCCATACTTCGACTTCACCGATTCAAGTAGCTGCTCTGTCATGATGTCCTCCAGACATATCTGTCAAAGCGACTATATTTCTTTCCTACACATCCGTCAATGCGAATATAATTCAAGCATGGCAGCGAAACAGGCATTTAACATCGAGCGGTTCTTTCAAGCACTCGGCGACAACACGCGCCTTCGATTACTCAACCTGATGGGCGATCAAGAGATTTGTGTCTGCTACTTCGTCGAGATTCTGGATCAACCCCAGCCAAAGATTTCTCGTCACCTCGCGTATCTGCGCAGTGCCGGCATCGTCGCTACGCGGCGAGACGGGAAGTGGATGCACTACCGGATCGTCATGCCGCCCCACATCGGAGCTACTCAGATTCTCCAGCAGACTCTTGGTTGGCTGAAGGAAGATCGCGCGATGCAGGCTGACCGCGCTCGGCTATCCAAGGCGTGCTGCACGCCGGCTAAGTTCGTCGCGCTTCAGGGCGCGCCACTTCCAATACCCGTTGATCCAAATACCGTTTCCGCGTCGAGGTAAGTCCATGTCCAGCACCCCGTATACACAAGGCCAAGTCTGCGCGCCAATGCCGCGCAAGAAATTGTCCTTCCTCGACCGTTACCTTACGCTCTGGATCTTCCTCGCCATGGCGATAGGTGTCGCAATCGGCCACTTCGTTCCCGGATCTGCGACTTTTGTGAACAGCTTTCAATCCGGTACGACCAACATTCCGATTGCCATCGGACTGATCATCATGATGTACCCACCTCTGGCAAAGGTTCGGTACGAGAAGCTTGGCGAGGTCTTTCGCAACCGCCGCGTCCTCGGTCTTTCTCTGGTTCAGAACTGGATCATTGGTCCGATCCTCATGTTCGCGCTCGCCTTAACTTTCCTCCATGGAGAGCCTGCGTATATGCGCGGCCTCATCCTCATCGGGATAGCGCGTTGCATCGCAATGGTCTTGGTGTGGAATGAGTTGGCTGGTGGAGACACGGATTATGTTGCCGGGCTCGTCGCCCTGAATAGCATCTTTCAAGTGCTCTTCTACAGTCTCTACGCGTGGGTGTTCATCACGATTCTGCCTACTTGGTTCGGCTACCAGGGATCGGTCGTCAAGATCAGCATCGGTCAGATCGCCCACAGTGTCTTTATCTATTTGGGAATTCCATTCCTGGCGGGCGCATTGACTCGTTTGGTACTTGTCCGCGTGAAGGGTGAGGAGTGGTACAGGACAAAATTCATTCCTAGAATCAGCCCCTTTACTTTGGTAGCGCTCCTGTTCACGATTCTGGTCATGTTTAGCCTCAAGGGCGACCTAATCGTTCGGCTTCCGTTCGACGTCCTCAAGATTGCCGTACCCCTGGTTATCTATTTCGCCATCATGTTCGTTGTTAGCTTTTGGATGGGCAAGAAACTCGGCGCCGACTATGCGCAGACGGCAACGCTCTCCTTCACTGCGGCCGGGAACAATTTTGAGTTGGCGATCGCCGTGGCTGTTGCAGTCTTCGGCCTGAACTCGGGCGAGGCGTTTGTCGGAGTGATCGGACCGTTGGTCGAAGTCCCCGCCTTGATAGGCCTCGTTAACGTGGCGTTCTGGATGCGTAAGCGATACTTCAAATCGGCGGAGCCAGGATTCGAGGTCCATCCCGTTGAGACCGCCCCATAGTCATCGGGACAAGGGAGAGGCAAGGATGAAGTTTCTGATTATTGGTGGCAGCGACGCCGGCATTGCTGCTGGGCTTCGCGCGCACGAACTCGATCCAAGTTGTGATATCACCCTAGTGCTTGCCGACGAGTTTCCTAACTACAGCATCTGCGGCCTGCCCTTTTATCTGAGTGGCGAGACCCCCGACTGGCATTCGCTCGCACACCGAACAGAGTTCCCAGGGATCGCGCTGCTGCCCAGTCACACCGCAGAACGCATCGACCCAAAGATGAAAACTGTTCAGATACGGCGCAAGGACGGCAATGAGGTCGAACTCGCCTATGACAAGTTGCTGATTGGAACAGGTGCCCGTCCGGTTCGACCCTCCATCGAAGGGTTCGACTTGCCTGGGGTATTTCCGCTGCACACGATGGAGGACAGCTTTGCCGTCCATCGATTCCTCGATGAGCATCAACCCAAGTCAGCCGTCATCGTCGGAGCCGGGTATATAGGACTGGAAATGGCCGATGCGCTCAGTCGTCGCGGTATCCACGTCACGATCGCAAGTCGTACGGAACGGATTCTCGCTACAGTGGATCCATCTCTCGGAGAGCACGTCGAAGCGGAGATGCAGAAACATGGTGTGGAGGTCTTCAATCGCGTGGAGATCAGCTCAATTGCCAGTTCAGGTGAACAACTGACCGTTTCAGGCACATCGGACTTTGCGGCCACCGCCGATCTCGTTCTTGTCGCTGTGGGGGTCAAGCCGAATAGCGAGTTGGGCGTTGCCGCTGGCATCGCAACCGGAGCTAAGGGCGCACTTCAGGTCAACCGACACATGGAGACCAATCTCCCCGATGTATACGCGGCTGGCGATTGCGTGGAGACATGGCACAGGCTCCTCAATCGGAATACTTACCTACCGCTTGGCACGACAGCGCACAAGCAGGGACGGACCGCCGCGGAGAACGCGCTCGGTCACACCCGCGAGTTTGCGGGTTCCCTCGGAACTCAGGTCGTAAAGCTTTTCGACATTGTCGCGGCACGGACGGGGCTACGCGAAGATGAAGCACTAAGAGCTGGATTCGATCCGTTCACGATCGAGACAACGGTGTGGGATCACAAGGCATACTATCCCGGCGCTCGCGAGTTGCGTTTGCGTGTGACAGGCGATCAGCAAACCGGAAAACTCCTCGGAGCACAGCTCCTGGGACACAAGCAATCCGAGGTTTCGAAGCGTGTCGACGTGTTTGCCACTGCTCTCTTTCATCGCATGGATGTTGAAGAATTGAATGAACTCGATCTCAGCTATACCCCTCCGCTCTCAAGTCCCTGGGACCCGGTTCAGATGGCAGCTCAGGCTTGGACCCGAGCTTTGAGTGCGGCACAATCTGGCTCTTTACAAACGGTTTAGCGAACTAATAGAAATTTACTCTGGATTTCGTCCGCTCGGAATTGTCTCCTTGATCCAAAGGAGGCAACATGCTCGAACACCACGTAAGTGCAAAAATCACTCGGAAAAGGCTCTATGCGGGGCCTGCCGCTAACCACGTTGACGACTTCTCGGATTGGTTACATGCCCGAGGGTATAAGAAGCGGACAGTTTTTCGGATGCTTCAATCCTTCGCAGCGTGGACCGATTGGCTCACCAAAACTGGCAGAACTGCCGGTGACTTTGCCGAAGGGCTGCAGGAATGTTTGAACTATCTAGCCGAGGTGCCCTATGCCCCTTACCAACGAGGGCCCAGACTGGAATCTCTCAGCGTTGTACGGCACTTCCTTCGGTTCCTCGAAGAACGTGGCCTAGTTCCGGAAACTACGTCCCACGATTCTCACGTCTCCTCCGTGCCGATGCTCCGAGACTTCTATTCATGGATGCTCGAGCATAGAGGTGTCACGCGGGTAACTTTGGATGTTTATCAAAGAGTGCTCGAAGAGTTCGTCGCTACGGTCGGAACCAATCCAAGTGCTTATAGCCCGAGAACGCTGCGCGAGTTTGTTCTAACGCGAGGAGCGCGGCACGGTTCCTCGTACGCGAAGCTGGGAGCTACAGCAGTGCGCAGCTACCTTCGATTTCTTGGAGCCACAGGACGTTGCAAGGCGGGACTGGAGTACGCGCTGCCTGCTCATGCTTCGCGGAAATTGTCATCGATACCAAAGTTTCTCGTGTCAGAAGATGTAGATCGCGTCGTCGCTTCCTGTTCGACCGACAAAACCGGACTGCGAGATAAGGCCGTGATCCTGCTTTTGTCCCGTCTGGGGCTTCGTGGGGGTGATGTCGTTCGGTTGCGCCTGACCGATATTGACTGGGAGAACGGAAAGATCAAAGTGTGTGGCAAAGGACGCCGTCACGAACTGCTCCCTCTGCCCCAGCAGGTGGGAAAGGCAATCCTGCGATATCTCAAGAAGAGTCGTCCGGCATGTAGAGCGTCGGAGTTGTTCGTTACGGTCCCGCCGCCATATAGGAAACTAAGCTATCAAGCAGTGGGCGGCATCGTGCGTAGGGCCATAGATCGCGCCGGAGTCAGCTCACCGGCGCACGGGGCTCATGTTCTCCGGCATTCCGCCGCGACAACGATGCTGCGACAAGGTGCATCCCTTGCCAGTATCGGATCTGTCCTTCGCCATCGTTCACCACAGACCACCACTCGATATGCCAAGGTGGATATCGGGATGCTATCCACGATCGCCCAGTCGTGGCCGGGGGTGGCGTCATGCTAATGACCTGCGTCAAACGCTATATCGCACTCCGTCGAAAGCTCGGTTATGGCCTTCTGCAGACTGATCGGTTGCTCAGGGCGTATGCCCAATTTGCCAAGTGTCAGGGTGATACCCACATCAGAATCTCGACTGCTGTTGCATGGGCAACCGCAGCGTCTACCCCGGGAACGAGGTACGTTCGTCTCAACGCGGTAGTGTTGCTTGCTCGTTACCTACACGCGGAAGATGCGGGACACGAAATACCCCCGTCTCGTCTATTTCCGCCTCCGCAGGGCAGATTGATGCCTTACATCTACTCAGCAGATGAGCTGAGCAGAATCGTCGCTGCCGCGGCGAAGCTCCCCAGAACATACACTCTACGCCGAGCGACGTATGCGACACTCTTTGGCCTGATTGCTTCTACTGGACTGCGGATATCGGAGGCGCTCGACATACGGTTGAGCGACGTTCAGCCAGACGGCGTTCTTCTCATTCGTCGAGGCAAGGGCGGCAAGAGTCGATTGATCCCTTTGCACCCCACGGCTGCGACGGCACTGAATGCCTACCTCGACTCCCGCTTGATGGTTCCTACTGCCGATGATCATTTGTTCCTGTCTGCGGGGATGCGGGCCATTAGCCGGAGTATGGCGAACTACACCTTTCGCCGTTTGGCGTTCCACGCTGGAATCACCCAAACGGGAACCCGTCCTTGCCGAATTCATGATCTTCGACACACGTTCGCTACTCGATCTTTGGAGAAGTGTCCAACGCGGCGTGAGGACGTTGCTGCTCATTTCGTTGCACTGGCGACGTACCTTGGGCATGTGGATATCACCCATACCTATTGGTATCTCGAGGCCACTCCAGAACTGATGACAGACATTGCCGCGTCTGCCGAGGCTCTGGTTGGCAAGGAGGTCGCATGACACTCATCGCGCCCCTCATCACCGCTTTTCTCCGAGAGCACATGCCAGTCGAGCGCGGTTACAGTCCCAACACCTGCGAAACGTATGCTCACGCTTTCCGGCTCCTGTTCGAATTTGCGTCAGGCCGTCTCGGGAAGAGGCCATCTCAACTGTGTATAGAGCACATCACCGCAGATCTTGTGCTCGACTTTCTCAGACATATCGAAAAGGCTCGCTCAAACTCCTCCGTTACACGTAACTCTCGCCTTGCGGCAATCAAAGCCTTCATGCGATACGTCGAATTGCGGGCACCGTCTTGCCTTGAGCAGGTGCATCAGATCCGTGCGATTCCAACGAAGCGACATGATCAAGCCCTGGTTCAACACCTCACCATGAAACAGATGCGGGCGATCCTCGACGCTCCAAATCTGGCAACTCGCTTAGGCACCCGAGACAGAGCGATGCTGCATCTTTGCTTCGCTTGCGGCCTTCGGGTGTCTGAGTTGGTGGAGTTGCCTCTCGATGGCCTGTCTCTGCGGCATCCGCCGAGCATCCGTGTGTGCGGAAAGGGCAGGAGGGAGCGTTGCCTCCCGCTATGGAAGGATACTGCCAAGGATCTGCGAGCGTGGTTGGCTGTTCGTGGTCCGGTGCGCACTTCGGAGCTATTCGTGAATGCTGCGGGAGATCCGATGACACGGGCTGGCTTCGAATACATCTTGGAAAAGCACGTCAAGATCGCAGCAGTGAAGCTTCCTGAGCTGATGGGACGTTCTGTCTCACCTCATCAACTCAGGCACAGTTGCGCTGTGATCATGCTTCAAGCTACTCGCGACGTTCGAAAGGTCGCACTTTGGCTGGGCCACAGTGATATGCGCACAACCGAGGTCTATCTCCGTGTTGATCCGTCTGAGAAGCTCGAGGCCATGGAGGCGGTTCTTCCGCCCAGCCTGCGCCGTGGACGCTTCAAAGCGCCTGACGCTCTGATCGCTTCTCTCCAAGGATCACCGTAGCTCCGACTCAGCATCCTCCGGCTGAACTTTCGTCCATGCTGCGACAGTTGATCTCGCAGCATGGACAGGGTGTTTTCTATGTAGACTCTGAACGAACGAGCCTGTCCAATTCCTGCTTGTCCCAATCGTTGTAGACGAAGACCGACGTGAATTGGCTATCCTCGAACTCGCCAGGAAGCAAAACGCTGGCCAGTGTCGCCGCTCCCATCGGGTATTGATGACCAACATTGAAGTACAGCAACAAATGCAGTGGCGTGCCATTTGTCCTGTAGAGCTTGAGACACTTCTTTCGAAACAGCTCCAACAGTGGACCCGAGGTGGAGACGGCGCCTCCATGGGAAGCCCCAGTTCTCTGTGCCATGCTCGCGTCTCGAGCCACCTTCTGCATCACCACTTCTCCGAGTTCAAAATATTGAACCCGTCCTTCGAGCGAGCAGCAAACGTCCGGCATAGGTGGTTCGCACACTGAGACCGACGAAGGAGCAACATCAAGGCCGATCGCTCGGTAAAAGTTCTCAAATAGGTGCCACTCTCGGTACCGCTTTTCCTCAGTCGACGACAAATCTGCCCACGCCTTCGCCTTGACCTGAGGATTCTGCTGCTCATACCAGTAGTGAAATTCAGCCGGATTCCATGGCTTCCGTATCGTACTCATTCCCGAGTCCTCACCAAGTCTCAATTCGCTTCTTAGGGTCGCGTGTCGATTCCACTACTTGAAAGGATCTTTGAATCCATCATAAACGGCCCCAAAAATCATCAAGATCGACGAACGGCTGTCTTGTGGCGATATTTCGTTCGAGATTATGTGGAGCGAAGACGTACCATACGCGCTTTTTATGCGGGTAGACGGAAGAGTCTCCGCATAATCACGCCCTCCACATAATGAGCTTTATGCGGTGCACCGCATAATGCGCACTATAACCAGCATCAGTTCTATGAGACCTGGTTCACCTGTGACAAACACCGGCTCGGGTTCCTGAAGAACACGCTGTCCTGGCCCTGCTGGGGTGATCCTACGTTCACGTTCTCCGATGTGGAGCGCGCCATCAAGCAGGAGGTCCGTGCGAGAAACTATCTCGCGCTCTATGAACTCAAGGCCGCCGAAGAGCTGCGAACGGCCGAGATGGCGGTCCTCACGAGACTCGAAGCCAAGTACCGTTCGCCGGCCAATCTCAATGGGGACCCGAGCGAGGAAGTCGGCTTCGCTACGGAGCAGGCAGAGCCGCAACCTCTTGTTGCCTCTGTCACACCCGTTCAGGGAAGCCTCTTCTAAGCCCACCAGAAAGGAAGACCATGTCCTACTCCGTCTACTACCGCGGGGAGATCCAGATCCACCCCCCTCTGTCAGAAGAGCACGCGGCCGCTGTACTCGCTTTTTCGAAGAAAGAGCGCAACGAACTCACTGAGCCCATCTTTGCGAAGGTTGCAGCCAGTGAGGAACCCGATCTGCCGGGATATATAGAACTGTTCGAGATCTCTGAGGACAGGTCGACGATCCTGCCTGATGAAGATGAGAGCGATCACGGACTGAGGCTGTGGCTTGTCCTGCTCGTCCAACACTATCTTGGGCCACTCGGTTATGTCCTGAACGGCGAAGTCTCCTGGGACGCTTCCGATGTGGAGGACCGTGGCTGCATCTTCGTCAAAGACAATGCGGTCGAAGCGGTCGATGATGTCATCCTCAACCCCGGCCCAAGCTGGTCCTCCGATCACTTCGCTGATGAGCGCCTGAAGCAGATCCTTCAAGACCTCGTTGATTCGGCCGATGACACAGGCTGCTCCGAGGACCTGACGGTGGTCTCGCGGAAGTACGTCGGCTACCTCCAGCAGGCTCTTCCAAAGCTCTGACCAGCCCGGCAACCAACTCTTCCCAACTCTCGCCGCGACTCTGGCGGCACCCGCTCCCGCCGCCGCGCGGAAGGAGATCTATGTCCAGCCTGCGCCTCCGCCATCACAACGACTGCCCACGCTGTCCGGTCATCGGGGCCGAAGACATCCCCGGCGAGGAGTACTTCGAAATACTTGCGCTGCGTTTCCATATCGGCGTTGCACGCAAGCTCGCCGCGAAGCATGATCTGATTCGTGTCAAGCCCCTTGCACTGGCCCGGTGGCTCGAACACGCTCGCATCCTCGAGAGCCATATTTGGCATCTGCCCACGAATGCTGGCCACGGCCTCATGGTGACTCTGCCTGCTGGTTGCGGCAAGCCGCTAATCGACGGAAACCACCGCGCTGCGAGGGCGTTGCGGCTCGGAGAGCCTTTCTTCGTCGCGGAGCTCAGTGAAAGTGAGACTCTCGACCTGTTGCGGCTCAGCATGAACCCCACGGTCGCCGATCACTTCTGGAGGCGGATGTTGGCGTCCAGACCTCACCCAGCCGATCGATAGAAGCGTGTGGCGAACCCCTTCAACCCTCCACCCCAACCCAAAGGAGAAGCTGTTCTATGGCTACTGCTCTTAAGACAGAAGTTCTGTTGCGCGAATTCTTTTTCAACGGAGTTCGCATCCCTGATCCTGCGCCGGCGATGAGCGTCGAGGAGGTCCGCGACTTCCTGACGCCGACCTATCCGGAGATCGCCACCGCGACTCTGACGGGTCCCGACGCCACTGGTACCGCGCTGCGTTACACCTTCGACCGGGCCATCGGTTCCAAGGGTTGATGCATGACGGCGCCAAATGAACTCACCACGGAGGAGCTATTGGCGCTCTTTACGGACAAAGCCAACACTCCTCCCAGTGGCCCGAACGAACTTCTGGTGAGGCACCTCAAATGCAAAGAATCCCGAACCCTCTCCGAAGCCGTCGCGACCGCCGCGCACCGTTACATCGATCCGGGGGACCCGAGACTGCTGCCCCCCTCCGAGATGCTCCCGCCGCTGGCGTAGAGACACTCGCCGGACGATTCGGGCAGGCTCTCCCCACCTTCGAGACTGTACCTACCTCTTACGAGCACGAGGTCCATTCCGAACTCCTCTACGATTTCTGCGCCTGCCTTGTACGTTGCGGAATCGGCCGTCCGGCGCACTGGAATCAATCGAATGGAAGTGGGAACCAGTTCGTGCAGCACGTCATCCGGGAAGCGATCACCGACGAGCGACTGGACCTGCTCGAGCGGAACCTCGAGTACCATCTGCAAGTCGCCGATGTCATCGAGCGCTACGGCTATGACCGCGGTCTCGAATCGAGTGAACTCGCGGTGATCATTAATTCCGGCAACTGCGGCTACCTCGAGATCGGAGAGGCACTTGAGGCCCTGGAGAAGGAAGAGGCTGGACTGGGTGCCGCGTTCTACTGGGAGCTTACAAGTTCACTCTATCGCGTCATGCGCGTCTACAACCACGACGACGCTCTGTTCCGCGAGGAACAGTTGCGCGAGTGGGCGGAACAGGAAGACGAGGAGGCCCGGGAGCAGTACGAGTTTCCGGAGGTCCAAAAGAGCTTGCCGGAGTGCATTCGCACGACGCTCCAGCATCGAGACGAACGGCTCAAGGGCCGCCGCCTGTTGCTGAAGCACCGGGACGGACGGTTCAAAGGATGGATCGCCAGATTGCGCCGAATACAGATGCTCTCCCGCCTCTATCCGAAGTCAGGACACGACCTGGGTGACGGGTACTACGACTCGACTCCCCTGCCTTCGCTGCTGGTTGTCTTCAAACAGCATGACGCGATCGCGGCTTGCTTCGATGAGGAGAGCCAACACATGCTCGAAAGCTCGCCGGAACCGACGCTGTCGCTCGTCTTCTCGCCGCACGATGACGCGGAGGTTCAAAGGACCAAGAAGATAGTCGAACGATTCATCCTCTTCAATTGCGAACTCTTCCAACTGGTTGAGGACATTCAAAACTGGGGGTCGAACCATGAACGTAGAGACGTCGATCGGGGAGAACTATCACTTCGAGCTGCATGACGCACTGCTCGTCTACCAAGGTCGCGGCACAAGCTTCGTCACCAGGCACGAGGTCACGCTTTCAAAGAGTGCGCCGCCCGTACTGGGACCCGCGCAGCCGCTGACGGTGAGCTTCATCGATGCCCTGGTCCGTTCGGTGGGCGGCGATGTGAAGACGGAGATCCTGCCGGAGAACATCCTCGCCAAAGGCGACCGCATGATCGCCTGGTGGACGCCGCAGCGGCGAAGGGCGATGTTCTACAAGAACTCCGAAGGCAAGGAAAAGCACCTCAACGGCAAGGTCTTCCCCCAGCCGCCGCTGGTGTGGCATGTCTGGGAAGGGAGCCTGCGGATTCGTGCCCTTACCCAGAACAAGCGCCCTACCGCCAACACAAAGCTCGCGGTCGCGCCGTTCTGGAATCTGTCGCACAACGGCTCGGTCTGCACTGGCTCCATGCGCCGGCCCGAGAGCGCATCGGTTGCCGCGATTGCGTCGTGGGAACAGGGATTCTACGAGTCCAACTTCACGCACTCGAACGTCGGCCGACTCACCCGGCACAAGGGCGGGTTCGACGGGCTGTGGAGCGCCCTCGCGGGCAAACGCGCGGCGTTCCCGAAAGAGTCGCTCATCGCACTGCCCGAGACACTCACCCAATTCATACAAGGAGGACGTTAGTTGCCATGCGCATCGAGCACACTCTTCCTGCTGGTTTTCTTGAGAACCGGCGAGTCCGCGTACTGGTCATCGGGGCGGGAGGCACAGGGAGCGCGGTTGCAATGGGTTTGCCTTATCTCGACCAGGCGATGCGGGCTTGGGGACGGAGCCACGGCATCGAGGTCGCAATGATGGATGCGGACGTAGTCTCGGAGAGTAACTGCGTCCGCCAGCCCTTCTCGCTCTCCGACATCGGCATCAACAAGGCCACCGTCCTGATCAATCGCATCAACTTGTTCTGGGGAACGCAATGGAAGGCCCTCCCTTTTCACCTCGACAAGCGTGCGCGGCTGAACGATCTTCACCCGGACATCGTGATCGGTTGCGTTGACAGCCGCGCGGCACGCGCCGCAATCGAGGAGGCGCTCAAAGGCTCGCTCAACAGGACGAGCTATTGGCTCGATCTCGGCAACAACGCCGCGAGCGGACAGTACATCCTTGGACAGCCCCTGAACAGCCGGAACCATCGGAAGGCGGAGCGCCTGCGCACCGTCAGCGAACTCTATCCCGAGATCTCCGATGTGAAAAAGGCGGAGGACCCGCTGCCAAGCTGTTCGGCCATCGAAGCGTTGGACCGGCAGGAGCCGTTCATCAACCAAACACTTGCGATGAGCGCTCTTGCGATGCTTTCGAGGCTTTTCCGGCACGGAAAGCTGAAACATCACGGAGCGTTTTTCAACGCGGTGACGGGACATATGTCAGCCCTGCCCATCGATCCGGATCTGTGGAAGCGTACGCGTCGCCGATCCTTGCAGTGTGCCCGCGCTGCAAGGGACCGGAAACCGACGAAGTAATCTAAGCGGCAGGCGTCGCCTTCGTAACGAAGATCCCAGAAAAGTTTGCGCGGTACGCGTAAAACACGATCAGCCAGAGAATGCCCCCACCCAGTCAGGGACTGTCCATTACGTGTTTATATAGGTGCAATGTTGATGCGGGTCGTCGCTCGACGGTCACCCGCCTCCTCTAAATCGAAGGACTGATTTAGATTTGCCAGATTCCAAAAATGAAAGCCAACAGCAGGCGTAACCTTATTAGATATGAGAGGAGAAATGGCAGAGTATGGCAACGCCGATTTGGAGCAGCAACGATTGGGATTGAGCCCATCCAACGGCCAGAAGATAGCTGCGATCGTTACATTTTCTGGCAGTATCGAACACTATCTGGAGCGGGCTCTGTGGAAACTTAGGAAGATCGATCCGCAAGGAATCAGGCCCGATACCGACGCAAAAACGATCTCCGACTTGATTGCTATGTTCGAAAACTTCGCGGCGACCTTACCCACCGGAGATGAGCGCCTATTACTTGAGGGATGGTGTGCGGCTGCGCGCTCGGGGTTCGTTATCAGGCACAATATCGTGCATGGTCTTCCGGTAAGACTGGGCGACAAGCTTGGGTACATGCGGAATCCAAGATGGCATGGAGAGATCCGAAAGCGCGAGTTTGGCGACTTGTGGGCGGAGGAAGGTACGCTTGATCTCGTCCGAGAAGCGATGGCGGTACTGTTGCGCATCATTCATCAGCTCGCCGGAGACGACGTTTCTCTGAAAGATATTGCTAGCCCTCTGGCTCTGAAGGCCCTTGTGATGGCGCGTTCAGTGCTGGGCGAATTTGCCAGTCAGAATTACAATCCAACCTACGAGAAATACTGAGCAAGATTGAGAATCTATTTGGTGTCGCGCGCAAACGACCGGCGGGCAGTTCGCAACTCAACTCTGAACCCTGGGAGAGCATTTAGTCGGTTATAGTTCTCCCAGGACCAGATTCCTACTCCCCTTCGATCAAGCACGTCACGAGTCGTCAGACTTGCGGCACAACAGAGGACGAACTCATGACTGAGCGCACGATTGAGGACATCGCTGAGGCGTTGGGGCCGCACGGTGCGGCGTCCCGGCGCTGTAGCGTACTTGTCGGGGCTGGTTGTTCCATCAGCGCAGGTATCCCATCTGCATTAGAGATAGTTCGCCACATTAAAGCCAAATTCCCAGCCGCGTATGCGCGCGCGGCGTCCCATGATTATCCAGATTGTATGGCAGCTCTCGAGCGAGGTGTCAGGCGAGACCTAATCGGAGGTTATATTGATAAGGCCAAGATAAATTGGGCACATATCGCGCTCGCACAATTGATAGCCGGAGGTTATGTCGACCGCGCCCTGACTACCTCTTCAATCCGGACCAGGTCAGTGAAAAGGCGATCTTTCACTTGCACGGTCAGCGGGACGGTTTCGCCCTGCTAAATACGCGGTCCGAGGTGACCAAACATCGGAATCATATGAAGCCTGTCTTTGATGATGCGCACAAAGGGAGAGTCTGGATCGTCGTTGGCTACAGCGGCGAGAACGATCCGGTATTTGATTTGCTCGCTAGAGTCAAAACTTTCGAATATGGTCTGTACTGGATAGGTCATGGTCTTAAGCCGTCAAAACACGTCGCCGACAAGCTATTGGGGAGGGAGTGCGGCGCTCATTTCATAGGTGGCTGGGATGCGGACGACTTTTTTGTGACACTGGCTCAAAGGCTCCAGTGCTTTCCACCACGTTTCGTCACTCAGCCTTTTTCGCACCTGAAATCGATGTTCTCAATGTTAACTGATTACAGTGCCCCTCGGAACGTCGTTGAGGATGCGCCCGATTTCAGACAAAGCCGATTCGACGTAGCCTCTGTCGTTCGGCCTCAGCTTGACAACCTAATTCAGACCCGAGAGCAGTCTCTATCTGCGGAATATTATTTCCTCGCCGGCGAATACGAGCGGGTTGTCACTTTGTTTGAAAAGAAGAATGTCAAAAGGCTTTCGCCGAGGGACGCTGACACTTACGGATGGTCTCTCCTGATGTTGGGCGACAAACTGCACTCCGCTGCGAAAGCCGGTGATAACAAGGCGAAATATCGTTCGGCGATGAAGCGGTTTGAAGTCGCGGCGAAGGTCTCAACAACGGCAGCAGACGCTCTCTTCAATTGGGGCAACGTTTTGTTCGACTTGTCCCTAGCCGCAAGAGACGGCGCTCCCGAAGTAATGACCAGGTCAGCGGAGCAGTTGTTGCGCAGAGCCGTTGCCAAATACCGTGACGCTATTGCGAAAGACCCTTCTTTTGCAGACGCCCATAATAATTTGGCCAATGCGCTAACGGACTTGGCGCGCGCGGAATTTCCGCGCCAAGACGATGGCATGTTGCGGGAAGCGTTTGGCCATTATGAGAAGGCTCTACAAGGAGCACAGACGCCTGACGTGGTTCATTGCAATTACGCGAAAGCCATCGCTAGGATTACCGGCGACCTGAGCTTATACAAAAAGTCGTCAACCCATTTCAAAAGTGCGGCGCATTTCAATCCAAATTATTACAGTGTGTTTTTGAGCTGGGGGCACGCACTTTCGGACTTGGCCCGGAAAACGGGCGCAGCGAGAGACTACGCGGCAGCTTCTGACAAATACCGGCGTGCTTCCGAACTTGACCCAAAGGGCACAGCTGCTCATCATAGTTGGCACTATGCGCTGTTGGAACTGGTCGAAAAGGCAAAGGGATCCAAGAAGGAAGCATTGATTGAACAGGCTAAATTGGTGTCTCGTGAGCAGCAACGGAGACGGCGGCAGCAAATGAGGAATCAGACTACATTATGAGGCGGTGTGCCGCCCTGTTGCCGGATTTAATGAGCATTGCCTCCTCTGCGTTATTGTGGACCTTAGCAGAGGCACTCCCATGAAATCTGCAATCGATCCCGCTCTCGCTATCGAAGCCAAAGCAATCACTGCGCTCGCCTTTCGCAACGGCCCCATCGAAGACCTCCATGCGGGCAAGCCCTGCGAGGTATGCGGCGGACGTCCCGAGGTCTCCCATGTCTCGGATGAAGAGATGAAACGGATCATGAAGGCCGCCGTCAATGCGATGTATCGCCTGCTCTGGCAGCGCGATCACGATCCCGAAGCCTACCTGAAGTCGCTCACTCTGGGAGAGCGGTACACCCTGAAGTGGGACGATCCCGAAATCGAGACGCCGCGCCCGCGGTAAGAGCCCAACCCCAACAACCAATTCAACAAAGGAGCCTCCATGTTCAAGGAGCTTGCACCCGTCCTGCGTCATCGCGCCGTCCTGATGACCATAACCTCCACCGAGGATGATCAGATCCGTGTGAACATCGTCCCCAAGAAATTGAAGGACGATGAGAACAAGGCGCTCACGACCCCTCTCACAGTGACCGGAACGGCAGAGGAACTCGACTCCGAACTCGGACAGACGCTGGTCGACTTCGTCGGTTCTCATCTTCAACTGAAGAACACGCTGGTGCAGGCGAAGGCGGATATGGATGCGGCCGCGAAGACAGCCCAGGCCGAGGCTCGCGCAAAGACGAAGACACCGGGAAAGAAAGAGACGACCGGGACGACCGCTGCCGCGAAGCCATCGCAACAGCCGGTCAAGCCTGCGGAGCCGGTTCAGCCGCCTCGTCTGAAGACAGCAAGTCTGTTCGATATGCCGGCTTACCCTTCGCAAGAAGCGGCCGAACAGCCGGAGCGCAGGGACGAGGACGATATCCTCGCAGAGATCAAGGATGACGGCGCTGAGGAAGACGAGGAACAGGAAGACGTCGCCGACGCGGCCTAGGAGCCATAGTCCGCTCAACGTAGCTGCCGCATCCATGGATGGAGGTGAGAGCTTGCTCTCACCTCCACTGAACTACTTCGCGGCTTCGGTCTTCGCCACGGCTCTCGCCTTCGCCGCGTCAGACATCTTCTTTCTGGTCGCAGCGGAGATTACTCTCTTCTTCGAAGCACCTGCTGCCTTCACCGCACCAGACTTTTTAGCTGCAGTCGATTTCTTCGCTGGAACGGCGTTTTTGGCCGCTGTCTTGGCAGAACGCACATACCTTCGTTTCTGCGGTGCAACCGGCTGACTAACGGCTGGCTGACTTACTCCCCCAGACCCCTGCAACAGCGAGTCACGGATCTTTGTAAGACGTTCGATCTCTTTATTCAACTCAGATACTGCTCCGGTTATGCTCATCCTTCCTCCAGTAGACCAAGCCTAACACCTTCAACGTTGCGCGATGACTCGCGCCATGGCGAACGATCTCACTCTGCGGCCTGCCGTGGAAGGTATCCCCACAACACCAGAAAGGACTACGCCAACATGGCTACCGCCGTTGCGCCTGCGCCTCCAACCAAAACTTCCGCCGACATCGAACTGATGGAGTTCGTCGTCGATCGCAACCAACTCCTCAACGAGGTCGCCGTTGCCGCGCGAGTCTCGGACACGAAAAGCACACAACCGCTTCTCACACACCTTCTGCTGCGCGCACGAGGAGGTGGCATTCTCTCGATCACCGGCACCGACCTGCAGCGGACGGTCACGACCGAATGCCCCGCCGCAATCAAGACTCTCGGCGAGGCCGCTGTACCCGCCCAGAAGCTGCTGAGCTATCTCAAGGTCCTGCCCGAAGGCAGAGTCGCTATGAAGCTGCTACCCAATCAGCACATCCAGATCACCGCCGGGCATTCGAAGACGAAGATGCCGGGCCTTGCGCCGAACTCGTTTCCGGCCAGCCCCGCGGCAGGAGCGGCAACGGTCCGGTTGAGTTCTCGCGGACTGAAGACCCTGATCCGGGAGAGCCTCTTCGCGGTAGCGAGTTCCGGCGATCGCTATCTGTTCAACGCTGCCCTGCTGCTGCTTCGCGCGGATCGGATGGGCATGGTCGCAACCGACGGCCACAGGCTGTCTCTCGTCGAGGTCCAGGAAGACGGCCTGGTGATCGACGGGTATCAGAAGGTCCTGCTGCCGGGGGAGTACATGGGGGATCTGCTCTCGCTCTTCGGATCCAGCAAGGATGAGTCCGTCGAATTCAGCGAAACCGACAACACGATCTTCTTTCAGATCGGCCACCGCACACTCAGTGTGAGGAAGCTTGTCGGGCAGTTCCCGAACTACGACGCGATCATTCCGCGCGAGGCGATGGACTCGATCGTGCTTGGTACCGCTGATTTCATGGGCTCTTTGCAACGAGTGCTTCAGTTCAGCGATGAGAAGTCGGCGGGCGTCCGCTTGCATATCGACAAGAACGCGCTGACCGTCAGCGCCTCGGCGCCGGGTAGCGGCGAGTCTCAGGAGGCTCTCGAAACGAGTTATACCGGCGATGCGCTGACCATCGGGTTCAACGGGCACTACATTGCCGAGTTCCTCAAGGCGATTGGAAGCGAAGGCGCGGTGCGGGTTTCCCTGAAGAATGGGTCCTCTGCGGTCGTGATCACGCCAGAATCCTTCAATCCCGAGTACCAACAGAAGTATGTCGTTATGCCGATGCGTGTCTGAAACAGTCTTCATCAAGCCGGATGATGTGCAACGATCCTCGTTTGGCAGGTCTGGCCGAACGGGGCTCTATCCTTTGCCAGGCGGGACAAGCGCACCCCACAATCTGACGGCTCTCCTTTTCGAAGATTGCAGTGCCTTGTAGTCGATAAGGCTATGGTCTGATACTGTCCGACCCGGCAAGTCAATCTCGATGACTCTGCCCTGCCCCGACAGTCTTGGCAAAGCCGTCGCTAGGGGATACTCCAGAGAGATACAGGCTTCGAGCCAGCCGAAGAGACTTACAACGAGTATGCTCGGCGCGCCGTACATCACCCCGATCGTATGTCTCTGCGTTGTCCGGAAGTTTGCAAGCAGAGCATCCAGGGGCTGAGTCTCGGGCCATATGGCCACGCCGGGCAATTCAACTTCCCCGAGGGTCGGAGCCTCCATCGTTCTTCTCAGAGCGTCGGCACGCGCGGAACGAGAGAATGGCTCGCCGAAGAAATAATGACCCGATGCGAGCGCTACCTTCGAAAAGAAGCGCCACGTCCAGAGGTGGTTGAAATCAATCTTGCGGAGAACGCTAGGATTGACGAACTCCTCCGTTCCCTCGGTGAGCATCTGATCGAGATTGTCGAGCGTGACGATCTCGCCTCGATCGTTCTTTACCCATTTGCCGAGTGCAGCCTGGTCCTTGATCTTCCCTTCGAGTGCCTTCCGAATTGCTTCCGGGCTCCCCTTGAACTCCCATCGTTGTTGTCCATCTTCGGTGGGAGTTTTCGTGATCGTACGGCTTATGATCTTCATCTCTTTGCCATTAGGGCCGACAACAAACCTCAGGTCGACCTCGTTTCCGTCAACGTAGCCGGTGCCGCTCAGATTGAGCGTGGGCTTGGTCCCGTCCGTTCCTTCAAGGCCGAGAAAGAACCTCTCGGATCGAACTGTGTCGTACTCGATCATGGGCCGGTCGACCTGCCCGCCAAGGCGATTGTTCGAGAACTCGCACACCGGAATCGTAAAGCCGTCCGCTCCTCCCATCGCATATGGGATGATGTGTTCGTCGGAGAAGGGCGTTGTTTCGTCGTGGTCGACACAACAGTAGGGGCAAAACATCGTTAGCTTTACGGTATCAATGATCGAACATTGTTCGAAGCAGCTTCGAAGAAAGATCGGTGGCGGCTTCGGTTGGTCTCGATGACGGGGTTCGGTCGGGTCCGATGTGTGGGCGAATGGGCGGGCGCTAAGTTATTGAATCTAAAAAAGGATGCGGATGTTGCGGCCCGTGAGGCAGCAGTCCATGGGCTTCAGAGGAATGCTCTCGAAACCTTAGGGTTCGTCCGTATAATCAAAGAGTTATGCTCACTCGGGTTTACATCGACAATTTCCGAAGCTTCCTGAACTTCGAGTTTCGTCCGGAAGCGAAGCTGCTGCTGCTCGGCTCGAACGGCAGCGGCAAGTCGTCCCTGCTCGAGACGATCCGTTACCTGAAGAGCTTCGTCAAGGGCGACTCGAACAGGTTTACCCAATCGACTCGTACCCGATGGCTGGATCGTCCCCTCCAGGTGATCGAGGTGGAAGCAGAACTTGACGGGAAGAAGTTTGAGTACCGTGTCGAGATCGGATTTGCCGCAGTCACCAAGGAACAGTCAGTCAATCTGGAACGTCTGAGCGTCAATGGAACACCCGTATTTGAACTTGCAGACGGAAAGATCCATTTCTTCCCGAATGATAGTGGGTCTGTGGCCGTGCCGTTGCAAACGAACCGATCGGCATTGCATCTTTCTTCGCTCAGCAATTCCGATGTAAGGCGTTTTGTAAGCTGGCTCGACCATGTCCATTGCTTCGATATCGATGCCTATCCCGGAGAAATGGAGGAGGCCGCGGACAACGAGGAATCTGAAGCCGACTTCGAGCTCAACAATCTGGCTGGGTGGTATCGGTATCTGGTCCAGACCTACCCGGACGAGAACGTCAAATTCCTGGATTCGCTTCGGCGCTCGCTGGACGGCTTCCAGGCGTTGAAGTTCTCCTCGGAAGAAGACGGCGTGAGAAAGCTTCGCGCTGAATTCATCTCGCCGACCAAGAAGCGAGTCAGCTACTCCATATCGGAGCTCTCTGAGGGTCAGAGATACCTGATCGCCCTCTACATGATCCTGCACTTTCTGATTATGCGGGGCGACACAGTCTTTGTGGATGAGCCGGACAACTTCATCGCGCTCCGCGAGATTCAACCCTGGCTGCTCGCTGCCGAAGAGGCTATCGAAGAACACAACGGCCAGTTGGTTCTTATCTCGCACCATCCAGAGACGCTGAATCAGTGGGCGAAGGCCTACGGTCTGCGATTCTTTCGGGAGGAGAACGGTCATGTTCGCACGGAGAAGTTCAGAACTGATAACAGCAACCTCCAGCCGTCCGAAATGATCGCACGAGGATGGGAGTAGATGGCGAAACCGTCCCAGGTGATCATCCTTGTCGAAGACAATCGTCACCAGCAACTCATTCTCAGATACCTTCGGCGGGTCGGACTGGAGTTACACGCGATGCGCTTCGTCCCGTCGCCGTCCGGCGCCGGAAGCGGTGAGCAATGGGTGCGTGAGCAGTTTGCTCAGGAAGTTGCTGCCTATCGAAGCCGGCGGGCGCACGCGGAGACGAAGCTCATTGTCGTCGTCGACGCGGACACGCACAGCCTCCAGGAACGCCTGGCACAACTGGACCGCACGTTGCAGGATGCCGGCGTTCCGGCTTTAGACGCCAACACGGACCAGATCGCCCGGCTGATCCCGAAACGCAACGTCGAGACTTGGATTCTTTGTCTCAACCAAGTGCAAGTACAGGAACAAACCGACTACAAGCGAACCAACCAAGCCTGGCCCGCTTTGATTCGTACAGCCGCTGTCACTCTGTTCGATTGGACACGGCCGAATGCCCTCGTCCCAGCAAGCTGCGTCAACTCTCTTCAGCACGGGATTCGCGAACTGAGCCGGCTCGACTTTTGAGCTTCCTAGAGGGCTCTGCCTCGGCTCTGACCTAGTCTTCAGGCACCCAATCCTTCGGCAACCCCAGGACCTGCTCCATCGAAGCTCCCGGCCGTGGAACAATCAGATCTCTCTATCGGTCGACCTCGTAGTAAGCAACTGGCAATGTCCCCTGCGGCAAAGGCATTGCAGCATCGGGATTGTGGACCATGATCGGCTCGACGCTTGAAAACTTCCATGGGTCGAGCTTCGACCAGGCCATCACCACGCTGATGCTGGTGTGCCTCGGTCCAGAAGGCGAGATCCAAACCCCATTTGGAACCCGGTCTGGATAATGCTGCCCCTGCGCGTTCACGGAGATTGCTTCCGATCCAAGCAGCCCATTCATGACATCGATCCTGTCGAGCCGAGCTTCGTCGATTACCTGTGCCGCAACCACTAAAGGTAAAGGCGGCTTTCCATATCTGTCCTTTCTTCGAACGGCGTCCCGAAGCGCTTCGTCCAGGCTTAGCTGCCTCGCTCGGAGCGGCATCGTGATTCCAATCGGATGCACCGAGAGATCTCCCCTCGCACTGTCGCCTTTCGGCATGGGCTCAAAGACGATTCGCCATCCATCGTGCTTCCACTCGTGCTGAGGGATGTCTTCAAACCGCTCTTCTGAATAGATTTGCACGATCTCCTGTCTGTCCAGCGTGGCGAGCCACCGGCTCAACTCGGCTCGCAACTTTGCGCCAGCGGGCTGTGTTGCGGGAGCCCCATCCAGTCTCATGCTGAGATAGAAGTCTGGCGAATGCAGCTTATTCAGCGTGTCGTAGACCTGATTCATGCGATTGATCTCCGCCTCCTCGCTCGACGAATTGCTGACCGCAATCGCCTCCAGGTAGAAGAGTTCCTTCCCCTCCCTGCTCACCCGAAAGTCGGGATGCGTCGTGGCGCCAGGAACATCGGGATGAAAACCGACCTGAAACCCACACCGTAGAAGGAAATGATGCAGAAAGAGTTCGAACACGGCTGACCGGTGGTGTCTCTCGATCGGCGACCGAAAACGTTTCTGCAGATCAAGCTGCTCGTCTCCGGGAATCTCCGCAAACCAGTCTTCGAGTAATTCGCGAATCGCGACCCTGCCGGGCCGCTCGCTGTCGCGGTCGTAGGCATATATCGAATCTCCGTACCGTCTTGTCCGTTGCCCTATCGGCGACGTAGATCGTTCGAAAAGCTGCATGTCCTCGCGACTCCTCTTCCTCTCCAAACGACCAGCGACGGACAAAGGTCCAGGGATGGATTATAGGTCTCCGCCCCAGTCACGAAAGAAGTCACGAAAGAAGGCTCAAAGAGCCCCAGCAGGAATCGACAAGGAGCGCGTTAATGGAACTTTGCTCGTATTGCGGTCGCTGGGCCAGCCTCGACGTGGCCGAGGTCTTCCTGGACACTCGGGAGCTCGTACTCGACGCGTGTTGCGAAGACAATCTTTCCGGCTGGATCGACTCGATCGATTTGTTCCCAAGGCGGGAGCGTGCCCGATGGATGTTCGAGAAGACCGGTCTCATCGTGAAGGACATACTCGTTGCGAACGACACGCTGTACTGGACCCTCGATTACGGCCTCGAACTTCGGCCCGTGTCCTTTGCGGAGGCGAAGGAATTCATTCGGACCCACCACCGGCATTGCGACCCGCCGGTGGGGTGGAATACGGTGCGGCGCTGTTCAATGGCAGCGAACTGGTCGGAGTTGTCACCGCAGGCCGGCCGGTATCGCGCGTACTCGCAGCGAAGCGATGCATCGAGGTCACCCGGGTATGCGTGAAGGACCTCCGTCCCCACGCCCTGGTCGCGAACGCGTGTTCCATGCTCTACGGATACGCATGCCGCGAGGCATTCGAACGCGGGTATCACCGGGTGGTCTCCTACACCATGCGCCATGAATCCGGCGCGTCTTTGCGCGCTGCCGGCTTTTACCCCGTAGCGAAATCACGGGGCGGAACATGGAGCCGCCGCGGCCGGCCCCGCAAGGCCCGAAAGGCCTCAGGCCCCAAGGTTCGCTGGGAGCGCTGGAAATCCGCGGAGCTTCCGATTCAGTTCCGCATCGCGTTTGCCTCAAACCCGATGCTCCAGCTGGCAGCCTAAAACCGCCGCCGGTGCGCGCGTCTCGGAACACCGCTCTTCCCCCCCACTCAACCCTCTACCCTCGCGGAGCTTCTATGCAAACGCTTGCGCCTGCGCTCGACGTGTCCACGGCGCCCGACATCAATCTCTTCGTGCTCCAGACGGGGCGGCTGCCGAAGTTGGGCGATCCCGTTCCACCCTGGAGATATCGCGGCTGGCTGTTGTACATGGTGCAGCTTGCCGACTCCCACCCCTCTCTTCCCGGTCGCTGGGCTCATCATCTCCGTACGCTTGAAGCCGGGCAGCTCCTTCCAGAACCAATACCCCGGATCGAGTTTGTTCTGGCAAACCTCGATCCAGGGCGCAAGATGCTCGAACAGAGCCTGAAGCTGATCCACCTGCAGGATTACTCCTGGAGTTCGTTCCATCGGCTCATCGATTGGCTGGCCTGGGGCCTGGCGGTCTCCAGTGAGATGCCTCCTCTCAAGGAAGACACCCACGAAGCGCTCTATCGCACGTTCAACCTTGAGCCGCTTCTGCTGAATCCGCACGACTACCTCGGATGGATGCTCGCCGAACGCCACAGCAATGGCTGGAATCCAAACGCCTTCTTTCCAACTCCTCATCCAGTCGTTGAATTGATGGTGCAGATGACTCTCGCCGGACAGGAGCAGGAGAAGGCTCGCGATCCCAGGCTCAACACCGTACTTGATCCCTGTGTCGGCACGGGCCGCATGCTTCTTCATGCAAGTAACTACTCCTACTGCCTGTACGGGTGCGACATCGACCCGCTGGTAGCGATGATCACCCGCATCAATGGCGCCCTCTATGCGCCGTGGCTCGCATTTCCTTTTCCCAAGGAGATTCTCGGTGTCGCTGTCCCACCGCCGCCCCCGGCGCCGCTCCCCGTGCCCGAGGAATACAAGCCGTCCGGCGGGGAGACGTTGTTCCGTTGCGATGACCACGGGCAAGGGCTTCTCTTCTGAGCCGCAGCCTCAATTCCAAACCAGCTACCTAGGAGGCTTCTATGGGAGTCACTCGCATTCGCCAGGCAATGAACGCCGGGAAACGCTGGGCTGAGACACAACTGAAGAACGGGATCGAGATTACGCCGTCCTCTGCCGACCAGGCAGCTCACGAGAAGTACTCGCATTTCGGATTCCAGCACCTCTTCCTGACTTCGGCACTCGAAGTCCTGCTCGAGACACAGGCGCAGATCACATCGGAAGCCCAAGGCGGGCCGCACTAGAACGCCTGCGACGGCCGCTCTTCACCACCTCTTTCCATCGACACTCCACTGTGTATTCCGAGGTTCACTCATGTCCAGCATCCGGGCTCAAATCAGTCCAACCATCCTCTCGAAGGCCGACCGCCTCTTCCGTAACGACGATGCGGGCGTCTTCGTCGAACTCCTGCAGAACGCCCGAAGAGCGGGCGCCAACCTCGTCGATATCCATATTGCGGATCTTTCCGGCGAAGCAGTCGGATCCACAGTCACAGTTCGCGACAACGGCCGCGGAATCGACGACTTCCAAAAGCTGCTCACACTGGGCGACTCCGATTGGAGCGCAGAAGTGTGCCAAACCGAAGACCCTGCCGGCATGGGCTTTTTCTCGCTCTGCCACTCTGAAGTTGAAGTGTGGAGCGGGAACCAGCGGGCTGTCCTTTCGCGGGAAGCCTTCCTCGGAACCGCGGAGGCTCAGGTTCAGACGGTCAAGGAGCGCATGCCAGGCACCCGCATCGTCTTCACGCGCGGATCAAGTCCAGGGACGTTGCTCCATGCAGCGAAAGAGGTCAGCGAGTTTTACCCCCTCCAAGTCTTCGTCAATGGTGAAGAGGTGGCCCCACACGACTTCCTCGAAGGGTCGCTCTACCGGGAGACCATCGATGGTATCGAAGTCGGCTTCGGCACTTCTTACCGATGGAGGTTCGGCTACAGAGACAACAACTGGAACTTCCACGGCTCTCTCATCCGAGAGTCCTTTGAAGGCATCTCAGGCGTCCTCCGGCTCGACCAGTTCCATAAATGGCAAAATGAGACCCTGCAGGCGCGCTTCAATGTCGTCGAAGTCGGACGCGTGAAACTTCAGTTGCCTGATCGCCGCGCAATCGTTCAGGACCAGAAGCTGCGGGTGTTCGAAACCAAGGTTCGTGCCGCTGCCTACCGCTTCTTCGCGACCCAGGAGCACCACGCGCTGCCCTTCGCCCGCTGGAAGGAGGCTCAGTCACTCGGCGTAGCGCTACGGGAAGCGAGCCCGTTGCTGAAGACCTGGCACGCGTCACCCTTGGATGACGGGATCGATCCGTTCTTCGGCTGTGTCGAAGAGCGTCTACCGCCATCCTTCGATGACGTACTCCTTGTCGCCCGTGATATCCCCAACCAGCACACGCTCGAAGCTGCTCTTCAGCCCCTGTCACATTTCGATCTAAAGCTCTATCAGGCAGCCGAGCAGTACGTGGGCTACTCCTGGTATGACGCATTGCCAACACTCAGTGACACGGCCGTCACGGTCGATGGTATCCCCTACGAGACCTGGATCGAGGGATCGCTTCCGCGCCCCGAGAAGATCCTGATCACCCCCACGATCAAGCAGTCCAGTCTGGCAGATACGAGGATCGGCCTGAACGCACTCATCCATCTTGTTGACGGCGATGATCTCGACTATGGAGACGAGGCACCTAAGTTTGTTGCCATCCGTAACAGCCCCTGGGACAACGACGACCTCAATGGTCCGTTCGACATCAGCCAATTCCTGTTCGACGCGACGTTTCGGTCCTCGGATGGCATCGAGGCCGACAGCTGGGACACCCAGAAGGACTACTACGAAGCGCACATCCAGCGCGAAGTGGATGAGTACTTCCGCGGACCCAAGACTGCCCTGATGGGAATCCTGCGAGAGAGCCTCTCCTGGGAGGCTCGCCGGTACGCGGGTCAAGCCGGCGTCGACGAGATCCGGTTCAAGCGCCCCGGCGAGGGTGAAAGCGGCTGGAAGATTGAACTCGTTCTAGTTGACGACCAACCGGCCACGGCGAACCCAAACTAGTCGTTCGCGCGACACACGCTCCGGCGCATCCCGCAGTAGAGGTCCACGTTGTCCCCGACCTCTTCTGCGCTTCCCTCTCTCCATCTGCAAACCCAGTAAGCCAACCCCACATGACGCGGAGGGACCACGCTGTTCGACCTCTCGCAGTATCGCAAGCCTCTCCCGCCGGACGTCCAGGTCTTTGCATCCGGAGCAAACCAGGAGTCAGAGATACGAGAATTTGCGCGTCTCGGCATTCCGGTCGGCGTGTCCGTCAATCACCTCAACGATGCCGCCGTGTCGGCCCTCATCGAGCTGGGCCAGCCCGTGATGATCGACAGCGGAGCCTTCAGCGAGGTGCTGTTCACAGAGGATCGTCCACGAACGATAGCGCCGATCGACGAGACGGAGTGGAGCCGAAGGCTCGGCGTTTCCATTCGGCTGGCCTCAGCTCTGGGCAACCTTGCCGTCGTGGTCGCCCCGGACAGGCGAGACGGTACGAAGGACACTTCGCGGCACTCAAGATTACCGAATATCCCATGTTTCTAGGTGGCAGCGTCCAAGACTTCGTAATGTGGTTCTGGAAGATGACGCAAGCGAAGGTTGCGGGGGGAGTCGTTGGCCGCAAGCTATTCCCTTCTTCTGATGGAGGGGATGTGGGAGATAAGCGCGAGTGTGAGAGATTCTGTGCGGACCTTCGGCGACAGTATCCTAACCTCCAAATCGATGTCGAGGAGCGCTGGCGGGAAGCGAGGGCCGCTGTCGAAGGGCAGATTGAGACGAACCCTCTCATCCTCGAGATTATTCAGCAAAAAGCCGTCGAATTGAGAGAGGCCTTTGGCTTCTAGACACCACTACTTTCCGGTTTTCTCTGGGCGAACAAGAGGCGAACGTGGCACAATATCTCTGTGGTCCTCCAGACCGAGTTATGAAGTCATCTATCGATCGCGGGCGGCATCCAACACTCGACGACCTCCTCCCCCAAGGGACCGAGATTCTGTGTCAGCAGGCCAAACTCCTGTTGCGCAGTTTCGCAGAATCGCGACCCGCCGACTTTTCCTTTCTTCAGGCGGATGATCTCCGAAGTGCTCGGAACGCGGCCTTCGCAGGAATTCCCGAATGGGATACCTTTCAAGAACACTACGCGTCGTGCAGCGCTGTCATGCCTGATGCGCTCGACAATGGCGATGCCCCAATCACACCGGAGGCCACAAGGCTCCGCAAGATTGTGCATGTCGACATGGATGCTTTCTACGCGTCGGTCGAGCAGCGCGACGACCCCTCGCTAAGAGGCAAGCCTGTCGTCGTAGCGTGGAAGGGCAAACGTTCGGTCGTATGCGCTGCCTCCTACGAAGCGCGCCGTTATGGGGTACGGTCAGCCATTCCCGCCATCCAGGCAGAACGCCTCTGCCCTGAAGCGATCTTCCTTCCGCCCGACTTCCCGCGATATAAGGCCGTCTCCCAGGCCGTGCGGGAGATATTCCAGCGCCATACGGACCTTATCGAGCCTTTGTCACTCGACGAGGCGTACCTCGACGTGACGACGAACAAGTTGGGCCTGCCGACTGCGACCCTTGTAGCCAAGACGATCCGGCAGCAAATTCGGGAAGAGTTGAACCTGACAGCATCGGCGGGCGTTGCGCCCAACAAGTTTCTGGCCAAAATCGCATCGGACTGGAAGAAGCCTGATGGTCTCTTCGTCATCCAACCGCATGAAGTGCAGAGCTTCCTTGTCCCGCTCCCTGTCGGACGGATCCCCGGGGTGGGCAAGGTGACCGAAACCCGCATGGAGACGATCGGGATCAAGACTGTCGGCGACATCTATCGAATGGACGCCAAGACACTCGAAGAGCACTTCGGACGATGGGGTATGCGGCTGTATGAGCTGGCCCGGGGCGTCGACCATAATCCCGTCGTGCCGAACCGAATACGCAAGCAAATCTCCGCCGAGGATACCTTTCAGGAGGACTTGCCCCTGGCGGAGTGCGAGCCGCACATTCGCAAGCTCGCAGAGAAGGTCTGGGGGGCATCCCGCGAGAATGCTCGCCGCGCAAAGACGGTCGTCTTGAAGCTCAAGACCAAAGAATTCAACTCGCTCACGCGGAGTCTGACCTCGCCGGCTCCACCCTCCTCATGTGATGAGTTCATCAGCATCGCTCTCGCACTCAGCGCGCGAGTCGCGCTAGGACCCAGGCAGCTCTTTCGTCTTGTCGGCGTGGGACTGAGTAACTTTCTGATCGATCAGGAGAACCCATCCTCTCTCTTCGACGAGTAGCACTGGCCGTCTCCCGATCAGTTTGTTTAGCCAAGATGATCGAGTGGCAATGGTGCGTGTGCCTTGATGGTTTGAGTTGCGAAGTTGCTGCGAATTCCGGACGTCCACATGGCCCGAAAGGACAATGCAATGCACCATTCAGCGCTAACCGTGCTTCATATCGCCGCGGATGCCATCCGTCAGTTTGACGGCGTCATTGAGGCGACGGCAGAGAACGATCACAAGTCCGGTGAGATCATCTTCACGACAACGACCGGAGAAACTTACTGCCTGACGCTCACGCGCGTGGACGATACACAGCTCTGACCTTCAACCTCCATCGCGATCTCCTCTCGATCGCATGGTCCGTTTAGAACGCCTACCGGTTCGACCCAAAACCACCGTAATCCGAAAGGTTCAACTATGCGCACTATCCTGTCTTATGGGATGGGTGTGGAGTCGTCAGCCATGCTGGTTCGCTGGCTGGAGGACCCGGCGGTAAGACCGTGCCCTCTTGAAGAACTCGTCTTGATCACCTCGCAAACCGGTGACGAATACAAAGACACGCAGAGGGATGTCGAAACCCATATCCTCCCTTTACTCCGAAAGCATCGTATCCGCTACGTGCAGGTTGCGCGGCGCGGCCATCTCGAGGCTGACGGCATCACTGTCCTCTCGGACAGCCGCCAACCCGACCTGCTCTTTGTCGAGGGAGCATACAAGCTCTCCGACGAATTGCGCCTTGCAGGTACTGTGCCCCAATACGGCGGCGAGCACACGTGCAGCCTGAAGTTCAAGGCATGGGTGATCGAGCAGTGGCTCACGCAGCACCTCAATCATCATCCTGCCCGGCATGCCTTTGGCTACAACGCCGACGAGACGGCGCGCGTTGCCAAGAGTGATGCCGCTTCGCTTAGACGCATCGCCTTCGGCTTCAACGCCGAGGAACGTGGACGAATCGAGAAGGCCTTGTCCTACGACACCGCCCTACGCCAGAGCTTCTATCCGCTCGTGGAATGGGGTTGGACCCGTCAAGACTGTATCGACTACCTACGCTCGAAGCTCGGTGTCACATGGCGGAAGAGCGCCTGCGTTCAGTGTCCCTTCAATGCCCTGAAGGACGACGCACTGGCGAGGAACCGAGAGCATCCGGAGCAGGTTGCGGAAGCCATGATGCTCGAGCACCTGAGCCTCTCTTTGAACCCTCGCGGTACGCTCTATCGGAATCAATCTCTCATCGAGATCACCGACACAAGCGGCAACGAACTCGCCAGCACCAACTACCGGCGCCAGCTTGACCAGGCAGAATGGGCGATCTACCGGGTACGCCGAATCTATCAGGCAGGCAAGGACAAGAGCGGCAGGGTCGACCTGAACAAGAAAGGGATCGCGTACCGTGCCGTCGAGCAGCAGACTTCCGGACTTCGGAGGGCAACGGCTGTCGGCGCTCTTCGAGATCTGGCAACAAATCAGGACACGATCGTCGAACAACGCGGGATTACCTATGTCTATCGCCTACGCTGCGAGGCCACGTACCCCACGAGGGAGGAATTCCTTGTAGCGTTACCGGCAGTCGTTGCGACGAAGGCCCGCTATGGGCTCGATTGGTTTGAAGAGAAATGGTCTAGCGCCCAGGGATCCCTCTTTCCTATGGACCAGGCAGCCTGAAGAGGACAGGAAAAGCGTGTCAGAGGATGCGACATTCTGCGCTTCGAGCTGCACACCTCTCTTGATCCCGCGCGTCGCACAACACCGAACTGAACGCCTTTGTGTCCGTGCCCAATCGGATCGGCAAGGTACTTTGTTGCGATAACAACAAGCCGATTCGATCATCCCATCCCACGAGGTTCCACTATGTCAGGCTCCCCTGTGCCTTTCGGGCATGGCTACGCGGAGATACCGCTTGGCCGTTCCCAAGGAAAACCGATCAAGTCTATTCATGTTTATCAGCTTGAAGAGGCCCTCAACGTCGATCTTGAATTCGAAGACAAATCGATGCTCGAGATGATCTTTCGGATCGGGGTCCGCGCATCTGTGAAATTGCTCGACAACAGAGACGGCGACTACCACGTCCGCCAGAGGATCAAGCCCAAGCTCCAATCCACTCGGCGCAAGTAGAGAGAGGTTTTCCTCCTCTTACCCGGTCGCAGACTTTTCTCCTTCATCTCCCGGTACCCCTCCTTTCAAGGACAACCAATGAAACCATCCATGCTTTATGAAGCGCTTCTTGCGCTTATCGGCGAGCGTGTGCCCCTGCACATCTGGGGCGCATGCGGCGTCGGTAAGTCCCAGATCGTCTCGCAGGTCGCCGACGAACTCAAGTACGAGTTCCTCGACGTCCGCGCGGTGCAACTCGACCCGATTGACCTGCGCGGCCTTCCCCGCATCGCAGGCGATTCCACGGAATGGGTCCCTCCCAAGTTTCTGCCCACCAGCGGGAGGGGCATCCTGTTTCTTGACGAGTTGACTGCCGCTCCCCAGATGACCCAGGCAGGCTGCTATCAGCTTGTCCTCGACCGTAGGCTCGGCGAATACAGGCTTCCCGACGACTGGGTTGTCCTCGCGGCCGGCAACCCGGCCTCCGAACGTGGCGTGCATTTCTCGATGCCTCGCCCTCTCCGGAACCGTTTCGTTCATCTTGATCTCGAGCCCGATCTGTCCGACTGGTGCAAGTGGGCGGTCCGGAGTGGAATACGCTCGGAGATCATCGCCTTTCTGCGATTCAAGCCAGCTTTGCTCCACGACGCGGACGCCACCTCGAACCAGAACGCCTGGCCAACGCCGCGCTCCTGGGAGATGACCTCGAATGTCCTGAACGGACTGAGCAGGCGTGGTGCGATTGCGAACTCGGCGATCGAAGCACAGATGCTCGAAGGGACGATCGGACCGGCCGCGACGGCGGAGTTCGTCGGATTCCTGCGGCTATTCCGGCAACTGCCCTCAATCGACGAAATCCTGCTTACCCCAGAGACCGCTCCTCTCCCTGATGATCCATCGGCACAGATCGCGATCGCTACCGCGCTCGGGCGTGCCATGTCCGACCAGTCGATCACCAAGGGGACGAAGTACCTCGACCGGATGCCCACCGAGATGCGAGTTCTCGCCATGCGCGATGCGGCGGCGCGCGACCGGGCCATAACCCACACCCCCGAGTTTGTTCGATTCGGGGTACAACATGCGGAGGTCTTTCAATGATTACCCAGAGAGCGATGCTCGCCGCGGTCCATATCAGCATCTGGACCGCGACCAAACACGACCGCAAAGTGAGCCGCGATGTTGCCGACCGCAATGGCGCTCGCGAGCAGGCGGGCCGTTACAACAAACAACTCCTGATGGGCGCGGGCAAGCTCGAGGACCTGCGCACACTCGCCGGGCAGATACGCCAGTACTTCTACAAGATCACGTTGCCGTGGTCCGATGAAGGATTCCGGCTGCTGCCTTCGCACTTCTACTTCGATCTCACGACACGGATGCGCGAGTTCGAGACAAGCTTCTCCTCCGGCGTCGACCAGTTTCTTGACGTCTATCCCGACTACATCCGAGAAGCGAAGGCGGAGCTGGGAGGTCTATTCCGGGAGGAAGACTATCCGTCCGCAGACAAGCTCCGCGAGAAGTTCAGCGTGAAGCTCGAGATTCTGCCGGTTCCCACCGGAGATGACTTCCGCGTGCAGATGTCGGCCGAAGAGCAGGCGCGGGTCGCGCGGGAGATCGACGCGAACGTCCGCCAGTCGCTGACCAAAGGAACGGAGGATCTTTGGAAGCGGATGCGGGATGTGGTCAAGCACATGGTCGACCGGTTGAGTGAGCCTGAGTCGAGGTTCCACGCGACGATGGTGACCAATATCTTCGATCTCGTCTCACTGTTGCCTCAGCTCAACGTAAACCAGGATCCCGACCTGGAACGGTTCGCTCTGCAGATCCGTGACCGACTGTGCAACTACACGGCGCAGGACCTAAAGAAGGATGACGAGTTGCGGAGTGTCACGGCCACAAAGGCCGCCGGCATCGTCGCGGAGATCGACCAGGTGCTCGAATCGCGGCGCTTGCAGCCGATCGTCTTAGAGCCCGTCGACCAACCCATTCCAGCGCTGCCGCCCGTGCCCGATGTCTCCGACATCGTGGTTCACATGTCGGCCTACATGGAGGTCCCGGCAACGCTATGAGACACGAGACGGCCGCAGCTACACGAATCCAGAAGGCGCGCACCACTCTCTTGCTGGACCATCCATTCTTCGGCACGCTGCTATTCCGGCTCAAGGGACGCGAGACCTCCTCGGTAAAGACGATGGCTACCGACGGGGTCTCGCTGTTCTATAACCCAGAGTTCGTGGCGACGCTGTCCGCGGCGGAGCTGACCGGAGTGCTTGCGCATGAAGTCCTGCACCCTGGCCTGCAACACCACGTACGCCGTGGAAACCGCAGCCTCATGAGATGGAACATGGCATGCGACTATGCCATCAACCCACTGGTGATCGATGCGGGTCTGACCCTGCCAAAGGACGTCCTCCTCGACAACCGTTTCCGTGGCATGAGCGCCGAGCGCATCTACAACCTCATCGGGGAAGAAGAAGGGGGCGGCCAGCAGGAGGATGATCAACCGGGAACTTCTGAAAACAACCCAAACGGTGGCGGTGGGGACAAGGATGACCCCAACGCACCGGAGACACCTGGAGGATTCGGTCAGGTGCTCGATGCACCGGAGCCATCGGACGCAGATGGGAAGAATGCAGACGAGCAGGCGCGGGATTGGCAGATCGCGGTTGAGCAGGCAGAGACCATCTCGAAACTCGCCGGGAAGGTGCCTGCTGGGCTTGAACGGAGTCTGGACGGTGCGGAAGAGGCCCGAGTCGACTGGCGGGAACTCCTGCGGTGTGCGTGGTCCGAGACCACCCCGTCCGACTACTCCTGGATGAGGCCGAATCGAAGGCACATCTGGCAAGGGCTCTACCTTCCCGGTGTCCTGCGCGAGGGCGTCGGAGAAGTTGTCATCTTCGTCGATTGCTCCGGCTCGATCAACGCGAGGCAGCTCGCTTTGTTCGAGGCGGAGATTCGCTCGATCCTCGAAGGCCAGAGGCCCGAACGCGTGTACGTGGTTTACTTCGACGCTCACGTGCATAAGGTCGATGTCTATGAGGCCGGCCAGCAGATCAGGCTCGTCCCGGTCGGAGGAGGAGGCACTGACTTCAGGCCATGCTTTCAGTGGGTCGAGGAGAACCATGTGCAGCCGCAGGTCCTAGTGTTCCTCACGGACCTCTACGGCACACTGCCCGACCAGCCGCCGCCGCATCCGGTGCTGTGGGCTTCCACCGGATCACAGCATGCACCGTTTGGTCAGGTGGTCCCGATGCAGGCCGCGTAGGTGACCAGTCACCTGCTCGACCCATCGAGATTAGATGAACCTCCACCGGCAACAATACTCATGGCTCGACTGCTTCACTTCGAGTTCGCGATGACCCAACCGTACGTCGTTTTGAGATCTGCGGTTCGCTGACGCGTCTCTTCTTCGAGACAGGCTGCATGGGCGGGAGACGCCGCAGTGCCCCCTTTGTACAAGTCACTCTCTGCCTTACAAGTAGCGTCTCGAAGCTGCAACCAGAGACGCTGTACTGCTACGAGCTGCTGCTGTTCGTCGGGTGTCAGCACCTGTCGAATCTGCTTGTAGAGCTGATTCAGTTGTTCGTCAGCAGCTTTGTATTCCCTGGCGAAGCAGTTGTCGAGCGCTAGGGTCACCCCACTGGTCTTCTGGCAGGGAGCACCAGCTGCGTTCATGTGCTGTGCTTCGGCGATGGAGAAGGAACAAATACAGATTGCCAGCAAGAGCAGCCCGGAGCGGATAGGAAAGGTCATGGCTGCACGATAACAGCGGCACTCTCCGGCGCCAAGCGCTGAAATTGGCGAGGTGAGTGAAGTACGCTATTGCCGTGCAACGGTCCAGCCAAATGGGAGAGCCAATTCCTCTGGTGAAGTCCGCGACCCCGGATAGGAGAGCTTGAGCAGGCGCTTCGGGATACCCAACATTTCAAGCAGTTCTGTTTCAAATCTCTCCCGATCTTTCAAACGAAGGCGATGGTCGGACGGATCGATAGCATCTCCATCTTCGTCCACTACCCGCAGGATGTTCTTGCCGCTCAAACGGACCTCTTTCAGCAGGTAGCTACCGTCAGTCCTCCTCTTTACGACCACATCCATTGCGACCTCCCGGTTGACTCCCGGAACTACATGAAAGGACTCCGGATTGGCTCTCAAGCAGTCGGCGATGAACTCAAAACTTTCTTCGAGGCCCTCAAATTCCTGCAAGGCAAACAGGTTATCGAGGCGGAGGATCTTGAACTCCTTTCGAAGATCCCCGTTAGAATTGAAATAGACCTCAAACAACATTCCGTCGAGAAGGGCTCGCCACTTCTCGTGCGGCAGTCTTTGGGCCAGTTGCGGAAAATCAGAGATGAACTTGCTCGCAGCGCGCGCACCGCCGCAGGAGGCCTGGTAAATGTTCCGTCCGACTACGAAGAGCGTGCTCTTTGTGACGCGAGCGAAATCCTCAGCCTCGAAAACCTGCAGGGCTGGGTTCTGAGTGTAATAGTCGTAGATTTTGAGTTTTGCGATCAGCTCGTGTGATTTCTTCTCTTCCTTCAAGACGAAAAGTCGATCGCGCAATGCTGTCTGGCCATATAGACCGACCTTGAGCCCGACGCTGCGGTTGAAATAGAACTCTCCGGCGAGCGATGTATGTTCCCATGAGACCTGTTTCCCGCCGGTGGCAGCGCTCAATGTGTTTCGGACGCGCTTCAACATCGACTCGATCGAACAGTCTACCGCGTCGATGTGTTGGAGCAGCGCAGCCGTGTATTCGCCGTTCCGTCCGCTGCCTTCATACGCATACTGTCCGGGGGACGTAGCGTAGGCGATCAAGGTCCCTTTTGGAACGTAGACGGGGGCCAAACCTCTTTGCGCACTCTCGCGGACCCACGCGGCCCGGTATGGGTTGTTCCTGCAGGCGTCCAACATGACGATATTCGTCGTTGCCTGACCGTGCTCCAGCATATCGATAACCAGATTCAGGGAAAGCGACGAGTGCTTGGCTGTGACTTCATCCTGAAAATCGGAATCGACTGCGATGAGGTAGTTCTCGTCCTTGATTTGGAGTCCATGTCCCGCGAAGAAGACCAATGCCACCTCAGCCTCCTCGAGCAGAGGCCGGAAGGTCTCGAGTACCCTATCCAATTGTTCGTGTGTCGCATCGGTCACGAGTTGAGTGACAAAGCCAAAACGCTTGAGTCGCGCCTCGATGTCATCCGCATCATTCACGGCGTTGGGAAGCTTGCTCGCGGACTTATAGCTGCCATTTCCAATGATCAACGCAACTCGTTCACTCATGCTATTTGACTCGCTCAAACCATACTATCCGAGGGTCCGCTGCTTCATTCGAACTGCCTTGTGCACAGCACAAAGCAGGGCGAAACACGCGCGCTTTTCTCGGCTAACTTTACCGGGGTCTCGACCATCGGCGGTCTGGAGTGTGGCCGCGAACTCGCGACCACATCGCAGTATTCACTCAAGAAGAAGGAGGCACCATGCCGACAATCGCTCAAGACAACTCACTGTTCGACATCGATCGCGAACTCGATTCTCTGCTCGATGAGATCCAAGAGCAGGCAGAGTCAGAAGATACCGAGGAAGTCAGTCCGGAATTGATGGAAAGGTTCCAGAAGTTCTGCGGGGCACACTACGAGAAGGTCGACCGAATCGGTCACTTTCTCAGTGTGATGGAGGCCAGAGCCTCCTATTGCCGAGGGCAGGCGAATCGGCTCACCGACCGCGCCCGGTCTGCGGAGAGCAAGGTCGATCGCACCAAGAATATGGTGCTCTATTACCTCAAGGCCCGGAACCTGCGAAAGATCGAAGGACAGGAGTTCACGCTGCGGTTGCAGAAGAACAGTCAGGATTCCCTGCTCGTCCTTGATGAGCCGCAGATCCCCTTGATCTTTCGCGATATCGAGGCAAAGATTCCGGGTCACCTCTGGGAAGCATTGCTTACGTACCTCACTGACGAAGAACGCGGAGAACTCAATGCCTGCGTTCGTCAGATGAAGCCCAGCGCTGACGCAATCAAGAAGGCGGCGGCGGATCAGGAGGAGGTGCCCGGAGCTGCGATTCGACGCGGAGTCCACCTCCGAGTTGCCTGAGCCAAAGCGTTGCGGGCGATCCGTTACGCAGATGAACGGGAATCGAGGTTAACAGGAATGCGAGAGCACACTCATATCGTGACGGACGGTTCGGCGATAGGGAATCCGGGGCCGGGAGGCTGGGCCGCGGTTCTCTCATGCGGCCGGGACAGATGGAGGATCTCGGGAGCTGTCGAGAGTACAACCGCCAATGAGATGGAGCTGACAGCCGCCATTGAAGCGCTGAAATCAATTGAGATCGGATCGCGCGTTACTCTCTGTTCCGACAGCGAGTACCTGATCCGCGGCATGCGGCACTTGGCCGACCGCTGGCTCCGTCAAGGCTGGCGCAACACTCGTGGACGGCCTCTACGCGACCAGGAACTTTGGCAAACCCTCCTGCAGTTGAGGACCAACCATTTCATTGAGTGGCGGTGGGTCCGGGGCCACAACGGCCATCCACGGCAGACCGAAGCCGATTCGCTTGCATACATGGAGGCGCGCAGGCAATGGCTCACGCGGCGACTAGCTGCCTGAGCTGGTCACTTCGACGAAGGTGGTCTTGGGACGTAGGTTTGTCAAACCGTCAACAGTCGGAGAATGCGACATTCGCGCGGAGATTGTTCGAATTTCGCATTTTGAGTGGCTCTTTAAGTAACTGCGGAACTCGGCGCCCAACGTGATCATTACCAGGAGGCTCATGACAAGGCTGAGAGAGACTACATCGAGCCCTCCCCGTTGGAGCCCGGAAGCGATGTCCCTTGTGGCGCACGCCAAGGTCCTCAGCGGCAACAAACTTGAGCAACTCGTCGTGCGCCTGCAAAGGCATTCCGGCAGGCCCAAGCAGGAGTGCTGGCGATTTGTCATCCAGCACGGTCTGAAAACATCCGTGGATCACAGGCGCTGGACGGAGGAGGAGATAGAGTACGTCCGCGAGGCGCTTGTAAAACTAACCATCGAGGAGATCGCCAAAAAGCTGAACAGAACTCCCAAAGCCGTTCGCAGCATGCTCGTCCGGAATAGCCTGGGAATCCGAGAGATCCGCTGCGACCGATTCTCGCTCGAGAGCCTTGCTCACGCCCTCCGAGTGCGAACCGATGAGATTCACGAGTGGATCGATCAGGGATGGCTCCAGGCCACGATCACAAACGAGGGCAAGCGGCGCTCCTACATCATCACGCCCGAAGCACTGGCCGCGATGTACAAGAAACATCTTCCGAAGATCCTCGAACGTGGGGCGCGGAGCCAGAGCCTCTTTGAAGCCTATCTCCAATATTGCTATTCCCCGAAGCACACCGTCGGAGAACAGTTACTCGATGTCCGCAGGGATAAACGAGAGCGTGCCGCGTTCGCAGCGCTCAATGAAACTGATCACGATATCGACGAGGACGAAGAGGACAACGAGGAGCCCGATGAACAGAGTTTTTCTCTGTCAATCGACGAGGGCGTTGAAGGCATCGGCAGCCAGGATGCTGAGTAAACTTAGTTTTGGCCGACGACAGGAGTATCCGTATTTTCTGGGGGTTCGGCGTTGGCTGACGGGACAAGGGGCAACCGAACATTCCGCCACGCGGTGTTCTTGTGGCAGTAATAGCCGTCATACCCGAGGATCTTGAGAACGCACACATCTACCACGTGAGAGAGCTTGTACTGCAAATCGATGACCTTCGAGAAGTCGAAGTTTCCATACGATGCGGAATGAGTGAGCTTATTCCGTAGGATGCCCATGTCCTTTTCGAGCCCATTCACCCCGAGCCCCAGGCAGAGCTCGTCAAGCAGAAACGGGGCCGAAGGAGTATTTGCGGATCGAAGCTTACTGATCAGAGTACGTTTCTGTTCCTCAGACAGCGTGCCCATCCTGTTTTCGATTGCCGCCAGAATCTCCATGGCCAGCCCACCATCAAGCAACTGCTGCCAGTCTGGATGAATGTAGTTCACTGTGGACTTGGGCAGGAACTCGATTCTCAAGCGCTCAATGGCGATATACAACGTAATGAAGCGCAGGTCTACAAATTCATGGTGTTCGGATTCGTTGATCCAAATCAAAGGCACTTGCAGCTTAGGCCGGAGCCCGTCGACGTATCGCTCGAAGACTGAAGAGAGAAACATCTGCAGTTCGGGGCGATGGCCGTTGTCTGTGACAACAAGATCGTGGATGATCGACCGTATCCGTCAGACGAACACATATTGACAGTTACAGATTGCTCATCGCCCATGCGGCAGGAGTGAGTTCTGGAAGTCTCTGGATGGACGAGTTGGCAAGCCCTGGCAGGACAGCGGCGAGGTAGTCGCGGACCGGGATCTTGAGTCGGCGGCAGGTTTCAACGATGGAGAGGATCGCGGCTACTCGCGGTCCGGCCTTCTCGTGACCGATGTGGGTCCAGTTGCGGCGGCCAAGCGCCACCGGGCGCATGGAGTTCTCCGCGAGGTTGTTGCTCAGTTCGAGCTCCGGATAGTCGAGGAAGCGGGTGAGTTTGTCCCACAGTCGAAGGGTGTAGGAAGCCGCCTTGCCGAGTGGGTTCGATGGGAGCGCCGTTCGACTGGCTGCCTCGATCTGCGCCTTGAGTTCTGCGAGCGCCATCGGAGCCCGTTCGATGCGCAGCGCGTGACGCGCAGCGTGGTCCATGTTCTCGTCACGCGCCTGGGCATCGATGGCAAACAGCTTCGCCATCTGCGCCACGATGCGTGCCGAGGCAACGTCCTGCTGATTGAGCTTCGTTGCCTCCACGAAGCGTCTTCTGGAGTGCGCCCAGCATCCAGCGTGCACCATTTTGGGTCCGCCGACACGATCGTAAGCCGCATACGCGTCGGTCTGCAAAATGCCCGCGAAGTTTTCCAGGAATCGCATCGGCCCTTCGCGCCCGCGACCCATGCGGAACTCGAAGATCGTGGCTCCGCCCGGGGTTCCGTATTGCCACAGATAGCCGGGGTGGTTTCTCGAACGGCCATCGCGTGTCTGCACATCCACCGGCGTCTCATCGGCCTGGATGTAGTTGCCACTGACTAACTGGCGGCCCATGACCGCGACCAGAGGCATCAGTAAATCGCCAACGCGCATCACCCAGCCATCGATGGTTGCACGGCTGATGGCGATGCCTGCGTCGCGCAACAGGATCACGCTTTGACGATATAGCGGGCAGTGATTCGAGTATTTGCTGATGATCGCATCGACGATCACCTGATCGCTGACCAGGCTCTTCTCGATGATCCGAGGCGGCAGCGGCGCGGCCATCACACCGCGTTCTTCGCATCGCTTGCACGCACGCTTCTCGCGCCTGGTCACCAGCACGAAATACTTCACCGGCTCAACATCCAACTGCTCGCTCTCCTCATAGCCGATCACCGTTGTCGATTGGCCGCAGCCACTGCACACGCACTGTTCGGACGTGCAGTTAATCACGCGCTCCACGCGCGGAAGATTCGCAGGCAACGTCTGGCGGCCAGGATGTCGCTTGCGCTTCTTCTGGTCCTGCGTTGCTGGCAGTGCCTCGCGCTCGCCCTCGGCCGCGACTTCCAAGTTGCTGACTCCGGGCTCCAGTTCCAACAGCTCCAACTGCTGGCTGGTAAGCTTCTCGCTGTCCGGCCCGTACTTCGCGATCCTTTGTAGGCGCAGCCTGTCTTCCAGCAACTGGACGCGCAGCTCAGAAAGCTGCAGCCGCTCGGACGTCACAGCCAACTGCTGCTTCAACTGTTCTATGATCTCTCGGTCGGATACAGCGAGAGAAGTCGTCGGAATCGACTGCTTTGCAGAACGGAAAGGCGCATTCACTCTCTCTATTGATTAACAGAGCCGCACCTTGAGTACAAGCATTTTGTCGAGTGTTCATGCGGATATACGTGTGTCGCCTGATTCCTCGGCAACCGCCCTGCGGTACCACTTCCGGGATCGTGCCTGAGCAAGATCGATGCCGCCCAGCAACATCGTGAACTCCTCGTGACTGAGCACTATCTTCGCTTGCGCGTCGATTGGCTTCGGCCAGTGAAAGCGCCCCTTCTCCAGCTTCTTCGCACACACCCACCAGCCGGTCGTGTCCCAGAAAAGAACCTTCAGCCGATTTCGCTGCCCATTCGAAAACAGAAACAGGTGGCCGCTCAACGGATCGCACATCAGTTGATCGCGCACCAGACCATACAGCCCGTTGAACCCCTTCCGCATGTCGGTTGCGCCCGGTGCAAGATAGATCCGCGTTGCCGCGCCTACCCCGAACAAGACTTACAACCCCTCAAGTACAGTGACAAGTTGAGCCAGGGTCACCGCATCGAAGCCGCGCCCGACTTCCACGCGGCGACGGTTGGACAATAACACCGTCAATGCGCCGGAATACTCATCGACAGAAGCCGTAGCCACGGCAGCGGCCAACTCCACTGCGACTAGACGGCTTTGCTCGACGCCCCTGCTTCCCGCCGCGCCCTCTCTATCCTTCTGTCTCTTCAGATAGCGTGTCAGCGTGCTCAACCCGAGACCATGACTGCGACAGAACTCAATCCGTCTCATCCCACTCGTCCGATACAAGCTTGCAAGACGATCAACCTCCGCTCGGCTACGACGACTTACCGCTCCAGACTCTACGCTCATACACAGAGTCCATCACAAACCTTCCCCAGCCAACAGGTGCGTTGCCCGGACGCGTACGATCGACCATCCGGAATGGAAGTTTCGGGCCCGCCCTCCAAGGGACCTCCGCAACCGGTGGGGAGCGCCTTTGAGAGCAGGCACGATCTCCCGTTCAACCCAATACACAGTATTTTTCGTCGTGAAGGCGAGGAGTTCGCAAGCGGCTTCGGCAAGCTCATCTGCGGTCGCGAGGGACAGAGCGTCGTCGCCGGTAATTGTCAGGTACGCAGTGATGCCGGCGCTGTGCTCTTCGCTGAGCTGATCGATGATTTCCTTGTATTCCGCTACTTGCTTCAGCTGGCAAGACAGATCCCTGTAGGGGAACGTAAGTGTGTCCCGACGCCAGGAACCGCCCGGATACGTCGTGATCTCCGGACCTTCGAACTCAAGGTTTGTCAGACTATAGATATATGATCGCGCCACGCTGAACCTGCTCCTTCGATCCGAAAGCAATTCACAATCGGGCGACTAACGCTGCAGCTTATCCGTCATCGGACGCTTACCTCCGCTACCCCCCATGCCTAATGGGTTAGCGATTCGAGGTCTAATAGTGCAGGTAATCGTCAATGTTCTGGAAGCATACATCGAGTTTGTTTTCGATCTGAGCCTGGCTGAATTGAAATACAAGCCATCCATGAGTGGCAGCCAAGTTCCGCTTGGCCATCATCTTGTTCTTAGCATCCACATCGAAATCGGACGGAGCGGGCTCGCATTGAATGAGAACCTTCGTTCTACTTACGACATTGACGAGCCCAAAGCTGAAGAACGCCGGATATGCCTGTTCCTTTGAGACCGGAAGCCAGAGCTTCCCGGAGGTATGACCCCATGCCTGAGGAAAGAGCATGGGTCGATCCGTGTCCTCGGTAAGGCCCCACCAGCTCTTAAAGACGGCTTTCTCGGCAGGGGTACCGTCAGATGCGATGATGGATTCCATTCGCTGTCGGAGTTCGGTCTTTCCACCCAGAACCGCTGTCGCATGGGCAACCGACCAGGGCTTGTACTCACTCAGTTCATTGGCGATCTCTACCTTCTTCTTCCAGTTCATTCCATTCGATCCAAAATTGATGGACTCCTGGCCGTAGAGCAACTGCTTGAACATGATGTTCGACTGGAGTGTCTGAATCGAATCGTCCTGGGTCACAACAGTGAGCTTCTTCTCGGCCCATTCTGTGAGAAGGCTCCGAACCTGTTTCGGGTTCTTCTCGAACTCCTCATCGATGGGACGAGATGCCTGATGCCATCGATGTTGGTAGATTTCGAGAAAACGTTCGACCATGTCGGATGCAGTTTTGAAGTGCCGATCACGTATCAGGTAGAAATCGTAACTCCCCCATAGACCGGCCAACGAACTCCTTGCTTCTTCGCTCAACTGCATCGTGCCTCCTGGTCTTTGTGCCATTCCATCACCGACTGAATCCCAGTTTCCTCGCGGATTGGGTTGCTACATATAGAAACGATACGAAGGGTTTGGAATTTGGTCATCGGGCAGTTCGGCCATCAACATTCCCACCTTCTTCGCAAAAGACAGAGTGATTGGATATCGACCGATGCCTTCGCTCGAGTTCCAGTTCATTTTGGTGAGAGCCAAAATCTCGGCTGCCCGTTGACGTAAATCTGTTTCTCCGCATGAACCTATCTGGACAGGTGCTGGGATGTACGGCCCCGGATACTCGTTCCACCAAGACACATATCCCATGGTGAAAAGGAACGACTCATCGCCGATCGAACACAGGGTCCCGCGCCATGGCTCCTGCATGCCTTTCCTCACAAGGCGCAGAGCGGTCGGACGGATCCAGACCAGATCGCAGGCGGGAACACGTGTGTTCGAAATGGAACGAAAGCCCCTTTCTTCCTCGGGCTGGTACATACTCGTTTTGTGGACCACGATTCTGGTGGGAGTGAGTCCAGAGAGCGCTTCATACTTGTCCACGACCTCACGAATGAGATCAGCCGCCTGATCTTCGTTGAGGTAAGGCTGTCGATCTCTCTTCTGATGACGAGGAATCATCGAGCCTTTCAAGGCGAATGGTTCGATCTCATTGGAGAAGGCCTGAGCCACGCTGGCGTAGACCACGTCCCCTTCGCGGCGCTTCAGATGATGGAAAGAGATTCCGATAAAGCATGTGTTCTTTGGAAGTACCGAAGGGCGCCACGGCTCGCGCCCAGACTTGTAGAAAATCGAGGTTGCTAGATTCCAAGCGCGTGTCGCATTACTGTGTCCTTCGCCTGCGGGACGAAGAAATGTATCGCGACGTATTACCTGGATGGGAATTGCATTGGGTTGGCTAATCACTCGCGCCTTCAATGCCCGGTAGAAGGTACGAAACAGAAGGTCTTCTGCCTGGGTTCGCAACTCCTCGGCAGCGGCAAGTTCCTCTGGGCTCGGCTGGAAAAGCGAGTATTGCTCCCCTTCCTCCTCTTCCTGGAGACGCTCCAAAGCCGCTCTCTCCACTTCGGACAGGCGCGGGTTACTGATCCTGAGGTCGGCGAGTTCATCTGGAAGACAGACAAGTATGCAGTCTGGACGAACGTCGCCGAAAAGACTCTGAATCCGGCTATCAAACAGTTCAAGCAGCGAATCGAATCTCCGGATCTGCGCTGGCTCGTGGAGCGCAAGGTCTAGCCGTGCCTGGTCGACAACCCGAACGAATCGCTCGTCGACCACGAAGTTCACTCCAAAGGCATGCTGCGCTCCCGGCCAGTCCCGGTACCTCTTGCTATTTTTTTCGAGCGCGACCGACATCAGATTCAGGTGGACTAGCCATTGCTTGGCGATCTTGAGTTCGTCGGGTGCGCCGACCAAACCGAGCTTAATGTCCCTGCCTGGCGACTTATCAGCTGCCCCGTAGCGCAGCATCATCGCCCTTGGGTCGACTCCCACTTTGCCTGACGCAAAGCTGATTTCAGGCTCAGGCAAAACTTCGATGGCAATATCTATCTTCATCGGCGCTCGGCAACCTCAAGGTTCAGATACGTTGAGTCGACAAGGATGTCGTATTCGTTAGGAATACCGAGATTGATGGTTCCGTTTCCTTCAGATAGAAATGTGGCCCAAAAAACGAGATCCGTTTCCACGTTCTTGTTCTTGTCAAACTTCATCCGTCGTGTGGCCTTAGAAGTCCTCGCGAACGCGGGCAAAGGTGTTTTTGCATCCGCTCCGGTGAACATGTAGAAAGGCTTGACCCTAACGCACCGGCGGCCCGTCATATACACAACCTCGTACCCAAACCCTTCATTTTCGAACCAAGGACGCTCTTCGTTTCGCTGTTTAACCACCTCTCTGCGATTGCCTCGCTTCAAGGGACTATCCCAAACGATCAGTCGACTGGCCCCTTCACGGCCGGTAAAGTACGCTCGATGGCTCTTGTTCCCTTCCAGGCAAAGACCCTCATCCTCTAAGGCTCCGACATGAGCCTCAAAGTGCTCCCGCAGAAGCCAGGAGAGAACGCGCCGATCGTCTGGGTCCTCCTCGATCTCTGTTCGCGGTATCGCGTCGCTGCTTTCGACATCCGCAATCGGAGCAAGCACTTGCAGCAGTTTGTCGAGAGGAGCGAAGCTCCAGAACTCATACTCGTTTTCGAAAGATCGAGCTATGAAGATTCCGCAATCCTCGAGCAAGACCGAAGCGGGACGGTCCCAAAAACGCATGGTCAACGCCACAATAGACACATGGGTGGGCAAGGAGACCAGAGGAAGCAGATTGAGAATATAAACGCCCGTAGGGTGGCTCGAATTCGCAACCAAGCTTGCTCCCGGGGTGGAAGGCGCCTGCTTGACGATTGCGGAGAAGGTGGCCTCTTGCTGGTTGTGAAAGAACTCCGATTCGCCGCCGGACTCAATCATCAGCTTCGTAACATCGACCAATCCAGTACCCGCGCGCTCCATCGCCTTCAGACCGAAGAAAATATCGCAGAGAGAAACATTCCGTGAATCGGTGGCGCTGGCGGAGATTCCTATCTTTCCATTCGCATCCACGGAGACGAGTTTCGCCATCGTCGGCGTGAGTGCGCCTGGGTTTCTAAAAGTGATCTGCACCCCTGGTTGAACATCAATCTCCGACGCTCTTGCGATCTCGTAGTCTCGGTGGACCAACAGGTTTACAAGCAATTCAACTAGAGCCCGTTGATGGTAAGCCGTTTGGTCGTCGTGGCTCCGCCGCTTCTTCAGTTTGACCAGCGGATTTACATCCAGCGATTCCAGCTTCTCCAGCAGACGCCGGTGCTGCGAAAGGAGATTCCCGTCATACACCTCGCGCTTCTTTCCGGATTCGGTAACAGACACCACGGATTGAGGTAAGAACTTCTGGGGTTCCTTCCCAAATAACAGAATGGCCCCATTCGTCACTTCGTCGACCCCATGCTCATTCACGGACAACAAGCCTTGTTCTCGCAAAAGGGGGAATAGCGCATTCCGAGTGAGTGGAGCCCGATGGAGTTGTTCGCAATAGACCGTCAGGCTTGCCAACGCCAGATCGAGGTCTAAGTCTTCCAGCACCGCGCCTGGGCACGATCGTTCATCAAACGATGCCATGGCTTGACTGGGTTGGGCGGCGCGATTGCCAGAAAACCTGTCCCGTCCGACCAACTGCTTCGAGGCTTCGGTCAGCAGCTCGTCGAATCCCTCGATCTCTACAAAGGTGAAGTTCGAACCCAGCCGCTGCGCGAGTTCGAGGACTTTGGGATGTGGAGAATCACCTCGTCTGACGCACCAGAAAACGCCATTGCGAAAATCAAGCCGCCCCGATTCGGTCTGTCCGAAGAGGCCATCCATGATCGAAGGTTCAGATCCTCTATAACCGACGACTATGATCGGGGAGGCTCGCAACAGAGGACGAAGAAGCTGAGTCAGCGATTCATCGAGAGAGTCGACCTCCCCTCGGCTGTTTTTATCTGAGTATTGTTCGGCCTTTCCGTGAAGCCAAACAATCTGGCACTTGCTAAAAACGTCGAACTCTCCATACTCTCCCGGGCCGCGATTGATCTCTGCGATGTGCTTTATGTGCGGATGACGTGTTCGAAGAGCATCGGGCAAGCATGGGTCAAAGTTGGTCGTGAGGATTGTCCTGACCAGGCCGCGCATCACGAGCTCGGCTAAAACGCCGTACCCACTTGAGATCCCATTGCTGGGATTCATAATTTCGAGCAGTACCCGCTTCCGAAGCTCCGCTGGGACTAGCAGGTGCTCGACTGTAGCCGGAAAGTTTTCAGCGAGACTCTCTGCCGCCTCGTTGAACCATGGTTGTTCTCGAAGCCACGGTTCCCACTCTGACGGCTTGACGCGCTCGGGAGGTCGAGCCCCGAGGAGTTTGCGTTCAGAATAGACGGTTCGTGCAATCTGCTTTACCGCTTCGGCTGCGGTCGGAACCCCGGACCGGAACGAGGCGCCGGCGCCGAGCAGGAAGATAGGCCAACGGTCGTCTTCCCCACGCAGTAGCGTTGCGATCAGTGCGACTGCGTCGGCCCCAATGACTCGTTGAGAACCCATTCAACTCCCTAGAAAATCGACCGTGAAGCGGGATCGGACGACTGAAACCACAGTCAACAATCGATCCTCTGTTCCGGTAACATCATTGTTTCATGTTCGCCGACTCTTCGCCTGCCCAACATTGCTATCTGCACTGTGCATAACCGGAACTAAACTCCCGGGCAGTTGAATGCAGGGGTGCGGGGATGAAAGGTTTGGACGCCTTATTGGGCGGGGACGTAGATGTGGGGCGAAGGATCATCGAGACTTTGGGTGAAGTGGCGAAGGAACGCGGTGTCAGCATGGCGCAGATTGCACTCGCATGGCTGTGGAGCAAGCCGGTTGTTGACGCACCGATCACCGGTTCCCTAAAGACGAAGCACATCGACGACGCGATGGCGGCTCTTTCCGTCATCTTGACCATCGAAGAGATTGTGAGACTCGAAGCTCCTTACACGCCTCGCCGCGACATCCAGGGAATCTCCGGCCCCGTGTTGTTGGCCCGCTCTGCGGAGGCTGCGACGGGATTCAGCGCGAGCGCCGCCTGACATGCTTAATTCTGCGGCTGCGGTGGGCATGCCCTGCGCTGCCGCAACAGACGCAACGTGGACGTCAGCATTCGAGTGTGATGCAGTAACCCAGTATCTGTTGCGGACCAAGTTATGATCGAGGTGCAGGAACTCCGCCGCAGTTTCGCCAGACCAACATCCTATGGCAAGCAAGAGTCTTCGCATCCGGTATCGCCCAATCCGTATTGGCTGGTGCGTTGAGGACGGCAACCTCAACGAGTTCAGGCGGGCTGCCCGCCTCACGCATACGCTGTCAGGCGGGAAATTCAATCCCATCATCCCTGTGGGATCGGAGGCCGCAAAGGCGCTAGTAAGGCATTTTCGCGTCGATCTCTTGTTTCCGATCGAGACAACAGAGGCAAACCTGCGTTTTATCGAGTCGTTTCCGAATCTGGCCACCCCTCTCTTCGAACAGAAGATATTCGACAACTTTATGGGTCGGATGGAGCCAAACTATCTCGATATTTCCCATTGGCTCGACGAGTTGGCTCACGATCCGGGCAGACCAGAAGCTGGTCCGGGCCAGCCTAATCCAGGATCTCCTGAGCTGAATCGCTACGGTCTCGTCCACTGGACCCAGGGCGATCCCCTCGAAGACGTACTGCTGGCGACCTTCGGAGCGTACCCGCCGCCGATGGGCATCGGCCGCGATTACGTTCGCTTCATTATCGACAATCTGCGGCCAGCTATCTATGACGCGAAACCAGAGGAGCGGATCCCGTCTTATCTATTGAAGCAGATGACGGCATCCTCGATCAGCACGCTCGATCTGAACTGGGACCGCATCCCTTCTTCCCATGATTCCGCAGGATTTTATGCAGGGCGCTCAAACAACTTCGTCGACCTTGTGAACTACTGGAACATGCGGGCAGCGGACATGAACGTGCTGTTCCTCGACCCCGACCATTTGGGCCGGCTGGAACAGCTGCGGGATGATCAGATTCAGTTCATCTTTCGACGGGACATGAGCGCCGAGTTCCCCCGCACGATCAATGTTTGGAGTCGTGAACAGGAACTCGCCGGCAACGTTGGGATACATCCAAGTGCACTCCCAACGTTCTTCGCTTTGGACGGGATTTCTGCTGTTGGGCCGTCAGTCCGCCCTCCCCTGCACTATTTCCGGAACCGGTCCGTCCTGGGATCCAGCTCCGACGATCCTGCCGATCCGACGCTGGCAGTTCAGCTACCCGAAAAGCCCTTCGACGCGCATGAAGAGTTAAGTCAACAACACTTTGTCGTTTCGATCCATCCGCCGATCGAAGACGTCGACAGCGAACACACTCTCTGGACGCCCCACATACCCGAGTTGAACCACTGGTACGGGATCCAACTGGTCTCCCAGAGCCGCTTTCTGCGGGTTGAGACAGAAGGGTTCGGAGTCATCAGCTCGGTCACCGATGAAAGTCTCGAAGTGTCTCTGATCAAGAGACTCGACCTAGCGCGAAAGCTGTTTGAATACGCGGGGATCGAGGCTCAGCCCAGCACGCCAGGGAGAATAGCCTCGCGTCTCATCCGCCAACTCGGAGGTCTGCAAGGTTGTCGTGTACTGAAGATCGCCGGTGTTCGAAAACTGATTAAGGAGTACGGCCCCCTCAAGGAGTTCGGCCGGACCGCCGCCAACTCCATGATTGGCAATCGAGACATCGCGGCCGGGACAGGAGATTTTTCCGCCTATGAGGATCTTTACATCGGGCCAAGGCCACCCGGGCAGAAAAAGCTGAAACCCGAAGATGCGTTCCTCTACCTGCTCGATAAGGGAGTCTTTCGTGTGGGACTGGCTCTGACGTGTACTATCTGCGATCTGCAGTTCTGGGCCGCACTCGACAACGTTGCCGAACTCATGACCTGCGAGGTATGTGGCAGCCGATTCGATATCAAACGCCAGCTCAAAGATCGCGACTGGATGTACAGAAGATCTGGACTCTTCGGTAAAGACAACAACCAGGAGGGCAGCATCCCCGTGGCCCTGACGCTCCAACAGTTGTCGGCAAACTTGAGATCCACGTACTCGGGCGCTTTGTTTCTTACGAATCTGACTCTGAAACCCGCAAGAGCGCAGATTGAACCCTGTGAGACGGATCTGTTTGTCGCAATCCAGGCCCATGAGACTGTCCAAATCGTCGTTGGCGAATGCAAGGATAGCGGAGGTTCGATCACTGTAGACGATGCCAGAAAGATGGCCGCGGTCGCGGACGCTTTTCCGCGCGAACACTTCGACCCTTATATTCTCTTCTCAAAGACTGCGCCGTTCACAGATGACGATATCGCCAGCTGCAGGCTGGCTCAACCGAAGTATTCGAGACAGCGAGTCATCATGTTGACGGATCGCGAACTTGAAGGTCGTCAGATATTTGAGCGAGCAGCGCACGACTTGCAGCTGAAAAACACGGCAGGCACGCTCGAGAATATGGCAGAGATGACCCGCCAGATCTACTTTTCTGGACTGCAGGTGTAACCGCCGTCAGGCTGCAATCTGATGCTCGAAGATCCGTCTCGCCCGGTCGTCGAGGATCGCGTCGAGCTCAGCTGGAGTCGCCTTGCCGGGAGAAAGCCAGCGATCCAGGTTTTTTGTCCTCGATAGCGATTACGCAGCGTTGGTGTCCCGTCGCAGCGATCTCGGGCGGCGGTTCGTCCGTGATAGCCGCAAATGAGAGCAAATCAGGCTGGTCGGGACCTCTCCACATATCCCAGATGCAGGCGACCAGCATGTCCTCACTTGGACGAGGGGCGAACTGCAAAATGAGGTTTTCCTGTTTCTCGCCCTCGAGTAGTTCGCGATGCTCGTAAAGGTGCTTTGGCACATTCTCGAAGAATCCGCTGATCACCATCACCGCATGGCGTCGGCCGTACACATTCTTCCAGAATCCGGTCAGGCTATCCCGGCGTGCGTTGTATGTGCCGGGAAAGCGAAAGTCGTAGTTTGCGGGCTTGTCACCGAGTCTGCAGGCGTACCGCATCGGTACGACGATGGTCTCGCCATTCTTCTGGACCAGTACCGGCGCATACGACAACGGAAAGATCCGCTCATCGTCCTCGACAGGTTCGCCGCGGCGAAGATCGGTGAGGCGCTCCAGCAGAGTCTGAATCTTCTTTGTGGCGATGCGGACATCCTCGCGCGCTTTCTTCGTCTCTTTGGCCTTGAGCGACTCCTCGGCCGCTCCTAGCCTTCGACGCTGGGTGAAGATCTCGTTCTCCCAGTCTCCTCTGCGCTTTGCCACGTACTGGTCGATGTACTCTTTTGTCCGGCCTTCGACTTCTGTCGAAGGATGAGAGAAGTTCTGTTCGAGTCCACGAGCAACCCGGATATCTTCTCCGGCCGCACGGCGCCGGAAGATCTCCTCATACATCTCCCACGCGACTCTCGCACCGTAGCGCTTAGAGAGCTGAGTGAGATTCTGACGGACTCGGGCCGAATAGCACATAGTCCAATCTTAATCGAAATCAATTTCGACTACAGCGGCCGTGGAGAACGGCCATTCAGATCCCCTTTTCAAGTACCGAGTGATGCTGCCTGAAAGAGAGCCCGGATAAGGTTCAGCCGAAAGGTCGCGAATCGTTCTCTCTCGAAGTAATTGTCCGTAGGAACGATCGAGGTTTCCAAGTTACTCAAGGCCTGCAGGAACTCATCTCTCGTCGACAGCCATGACCGGCCGCTGAAGTGATTGTGAACGTAATATGAGGCCAACGTTTGGTCGTAGATACCTTGATATGCGGGGCGAATGACCAGCCGCCCCTTGAGTTCCTTCAGATACTGTTCGTCGCTCTCAGATCTTGAGGCGAAGTAGGCCCGGACGGCATCACGGTTCCATTCAGGACCGGCAAAAGCGCTGTAGGTATCAATTGTCACTATTCTTCCGAACTCCTTTTCCTCCATGATAAAGGTGTCCCAGCAACGAGACCCTTTACACGCCTTTCATTGAAGCCCATAATTCGCATCATGAGCGACCAAGAGCCCGAATACCCTTGGCTGGACAGCTACGCCGCTAAGCTTCCAGAAGACCAACGAGACCATTTCCTTCAATTCTTCCCGCCCTGGCTCAAGAGTTATCTGGCAGGACTGGGGGAGGCGGAGCGCAACGAGTTCCTAGTCAGATACGAAGACAGCTTTCATGAGTCAGTTGAGACTCTGACCCCGCTTCCCCTCAATTCCTTCCGGGACGGGTCAGAGCCAGGTAGCTACTCGGTCCGAATTGGGAATTCGGATCTCTTTGTGAATCTGAATACTGCTTTCTGGACGACCGCGAAGTACGTTGGCCCGGTGATTCTGGCGGCGGCCGTCTCACCCTTGCTTCTCATTCACCTTGGAATTACCGCCCCCCATCTGACGGCCGCGGGCGGTGCATCAGCCGCTGCATTGTTGTACAAGGCCTTTGCCAAGCTGCAACCAATGGAGCTGGATAGCTACCAGGCCGTAGCAGCGGCGATCGAGAGAAACAAGAACCGCGTCCTCGCCAATTCCGGGGCTTCACTCGAAGAGGTAAGGGAGAGCTTTCGACTGAATGGGGATCTCCTCCCACCAAAGAGCTTGGAAGCGATGCTCGACCAACTGGTGGATAAGAAGACCCTCGAGCGGAAGGTGCTTGGAGGAGTTGAACAGTTCTTTCTGGCGTTCTGATTCGCAAGGTGGTGAGCCGTGGAACAAAAATTTCAGCAGCAGCATCATCAACAGAGCTGGCAGCGGGCTGATGAGGAGCAAGAATTTGAGCCTGTACGGAGGCTGAACTTCGAGCACTGGTCGGAGCAGCAGCAGAGTCCCGCGATCGAGACTCAAAGCCAGGGATCGGGTGCAGATCTCGTCTTCCGGCCCCCCGAGTGGGGCGAAGAGAGCCGCCGACTCGTCGTTGCTGTATCTAACGATGAGGCAGGAAACGCCTTCCTGGACGCTCTGAAAGGTGCGGAAGAACGTCTTGGATTTCGCTTCCTCGGAACATTAGCCGACATTCTCGCCCAGCTTGAGGTCTCCGGCGCGTCTCGCGCGGACGAACTCGCGGACAAGTTCGCCTTCCTTGCGATTCGCCCAGGATTCGATTTTCCTGTCATCAATAACGTCTTGCGGCATGGATGCCAATTGGCGGCGAACGCCATAGCGAACGTCGATGTCGAAGGCGATCTCCCGATGGACTATTCCCTGCAGCGGGGCGTCGGACCGAACTACGTGCTCCGCAGCAGCGGCTCGCACCACGATGCTTATCTAAAACAGTTGAAGGTTTCGTCGGTTCGCTCAGCGAACGGCATTAAGATCGCCGTCGTCGACTCCGGCTTTGAGACACCGGGTACGATTGGAGGTTTCCTCGATCTGGTCGATAGCCGCAACAAAACTGAAGTAGACAAGTTTGGCCATGGCACGGCAATGACTTCGATCATCGCGGACGTTGCGACGGGAGCAGACGTGTACTCGGTGCGCGCCTCCGATCAAGGCCCGAAGGTTTCGGAAGCGATGCTCGGAGTGTCGGCCGCTTCGTTTCACTTTGATGCGGACATTATCAATCTCAGCTTTGGCCTACCGTTGGCGCAGACGTGCACGGCATGCGGTTCCACTGGAGGAGTTTCTCGTGTCCTCCACCGGCTGCTCCGCAGTCTGTCGGAGACCCCGACGAGCTCGGGCGAACCGCCGATCCTCGTGGCTGCCACTGGCAACAACAGCAGGACAGACGGCTTCGATGCGCCGGCAGAGTGGGATTTCACCGTCGCGGTGGGCGCGATCAACTCCAGCCTTGACCGTTCCTCATTCAGCAATTACGGAACGTCCGGGCACAACAAATACATCTTGATGCCCGGCGGTGAGGAGAGCGGAGGAGCCGCGACAGAGTGGATCGGCGAGGCTACCCACAAATGCTATGGAACCTCTCCCTCTGTCGCCTATGCATCAGGAATTCTGGCTCTATATATGGCAGACCCTACGTATGCAGGCCTCAACAGAAGTTCATTTCTGACGCAGGTTCTCGGCAATTGCAAGCCGTGCAACAGCCAAAACACAACCGAACATGGGCTTGGTTACTTGCCGTACAAGTAGGGTTGCGCTTTTGTGGGCGGATTGCTGGCTTATCTCACAGCCAACCTGGATCTGTTCGGAGTCAAGCTCGATCCGAACATTCTTCGCACCTATCCGCTTCTGGGATTCTTGTTCGCGTACATAGGAATCGACCGGCTCTTCGCCAAACGCTTCGGGCAGAACCAAGGCGGGGCGGCGGGCGGGGATTCGGCCTGACGACAAGGCTGAAACTCCGGGTCTACCTACTCAAGCGAGACTCGCCCTATATCCACCGAAGAGACGGCGGAGGACGTTAACTATCGGCGAGCAGCCGGCTTCTTCGCGGCGGCTTCCCTCTCGATCGCGGCATCGAGCTTGGCCGCGAATGCGGGATATTGCAGGCCGATAGCGATGCAGAATTTGCGAGCCTCGATGGTGTCGATACGACGCTCACCCCGCTCGCACTTGCTGACGTAGGTCTGCGTCTCCTTCAACTTCTTCGCCAAATCGATCTGCGTCAATCCCGCGGCTTCCCGCTCCGCCCGAAGAAGTTCGAGAAACACGCCGTACTCGCGGCTATAGATTGTCTTGCTCTTGGCCATGAACGTCCGCTGACGTTCACGCTAAAAACTATCTTGGAATAGTCCAAAACGGACTATTCCAATCTCGGCGCACCCAGTCGACCGGCGGAGGGCCGACCGTAACCTTGTTTGTTCACCCCCGAGGCATCCTGCTGCAAGTTGAAACAGGCGAAACGCGCAGGTGCAAAAGAATCTCTTCACGACAGAACCAGGCTTTCCAAAGTTGATCAGTGCAAGTGGACGTGCCATCCGACGGCTGGGAGATTGAAGTCCCGCTTGGTTTTGTCAGTTGACCAGGAAAGCCCCGCTTTACCTGCCGGACAAATTCGCAGGCCAGCTAGTCTAGCCTCTTATGCGGCGTAAACCGTTGAAAGCAAGCCCATTACGGAAGCGCCTGCGACGCCAATCTGGATCGCCCTACCTTATTAGATTAGTGAGTGCCGAAGTCGTTATAGGGCGTACCCAGGACGATTGCGCAGTAGATTTCAAGAAGAGCTTGCCGATTCTGGTCGGTCTCCTCCACGAAGCGGTACTCCATTTCCCTGATCCTCGCCTTCGCGTCCCGAAAGGCTTGTTCAAACGCCGGATCCAGCATCAAGCCGGCTCGACTATCAGTCCCTGTCTTGTAAGAGGCCTTCAGCCGACCGGTGACTTCTCGCGCGAGCAAGAAGGCAAAGGCGGCTTGTCGGTGAGTCGCCCCTGGACGGCAGTGGCGGCCGTAGCGTGCCCGCATACCGTTCGACCGTCCCACATAGAGGTGTCTTCCTGCCTCGGAGAACAGGTAGAGACCGGCGAGCGGCATCCCGTGAGGGAGTTCTCCATATCTGAAGGGTGGGCAGAGAATGAGTTGTTCAAGCTTGGGCGCCAGGGTTTCGACGAGCGCTCCGAATCTGGCGTCCATTTCGAGCCTCCACCTCAACTACGAATCCAAAGCGGCTACAAATAAGAGGATACAGTCTGGGAAGATCAAGCTTGCTCCTCCCACCTTAAGCTCGACAACGATCGGGGCACATGCCGCTTCGCTTCGCGCGAAGCGCAAGTCTATGTTGGAATAGTCTATTTTCGACTATCGTAGGTTCAGCACAACCTTGTGCCGCACGGAGCCCTGTTCCGAGGGGATCGGGGAGTTCATGCGCTGTATCCCTGTAATCGTTTTTGTTGTGGCCGATGGCATATGCTGCAACTCTGCCGTCACCTTACGGCCTTTTGGAGGGAGTTCGGGGCAGTCCCGCGCCGGACTCTCATCTTTTGCCTTTGCCATCCCGTCGCCCGACCGTCAAGGATGACCGGGCACGTCGCCTTCCATCCGGCAGAATGCATGTTTGCCGCCTCTATACTATGACCAGAGAACGTGTCGTGTCGAAGGAGGCACTGGCAATCCCGTTTCATTCGAATATGTCTATGCACGTTCGTGCATAGAGTTACGGCGAAGATCTCGAAATGATTGAGAGATGCCGCCATCGAAACGACAGCCAAAACCGGAGACTTTCGATCAGGCATTCCGAGCAGCCCTGAAGGACCTGCGGATCAAGAAGGGTTGGACGCAATCCCAGCTCGCCGCAAACGCTGGATACGGCCAGAACTACGTCAGCAACATCGAGACTGGTAAGCAGGACCCCCGGTTCAGCGTCGTCTTCAATTTGGTCCAGACTCTCGGAACCCGTCCGGACCTGTACATGAAGGCGGTCGTCAAGCGCACCCTGCCGAAACCTCCCGGGAAGAATGTGCGTCCCAAGCCCTGAAATCATTTTATCCACGAACGTAGATAATTTTTCGGTGACTACCTCTTTCGGGCGGCGACGTAATTTAGTTGATATTGACCGTAATCCTGGTTCAAATTGACCGCGTCCGTGTCTATAATCACCATCAAAGGCCCGTCTACAGAGACCCCAAAGAGCCGGTAGACATCAGGCTGAGACGTCCCCTCGCAAAAACGACCGATTTCTTTCCCTTGTTTGGAAGGTTATGAACTCTATTCACTCAATACTCCTGGTAGACGATGAACCCGTCGTCGCCGACGGACTACAGCGCACTCTTCGCAATTTTGGGTTCGAAGTGCAGCTGGCAGACAACGCGAGGACGGCACGTCACATGGTCGAGAATTCAAGGTTTGACTTGATTCTTGTCGACTTTGATCTTGGGCCAAAGAATGATCCAAAGCTGAGCGTCAGCGGCACTGGCCTGGTATTCGAGTTGCGGGCAGCCAAGGTGGGCCTGCCGATTCTCATGTACACGGTGCTTGAAGGGGAGTGGTATGAGCTTGCGTCCCTCCACGCCGGCGCCGATGGCTACATTCTCAAGAACACGTCCATCCAGCTCCTGATTTCTCGCCTGCATGCTCATATCCGCCGGTACGAGCGAGACACCGGGAAGCGACGGAGCACCACACACCGTCTTGGTGTCGGGCGGTTCGTCCTGGACAAGAATCACCAGGTTCTGGCTGACAACGAGAAGTCGATGACGGTCACTCAAAAGGAAGCTCGGATCCTCGAAATCCTCGCTGCTAACCCGGCTCGCGTGGTGCCCTCGCAGGAGCTCCTTGACGGAGCATGGGGACGGCGTGACCTTGACAAGACCCTGGAGTCACTTCGCGGAGTTATCAAGCGGTTTCGCAAGAAACTTGGTGATAAGGGTTTTGAGGAGCTGATCGAAAACGTCCGTGGGCAAGGGTTTCGGTTGATACCTCCACCGCACAACGGGGCCGAATCGTTCTCGGCGTTCCACGAATAAATCTTCAATGCCCTCGGCTTTCTACCTGAGAAACATTCGCCGAGTCAGATAAGCTTCAAAGCTATTCCTCAAGAGGGATCCGGAGAGCTAGACAGCCTCGCAATTCCTTCTCCCGCCGGAAGATTCTCGCCCGCGACGATGCATCGCCAAAGTCGCGCTTAGCTTCCTCCTCCTCTGAAAAGTCCGGACGCTCCGCTCTATTCCATGAGCGAAAGCGCCTGAGCAAACCGCGCCTCCGAGGTCTACAGCCCCTTTGGAGGAGCGGACTCGCTGTGGTCATGATCGACCACCTTCTCTGGAGGGAGATATCAACACTTCCCAACTAGAGCAAGGTAAAGGAGACACTTGTGGGCATGCTAAGGGTGGCAAAGATCGAGAAGTCTCGTGACCACGAGGAGATATTTCTCGATCATTACGATTGGCTCCTCAAGAACGCGCGAGACCTCTGTCACGGCTCCAGAGAAGAAGCCGGCGATCTTGTGCAGGATCTTTACGTAGGCTTTGTCCAGTCGAAATCAACCGTATCAATGCGGACGATGCCGCGCGTTTGCCAATCGTGACGCATTACCGGCAAGCAATCCAGGTGGGCTTGAGTGGGTGGTTCTTTGAAGGCCGGGCCGATTAGTCGGGAATGTATCGCAACCGGTGTTATAGCGAACGCAAGCACTACCGATCCAACTGTGACGATGAGTCTTGCACTCGACAAAGGGGGATGCAATCGAAAGTGAGTCGGACACTGCGACAAAGTGTCGCGCACTCTGTTCGCTTTTTTGCGAGCAGCGTTATCGTGGCCTAGATGCTAGAAGGGTTCCTCAATACCGGCAGCAAGACGGATGTCTCGCTTAGCCTTCTCGCGCTCCTTGTGTCCCCACGCAGATGGAGTCTCGCCCGTGTGCTTTTCGAAGAAGTGATGGAAGTCGCGCGGCTCGTCGTACCCCAACATGTTTGCGACGACGCTGATCTTTGGAGGAGGCATCCAGCGAAGCAGCGTTTGAGCAAATGCGAGCCGGGCATCGACCTGGCTCTGAAACATGCTCTTGCCGAACTCTTCGACGAAGGCCCGTTCAAGAGTCCTCATCTCGATTCCGAGCTCCTTCGCGATTGGCAGGAACCGGAACTTTACATGACCGTGGTAGAGAAAGATGAAGTGCTGCATCACGCGCGCAGGGCACCTCAGGAGTTCCTGATGGAACTCATCCTCGGGCATCGCCCTCCAGGCTTTTATCTTTGCGATCACTTCTCCCTCAACAGCCGAGAGTTCTTTGGGAACCGGTCTTCTCACAATACATTCCTTTGGACGCAGGACAAGCAATTGCCTCTTGACTCAACAAACCCCTCAAATAGAGCAGCGTCCGCGAGCGTTGTCGGTTCGCTCGTTGCCTGGGCTCTCGAACTCGTTGCGCGATCGGGCCTGGCTGTCTTCGCTGCTGCCGGTGATGCAATGCGCCTTCGCAAACAGGTATCAAACCGATGGCGAAGCCGGCAACAAACTTCCGGAGGAAGTGATTCCTCAACAAGTCAGATGGAGTTGTGTTGGGGTGGGCTTCAGAAAACTATCGCTCGGCCAGATGCCGGAGCGTTGTCTCGAAAAACGTGTAACTCTCATGGGCACGTTTCCTCGTTAGGAAGTTTTGCTCGTCGCTGCAATGTCACCCAAGGCACACGCGAGACGATCATGAGTGCACATGCCATTGTGCTTCACTTCAACGAGAAGACTACGGCGCACGCTCTATGTCAAGGCAACTACGGAGCTGTCTCTTATAGGAAACACTTGCTTTGTGGCATGAAGTTATGCATTCACACCACCGAGTTATGGCTGCTAGATCCATTCCGAAAACCGATGTAGAGGTCAACCACGGCGTTGTGCGGTGAACCGAGCATCTATCGGCAGCCGGCGAGCCTGCAGTGCTTGCCTTTAGCTACAGAGTTTCGGTAAGAGTCTGCAGGAGAGTAGCGACATGGATCGGATGAATACGCCATCCTGGCTATTACGAACGTTACGACCGTATTCGAAACGAATCGCGTTGGGCCTCGTGCATGCTTCGTGCGCCGGAGCTGTGGCTACGATTGATCCGCTATTGATGCGCCACTTGATTGACGTGGCCCTACCGCAAAAGAACCTCCGACAGACGACCATTTTGGTCATCTTCATTGCCCTTAGTTTTGTCGGTCGAACTGCTTTCGGTGGTCTTTCCGGGCTCGCAAGCTTTCGAGTTACGCAGTGGCTCGGCCAGGATCTTCGCAGCAAGCTGCTCGTCCACATGACGACCCTCTCCGCCGACTGGCACGAACGGACGATGCTCGGTGAAAAGCTCAGCCGCATCGACCAGGATGTAGAGCAGATCGCCCAGTACGGAGCCGACATTGGAAATACCGTCTTCAGAACCGTCGTGTTCTTCGTGGTGAACCTGGCGATCACGATGGCATTGAACTGTTGGATGACGGTCGCCGTACTGCCGCTGTTGCCTCTGTTTCTCTGGGTTCGTCTTCGCTTTCGAGAAAAGATCCAGTCGAGAGCCGATCACGCCCGGGCAAAGGTCGGGAAGGCGACGGGAGATCTTGCAGAACATCTGGGCGCGGTTTCACAGATTCAGATCCTCGGCGCCGAAGAGGTACGGATCGCACGTACCGTTGGAGCGTGGCTTGAGCAGGTCGGCGCTCAGTGGGAGCAGCGCAGGACGGAGATTGCTTTCAGCATTTCTGTCACGAACGTTCTGTCCGTCGGCATCTTCCTCGTGTTTGGGCTTGGTGCGCACGAGTTTTTTGTAGGTGCTTTAAGCATCGGTGGGCTGGTTGCGTTCTATGCCTATGTGATTCGCATCTTCGAGCCCGTATCTGCGGCCATGGAGCTCTCTTCCCTTCATAACTTGTGGATAACACATTCCATTTTGGATTATGTCGCACTCTCCGACTCTGTTTTGGTTTGTCAAACAGATCAATCAAGCTACCATTCAGGGTGTCCGCCGCCGAGCGGGCGGCTTGAGAGACCGCGCGCGCCCAAAAATGCTGACTCAACAGTGAAAGAGACCTCGAATCGAAGTCGAACGCATGCTGCTTATGTTCAAAAACAGCAGAACCCGAGCCTTGATCGTTGTCGCGGTACTCGCAACAGGCGCGATCGGCACATGGCTGATTCTTCATCGAAAGAGCGCGCCCGACAGCCTCCTCGCTCGGGCAGATGAGCTGTCCTGGAACAATGATTGGATCGAAGCAGCCCCCCCTTATGCGAAGGCGGAACAACTCTTCCTCCAGTCGAATCGGCCGTCGCAAGCCCTCTACGCCCACGTCAGTCAGTTCATACCCCGAGCTGAAGCCGAGCCCATACCCAACCTGCTCGTTGAACTGAAACAAGATCAGGCCCTGTCGGCTGCCCGCGATCCAGACACCATGCTCCGCATCCTTGTCATCCAGGGGATGATTGAGACGAACTACGATTCGGGAATGGCCAGCAAAACCTGGAGCGAGGTCCAGACACTGGCCGAACGTCGCGGCGAATTTCGACTGATGGCGAGAGCGATGGGGGAACAAGGCATCGCCGATTTCATGCTGGGTGATTTCAGCAGTGCGAAGAGGCGGGTGACACGCGCGTGGCTCCTGGCGAAGACACTCCACGATGAGGCAGCTCATGTTCGATATGCCAGCATATATGGCGCCGGTCTCGTGGAACTGCAGCGATACGATGAAGCCATGCAATGGCTGGACCAGGCGATCGACACAGCGAACAAAGATCGCACTCTTGCCTATCCCTCGATCGCGATCAATACGAAGATCGATGCGTTGCGAGGCCTCCATCGATATCCTGAGGCGCTCGCGCTAGCTGACACCGCCATCCGCCGGTTGCCTTCCGCACACCTCGATGCCCACCTGTTTCAGATATTGACAGTGAAGGGATCGATCTATGAGGACATCGGCGATTGGAATCGCGCGATTGATGAACTCACACACGCGCTTGGCTACGCACGCCACATAGAATATTGGCGAGGGGTCAGCCAGACCGGCGGTCTACTTGCGCTGGCCTATGAGCATGAGAACGACCTTCCCGCGGCGCTCGCCAGTATCGACGAGGCAATTGACGCCAATACCAAGGTCCCGCAGGAGCTTTACTTTTCGCCCCGCAATCTGGCGATCAAGGCAGAGATTCTTGCCAAGATGGGCCACGCCAAACAGTCTCATGCGCTCTACGAAAAGAGCATGACACTCGTTGACTCATTCCTTGCGACCGCGCCGACGCCAAACGTCGAACGTGAGTTGGCCAACCAGCTGAGTCAGGTGTATTCGAGTTACTACAACGTTCTTTGCAGCGAAGGAGATCTGAGTGCCGGTCTTCGGACGATTGAGCAGGAACGCGGCCGGATCGAGACGCAGGCTCTCGAGCATCACGACCTGGTTCCGCCGCACGAACCGACCAGCCAGGAAAAGAAGATCACACAGCTCAATCTTGAGTTGATCGAGACGGAGAGCGACGCAACGCGGCAGCGGCTGGCACAGGCTCTCTACCTGGAAGAGTTGCAGCTGGACGATTCCAGCCTCGCCGGCAAAACAGCGAGGCACCCCATGGCTGTCCGCGACATACAGCGCCATCTCGCTCCTGACGAACTTCTTCTCGAATACGTCCTTGACGACTCCGAATCTTCTGTCCTCGCGATCACGGCTCGCACCCTGACTAGATACCCATTGCCTCCACGAAAGACAATTGCATCTCTGATTACCCAATACCGAAGGACGATTCACAGTCGAAAGAGCGATCCCGGCATCGCCAGGACGCTCTTCACGAGTCTGCTCGGCCCCATCAAAGAATACGCGGACCATCGATCCGTGATTGTCGTCCCTGACGGGGAGATCAATCTGGTCCCGTTCGCGGCGTTGATGGACGAGCGGGCATATCTCGTCGAGAGCCATGGGTTCAGCACAAGCCCATCCGCAACGGTTCTCTGCCTCCTTCGCGATCGGGAACCCTCAACTCTCGCGGATCGTTACCAATTCGTCGGAGTCGCGGCGTGGACGGGAGCGAACGAACCAGGTTCCGGGGTCGAAGGTCTCCTTCGGGCGATCTCCCTTCCCCAAATGAAACAACTGCAACCCTTGCCGCTTACGAAAAAGGAGGTAGAAACAATCGCTCAGGACTTTCCTGCGCCGAGCACGCTTCTTCTGGGGCCTGCTGCGACAGAGACGAGCTTCAAGGCTCTTCCTCTCGATCAGTATCGTGTGCTTCATCTCGCTTTGCATGGGTATGCCGACGTCGAGTATCCGGACCGTTCGGCGCTCGTATTCGCGCCGCAGAAGGACGGACGCGATGATGGGCTCCTCGAGGTCAGGGAGGTTCGCACTCTCCGTCTCAAGGCACGATTGGTGACCCTTTCCGCCTGCAACTCAGGCGTCGGCCCCGTGGGAGAGGAGGATGTAGCCGATCTCGGACACGCATTCATTGAAGCAGGAGCCGAGACAGTTGTTTCCGCGCTCTGGGAGTTAGACGACCAGACCACAACTCAACTCATGACGTCCTTTTACAAGAATCTGGCCGGCCATCAGATCAAGACCGAGGCGCTCAAAAACGCGCTGGTCAATATGATGCGGTCTGGCCTCGCGCCCTACTACTGGGCTAGCTTTGAAATTGTCGGAGACCCCGCGGGAGTGCTTTGAGTGCAGACGAATCAATCCGTTGACAGCCGTAAATCCGAGAGCCTGCTGAGCGCGAAGCAGCGACAGAAGATGCTCGACAAAGTTTCAAGCATAGTCAGCAAGCGTTTCTACGACACGCATCTGGCTGGGGTTGATTGGCCCGCCACTGTTGCTAAGCACAGCGAGCGCATCGTAAACGCCAGCTCCGACGAGGAGTTTGAAGTATCCATGCTTGCGCTGCTTGCCGAGTTGCATCGATCACACGTCGGCTTTTTCCATGAAAGCCTCTCTCGATCGAGCAGCAAGATGGCTCTCTGCGCCACATATCTGGCAACCGAAAGGGTAGACGGAGTGCATTGGACTTTCCAGGATGTTCACGCCTGCGGCCCTGCCGCTCTCGCAGGCATACGGCCAGGGGATGTCATCCTGACCGTCGATGGGCGCTCCTTTCGCCCACCGGAACACCCGCTCTTCGCCGTCGAATCCACGGCAAGGATCACCGTATTGACGAAGGGACTCCGCGAGGAGACGAAGGAAGTCGTCATCCCGGCTCCAAAGAGAATGCGTGGCCAACTCCCTCAGGTAGTACCAACATCCCTTGTGTCCTACAAGCGGCTGCAAGACAGCATAGGATACGTTCGGATCGCGATGTATCCGGGCAGGATTGGCGTGGAGATCGCAAATGAGATTTCTCTCGCGGTCCAAAACCTCGGAGATGTCACACGCCTGGTCCTCGATCTTCGAGGAAACACCGGTGGCGGCATCGGCGTTCTGCGGGCAATGAGTTTGCTCACACCTTCAAGGCTTCCAATAGGACGTTATGCCGGCGGCGGCATGACACCAGTGGACGGCGCCAAGGGCTATCACTTTGTGTTTGACAGGATTCCTGCGCAAAAGCGGGGCTTGATTCCGCTGGCGCTAAAGGCGCAGGGGGTGATGGCCGTCCGCAAGGCGTTAGGCCTCAGCACTCCTATCCTCATTGCAACAGAGGGGCTGAACGCGATGCCGTTCCACGGCCGAATCGTGATCCTGGTGGACAGGCATACAGCGAGCGCCAACGAGATGCTGGTTGCGTTCGCCCGCGAACATCGATTGGCGACGATCGTGGGAGAGGCCACGCCAGGCCGAGTTTTGGGAGGGAACAAGTTCGCTCTTTCCAATGGATATTGGCTTGCGCTGCCGGTGGGGTCATACCAAAGCAAGGACGGGGACAGTATTGAAGGTCAACCGATTGCGCCCGATGTCCTGGCCCCCTTCGAGCCCGAACAAGCGAGAGCAGGTAAGGACACACAACTCGATCAAGCGATCGAAGTTGTGTCGGCGTTGTAGAGACTCGCCTGCAAAGCATGTCGCGGTCTCCGACATGCTTCTTCTTGTTGGACCGGCACGTCAATGGGAGACTCGAAAGGAAGGTGCTCTGCTGGAATGAGCACCGTGGCGAGTGTCTTGTGACAGCTCATCCGGCCCCACAGAACGATCAGTTTCAATTGATACTCGTGTCACGCTCGACCAAGCGTGTTCTGGTTGAGCGCCAGTCGGTCCTGGAATTTGACTCCGGCTTTTCCCTGCCGCAGATATCCGTCCCCAAATGGACGCGATGGGCACTCCATATCCAACAAGCAATCAAGCAGCGGTGGAACCTGCAGTCCGTGGTACTAGACGTTCTCGGAGAGCGGTCTCGCGGAGGACGTATCGCGATAGCGGAAGCAATCGACGATCAGGCCATCTCCCCAATTTCAGGGCATTTCGCCTTGCTTCCTCTCGGAGAGATTCCCCACTTTGAGATTGAAGACGCAGATGACTCGCTTCGAATCGCTCTCCAGGATCTTCTGGACGGCAAGACGAATCCTCACGCGCCGTTTCTGCAACTCGGATGGACAAATGAGCTGCTGCAGTGGATTCCAACTGTGATCTCCACCGATCGAATCGACATTGACGATGAGATCGAACAGTTCAATGCGTCTTCCAGCCATGCACTCTTGAAGATCCGCAGCCGACGCGGTCCTTCATTATGGTTCAAGGCAGTGGCAGAACCGATCCTGGAATCAGCAGGCCACGAATACGTGGCTACGACCGTGTTGAGCAACCTGTTTCCTGAATACCTCCCGCGTCTCTTAGCCATCCGGGCAGACTGGAAGGGATGGTTGATGAATGATGCAGGTCTACCAATCGAGGAATCGGACCCACTCGAGATCGAAATCGCCGACATGATCGGGACGAGACTTGCCGAGATGCAACGGGCAAGCGTTCTCCAGGTTGATACCCTGCTCAGGCATGGATTCATTGATCAGCGCATACCCGCGCTTCGGGACGCGATGCTCGGCATGATGCCGTACTTCGAAGACGCAGTGCTTTCGCAGAGGTCGGCCGCCGCTCCCACGATTGAGATCGGAAGATTGAAGGAGATTGCCGAGATCTTCGAGGACGTTTGCTTAGACCTTGAAGAAACCGAAATTCCAGACACGGTGGTCCACAACGATCTGAAGACCGGCAACATCTTGATTGGGAACGGCTCCTGTGTGTTCACTGACTGGGCGCAGGCCGGTGTGGGCAACCCCCTGGTGGCTTTGGACCAACTTCAGCAGTACCTCGCCCAGAACCAGCGTCTGGGGTCATGGGTTCCTCTCATCGTCCGCTCCTATCGTGAGCATTGGCGAAGTAGGATCGCTGACGTACAGTTCGATCGGGCCCTTCGTTCTATCCGGCTCCTATCAATCGTGACGCACCTTGCGAGCCGTCGCCACTGGTTCATGTCCCGAGATTGCTACAAGACTGGACTGGAGAGCTATATTCGAAGCTTGTTACGGCAGATGGATACGGCCGCTCAATCGCTCCAATGTGAAGATTTGTCAGAAGTGATATGTGAACGTTGTGTGCCCCATGACACGAGCTTCCGGCAAAGTCGCTACTCAATTCGTCGTGGGTAGCGACATGACAAACCGCGCTCCATTGGGTTCAACATTGCTTGCGGTCACCGTACCGGAATGTACTTCACCGACCTTCCGCACCAACGCCAGTCCCAATCCAAGAGATCCCACCTGGGAGATGCGGGTGTGGCCTGCACCTTTGAAAGCGAAGTTGAAGACACGTTCGAGTTCCTGAACGGGAACGCCAGTGCCCGTGTCCTCGACGACGATGTCGACCGTTTGGCAGGATCGCCTTGCACTCACGGTTATCAAACCGCCCTCTGGCGTATAGCGGATCGCATTGGAGATGAGATTCTCGACGGCTCGCTTGATGAGACTCTTCTCGATGCGGACCGACCCAACGTCGTCAGCCACGCGCAAGTCGAGTTCAATTCCTCTACGCGATGCCTCATGCTCGAAGTCCTCGACGGTCGATTCCAGCAACTGTCCGAGAGGCATGTTCTCAAAGCATCTCTCGATGCCACTCTCGAGAATGGCAAACTGACTAATCGAGCCTACTATCTCCGCCAATTCGGTGATGTCACGATGAACCTGCTCGAGAGTCGTTTCCTTCTCGTCCGACTTCATCTCACCGTCGTACTGGATCGACTCGACGCGACGCAGCATACGAGCCAGCGGTGTGGCCAGATCGTGGCTGAGGTATGCAAGCCATTCCAGATGCGTCTTTTCGCGCCCGAAGAGGTCCACCCGGGCGGCATCCAATTCACCGATTTTGTTCTTGAGACCTTCCTCAATACCGGTGATCTTATGGTCGTGCTGCAGCAAACCCGGTGACGAATGCGCGGCCGAAGTTTCGCTCGAACCAACAAACGCCCGATTCGATTCGAATGCTGCCGCAACAGGTGTTTGGAAGAGATGGTCGCCAATCCAATGGAATGCCCATCCAAGGACTGCCGCAGCTAGCAATGCGAGAACGGATATCCAAAGAAACAGACTCGTAGGCCAGATCTGAACAATCGTTACGACCGCGATCGCTGCTCCGGCAGTTCCAGCAGCACCCGTAGGAACCGCGCTGGCGACCGCATTTCCTCGAACGCAGGGAGTCTGCTTGCCCGCCGTGCAGATGCGCGCCCAGGCCACTTGGAATTCTGGTAGCGAACCGCTGACTCCATCAGGCAGTGGACGGCCTTGTGCATCAAGGAGATGAACCTCACTGCCGGGAGCGATGATCCGGAGATCCTCGCGAAGGGGGGAGAGTCCTGCGATCCTTCCATTGCTGAAGTTGCCGAGAAGATCTGCCACTTGGCGAGAACGTTGTTCTTTGAGAGAGCCGGCACAGACAATGAACTCCGCTCCGCCGAGAAGAACCAGGGCGGCCAGTGCAAGCCCGAAGAAACGCGATGATGAAGAATGAGCCATCTATTGGTCAGGAATATTCGTGCGGCGATCAATCGTATCTGCGGCGCCTATAGTCAAAGAACGCCCGGGGACGTTCGTCCGTCAAGTGATTTTGATTCAAAGGCTTCTACGGGCGAATGCATGAAGAGATCAACCGCGCACCGCGGGTAAATTGACCGACCACGCTTCTGAAGGGAGCATATGTGCTCTAGGAGGGGCTGCGAGTCCCCGAGTACGGAGCACTCACACCGTCAACAGGCTCTGGCAGAAGCGAACTACTGCAGTTACTTTCTTGAGGCTCATAGTCCTTGCGGCCCCATGGCGATTTCTTGAGCCGTTCACCAGGAGAAAACTCGGAATCGGCCCTCGCTGTGGGCTCTGATCGATCGTACTCCGGCTTCATTAGATCACGCAGCATCGACAAATATGAAGTGCGACTTCCTATTTTATAACCTGATAGAGGGTATGACAGGAACCGGAACTTCGCAACACTGAAAGGGTGACGACCCTAAGATACCGCTTCTCCAAGCGAATAGCCGAACTACGACGATTCTCGGGAATGAAACAGGCAACTTTCGCAGATGCGATCGGCTTGACGCTCTCAAGCAAGCCGGGGAGATCGAGAGGGGGAACTCCTTTCCGAAGCCGGAGAAGCTAGAAATGATCGCAAAAGCCCTCAATGTCCCTCTCAAGGAACTCTTTGACTTCGGCAAAACCCGCTTTTTCCCGAACCCTCCGGTAATGCCCACCACCGAGGTACGGCGAGCGCCGAAGAAACTCCAGAAATAGCCAAGCCTCCTAAGATTCCTGTTTTCAAGTGGCGGCAGCATCTGAATAATCGTCGAACTTGAGGCGCCTTAAATGAAAATGGCACGCGTGATTCTCTTTACCAGCCAGATGGACGCGATGAGCAAATTCTATGGAGACCTGCTTGGTCTCGAGCAGGTCTCGAAAGAAAGAGGCTGGTCGGAGTTTGCAGCGGGCGGTGCTTGCATTGCCCTCCACTCAGGACCATCATCCCCGGGACGCAAGGGGCCGAAGATCGTGTTCCACGCAGAGGACGTCGCCGCACTCCGCGAATCGCTGGTGGCACGCGGGGCAAAGTTCGGGAAGGTCCGGCAAGGAGAGATGATTTGTCTTTGTGATGGCAAGGACCCTGACGGCAATCCTATTCAACTGTCCGACCGCTGAAGCCTGGACCACGAAGCCACTCTCATAGCCAAGAATCAATGGCGCAGGATGACAGGATAGTAGTATGGCGCACCGTCACCCTCACGAGCCGTGCCAAGGTAGTGGCTGCCGGGTGCGAGGCGCCTGAGATCAAGTCGTACTCGAAGCTCGGTATGAGAACCCTGCACCGTCGCCGGAGCGGAACCTGAGGCCTCGACGTGGTCTTGGCTCTGGTCCCGGGACACACTCACGCGATAATCGCCGGCAGGGCTGTAATAGGGCAACACAAGTTGAAGATCGATCACCCGCTGGTCGAGGGGAATGGGTGCCAGAGCATCACTCTTGCTCCCGTCTCGCGCCAGGCCGTCTGCACTCAGATCAACTGAAACAGAGACCGGGACCTCGCTCTGCGCGGTCTCAACCGATTGATTGGTGTAGTGCTTTCGAGAAACGCCGATTAGCACGGCAACCACTGCGACGGAGGCGGCAATCCCGGCGTACCACCACCATCGGGAAGCGCGCTGCGAAGAACGGGGTGCCGCTTGCCGTATCCGTTCCTCACGAAGCCGTCGGAACTCCATCAGATCGCGAGTACATTCGGCACAGTGGAAGACATGCAGATACTTCGGATCTTCGAGATCGAGCTTCCCAGGCGTTTCGACGAAGGAGATGAGTGTTGCACGGCCAAAACATCCCACCCGGTCCGGGTTGGGGTAGTGTTCGAGTACGTGCCCCTGGAGTCTTTCAAACAGGAGAGTATCGTTCTCATCATCCCTCACGAAGTTTTGCAGCTCGTCCACGGAATCCCTTCCAGTTCCTCTCATTTTCTACATAGGATTTTCATTCGGATCGGCCTCGAATGCCTAACTTTTTTCTGATGCGTTTCAATTCGCGCTGGCAGCTCATACGAATTGCGTCTTTAGACTTCGCCATCTCCTCGGCAACGTCCTCCCAGCGGCTCCGCGAGCCGTAGCGCATAAGCAGCGCTCGGCGCAGTTCAGGCGGAGTATCTTGAAGCACAGTACTCAGGTCCAGTTTGGCTTCGATGGCTGGTACAGCCGGCGCAGTGGGTGGAGACAGCACTTCAATGTCTGTTGCAGTTCCGCGGAAGACAAACCTGCTCTCTGAGCGCGACCAACGCCGGACAGCATTTCGATAATGCCTGGAGAGCAACTGCCGGGCTTCATCGACATCGGCGGCCGACATTGCTTCGAGCCCTTCTTTGGTCTCTTCGATTGCCTGCTCCATCAGTTCGTGAGCGAGGGATGCGTCACCTAACCGGGCCGCTGCTATCTGCTGCGCATCTGGCCACTCCGCTCGCACGGCAGCACGCAGTATTGGCGCGATCCAGTGTCCCTGTGGAGTAAATCCAATGATCCAGCAAAGATCAGATGGGGAAGGTGATCTCATAAGTCGGCCCGCTACACGAGTGCTGGACAAACCGGATCGAACTGCGGTGTGCCCGCTGTATGCAAGACAGTACTCAGATTTAGATGCGATATCCACAATAAAGACTGCTTTTCCTCACCGAAGTGTTCGTTTTTCTTGTTTTCGATGGCTATAGGAGTAGAGGGATTTTCATTGAACGTCGTCGATCGCGGACGGAGGAGGATGAGTATGATGACGCGGAGCAGGAGGGGCAGTACAGCGCCTCCATTTAAGCCGAATATTGATCCGGGTTCAAGCTCGACAATCGATCAGCTACGGGATGAAGGCTCCCGTTGCGTTCACTGCGGCGCGAACATAGGTGTGTCCCGAGTGGAGAAGCTCCACGCGGTAGAGATCGTGCTGAATATCGTATCCGGACTCTTGTTGATTGCCATCTTCGTGTCCGCTACTTACTTCTTCAATTCATGGTCTGAGCATGAGTTTCAGCATCTATTTGATCACCGCTGGGTTTGGCATGAGCCTCTCGACGACTGGAACTTGTGAAGCTTGTCCTCTAAGCCAGTTCTTCGATGAACCCTGCCAGGTTCTCAAACCGCACCTTCAGCATTCCATAGTTCCGTGTATAGGATCGTGTTATGTCTTCTGCCAGCACCACATTGTCTCCGTCAGGATGCTGCGTGCGAAAGGCGACGAGATTCCTGGGATCGAACCTGTCAGCTGACCATTTACATTCGATAGCAATAGGACTCTTCCGTCGTCCTGCCAGAACAAAGTCAATCTCATGTCCGCGTTTGTCTCGCCAGTAGCCAACTTCGCGGCTCTGCAGGTGAGCCATCATCTCGTTGAGTACGAAGTGCTCCCATAGAATTCCCAGATCTTCGTCTCGCAGTTCCTGCCAGCCACGGTAATAGCAGATGAAACCAGTGTCGAAGCCGTAGACCTTCGGAGCAGACACAATCTCAGTGGGGCGTCGAGTGCTGAAGGGACGAATCACATGCGCGACAAACGTCGCCTCCAATACACGGAGGTAGTTCGCGATGGTGGGGCGGCTCACCTCGCAGGGAGTTGCGAATCGGGTTGCTTCGAAGATCCCTCCGCTCTGCGCCAGAATGAGTTCCGTAAATTTCTGAAACGAATCTCTTCGTTCCAGACGGAACAACTCCTGGATGTCTTTTGCCCAGTAAGCATCCGTCCACTCCTGAAAGTCACGTTCCTCCAGATCCTTCGCGAGAAAGAACGGCGGTAGTCCTCCCCGAACAAAACGATGTCTGAGATCAGATTGTTTAGCGTCTGTGAGGTCGCGTTGGCACATGGGAGTCAGCCACAGATCACGTTTGCGTCCGGCGAGAGTGTCTTTAAACTTGCTTGATGCGCTCAGCGTAGAAGAACCCGTAGCAATGATTCGGATGTCGGAAAAATGGTCTGCTGCGATCTTCAGTAGTTCGGATGGATTGTTGAGGCGGTGAATCTCATCCAGAACAATTCGCTTGCCACGAAGAGTTTCGAGGAACCCCTCCGGATCCTCCATCGTGCGCCTGGTCCGGGGCAGTTCGCAATCGAAGTACTCGATCTCAGGAAGACTTTGACAGAGATAAGTTTTTCCGACGCGGCGTACCCCAGCCAGCCAGATCACAGATCGCTTTTCCCAGGCTTTTTCGATTCGATCGATCCAATAGTGTCGCGTGACCATTCGTAAGCATTGTTGCAAATAGTGACACTATATGCAAGTCTGATTTCGTTGAGTACGTCACTATCCACCATGATTCGCCGAACAACTGGGAAGATCGTCGTTCGGATGGCCTTATATAAAGACTCAAAGCTAAAAATTATCTCTTCTGAAATGAGTAGGATGTAGCTATTTTCCGGGTTAGCTGAATTTTGATGGCGTTGACAAGGACAGCCGGGCGAGAAAGACTCTCATCACGAAGGCGAATAAAAAGCGAATGCGCTTTGTCCACCCTTCTGGTTCAGTGGTGACCTGGAATGCAATCTGCAGCTCTTCTTCGTGCTCAATTGGAAACGTCGCTCGCCGAACGCGCCCCGAGTGCTTTCACGCTCAGGGGGAGGCAGATACCTGAACTGCTTCCGACCGGAACACCGGAACTAGATGCTCTTCTAGGCGGCGGCATCCCGCGAGGCAATATCACCGAAATTACAGGAACCTCAACCACTGGGAGAACCTCCCTGGCTCTCTCCATTCTCGCCCGCGCAACTGGCCAGGGCGCTGTATGCGCCTGGGTCGATGTTCAGGACGCGTTCGATCCTGAGACGGCTTCGGCGTATGGAGTTCAACTCGAACGATTGTTGTGGCTTCGCGCCGGCGGCCGGCCGCTCGAGATGCAACCGCCTCCAGCATCTCCTGCTGGATCGCGTAACGAGAAGACTCGATCTCATCCACGCGCCGACCATGAAGCGGCGCAGCACATAGGCGGCAGGCATCCGCGGCATGAACTGCGCGCCATGGGTCATGCTGTCACGCAGTTGTTCCGCTCACCAGGCGAGCCCCATCAGGAGAAGCACAGTGGTGGCACCAATCGCATCATTGAGTTCGCAGCGATGGGACCTCGCTGCGCAGAACCACAACCACATCGGAGAAAGCTGGAACAGGTTCCCGCGGATCGTCGACCTCCGCGCCGAGGTCAGGCGTTTCTCGAGCATCACCATGCAGAGGAAGTAATTCCGGAACAGCGGCAGCTTTTCTCATCCGGAAGATTTGCCGGGAAGCCTGCGCAAAAAGACAACCCAAAGTCGCTGTTAGGCCAGGCATTGAGCGCCACAGATCTTCTTCTGCAGACAGGCGGCTTTCGGGCCATTGTGCTCGATATGGGAGATCTGCGAGCAGAAGATGTCATGCGCACGCCGACCTCCTACTGGTATCGCTTTCGTCTGCTCGCGGAGCAGACTCAGCTTGCCCTGATCCTTCTTACTCGGACCCCATGCGCCAAGAGCTGCGCGTCGTTGGTTTTGCGCTGTCACCGCAACGATGAGACCTCATCATGGAGCGAGAACAGAGAAAGGGCCCTCTTTACAACAGTGCGCTATGCTGTCGCGGTCGAACGCAAACGACACGAGGAGATTGGTCCGCAGGATAGGAAGCCTGTTGCACGGACAACGACCGAATGGCGAGCCCGAGCACCATGGGCGAGGTAGTGACCAATGTATGCCTGCCTCTACATTCCGAACTTTCCAGCGCAGGCAGTCCTGCGCCTGCAGCCGGAGCTCCGCCGGCGGCCTGTCGTCGTCCTGGATGGGGAAGCTCCGCGCGAGACAGTGTTGTCCACGAATACCTTGGCGAGACGATTAGGCTTGGCAAGTGGAATGACCCGCCTGCAAACCGAGTCGTTTCCTCAGGTCCTTCCACTTCGTCGTTCACAAACTCAGGAGACCGTGACAAAGGCGGCCCTCCTTGAATGCGCCTCAAGTTTTTCACCCTTGGTCGAACCGGTCCAGACCGTCTTCTCGAATGAGCCAGGGCAAGCACTGATCCTCGATATCCGGGGCACAGCGGGATTGTTTGGCAGCGCGGGAGCGCTGGCCGTGAAGCTCCGTCAACGAGCCGGAGCTTACGGGCTTCTCGCTCACGTCGCCACCTCCGCGAACTTTCACGCCGCAGCCTGTGCCGCCCGCGGCATGTCTGGAGTCAACTCGATTGGAGTAGGCGATGAAGCGGCCGCACTGGCTTCCCTACCGCTCGATGTCCTTGACCTCTCGCCTGAAATGGCCGACACCTTTCGCCTTTGGGGGATCAGAAACTGCGGCATGCTCGCGAAGCTGGCCGAACGTGATCTGGTAGCTCGGTTAGGCTTCGAAGGACAGCATCTGCGTGCCCTCGCATGCGGCGAACATCCACACCACTTTGTCCCGATTGAGCCTGATTTCAGGTCCCAGCTGATCGAGGCGATCGAACTTGAACATCCAGTCGAATTGCTTGAGCCTCTGCTTTTCCTTTTCTCGCGTCTACTCGATCGACTTCTGCTGCGTGTTCACACAAGATCACTAGCTATCGCTTCAATCGAGGTAAAACTCTGCCTCGATGTACCTGCCGACGACGTGCAGCTTTGTCACACGCGCACGATTCGACCAGCATTGCCAAGTCAGGATGGCCGCCGCCTGCTCAAACTGGTGCAGCTGGATATGGAGACGCATCCACCACAGGCCGCTGTTCGTGCGATCGAGATGCGCGTCGAAGCTGTGAAGCCACATACGGCGCAGCATGGATTGTTTCTCCCCCAAGGTCCCGAGCCGGATAGCCTCGAAGTCGCTCTTGCTCGCCTGAAAAAGCTTCTGGGAGAAGACCGCGTTGGAGCAGCTCAACTGCTCGACACGCGGCGAGATGACGGCTTCGTGATGAGAAGCTTCGCGCCACCTCCGCAACGAAATGAACTCCTCCCCGAAGCCGCAACAAATCTGCCTGCAGCATTTCGTGTTTGCCGTCCGCCATTGGCGATTGACACAACATTGCGTGGCAATCAACCTGTTGCGATCTCGGTCGAGAGAGAGTCGTTCACCGTCATCATGCGGGCAGGCCCATGGCGCAGGAGCGGCGAGTGGTGGTCGCAGGCGAACTGGTGCCGGGAAGAATGGGACGTACTGCTGTCCAATCAGGCAACGCAGAAGATATGCCGCATCGCACATGATCCAGGCTCGCACTGCTGGTATTTGGTCGGGACGTATGACTGATGCAATACGTCGAATTACATGCCCGGTCCGCCTTTTCGTTTCTGGAGGGCGCATCACTGCCCGAAGCACTGATGGCGCGCGCCTCCGAGTTGGAGATGCCGGCAATGGCATTGCTCGACCGCAACGGCCTCTATGGCGCGCCTCGATTTCATACAACAGCAAAAAAGCTCGGAGTCAGTGCCCATGTCGGCGCGGAGATCGCGGTTGCCGATTCCGGCCAAAAGCTTCGTCCTCCGAACTACCTGCCTAACCAGGCCATTCCTGAGCCAGTTCGATTTCCAGTACTCGCCACATCGCGCACCGGCTACCAGAATCTCTGCCGCCTGATACTCGCTATAAGCTGCGCGCCGGAAAAAAGGCAGAAGGCGCAGCCCTGTTTTCCGACGTCGAATCGCATCACGAAGGTCTTGTCTGCCTGACTGGTGGTGATGAGGGTCCCTTGGCCGCTGCTTTGGCGCGCGGCGGCGCCGAAGGGGGCCGCAAAGAGGTCGAGCGCCTCGTTTCGATATTTGGCCCAGAGAATGTCTACGTCGAGATTCAACGCCACTTCGATCGCGAAGAAGAGTGGCGCAATCGTACGGCGATCGATATCGCCCGCTCGCTGAAGCTCCCTCTACTCGCGACCAATGGAGTCAGCTATGCGACAGCCTACGAACGTGAAGTGCTCGACGTCCTGACCGCAATCCGGCACAAGACCACGCTCGACGAGACTGGCCGTCTTCTTGCCATCAATTCCGCGCGTCATCTCCGTTCCTCGCAGGAGATGGCGCAGCTCTTTTACGACCACCCCGATGCCATCCAGAACACGAGCGTCTTGTCCTCTCGGCTGGAATTCACGATGGACGATCTCGGGTACGAATTTCCTTGTTATCCGGTGCCAGATGGCCAGACGATGGATTGGTTTCTGCGCAAGCGCACGGAGGAAGGCGTGCGATCGCGCTATTTGCCGAAGAAGGACCAAGCACTCTTTGTGAGAGCGCAAAAGCAGGCGGAGCGTGAACTCGCGCTCATCGAGCAGCTTGGTCTCGCCGGATACTTCCTCATCGTCTGGGACGTTGTCGAGTTCTGCAGGAAGAATGGAATTCTCGTCCAGGGCCGCGGCTCTGCCGCGAACAGCGTCGTCTGCTACGCGCTGGGCATCACCGCTATCGACCCAGTAGGGATGAACCTGCTCTTCGAGAGATTTCTTTCTGAAGAGAGAGGCGAATGGCCGGACATTGATCTGGATCTTCCCTCGGGCGATGAGCGCGAACAGGCCATTCAATATGTCTACCGCCGCTACGGCGAACTCGGCGCGGCAATGTGCGCCAATGTGATCACTTATCGCGGTAAGTCGGCAGCTCACGAAGCCGGCAAAGTGTTTGGCCTCGACAAGGACACGATCAACCAGATTGCGGGGAATGTCAGCAGGTTCGAGTTCAAGAAGCCCACCGACACACTCGAGAACAGCTTTCAAGCGGGAGGAGTAAATCTTCAGCACCCTCGAATCCGGAAATGTCTGGAACTTGCCTATCGCCTTCAGGACATCCCGCGCCATCTGGGACAACATTCCGGCGGCATGGTCATCTGCCAGGGGCAACTCGATTCAGTAGTTCCTCTGGAACACGCCTCCATGCCGGGACGCGTCGTCGTGCAGTGGGACAAGGAAGATATCTCTGACATGAAGATGATCAAGGTCGATTTTCTCGGCCTTGGCATGATGGCCGCCATGTCGGATTGCCTGGAACTCGTACCGAGGCATTACGGTGAGTCACTCGATTATGGCCAACTGCCGCAGGATGAAGCCGTCTATCGCATGCTGCAGATGGCCGACACCATTGGGCTCTTCCAGGTGGAGAGTCCGGCACAGATGTCGGCTTTGGTGAGGAATTTCCCGGAGGTCTTTTACGACCTTGTCGTACAGGTCGCCATCATCCGTCCTGGACCCATCGTCGGGAAGATGGCGAATCCGTACATGTTGCGGCGACGAGGGAAACAGAAGATCACTTACCCTCACCCGCTACTCATACCTGTCCTTGAACGCACATTGGGCATTCCGCTTTTCCAGGAACAGCTTATCCGCATCGCGATGGTGATCGCCGATTTTTCCGGAGGCGAAGCCGAAGAGTTGCGCCGCGCAATGGGCATGCGCCGGTCGAAAGACAAGATGCAGCAGCTGGAAACAAAACTGACCGCAGGCATGACAAGGAAGGGCGTTGACCCAGCAGCGCAGAAGGTGATCATCCAGGCCATCAGCTCCTTTGCTTTGTACGGATTCCCCGAGAGCCACGCAGCGAGTTTCGCACTCTTGGCCTATGCCAGCGCTTACCTCAAGTACCGCTATCTGGCTGCATTCCTCTGCGCATTGCTGAATAACCAACCAATGGGCTTTTATCATCCGGCGACGCTGGTGAAAGACGCCCAGCGTCATGGTCTGAAGATTCGGCACATCGAAGTTCAGCATTCCGACTGGAAGTGCACCCTCGAGCGACTTCCTGAAAATGAGGCTTCACGATTCAAGGATCGATTCGCTGTACGCCTCGGTCTGGCTTACGCACGAGGAATCCGGAGGGAGACTGGCGAAGCTATCGCCCGCGCACGTTCTGTCGCTCCGTTCACCTCGGTCTACGATCTCGCTCGACGAGTACCCCAACTGCGGCGCCAGGAACTGGTCACTCTGGCTCAAATCGGTGCGCTCAATTCTCTCGGTGAAGACATTCACCGCCGAGATGCACTCTGGCAGGCAGAGTATGCGGGACGTCCGTCAGGAGATCTGTTGAAAGATATTCCGGAAGAACAGGAGCATTGGAAATCCACGCCGCTATTCAAGATGACCACGGAGGAACGTCTCGCGGCCGACTACCATGGGACTGGTCTAACTGTAGGCCCACACCCGATGAGCTACCATCGGGATCGTCTCGCGAATATGGGCGCCATCTCGGCCTCGGCGTTGAAGCGCCTGCCGAACGGCCAACGTGCTCGCATTGCGGGATTCGTCATCTCCCGCCAAATGCCCGGAACAGCGAAGGGTTTTTTCTTTCTCAGTATTGAGGATGAAACGGGCGTATCGAGAGCCATTATCGAACCCGATTTATTTGACAAGCACCGTGCACTGCTCAGTCATGGAAGATTTCTTCAGGTAGAAGGCTGGCTTCAGAACATGGACAATGACATCTCTCTCAAGGCCTTCGACGTGATGCCGCTTGCGATCTATGAGATGGAAGTACGATCGCATGACTTCCACTGAGAGTCGTCGAAGCACTGGACAGACGCCACCGACAGTCGTGACGACGGGCTCGGCCGTGGACGCTAGGTTTTCAACCTCAACTCAGCCGCGATCTCGTCCAGGTTGGTCACGGCCAGCGTAGCTATGTGACCAATATTGATGTGATAGGCCGCGTTGAACTCCTGGAAGACATCCGACGAACAGTGGCGGCGCGTCACATTGATGACCTCGTTAGTAGCGATTGTGCGTCTCTCCGTCAGATCCTTGCCAACCGCTTCAAGCCAGATCTCCGACTGTCCATGATTGATCTGGCGAGCGCACATCTGAGTCGTTTCCTTCATTGGGCAAGTTTACCGCGTACGTCATACGGAGCAGCGATCCGATGATGTGAGATCGCACGATCTCCGTTGTGGCTCTCGCGATCCACTATCTGTTGGATCTCTGCGACACCACGACCACGCGACCAACAACTTCAATTTCCTTGCGGTATCTCCACCGTTGCGGCAACTGGTCCGAGATTGGGTGTGCGACCACAGTTAGCCAAAGCCCATCCTCATCCAATTCACACCAACCAGTGACAAGACCCTGATGCGTGCGCAACAGATAAATTGGACGGTCAAAGTCATGGGGCCATTCCTGGTTCTTTTCAATTGCCTTTTTTGAGGTGTCGATCTTCAGAATTGCTCCCGGGCGAATCATCGGGTCCAGTGCTCCGTCGTTTTTTCCGATGAGAGCTTTTCGATATGGGGTCGCGGCAAGAGCATCGTCTAGCGGCAGCAACATTGTGTGGTCTGGTATCGGATCGGCGATGTGATCCTGCGGCAGGAACCCGCGTACATATTTATCGAGGAGGCCGGCTCCGACGAGAACGCGGGTATTTGGCCTCCCGGACGAATCAAATAGCTCAACTTCGGCGAGTGCTGGTTCGCAAAGATAAAGAAGTTCTTCTGGCGGTTTGCTGTAGATCGTTGCCAACGAAATAAACTTTGATACTGAGATCTCGTGTCCTCCCGCCTCCAATTTGGCAAGCCAGCTCGCAGAGACCTCATAAGAACGATTTCCCCATAAGGCCGCCAGTCTTTTGCTTCGATCTTTCACGCCGCGGAGCGACAATCCCGATTCGAGCCGAAGTGAGCGCAGGATTTCTCCGATGCTTATCACTACAACCTCCTATTCGGCACTTAGGAACGCATTCCATTTTGTGTTTACGCTGTGAACAAGAGGCGTTCAGAGCAGGTTGGCGTGCTGCTCCATACCAACTTACGACGACTCTGAACAGGATTCCCACTACATCTTCCTAGTAGTCCGGCACGTCACGGACGCTTGTCTTGATGAGTAATAGGAACATGTAATAGAAGTTCATTCAGGCTGTCTTTTAGGCTTACTGAAAAGCCTCTGCAGCGAGGAGGTACACCCGACGACAGGACTCTTACCCTTTCCAAGTTGACTTGCATCGCTAATGCCTCCGTCAGGCAATCACGGAAAGGAGAGGCTCGGATGGGTCGCGGAAACTCCCTTTGTCACCTAATCTGCGTACGTGGTTGATGGGGCATGATTTGGCTGTCCCCGAGTTTTCGAGGCCGTTTTCCGAGCGACCTCCGCTCACCCAGGTCAGAAGTCGCGATTCGGCCACACAGTTCTTCTCCCCAAAAACCATCCGGCCGATCTCCATAGGATTCGGATTCCCGCCCACGTCGTCGAACTTTTCCCGGACAACTTGGGGACATTCCTGAAAAGCCTCGTGAGCGAAGCAGCCTCGAGAATTGCTGGGCGTTTTTCAGGGTTGGGCCGGTGCCATGCCAACAGATCGCGCTCTAGTGACGACGAGCATCATTCGACGGTAAGTCCACGGCTTGTTTCAGCGGCTTCCGGGCCGTTCGCGGGTATCCTCAATCGATCTGATAATTGGGTGCGATGCACGATGCACGGCAGTTAAGACCCCGCCAAGAGGCGGCTAGAAATCCATCCCTCGACCGACCCCTGTACCATACTAATATGAGCGAGGATCGGCACATTATTGTGGATGATCAGACCCTGCGTCTTCGGCAGATTCTCGATTCATCTCCTGCGCTGATCCACACAGCGACGCCAGACGGCGCCCTCGACTTCTTCAATCGCACATGGTGCGAATTTGTCGGAAAACCGGTGGAAGAACTCCACGGGTGGAAATGGACTTCCTGCGTTCATCCGGACGATATCGGGGTACTCCTCGAGAAGTGGCGAGAATCGATTGCCACAGGAAATCCACTAGAAGTGGAAGCTAGAGTTCGTCGGGCTGACGGTGAGTTTCGTTGGATGCTGCATCAGAAAATAGCTGAGCGCGACGCGGATGGGACCATCATTCAGTGGCACGGCTCAAGCGTTGATATTGAGGGTCGGAAAGAGGTGGAGGAAAGGTTTCGGAAAAACGCAGAAGAACTGCAAACAAATAAGTTTTTCCTGTCTGAAGCCCAGCGTCTAGGACAAATGGGCAGCTGGTCATTTGATCCGGCAATAGGGTTTGACCACTGGTCTCCTGAACTCTTTCAGATTCACGGCCTCGAACCCACTTCGGAAGCGCCAACCTCGGAAGTGTATTTGGCGCTCATCCACCCAGAAGATCGTGAGTTCATGACTTCCCTTCGGGAGCAGATGCGGGAAGGAGTTTCCGGGTTCGACGTCACGAAACGCATCGTACGCCCCGACGGCACAATCCGATATGTCCGGTGGGTTGGCTCGCCAGACTGTAACAGAAGTCTGAAGCTAATTGGCGTAGGCGTGGATGTTACCGAGCACGAGTTGCTCATGCAGGAACTGACTCGCCGGCAAGGGTATCTAACGGAAGCCATGAGGCTCAGCCACACAGGGTACTTCTGTAGAAAGCCTGCGAGCGGCGAAATATTTTGGTCAAACGAGACCTACCGCATCTTCGAATTGGACCCTGGGATCGAGATACGTATAGAGGCAATCATCGCTCGCGTACATCCGGAGGATCGGGGTCTTGTACTGGAGATGGCAGATCGGGTAGCTCGCGGAGTTCCCATAAATTACCGTTATCGGTTGCTGTTCCGCGACGGTCGCATGAAGTTTCTTCACGTCCTCGCTAGGCCCATGGAAATCCCATCCGCTGGCCTAGAAGTCATCGGAGCGGTGATCGATCGAACGGAAGCCGAGCATGCAGAAGAAAAGATCCGGCAAAGCGAAAGAGAGCTGCGAACCATTATCGAGATTATGCCAGCCTTCGTGGGAACCTCCCTGCCAGATGGAACGGTCGATTTCTTAAGCCAAAGCTGGTTGAACTACATCGGTTTCCCACGAGAGAAAGCTATCGGCCGGGGTTGGGCGACTGCGATGCATCCTGACGATGTCGACTCTGTCACGACAAAGTGGCAAGCGGGATTGCGTAGCGGTCAGCCCGTCGAAATGGAGTTGCGTTGCCGAGGTGCCGATGGCACCTACCGCTGGTTCCTCAACCGCAGCCTGCCACTGCGGGATGAAACCGGGGAGATCGTCAAGTGGTACGGCATTCTGTTCGATATTGAAGATCACAAACAAACCGAAGACCATCTTCAGGATGCGCGTCTTAAGCTCGCGAAGGCATCGCGAGCCGCTACCGTTGCGGAGCTTTCCGCATCCATAGCTCATCAACTCAACCAACCGCTGACGTCGATCAGCACTAACGCACAAGCCGCTAAGCGCTGGATGACAGCAAGCCCATCGAATGGGGCAGCAACAATTGCATCGATTGAGAGAATACTGCGGGACGTCCAGGCAGCAGATAAGACGATGCAACACATTCGGGCACTCTTTAAGCATGAACCCTATAAGAAGAGTGAGGAAAACATCCTCGACATAGTCAGAGAGTCGGTACGCTTCGTGCATGAGGATCCCAACAAGCGCGAAGTACGAATTGACTGGGCCGTTGAAGATAACCCGCCGCCTGTCTGTGTCGACCAAATTCAGATGCAGCAGGTTTTCATCAATCTGATTTCGAACGCAATAGAAGCGACGGAAGGAACTGCAATTGCTGCCGAGCTCCTGCTGAGAGCCTTTGTTACACCGGAGCACGAGGTCATTGTCCAAGTCACTGATAATGGCACCGGCCTTAAGGATACCGAAAAGATATTCGATGCCTTTATGACAACCAAGGAAAACGGTATGGGCATAGGATTGGCTGTCTCAAAATCTATCGTTGAAGCCCACGGCGGTCGGCTCTGGGCGGAGAACAACCCTAGCCGCGGGGCAACTTTCAATGTTGCCTTACCTGTGTCTTCAAAACGCGAGGTCCATTAGCTCCGCGCTCAACGATCTTCGATCTTGAGTTCACATAGAACGTCCCGGCGAGCCTCGCTGCACTCGCCGGGATTGTGAGCGATTCTGGAATCGCCTACTTGTTGGTTGCATCCTTGAGTCCGTCTCCGGTCTTCTCCGTAGCAGTCTTGACACCTTTTCCGGTGTCTTTGGCCGCAACCTTGGCTCCATGGCCAACGTCTTTGGCACCCGTCTTCGTGGCCTTGCCGACTTTCATAGCCGCATGCTTAACAACATGCCCGGTCTTGGTTGCAGCTTTGTCCGCGTCGTGGGCAGCATCCTGGCCAATCGCCATACCTGCGCAGAGAACCAGCAATGCAGGGATCCCTGCGATTTTTAGTACCTTCATCGTTTCTCCTTTTCATTTACATACATCAGTTTGAGTAACACCTACACGCCTTACATCCTCAGCAGAAGTCGGTCGGATAATTCGCAATAACCGACTCCAAGGGCAATATCCGTCAACCGATCTTGAAATTAAAGCCGGCGGCTATTCGTGTCCTACTGCTTGCATGATCTGGCCCATCTCCATGGCATTGCTGGATGGGATTTCCTGAAGTGAGAGCGCGAGCTGATCCGTGGCTATCCCGGCCAGTTCCTGCAACATCGTCCAAAGCTGCTGCAGCATATCCGTTTTTTCTTCTCCGGTATGCCCGGTCCGCAGCACACAATTGAGGGAGGCCGTCGGAGCCTGCACTCCCCCAGTAAACCCAGACCCCTTCGGATACGAGAGGAAGATCACGCGGACGAAGTTCTTCGGCACCTTCATCACAGTCGTGTGGATTCGGGTGATCTCTTCTGCAATTTTCGCTTTGGTCTCAACAGAGACAGTACCCTCCTCGGTAATTGCGGTGTAGAGCGGCATCTGAATGACTCCTACGGGATCAACTATGGGCATGAAAGAAGGCTCTTCTGATCGCGAAGAACGACTCCTTCAAAGCAAACGCCAAAGCTTTCCGTGATAGTAGTCATCGGCTGATGAGCCGCCAATTACATAAAACTGGTATAGGAAGGCCCTGTTTCATTCATCTCAACCCACAGGAATATGTAATACCCAGCGATCAGTCCGATTGCTACGATTTCGGGGTTAGTAGAACTCCACCGATAGGGGGAGGCTGCGGCAGTGCGCATTCGCCACGTTTATGAGAGGTGCACCGACTGTGGAAGTCACCCTGATGATCCCTTGTTACATCGATGCGTTCTATCCCCAGGTGGGGATCGCTACTCTCGAACAGCTTGAGCGCCTCGGGGTATCGACAGCTCTGGATGTCCTTCCTCATTTCGCGATCTACAACAGGCTGAATGCATGGGGCAAACATCGGGACGTTCCCGAGGGCTGCCTCAGAGACGTTTCATGAGTGGGACAAGAATCATCTGCTCAAAGGGAATGAGGTGCTCGGGATATGAGCAGCGATCAGGTAAGGAATGCCATCATTGACGCAGTTCGCAAAAATCAGCCGGCTCCCCAGCATATGCCGCATATTCCTCACTTTGGAATCGATGAGACCAATGACCGAGTTGAGCCGTTTCGGCAGGGCGTGGTGAAAATGGCCGGAGTCGTCATCGCAGACGCTACCAGATCTGGACAATTTCGTTCGCAACAGGTTTCCGAACGCTAAAACAATCTGTTCGGCCGTTCCAGAATGCAAAGGAACTATTCGGCCTGCGGAACTCGGCCATTGGTCGGAGGCGAGCAAGATCGACGTAAGTACCGTGCGGTCGCCCTTGGGTGTCGCAGAGACGGGTTCGGTTCTTTTGTCCGACATGGAACCGCAAGTCAACACCATCGCATTCCTGTCTCACGATCTCGTCGTTCTACTCGACCCAAACCGAATTGTACGAAATATTCACGATGCCTATCAGCATCCTTATTTCAAAGCACGACCATACAGTCTCTTTATGACGGGGCCCTCGGGCTCAGGCGACATCGGAGGTGTCACCGTGCATCCGGAGCAAGGTGTGAAAACTGTGGCGGTCATCCTCACAGCAAATTCACGGGCGAAGTAGGAATCTGCCTCGATATCCCATCGAGGCAGATTCCTGCTCATTTGAAGTCTCCTGTCGCCCAAATCAGACCTAATACGGTGCGAGCGACGGCGCAGGCTTGCCAAGCAGGACAGCTGAGATGTTGTCCAGGCAAATCATGCCCATCCGGGTTCGCGTTTCGATGGTGGCACTCCCCAGATTCGGTAGGAGGAACACATTGTTGAGGTCGAGGTACTCCGGATTCACGGCGGGCTCTCCCTCAAACACGTCAAGACCTGCCGCAGCAAGCTGTCCACTCTTCAAAGCATCAATGACATCCGAATCGACAATAAGACCGCCGCGTGCCGTGTTGAACAAGATCGCCCCAAGAGGGAGTAATGCAAGAGTCTTTGCATAGATCATGTGATGAGTTTCTGGGGTCTCAGGTGCGTGCAAGCTCAAGAAGTTGCAGAGTGGCAACATCTCAGCAAGAGATCGGTGATAAATCGCATCTCCGGCGATGTCCTGAGATAACTCCGCTAGGTTGGCATAGTGAATGCATGCCGAACGCTCTTCCCCGTCTTGCAACAGCCTGCCCGATCCTGCCCATGCCAAGGATGCCGAGAGACTTTCCGCTAAGTTGCCACCCTAGAATCGGTCGCGAGGTTGAACTCCAAGACTGAGTTCGCACTAGTTCCTGCCCTTCGTAGGCTCTGCGCGCGGCCCCAAGCATAAGAAGCATTGCGATCTCTGCTGTGGCGTCGGCATTGATACCTGGAGTGTAGCCGATAGAGATGTTTCTGGCCGCTGCCGCTTTCAGATCAATGTGATCGAGCCCTACGGAGTATGTCGAGATCTTGACAGATTTCGAGACGCGCTCGAAAAAGGCAGCGTCGAGCCGGTCCATGGGCGTAATGAACATTGCATCCGCTCCGTCAGCAAGTCCCAAGAGTTCCGCTGAACTCAGCATTCGACCTGACATCTCACGTCTCACGTCGAATTCGCGCTCCATCCGTTCTTCAACAGCTGGGAGATATCGATTCGTTGCTACTAGTTTTGGCTTGACCATGGTTTCTCCGTCACTTCAGAGTGGGGACGATATACGCACCCCCTAGAAGCGGAAGGCTGATGCAGGTGCAACGGCATTGTTGATACCTTGATCGCTTTATGAACTAGTCGACCTCGGGAACAAGGGGGCGCAGCTGCCGCGCGATAGGGATGGCGATCAGCGTTGGGCCGTCAGCATCGAGTGCCGTCTTGAAAGCTTCCTTGATCTCTTCAATCGTACTCGCGGCAACGCCGAAGCATCCGAACGCCTTCGCCGTAGCAACAATGTCCAGTCCAGGCAGATCGAGGGCCGGCACATTTGGAGTATTTTCAAGGACAGCAAACTCCTTGAGAATTGCATACTCGTCGTTGCACGGAACGATATATATCAACTTCAGTCTTTGTTGCGCTGCGGTATAGAGGCTCTGGACCGAGTACTGCAGAGATCCATCACCGATCACAGCGATCACGAGACGGCCCGATCGCGATTTCTTCTGCGCAATCGCGATGCCTACTGCGGCGGGGGTGTTCCAGCCCAATCCCCCCGAGGCAAACGTGTAATAGGAATCAGGCTGCAACGTCGGCCAGCATTGGAGAAGATCGCCCACGTTCGAAGGCGTCTCCTGCACGAGGATGGCGTCTTTCGGACGCAGTTCACTTAATGCCGCAAAGGCCTCCATCGCCGTCAATGGGCTATTTGGTGGGGCGGGCGGTTTCCGCTCTATATGTGGAGCAGTCGGTGCCGTGCGCGAAGTTACCTCGGGAATCGCATCGATAAATGCTTCCAAGGCCAGGCGAGCGTCGGAAAGTAGACTATCGCCTACGATCGCGGCCGCGGCATCGGCGGGATCATTCGTGACCTGAAGCAGTTCGGCCCCGTCGGGCAGATACTCTCCAGCAACATAGGGATAGTAGCGAAAGATCGGTGCGCCAATCACGATAATGAGGTCGTGCCCGCGCAGCTTCTTGCTCAGAGGTCCGATTGCGATCGGAAGAGCGCCCCTAAACTGAGGGTGATTCTGGGGAAATGAGGCCCTTTCGGCGAGAGGTGCCAGATAGACGGGGGTCTTCATTCGCTCAGCAAACTTGATGCCTGCTTCCCAGCCGCCTGCGCGCTCGATTTCCTGTCCATAAACAAGGACGGGATTCTTCGCTTTTTCGATGCGCTCAGCAAAGAGGGCAACGCGTTCTGGATCTGGCGAGAAACGAGAACTCACGCTGCGAAGGACTGCCTCACCCAAGGCTGGCTGATCCCAGTCATCCAAGGGAATCGAAAGATAGACGGGACCCGCCGGCGGCTGAATAGCGATTGCGTACGCCCTCATGATGGCACCCGGAACATCCTGTGCGCGCACAGGCTGATAGGCCCATTTCACCCACGGCCGCGGAAGCATCGTCTCATCCCGATTGGTGAGGAGTGGATCACACAAGATCATCTCTCGCGTTTGTTGCCCCGCAGTGATGATGAGGGGAGTCTTGTTCAGGTATGCGGTCATGATATTGCCCATACCATTACCCGTTCCAGCAGAGGTGTGGAGGTTCAAGAGAGCTGGCCTGCGGGTAGCCTGCGCGAAACCATCTGCCATGGCGACTGCGGATGCTTCCTGCAGACCGAGCACGTACTCGAAGTCTGCAGGAAAGTTTTTCAGGAACGGCTGTTCGGTCGAGCCAGGATTCCCAAAGATCGTGGTCAGGCCGAGTTTCCTCAGAAGGTCATAGGTCGCCTGATACACCGTCAGCGCCGTTTTCTGCTCACTCATCTATGGGCTCCAGGTTTGTAAATGTCGCTGGTTGAGTTTAGAAACGCTATGAACTAGTGGCTTTTGGTAGGAATATTGGGGACAAGGACAAGTTTTTTGTTCACAAACTCCTCAAGCCCCAAATTGGAGAGTTCCTTCCCGTATCCGGACCTTTTGATACCGCCGAACGGAAGATCAGGCCAGCTCACATCCGGATAATTGATGAAAACCATCCCCGTCTCGACGCGGCTGGCGACGCGTTTGGCCCTCTCAATATCGGTGGAGTAGACCGACCCCCCGAGTCCAAACGGCGAATCGTTCGCAATCGCGATGGCATCAGCTTCGTCTTTGGCCGGAAAGATAAGCGCAACGGGACCAAAGAATTCCTGCTTGTATGCCGGATTGTCAGGTGTGAGGCCAGTGAGGACGGTGGGCTCCAAGAAGGCTCCCACTGTTCCGGCACGATTTCCACCAAGCAGAACTTTCGCGCCATGGCTCGTTGCGTCATTGATCTGACGAAGAAGCAACTGCAAAGCTCCTTCAGATGACACAGGCCCGAGAGTCACGCTTTCGTCGAGAGGATCTCCCAGTTTCAATTCCTTTGCGGCGGCAACGAACTGCGGCAAGAATTTGTCGATCATCGATTCAACCACGATGAACCGCTTTGCGCCGATACAGGTTTGTCCATTGTTACCAAATCGCCCGAGAATACCCATCGCAACAGTGTGGTCGAGGTCGGCATCATCGAGAACAATAAACGCGTCGCTTCCGCCTAGTTCCATTGTGGACTTCTTGAGATTCTTGCCCGCCCTGGACGCTAAGGCCTCTCCAGCGCGCTCTGAGCCAGTGAGTGCAATCGCTTTGACTCGAGGATCATCGATCAATGCGCCGGCCTGATCATTGCTGAGGAACAGATTTGTGTAGACACCAACTGGCACGCCGGCATCCTTCAGAACCTGTTCAAACAGAACTGCACACTGGGGCACGCCGGGCGCGTGCTTCAACAGCATCACGTTGCCCGACATGAGGTGCGGGCCGACAAAGCGGGCAAGTTGGTAATAAGGGTAGTTCCACGGCTGGATGCTCAACAGAACGCCCAAAGGAGAAAACTCAAGATGGGCGTCTCCCATCGCGGACTTGAAGGACTTCGGTGCAAGGAACTCTGCGGCGTGGTCCGCGAAATATTGGAGGATCGCGGCGCTCAACTCGACTTCGCCGCGACTCTCTGCAATACGCTTACCCATTTCAAGGGTAGCGAGCTTAGCCAGTTCGCTCTTCCGTTCGAGCAAAAGCTGGGCGGCGCGAGAAATAATCTTCGCGCGTTCTTCAACTGGACGGGTTCCCCAAGACACAAAAGCCTTGTCCGCGGTGGCCAAGGCGTCCATCATTTCTTGATCGCTGTGCTCAGTGAAGGTCTTAAGGACTTCCCCAGTAGCTGGATTAACGCTGCGGTATGGCACGGTGAACTCCTTTGCGGTTGGCACAACAATTGAACCCTATGCCTCATCTCGCGGCATAGGGCGTCGAAACGTCCAGTCGGACTCTGCCGGAATGAAACATTCCAACAGAAGGACAGCGCCATAGTAGCAATCCATGGAAGCTTGATAAATTACATGTTCCTAGTAGGCGAGACGTAACAACAATTCCACGTTTCTCATAGATAGAATCGATCACGCATCCTTTGCTAAGGGCAGCCTGAGCGTGAATCGTGCGCCGAAGTCAGGATTGTTTTCTGCCCATAACTGACCCTCGTGAGCTTCAACAATCGAGCGGGAGACTGCCAATCCGATCCCCATGCCTTTCTTCTTCGTAGAGATGAACGGCTCGAAGATATTTTCAGGATCGTCCACGCCCGGCCCGTTATCTATCACTTGAATTGACATCTCTCGTCGATCAACTGCGGCGCGAATAATTAACCGCGGGTCACGAGCGCTACTTTCCATGGCCTCAATTGCATTCGTAATCAGGTTGATCAAGACCTCCTGCACTTGTATCGGGTCCACAGAGATCCGCGGAAGCTCTTCTCCAATCTCAGATTCGATCATGACATGGCGTTTGCGCGGGTCTTCCTGTATTAAGCGGACGGCTTCACCGAGAATTTCGGATATGCTGGCATCCTTCTTTTCGAAGGTGTCGCGCCTAAAGAGCGCTCTGATCCGTTGCATCGTCTCATCTGCACTACGGCTATCGCGAATTACCCGGTCGATTGAGGTTACGGCCTCTTCGATGTTCGGCGGCACTGCTGCTAACCAGCGCTTCGTAGCCTGGGCGTTGGCTAAAACAGCCATCAGAGGCTGGTTGAGTTCGTGCGCGATAGAAGCTGACAACTCGGCCACCGTGGCAACCCGCGAGGCGCGATTAAGTCTTGCACGGGTGAGACGAAGCCGGTCTTCGGCCCTCTTGCGCTCGTCGATGTCGACGGACAGACCGTACCACTGGATGATCTTTCCTTCAGGATCACGCAAAGGTTCAGCTCGAGCGTGGTGCCAACGATACTCTCCGTCGGCGCGACGGAGCCGATGGATTGCGCTGTAAGATTCGCCAGTCTGCACAGACCGAAAAAACGCTTTCGCCGTATCCTCGAAGTCTTCGGGGTGTAGAAACTTTTCCCAGCCGAGATCTCGAAATTCCTCGAGCGATAAGCCACTATACTCACGTACTCTTCTATTGATGTGGACCGGCTCCCCGGTTGGCGATGCCGACCAGAACATCGAAGGCACCGTTTCGATAATCCCCTGTAACTCGTGTTCCCTCGCCTGAAGTTCGCGTTCTACTTCTTTCAATGCGTTGATGTCGGTATGAATTCCATACCAGTTTATGATGGCTCCGCCCTCATCCCTGGACGGCAGTGCGCGCACCAGATGCCAGTGATAGTCTCCGTCGTTCGCGAGGATACGGTACGTGTCCTCATACGGAATGCCAAATTTCACGGAACGTTGCCATCGGTCCTCGACCTCTGAAGCCTGATCGGGGGCGATCTTTGACATCAGGTCAAAGCTCTCCGAGGGCTCCCAGGGCTTGCCGATTGTGTCAATCATTGTGCGGTTCCATTGATCGATTCGCCCATTCGGGTCAGCGCGCCAAGTCATTGCTGGCATTGCGTCTACAAAACGCCGAAGTTGTTTCTTTTCCTGGCGTGCGGTCTGTTCTGCAGAGACCATCGTGTGTGCATCCATCATGAGGCCGTGAAGGACAACCACTTTGCCGCTCTCGTTTTTCACTGTCGTGATCAACGACTGAAACCATCTGTACTCCCCTTCCTTGCTGATCAACCGGTGTACGTGCTCGCGCCATTGCCCACCCTCCACGAGAATGCTCCATCGCCGGATAACCTCCTCCCGGTCGTCTGGATGAATGAGGTGGATCCATCCAACTTTCTGGACTTGGTCGGAAGTGAGTCCCAGATACTCCTCACAATAGTGGTTAAGGTATGTAACTTCCCCATTAGGAAGTGCTTTCCATAAAAAGCCAGGAACTCCTTCGGCGAGCAGATCCAACTGCATCCGGTGGTCCTGGATCATCTCCTTTGATCGCAACACGTCATCGATATCTGTTGTCGCCGAGTACCAGCGCAGTACCGAACCGTCTTCCTCGAGGAAGGGTTCGGCATGAGTGTGAAACCAACGATACTGTCCATCCTTACCTGCAATACGCCACAACCACTCCGACGGACGTCCAGTTCTGATCGACTCTGAAAACAATTTGTAGATACGTTTGCGATCTTCCGGATGTGCCACCCGCAGCCATTTGTACCCCAGCGCCTCCCTCGTCGTCAGGCCGACATGTTTAAGAAATTGTTCACTAACGAATTCAACGCCAGATTCCCCGCGAATGGCAAGCAGCGCAGGCACACGGTTAAGGAGTTCCCGAGCCTCGCGTTCTTGAGTCTGAAGTGCCTGCTCTGCCCTTACTTGCTGGTCGATCTCAATAGCCATCATGTACCAGCTCGCGGCATTGCCATGTACATCCAGCGACGGGTGGGCGAGAATATGTTGCCATCGATATTGGCCGTCGTACTGCAACATGAGCCATCTGGTGTCCAGTGGGGTCTTGGTTGCGACGCAGCGCATCCAACTCTTGTAGCCTTCCTCGTATTGGCCGGCGTGGATGTGCTGCATCCACTGGTGTCCATGGATCTCTTCTATGGGTTTGCCGAAGGCTGTTGAGGCGACCTTGTTCGCGTAAACCATCGTCCCATCAGGCGCCATGATGCATATCGAGGCTGGAACTCCATCCGCGATCTTTCGGAAGAGTTCTCCCGTGCTCTTGACTTGTTCCTCGGCTTTTTTACGCTCGTCGATGTCCCAGTTGATGCCAACCCATCGCTCGAGTCGCCCTGTGGCATCCCGCATAGGGTAGGATCGCGATACAAACCAGCGGTAGGTGCCGTCGTTCCCGAGAACGCGCATTTCCACTTCTCCCGGCTCACCAGTTTGCAACAGGTTCCTCCATGTTTCGGCTCGGCTCTCTCGATCATCTGGATGAACAAAGGCTAAGCGATCCGCAATAGCCCTCTCGAGATCGTTGCCGAAATATTCTTGAGCTCCATCACTCGCAGATTCGATGCTCCCATCAGGGCGCGCAACCCACACCCATCCTGGGAAGATCTTAAGGACAGTCCCCCATACGTCATCGCGCGCGCGCATCTCGTCTTCCCTGCGCTTCTCTTCATCTATGTTCCACTGCAATCCGAAATAGCCGATGACTTTGCTTTTGCTATCTTTCTGCGTGTGAAGCAAAGTTGCGAACCAGTAATACTCACCTGATACCGAAAGGTATCTTGCCCTAAACTGTTGCGGTTCGCCAGTCTGCTTCGCCCGGTCCATTGCGCTCTGACGAGAGTCGACGTCCTCTGGGTGGATATAGCGAGTGAAATCCACTACGTCGTTTGGAGAAACACCTAAATATTCGCACGCATCAGGGCTGACATACTCGATTGTCCCGTCGGCATTTCGAGACCATACATATTTGCTCAACTCATCGAGACGGACCTCGAAGGGGTTTGTCAAACTGTGAGCGGCGGCTCGATCTGACCTCGAGGATGATGCAAGAAATGCGCAACACCAGATTGCACCAAGCGCAGCTAGGAACTGACCGTTCCCGGTGAATTCTTCCGGGAATCGATGCCCGATTACGATAGACCATAGGCCAAAGAGGCTGAATGCAGACGTTCCAATGAGAGCCTGGGTTCTGCCACGGAATCTGGCAAGAAGCAGGACACAGACAATTGCGAGAAAGTCGAATCTCGGACTGTGTGATGCCAGCAACCCACTGCCTACGGCAATCAGAAGAATTTCGCTTGATGCCATGAACGTGATCTCTTATGTTGCCCCTTTGGCGATAAACGGGCTGGTTTCAGTAGGCCAGCAGCATTCGCGACAAGGCGTAGATCGGTTCTAGTGATCTTCCCACGAATTACGCGCGACCCTTCTAGTGGAAATATGTAGTGTTCTTCCTGCAGGAGAAACATTAAAATGTCGTCGCGCGGAGGGTGCTGGACGCCCCCCGATCAACGGAGATGTAATCGCCATCTTCCATACTGGCGCCTCATCCCATTCTTCGAGTCCGCGCGATCGCTACCAGAAACATGTAATAGCGATCCATCGAGTTGGACTCATACGATAGAAGGGATATCGGTTCCACTTGAGTCGCTCTATGTTCTCCAAGATCGTCGCCGCACTAAATGATTTGCCTGAGTCGCAACGTGCGCTTCGCACGGCGATTGACCTCGCACGTGCTTGCAATGCTGAGCTCGCAACGGTGTCCATCCTGGGAGATCTACCCGCTTATACCTCATTTGCCATCGTTGTCGATCCAGATGCCCCAAGCGCGATGCAGGAAGGCCGCCGCCGGGTCCACGATGAATTGCATGAGAAAGCATCACTCTTAGCGCAGGAGCACGGAGTTCGCGCAACGGGCTCGATTATAGAGGGGAAAGAGGTAAAGGCAATACTTCACTATCTCAAAGAGCAATGTGCAGATCTACTTGTCATTGGTCTTCATCAGCACGACTTCTATTTATCCCGTCTCTGGAGTTCCGTTTATGACCTCGCACAGGATGCTCCCTGCAGCGTGCTCGGTGTGCATTGAGCACAATTGCCGAGACCAGCGGCGTTTTAGTCGAAATGGATTTAGCCTCGGAGGCATTACGGAATGAGTAAAAAATCGTTGATCATACCGCTGGTCGTCTTGCTCGCTGCTGCGGGTCTTCTTTTCGGCATTGCCGGACGCCTGACGGGATGGCAAGGAAACCGCCCCAACCAGGAGACAGATGACGCCTACCTGCGGGCTGACATGACGCCCTTGAGCACGCGAATTTCAGGAACGGTCCGCAAGGTGAACGTTAATGACTACCAGAGCGTCAAGGCGGGCCAGGCCCTTATCGAGCTTGACGACGAGGACTATCGAGCGGCCTTAAGTCAGGCCCAGGCCGCCCTGTCCGCATCGGAAGCCTCTCTTGCAGATAATCAGGCGGCGAAGAGAATACAGGATGCTCAAGTCGACGCGGCCAAGGCGGGGATTGTCCAGGCCGAGGCTGCCATCAACGCTGCCAAAGCTGGCGTCGCCTCGGCCTCCCCCGAACTCGATCGCGCTTTGACCGAGCTGCATCGTCAGCAGGCCCTGTTCGACTCGAAGGCGGCAACCCACCAGCAGTTGGAAGCGGCCACTGCTCAGCAGGGTCAGCTCAGCGGCGTGGTAGACGCGCGGAAAGCGGACCTCGCGCGCGCCGAGGGAGCCCTGTCCACCAGCCAGAGTCAACTAGAGGCTGCGAAGCGCCAACGGGAGGCGCTGAACACAAAAGATGATGTTTATAAAGCTGATATAGAGGCCAAGAAGGCTGCCATTGTCGTCGCCCAGGTCAATCTGGCCTACACGCGAATCGCGGCACCCACCGATGGGACGGTCGGGGAGCGTCGCGCCCTCGCCGGCCAACTGGTCGCTTCTGGGACGCAGGTCATCAGTCTGGTTCAGAGCGAAGTCTGGGTACAGGCGAATTTCAAAGAGACTCAGCTCACCAATATGCGAGTCGGCGACACGGTGGATGTTCGGATCGATACGTTTCCAGATCGGGTGTTTCATGGCAAAGTCGAGCAGCTGTCTCCCGCCAGCGGCTCTCAGTTCGCTCTGCTGCCGCCTGACAATGCTACTGGCAACTTCACCAAGGTCGTTCAGCGTGTGCCGGTCAAGATTGTGTTTTTCCCAGGGCAGCCTTATCTCGACCAGCTGCGACCGGGGTTCTCGGCAGTTGTCACCGTTCATACCGGGAAAGCCGTTGAACGATCGGGCGGTGATCAATGACAGCTCCTGATGCCAATACACAAGACCCCCGCCTGGTGATGACTACACACCCGTTGCTGGGTGTCGCCGGCGTGCTCCTTGGTGCACTCATTGCGACATGCACGGGGCGGTTGATGAGCGTGGGCCTGGTGGACATACGGGGTGCGTTGCACCTCGGAGTCGATGAAGGATCTTGGATCAATACGACGTTCAACGCCTCCATGATGTTTATCGGGCCCTTTTCCGTATACCTGGGAGGACTCCTCGGCGCCAGGCGTGTGCTTTTGACCTGCGCATGGATCTTCACCGCAGTAAGTTTTTTGATCCCCTTTTGCCATTCACTCGAGGTGGTGATCGCTCTGCTTATCATCGCTGGCCTCAGTGCAGGTACGTTCTATCCATTGACGCTATCCTTCGTGCTCAGGAACCTGCCGATGCGCTTTGTATTGATGGGAATTGCGATGTATGCGACCGACATCATCTTCACAACGGATACGGCGCAGGCGTGGGAATCATTCTTCATCGAACATCTCTCCTGGCATTGGATTTTCTGGAACGCAACCCTCCTGACTCCAATCATGATTGTGCTGGTTCACTTTGGTATTCCCTGGCAGCCGCTTCCAAAACCGCAGCCGGGCCATCCCACTCCGAATTGGCGGGGCTTCCTGTATGCGAGCCTCGGGGCTGCGCTTCTTTACACTGCACTCGATCAAGGGCAACGACTGGATTGGTTTCATTCGTCGCTCATCATAGGACTGGTGGCCGCAGGAGCCCTGCTCATACTAGCAGCGATAGTCCGGCATTTCTTGTTGCCCAACCCTCTGATCAATTATCAGTTCCTCATGCGCAGGAACACTCTGTTGTTGGCGCCTATCCTTATCAGCTTCCGTTTCATCATGCTTGCGACAGTTGTGAGTATTCCCAGCTTTCTTGGGTCGGTCCGAGGATTCCTTCCTCTGCAGGAAGCACCCATCCTGGCTTGGGTTGCGCTCCCGCAATTCGTGCTCGGCATAGCTGCAATGGCTTTGATGCGCAGAATTGACCCCCGACTGATCCTTACCACCGGCTTCGTCCTGGTAGGGGTAGCATGTTTGCTCGATGCGCGTATCACTTCGGTGTGGGCTGGGCCCGACTTTGGAATCTCTCAGGCAGTAATGGCCGTGGGGCTGGCTTTAGCCTTCAACTCGATGGTTGGCTCCATCGTGCTCGAACTTCTTGACACCGGTGCGTTGAAACGTCCCGTCGACGTATTGACCTTTGCGGGCTTCTTCCAGATCACCCGCTTATTTGGAGGTGAAATAGGTTCAACGTTCATGGGACACTTCATCGCTGTTCGGGAACAGTTCCACTCGAACATGCTTGGGCTGAATGTCCAGATGGGAAATGGCCTGACCGATTACAGACTTCTCGGCCTTCAACATGCATTCGCTTCACATTCAACCGGCCCTACCGCAGCGGGCCGCGCCGCGGAGGTGCTTGGGCTGCAGGTTCGCCAGCAAGCCTTTACGCTGGCAATCTCCGATAGCTTTCTTCTCGTGGCTACATGTTGCGTGGCGTGCCTCATCGTGATTGCCTTCATGTCCACAGTGCCAACCCAGTATCGGCAGGTGACTGCTGCACCGATGGAGGGCAAATGAGAAGCAAACGACACGAAAGAGGACAGACTATGAAATCAGGCTCTGCAGCACGAGCACGCCGAGAGGTTCGCGCAGCAGCCGGGTCGTGCTTGCTCTTGGCACTCCTGAGCTCGACATTCGTTACGAGTTCTGTGGCCCAACAACCATCTGCGAGTCCGATGCGCCTAACCCTCGAGCAGGCGATCACTCTTGCCCTGAAGCAAAATCACTCTGTTCACCTCCGCGAGCTTTCTGTCGAGCAGATGCAGAGCAAGAAAGACGAAGCAAGATCCAACTACCTGCCCCAAATCAAGGCGAGCGGTGGCATTCTTCATGTCACAGAGCTTGCAGGCATCGAGATTCCAACAGGCGCATTCGGGAACTATCCATCAACCGGTCCGGTGCCGCCCAAGTCCCTGTTTATCGGCCAAGGAGGTGACACTGGATACACCGGGGGTGTGGGGTTGGAGCAGCCTCTTACACAGATGTTTCGCATACACGAGGCGAATATTGCAGCGAAACAGGATCTTATTATCTCCAAGACGCAACTCGATCAGACCCAGGATGCTATTGCGTTGCAAGTCCGCCAACTCTACTACAACATATTGATCAATCAACAAAAGCTAAAGGCGTCCCAGGAGCAGTTGGCAGCGGCCCAGATCAAAGATGAAGAGAGCCTCAGCGATGTAGCCAGAGGCAATGCCCTTGAAATATTGGCTCTTCAGAGTAAAGCTGCCATTCTGCAGGCGCAACAGGAGAGCTTGACCCTACGCTTGCAAGGAAACGATTTGCGGCGTCAACTCGCAGATGTTCTTGGACTCCCCGTTGAGACACCAATTGATCTAGATCCCGGAGCAACCGCGGTTGCGCTCGACATTCCGTCGCGGGCTGACGCAATACGGATCGCATTGGACCAGAACCAGGACCTCAAAGCCGCCCGACAAACTGTAATTAAGGCACAAGCGGGCTTGGCTGCAGCCAGGGATGCTTACATCCCCGACGTGACAGCCCTCTCCCGGTATAGCTACGAGAGCGGGGTGCCACTTCTCGTCCATAATTTTGGGACGTTTGGATTCTCACTCAGTTACGACCTTTTCGATGGCGGCCGGCGCGAAGCCAAAGTCCGAGAGACCCGGAGCGAAATGCACTCTGCGGAAGTCGCTGTGGACAAGCTGCAGTCTGAGATTGAAGTCCAGGTGCAAGGCATTTACGACAGAGTCGACGAACTCCGGCAGATGGTTGATATTGCCGGACAGATTTTGAAGGTTCGAACAGAAGCGGCCAGGCTTGCCGATCAACAGTTTGAGCAGACTGCGGCGCTCAGTTCCGCCCGCAGTCAGAGTCACGCTGACCTGGCGAGCGCAGCTGCATCCTTACTGGAAGCGAACTGTGGCCTCTCATTGGCGGAGGCAGACTTGAAGAGGGCAATCGGCCAGATGCCGCAGTAGCCGGGGTTCTATGCGAAAGACGGTTCCTACGCGAAGGCAGGGATGAACTCAATGGATAACACCCTCACCAGTATTTTGGCTGCACTCGGCGGTTCCGTAATCGGGGCTTCGACTCCGGTTCTTAGCAATTTCGTTCTTCAGCGAAGCGTAACGCAACGGGAACTGACGAACCGAGAGTTAGCCCAGCGTGAAGAACTGTACTCAGAGTTCATACGACAGAGCACATTGTGCTATGCCAAGGCTCTTTCACAGAGCTTGGACAATCTGGACGAGATCGTGGGGATATACGCACTGGTGAACCGCATCAGGCTCTTCGCTTCCGCCAGCGTGCTCGAGGCGGCAGAAGCGTTTGCAAAGAAACTCGTCGAGAGGTTCGGCGAGAAGAACATGAGCCTCGACCAGATCAAATCCGTTGCTCTGGAGCAGCACGCAGATCCACTGAACGATTTCGCGTTAAAGTGCAGAGCCGAACTTCGGGCCGTCTACGCGCATGGTCGTTGGAAGGAAGATTAGCCCAAGGCGAGTCAGTGCGAGGCCGGATTCTGACAAACTTCCTTTAGCAAGTCCACCAGGGCATCGCCATCAACCGGTTTGCGAAAGAAACCCACGGCCCCCTCTTCGAGGTAAAACGACTCGGAATCCTCCGAAGGTTTTCCAGTAATGATCACGACCGGCAACGGATTCTTAGTACTATTAATGTGGTGAAGCAATCCGAGGCCACTCATCTGCCGCATCTCAACATCAGTGATGACACATGAGCTCTTCTGCAGCCCCCCTGAGTCGAGGAACTCTTCCGCGGAACTATAGCCTTCAGCCTGATATCCGCAGGATGCCAGCAGGTTTATCAGCGACTCGAGAACTCGGAGATCGTCATCAATGACTGCGATCGTGCAAGCCTGCGAGCCCATTGAAACCTCCGCCTCTCTGGTATAGCTCATAGACAATTATTCGCTACACCCTAGGATGCAGCTGAAGCCTCAAGATTTAATTTGCTAGCGAGCTTAACCAGAGTCGCGAAGGAATCGGCTTCCATTTTGCGCATGATGTGGCCACGGTGTATCTGCACCGTGTACTCCGTGATTCCTAATTCGCCTGCTGCCTGCTTGTTCAGAAGGCCACGTGTCAACAGCGGCAACACCTGTTGTTCCCTTGGAGTCAGTGTTCGGTAACGGGCGAGCAGACCTTCCTGTTCGGACGCCGCCACTCGGAGTTTCCGATCCTGCTCGAGTGCTTTTTCAATACAGGCAAGTAGTGCGGATTCGTCAACAGGTTTTGTGAGGAAGTCTATCGCTCCCCCCTTCATCGCTGTGACAGTGGACGGAACATCGCCGCGGCCAGTAATGAAGATTACGGGCATTGTCGTTTGGACGGCGATCGACTCTTGCACTTGCAGTCCATTCATTCCAGGCATTCTCAAATCGAGAACGAGACATGCGCACGAGTCCTCACGCGGGAAGTCAAGGAAGTCTTGTCCTGAAATGAACATCTGAACCTGCTTACCATTCGCGCGTAGAAGTGACGAGAGAGCTTCTCTAACGCTGGCGTCATCATCGACGATATAAACCACTTCATTCGACGGTGTCATCTCCTTGCGGAGTGAGCTACTAATAGCTGTGCGCGTCATGATTCACAAGCCTCGAAAAGTGCTTGGCACGCGATTTGTACAGCACCAAAAGGCACCTTACGAGCGATTATATTGGGAAGAGACAGCGAAGTCACTGAGGCCCCGTCAAATCAGGTAGTACATGAATATGTAATTGCAGAAGTCCCGTGTTGCGGAGCGCGATTTCGGATAGTGGAAAAGGTTCATCCGCTCCCCGCGAAAACCAAGAGGTACTCCTCCTCTTCCTCGTTCCCTTCCAGCGATGAGGAATCATTGTCCATATCCAGTAGGCGGGGCAACGTTGGTCCAAGCAGGCCTATCCGGAGAATCAACGATAGGGTAACCACGATATCGATCCAAAACATGGACTCCTCCAACCGGATGCGTATTCGAGACGGATGTAGGCAGCAAAGGAACCTTTGCGTCTAGCGGGAAGCTCCAGTTTCGAGAGATCGCATGTCTGCCTCTGGAGCTCAATCGTCCTCACCATCATAGGCGTGGTAGCGTCCCCAATTCCATTACATGTTTGTGTATGGGGCAGGGCTTGCGTACCGCCGGACAGACGAGCCGTACGCCTCTGCGATAGTCTTGTGATGGATGAACTTGCAGCTCAAGTTCGCCCGAATTGAGTCCAGTCAGACATTGCAACGCAGGATTGGCGCACGTGGAGATGCCATCATCGGACGTCAATTACGCTGGGCGAGGTGAACTCTCGAAGGCACCGATGTTTTCCACCGTGAGTCACGCAATCCAGGTTAGATCCACATTTGAGGTACCGAAATCTCTTTTCCCTTGAAGATCATGGGTCTTCGTGTCATTTTAGCTGCCGTTCCGTGGGTACGAAAGCCGAACCGATGCTGGTACCGCGACTTACGGTGAAGTGAAGCGAGGTAGCCCGATCCGAATAGATGTCGCTCCTCCTTCTAGTCGAATGACCTCGATTTTACCCCCTTGCGCCTCGACGATTGAACGACTGATTGCCAGGGCTCCGACTGTCCCACGAGATCCGTCAACAACCGTTTCCAGAATATCTTCTAAATCGGTGACACAACCGCCGCTATCCTGGACTTCGAGGCACACGTTCTCGTCGAAAACGCTGGTTCTTATTGTTAGCTCCTTCGGTCTCTCAGATCGAGAGATGGCTTCACTTGCTTCTACCATCAGATTAAAGAGCACCTGTTGAATCTGGGCTTTATCAGCGAATGCGAGCGGCAGGTCAGGATTCAGTTCGCGATTGATTACGATTCTCCTGTCACGAAGGTCCGGATCCTGAAGCGTTATCACTTGGTCAAGCAGGGCTTGCAGGTCGATGGCTTGCGGCGTAGGCCGGCGATGACCGAAATATTGGCGCATTTCGTGAACAATGTTACCAACGGACATTCCATCTCGAACCACTCCTTCCAATGCAGCATTTGCCTGTGGGATGTTGAGGTTTTCAGACGAAAGCCAATTGAGCGCCGCTCGTGCGTTGGCTACGACAGCCGCTATTGGCTGCACTATCTTATGGGAGAGGGACGAAGAGATTTCGGCAATTGCGGCTGACTGTGTAGCACGACCGATTCGTTCCCGTACCGCATCGAGCGCTTCATTTGCACGCCTCCCATCATCAATGTCAATATTTACACCAACCCAATACCGGACGCGACCCTCCGAATCCCGAAGAGGCTCCGCTTGCGAAATGAACCAACGGTACTCCCCGTTGGCTCCCAGTATGCGAAATTGATCTTCTCGCGCCTTCCCAGATTGAATCGCTTCTCCCCAATTCCTCCTTGAGTGAGCCCGGTCGTCCGGATGCAGGAAAGCTACGTGGCCGTCCCATGGGACTTCGAACTCGCCGGCGAACCCAAGCGGATGATCTGATGGAAGCCCTAAATATTCTGCGGCGGTGTGGTTGACGAATGCAAGAGCCCCCGACGAGCGGGCATACCACGCTTGAATCGGAAGAGCGTTAAGGGTCGCTTGAAGGTTCGCCTCCATAGGCGGAAATACTGTATTCGAAGACGTTGAGGCTATAGCGGTGAAGAGCCACACTTCAGCGCCATCGGGAGCCACATGCCCTGCTCCAACAACATCCACCACACTTCCTCTTGCCGAGTTCTTGTCGCCGAGAAAGAGACGAGTCCAATAGGGCTGATTGTGAACTCGCGCTTCCTGCCATAGAGCAGAAGACATATTTCTGTCTTCAGCCGCGACAAGTTCTAGCCAACTTAGATCGCTGAGGTCATCCACATTGATGGCTGAGGTCTCTCTCAATGCCTGATTTGCGTAAACACAGCGACCATCTGAGTCTGCCAACCAAGTGGGATTCGGAGAGTACTCAAGAAAGGCAGCAACGACTGTGTTCTCCATCATCGCCCGCCACGCGTGGGGTTGCCCCAGAGGAAAAAGCGCACACCGAGAGTAAGAACAGTGGATTGCATCTGTATCTTCCGTATTTTTGTTTGATTTGAGCCTAATACGGATGGGAACAAAAGGTACATCACATGTTTCTGGTAGCGAGCGCATTTCTGTTCGAAGCGAGTCCACACAAAGGTGTAATGGCCTGGTTTGGAGAGCTTGGAAGGCTATCGTCACCGTCCCCGATCTTGCTGGCTTCTCCAGTGGAGATCAATGGCCGCCAATACGTCCTCCTCTCATGCTCAAAACCAGCGCGCCAAGAATCTTTGCGGTCGGCGACACACGAGCAGGGAGCATAAGGCGGGTTGCCCCCTCAGTCGGCGAAGGTTCTATGCGGTACACCTCGTGCATCGTTATCTTGCGGAGTGTGCGGAGAAACTTGCTTCAGTTCAACAGATGCAAATGATAACGGCTCCAGCCAAAGCCTGATCGGATCGCGGACTTCAGGCCCTTGCTACATAAACATGTGATAGCGCAAAGGAGCGGCAAACGTTATGTTGCCCAAAGTACCAAATGATCAGCGGCTCGATTAAAGGTTATTGGCACTTCTTTGCTCGCCTAACAGGAACATGTAATTTCGGCGATTTCCCCTGATTGCTACGATCACACTGTTAGACGCCACGCCTTGACAGAAAGACCGACGCTCGCGTCATGGCATGCCGATCCGTAGATGCCGAGATCTGCGTGGTGGAGGAGGTAGTCAAAAGATGCAGATGCGCCGTGCGCAACGTCTGATTCGCAGTAGTAGTGCTGCAGCATCGTTTCTTCTGACGAGCGCCATGTTGGTCGCGCAACGGCCAACTCCGTCTACGCTTGCTCCAGCATCAACGCCTGCGCATCAGATTTTCGATCTGTCGATCTTTGTCATTGCAATTACCGGCGGAATATTCGTGGTGGTGGGCGGATTACTTGCGATTGCTCTCTATCGGTTTCGGGCGCGCAAGACCGATCCCGCGGGCGAACCGGCTCAAATCTACGGCAGCACCCAGATTGAACTGGCGTGGACCGTGATTCCTATCCTGATCGTAGTCGTTCTCTTCCTTGCAACGGCACGCATCATCTTCGCGATTCAGGACGCGCCAAAGCCAAAGTCAGCTCTTGACGTCACAGTGATCGGGCATCAGTTCTGGTGGGAGTTTCGATACCCGAAATACGGCGTAGTCACCGCGAACGAACTCCACGTTCCAGTCAGTTCTGGCGCTACTCCCGAAGCGACCTTCCTCAAGTTGACCTCCGCGGATGTCAATCATAGCTTCTGGATTCCTCAGTTAGCTGGAAAGACAGATTTGATCGCGAATCATGTGAACACAATGTGGATGGACCCGCAGAAGCCGGGGCTCTACCTGGGACAGTGCGCCCAGTTCTGTGGTTCGCAACACGCGATGATGCTGCTCCGCGTATACGTCGATACACCAGAGCAGTTCAATGCCTGGATCAAGAATCAACAGCAGCCGGCACAACAGCACCCAGCCGTAGAAGCAGGAAGACAGGTCTTCGAGAGGCAGGCGTGCATGAACTGCCATACAGTTTCAGGGACAGCGGCGACTGGACGTTTTGGACCTGATCTTACACACCTTATGAGCCGGACAACGCTGGCCTCCGGTGCAACGGACAACACCCCTGAAAATCTCCGCCAATGGATCAAATCGCCAGACACGTTCAAGCACGGAGCTTTAATGCCCGCAATGCAGCTTACGGATGAGCAGTTGGACCAAGTCACTGCTTATCTCGAAACCTTGAAGTGACGACAGGATTCTGATATGAGCGATTACCCACTACCCGTCAGCCATGTGATCGACCAAAGTACTCCCGCATCAGAGCGGAGCACCCTCCTTGAGAAACTTCACGGATGGGTAGTGACAGTCGACCATAAACGCCTGGGCATTCTCTACATCTTGTACTCGACCTTTTTCCTACTCGTCGCCGGGGCCGAGGCTTTGATGATCCGCGTTCAGCTCGCCTATCCTCATGCTCATGTTTTGAGCGCGCAGGTCTACAACCGATTCTTCACGATGCATGGCACAACGATGGTGTTCCTCGTCGGAATGCCATTCCTCTTTGGATTCGCGAATTACATCGTCCCGCTCCAGATCGGAGCTCGTGACATGGCCTTTCCCAGACTGAATGCCTTCAGCTTCTGGATGACGGCATTCGGTGGGTTCCTGCTCTACTACAGCTTTCTCGGCGGAGCTGGCCTCTATGGCGTAGGAAATGCCCCAGACGTTGGCTGGTTCGCCTACGCTCCCCTTACGTCGCGCTCCTTTTCTCCTGGCCATGCGACGGATTATTGGGCGCTCGCATTGATCGTTAGTGGATTCGGAACGCTCGGCACCGCAATAAACATCGTCGCAACGATCATCTCGATGCGCTGCAAAGGGATGACGCTCATGAGGATGCCTTTGTTCGCCTGGTTGCTGCTGGTGGTGAGCATGCTGACGTTGGTGACGATCACTCCGCTTACCGCAGCACAATTCATGTTGCTGATCGATCGCTATCTGGGTGGCCACTTCTTCGATACACAGGCCGGCGGTTCATCGTTGATCTGGATACATTTCTTCTGGATCTTCGGTCATCCCGAAGTCTACGTCCTAGTGCTTCCGGCGTTTGCGATTGCGAACGAAATCATCCCGGTTTTTTGCCGCAAGGCAATCTTCGGCTACCCGGCGATGGTTGCGGCTTCGGTCGCCATCATGTTTGTCAGTCTGAGCGTGTGGGCACACCACATGTTCACGGTCGGCATGACCTCGGTGTCCAATGCCTTTTTCACTCTTTCCACGATGCTTGTCGGTGTCCCAACCGGAATCAAGATCTTCAATTGGATCGCCACTCTATGGGGCGGTCGAATACGCTTCACAACACCGATGCTGTTCTGCATTGGATTCCTCTTTCAATTCTTGATCGCTGGCCTGACTGGAATCATGCTCTCGGTGTCGCCGTGGGACTGGCAGCTCCATAACTCGTATTTCGTGATCGCACATTTTCACTATGTGCTGGTAGGTGCCATTGTCTTCTGTATCTTCGCAGGTATCTATTACTGGTACCCCAAGGCCACCGGGCGACTTATGAACGAGACGCTCGGCAAATGGCATTTCTGGCTCTTTGCGATTGGCTTTCACATCACGTTCGACACTATGCACTTTCTCGGCCTCATGGGAATGCCGCGGTCGATCTATACCTATCAGCCGGATCGTGGATGGAACTTACTCAATCTGGTCGTGTCCATCGGAGGATTCATCCAGGGAATCGCGGTTCTGATCTTTGTTTACAACTTCATTGTTTCTTACCGGCGCGGCGCAGTCGCAGGCGACGATCCCTGGGACGCATGGACCCTGGAATGGACCACATCGTCACCCCCTCCTGTCTACAACTTCGAAGAAGAGCCCGAGGTGCATAGCCGGAGGCCTTTGTGGGACCTGAAGCATCCAGACGATCCAGATTGGGAGTACGAGTCATGAGTTTAATGCCAGTCAGTCATCCAGCACGTACTGTCGAGTGGCATCTTCCCAGCAAACGTCGAGTAGGCATGACGGCGTTGATTGCTGGGGAGAGCGCCATCTTCACCATCTTCGTCGTTGCCTACGTGTTCTATATGGGCAAGAGCCTCACGGGGCCGACACCTGCGCAGGTATTGGAAGTTCCGATTCTTGCCACAATCTGCCTGCTGTCCAGCAGCCTTACGATCTGGCGCGCGGAGAAAGCTATCGAAGATGACCGAATGGGAAGCTTCACGGTTTGGCTGGGCGCCACAATCGCACTTGCGGCAGTCTTCCTGGCAAGTACGGCGCTTGAATGGAAGAAGCTGATCTATCAGGACGGGCTGACCGTCAGCACAAACCTCTTTGGCACGACGTTCTACTCGCTGGTGGGACTACACGCTACCCATGTCGTGGTCGGGTTGTTTCTTCTCACTTCGGTCTTCACCTTCTCTCTCTTCGGTTGGGTTGACTCTCGGCAGAGTGAACGCTTTGGCGTAATCGCCCTTTATTGGCACTTCGTGGATGCGGTGTGGATCGTAGTGTTTACAGTCGTTTATCTGATTGGACGGTGACTTGTGATGAATGACGGCAGAGCGGAACAAAGCCAAAGAGAGCCCATAGAGATGCCGGCAAGTACGGCGTGGCCAATACTTCTCGCTTTCGGTATCACGCTCCTCTTCGCGAGCCTGGTAACAAGCGTAGGAGTAGGCCTTGCTGGTTTTCTTCTTGTCTGCTTTGGTGTTGCCGGATGGGCGAAGCAGTGTCTTCCCGAGGAGCACCACGAAATGATTCCGGTTAAGGCAAGACAGTTCATGCCGTCAAGCGTGAGGGCCCAGGTGGCGCACATCCAGGTCAGTGAAGTCCACCGCGCTTTCCTTCCTGTTGAAAGTTATGCCGTAACCTCCGGGCTCCGTGGAGGAATAGCTGGGGGAATCGTCATGATCTTCCCCGCCCTCCTTTACGGTTATCTGACTCAGCACAGCATCTGGTACGCGGTGAATCTGCTTGGAGGCGCGGGCGTCGCGCACTGGACAAACGCGACGACTGCTGACATCGCGGCCTTCCATTGGAATGGGTTGATTGCAGCAACAATCATCCATGTGGCAGTCTGCACATTAATCGGACTGCTCTACGGAGCCATGCTGCCAATGTGGCCTCGGCGACCGATCTTTCTTGGTGGACTAGTCGCTCCTCTCCTGTGGACCGGTCTTCTTCACTCGATCCTCGGATTTGTGAACCCGGCGTTCAACGCCAGAATCTCGTGGGGCTGGTTTGCTCTCTCCGAGATAGTCTTCGGCATCGTCGCCGGCGTTGTCGTTACGAGATCGGGCAAGATCAGAACCCATCAAACGCTGCCCTTCATCCTTCGTATGGGAATTGAAGCCAAAGAGTTCAAAGGTCCGAAGGGGGATGGGCAATGAAGTCTATTGCAAGAGCAATACTGCCGCTCATTCCCCTCGCCTTGCTCGTGGGCAGTTTGGGATGCAACCGAAAAATCGGTCCTCCAAATGATCAGGATGAGTTGATGCGCCCCGAAAAGGTAGCATCGTTTGACCGTCTGTACAAACAGAACTGTTCGGCCTGTCATGGAGAAAACGGTTCTGGTGGGCCGGCTCTCGATCTAGCCAATCCAAACTATCAGGGACTTGTCGATGACGCATCCTTGAAACGCTGGATCACATCCGGCATGCCGGGGACACAAATGCCTGCTTTTGGAGAGTCGGCTGGCGGCTTCCTGACTCCGCAGCAGGTTGACGTACTCGTTGCCGGCATGCGTGCGCGCTGGAATCGCAAGGACCACACGACAGTCGACATGCCTCCGTACTCTTCATCCGCAGTAGGCAATGTCGAACAAGGACAGGAAATCTTTCGGGTGGGCTGCTCGTCCTGCCATCAGCAAGAGCAGAAAAAGATCACCGATGTGAGCTATCTGGCCCTCGTAAGTGATCAGAGCCTGCGGACCATAGTCATCGCCGGTCGTCCCGATCTTGGTCATCCGGATTGGAAACAGGTCCAGCATGGCCAACCCTTGACGGATCAGAACGTGAGCGACGTCATTGCGTATCTCCATTCGTTGCGAAGCGATACTCCGGGTCAGCCATATCCCGAGACAAGCATCAAGAGGTGATTTGTGAGTGAAGAGAAACTGCCTGTCGGACAAAACGAAGAAGAGCAGACACCGGTTGACCCGTTCACGGTGTCGAGGCGGTGGTTATTGCTGACAATAGGTGCGTTCTTCAACGCAGTCGTCGGCGTTGCTGTGGCCGTGCCCGTAGTGAAGTACCTCCTCTCGCCCATAAAGTCTGACGACGCATATAAGTCCTGGGTCTCACTCGGACCAGTGAATACATTCCCTGTCGGAGAGACGCGTCTCGCGAAGTTCACGAATCCGGTAGGCCTTGCATGGGATGGCGAAACTGATCGAGTCGCCTGCTGGGTACGTCGTATCTCCGAAAAAGAGTTTCAGGTGTTCGCAATCAATTGTGCGCATCTTGGATGCCCGGTTCGCTGGTTTCCACAATCAGGCTTGTTCATGTGCCCTTGCCACGGCGGTGCCTACTATGCGGACGGAAGCCGAGCTTCTGGTCCACCAGAACGAGGCCTATTTACATACGACACCAAGATTGTCGATGGGGCCATTCAGATCAACGCCGGTCAAATGCCAACCCTCTCCAACACAGCCAAGCTTGTTCAGATTGAAAACGCAAAGGGAGGATCGCCATGCGCAGGTTGAAGGCTCTCTACACATGGTTCGATAGCCGGCTACAGCTCGGCGAGCCCATCAAAGAGATGGCACTACACCCTGTACCGAATAAGACCGCCAGTTGGTGGTACGTATTCGGAAGCGCCGCGTTTGTCCTGCTCATGCTTCAGATTGTGACCGGGATCCTGCTTGCGCTGGTCTATGTTCCTTCTGCCGGGCAGGCATGGAATAGTCTGAACGTTCTCAATCACCAATTGACTCTTGGCTGGTTCCTGCGCGCGATGCATGGCTGGGGATCGAACTTCATGGTCGCCGTAGTGTTGATCCACATGGCCCAGGTCTTCCTCTTCGGTGCATATAAATTCCCTAGAGAGCTGACCTGGATTCTCGGGGTGTTCCTGCTGCTCTTGACGCTCGGAATGGCGTTCACAGGCCAGGTGCTGCGTTTCGATCAGGATGCCTACTGGGGCCTTGGAATCGGAGCATCCATTGCGAGCCGAGTACCCTTCATCGGTGGTCCCGCGGTCCACATGATGTTAGGCGGCCCGATCATTGCCGGAGCAACACTCTCGCGCTTCTTCGCCTTTCATGTCTTCGTTATCCCAGGAATGCTGTTGGTCTTCGCGTGCCTCCATGTGTGGATGGTCGTCAAGCTCGGCATCAACGAATGGCCCATGCCTGGCCGTGTCGTTCGTCGCTCTACGTACCTGACGGAATACCACGAGCTGGCGAAGAAGGACGGACGTCCATTCGTGCCGGGAGCTGTTTGGAAGGACGCCTTCTTCTCCGCGGCCATCCTCGCTGCTGTCGCCGTTTGCGCAGCCGTGTTGGGACCGTACGGACCTGGAGGGCAGCCGGATCCTACGATCATTCAGACGGCGCCGAAGCCAGATTTCTTCTTCCTTTGGCTATACGCGGTGTTGTCTTATCTGCCTCCAGACCTGGAGACGCCGTTTCTCCTGATCGCCCCTGTGCTGGGAATAGCTGGACTCGTCGCCCTTCCGTTTTACGCAGGCGAAGGCGAGAAGAGCTGGCATAAGCGACCGATCGCAATCCTCATGTTGACTACGATCGCCCTCGCATGGGGTGTGTTAACACATCTCGGAACCTTCACTCCCTGGAGCCCGAAGATGAACGCATGGAGCGGCGGTCCCCCGGTCCCCGCCCGTTATACGCACGATGCCAGCCCGCTCCAACGGCAAGGCGCTATCGTCTTTCAGTCAAAGCAATGCCGTAACTGTCACTCGATTGCTGGTGTTGGAGGAATGCGTGGCCCTGCTCTGGATTTGGTCGCGACCCGTCTCACGGAGGATCAACTGATCCGGCAGGTTCTTCAGGGGGGCGGCAACATGCCGGCGTATGGCAAGAACCTGAGCCCCTCCGAAACCACGGCTCTGGTTCAGTTCCTGGAAACCCTGCACCCCATTAATCAGCCAGCAGCCGCAGATGCATCGCGTCGGGCTGCTATGGCAGAGCCCATACCCAAACCGTGAAGGAGGCTAGTTGGAGACCTCTTGGCTGAGTCTCATTACCGATTGGGACATTCCTCCCGCAGTCACGGTCACCCTCGTGACTGCGGGGTTTATTTATGTGCGAGGTTGGCTTGCCCTAAGGCATACCAGGCCAAAGCAGATCCCCGAGTGGCGGCTCGTCTCCTTCCTTGCGGGACTATTTGCCATTTTTGTTGCGGTTTCTTCTCCACTCGACACCTACAGCGAGACACTGCTGTTCATGCACATGGCTCAGCACTTCGTGCTGATGTCGGTGGCTCCTCCACTCATCGTGTTGGGGTGCCCGTTCGTCCCCATGCTACGCGGACTACCCCGCCTGATCGTGCGTCGGATTGGTGGACCGATCTTTCGATCTTCATTGGCGCATTCCCTTCAGGAGCTCTTTTCCCGTCTGCCGTTTGCGTGGCTCGCAATGAACCTTACTTATGTTGGCTGGCACATTCCGAAAGCCTACGAATTCGCATTGTCCTCGGAAAGCTGGCACAACTTTGAGCACTCCTGCTTCTTTGCGACGAGCCTCATCTTTTGGTGGCCCATTGTGCAGCCCTGGCCGGCACGACGTGGATTGAACTCCTGGATGATCATTCCATACCTGTTGACATCGGACTTTGTAAACACTGGCTTATCGGCATTCTTATGTTTTTCAGGGCGGTTGCTCTACCCGAGCTACGGAGTTGTCGAACGGCCCTTCGGAATCGACGCGGTGAAGGACCAGATCGCAGCGGGGGCCTTCATGTGGGTATTCGGGTCTTTGGTGTTTCTCGTTCCCGCCATCTACCTGACTACCCGATTCTTGGCGAACGGTCGACTCGAGAACGAGAAGACAGGACTGGAGAGATCACGTGCGCTGGCTCAGTAAATTGTTTGAATTCGTCGGAAAGGTGGGGCTGTTCAGCCTGCGGATCATCGTCGATGCCTTCAAACCGCCGTTCGAATTTGCCCAGCTTTCCCGTCAGGTTGCAGAGGTTGGAAACAAATCACTCATCCTCATCGTCGTGTCCGGCTTCGCCCTGGGAGCCGTCATGACTCTTCACACAAGAAGCACCCTGGTGATGTTTGGCGCTACCGCGATGATACCGGCCGTACAGGCAGTATCCTTCTTCGTCGAAATTGGACCATTGGTCGCCGGACTGCTGGTTGCCGGTAGAGTCGGCTCAGGAATCGGAGCAGTCCTTGCGAATATGAGGGCCTCTGAGCAGATTGACGCTATCGAATCCCTATCGATTGATTCGTTCAAGTTCCTGGTGGTGCCTCGAGTCCTGGCCTGTGTCGTCGTTCTTCCCTTCCTGACACTTTTCATGGATTTCGCAGGTCTGCTGGGAGGCTTTCTCTCAGAAGGCCTCTCCTCGCACATAGGGCCGACGCTCTACCTCAATCGCGCCTTTGACTATCTCCAGTGGTCGAACTTCATTGCACCTACCCTGAAAACTGCCGTGTTCGGTTTCATTATCGGCTCCGTCTCTTCCTATTTCGGCTACACGACGGACAAGGGGGCGAAGGGCGTCGGCGAAGCTGCCACCAACAGCGTTGTTCTGTCGTCCCTGCTGATCATTGTTGCGGACGTATTGCTGATCAAGTGCATCTTCTTCCTCTTTCCGGAAACTGCCATATGAGTGAGCCCCAAAGCATCGCGGTGGAATTTAAGCGTGTGATGAAGTCCTTCGGTACAAAATGCGTGCTGAACGACGTGTCTTTTCATATCGATCAAGGTCAGGCCTTGTGTCTGCTCGGTCGCAGCGGTACCGGTAAGAGCGTCACTCTCAAACTGATTATGGCTCTCATGCGCCCCGATTCAGGAGAGGTCTGGGTTGATCAGGACAACGTTGTCGGGATGGGCGAGAAGCGTCTGTCTCTCGTTCGCAAAAAGCTAGGATACCTGTTTCAGGATGCAGCGCTCTTCGATTCCCTAACCCTTTATGAAAACCTTGCACTGCCTCTCAACAGATTGACCAAGAAATCCAAGGACGAGATTGAGGACGTGGTCCAACGTACTCTCATCGACGTCGGCCTGGGAACGGATGGTGCGAAATTCCCATCGGCGCTCTCAGGAGGTATGAGGAAGAGGGCCGGCCTTGCCAGAGCATTGGTACTTGAACCCAAGATTCTCCTAGCTGATGAGCCGAGCAGCGGGCTGGATCGTATCACCGCCGCCGAGATCGATGAGCTTCTCATGCGGCGTAAAGCCGAACATGGAACCGCCCTGATCATCGTGACACACGATGTGCCTGGGGCACGCAGGGTAGCTGACCGGATTGCCGTGCTCGACAAAGGAAACCTTGTCGCCTTCGGATCGGTTGATGAAGTAAGCCAGAGCGAAAACGAAGCCGCCCGCAAACTTATTACGGAGTGAATCAATGTCAAAACGATATCTTGCTGTAGGCATTTTCATCATCGCCAGCCTGACCTTGTTCGCTCTTGGGATCTTCCTTGTTGGGAGTCGCCATCAAGCTTTCTCGCGCCACGTGCTGCTGTATGCGGAGTTTGCCGATCTCGATGGCATAGCCAAGGGTTCGAAAGTGCAAGTAGCGGGCATGGATGCCGGCCAGGTGACGAAGATCGACGTGCCTAGTTCGCCGAGTGGTCATTTTCGCGTCCAGATGAAGGTCGACGAATCGCTTCATGGCCTGGTTCGGACTGACTCAGTCGTCACGGTTGATACAGAGGGTGTGGTGGGTGACACTTTTCTGACGATTCACTCTGGGTCTCCGAATGCGGCGATCGCGCAAGCTGACTCGGTGCTGCAAAGCAAACCTCCCGTAAACATTTCTGACCTGCTGACTCATGGTCTCGGGATCATGAACGACGCAGATGCAACGATCAAGCAGGTTGGCGGCAAACTGAACGTTGCATTGGACGGCGTGAATGGCGCGGTGGGTAACGCCAATGATTTGCTCGTAGGCCTAAAAGAGGGTCGCGGACCAGCCGGGATGCTTCTCCGGGATGAGAAGATGGCAGGTCAGATCCGAGAGACCATGTCGAACGTGCAGGCGACAACCTCGAACCTCAACCAGGCATCGGGCCGAGTCAACAGCCTCGTTGCAGACGTCCAGCAGCGTCAACTACCTCAGAAACTTGATGACACGATGACGCAAATTCATTCCGCATCGACTCGGGCTGATGCGAGCATTCAACAGGTCCAGCAAAGCCTGACCCAGGCCCTTGGTCCTGATGCAAATGGTGTCACGGCAGGCGAAAACATCAGCGAAGCTCTGACCAATGTCAACGTTGCGACAGGGAACATGGCCGACGACACCGAGGCCCTCAAGCACAACTTCTTCTTCAAGGGCTTCTTCAATCACCGTGGCTACTACACACTCAGCAGTCTTTCCCCTCAGGAATATAGGCGCAGTAAGCTCTTTGCAAGCACCCAGAGCCCACGCACATGGCTGCAGGCTGACTCACTATTTCAGCATGGGCCACATGGCACGGAGGAATTAAGCATAAGCGGGAAGCGGGCGATCGATGCCGCCGTCGCGTCATTAGGAGATGCGATCTTCACGCACCCTATTGTGATCGAGGGATATTCTGATGCCGCGGTGTCAGCCGATGCTCTTTCCTGGTCCTACGCCCGCGCACAGCTGGTTCGCAATTACCTCGAGGCTCGGTACCCATTCACCACTAAGAATGTTGGCGTGATGCCCTTGAGTGCAACCCCTCCGCCGGGGCTAGGGCGTGATCAATGGTCCGGTATATGCATCCTGGTCGCCGAGAAGAAGTAGTCTGCTCGGTTCGGCGATTCCTAGCGTTACACGCTGTCCGCCGTTTTTTTGAACTCGTAGAGGACAGTAGCGTCTTTTCCGATATGTCTGACCACTACTTCCTTCTTTGAGATCTGCAAGTCGGTAAATCCTAACGCCCGAAGACCCCATGGCCCTCGCAGCTGGGGCGTTGTCGTCCAGCCGACGAACTCCGCGCCTCCTCCGCCCGAGATGACAAATGAGGTTGGATGGCCTTTGAACTCAAGATGCTGCAGATCGTGATCATGATCAGAGAGGTATAGATCGACATTGTGGCGTCGCAGCAGAGAGTCCCACTGCGCGATTAACTTTGGGTTGTCGCGATGCTGGCCATTGCTGTACAGGGGATGATGCGCCGCAACCGCTAAGGGTGGAGTGGTACGAGGCTTTGCGAACTCTGCTTCGACCCATGTCTGCTGCTCATCGTGCTGCTGCCTAGTCAGAACGAAACTCCATGGCCCGATATCATGCCCCTTGCTCCCAGGGATATTCGAATCCAGGCAGATGAGAGTGAGAAGGGGGTTCTCTTTCGGCAGTTTCACACTATACCAACGTCGTGGCATCGTCCATCGAGAACTCTGCCTGGTATATGCAAGCTCAGCTTCAACTTTGTTCCCGCGGAAAGTCTCGTAATCGTGATTGCCGAGGACATCGTATGCTGGCCCGGGAAAGACCGATGAGGGATACATCTGTTCGAATTGTTTGATCCATCGGCCAGAGGCTACCCCGTCGGGCATCTCACCATAAAAGTTATCCCCTAGCATCAGAAGTGCGTCCGGACGGATGCTGTTGTCAGAGGCCCATCGCCTCATCGCATTGGCAACGGCGATCTGTTGCCCAGGCTCCGTCACTGTTCCCCAGTCGCCGAGCATCAGGATGTGGCTCGACTTTCGATCCGGGGGTGTTGCAGAGACTGGCAGGTCTGCCAGAGCCAGAGGGGAACCGAGCAACGCGAGCGCAGAGAACTTCGCCGTCTGGAGGAGGAACCGCCTTCGGCTCCACTCCCCCCACCCGCCTCTACCCAGTCATCCATTCTGGCCCCTTTGCAGCACCTTACTGCTCAGTCTCCGCCAGAGGGACATTCTGTCGATCCGTACCGGCTTCCACTGATCGCCATCTCTTCTCAGCACAACCCTCACCGTTCGATGCAGCTCCTTCTTATCACTCAACATGCACCTCGTAAAGCTGCCTCGCTTGGGGCGCTAGGAACATTCGCTTCTAACGGCGTGGCGAATGCAACCTTGCCAGGCTTTATATCAAACACTCCCATGAACCTCACTGCAGCATCATGACCTAACGTATCGATGCATCGGAACGAGGCCATGGGGCGATTCCCATTACATCTTCCTAGTAGTCTACCCGACACAGCACACTTCTCTTGGTGGAAGAGTCTCAAGATAACGACACGTTGACGCGTACTAGGAACATGTAATTTCCCCAACAAACCTGTGGCTATAGTATTTGCCGTGTGCTGGGTGTCAGGTCAGCCAGCGTGTTTCAAGTGGGACGGTCCCCGGATACCTCACTGAGTCTCACGGCGATCACGACCAATCCCTGAATGATCCCGGTGCAAAGGAGAATATCGATGCTCAAAGGTTTCAACTATCCGCTAACGCCGAAAGGAAAGTCGACGCTCAACCCGCCGCCGCCCTGGTACTATTCAGCCGATTTCCTCAACATTGAGTTCTGGTCTGATCCTGCCACGGTAGCTGCGGTGCTGCCTCCGGGATTGGATCCTGATCCAGCGGCGGAGGGCCATGGGAATGCTCTCTTCTATGACTGGCAGTTCAGCGGAGCCAACGAGGAGTATCTAGATCCGGCCCGTTATCAGTATCGTGAATTCTTCCTGCTAGTCGATGCCTTGTTTGAAGGCAAGCCTGTAGCGTATTGCCCATACATCTTCGTCGACAACGATGCAGCGATCGCTCGCGGATGGACGCAGGGTTACCCGAAGCGCTTAGGCCAGGTCTTTCAGACTCGTTACTTTGCGGCCACGGGCAAGGCGGGTCCGGCCCTGGCCCCAGGATCGAAGTTCGCTGGCTCAGTGAGCGCAAGCGGCCGGCGTCTGGCACAAGCACTGGTTACGCTGAAGGAGCCGGTAACTGATCTGTCGGTTCTCAAGCAACGGCCGATCGTCAACCTGCTCCATACGCCACGTCTGGCTGCAGATAGACAGAATAAGCCCGCCGTTCACGAACTGGTCGAAAACGTACCGCACAATCTCAAGATCGAGCAGGCCTGGGTCGGCGACGGTCTCCTCACCCTCCCTGTTGTGGACGGAGAAGAGATTTCGGATCTTGCCCCAATTCGTTGCGGCAACGGCATTCGTGCCTCGATGGCCTACATCGTGGATGACCTCAAGACACTGAAGGACCTTACCAAATAATTACTGAGGGCAGTGCCATTGCGCTGCCCTCAGCTTGCATTGGAAGGGGCGAAAGTCTCTCCTTAGTTAAAGGCAAATCTCATATCCCCCTTCCGGAGTGAAGCGTGAAGTTGATTACCTGCACTGTCCCAGACTCACTCTACAGCGCTCTTGTAGAACGAATGGTTGCCGACAAGGCCAGCATCGACCATGTGGTCTCCACGGCGCTGTCCCAGGGTCTGCGTCACCCAATCCATACCCTATTCCAGGTTTCGACATCGGCCGCACTCGTTGAAGGGCTTTACCAGGGTGCAGTCCAGGTCTCGCAGTTGCTGAGTCATGGTGACTTCGGCCTCGGCACATTTATCGACCTAGATGGAGAAATGGTCGTGCTGGAAGGGGTATGTTACCGCATTGCGTCCGATGGGACGGTAACGCCAGTGGACGGAGACCGACTTATTCCTTATGCAGTCGTGACTCGGTTCAGCACAGAGTTCGCGAAACCATCTCAGCGATTTAGTAGCTTCTCCGAACTCGTTGCGGCGTGCGATGCGCTTCGCTCGTCAGAGAACGTGTTCTACGCTTTTCGTGTCGAAGGCAAGTTTTCCTTCGTGAAGACACGAGTCATGAAGGCCGTTCCTCACGGGACCAGTCTCAAAGCCGCTTCGTCAGGACAAGAGGAATTCACTTTCCAAGATCAGGAGGGCACTCTTGTCGGGCTTTGGTCGCCCGGCTTTGCCGGATCGTTCAGCGTTCCTGGCTATCATTTCCACTTCTTGTCTGCGGAGCGAAAGAGAGGTGGCCATGTATTGGAGTGCAGGGCTGATGACGTGACCATCGGTGGATGTGCAATGCACGAGATGCATGTCTCTCTTCCCGAGACCGCCGAATTTCTGAAAGCCGACCTCAGTCGAGATCCCAAAGAAGACCTGATCAGCGCCGAACGGAATCACGAGTCATAACCTAATCCGGATACAGAGAGGCCAGTATGAGTTCAAACTTTTCTAAAACAGGTGCACAAATCGTCGTGGAGTCACTGGAGCGGCACGGAGTTACGCATGTATTTGGCATTCCCGGTGCAAAGATCGACAAAGTCTTCGATACCTTGAAGTCGTCTTCAATCCAAACGGTGGTGTGCCGGCACGAGCAGAATGCAGCTTTCATCGCCGGGGGGGTCGGACGACTGACAGGCAAAGCAGGGGTAGCAATCGCCACGTCTGGGCCTGGAGTCAGCAATCTCACCACGGGACTCGCAACCGCCAACAGTGAGGGCGATCCGATGGTTGCACTCGGTGGTTCCGTAGCAACCTCCCAAAGCCTTAAACTTATTCACCAGACGCTCCGTGCGGTCTCTGTTCTGGGACCTGTCACAAAGTTCTGCGCCGAGGTGGCCTCTTCCGAATCGATTGGCGAGGTGATGGCGAATGCCTTCCGGGCGGCGGAGTCCAACCGTCCAGGGGCGGCATATGTGAACTTGCCGAAGGACATCATGGAGGGAGAAGCGAGTTGTGAGGCCCTCGATGTGCCCGCCAGCCCCAAATTCGGGCCCGGGAGCCGTGAGTCGCTGATAGATGCCGCGAAAATCATCAATGGTGGGCAACGCCCTATGCTCCTGTTGGGACTCCTTGCCAGCAGACCGGAAAATGCCGATGCCGTTCGTGCATTTCTACGTAAGACTGGATTGCCGGTGGTCGGCACATTCCAGGCCGCAGGAACTGTCTCCGCCGATCTCTTCAAGAGCTTTGCCGGACGTATCGGACAGCTGGACAACACGCCAGGAGACGAACTGCTGGCGACGGCGGACGTCATCATCACAGTGGGCTATGACCCTGTTGAGTACGACCCATCGATCTGGAATCGTCCTCGATCGGCGCGGATCATCCACCTGGATTCCACGCGAGCGGATGTCGATAACTTCTACTGCCCTGCTGTCGAGGTTCTCGGAGATATCGCCGCCAGCTTGAACGGTCTCGCCGACCTCGTGAGTCCTCTCATGCTTGCATCCGACGTCGAGCTCTTCCTCTCAACACTTGCCTCTAAGAGAGCGCTGAGGCTTGAAGACGCGCATCAATATACCGAGAATCCCATCCACCCTCTCAGGATAGTCGCGGAACTCCAGAAATGGCTTGCCGATGATGTGACCCTCTGCCTAGATATGGGTTCATTCCATCTGTGGATTGCTCATTTTCTCTTCAGCTTCCGAGCACGACAGATCCTTATCAGCAATGGCCAACAGACGCTTGGCGTCGCACTTCCCTGGGGCATCGCATCGTGCATCGTGAGACCGAACGAGAAGACACTATCCATCTCAGGTGACGGAGGTTTCTTGTTTTCCTCAATGGAACTAGAGACCGCAGTGAGGTTGAAACTGAACCTCGTACATATGATCTGGATCGATGGCAGATATGACATGGTGGCCGTTCAGGAGCAGTCGAAATACAAACGCACCTCGGGAGTCGATCTTGGTCCAGTCGATGTCGTGAAGTATGCCGAAGCTTTTGGAGCAACCGGCTTCATGGTAGATGCACCCGATCAAATTGGGCCAACACTCAAGAAGGCCTTTAACATTCCCGGGCCGATTCTAATTGGAATTCGCGTAGATTATCGCGATAATTACAAACTGTTCGAGAAGGTACACGAGCACCTTCTGAATTAGGCAGACTCATGTCAGTGTTAGCGGCGCAGCAAAGGTCCGTCGTCCAGCTTGAGTCGGCCCAGATGAATTGCAGCGATGATATTGTCGGTGATTGGCGAAGAGGGTAGTGCCCCCTGAAAGCTATTCAAACTATATCGACGGATTGCATTCGCACACGTGAGGAGTTGACGGCGATCATGGACGCCGTCTTAGAGATGTATGCCGTCAAAGAATCGAGAGAGTTGATCAGACTCGCGTCTGCTCTCGAGGATACCGCGACAGCAGACAGAGATCTCGAGAATCACAAGTCCACCGAGAAACTTGTGTTTTCTGCCAGGGACGGAGATGGAGATAAGGAGGAGCAGGATGCATACTCGCGACGAATCTCGGCAATTCAAGACAGTTCCACTCGCAATGGGGGCAACTCGCTACAGTCTTGAGAACCCAGCGCTCCCTGCCCTGCGCGCGGACGATGATCTCGTTCAGGCCGCTCAGTCGGGTGATCACGAGGCCTTTGCTGAGCTCTGCCGGCGGCATGCCCAGGCTGCCAGACAAAAGATTCTTGGCATTGTCCGTCATCGAGAGGATGCCGAAGACGCACTTCAAGAAACCTTCCTCCGCGCATTTGCCAATCTGGGAAGATTTCGTCAGGCCTCGAAGTTCTCCACGTGGATCACAGCTATCGGTATCAATGCTGCGTTGACAGTGATTCGAAAGAGGAAGTCTCGGCGAGAATTAGATATCGAGCCAAGTTGTCCTGAAGAACCAGCCTGGGACTTCGCTGACCAGGCGCCCGATCCTGAGAGGCGCGTTGCGAAAAGACAAATTCTGCACCTCCTTCGGACGGAGCTTCATGCTCTCCCCCCACAGACGCGAAAGGTAATGACTAGCTGCTATGACGAAGGATCTTCCCGACAAGAGGCTGCAGACGCTCTGGGTATGTCACTCGCGGCATTCAAGTCACGTCTCTTGCGAGGACGGCGCAGCTTGCGATCGTCTTTTGAACAAAAAGGCGTTTTAAGTTCAAACCTCTAACAGCCGCAAGGTACCGATTGGGCTTACAGTCAATTCCATAAATATGTATATAGGGAGTGCTCTGATTCCAGCTACAAACTGAAGTCCGAGTCCGGCTACTTGATGACCGCGCCCGATGACACGCGGCCGAGCATCGAAGTTGAAGACTGCGTGCATTTTGCACGGTACCCACCCCGATCACTTTCTGGCCCAAAAAGGTGTCTGCGAGAGCAAGGGCTACAGGCGATTCCGAACTGCAGGATGGGTATTTTCCGATCCCCAGCCCGGAACCCAAGCACTCTACCAATGCTACTCAGACACCGCGGTATCCCACTTCGCCGCTCTAACTTCCAACTGCGACGGACCGGGTAAGCTTGAGTCAACTATCGGTTACGATCTGAAGCAGTAGATAGGGGCAGCTCCAGAAGCGGAGGGCGCGTTGGCACCTATACAGAGATTAAGGGGGAATTACGCAGTGAGGTCGCTGAATCTTTTTCGTCGCACGCTTCTGGCCGCATTCTGTTTTGCCGCCGGTGCAATGCTGGGAATTCCATCGTTTGCTCAACAGGCAAAACTGCAGAAACTAACCTGGGATATTCAATTCATTCGTATTCACCAATGAGAACGGGATGGGCATTGGCCTCGCCATTTCACGCTCCATCATCGAGGCCCACGAGGGGGGAGCCCTGGGCCACAAATAACCCGAAGTTCGGAGCTACGTTCAGCTTACTGCTCAGAGGTCCTGATGCCGCCCAGGACTAGAGATTTTCTAGGCGACAGCCAGTAGCACGTCGATGTTGCCCCGCGTTGCGTTTGAATACGGACATACCTGGTGGGCGCGCTGCACCAACTCCTCCGCTGTGGCTCTTTCGATGCCGGGCAGATGGATCACCATAGCCACGGCAATACCGAATCCTTCAGCGTCTCCCTTCAGATGGCCAAAGGATACCGCTGAATCAATCGCTACTTCTTCCGGTATCCGAATGTGGCGTTTTCCCGCAACGACTCTCAAGGCTCCGATGAAACAGGCTGCGTAGCCTGCGGCGAACAGTTGTTCCGGGTTTGTGCCATTCCCTTTGCCGCCCATTTCAATGGGACGATCGAGTTTTAGATTCATTTGTCCATCGTCTGATTTTGCGGTGCCAACCCGTCCGCCCATCGCTTTTGCTCTGGCTGTGTAAATTGCGTTCTCGATTGCCATAGGAAGCTCCTTTGATTGGTAGCACAACTTGACTCAACCGCCCGACCGCTGGCGGATGATGAGCCGAGCACCACGCTTGCCAGTCAGGTAGGTCCAAAACCATTGCATAATGACACTGAACCGCAAGCTGCTCTCTGCCAGGAATTGAATGTGGATGAGAGCCCACGCGAGCCAAGCCACAAAGCCGCTGAGTTGAACTCCGGCGCTCTGCAACACTGCGAAATTCTTGCCAACAACGGCCAGGTTACCCTTATCGAAATAGCGAAACGGCGGCAAGGACGGATGACCGATCACCTTGCGAAAAATGGACTTGGCTGCGTACCTGCCCTGCTGCATCGCAACTTGCGCAACTCCCGGGAGCGGCTTGCCTCCCTGATCCAGCGATGCCGTGTCCCCAACAACGAAGATGTCCGGATGATCGGGAACTGTAAGGTCGGGTTGAATTCGAACGCGGCCCGCCCGGTCCACTACACATTCGAGCCACTTTCCCGCGGGCGAAGGGGCAACACCTGCCGTCCATACCACTGTCTTTGCTTGAATGCGCTCCTCTCCGATGACTACTCCGTCTGCATCGATTGATTGAACGGGCTTTCCAAGACGGACATCGACTCCCAGCGACACCAACCGCTGCCTTGCGGCTTCAGAGAGTTTTTCCGAGAAAGTGGCAAGCGGTCGAGATCCCATATCGGCGACAATGATACGGGCTGATTTCGGATCGATTCGACGAAAGTCTTTGCGGAAGGTGGTTTGTGTCATGATTGCGATCGCACTCGCCATTTCGACTCCGGTCGGTCCTGCTCCCACCATCACAAAGGTTATCAACGCCTTTCGCCGATCCGGATCTTCTTCGATCTCAGCCCTCTCAAAGGCTTCCAACAAGTGATTTCGGAGAGATTCGGCGTCTGACAGGCTCTTGAGTCCCGGTGCGAAGGCGGCAAATTCGTTGTGCCCGAAATAGCTGTGAGTCGCTCCAGTCGCAAGAATCAGGTAGTCGTAGCTGATTCTCATTCCGACTTTGTCGTCGGTATCTACGATGACCTGCTTTGAGGCTGCATCGACCCCGGTCACGTTGCCCAGCATTACAGATGTATTTGTCTGCTCGGACAAGAGGCTGCGGATGGGCGATGCAATCTGCCCAGGGGCCAATACTGAAGTTGCAACCTGGTATAGAAGCGGCTGAAAAACGTGATGATTGGAGCGGTCGATCAGCAGTACGTCGACCGGCGAGCGCTTTAATCCCTTAGCGGCGGCCAGTCCACCAAATCCACCGCCGACAATTACCACTTTCGTCGTCATCTCTTCGCTCTCAAATTGTCGATTTCGGAATAGGACACGATAGTACGGACTACCAGCTTGAGAGTAGCAATCGCTTCGAGCCGAAACAATCACATGTTCCTGTAGTACGCGTTCTGTCGTCAGGTCGCTTTTTGTGGAAAACCTCCATCCTTATACAGCTATTTGAGGAGACGACATTAAGATGTAATAGCTCTAAGAGCTAATCGCTGGATAGGGCAGTCCACAACTACAGCAGGTTCCCATGAACCTGTTGCCGAATGGCATCGAGGCGATGAAGGAGACAGGAGGCGTGGTTACGGTGAAGTCGGAACTGGCCGAAGACGGCCAGTTCGGGATCTCTGTAAGTGACGTTGGTCTGAGGGGATACGCAGATGCTCTTGCAGGGCATTCGATCCTCCGCCTGTTTTCGCCCTGCGCGGTGCGAAAACACGGTAGACGGGCCGAGCCCTTCACTGCGACCAGCCCGGCTGTGAACGTTTCACTTCCGCAACCAAGATCACACCTCGACTGCGGCCGTACCCAATCAATGAAGGGAGTACGAATGAGCGCGGTCGCCTACCTAATCTTCATCTCTACACTTTGCTTTTACCCTACGAAGGTCCACCCCTACTCAAATGTCATTCGCCGCTCTCTGAGGCACGGACGCCGATGGGGCGTTCAGGACGACCATCACAGCAATCCGTGTCTAATGGAAATATGTAATATCCGCCTAGACGATGCGCTGTTATCTTCAGGCCTGAAACCATCGGAGCTTGAATCGACTGGCTCCCAAGAAGGGATCTGGCTTCACGTGTCCGGAGTGAATACGACTCACCCTTCTATATTCATGGCCGATTCAGTTTATGAACTTTCAGACACAAGGGCACGGCGGAAGATATTCAAGACTCCATGCGAGGCGCGCCTCGGGCGTTTCCATTCGGAATGAATCAAGAAAGAGCGCGTCTTTGTATGTCTATTTTGCGAGCACTGCTGGTTGGATCGTTCTGTCTATGTGACGTGTCCTTTGCCCAACAGCAAAACGTAGCCCCCGTAGACTCTCGTCCTATCGAACGGCCCTCGCAACAATCTACCGCGAGGAGTGGATTGCCAGCTGCAATCCCAGCTAATCGTCCCTTGATAGGCCTTGCTCTAGAGGGCGGTGGAGCGCTCGGGTTGGCGCACATCGGTGTTTTGGAATGGTTTGAGGAAAACCACATTCCAGTCGACCGCATCGCCGGCACGAGCATGGGCTCTCTGGTCGGTGCAATGTATGCCTCCGGCCAGTCGATTGCTGCCGTAAAGAAGCTTGTTACAAGCAACGAATTCAACGATATGTTCGCGCTGCGTCCCGCGTATTCCAGGCTGGGCTTCCGGCGGCGTCAGGACAGGAGCGAACTGCCGCAGGCGATCAGCCTGGGATTAATGGGCGGTCGGGTCTCCTTCGGCAATGCGCTTATTTCCGACGATAGGCTCGACACGTTCCTGACCGATGAGTTTGTATCTTACAACTCCGCAAATCTGGACTTTGACCAGCTCCCGACAGCCTTTCGCGCCGTTGCCACGGACCTCACGACTCTGAAGCCGAAGGTCTTCCAATCAGGCTCGCTGCCGTTTGCAGTGCGAACGTCCATTGCAATTCCCGGGGTATTTCAACCCGTGCGTCTAGATGGGCATATCTTTGTCGATGGAGCGATTGTAGACAATCTCCCGGTCGATGTGCTCCGCGATGATCTGGGGGCCCAGGTTCTGATCGCGGTCCACCTTGCCGATGCGTCATTCGCAACCAATGACGCGGCAAGCCTTGTCGGGGTGTTTGCACGCGCGTACCAGGCGGGAACTGCCCGAAACGAAGATGTCAGCCGTGGTCAAGCAAATATTGTTCTGTTGCCTGATGTTGCGAAGTTCACCTCTGCCGAATATGACAAGAGCGCATTGCTGATCGCAGCGGGCTACCGAGCGGCAGAGGCCCAGCGATCCACTTTGAGCAAATATCGGCTCTCTGACGCGGACTGGAAGCTCTACCTCGAAGACCGGGACTCGCGACGTCGAAGCCGTCCTGGGTTTATTCGCAAGGTCATCGTTGTGAACGAAACGTCGCACGCCGTACCGTTAGCCAAAGCCGCGAATAGTGAACTTGCCAATAAGCCGTTTGAAGAGGAGCGAACCGATCGTTTTGTGACCGGGTTGCGAGGTGAAGGGGGCACCACGGCGTTTTACGAGACTTTCCACGAGCCAACGAGCGGAGGCTCCGCCACTCCAGCGCACGTGCAGCTCCAGGACGACGGACTCGCGATACACCTTCATCCGAACTGGGACGGTCCTCCTTATCTCCTGCTCGGGGCAGACGTCGTCGCGATGACGAATAATGTGACGAGCTCGATCTACGATATCCGCTTCGTGGACCAGAACCTCGGCGGCTATGGGTCTGAGTTGAGATCTACCGTTCGCCTCGGCTATCTCACCCATATCGACACCGAATACTACAGGCCCATCACATCGAATGGATTCTTCTTACAGCCTCACCTGTCCGCGAATCGCGACCCCATCTATATGTGGGCCAATCAAAAGAGAGTCTCTGAGCGACAATTGCAAAGGGCCGGCGGAAGCCTCGATGCGGGCTGGACCGTCAATCCGAGACTTCAGTTTGCTCTCACCTACGCCGATAGCGAGGTCCGTTGGAAGCTGATCGACGGAGCTGATGACAGCCCCAACCAGCACCTCTCAGGCACTTCCCAGCAGGCCGGCGTTCACTTCAGTTACAGTGATGCTGTTTCAGCAATTGCATCCCCCTACGGAATACATGTAGAGGGATTCGTGGGTGCTTTATTCCATACTGCAGACAGCCCCAATACGCCGATGGCGAATATCCAATTCAGGCAATCCTGGACGATAGCTCAACGCAACACAGTCAGCTTGTCCGGAGACGCGAATACCTACTTCCGGGCAGCGGTCGCCGATCCCTTCCGTTACACCCTGGGTGGACCGCTGCGTCTCTATGCTTCCTCGGTCGATGAATATCGTGGCACCGACGATGCTATAGGAAGGCTGGTCTACCTTCGCAAGATTGCGATGCTCCCTACAGGGATAGGGGAAGGAGTGTATCTGACGGGAGGTTATGAAGCTGGCAATGTCTGGTCGCCCGAAGCGCGTTCCATCCTGCGCCAGGATGCCTTCGGCGGTTTGCTCCTAAGTACACCTCTTGGGGCGATGACATTGGGTGGTGCCGTAGGGGATGCAGGCCATCGCAAACTCTTCTTCACTTTTGGGCGCCTCTTTTAATACACGCAGCAGCATTTGCGGATTGAAGAAGTTGCGTTTGGTTGCAAGGGTAACGGCTAAAACCAGGGAGGGGTCGCACTGATGCTTACCAAGATTGCCGTCGCGTATGCTAAAGCCCCAGAGGCTGACCGCACCCCCACCACGGCTATTTCTTTAGCGAAGATCTCGGAAGCGTTGACGCGCATCCACCGCAAGATAGCTGTGACCTTGGCTGCGAGTAGAGGGGTTTTCACTTGAGCGATGCCTTGAGGCTCAGTTATCCACTCCTGTGGGTGATCGTATTCGCAAGGCAGTTATGCCTGCCTGTTCCGGCAGTGCTGTTCCTCATGACCGCTGGCGCGATGGCCCATAAAGGAGAATTGAATCTTGCTGGTGTCTTGTGCGCGGGGGTGTTGGGTTGTCTCTGTGGAGATTTGGTTTGGTTCGAAGCCGGTCGTTTTTGGGGAAGTCGCATTATTCGGATGCTGTCTATATTTAGCAATAACCCTCAACGTGCGACGCAGAGATCCAGGGAGATTTTTGCTAGATGGGGCATCCGCTCGCTTATTTTCTCCAAGTTTGTACCTGGACTTGATGGAATCACCCCTCCTCTAGCGGGAATGGAGGGAACGGGGAGAGGCGAGTTTCTTGCTTTCGATGGGGTAGGCTCACTGCTTTGGTCTGCAGCTTATGCCGGACTCGGATACCTATTTTCCGAGCGGCTATCCTCCATCGCTGTGTCTTTAGGCCGCGTTGGCGACGTGATCGCCGTCTTCGTGGGCGTTCCGCTTCTCTGCTACGTCCTATGGAGAGCTTGGGTGCTCATCAGAATGCTGCGCTTCCTGAGAATGAGAGTGATATCACCACTCCTTTTGAAATCGAAACTCGAGCAGGGCGTGCCGATAGCGATTATCGATCTTCTGAACTTTGAAGAGACAAATGGTCCGGTGGCCGGAATTCCGGGTGCAGTGCGGATTGATCTAGAAAGGCTCACCAACCGTTCACAGGTAACAGTCCCAGAAGGTACACAGATCGTACTCTATTCCTCCACTTCCAACACATTTAGAAGTGCCCGAGTAGCAATCGCGTTGAGGCGGAAAGGCATTTCTTCTGTATGGATCCTCGATGGAGGCCTAAACGGATGGACGGCTGCTGGTCTTCCCACCACACTTACGCTCTGCACAGAACGGGATGTTGCCGACCGGCTTGGAATTGTCATTTTCGATCGAGATCCTCCAAAGGTCGCCCGGCGGGATCGCCGGTGAGATTGATGTGCTCGGCATCGCTTGATCGACGTTGTATCGAAATATACTTAAAACCACGATTTGATCTTTTCAAGAGTAGAAAAAGCGGATTATGTGCGGAACCGAACGAGGACGCGCTCAGCGACGTATCTCGAACCGAGAGAAGCTTCCATGCACGATCTAAAAGATCAGGGCAGCATTGCTGAGTCGCGAAACCTCGAGCCGGTAGCCAGCTATGGACACACGTTCGGCCTGCTCGTCATTTTGTGTGCTGTTTTCGCGATCAGTTTTGCGCTCCAATACGGACCTTCTGCCAGCCACACCGGAGTAACGCAGCCAGCGCCGGGCTTGCAACCAATTCACAGAAGAATCATTCCCGGATTCATCGAGTCACTCATCTTTGATTGGGGCATTCTTTGCTATGTCTGGGCTGGCGTTAGATCCAGAGGTGGCAGCCTGTTGAAGCTCTCCGGCCGACATTGGGCTAGTGTAGGCGATGTACTGAAAGATCTCGCGATCGCGGCGCCTTTCTGGGTCATCTGGAAGGCAACTGCAATTGCGGCCTTCGCGGTGCTTGCCCGGTTCTTTACTGCGCCCACCGGCCCACATGACGAGCCTTTTCCAGTGCGCGGTTTGTTCGAAATCACTGTTTGGATCGCAGTCTCACTCAGTGCTGGATTCTGCGAAGAACTGATCTTTCGCGGATACCTTCAACGCCAGTTCAGCGCACTGACTGGGCGTCTCTGGCTCGGCATTCTTCTACAGGGCATTGTCTTCGGTTTGATTCATCCCAGGGGCTGGAAGGCTGTCGTCGTAATCAGCATCCTTGGCGTGCTCTACGGGGGCCTGGTGGCATGGCGAGAGAACTTGCGACCCGGCATCCTGTCCCACGGCTGGAGTGACCTATGGGAAGGCTGGCTGAAGTTCACTTTTCATCTCAACTTCTAGACCCGACGCCTCGCGGGGCTAGCACCTCAAACTAGGAATGAGCTTTTCACCGGGTATTGTGCTGTGTCATGTTACTGATTTATTCGATGGTGTATATCGTTATGTCGGCGGGCTCCCCCGGATTGTACTGGCCGGTACGACCTGCAACAGAGTTGTTCTCTTTCAAAATATGACAACTATGGTGGATCTTATAGAAAGCTCTCAGCAAAAGGTTCGGTCACTTTTGAAGGCCAATCGTGAGTGGTCGCGAACCTCGGTCGCCACTCCTGTGGACAGAGGAATTCCTACGCTCGAACCAGGTATCTATCAGCCCCTTACTCCGCAACTGAAGGAGCGATGCGAACTCTTCGGGCGCTGGGAGTGGACGACCCATGGTCATTGGCTCGGCATTCCTGATATGGAATGCGCTCTGGGATGACGAGATTAGCGACCCATGGCTAGATCAAATTCAAGGGTCGGTGAAGGGATCAACAGAAGGCTGGCTCAATGCGGCATCAGCTCTGTTTCAGCCTGGATGCCTTTCGCTTTTCGCCGCCAGCGACCTCAACCATCAATCCATGTTTCTACTGGGGCTAGAGTTCGAGGACGAACCGGAGTTTTGGGTATATGACTCGAATGGAGAGTCAAGGTACAAAGACCTCGCCGAATATCTCAATGCTTATCTGAACGACGACCTCACTGCAGCTGAGCGGCGCTGGAAGCTAGCTGAAGCTGAGCGCGTTGCTCCAAAGCCTTGAGATGCGGGTCGCTGACTGATGCATCTCAAGGGCATGGAAAAATGGAAACTGCACAACGCTCCCCATTTTTTCTTTTCACTGGCTCAAGACTTCGGGAAGACCAACTCTCGAGCAGATTCGGCGCTAATTTAAGCAGTCCTCGGGTGAGAGTCGGGACTTCGTGTCCCTTCATTCCGTTGCGGCCAATCTGAGAGATAGCGGGACGAACTCTGTGTAGAAGAGTTTGGAGTCCATGGTGAGGTAATAGGTCTGGATCTTGGGGAACTTCGATTCGACCAATTGAAGGGTTCTAAAATCAAAACTCTGGATCTCGACGCGAGACTCCATGTGATATTTCATAACCGTGCCTGCTAGGGTATTGACGAACACTTCCGGAGAGACAGTATGGTTTGGCAAAAACAGTTCCGGTGGCAACTTTTCGCCTCGAAATACGGACGGAAAGGAGAATGTCTCCTTCGAGATGGGAGGCATAATTTTAGTCTCGATGTTGAAGCGAACCCGCTCGGCATTGGCCGACATCTCCGCAGCTTTTGACAAGTTCTTTCCGGGGCCCTTCCGGTAATACTCTACGTAGAAAGCGACAAAGCGAAAGAGCTGGTCCACGTAGGTCGGGACGTAGGGATTGATCAGATGCTCTTCGTGTGCAAACGCGACAGACACAGGAGAGAGCGAAAGATCGTTCTTCTGATCCTCTGCGAAGCGCAGCCTATCGCAAATGAAAGTTGTTTGCGCATCTTTCAAAGAAATGTCGCTTAGATATACACGATTTTCCATTGTGTAGGGCTTACCATCAGCGCGTCGGCATGAGTCGGGATTGTAAAACTGGTCATGCCAGATAGTAGAAACATGATCAGTCGACACACCGGTATCTGTCTCAAGGGTGGTACTCAACTGATCGAGGCCGCTCTCGAAGGACGGCAGGGTGTTCTCCGGCCTGAGCCTGCGGCCGCCGCGATGAGCGGATACATCGAAATGCTTCAGCTGCTCGCGATCAGCGGAAGACGCTTTGCCTCTTTGTTCAGCCAGAACAGTTTGCAGGATATCCGGACGATCCGTGATCAGGCCGTCTGCGCCAGACTCGATGATTTTCCGCATGGAATCGGGAGCGTTTGTCGTCCAGGGAACGACTCGGATGCCCATCGCGTGCAGTTGGGTGATCGGCACGAGAGTGGTGTCCTCTTTTGTCTCCCCCATGTGAATCACGGAAAAATCGATTGGCGACAATACCGGAGCCGGAGCTTCGCTGGCGCTCGCATGCTGTGCAGCTTTCTTCATCAGTTCCAGATAGGGATCGGGCAGGGCCGCCGGTTGTTGGGCAATCAATCGCAGAGGACACATAAGTGCAAACAAGGTGAGCACGGTCTGTCGGAAATACATGAGATAAGCATGCCAGTCGAAGATTACAAACATGCGAAGGCGTATGGCCATTTCTCCAAGACTGCTGTGTGGTTACCAATCAACGTGCCTATGGTCCACACAATTCTCCCGCATGCCTGAATGCACGGACGTCAGCTGCTGTCGCTCCCGAGCTATGCGGTTTCGGTGGAATTGAATCGCGGGGGGCGCTTCTCGAAGAAAGCGGTGAGCGCCTCACGAGCGTCTGACGAACGAACTTTCTCGCTGAATTCCACCAGTTCGTCCTTTGTCGCCTGCTCGACACGAGGCCGGAACTGCTTACGCAAAAGCTGTTTCGAGGCCCTGAGTGCAGCTGCTGGCTTCTGTGCCAGCTCCTGTGCGATTTTCTCGGCAGCCGACAGAATTTCTGCGTCCGGAAGAACCTTGGTGACCAGCCCCATATTCAGGGCCGTCGGTGCATCGAAAGGATGCCCTAGGAGAATGATCTCAGCCGCTCGAAGGTAACCAACCTGATCGGGTAGCGAGAAGCTGGTTCCAAACTCCGGCACAAGGGCAAGGTTGATGAACGGATACTGGAACCTGGCACTCTGACCGGCGAAGACGAAGTCAAAGTAGGTGAGCATAGTGGCTCCCGAGCCGATCGCCGCTCCTCGGACTGCCCCGACGAGCGGCTTCTCGAACAGACGGAGAGCATCAATCATCTTCTTTTGTGGGCCATCGCCGCCTCCGGGTGGATGATCCAGAAAGTCCTGTAGATCATTTCCCGCCGAGTAGTTGTCTCCGGCTGCGGTCACCAGCACTACCCGGATCTCGGGCTTTGCCTGCGCCGACTCCAACAGCTTGGCGAACTCCGTGTACATATCCAACGTAAGGGCGTTCCGCTTTTGCGGACGGTTGATCTCGATCTTGAGGATACCCTCATTCAGCGTATTGAGAATGGATTCCATATCACCCGTCCTAATTGCGCCACGCACGTCCAGCATGAGAGTGCGGGAATGTGCGTTGGTTATTTGGTGATCGACTTCTTTCGTTCAGTAGTGGTGCTTGATCGCAATCACTTACCTTGGAATTGCGGAGCGCGCTTCTGGACGAAGGCAGAAGTACCTTCGTTCTTGTCCTCGGTGCCGGCAGCAAGGGCGAAGTATTTCGCCTCGAGCTTCAACCCTGAAGTGAGGTCTGTATCCACTCCCTCGTTGACCGCATCGATCGAGTAGCGTATTGCGAGCGGCGCATTCGCTAGGATTTGCTTGAGAATGGCCTCACAGCGAGGTATCAGGTCGGTTGCGGGGACGACTTCATTCACTAACCCGATGCGATGGGCTTCGCGAGCATCGATCAGGTCGCCGGTCAGGATCAATTGAAGTGCACGGCCTTTGCCAACAAGACGCGGTAGCCTCTGCGTGCCGCCATACCCGGGAATGATCCCAAGCCTGACTTCAGGCTGACCGAACCTCGCATTTTCCGCGGCGATACGAATGGTGCAGGCCATCGCCGTTTCACAACCTCCTCCAAGGGCAAAGCCATTCACTGCTGCGATCACAGGTTTGCCAAGTGTTTCGATGAATGAGAGAGTCTCTTGGCCCTTCTCGGAGAACTCACCTGCCTTCTCACCGTCGATGGTCGCGAGCTCTGCGATATCGGCGCCAGCAATGAACGCCTTCTCTCCCGATCCAGTCAGGATGACGCCTTTGACTGTGGCATCTTCCTTCACCGCATGAAACGCCGCGTTCAGCTCTTCAATGGTCATCCGGTTCAGCGCGTTCATCACCTTCGGACGGTTCATGGTGATGTAAGCGGTCGATCCTTTGACCTCATAGGTGATGTTTTCGAAGCTGGCAGATACTTCTGTAGCGCTCATGAAAGTTCTCCTCTCCCCTAAATGGTTTTCCCTGTAGCGTGTGTTGGTCCCTCAGCATGTGCCTGTGGTACTGCTCCGCTGGCACGCAGGCCTGCGATCTCGTCACTTGTGAATCCAAGTTCCTTCAGCACTTCATCGTTATGCTCGCCGATTCCCGGCGCGCGCCTGGCAGGCACCTTAGTAACACCGTGCACTTGAATCGGACTGCTGATGGTTGAGGTCAACTTCTCGCCGGCTCCTTCGAACGGAACGACGATGTCATTCGCTCGCAGTTGCGGATCATTAATGACTTCCTGCGGCTCACGCACGGCACCGAAGGTGACGTGAACACTGCTCAAGACTTCATACCAATGCGACATTGGCTGCGAACCAAAGATCTCATCGAGCATTGCCGTCAGTTGCGGTCGGTTCTGCGCTAGATTGGCCGCATCGGAGAATCGCGGATCCGTTAGGATATCCTCACGACCTATCGCCTTCAGAATCGCAGGTATCTTGTCCGGGGTAACTATGAGTACGAACCAGGTGCCATCGGCAGACCGATACACGTTCAAAGCTGCATTTGCGGGATTCGCTCGATCATGCAACCCATAGAAATTCGCACCACATAGAGCGGCCTGGATAAAGACGCTCGCCGACCAGATACCTGCCGCGAGGAGCGAAGTCGTGACGTAGGATCCTTTGCCGGTGCGTTCGCGACGATAAAGAGCGGTCGCAATCGCGGCATAAATGCAGACCGCGGTCGCGTTGTCACCGCTACCCGCCACTGGCCAGGTCGGCGGCGATCCAGCATCGCGGGTCATGGATAGCAAACCACTTCGCGCCCAGTAGGCAGTGATGTCAAATCCCGGAAGATCGGCGTCCGGCCCCTTCTCGCCGAAGCCAGTAAGATCGGCATAGATCAGACGCTGATTCCACTGCGCGACGTCGTCATATTCGAGCTTCAATTTCTTGCGTGCGGGATGCGGGGTGTTGACGATGAACACGTCAGCCCACTTGGCTAGCCGCTCGATAACCTGTTGCGCGCTCGCAGCTTTCAGATCCAGCGCAACGCCACGCTTGTTTCGATTAGCCAATTGGAAGGGATAAGCCTCTTCCGAACGCGGCTGCGGCGGGATCTTCTGCCCGCTTCTCCACAGTTCTCCGTTGGGCGGCTCCACTTTGATGACATCCGCGCCGAAGTCGGACAGGATTGTCGCTGCTGCGGGACCCGCGATGAAGCTCGCCAGGTCAACCACCTTAAGTCCTGAAAAGATTTTGTCTTCGCTCATAAGACCTCCCACATCTCTATTTGTTCGTCAACTTGAACAGCAAAGCTCGTCACAGCGCTTCTAAATCCGTTTTGTGCTTTCGAGACCCTCTTCCGGCGACCAGAGCATCACACACGCCTGGGTTGCCCGGCCCAGTACTTCTCTCGTAAAACTCGCTTCAGAATCTTGCCTGAACCGGATTTGGGGAGTTCCTCCGCCAGGAACTCGATATGGCGGGGGATCTTGTATGAGGCGATCCTCGTCTTGCAGTACCGCTGGACCTCTTCAGCAGACAAGTCCGTTCCCGAACGCAGAACAATGGCTGCAGCCACCAACTCTCCCCATTTCTCATCAGGGATACCGAAGACAGCAGCCTCCTTCACCTCGGGGATCTCGTAAATAGCTGCTTCGACTTCAGCGGAGTAGACATTCTCCCCGCCGCTGACGATCATCTCTTTGGCGCGATCGACGATGTAGAAGAAGCCGTCCTTGTCCTGCCGACCAATATCTCCGGTGTGAAAGAACCCGCCGCGCAATGCCTCTGCGGTTTCGTTCACGGAGGACTCGTCTTCCGGCAGTTCATCTTCAATGTCGTGCCAGTAGCCGAGCATGATGCCGGGTCCACGCGCTACAAGATTTCCGAGATCGCCGGAAGCGACGGGTTTACCTGCCGCATCGACAACTCGCAGATCAGTACCCGGGGACGGACGGCCGCAAGACTGAAGTCTGTCCTCGGTGTGTTCAGCGTCAATAAGACCAGTCAAGTAACCGGCTTCGCTCAAACCGTAAACCTGCAGCAGCTTCGCTTTCGGCAAGAGTCGGCGAACATCTCGTAAAAGAGCGGGGGCAATGGGCGACCCTCCGTACGCTAGGACATCCAGAGAATCAAGATTGAACGCAACAAGCTCCCGGAACTGGCACAGGGTGATGATCATGGAAGGAACGAGGACGGTGTGTGTCACTCTGTGTGTCTGAACGGAGGTGCAGAACGACGGCGCATCAAAGCGTTCCAGCGTCATCTGCGCCGCACCGAAGACCGGGGCAGCGAATAGCGTTGGAAAGTCAGCGATATGAAACATGGGAGACGCATGAAGAAATACGGCCTCCTTACGGTAGTCCAGCCATGAATTCAAGTCATGAATGTTGGAGAAGACGTTCGCGTGTGTCAGCGCGGCACCTTTGGGGGCACCGGTCGTTCCGCTTGTGTACAGGAGCACTAGGATCGCAGCTGGATCGTAAAACTCTCCGGTGAATGGCTCTCCTTCGACATCATCAAGAGGGTCGAGGTCGATGACGTGCTCCCACTCCAGCCTTATAGTAGGTGCGGGAAACTTCGAATGCCGGATCAGGCCGCTCGGGCGAGCATCCTCAATGAGGCGGTCAATCTCGGCAACTGCGTAACGCGTGTTGATGGGAACTGCGATCACGCCGAGCAGGCTGCAGGCATAAATCAGTTCTATGTATTCCGGACCGTTCGGCAATAGGAATGCCAACCGCTCTCCACTCAGGAAGCCGCGACGCCTGAGCGACGCCGCGATCTTTCTTACTCGGACATCCAGTTCCAGAAAGGTAACGGCTTTACCGTCCCGCAGCAGAGCTGTGTGCTGCGGGAAGTATTGCAGGGCGCGGCCAACGGAATGTGTGTAGATCATTGAAGCCTCTCACTCGATATCGACAGACGCGGTCCGACTAAATGAATGCGCTGAAGCCCGAGACGGCGCGGCCAACAATGAGGGTATTCATCTCCCGCGTTCCTTCGTAGGAGTAGATCGCTTCGGCATCAGCAACGAAACGCCCGATGTTGTAGTCAAGAAGGATTCCGTTGGCACCCAGAATCTCTCTTGCATACCCGACGGTCTCGCGCATCTTGACAGTGCAGAAGGCCTTAGCAAGAGAAGCATGTTCGTCCGCCAGGTGGCCTTCGTCCTGCATTTGGGAGAGCCTCATCACCATGCACTGGCAGGCGGTGATGTTGCCGACCATCTTCACGAGCAGGTCCTGAATGAGCTGGAACGAAGCGATCGGCTTGCCGAACTGTTCGCGCTGCTGTGCGTATAGCAATGCATTCTCGAAAGCCCCCATCTGGCAACCGACAGCCTCCCATGCAACGAAACCGCGGGTCATGCGTAGCACGCGAGCGGTATCACGGAAGGAGGAGTCGTTTTGCAAGCGGTTCTCTTCGGACACCTGGCAGTCCTCGAGTGTGATCAATCCGTTCTGAACAACCCGCAGTGCCATCTTGTGCAGGATCTTCTCAACCTTGAAGCCAGGGGTATTGTTCTCGACGATGAAGCCCTTCACCTGGCCATCGGCCACGTCGCGCGCCCAGATGATGGTGAGGTCACCCCACGTCGAGTTACCGATCCACTTCTTCTGACCGTTCAAAATCCAGGTGTCCCCCTCCCGCCGGGCGGTGGTCAGGAGGCCACCGGAAGCGCCGGAACCCACCAGGGGCTCCGTCAGGCCGAACGAACCGATCTTCTCGAGGCGCGCCATTTGGGGCAGCCACTTCTTCTTCTGCTCTTCCGACCCGCACAGGTAAATGGATCCCATCGCGAGGCCGCTGTGAACACCGTAGAAGGTGGCTACTGAGCAATCGACCTTGGCAATCTCCATTGCAACGTAGCAGCCCAGCAGGTTGCTACCGCCTGGGCAACCATAGCCCTCAAAACCAAGCCCTGCAATTTGCAGATCCCGTATACCTGGGAGGATGTCGAACGGGAATTCGTCCCTCTCCCAGAAATCATTGATAATCGGCGCAACAGCGGTCTGCATGAACTCGCGGACCTTTGTGACCATCGCTTGATCGGATGCTGACAGCGTCTGGAAGGTCTGGTAGAAATCGCTGTTTGGCTTCGGCAGTACTTTTGGCTTCTTTACTTCTTGAGTGGGTGTGTCTGGCATTGGATCCTCTAGTACCTTTCTCTTTGGCTGTATCAAGCAGAACTATGATGAAATTGAAGACCGCGCTAGGTTCAGTCCGCGTACGCGACGCCGGTCAGATTTCCCTGAGCAGCGAGCAGTACCTTATGTGTCGTGCCATCCAGACTCGCGGTGTAGAGGGAACCCCCTAGATCCGCCATGAACATGCGGTTACCGGGCACATCAAGCGCGAGTCCGATGCCTTCCATCAGGTGGTCGAAAATGATCTCGGGTTCAACCGAAAGAGGGGTGGCGTCCATCGAAGCCCGGTTCACTGTATTGCCGCGCGGAGGATCGCCGCGATCGGTCCAATAGAGGACCCGGCTTTCTAGGTCGAGATCGAGATCGATAGGTTCCGGAAGGTGATCGAACAACAGCTCGATATCACTGCGTGAAGTGCTGCTCTCCCCTTTGGGAATATCTAGCCCGGCTCGGAAGATTCTTCCGACGCCTGCATTATCAAAGCCCTTCTGGGTCCAATAGAGCTTGCCACCTTCTACATCGATGGCAATGCCAACGCACCAGCGATTGAGGTCGGCCCGGTCCACTTCGCCCTCGCCGGTTCGTATCAGCGTCTCAATATTGGAGCCGTCGAAGTTTGAGCGCATCACGCGCATTCCCTCGCGATCGCACCAGTAGAGCCTGCTGTTGCGCTTATCGAGTTGCAGTTGCTTCGGGGTAAACGTCTTTCCGTTCGGGACGATGGTGACGTGATTGCTCCCGTCGAGATTAGCACGCTCAATCGAGCCATCTTCCTTGCTCGGAACACCCATCTCCGTCCAGTAGATGTGGCCATTCTCTGTATCAATAACGATCCCGTCCGGGATGCGACGGCGCTCGGTAACAAGTACTTTGATCTCGCTTCCATCGGGATTGACGGAGAGCAGACGACCGCCGCTTGCGTCGATGAAGTACACGCGACCGCTCTTGTTGGCAGGTGCCTTGATGTCGTTTGGTGTTGATGGCATAAAGTTCTCTCGTCTCCGTTCTTCCAGTCGCGTCAGGTGCTACTTCTCTGCGTTTCTTAGGGCGAGCAGTCCAAGCAAGAGCTTGTCGCGCTGTTCGGCGAGGTCATCGATCGATCGATTCCCCGCTTCCTCTAGGACCCCTTCGGAGATCTTCGCTTTCCAACGATTGCGATACGACGGATAGCATTCTCTGAAGACATCGGTATTTCTCCTTCTCTCAGACACTTGTCAGCTATGACATCTAACGTCGTCTCGTGGGAACGATAAACTCTGTCGCAAGCCAGTACCGATGCGATACATACATGCTCGTCGGAACCCAACGGTCCCATGTTTCATGGCTGACACGAAGTGATCCTATCCAAGGCCAGGGTCCGAAAGATATGACATGTTCCTAGTAGCCCGCACAGCGGATTGGCTTCGCGTACGTTTAGAACCCCGATTAAATACACCTACAATGGAAGGGCACATCCCACCTTGCGTCCTCGTCCTTCTGACCTGAATGGTGGGACGGGACGACCAGCAGCGTCGGGACTGACGCTTGCAGGTCGCTGTGTGGCGCTTCAGCATCACAGATGTATTTGACAGCCCGGCCAAGAGGCTGCGGATAGATGATGCAATCTGCCTGAGGGCCGATACCGAAGTTGCGACCTGGTTTAGAAGCGGCTGATAGACGTGGTGATTGGAGCGGTCGATCAGCAGTGCGGTTACCGGAGCGCGTTTAAACCCTTACGTGCAGCCAGCCTACCAAATCTACCGCCGACAATTACCACGGGAAGAGCATTCTGCAATGTTCCTGTTTCCTTCTCCTGGTTCAAGCCGATCGGGATGCCAGGCTGGGGATCTCACAACCGTATGTATCTAGCGTCCTTCCGGACTGGCTGAAGACTTTGAAGCACTCCGCCAAATAGCGATCCTCGGTCGCGGGGTTACCTTATAGGGGAAAGTCTCGATATAAAATCCATCTCCAACTCGCCGTCATAAGTTTCGGCGCCGACCTTCAATGCTTCTCTCACGCGCGCTTGCGTCACTTCGCTAGCGACACTCAGATCGGACTCATGGGCTTCCACCAGAAGCCCCTCTGCCATGGAACTAAATGCTCCAATATCCACGGCCGCCTTGACGTGAGCAATGGCATGCGCAGGAAAGGAGGCGATGCGACGAGCAAGTGTCTCGACAAAAGGCGTCAGTTCATCCGCTGGCAACGCTCGATTGATATAGCCGTAACGTTCTGCCAGTTCCGCTGAGAGGTCATTGCAACCCAGGAGCACCTCCAAGGCGCGTCCCCGTCCGATGAGCCGGGGCAATCTTTGCGTAGAGCCCCCACCCGGAACAAGTCCAACCGCCACCTCTGGTTGGCCGAAGACCGCTTTGCCAAGGGCAGCAAAACACATGTCCATGGCCAGCGCGATCTCGCTCCCTCCGCCCCGGGCCCGTCCCTCGACTTTGGCAATGGTCACCTTGGGCATGTTCCTGAACCGCTCGCCGATCATCTGCGTAAGACGAAAGCTGCGTGTATGGGACACAGTTTTGGCAGCGGCTCCCACCCGCCCCAAACCAGAGTGGGCCATGAAGAAATGAGGAAGCGCGCTCTGCAAAACCACAACCCGAATACTCTCATCGTTCTCAATTTGTCTGCCGAGTTTGTCGAATTCCTGTGACAGAACGTCATCGAGAAGATTGATTGGCGGGTGGTTGATGCTGACGAATGCGACCCCAGAATCAAACTTGAACCGGAAACATTTGTAATCGGAATACGGCAAGGGCTGGCTCCTCTCGGTTGAACGTTTCAGTGAGACCATTTCGACATGACATTTGTTGTTCTACTCGTGGCCTTATACGGGTCATCGCAATCGGTAATGTACTGACACTGCAGCTCATGCCTTGCACGCTTCTCAGTCATCCTGCACGGAATTGGTCAGGACACCGAGTCCCTCGATCTCAACTTCGAAGATATCGCCGGGCTGAATGTAGACGGGTGGCTTACGCGCCGCTCCGACACCACCTGGTGTGCCGGTGATGATCACATCGCCTCGCTCCAGACTCATCGCGACACTGATCATTGCAATCAGCGTTGGGACACTGAAGATGAGATGGTCTGTACGCGCATCCTGCATCACGCGACCATTTAAGCGACCCTGGATGCGCAATCCGCTGGCCCCCGGCGGGACAGCATCGGGCGTCACCAGCCACGGGCCGAACGATCCGGTGCCATCAAAATTCTTGCCTATTGTCCATTGCGGTGTGCGGAGCTGAAAATCACGCACAGTGGCATCGTTGAAAAGGGAGTAGCCTGCCACGTGATCGAGGGCCTGCTCCTGGGAGATGCGACGCCCCGGCTTGCCGATCACCACGGCCAGTTCGGCTTCATAGTCCAGCGCAATTGATTCGCGGGGCCGCCGGATCGGCTCTTGATGAGAGATCAGACTCGTCGCGAAGCGAGCGAAGATTTCGGGATAGGCCGGCTTCGTCAGCCCGCTTTCCTCCAGGTGATCATCGTAGTTGAGACCGACGCACAGAAGTTTTGGCGGTACGGGCACCGGAGGCAACAGGCGGACAGCGTTCAGGTCGATTGCCGACGATTGCCCGAGGCTTCTGCCGATGCGCAACAGGTCTGCGCCTTGTGCAATCAACTCGGGCAGAGTGCCTGGAAATCCGCTGTCCCGCTGCGTGAGACCATGCCAGCCCGAGCCTTCATCCGCGGCAATTCCGGGAATTCCATGTGTTTCAAAATGGACGATGCGCATAGGGGTGCTCCTTTAGTTCGCCTCTGGACGACTTAGTTCCTCGAGTAGGAAAAGAAACGACTCATACGGCCGCCCGGTCGCATGCCGAAGGCCCATCTCACAGGTTCGGTTCGCCGAGACGTAGGCGTCGAAGGGCCGATCAATCAGCACCAATTGAACTTCCCGCGTCGCTGAAACGACTAGCTCGGGATGCAATAGTCCTCGGTCGCCCGCAGTACCGCAACAGGTTGTGCCAATTGGGACCTCCACTTCGTCGGCTAGGCGGCCCGCAATCTGTTTGAGCGCGCCAACCAGCTTGAGGTCCGTTATCGAGCACGTCGGATGCACAGCGACGCGCTGCAGCTTGCGCGAGATATCCAGGTTCGGCAAAAGATCACGACACCACGCGATCGAGTCGATGATCTTGAGGCTCTCGTACTGCTCTTTTTGCTGTCCTTCCAGCTGTGTCACGATATCCTCTTTGAGGCCAAGGGTGCAGGAGGCGGCGTCGACGACGATGGGAAGAGCTCCTCCATCGCTCCAGCGCCAGAGCGCATCGGCAACGGCTTGCGCCATGTACTTGTGCCCCTGGTGATAGCCTTTCGATCTCCACGGCGTCGAGCAGCAAAGGCCAGCGACATCCGGCGGAATCCACAGCGGCTTATCAGCGCGTCTGGACAAGGTGACAAAGGTTTCCGCCAGTGACGGAGCGGCAGGCCCGGCGGGATCGCGACCGAACATGCGGTTGATGCAGGCACAGAAGTACACTGCCGCAGCACCGTTCCTGTCAGTTTTCGGTAAACCGGAAGCGGCACGTGGCATTGGCCCGGGCACGGCGGGCATTAGGTCAGTGCTGACAACACTTCGCACGGCGGCGGTAAGAGCAGTGAGTGGCTTCACTCCAAACACGGAGGAAAACGCGTGCGCTCCCCAGAGGCTCACGCGCGCCAAGGGTTCGACCGCTTTCCAGTGCTTCGCGAGGCTCAGCGCTACGGCTTCCGCGCCGGCGCTGTTCTCGCGCCCCCGGAACTGTTTGATCAATGTCCCGGTGTTGATCCCTATCGGACAGGGAATGGAGCACATGCCGTCGCCTGCGCATGTCTCGATCCCGTCGTACTGATACTCCCGTTGGAGTTGCGCAAGCATCGCGGAGTTATCCTTCTGGCGCACCATCTCCCGCCGCACCACGATCCGTTGACGTGGTGTCATGGTGACATTGCGGCTCGGACAGACAGGTTCACAGAACCCGCACTCGATGCATTGCGAGGAACCCGTAACCCCCTCGATCTGAGGGAAGGACTTCAGGTTCTCCAGGTGAAGCTTGGGATTCCGCGTCAGAATCACGTCCGGTGCCAGAATCCCGTTAGGATCGGCCAGCTGTTTTATGCGCCACATCATGGCGGTGGCTTTCTCACCCCATTCTGATGCGACGAACGGCGCCATGTTCAGGCCGGTTCCGTGCTCAGCCTTCAGGGAGCCGTCATGTTTCCCGACGACGAGATCCACAAGCTCGGTCATGAAAGCCGAGTATCGGGACAGTCCGTCGGCCTCCCCGAGGTTTGCGACGAGAGTGAAATGAAGGTTCCCGTGAGCTGCGTGTCCCGCGACACCGGGAATGAATCCATGCTTGGAAAGTAGTGCCTGCACGTCGCGCGCACCCTCTGCCAAACGCTCGGGCAGAAAGCAGACGTCCTCCGTGATGAGCGTTGAGCCTTCCGGGCGATTCTTGCCGATCAAACCCAGAAGTCCCTCTCGGACATGCCAGGCGAGTTCGATGGCCTCGGAAACGCTCGTGAAGTCTACCGGCTTGATCAGCCTGGCGGCACTCACGAGCTCGAGGACTTTGCGTTGTGTTGCTTCGAGAGAGTCCGAGTTCTCGGCGCCAATCTCGACGAGCAGTGCAGCGGCCTTGGGATCGAGGGTTTTCCAGTAGGCGGGCGTTTCCTCAAAAGCCTGACCGGCCGCGGTGAGCGCCGGAGCGACCATCAGCTCGACGGCGGAGGCACCGAGGCCGACGAGGCCAGGAACAAGGGCGATCGCTTCATCGATCGTGGGAACTGGGATCCATGCCACGCTTGTCACGCGGGGTGTTGGAATCGTCTCTAGTGCCGCTTCAGCGATGAACGCAAGTGTCCCCTCCGAGCCGACTAGTAGGCGCCGAAAAATCTCGAGCGGCGTTTCACCATCGAGAAGTGCACAAAGCCGCAATCCGTGAGTGTTCCTGATCGCGTACTTGCGACGCACACGGTCCGTCAACACCGGATCTGCCAAAAGCTCTCTTCGCAGCTCGATCAGGCCTTCCGCAAGCTGCGGCTCTGCCTGCACAAACGTTTTTTCTGCATCGGGTCTCGATGTGTCAATTACAGCGCCGGATGGCGTTACGAACGTGAGCGCGGAGACGGTATGGTAGGCATCTTTCTGCACGGTGCACCGCATGCCGCCGGCGTTGTTCGCAATCACGCCTCCGATCGTGCAAGATGCGGAGCTGGCGGGATCCGGTCCCAGCCGGCGACCGTGCCGCTCCAGCATCGAGTTGATGTGGCTGAGGATCATCCCGGGGCGTACCCGCACGCGTCGGCCGTCATTCTCCACTTTGCCTCCATTCCAGTGACGGCGCACATCGATCAAAATGTCGTCGGATAGCGATTGACCGTTGAGACTCGTGCCCGCCGCCCGAAACGTCGCGTGCCGCCCAGTCTCACGGCAATAACGGAAGAGCTTGATGATGTCATCGGTCGTTCGAGGCAGCACGACGACTTGAGGGACGAGCCGATACGGGCTTGCATCGGAGGCATATCGTACGAGATCGATTGCTCTGTGGTAGACGTTCTCTTTTCCCAGGAGAGCGATGAGATCGGCCTTCAGGTCACTTGGTGTCCCGTCGACCAGAGAGGCGGGAATAGCATCGCTCATTGGTGGCGCGTCGAACCGGCCTATGCGCGCAGGGTCTACGGACAATAGCTTTTTAAACACAAAAGCACCCCTATATTTTTCAAGTCTTCAGTACCAGCTTGTAGGGATGCTACACATGGCGCGCAACGGCGGATATTACATGAAGCTGGTATAGCACTCTTCGCATGACGTCAACACGGTGCTTGGTGGATGCTTGCGATTGATTCTTGATTCGCGCCATATCGCTCATTGAATCTGACGATCACTTCAGCCTATCCGACTGGGGAGTAGGCCCTCAAATGCGATACGTTTGTACGAGGTACTGGAGTTTGCGCGTGGTTCCTCCGTCTTCTGCTCGTTTGACATTTCGAAGCTGGACTGACAAAGATACCGTACTCGCCGAAGCGTTGTGGTGTGATCCAGAAGTGACTCGCTTCTTCGGCGGCGCGATGAGCCGGGAACAAGCGCGAGATCGACTTCATGCCGAATGTGAACGTGAGAGGAGTCTAGGTGTCCAGTACTGGCCAATCTTCTTACATGAAACAGGCGAATTTGCAGGGTGTGCCGGTCTACGGCCGTGGTCGATGGATTCCGGGACAATCGAGGTCGGCGTGAATCTTGTGCGGTCTGCTTGGGGACTACGCCTAGGTGAGGAGGCTTTGCTCGCTGTACTTGCGCATGGCTTCGATACGCTGGGCCTGCCGGTAATCGTCGCCGGACACGGGATCGCACACAACAACTCGCGAAAGCTACTTGAGCGGGTGGGATTCGAGTACACACACAACATTTTGTGGGGCTCGAATGAGATCGAGGTGTGCATGTGGGCGATGACCGCGCAGAACTGGCGTGTTGAGAATCGGTCCCGATAAACATTAGGACTCTATCTTGACTGCCCCGCACGAAACTACTACTGCCAGCGACTTGGCCGGGCAGTTTGGATAGAGTCGTTTGAAGGGAGCCGTTGCGTTTGCGGCGGATGCGGTCAGGCTATGGGAATTGAATCGACTTTCGCCCTGCAAGGTACTGAAAGAATAGCCGTTAGTGCAAAAGAGCGAAAGTCGATTCAGAACGCTTCGGCACCCATAATGTCCGGAGTATCGCACGCGTAGCGTCCGCCGCGCCAGCGGCTTCGTTCAAACACGCTTGGCGGAAGTAATCCAGCAAAGCTGCGGTGGCGCTCAGTGAGCGCATTGCCCTGATATGGAGTGACCGTGTCAACCTGCGCATTCGGCGGGTTTGTTGTTGTGGTTGTTTTCGTCGTTGTTCGAGGACAGAGCGAGCAGCAGCCGGGGCAGAATTTAGCGACGATTGATCAGTCTGATATTCGCGGGTCGAAACCGCATAATCTTGATCCGTCGGGAGCTGCCTCTGACTGTTATCGCGAGTCCGGCTGAGCCTGTCGCATAGGGCAAACGAGGATTCTCCTTCGTGCTTGCTTTGGCTGCTGCTGGCACTGTGCTCGATTTGGACGACGTTTTTCATCAGATAGTTTGCTTTTGTATTTTCCTTCTCAGGAAGGTTTTGCTTTTCTTCAAGCTGCTATTCGCTGCCTGGCGGTAGCTTCTGCCTTCGTTCCTATGGCCCAGATAAAACCCAGCAGCTCTCGGCCCACCGCTGTGACGATCTTTCTCTTGTCTTTACCCGTGGCCGCCAGTCTCGCGTATCGCTTATGCAGTCGGTGTTGTGCCTTCCATGCAATCTCTTTAGCCTCTTCCGACGCGCTCTGCTGTCGTTTGCGCAATCCAGCCCAGATGGCAGGAGGACGTTGATAACTCCATGCTGCTTCGACGACGATCCGTCTCAGGTGAGCGTTGCCCGTCTTCGTGATGCTGCCGCGTCGGGTTCGCTTGCCACTGGAGTTCTCGCTTGGCACCGCGCCGCAATAACCCATCAGTTCTCGAGCACCTGGAAAACGAGAGACCTGGCCTAACTCAGCCGCGATCGTCACCGCCGAGATGTGCGCGATGCCGCGCAACGCCTGTAGATCCGTGATGACTTCCTGCAATGCGGGCGATGCCAGCTTCACCGCTTCTACGATAGCCTGCTCAAGTCGCAGAACACGTTCTCGCATGTGCTCGACCTCGTGCAAATAATCGAGCCGCGTTGACTCCTGGGCCGCCTGCGCAAATCGTATCTGCGAGACCCAAGTCAGATGGAGATGGGTCCACGCTCTCACTCCAGGCGGTGGGCGGTGACCCGAGCGTAGTAGAAACTTGCCCAGTCGATGACGTGCTCGCAACTCATCCTGCTTCGCCGCTTCACGCGCACGCACCAGGTCGCGCAATGCCTCGGAACCCTCGTCAGGAACCCAAACCGCCGTCAGATCACCGGATCGGTAGCTTCGCGCCAGCTTCTCAGCATCGCGCCGGTCAGTCTTCACCCGGTCGCCGGCCTTCACCGGCACCAGAGACGGGGCGATCACCTCGCACTGCACACCGAGTTCGGCCAGCTGCCAGTAAAGTACATAGCCAGTCGGCCCGGCTTCATAGCAGACCCTCAACTTCTCGACCGGGCCAAGCTTCTTGATCAGCTTGCGTATCGGCTCGATCCGGTTAGGAATCGTGCCAAGACTTCGTACCTCGCCATCCGGTTCTGCTATCGCTACGGCAATCGTTTCGGCATGGACATCCATGCCCAGAAATCGTAACTTCTCTTTCATGACCGGCTCCTTCCGCTTGTGGCTCTGAACTGTGCGCCCTTCGGACGCTCACAGCTTAACCCACGTCAGCGCATCGCGCCGGTCACTCCATAATGACTGTTATCGACACTTGAGAACGCCCCGCGCGGATTGCTCCCGTCAGGAAGAATTGCGCTTGCACTGCTAATATCTCGAAATGCACAAGCTCTGGAAGGGCACCGGGGGACTGTTCGTTTCTTTGCTGATACTAGCAACAGGATTTGCATATGGCCAAGCCGCATCACAGCCCGACCACACAATGCGAACAAAGGTGGATGAGGTCGTCAGACGTTGCCTGCGAGAAGACGGAACACCGTCTGCTTCCGTTGCCGTCGTTGAGGGCGGTCGAATCACGTATACAGCTGCCTTTGGGGATGCCGTCACGCGCCCAAAATCTGCAGCGACGGAGACGACCCGTTACCAACTCGCCTCGATCTCCAAAACGTTCGTCGCCCAGGCGGTCCTTCTGCTTGAAGCAGACGGCAAGTTGTCGTTGGAAGATAGGGTAAGCAAGTGGTATCCAAGCCTCACCGGTGCGGCGGACATTACGCTACGGGAGCTTCTGAATCATACGTCCGGTTATCCGGATCACTATCCAGAGAGCTACCCAGCCGGCGCAAAAGCCAAGCCTGCCGAACCAGATCAAATCATTGAGGAGTGGGGCCACCATCCGCTTCTATTTACTCCGGGCACTCAGTTCCACTATTCGAATCTGGAATATGAGATCGCAGGCCGGATTGTGGAGCAGGTCTCCAAGCGACCGCTATTTCAGTTTATGCGGGAACGAATTTTTGTGCCGTTGCATATGGACGCGACGATCGACTTGGACACGATTCCGAATGGTAGTTCGTCGTTCGCAACGGGCTACACGCAGACTGCCCTCGCGGCTCTGGAACCCGCTCCATATGAAGGGCCCGGATGGTCGTTCGGCTCCGGGCAGGTCGTAAGCACCGCTAAGGATGTTGCGCTTTGGGATGTGGCATTCCTGGAGCGGCATGTTTTGCCGAGAGAGCAGGCCGCAGAAGAGGTTACGCCGGCCCACCTCGCCAACGGATCGACTTATCCATACACTCTCGGCCTGTTTGTCTCGCATGAACAAGGTGTTCTCCGTTACTACCATTCCGGGCAGGGGCAAGGCCTCGAAGCAATCAACATGATCTATCCCGATTCATCGCAGGCTATTGTCGTACTGACGAACACGAGTGCCAAGCCAACGTATATGAAGATTGCGAATGAACTGATCTACTTGCTCTTTGCTCCCTCAGCCGAAGATCAATTCGCTCGAACACTGTTTATTGAGCTACAGCGCGGAAGCCTGGATGATTCCGTCTTGAGCGAGGATCTTAAGCAATATCTAACTCCCAGCAGACTGCGGGAGTACAGCTCAAGCCTGACGCCACTCGGACCTTTAGAAGCATTCTCGTTGTCACATACGCAAACCACAGATGGCCTAAGAACCATAGAATATGACGTGATCGCGGGAGGGAAAAGGCTCCACCTGCATCTGCTGCTGCTACCAAACAACAAAGTGGAGGATATCACTGTCTCTGACGTTCAATGAAGACTATCGTCCTGATTCGTTTTGCAACGCGCCCTTTGTCTTTACCGATCCTCGCTCTGAGCGTGATCGCCGAGTCACTCATTGACGCGCATCGATAATCCGAAGGCCGACGTTTTTCGCGCGCCGAAAGGCGGCGGAAATGACGGGCATGGCATAAGAAGGGGTTTCTATGCGGCTAAGCCGCCAAGGGCCCCCCTGATGCCCTGCCGTACGGGCCGCGAGGTCAGGACTTAGACCGAGCTCCCGCAATCGAGCGTACCGTGTCTTCCCTGTCCGCCATTCTTTACAGGCAGCAGAGCGTATACGACACCGGATCCACTTATTGAAACGATCCAGCACGGTCGGGGTTTGGCAGAAGCCGAAGTGGCCTTGCCAACCCTGAGGGTAGCGGCCTAGCTCGCGAACCATGGTCTCGACGCTGATACCACGAGTTCGACGAGTAAGGATTCGGACTCGAGCCTCGAACCGGGACTTTGCTTTAGGCGCGCTTCTGCGCTTCGATTGCCTCCCGTTAATAAAGCTGAACCCAAGGAACTTCCGCTCCCACGGTCGGGCCACAGCACTTTTCTCCCGGTTCACCTTCAGCTTGAGCTTACCTTCAAGGAGTCTTGTGAGCCCTCCCATCAGGCGTCGGCCTGCTCGACGGCTGCGGACATAGATGTTGCAACCGTCCGCGTACCGAGCGAATCAATGCCCTCTTCGCTCCAGCTCACGGTCGAGTTGATCGAGAACAAGAATCGATAGTAGGGGCGTCGGTTGCATAGAGGGCACGCGATGCCTCATCGAACCGCACCTCTCCTTTCACGACTAGGCGTAAGCGATGCTCCAGTCGCCGGGGTGCTATGAACTGCTCGTGCGGATGAGCGGCGGCTTCCTGCGGAAGAACGACGAAAGGAGATGGCTGTGTCTGCCTCGTGGAGGTTCCTTCGTATTCCTCTTCTGTCTGTAAGACCTGACTGATTCGCTGTGACGTGCTCTCCGCACCACTTTGAGGCGCGGCGACCTCCGCCAAAATGACCGATACATTCTCTGGCGGAATTGACGGAGGGTGCGAACTAGCTTGCCCTTCGAGCACAATGCTTGAGCTTGTTCCCGGGCTCATGAGCGCTCACCATATCGAAAGAAATGCTACTTGGCGCAGATTGACTCCGTCAACGTCAGAAAACCGAGGAGCACCGCAACTTGCCGCGACACTCTCGGAAATCTTGTCTATAAGTTTTTGTTTTCTTATACTTACTGGATTCTGTGCCGGCCGTCCAAGGACTACGCAAATTGGCGAGCGACGCGTTGAAATGCGCACACATAACAACTCAGTGCCTTATATTTCAGATACTTAGACAATGCATTTGACGGAGAAGGAGGGAGAAGCCTATTGTAACTTGCTAGTGAGCGCTCATGCAGGTGTTTGGGTACAAACGGCCTAACGGTCTTTGCCCTTCCAGCGCGCGGCCGCTAAGACACTCGACGGATTTACTCTATGTCTCTACTTCGTCTTCATTCGCGTGACAGCGTGTCGGTAACCACTGAGACAATCGGCGCGGGCTCTGTAGTCGATGGGTTGCAGGTCATAAGTGATACACCGACTGGGCACAAGATCGCTACTCGCGACATCGCGCAGGGAGAAGCGATCTTCAAATACGGGAGGGAGATCGGCGTTGCTACCCAAAGGATTGCCAAAGGCGAACACGTTCACAGCCACAACCTTTCAATGGGAAGCACCGAAGACCGCACTGCCACAATACAAGCTGAGTTGCCCTCTTCCCATGTGGCAGCCCCAACGAGCACTCCGTCGATCGAGAACAGGGAGACGTTTCTCGGCTATGCTCGCGCCAACGGCTCAGTCGGCACGCGAAATTATCTGGGCATTCTTACGAGTGTCAACTGCTCCGCCACAGTCGCCAAACGGATTGCAGCGCACTTCGATGCGGAAAGAATATCCGCTTTCCCAAACGTTGACGGTGTCATTGCATTAACGCACTCGGGCGGGTGTGCCATGAGCGACGGCGACGAAGGGGCAGTCGTGTTGCGCCGAACAATCGCTGGTTATGCTGATCATCCCAATTTTGCAGCCTCTCTACTGCTGGGTCTAGGCTGTGAAGCCAATCAGATAGGCCGTATTGTGCCGCTTACATCCGGCAACATCACCGCTACGACGATTCAAGATGAAGGTGGGACAAAGGCCGCCATCGCGCGCGGCATAGCAGAGATCGAACGGATGTTGCCCCAAGCGAACGAAGCGCAGCGCACTTTGCAACATGCCAGCAAGCTCGTTGTGGGGCTGCAGTGCGGTGGTTCGGATGGGTGGTCGGGGATCACTGCCAATCCCGCGCTCGGCTTAGCGATGGATGTGCTGATAGCAAACGGCGGGACAGCCATCTTGTCCGAAACCCCAGAAATCTATGGCGCCGAATACCTTCTAACATCACGCGCTGAACCTTCGATCGCCGCTCAGCTGATCGCGCGAATCGAATGGTGGCAGCGATACGCTGAACGGCAGTCCAATACTTTGGACAATAACCCATCGCCTGGAAACAAACTCGGCGGAATCACAACCATTCTCGAAAAGAGCCTCGGAGCAGTAGCGAAGGGAGGGAGTTCCCCACTGCGTGCCGTGGTGCACTACGCAGACCCTCTTCCCTGCACGGGTTTGGTCTTCATGGATTCTCCTGGATATGATCCCGTTTCCGCGACAGGACAGATAGCCTCTGGAGCAAATCTGCTCTGCTTTACTACCGGGAGGGGATCTGTTTTTGGCGCCAAACCTGTGCCAAGTCTCAAACTTTCTACGACAACACAGCTCTATCGCCGCATGAGTGACGATATCGATGTGAACTGCGGCACCATCCTCGACGGCGCTGAGTCGCTTCGTGAGGTTGCCTCGCGTATCTACGCTGAAATCCTCGACACAGCATCCGGGAAGCTAACCAAGAGCGAAGAGTTGGGCTTCGGCGAGGAGGAGTTTCAACCGTGGATGCTCAACTCAGTTTTATAAGGAGGGTCTTTCGTGAAATACAGTCCTTTGGGGAAGACGGGAGTGAAGGTTTCTGCGATCGGGTTTGGTACGGTCGCATTTGGTGATGAGTATGGGACAGTGTCTCTCGAAGACTGTAGACGAGCGTTGATGCACGCGATCGACGCCGGGATCAATCTGGTCGACACCTCGCCATATTATGGCAGGACGCTTTCAGAAGAGCGGGTGGGTATTGCGCTCGATGGGCGCCGGCACGAAGTGGTGTTGGGCACGAAATGTGGCCGATACGGTTCTGACGAATTTGATTTCTCTGAGAAGGCTGTGGTCCGGGGGCTTGATGACTCTCTGCGCCGCTTGCGAACCGACTATGTCGACGTTCTCCAAGCTCATGATGTGGAGTTTGGGTCGATCGATCAGGTCATCCATGAGACGGTTCCCGCAATGCAACGCCTGAAGGAGCAAGGCAAGGTCCGCTTTATTGGCGTCACAGGATATTGGCCACACATACTCTCGCAGATCTCAGAAGCTGCTTCGATCGACGTTGTCCTGAACTACTGTCATTGGAATCTGATGATGGACGACATGGACGCTACTCTGACGCCAGTCGCGGAACGTAAGCAACTTGGTTTGATGAACGGGTCTCCACTGCACATGGGCTTGCTTGGCGGCAACGGCGGACCGGCTTGGCATCCCGCGCCCTCAAACATCAAAGCTGTTGCGGCTCGATTCGCTGGTCTATGCAGGGATTACGGAACCGACCCGGCGATCTTGGCGCTGCATGCCTGTTTTCAGCATCCATTCGTCGCAACAACCTTCGTGGGGCCGCGGAACGTCGAGGAAGTCAACGATGCGCTCGAGGCTCTGGACTTTCGGCCATCGACCGACCTATTGGGAAAGGTGAGCGAACTGATGGCTCCGACATTCAACACTACGTGGCCGTCGGGACTACCAGAGAATCAGCCGCCCCTAGCTATGCCCCTCGATCGCAACGTAGTCGTGGAATCGGTCAATTCTTGAGGAGTGAACAATACCCGGAGTCGCGGACACGATACTCATTGATCGGTCTATAAGGAGCCCTGCGGGGCGGTGGTTCAATGCCGATCTTCAGCGCTCCTGTTCTTCAAATGGCTCTAAGCCGCGTGGTCTCTTTGCGGACCGAGGGGAACCAAGATGCAGGTATCAACAGCACTACCCAGAGATGCCAACAGCGTCCGAAAAACGCAATCGATGTTCCCTGCAGGACAGACGCTGCTGTTTGTGTTGGTGACAATCCTGTTTTTCCTTTGGGGAATGTCGAACAATCTGGCAGATATCTTGGTTCAACAATTCAAGAAGTCTTTCGAGCTCTCCCAGTTCAGCGCGCAATTGGTCCAAACGGCAAACTTTTTGGGTTATTTCTGCATGGCCATTCCTGCGGCCTTGTTGATGCGGCGGTGGGGATATAAGGCTGGAATGGTGACAGGGTTAGCCCTCTTCGGCGGGGGAATGATCTTGTTCTGGCCTGCAGCGATCAGCGGGCGTTATGTTCCGTTCTTGGTGGCTCTGTTTGCGGTGGGGTGTGGAGCGTCCATGCTCGAAACGGCGGCAAATCCATTCATGGCACAGTTCGGATCCCAACAAACATCGGAACGTCGGCTGAACTTCGCTCAGTCCTTCAATCCGCCGGGCACGATCCTTGGGGTCATTCTGGGCGCCCGCTACATTTTTTCAGGCGTAGAGAAGGGGCCCCAGGAAGTTGCGGAGATGAAAATTGCCGGAACCTATCACACGTATTTGCATGCAGAATTGATGAGGGTCGTCCCGATATATCTCATATTGGGACTCACGGTGCTGATTTTTGCCTTGATACTGACTCGTTTGAAATTCCCTTCCATCGCAGACGAAGGCACTAAAGTTCAAGGCACTTTTGCTGCGTTGCGACATTATCCCCACCTTTGGTTTGCCGTCGCGGCGAACTTCTGCAACGTCGGCGCCCAGATCTCGACATGGAGCAGCTTGATCCCATACATGAAGCAGTACACAAACGTGAGTGAGCGCACCGCCGCAGCGTATCTGACCGCGACGCTGGTCGCACTGATGGCAGGAAGGTTCATCACGACACCTGTGATGAAGTACGTAGCTCCAAGCAAGATACTTGGGTACTACGCTCTAGCGAACGTCCTGCTGATGGCTATCGTGATAGAACATCCCGGCATGTTGGGTGCATATGCGATCGTGATAAGTAGTTTCTTTCTCTCGATCATGTTTCCCACCATTTTTGCGCTAGGGCTGAAAGGACTTGGCCGCGATACAAAACTCGCCGGCTCCGTACTTGTAATGGCAATTGTGGGCGGTGCAATCTTCCCGCCCATCCTCGGATGGATCGCCCGCGCCACAGGTAGCATCGCCGAAGGTTACGTTGTCCCAGCGATCGGATTTGCCGGCGTTGCTATCTACGGGCTTCTCGCCAAGTCGATTCAACCTGCGAGTGGAAATACTGATCCTGACGTTGGCATCATCGTTGCGGAGCGAGGATACGGCATTTAGGAAGTTGCCGCGTCAAGCTATGTGCTCCATTGCAGCAGATCTCTCAAAGAGCATTTGGAATCGGATGTCGCACCTCTTGGAATCCCCGGGGCCACAACCAAGGCCTCATGGCCATCTTCGTAGCAGGCGAGAAAACGAGACTCTGCTCCGCCGGGTAGCCTCTGCAGGTTAATCCACGTATAGAAGGCACCCATATCGCCATCAAGTAGGGACCCAACAGGATCAAATACTGGAAGTGCTTGCTTGGTCTGCAGCAACTCATCCATAGGTCGCTCGGTCTGTCGCAATTGAAACCTTAGAAACAGCGTCTGGGGACGCACGCGTCTAAGAATCTCCCGACCTGCCCACTGAACGAAGGTGGTACTGAATATCTGGGTTCCCGATCCTGCGGTGAAGAGTTCGAAGGTGAAATTCCGCATGACTGGATCAGTCACGCGACGAACGTCTCCGTCCGGATGCATTTCAGCAAGAAGGCTCCTCAACCTTTCGGGTCCTGCCGCTCCCGAGGTCCGAACCTCATTCATGATGTTTATGACGTTCAATCTCACCGGTTCCAAGGAACTATAGGACAGCGTGCAGATTTCGCCATCTCGTTCGTTGTTATGGAGTGCAGAGGGATCAGCTGCGCCTCCGTCGACATACCAGTGCTGATACGGCCCAGGCTGCGTCGATGCAATACTCCCAAGGACGCCTACCATCTCCGGAACTCCGCCCGCCATGTCGACCTGGGAGAAATATGTTCCGTAAGGGCGTAGCTTTTCGAAAAGAGGCTTCTTACCACGAGGACTCCCGGCTCCGATAAACACGACGCACAGCCGCGGCTTGCGCGAAACTGTGTCCTCTCGATCAGCCTCGACGAGTGCGCCGTAGTTTTTCGCGGCGCTTTGAAAGGCGTCAATCGAGTGTGTTGCCCAGAGATCCGCGGTGAGCCGCTCGATGAATGGGCCAGGCTGAGCTCCCCAGGGCATGTCCATTACATCGGGTGATACCTTTATGCCGCTGAAAGATGAAAAGACCGATTCAAGCTTCTGATGGTCGGCTGTTCGAATCCACTGGAGCTGTTTGTCAAGTTCGCTGCGCTCCGCAGGAAACAGCCAATCGTATTCCTTGATCTGTTTGAGTAGAAGCGCACAGAGGATGGCTGGTAGCTGGCGCAGAGTGGCAATGTGGTCGGTGGCGAATTGTTTCGCCTGCGGCGGATAGGATGAAAGATCGGACGGACTGAGTTCACGAATCATTGCTTACAGAACCTCGGTTACGGGTCTCCCGGTCGCGAAACGCGCATTGCAACCCAGCAAGGTCGCCAGTGTCGGCACCAAGTCAACAGACTCGATCAGACGATCAACGGAGACGTTCTCTCGTACTCCCGCGCCTAAGGCAAGCATCCAGGTCGTCCGGGATAGAGGGTCTCCCGTCCTGTGGTGCTGGAACCCGTTCCCTCCAGGCTCGAAGTCGCCGTCTCGTCCAAAGTCGGGAAGAATGAACATCGCCGTCTTCCCGTTGTACTCCGGATTTTGCTGTATCGACTTCCAGAGTTCCGCACAAATCCTGTCTGTGCGGCTGATCGCGCCCGTGTAGAGGGAATATGCGCCCGCGTGCGCGATGTCAATGTCATGCAGTGTGACCCAGATCAGACTGGGAGCAAGGGTCGCCATCAAGTGCTGCGCAATGTAGAGGGACAACTCATCAGGACTGGTAACGTTTGCTGCATAGGCGAGAAATTGATCTGCTGGCAGTTTCAAGCGCTCTGCCAATGCCACCAGCGAGATGGCGTGTTGGTCCGAGACCATAACGGTCGACGTATCTTCATAGCTGTCACGGAGCAGGTGATCGAAGGGTTCGGACCTTCCTTTCGACAATCCTCCCAGCAGTTGTTTAGGCAACACCATCGTGGCGCCGAGCTTGCTGCCGTAGCCCGGAGCGCTGCTGGCCCCGATGCGATCAAAGCCGTTGCTGGGGGCGATCACCCAGACGTCGTCGGAGCCTCGTTGCCGGTCACGGCGGTAATACTCGAAGAGGGTCGGATGGGCCGGGGAGACCGGAGTGAAATTATCGAAGGTCTCGTAGCACCCAGTCGCCATACTCGCGTTGGCGACGTAGTGACCCAGAATCCCTCGGTTGACCACCTGGGTGAAGAAGCTGGCCTGCGGTATTAACTCTCCAAGCATTCTGGGGATATATTGCTGACCCGCCTCTGCAAAGGTCTCTTCGTCCCTGGCGCCGCCACCGAAGGTCACGACCACAACTTTCTTTGCCGGAGACGCGCTGCGAATGGTTTGGCCATATGCCCCCAAGCCGAAGACGCTCGCTGCGGCCCCCGTCCGGGCGACATCCCATAGAAATCTCCGCCGGCTGATGGACCGCGCAGATGCGACGTTTCGGAGTTGAATATCCATCGGTACGCCGTTCATGTTTCGCCCTCTCCCTACGGCTGTTGGCCGGACTTCAGCAGTAAGAGCTTCGACTCAGCGGGTCGAAGTGTAACCGAAATCGCCCCGCTCGCGAAAGACTCGTGCGTTCCTGAGACTGTATCAATGGCCTCAACGATCGTGCGACCCGTCGCAGGAGAAGCGATCCTCGCTATTGGGACATGGATCGTCGCGGGGTTCTTGTCGTCGTAGTTGAACACGGCCAGATATAGGTTTCCGCCGTCCGAACGAACAAATGCATTCGTCGCGGCGCTGCCGGTGTCCCCTTCGATCGGCCGGAAAGCTTCTCCTGACGACGACAGGTCAAACCAATCCGGCTTGGCGTAGACACTCTTCGCAAGCTCTCTTGCTTGCGGGTCTTCAGAGAGAGGACTGCTATCCAGCACCATACCTCCGCCGATGATCGCGGACAGAAGCCGGCTATTCCCCTCGTCGACGCTCCTCGCTCCAAGATCGCCGTGCTCGCCCAAGACCACATGGTCCGGGTCGAGGGTATAAAGGCGCTTGTTGGTCCACCAGCCGTAGGTAAGCGCATTCAACATGTATTCCGTTGATTGCTCTTTGCCGTTGATGTGTCCTTTTGTGTCGCAGGCGAGCCGGCGAGCGTGGCCGTAGCCAGACGGGAACAGCGGTGCGATAGAGAGACTCAGGAACATCTGATCGCCTGCTTCAGCGACAACCTGTTTCATCCCCAGGTTGTAGGCCTCGATTCCCGTCTGGATAGCTGGGTCGTAGTGGGCCCCCTCGAGCGCGCCGTGGGATAGAAAGTCGAGTTTCAAATACGTGAAGCCCAATCGGCCGAATTCTTTCATGAAGAAAGCGGTTCGCTCTTTAGTGCCTGGATGGGAGGGATCGAGAGCGAGTCCGCCGTCAACCTTCGGAAGAGGCTTGCCGTCGAGACCCTTCAAGAGGATATCGCGGTAACGATAGCGCATCCCAGTGCCTTCGACGAAGGCGTCCAGATCATCCGACCAGTATGCGAAGGGCGTCCAGTAGATTCCGGGCTCGAAGGAGACGCCGTTTTCAGAGCGCATCGCCTTGATATTGGCGACGGCATCTACGAGTTGGGGCGCTTCCAATCGGGACCAGAAAGCATCGAGGTTGATGTAGATCGTCCTACCCTTGCCGAATCCCTCAGGGACCAGCGTGTCGCGGACATATTCGGCCGCCCCCAGATAGCGCTGGTAGTTGATCTTGCCTCCGTATGCCGCCCAGCTATTCCACCCTGCAGGAATGCCGCCGTGCCATTTGAGAGGAGGTTGAATCTCCGCGTTTGCGTCGGCGTAGGAGTCGAGTCCGTCACGCCAATCGGCAAACGCCCCAATGAAAATGCGAGGCGAGACGACCTTGTCGCCATGAACGATTCCGTGAGGCAGAACATCGTGCGTATCGGACCTCACGCCATTTGGGTCTGAGATGCCGCCGTATACGTCGATGCTTCCTATTTGATTCCGCGCTGAGTGAACCTCGATGGCTGTCTTCCAGGTTTCGTGTGTGATCGAGCCAAGGACCATGCCATGGCGAGTGGCATTGTCGTAGATCGCAGTCACTTCTTCACCTGCGATGGTGTTCGATTCGTTGGAGCCAACCGGCACGCTGGCGAACCGGAACCACATGTCGTTGTCGAATGGAACGTGGAGCACCCTGAGATCGCTTGAGCCGGGCAGAAGGACAGGAGATTCACGACGGACCACTACCGCATCGAAGTGACGGGTCCCTATCCTGCTCGCCTCTCCATCAAGTTCAGCTTGAACAGAGAGCGTTGGTCTCCCGGACGTAAGCCAGATGTGCTGAATCAACTCGGGTAAGCCGCCGCCTGTGTTGTGGACGGTGTATTCCCGAATACCGGACGAAACCGCAGAACCGGGCGGCCCTTCCAAACGGTGCTCGCTGTAAAGGTCCGTTGATAAGGATCTGCCGTCGGCCAGGGTCACGGCACTCTCGACACCTGTAAGTTGGCTGCCGTCCCTCCAGCGAATGTCCATTGTGCCGGACGCCGCCTTGTACAGAATCTGCAGCTCGGAGTTCCCGATTGAGAAGTCCCGCGCGGCCGAATGCCGAGTAGATGGCGCCTTACGCGCCTGTCCCCAGCCAGCGTGCATTCCCGCTGCAAGAACAGTGATTGCCGCCACCGGGATCCTTCTTGTTGCTTTCTTGCTCATCTCTCTTCACTCTCGATCGTTGTGAACATATGGACACGCCTCAGGCCATGTGAATGGAGTAGCGCTCCCCGGACTCGGTCGGAACGACCCACACGCCAACGTCCCGGGCTTGAACTGGCTGAATCACTTTCTTGTCCCGCGAGCGGACGACGTGAACCGGCCTCCCAGGCCAGGGCGATGCGAACTGCAGTGGAGTGCCTCGCTCACTCAGGACATCAAAGACCGTTACGATCTTGCCGTCATATGCTGCGTTGACAAGAAATGCACCTACGCAACGGAGCCTTTCGAAGCGTGCCGCACCCAGATTCAGAGTGTTGGGAAAGAGGCGGATGATTCCGGAATAGCTCTGCAGCATGCACTCATTGAGCACGACGGGCACCGCGAAGTTTTCGCACCAAAGCCCCATGCGCATCATGAAGTCGAAATCCGTCGTCAGACTGTATCGTCCTCCGGATTGCCGAACCCGATCATTCGAAACACCGTCAGGTAACATGCAGTATTCGATCTGGCCCTTGAACCACTCAAGGTCAAGCATGCCCAGCCGGGCTCGGATGAGCGGCTGCGATACCAGGTCATTCCCGCCTTCGAGACGGATAGTCTGCGCGGTGCGCTCCGCAATTTCTTTGAATTCCCCGCCGACGCCGATGCCAACCGCATCGCCCGGGAAAACAGGCGCCAGTGTAATCGGCACGTTGTAGACGTGCTCAACTGGGGCATTGAGGATGTCGAGCCAGACTTCACCGTACGGGCCTTGCCCGGTCGGATAAGCAGCGAGCTTACCGCTGATTTCTTCCCATGAACCTCGCTCCGCGACGTCTTTCTTAAGGAGGTTTGAAGCCTTCACCGTTGCATCCAGCACGAAGCGGATCAGCGAGAGGTCAAGGATGCAGTCTTTGTTCAGCTTGAAGTCGATCGTGCATCCCCAGTTTTCGGACGAGATAGATGGAAAGACGTGATATCGCCCGTCATCCTCTTTGCGCACATAAGCGGCGAGAAAACGTGTAGCCGAGCGAAGAATTGGATAGACGCGCGCGAGGTACTTAGTGTCCTGGGTATAGAGGAACTGCCACCAGAGGCTCTGGACCGCCCATGGAGTCATGCAGATCTGGTATCCCCACGGTGGAACCGGATAAGGGACGATCTGGCTCGGAACGGGGTAGGCCGATAGTGGGAAGAAGGCTCCGGGAAGATTGAAACCTTCTTTCGCGGACTTCACCGACATTGGCAGTAAGTTCTCGACCAGCTCGAGATAGGGCTGATGCATCTCGATGTGGTTGCTCGAAAACACACCCAGGTAGATTTGCTGGCAGTTGTAATCGAGGTGGTAGTCGCTATGCCAAGCGCTTCCAATGTCGCCGGAGGACCAGTTCGCAAACAGGCCCGGCGCCATCTTGTGTTTGCGAAGACAACAAGCCACAAAATACTGGTTGTGGTACCAGATCCGTTCAAGCGTTTCGTCGTCAAATCTCACCGCGGAGGCGGACCAATACTCACGCCATCGCGCCTCCGTCCGCCTCTGCAATTCGGCTAAGGACACCTGCAACACTTCCGCGACACTCTGCTCAGCATGCGCGAACGTGGCCAGTTCGGCTTCGGTGTACACATGTGTTTGTGGGATAGTGACCCAATCCGATGGACTGGCTCCGTGAGGCTGGGCGGCTTCAAGCCGGCTCAATAGAACATCGCGGGGAGTAACTACCGCTAGGTCGAGTCGAACCGGATTGGCGGTCGCCGCCGAAAACATCAGGCTCTTACTCGAGTCGATCGCACTGGCTTCCCAGGTGCCAGAGATTCGACCGTGGAGAGCAAAGTTGCGGTCTCTTTCCGAATGCGGTGGAGTGGGGCTCTCTTCGGACGGACCAATCGCCGGAAAATACTGGAAACAAGAAAACACGCTCTCGGTGGCCGTCGTTCGATGGGTTAGCTCCGGCCTCGGCAATTGATCCGGGCGGGATTCTATATGGCCACTATCGAAGGCCCCCGAGCGGAAACCGTCGATCGCGGGCGAGTAGATCACCGATACTCCCGGAAGTGAGTCGGACCCTACAGCAACGCGCCCCGAATCTCGATCGACAAATGCTGTGACGTTTGCGGTGCGTGGCTCATGATTGAGACTTTGAATCTTCAACTCGAGGGTAAAGACACCATTGGCTGGGTTCAATCGATAGGCGACCGGCTCGACCCAACGCGCGTCCCATTTGAGCCAGACAGTACCGCATGGCCATGGGCGCGGCCATGGCTTCGAATACGAGCGGCCGACCTTATTGAGGTATTCCCGAAAGAAATCTGCGTTCTCGACTGAGTCTCCCGGTTTGTAGCCTTTTTGCTTGAGCTCTTCACTCGCTCGCTTCCACATATCGAGGATCTCGGCAAATGGGCGAATGTCCTTCTCGCTGCCTTCGGTGACGCGAACGTCCCAAGAATCACTCTTCGAAATATGCAGACCAAGTGCGTCCGGTCGCACCACAGCACAGACGCCGATGTCCCCATTTCCCAAGAGCATTCCTTCAAAATAGGTCGGGCCGGGCTTTGTCCGCACCAGGGGGTGCCGGCCAGCGATCTCGTACCCATCGAGCGCACTCGTATCGAGCGCCACGTTCGGCTTCGGGGAGGCGGCGGAATCGGATGGTCCGATTGCCGCGATTGAGGCTAGTGCGGATGTCTGCAGAAATGTACGACGGGTAGTCTTCATCTAGTAACCTTGAGCCGTTGAATCGGCCTTGATCATTCTCTCTGTTGTTATCTTCTCTCACGGCCAGCCAGAAGCGCAGTTCCGTGCCCTAGAGATTAGAAAGACTCCCGCACTGACAACAGTGCGGGAGTCCGGGTGAAGTGAGGCCGTGTCAGAATGCGTACTTCAATGAGAGTTGGAAGAAGCGTGAGTCGGGAGTATTGTTCTGGAAGAACTGCGGTCCAGTAATTTGACCGCCATTGTTGTTGAGCGAGCCATACGGCGAGCCCAGAGTGGGATGATTCAGGACGTTGAACCCATCGGCGCGGAACTGTAGGTATTGCTCGCGCCAGGTAGGAAAGGACTTGAACAGCGACAAGTTCAGACGGTTGTATCCTGGGCCATACAAGATGTCCTGCACGCCACCCAGCAGCGCGATCGCGGTTGCAGTGTCCCGCACTGGCCCTTGATAGATGACTGGTACTCCGTCAGGATTCACCGATCCAACAGGGTGTGTCGCGTCGGAGATTGCCTCACCGGGTACTGGATTTGCCATTGCGCATGGATTAAACCAATTTGCCTTCGTATGAACTCTCGTGGGGCAGGTGATACCTGGGTTGGTTACGTTTGGCGTACCTCCTCCAGCGTATGGGTTCCTGAGGATGTATGCTCGTGCCGGTCCGGCCGTGCTGATGTTCGGAGACACACCAAACGGCGTACCTGTTTGCGCTACCCACGTTCCCGAGATCTGCCAGCCGCCAACGGCATAATCGGCCAACTTGGAGTTATTCAGAAATTTTTTATTCTTGCCTACGGGAAGCTCATAGCTGCCGTTGATCGTGAAACGGTGGCGTACATCGTAGACAGAGTTTGTGTATTCCTGACGGTAAGGAATCAGCGCCAGATTGCGGTCGCCAACTGCGCCAAAGTTGCCTGCAGCGTCGCTGGAATCATCAAGTGCGTGGGCCCACGTATAGGTCGCCAGGAACGAAAGGCCGTGAGAGAAGCGTTTCTCCATCTTCGTTTGGAGTGAGTTGTAGTTGCTGATTCCGCCGTAGTGGATTTGACCGATGCCGCCGAGGTCAGGGAATGGGCTGAAGGGCTGCGTGTTCGTCCCGGGCCTGAATAGACCGGGAACCGTGTTTGGCGATCCAGCGACGGACAGATGGCGCGACACGTTACCAACGTAGCTAATCGTAAAGGCAAGATTAGGGCTGATAGACTGTTGCACCGCCAGACTGTAGTTCATGGTGTACGGCGTCTTAATGTTTTGGTCCTCGGCATGGAACCCCGGATACGATACGTAGTTTTGCAGACCGCCATTTGCCTCGACTACGTGAGCATTGCCCTGCTCGAGCGAGATGCCTTGCGCATAGAGGGATGGGCAGTTGTTGATCAGGCAGCTGGGTGTAATGAAGGAGGCTTGATTCGAATACGGAAAGTTGGCGCCGAGGTTTGTGTTGCCTTCAGACATCAATCCGCCATAGAAGATACCGAAGCCGGAGCGAACGACAGTGTCCTTCATTGCTTGGTACGCAAACCCAACACGGGGAGCGAAGTTCGTGTTCTGCCCGTTGACGAGACGTTCGTTGTCGACATATTGAACTGAGACGTTGTCCTTAGCCAACACACTCAGGAATGGAGCCCCGAGGTTGACGTTCCTTTGGCTTGAAGGCAGCTCATAGACGGCGGAACCGGTACCAAGTCCCAAAGGGCCCGTAACAACGAAGTTGCCCTGTTGCCCGGCGTTCTCCTTGTACGGTTGGTAATTGTCATAGCGAATGCCGAGGTTCAACGTGAGGCGACGAAAGATCTTCCAATCGTCCTGCACGTAGCCGGCGCGATACCACTGTGCGTCGTTGACGTTGGGCGCATTCGCCAGATATGAGCTACTCATCTGATCGACCAGGAAGTCCGCAACTGCCGAGCCTGTGAAGCTAACCCCAGGTACGCCTGTGTACTGCCCATTGTAGTAATACAGTCCCAATGAAGCCGGCGCGAATTGGTACGAGAACCTTACCGACTGGAACGATACGCCCGCTCTTATCGAATGATTGCCGAGGTTCCAAGTGACGTTGTCCAGGATCTGGTAGACATTCTGTCCTTCGTTGTTGGTCCCCTCCGAACCCCATGAATTGATGCCGCTCACGCCACCATACGGCAAGCCATATTGCCCCGGGCCGGGAGCGGGAACGCCACCAAGACCCAGCGAGCTTGCAATGTTGGGCTCATAAGCATGCGCTTGAATGAACTTCGAGCGGCCCCAGTTGTAGCCAAAGCGAAATTCGTTGGTCAGCTTTGAGTTGAAGATGTGGGTCTCGCTGGCCATGAAGTTCATGAAGATGCTGGGATCGTCCTCGCCACCGTATCCGCTGCCGTCAAGCAGTGGGCCGAGGGGAAGATCATTATGCTTCTGCTCGTGCACATAGCTATAGCGCGCATAGGTCTGATCCTTCGCACTGACGTTCCAATCCAGGCGCTGGTCCCATTGGAAGGTGTTGTCTTTGGTGGCAAGGTTATTGTTGTAGTTGTTGTACGTCTTTCCGTTATTGGCATTCGGGGTCGGGTATAGCTTGAGAATGTTCTGCGCGATCGGATTGATCTGTCCCGCACAAAAAACGTTCGCCTTGCCATTGCATGTCAGCGGAGCATTGGGATTAGCGGAGTTCGGTTGATAAAGAGTGACTGGCTGGGAATCTGTTAGTGCCGTATTCAGCAACTCAGAAAAGTCGCCTTGACGCATCAGGGCCGTGGGAACCGTCGTGATGTTCGCGTTGCTGATGGCGATCCGATTCGCCTCGACATCTCCGAAGTAGAATAGTTTGTTGCGCCAGATGGGGAAGCCCAAAGTAGCTCCGAACTGGTTCTGATGATACGGAGGGGTGGTTAGGGCGTTCCACGGAGTGGCATCAAGATCGGTATTTCGGATGTACTCCCAGGCATCGCCATGTATATGATTTGTGCCAGATTTAATACTGGCGCTCATGACGGATCCAGCGGAATGACCAAATTCGGCGCTGAAATTGCTCGTCTGGAGGCTGAACTCCGAGAGGGCATCTGGAGGAGGACGCACCACGAAGCTGGAGCCGTTCAGGAAGTCGACCAGATTCGAATTGTTGTCGACACCGTCAAGGATGAAATTATTCTGCTCGGCGCGCTGTCCATTCGCCACGAAATCGCCGGTGCCGCTGGCCCGTGTGCCACCCATGTTGGCGGACGCTGAAACGGCTCCCGCCGTGAGCTGAGCAATGTAGACCCAGTTGCGTCCATTCAGAGGTGTTTCGTTGATCGTTTTGGTGTCGATTGTCTGGCCAACTCCACTGGTTTCGGTCTGCAGGAGCGGTGCGTCCGAGGTCACAGTGACTGTTTCCGAAACGGAGCCAGGTGTGAGCGGCAGATTCACCTCAAGACGCTGCTGCGCATCCACGTGCAGATGTTCGCGGCTGAGGGTCTGAAAACCATTCACTGAGACCGACACCGTGTAGTTGCCGATCTTGATAGGCGAAAACGTGTAGTTGCCGCTTTGGTTGGATTTCGTATGAAGCGTGAGGCCGGTGTCAGCTGCAGTCAGCTTTACGTCGGCCCCGCGAATAACCGCTCCGGAGGCGTCCGTAACTACACCGGTGATCGCGCCCTGGTCGACCTGCGCAAATGACATGCGAGGCGCGAACATCCCTGCCAGGAAGAGCACCAAGCATGTGAGCGCGGAAATCTGAGTACGCGGGTTGGAATTGATGCGTCTGGTGCGCATTGGTTTAGAGGATACGATCATGCCGCATAGTTGGTGATCAATGCCAACGCCACGGCCCTGGGGGCGATCTGTCAGAAATTCTTTATGCTTTGTCATGCAGCCTCCTGAGACGCTCCAACAAACGCCTGTGAGCGCTCACACGGAGGACACATTAGGCGCACGAACTACATCTCGTCAACTTAAAACCGTAACTTATTGAAAATAATAGGGTGATGCCCAATGAACATCGGAATAGTTCCCGATCCGACTCGTTTAGCGAGCGCTCGCCGACTGTAAACGAGAAAGCCGATCGGGGCCAGAAATATGCGATATTGCGACAAATAAGAACAACCGTGCTTGGGACCCTCATTGCTGATGTTCAAAAAGCACGAAATTATTGGGATAGTGAGCGCTCGCAAAGTTAGGAGTTGACGATGTCGATCACTGGCCTTTAGCATCCCGATTGACCTATATGAGCGCTCACACTCGAGAAAAAACGGCGAAGGACCTCCGCAAGCATGAAATGGCCGAGCGGCTGCTTTCAGAGATTGTGGGGGGCGGTCTCGCCCCCGGTGAGCAGATCTCGGAGCGGACTTGGGGTCAGAAATTCGGCGTGGCTCAAGCGTCCATCCGCGAAGCGATCAACATCCTCGAGCGCGAGGGCTTCGTCACGAAGGAGTCTGGGCGTAGCGCGAAGGTTGTCAACCTTAGCGAGGAAGACGTTATGCAGCTGTACCAGCTCAGGGCCGGAATCGAAGGAACGGCCGGGTTCCTCGCTGCTTCGATCCAGGCGGAAGTCACCTGCCTCGAGAAGATCGTAGCGGAGATGCGATGTGCGTCGGAGGCTCACAATAGCAAAGCTCTGACGGATTGCGATCTACAATTTCACCTCGAACTCGCTCGCATGTCGGGAAATGCCCACATTTTGGCTTATGCACAGAAGCTTCTCCGTCCGTTTTTCGCATTCGTTCGACTAAGGGTCAGCGCCAATGGCCGCGGGACTTCTGCCTGGGGGCAGGACGTCGAAGCGCATCAGAGAATCGTCGATTTGATCCGAGATGGCGAAGCGGAACTTACAGAGCACTATGTGAAAAGATCGATGACTCGTTTTGCATCTACCGCGCGAGAGAATTGGCTGCCTCATGACAAATAAGCTCAAGAGCAAAGTTGTGATCCTGACCGGAGGCGCCACCGGCATCGGACGTGAGTGCGCAGTGGCATACGCGCGAGAGGGCGCCGCGGTGGCGGTGCTGGATCGCAATTTCGACGACGCGAACGTTACAGCCGAACAGGCTGGCAACAACAGCATGGCCCTCCAAGTGGATGTATCGAATGGCAGTGCGGTGGGTGCGGCGGTTGCAACTGTTCTTGAGAAGTTCGGTCGTCTGGACGCCATCCACAACAACGCCGGGATCGTAGGCCCCTCGAAGCCGCTTCACGAAACCAGCGAAGAGGAATGGGATGAGCTGCAGCGGGTGAACCTCAAGTCCGTGTATTGGACAACCAAGCATGCAATCTCATCGCTGGTCGAGGCGAAGGGCACCATCCTGAACACCGCGAGCATGGTTGGCCTAATCGGGCAGCAAGATCACGCCGCGTATGTCGCGACCAAAGGGGGCATGATTTCCCTCACCAAAGCAATGGCGGCCGATTACGGGCGGCACGGGATTCGGGTCAATGCGATCTGTCCAGCGATTGTATGGACTCCAATGCTCGAAGGATGGGCAGCTTCTCAAGGCGTCCCGGAGACTGCACGCCAGCACTTCGGCAAAATGAGCTTGCTTGGATATTGTCCGAGCGGAGACGTTATCGCAGACGCCGCAACATTTCTGCTTTCGGACGAGGCACGCTTCATTACGGGTTGCATCCTGCCCGTCAGCGGCGGGGCTGAGATTGGCTATAAACGATAAACAAAAGGGGCAACATGGCAAACAATATCATTCGTTCCATCTCCACCTACGACGCACGCTTCGCTCTGCCCGCCGGAGCGGGCACCGATTCGATACACGCCACGTCGGAGTACTGCCTTGCAGTAACACTCCTTGAGACGGACGGTGGCCCAACGGGCTCGGGATTTGTCCTGACGTTAGGATCGGGAAACGATCTTGTTTGTAAGGCAATCGAGATGCTTGCCTCGCCACTCCAAGGCAAAAGCATTGACGAGGTGATGGCCGACTTTGGCCAGCTCTCCCGAAGCATCGCCGACCATTCGGCTCTGCGGTGGCTCGGTCCTCACAAAGGCGTTGTTCATCTCGCATTGGCATCGATCACGAACGCCTGCTTCGATCTGTGGGCGAAGACTCGTGGTGTGCCTCTCTGGAAGCTGCTTCTCGACCTTGAGCCAGAACAGCTGGTCAAGCTCATGGACCTCTCCTACGTCGAAGAGGTACTTGACGAGAAAAAAGCCCTTCAGATGCTGAAGGAACAACAAGCATCCCGTACTGCGAGGGTAGGAATTCTCCAGCGTGGATATCCCGGTTACGACACGTCCGTCGGATGGATGGACTACAGCGACGACAAGGTCCGCGAACTCACCAAGACAGCGCTGGATCAGGGGTTTTCAGCATTCAAGCTGAAGGTCGGGTCAAGCGACGAAAGCCGGGACCTCCGGCGAGCAGCTATGCTTCGAGAGTTAGCCGGCAGTGACAAGACCATTATGTTCGACGCCAATCAGCACTGGAACCTTCCTGATGCATTGCGGATATGCGGGGAACTCTCGAAATTCAAACCCCTCTGGATCGAGGAGCCGACACATCCCGACGATATCTTGGCACACGTTGAGCTCTCTCACGCGATTGCTCCGGTAAAGCTTGCAGCCGGTGAACACATCTCGAACCGAGTCCTGTTTAAGAACTTCTTCAAGTCAAAGGCTCTTTCGTTCATTCAGGTGGACTGCACTCGCGTCGCGGGAATCAGCGAATTCCTGACTGTCAGCTTCATGGCGAAGCTCTTCAACCTTCCTGTGGTTCCCCATGTAGGCGACATGGGCCAGATGCACCAGCATCTCATGTTCTTCAACCACATAGCGCTCGATCACGAGGTGGTGTTCCTGGAACATATCCCCCATCTCAAGAATCACTTCGTTCATCCTGCCATCGTCTCAGCGGGCGTCTACCAAACTCCACAAGCTCCTGGAGCTTCAACGGATTTGAAGGTGAACGTAAAGGAGTAACCGATTGAGGTAGACCATGATTCAACTCTCCCAAACCGATTTCTGCATCGACGCGCACCACCATCTCTGGCGCTACCAGGCACCGGGTCCGCCATGGATGACGGAGGAGTTGAACATCCTCCGCCGCGACTTCAGTCCCGAGGATCTAAGAGAGGCTGCGCATGGCTCTGGCATCACAGGAACGGTTGTCGTCGAGGTTGAGAGAACGGCAAGGGAAACTAGTTGGCTCACTTCCATCGCGGCGAAAGACCCCTGGATCAAGGGTGTCGTGGGATGGATCGATCTCATGTCACCCACGATTCGCGGCGATCTCGAAGCACTCGCCGAATTGCCGAAGATCAAAGGGATACGTCATCCCATCCACGACGAGCCAGATCCAAACTTTGTACTGCGCGAGGATTTCAACCGAGGCATCGAGGAGCTCCGGGATTGGAAGCTGAGCTTCGATCTCCTCATTTACGAAGACTATCTTCCGCAGACGATCACCTTCGTTGATCGACATCCAGATCAGATATTCGTTCTCGATCACATCGCTAAACCTCGAATCAGGAAAGGTTCTTTTCATCCCTGGCGCGAGCACCTGATTGAGTTGGGCCGCCGCGAGAATGTGTACTGCAAGCTATCCGGCATGGTGACGGAGTCCAATTGGACCAGTTGGACAGCCGAACAGATGCGGCCGTATATCGAGACCGCAATAGAGGCCTTCGGGCCACAGCGACTGATGTTGGGCTCGGACTGGCCCATCGTCACACTTGCATCGACGTATTCCCGATGGATGAACACCTTTCGCTCCGCTATCGCTGGCCTCACACAAGACGAGCGCAACTGGATTCTTTGGCGATCGGCTACTCGAGCGTATGAGCTCGAATAGTTCATTCGCCCACGTCAGATTCTGGCAGATTGAGCGCTTGTCGTCGCATACAGCCCAAGCATTGGTCTTTTCACTTTTCGGGAGGATTTACTTGCGTCACTTTGTCATCTCCATTCCCCATCGCCGTTTGCATAGACTCCGTGCAAGGTTTTTCTTATTGCTAGCGTGCGCTGCAACTGCTTCCGTTCCATCCGCCTTCGCTCAACGTGGTGACTCAGAGATGATCCGCTTCGATTCTGCCTCCCGCGTATTCCGCCTCGACGCTGCAGACGCAAGCTACGTGATGGGGATTAACGATCATGAGCAATTGCAGACTCTTTATTGGGGCAAGCGGCTGCCGGCGGAAGAGACGTTCCCGGCGACGAAAGCGAGTGACTCCTTGTCCTCCTTCGACATGTCGGTGAACACGACACCGCAGGAGTTTGCTGGTTGGGGAGGAGGCTTATTCGTTGAGCCGAATCTGAAGATCACGTTCCCGGATGGCAATCGCGATCTCGTCCTCAAGTACGTCTCGAACGAGATCGGCGACAGCACCCTCCATGTGACGCTGAAGGACGTTTCGCGCGATGTGTTCGTCACGCTCGAGTACCAAATCGATCCAGACACGGGCATTCTTCGACGCTCGGCTGTTGTCGAAAACAAAACGAGCGGGCCGTTGACGATTGAGCAGATTGCGTCGGGAACATGGAACCTTCCACGGGGAGACAAGTATCGGCTTCGCTACCTCACGGGGCGCTGGGCCGCCGAGTGGAATGTCCAGGAACAACCTGTTCGCCCTGGCAAGATCGTCCTCGAAAGCCGCCGTGGGACCACGGGAGCCCAAAACAATCCATGGTTTGCCATCGATGATTCCGCATCGAACGATGAGGACCTCGGCGAGGTTTGGTTCGGCGCGTTAGGGTGGAGCGGATCGTGGCAAATAACCGTCGAACAGGACCAGGTCCAACAGGTACGGGTCACTGGCGGCCCAAACTCATTTGATTTCGGATATCAGCTCGCGAAGGGCGCGAAGCTTGAGACGCCTCCCTTCTACGGAGGCTTCAGCGATCACGGGATCGGTGGCGCATCGCGCCTCATGCACCGCTTCGAAATCGGTTCCATTCTGCCAGGCCATCCAGCACCGAAGCTTCGGCCCGTTCTCTATAACTCATGGGAGGCAACGACCTTCAATGTAAACGAGGCCGGCCAGATGGCCTTGGCGGAGAAGGCAGCAAGCATCGGTGTCGAGCGGTTCGTCATGGACGATGGATGGTTTGGTCAGCGAACGACTGACCATGTCGGTCTTGGGGACTGGTATGTAAATACCCAGAAGTTTCCTCATGGATTGAAGCCTCTTATCGACAAGGTTCAATCCCTGGGTATGGATTTTGGACTCTGGGTTGAGCCCGAGATGGTCAACCCCAACAGCGATTTGTATCGGCAGCATCCGGATTGGGTTCTCAATTTTCCGGGACGCCCGCGTACGGAAGCCAGAAACCAACTGGTCCTCAACCTTGCGCGCCCGGACGTTCGCGCTTATGTGTACTCGTTCCTCGACAAGCTGCTCAGCGAGAATGACATCGCGTTCCTCAAGTGGGACTACAACAGAAATTGGTCGGAGCCCGGATGGCCATCGGCGCCGAATGGCTCGCAACAGAACGTCTATATCGACTTCACTCAGAACTTCTACAGCATTCTCGCCGAATTGCGGGAGAAGCACCCGCGTGTCGAGATCGAGTCGTGCTCTGGCGGCGGCGGCCGCGTTGATCTCGGCGTAATGCGCCACACCGACGAGGTATGGCCTTCGGACAATACCGACGCGTCCGATCGGCTGCTCATCCAGAGCGGCTTCACCTATGCCTATACCCCCGGAGTGATGATGGCCTGGGTGACCGATTCTCCGAACTGGGTCAATCAACGCTCAGTCTCTCTAGAGTACCGCTTTCTGTCCGCAATGCAGGGATCGCTCGGGATCGGCGCTGACCTGAACAAGTGGAGTCCAGCAGATTTCGCAGAAGCAAAGAGGAAGGTCTCGCAATATAAGGCGATTCGCGAAACAGTGCAGCGCGGAGCCCTTTATCGTTTGATTTCCCCAGCGGGCAACAGTCCATTCTCAGTGACGGAGACGGTCTCGCGAGATGGAAAACAGGGCATAGTGTTCTCCTTCCTGCACTCGAGCAAAGAGCTTTATCCATACCCACGGATTCGCCTGCGCGGTCTCGACCGGAATGCACGCTACAGCCTTTCGCCAATCGCTGGAACGGCATCGCCGGAAACTCCCAAGACTGCCACAGGCGCGTACTGGATGCAGAACGGGTTCGATCCTCAACTGCGCGGCGATTTTCAAGCCGCTGCATTCCTGCTCACGAGAGCTGACTGAACGGTGACAACATAGATGGAGGGCAATATGTCGGAAGGTATCGAGGCACAGCCCAAGACCCCCAAGACGGCGCTGGTAACCGGGGGAGCAAGTGGCATTGGTGAAGCTGTCTGTCGGAAACTCGCCGCGGACGGATTTCGAGTCCTGATCGCAGATATCAATTTGGAAGCGGCCACCCGATTGGCCGGCGAACTAGACCATAGCGAGCCACTCCACATGGACGTTGGAACCGAAGAAAGCGTCAGCCAGGCTTTGGCTGGAGTCCCTGAGTTGCAGGTGTTGGTCAACAACGCGGGCATCGGTTTAGTGGGCGGAATTGAAGAGACTGAATCGACCGATTTCGACCGCGTCATGCGGGTCAATGTTAACTCGGTGTTTTACGTCACCCGCCATTTCCTTCCTCTTCTGTTGGCCTCGCGGGGATCGATCGTCAACATCGCCTCTGTCGCTGGCTTGGTCGGGATCAAGCAGCGCTTCGCGTACTGCGCCTCGAAAGGAGCTGTCGTTGCCATGACACGACAGCTGGCAGTGGAGTATCCGCGGTCCCTGCGCGTGAATTGTATTTGTCCCGGCACTGTCGATAGTCCGTTCGTAGCTGGATACATCGCAAAGTATCACGCCGGTGAAGAACAGAAGATCCGGGCGGAACTCAATGCAAGGCAGCCTGTCGGGCGGCTAGGACAGCCGAGCGAGATTGCAGCTCTCGTTTCTTACCTTTGCACCTCAGAGGCGGACTTCATGCATGGTTCTGTCCTCGCGATTGACGGCGGATGGACCGCGGCTTAGACAGTCTTTAAAGGGAGAACGAACTTTGAAGCTCGCACGCTATGGCCCAAAGGGGCATGAACGACCTGCAGTTCTCACTGAAGCTGGGGAGCGGCTCGATCTGTCGGGACACTTCGATGATTGGAACGCGCTCTTCTTTGCCGGCCAAGGACTAGACAGGCTGCGAGGCATTCTCTCGAACTCGTCTCACGATTTGCCGCGCACCGACATGTCGGCCCGCATCGGAGCGCCAGTCGCCAGGCCTGGGAAGATCGTCTGCATCGGCCTGAACTATTCCGATCATGCCCGCGAATCGGGGATGCCTATACCATCCGAACCGATCATCTTTCTCAAGGCCCCGAACACCGTCGTCGGTCCGAATGACGATGTCTGGATACCACGCGGGAGCGTGAAGACAGATTGGGAGGTCGAGCTTGCGATTGTGCTCGGCAGTGAGGCTCGGTACCTTGACTCCGCCCAGGCCGCGCGCTCGTGCATTGCGGGCTATACGATCTGCCATGACGTATCCGAGCGAGAGTTTCAGCTCGAGCGCGGAGGTCAGTGGACGAAGGGTAAGAGTTGCGACACTTTCACTCCCTTAGGACCCTACCTGCTCACCGCAGATGAGGTCCCCGATCCTCAGGCGCTTACGATGCGACTCGCTGTGAATGGTGTTCAATGCCAAAGTGGCAGCACAGCCACGATGATCTTCGGGTGCGACACCCTCGTTCATTACCTCTCCCAATTTATGACTCTTGAGCCCGGGGATGTCATATCTACCGGCACGCCGCCCGGGGTCGGTCTTGGCATGAAGCCCCCTAGATATCTTCGTTCTGGCGATGTGGTCGAACTCGAAATCGAAAAACTGGGCTTTCAACGCCAAACGTTTGTACCGAGCCTGTAAAGGAGCCAGTGCAGATGGAAGAGTCGAGGTTACAGCAAAGGTGGGAGCGACCGGCTCCAGCGCGTGTGAATCTGTTGGGAGAGCACACCGACTACACATGGGGATCAGTGTTGCCGATGGCGGTCCGTTCGAACGCGTTATTGATAACGCATATTCGCACTTTGCGAACCATTTGCTCTGGCGAGAACATGTCGAGGATTGGTGAAGCGGAGCTAGGAAAGACGCTAGACAACGACGGGCCGGAGTCCGGAATCCCGCCGAACCGGAGCGCTCATGTCCGTGCCAGCGTGGCCATGAGGATCAGCCCGCATCCTAGTGAAAATACACGAGCCCAGCCTCCAGAGTGGCCTGGGAATGATACGATCTCGCGAACCTCTGAATTGCAGGACTTGAAGTAAATTGTTGCAAAGACAGATTCCTAGGGAAGAGGTTTGAAGAGAAGGTACTATTTGTCGGCAGAAGTACGAAAGCAGATCGCCATTTAAGAGACCATGGTCAGGGAGGGATTGCATTTTTTTGACCCCAATGAAACGCCTGAACTATCATTTACAACATCTATAGTGAGCGCTCAGCCCCAGACCGCCCAGAATCCGACCCGCTCCGAAGACCTGCTGAAGCATGGTCTGGCGGACCAGCTGCGAGCTGAGATCGTGAAGGGATTTCTCGCCCCGGGGCAGCGAATCGTCGAGCGCGTCTGGGCACAGAAATATGGGGTCGCTCAAGCCTCCATACGCGAAGCCATCAACATCCTCGAGCGAGACGGATTTGTCACCAAACGACCAGGCCAGACCGCCGAAGTCATCCACTTCACAGAGCTCGATATCGTCCAGATCTATCAGGTTCGTGCCGCGCTTGAAGGGATGGCTGCTCATCTCGCTGCGCTGCTTCGCCCCGACGTCTCCGGACTGAATGCGTTGCTGCAAGGGATGCGGGATGCCATAGCGCAGGACGATGCAGATGAACTGGTCAACTGTGATCTCAACTTCCATCTTGAGCTGTGCAGGTTGGCTGGCAATCCTCACCTCGAGGAGCATGCAGTCCGGGTCCTCACACCCTTCTTCGCGTTCTTCCGGCTCAGGCTTGCTACGCGGGAGGGAAATCTCGCAAGTTGGCATAGAGACGTCGCCACGCACCAAAGAATCGTGGATTTAATTGCTGATGGTGAAGGGGATTTGGCGGAATCTTATGTTAAGAAGGGTATGGGACAATTTGCGCTTACGGCGAAAAAGAACTGGAGCCCTCCAGCCTGAGTTGCGCACCCAAAACCTCAAAAATAGCTAGATTGGCAAGACCATGTTTTACTGTCGGACAGATAGTACTTTCCGCGCCCAAATCACAAATGAATTCCCACTTGGGATACTGAACCATTGGGATTCGGAAGAGTGCTTCTAAGAGTAAGCTCAGGTCCCTTCCTCCGCGGACCGGAGGAAGACATCCGGTGCATGCCAGGTTGAATGGTACAGCCACGCTGGGGGTCGATGAACAGGAATGTTTCAGTCGATTCTGTCGAGTGAGAGGCGGTTGGACTCGACGAGCGAGTAGCCGACTCAGTTCAGGCTCCCTCTACGGTCGCGGAGCTTCTTGGACTACAGATAACAAACGTCGAAGTAAGTAAACTCAATTGCTCCAAAGCGCAGATCGATGAGCCATTTCCCACCTTACTGACGCGAACCGCGATACAACGTTGGCGAATTCCTCAAGGGTTCCTGCTAGAGGTTTAATTTGGCTGGCACTCTGTCACGGACAAACTCGAAGAAAGGTCGCTCTGGAGAATGAGTGAAGCAAGTCAGCCCATCCTGCGATAAACGTAGGATGGGCTGTAGGCGACTAGAGCATTGACGGCGAAGAGATGGTGATGGAATCGAGATTTGGTGCATAGTTGTACGGGTTTCCAAACTCAATCCGATTGCTCCCTTTTTGAAGTTGAATAGGGATTACCGTACTGGCTGGCGTGCCAAAACTGTATCCGCTCAGGTCTAGCTCCTGCGGTGCGCCATCGTTGACGGTCACGAAGAACGAGCGGGTTCCAGCAGTCATGTAATCCACCTCCATGAGGTACGCTCCGGCAGAGGGCACAGACACATTTGTGAACGTCACGCTGTTTTGGGCTGAGGCGCCTATGTTGCCGGCGCTTGATACTCCGGAACAGTATCCGCAAAAGACCTGGGATGCAGTACCTCCGAGCGTGGCCAACTCCGCCTCATACGTGGTGGTGCGTGGAAGCACGGCGTTGCCGCGACCACTGACTATGATGCGGTCCAGATCCGGCGGATAACTTGCGGGGTTTCCGAACTGGATCGTGTTCAAGCCCTTCTTGAGGTGGACAGCAATTGTGGTTGGGAACGGTAGGTTCGAACTGCCGCCGCTGAGGTTCAAGCTGATTGCCGGATCATCGTTCACATTGATGATGTAGGAGCGTGTCCCTGTCGTCATCGAGTCAACTTCCAGCTGATACACGCCTTCCTTGGTCTCTGAAACATTGAACACCGCGTAGTTTGCCGCGCCAATTCCAAGATAGGTAAGTTTGTGGCCGCTCGCGCAGGTGGAGCAATCTGCGAGCTGCGCATTGCCGTAGAGTGTTGCAGTCTGGGCCCCGAATACCTGAGATGGTGGCGGTGCTGGATGTCCCACAGCTCCGGTGACCTTCAGCAAGAGAGCTCCGTGCCCAGGCAGCGTCGGACCGAATGTTTGAAGGGTGGGTCCAAGCTCTCTATGTTCCCAGATATCTCTGACACTCAAGGCACCAGTGAAGCCAACGTCGGCCCAGTCGACCGTCACCCGCGTCGGAAAAGCATTGAGATTGAAGAGAGCGACGTAGTAGTTGCCATTGCCCAAATCGGAGACCCAAACGGGCGTATAGCCGCCGCTGATCTGAACACCTGGGTGACCCGACTGATCGACGGCGAGCACCTCGTCGTTGGTCAGCAATTCTTTGCCAAACTTGGTCAGCTTTGTGAGATCGCCGCCAATTGAGAGCGGCGCGTTCGCGATTGCCCACAGCGTCATGGCCGTTTGCTGTTCGGTATTCGTAATGCCATCGGCAGTGCCATTGCCTACTTCGAGAGAGTCGAGATCGTTCCAACCCAGCTGTGGACCTGCCGCGTGCTCCCACCCGATCAAGTCATAGAAGCGCAGCAGGACGCGCTCCCACTCGGTCAGGAATGGGCAATCTCCTTCACACTCGACATCCCCTTCAATGCGGCGGGCGTTGGAATTCTCCTGCCAATCGGAGAGGTAATCTTCATCGAGAGCCCACGACACGGTTAGCCAGATGGACCGGCCGCTCAAGGCAATCGCCTTATTCATGGCTTGTACGTCTGGAATGTTGTTGATGTTGAGATTGTCGTTGTAGGACCCGGGAGTGACGGCGTCGAGCTTCACGAAGTCAATGCCCCACGAAGCGTAGAGGTTGATCAGCGAGTTGATGTACTCCTGCGCCCCCGGCTTGGTGAAATCGATCTTCTGCGCGTCACAGAAAGCGTTGGCACAGGTCAGAGGCATCACCATGATGTCTTGCAAGTGATAGTTGGTTCCATAGATCTGATAGTTCGCTGCGACGTCCCCCGCTCCAACGCCAGGGTTCAAGTAGATTCCCACCTTCTCGCCGTTCGCATGAATGTGCTGCACCATGTCGAGGAAATTCGGAAACTCTGTGGCATTCCACTGTGGCCTGCCGTACTGATCCGACGGACCGGTCCACCCAGCATCGAGGTTGATGTATTCAAATCCGTGCCGAGTGAGACCGGAGGTCTCCATCGCATCGGATTGGTCAAGGATGCTCTGCTGGTTCATGAAGCTTGGAAACAATGTCTGCTGGCTATACGAACTCCAGCCGATATAGGGCTTCCCGCCGACACCATTGACCTGGGCAGACACCGAAACGCTGAAAGTCAAAAGGAGAACCCAGACGGGAAGGAAGAGCAGGTCACTCAAATGTCTTGTTTGATGTAACTGACCCTGACTCGACTGAGATGACTGCTTCTGAGGGTTGTAGATTGCGGGGGAGTATAGGCCGGACACGTTTGGACACCTTTCCTGTTGGAATGTTTGCGACAAAATCGGTTCGAATCGAGCGCTCATCCGTTTGAGGCGCGAGTTTCCGGGAGGATCGTTCGGCTTGGCGTGCCCGTAGAGGGGCCAAAATGCCATGCTCCTTCTCGCTAATTGAGCGCTCACAGAATCGAAACAATAGTCTTGTCGACAACAAGGCGTCAAGAGATATTTAATAGTCGTTGCATCTAACTGGCTTATACGGCACGGCAAGACCATAGGCTAGGTCAATGAGCGCTCACAAAGGACAATTTCGGGCTGCACACCTCCGGGCGACAGTGCCGACTCTCGGAGAGGTCTAGGGCAAGAGATGCGAGGCTGCGACGCGGATTGAACGCGCTGAGCGATCGCAATCCACGACGGGGAACAACGGACCGTGCCCGTTAGCATGTTTTCGACACAGCACCCACCGGCTACGCGTGACCACTACCTTGAGCGCGAGCTAACACAGGAGAAAAGAGTCAAGCCCGACAAATGGGGTGACGAGTTGATGGCTTATGCATCAAGTGAACACTCCGATTGCTTGGGATGATCCCTACGCCGCGACTTCGGTTTCGACCTCTGTGCCGCTATGAGCATTATGTTTCAGATCGACATCGGCGACCATGCTCACAAAGCGAATCGCCACTACAAGGAATATGTAATGTTTCCGGGGTACTCATGGTTGTTACTATCGACTCCGTCGAAGGGATCACGACATCCCCAAGGAGCTTTAAGTATGAGAGTCGAGTCCGCTGCTAAGGAAGAGCTTCCTGCTTCAGATCGTCTCGCCGAGACGATCGTAGACAAGCTGAACAACCCCACCACATCATCCTCAGATTTCGACTTCTACCAGGGAGTGAATCAAGTCCTGTCCGATGTTGGGATGTCAGCCGCGGATAGCAGTGGGCAACTGACCTTCTATGGCCAAGATCCCATCGTTCCGAGTCGCATCCGGTTTGCAACAATGGCAGGCATAGGCCTTGCCGCCAAGACCATTGCGGCAGCGGCGATTTGGAGAGACAGAACCGGACCGGGCCAGGATATTCATATTGATGCTTGTTAACCGCGTGTTTCGAGCCGGGATGAACTCCGGCTCGAAACACGCTTCATGAACGCAATCGAGGAAAATATGAAAAATGATCTCAACGTAAAAACAGTTGGTATCGTGGGCTGCGGGCTTATCGGGATGAGTTGGGCAGCTTACTATCTCGCGAAAGGGTTTGCGGTACGCGCAACCGATCCCGTAGCCGGCGCCGAGGAGAAATTGCGGGCGTATGTCAATAACGCATGGACGCTGTTGGAAGAGATGGGTCTTGAGCCGGGCGCCGATAAGAACAACCTGAAGTTTTCTACGGATCTGAAGGAATCTCTGAAGGGCGTCGACTTTGTCCAGGAAAACGGTCCGGAGCGGATCGATCTCAAGCTCAAGCTCTTCAAAGACATTTCTGATGCGGTTGGCCCCGATGTCATCATTGCGAGTAGTTCATCGGGCATCCCTGTTTCGGATTTCCAAACAGAGGCGACCAACCCGGCACGTATCCTGCTTGGCCATCCTTTCAACCCACCTCATGTCGTCCCGTTGGTCGAAGTCGTTGGAGGCAAACTGACGTCTGCGGAGAACGTTACGCGCGCTGTCAGCTTCTATGCACAGATCGGCAAGAAGCCGATACGCATGAAGAAGGAAATGAAAGGTCATATTGCGAACCGCATTCAGGCCGCGGTCTTCCGTGAAGTGCTGTACTTGCTGGATCAAGATGCAGCAAGTCTTGCCGACATCGACATTGCCATGTCGCACGGTCCAGGGCTCCGCTGGGCCATTCTCGGCCAGTTCATGAACGCGAATTTGGGCGGTGGCGAAGGTGGGATGAAACATCTCCTCGAGCATCTCGGTCCTGCCATGGAAAGCTGGTGGGCAGATCTAGGCCGCATCGAACATGTCACTCCACAGATGGCGGAGAAGGCCGAAGCTGGAATCAACGAGATTCTCAAGGTGCACAAGGCCGGCGATATTGTAGCCGCGCGTGACAACGTGTTGTTGCAGACACTCAAAGCAAAGATTGCGGAAACAAGGCTGCCATACTGAGCACGGCTCTCATTTCACAAGTGAGACGACCTTGAACCAGTGTCCGTCATCGCAGCGATGACGGACACTAGTCGTTTGATTGAAATCGCCGTGCCTTTCAAAGGAACCAACGGCGAACTTCGCATAGTCGTAACCTCGAAGAACCAACCATTGAAATAGATGACCGCAAGATTTTACTGTTTCGGTCAACGTGCTGAAATGTTGCAGTGACTGAAGACGGATATTCACCCAGCAGGCCGCTCGGCCAAGCACACTCCCGAGTGGACACAATACGGACACATTTCGGGCATCAAAACATATCACCCAGCACCAGAAGGCACAACATCTCTAGGGCTAAAACCACGCAACATTAATATTTAGACTGATTCTAAACCGCTTAGCAGATTTGAAGGGGGCTGAAAGGGCTGAACTTCCCACCTGGCGAGAGTTTGAAGTCAAAATTTGACAGAAAATCGGAACGGATTCACGATGCTCCCGGCGCGGCAGAACAAGGGGTGATTGATCACATTCAAGAGCGAGGTAAATCGCGAGGCCGTGAGTTGGGAGGGGATGAAGTCCGGTTCCCCACGTGGTACCCAATAGGGCGAAAAACCATGGAAAAATCGACCAATTCGGGTACTTCATTCGGCGGAATTGGCGGGTATTTTCAAGGGTTTAGGCGAGGGGCGGAAAACTGCAAAACCTTTATGCGTCGGTTCGATCCCGACCCGCGCCTCCAAATCTTCTCAATAACTTAGAGCGATTAATCGAAGCAGCTTTTCGCCTGGCAGCCAATTAGCGATAAGCCCAGATCAATCAGCCGGGTGGGCCACCACGGGAGTTGAAAATCCGCCCCCGAGCTGCCACTCAGCGTCGCCGCCGCCAAGTCCGCCGACGCATCGAGTACATGCGCGTAGACATTGAGAAGAATTTCGGGACGTGAGTGCCCAAGGCGTTGCTGCGCTGCCTTGAGCGGTACGCGCGCCTCCACCATCTGTGTAGGGATCTGGTGCAAATCTCGAGATGCCATCGGATAGAGTGGTCTTTTGGGAGTGAAGACCGACGATGGGCCGGCGGAGAAGCATTCTTCAAAATACCTGAACAATCTCATCGAGCAGGACCATCGCGGGACCAAATCCAGAATCTTACCTATGTTGGGCTTCAAAACTTTTCCTCTGCTGCCATTACCATCGCCGGAGTGGAGCTACTTCGTCGTATCCACAAGGATCAATTCTCCCTCAGCCGTCTACGCCTCAAAGACCACGCTGCGCCTGCACTCTGGAATGCAGTGCTTGCCGTGTGATTGCTGTCTCTCGCATATTTGGTTCGCCTCATCGTGCTATTTGCACCAGAACCTAAAAATTCACCTTCAGCGCCAGCTGCACGATTCTTGCCGCCACACTGGTATTTCCGATCGCCCCAAAGTTCGAACCATCGTTCGTATTTGTATCAGGATCAGAGAACTGCGGAGTGTTGAACGCATTGAACATGTCCGCCCGGAAGTCCACGGTTGAAACCGCATTGAGCGGAATTCGTGTGCTCTTCAAAATTGAAATGTCGTAGTTGTCCTGTCCGGGTCCCCGCACAGGACTGACTCCAGAGTTGCCGAAATCGGTGGCGGTTCCATTAGCAATGGTGGGATACGCAAACGGCCCCGTGCTTGTGAACAAACAGGTATTGTTGAAGTAGCTGGTTTTTCCGTAAACAGCTCCAATCTTGCTCTTAACGGATCCTCTAACGCCTTCCATGCTCGGAGTGCAGTTGGGCCCTAACTGAGCAAAGTCTCCGGTCAAGCCATAGGCATTGTCTGCGTTGTATCCCTGCAACGTGAGAGCGTGACCCGACTGAATGGTGGTTACGCCCGATACGCCCCATCCCTTGAGTACTTCACCGCGCAAACCTGTTGCTTCCCGAAAGAACGGGAGTTGGTACACGTAACTGACGACAAGTCGCTGCGGGCGGCTGAAGTTCGCTACGCCATAGCGGGCGTGGTTGCTCAGCTGATTGCCAAAGTTACCACCGGCTCCCCAACCAGTCGCTGAAGCATTAACAGCATCGGTGTCCAATGTTTTTGAGAAGGTGTACGCAGCCTGAAATGTCATGCCACGGCCAAATTGTTTACGTAACGTCGCTTCGAGATCGTTATACCATGAGGCACCTTCCGACTGAATCTGGGTAAGCCCGGACGAGCTATATCCCTGATACGGAACGCGCGTCTGAACGTTCGCGACGGTGTTCGCGGTAGCTCCGCGAACCGGATTGGCAGCAGATGCGAGCGACGCCTGGTTGATTTCAAGGTCCCGCAAAAGGTGCGTTCCCCGTGTAGCGACCGTGGCCAGTTCAAGAACGAAACGCATGGGTAACGCCTGTTGCACTCCCAAACTCGCTTGCTCTGACAGGCCTGGCCGTATGTTGTTCTGCACAGCAACCGCGCTCAGCACAGTCGACGGAGAGTACGGAGTAAATGTCGGAAACGTCGTTGGGATGACTCCGCCAGGAAAAGGGTTCTGCAAAGTGGAGTTTCCGGCATTGGCCCCTGAGAGAACAGTCAGATTGCCGAAGGGCTGACTTGTGGATGCGTATCCCTGCACCGAACCAGAAATAAGTGAGTAGTAGACGCCGTAACCGCCGCGCACTACGGTCGTGTTCGAGGAGGCAAAGGGCTGCCAAGAAAAACCAATGCGTGGCCCGAAACTGCCGTCATTGCTTCCAGCTGTGACATAGCCACCGCCATTCTGCGTTACGCCAGATGGCACGGTGCCAGGAAAGTTATTCGACACAACGACCCCTGCCAGCGATCCGCCCGCAGGTGGATTTGGATTCACAAGAGCCAGGTTCAAACTGCTTAGATGGCCTAGCGCGTCGGTCTCTGGTGGTGTCCAGTCGAACCGGACCCCGATGTTCAGAGTAAGGTTCGGCCGGATGCGATAGTCATCTTGCGCATAGGCATCTGCTTCCCAAACGCGGATTGCACGGTTAAAATTGCCCGCGAGATCGACTGTTGCGATCGTATTGCCGTAAATACTAAAAGGCAAAAAGGAAGGTATGCCGCTATTGGCTGCGCTGTTACCGAGCAAAAAATCGGGCCAAGTCTCAAATTGCTGCAATGTACCGAAAGCAAAGGCACCAAAGTCGAGCGAGGCCTTGCTTGCGCCAACGCCAAAGCGCATGGTGTGATTGCCCTTGGTCCAAGCCAATGTTTCGTTTGCAGTAAATACATTCTGTGATTGGTCCTGATACTCCGCACCACCGAAATGATCTGAGCCGTATATTTGAAAGTTAGGAGCGTTATTATTTTGCAACGGTACGCTTATGCCATAATCAGAAGCGGAATAAGGCGTATTCTGGGTAGTTTTGACCGTGGTGGTGTTGAAGCCAAAGCGAAACTGGCTGATCAGTCTTGGCGTCAGAATCCAGTCGTGCTGCAGCGAACTTACAATGAACTGATCATGTTCATTCTGGCTGTAGCCGTCAGGGAGGTTTGCACCCGCCATTGGCGATAACATATTACTTCTGACAATGAAAAAGTTAGCTCCGAGGCGTTGCGCCGAGTTCAACTGATAGCTGGCATTACTCATGTACTGGTCTTCGTTGAAGACAGTCGCAGGGGAATAGGTGGACACTCCAATCCCATTTTGCGTTGTCTGCGGAGTCGGTACGATGTACTGCCCGTTCGATTGTTTTGCCTGCAAGATAGCCAGAGCGGAGGGGTTGATATTTGAGCCATTCGCTGCGATTGGACTTATTGGCACACCCAAAACTTCACTTGCGATAGTCTGAAAGTAACCTTCCTGTCCGGCAAAGAGTGATCCCAGCGCAGCGGGTGAACGGTCGTTTGTGAACAGCGGAGACTGGACTGTACTGAGGTTTGCGATTCCATTAAGTTGGCGGGTTCCCTGATAGGAGCCGAAGAAGAAGAGTTTGTTCTTCTCAATTGGACCGCCGAAGGTGCCACCGAACTGGTTCTGATTCATCTCACTACGAGGCTCTTGAGTCAATTTCGAAAAGAAATTGCTCGCATCTAGATCAGTGTTACGGAAAAACTCGAATACTGCTCCGTGGAAAGTATTCGAACCGCTTTTCGTGATGAGATCTACGCTAGCGCCTGCGTGGCGACCAAAGGATGCATCATACTGTGCCGACTGTACCCTGAATTCCTCAATCGTATCCGGATTGGGAATCGGAGTGCCACCGACCGCCCCATAGAGATCGTTCACCTGCAGACCATTCATCTGAAAATCATTGTCATATCCGCGGTCCCCATGCGAATAGGTACTACCATCTGTACTTCCCGAGTTCGGGTTCCCACCCGCACCACGGCCCGGATCAGAAGCGTTTGTCACGTCCGAAGCGACGCCTGCATTGAGTGCAATCACCTGGGTAAAGTTGCGTGTGACCAGCGGCAAACCCGTCACCTGAGCCCCCGATACGACATCGCCCAGCGCCGTGCCTTCCGTATGCAGTGCCTCTGTCTGCGCTGTCACAGTCGCTTCTGCGCTGACTACACTCACGGCCATCTTTACCTCTACCGTTCGGGTTTCGGTGACATTGATCGCAAGATTCTCGATTGTCGCAGTCTTGAAGCCGTCGCTCGTAATATCGAGGCGAATATTGCCCGGAGGCAGAAGCGACACAACAATGCTGCCGTCCTTGCCGCTGCCTGCTTGTCTCGTCTCACCTGTTGCGAGGACCGTGACCTTCACATGAGCACCCACCACAAGCGCTCCAGACGGGTCGGTCACCGTAGCCCGGACCGCGCCCGTGGAAGACGTTTGAGAAAGGGCCGGTATACCTATTGCAAAAAAAAGAAGGCCATCCTGGCAGCACAACAAAAAGAGCGAAATGCTGGAAATCTGAAGGAACGTCTGCAAGTCATATTTGTAAACACTCCTAAAAATGAGCTGCCGTACCCAAAATGTGAAAAAGAGGGACCGACCGCAGCATGAAGAGGCCACGGGAGAAGATTTTTGCAAATCAGAAACGTACGGGGTGAAGCAACTGGGGGCAGACTAGCACCACAAAAAACAATTTGCAAACTTTTTTTGTAAGCTTTCTACTTTTTTTTGTTTACGCGATCAGCTCGGATACCAGTGCGATCCCCAACAGGACAGAAACTCCCCTGGCAGCACGGCTTTCGCCCACCAGGGAGGTCCCAACACTCTTGTCTGTCAAGCACAGGTCGTCTTTTCAATGGAACGCAGAATAATGCCTGCAGGGACCGAGGACGTCGATTTCGACAATGAGGAATCCGGAAAGTCCAGAAGCAGTCGCTGCGTAGGACAAGAGCTGCAAGCCTCTTCGAGATGGGCAACTTATCAAATTCACCATCTTCGCATTGAGCTATTCCTTTCCTTTGATCCAGAGGCGCGGTGCCGAGAACATCCGAGTACATCCGCAGGTGCCGATAGCTCCCCTGCGTAAGAGTTCTTTGGACTCGAGCGCCGTTCGGGGGAGAAGATTGCGAGCATCACTACGGGCTCTGACCAGTCGTGCCCCACAGCAATTCATTGCGAGTGGGGCGATGGGCACAGCGGCATTCGAGGGGGTGCGGGCACAGCGCCGATGGGATTCGCTCAGTAAGCGCATGCGGAGTCTGGCAGGTTCCCGGTCCGCATCCACTGATACGCGTCGACTGTCTCGGCGCGCGGCAGGTAACGGATCTCCAGCGGTTTTCCATTGCGCAGTAAATCGAGCGTGAGCACTCCGTTCTGCTGGCCCTGCAGAATGTCCTGCGGCACGGGGCGCGTAATCTCGTCGCCGTTTCTAATTCCGGCGAGATCGGCTGCGGAGTCCGGAATCAGACCGCGCACAATCCGTTTGTGCTCGACCAGAACTTTGGGATCAAACCCAAGCTGATAACGCCGCATCGGTTTGGTCACGCGGGTGAAGCACGGTCCAAATCCCTGTGGCTCGGGAAGTATGACGGCGCCAGAAAGCATGTCTTCAAATTCCTGTTTGCCCTTTTCGCCGAGGTGCGCCTTCACCTGTTCAATCCAATCAGCCTTGTCGAGAGGAAGACCGTGCCTGCGGCGATCGAGCATGGCCAACAGCAGATCGTCGAGCGATACCTTTCCGTTGGAACTTGCGCGCAACTCGCCGTCGACGACCGCAAAATACATGGATCCACGATCATAGGGGAGCACCCGAATGCGCGTGTCGGCCCAAAAGTTTAGTCCTATCTGGTCGTTCGGCGTATGAATCAGTGCGTCGGTGTAATAGCGGCCGGCTGTGGTGTTTAGGTCGACGAGAAACTGCGCGGGAGTGATCTGCCCAGCGCGCAACGCAAGCAGGCGTGCATAGTAGACGGCGAGGCCTTCGGAATACCACGAACTTTCCAGCCCAGGTGGAGAATCGAGTGATCCGACAAAGGTGTGAAGCATCTCGTGAGCGAGCGTGATGGTCAACTCGTCCGGGTCTGTCTTCGCTCCGAACGTAGCGACGAAGGCCGACTTGCCCAACTCGATACCGCCGCCTGCGTTCACCAGATTCTCTCGCAGGAACACACCATACGGAACAGTGCTCGGCCGCTTGAAAAATGTGGTGTAGAAGTTGTAGACCTTCTGCTCCGAGCGCACCATCTTCAGCAGATCAAAGGGAGCATTTCCATACCAACTAGCAAAAAAACCCGCTGCTGGCGGCGTTTCCGGATACAGATGGACATCGCCGCCCATGAAAAAGCTTGCCTTCAAATCCTGCAAACCAACGTTGTCTGGCGTGATGTTTCCTTTGCCGAAAGTGGAAACCCCCACAGCATGCGCGCCCATCCGGTTCAGATCCCAACGAATAGCGAACTTCCAGCGCAGTTCCGACTCGGGCAGCAACAGAAACGTATCGCCCTGACCGGAGAAGGCACCACTGTCCGAACGCAGTTCCAACGGCGGTGCCGCGCCGCGTGGAGCCAAGACCTCAGAGATCGGCGCACGGTAGCGAATCACCAGTTTCCCCTCGGTGGCACGAACGGCGTGCCAATGCCGGTATTGAACCGCTCCGCCTTCCGGATCATCTTTGAAAGCCAGCTCGAGCGGCCCCTTTGCATCGCTTGCGGAAAGCTGGTCGATTGTTGCTGCGACCGACTCCACGTTCGAGATTACCAACGGCATGCGCAGTAACGGCTGGTCGCCTGCCACATCTGGTCCGTCCAGAATGACTGAAACATCCACATACGGGACGTGATTCTGCGCATTCGGCGCAGCAGGCCGCAATAGCACCGTCAAGGTTGGTTCGGAGCTGGCGGCATGGCCCGCTGCCACCTGGACCACCAGAACAGCAGCCAGCAGCAACGATCCTTTCAAAGAGGCGATCTCAACTCTCATGCGATTCAGCTTACAATAAAATTTGACTATATAACACTTTTCTTGTATATCGAAACATGTTGCTCTACTTTGGCGGTCTCCTGTCTGCGCTGCTCATGGCTCGACCTGCGGCTCCAACACATGCGTCGCAATTGCAGGGCTTAATGGAACCAAAGGGTGACGGATGCGTCTCCGCATTTCAGTATTCTGGCTGGCTTTTTCGTTAACGTGCGGCGACGCCCAGGCCTTGGGCGCGGGCGACATCCTGCTTACGCCGGCGCTGCCGCCTGAACGGATCATGGTGCAGAATATTGCACCACTGGTCACTGGCGACGAGACGATCGTGGTGACCCAGCATCATATTCAAACGGCGCAGGGCGTTCTGAACTACGAAGCGCGAGCCGGTCGCGTTCCCATTCGCAACGATGAGACTGGAGAAGTGCGGGGATACGCTTTCTTTGTTGCCTATGTCGTGCAGCCGGCAGGGGGCAAGCCGCGGCCACTGACGTTTCTGTGGAATGGAGGACCAACCACCAATTCCGTTCTCGTGCATACTGAAGTTTTTGGTCCGCGGAGGATCACAGCCAGCGGCATGATGGATAACGCCGAAACGTTGCTGGCCAACTCAGACCTGGTTTTCTACGATCCCATCGACACCGGTTTCAGCCGCCCGGCTCGTCCCGATTACGATAAAGAGTTTCTCAGCGTCCTCGGCGACTTTGCGGCGACGGCAGAATTCATTCGAGCGTACCGCGTCAAATTTCATGCGGAAGATCAACCCTTGTTCCTGGGTGGGGAAAGCTACGGCACCTGGAGGGTTTGCGGGACTACGGAACTGTTGACCAAGCGTGGGGTGAAAATCTCCGGCGTGATCCTCATCTCAGGCGGAGTGCCCGGATCGCTGATGCCTGGTACGTTTCAGGATGCGATGTATGTTCCCGCACGCACCGCGGCCGCGTTTGAATTGAAGAAGCTCCCACCCGATCTGCTGATCGATAAAGCTTCAACGATGAAGGCTGTGGCGGATTGGACATATAAAGTCTATATGCCTGCACTCGAGCGCCTCAATCAATTGACAGCATCGGAGCGGGACGCAATTGGAACGGATCTGGCCCGCTACATTGGGGTGAGACCCGATCAAATCGATCGAAAGACTCTGGTCATGTCGAATCTCGCATATCGCAACGGCCTGTTTGACGGCGACAAGAGCAAGGTGCTGAACCAGTACGACATGCGAATGGTGGGCTCCGAGCATGAGACGCCCGGACGCGCACAGTTTCTAACCGACTACTTGCGCGAGGATCTGGGTTATAACACCGACATTGCATACACCGGGCTCGAGGATGGCTACATGCCGCTGCCGGGGCCAGCCCGACGCAGCACTGACGAACGATTTGTATACAACCACGTCGAAATCACTCCGGAAGCAACGGCGCGGATGCAGGCCGGAGGGGGTCCGCCCCTCTCGCAGCCGTGGCTGCAGAATGCCATGCGTATCAACAAGAACATAAAGGTATTTGTGGCCGCAGGCAGATACGATTCGCTGAACATGTGCGAAGGCAACGTCCACATGAGCGCTAAACTTGAGCCGGATCTTTCACGGCGATTCACACAGGCCTGTTATGAAGGCGGCCACATGATGTATCGCGACCAGCCGACGCGTCTCCAGTTATCCGAGGATCTTTCGCGTTTTCTGAAGGATGCTTCCAACAAATGATTTTTGTGGAAAGAACACTCCAGGCTCGTCGAGAAGAATAGTAGTTTGCACATCACCGCCCGCAAACGGCGGGATCAGAAGAGGACCATGTCACTTCAACCAGATCAAGAAAACGACCGTATGTTCGATTTGCTCACCCGGCTCACCCACACTCTGGGCGAGTTGCTCGGACCTTCCACTGAAGTTGTGCTGCACGATCTGCGCGAGCCCGAACACAGCATCGTCGCGATCGCAAACCAGCAACTGACGGGCCGCAAGGTGGGCGACACCATCGAGAGCTTGGGCGTCCATCTGTTTGCCAGTCACAACTTTCAAGACATGGCAAACTATGAGACTCGAACAAGGACCGGCAAGGTGCTGCGTTCATGCTCTGTGTTTGCGCGCGACCATGAAGGACGCGCCATCGGAGCACTGTGCGTGAATCGAGATGCCTCGGCGCTGCTCAAGCTGCGCGATTGGCTCGACCAGGAACTGGTGATCTCGATGCCTGAACAGGAAGTCAAGGCCGAAGACAATGTGGAGGATCTGCTCGGAAACATGATTGACGGCGCGATTCGTTCCACGGGAAAATCTCCCAATGAATTCTCGCGAGAAGACAAGATGGCCGTCATCTCTTATCTCGATGCGCGCGGAGCCTTCCTGATTCGTTACTCGATGGAGAAGGTAGCGTCTCTGCTTTGCATATCAAAGTTCAGCATTTACAACTATCTGAACGATATGCGCGCAGAAGCGATTCCCCTGGAGCCTAGCTAAGTCCAGATTGGGGAAACAGGTGCGTGCCTGATCATTAGGCCTAGCTCAACGCAGCCAGCAGCCGATCGATATCCTTTTTGTCGTTGTAAATCGAGGGCGAAATGCGCATGTGGCCCGGGCTTAGCGAGACGTCGATATTCGCTTTCTTCAGTGCAGCAGCGGTTTTGCCGGTGTCCGCAACGAGGAAGCTGGCGATTGAACCGTGGCTATCTTCCGGGGTAATGCAGGCGTAACCCAAGCGCGGCAGTTCTTTACGCATAGGGGCCAAAAGCTTTTGCGCGTGCGCCTGAATATTCTCAACACCTAGCCGCTCAATCAAAGGCAGCGAGTAGCTCAATGCCTCGATGGTTGTGTTGGAGTAGGTTCCGATCTCAAAAAATCCTGCCGCATCTTCCTTCTGCTTCCATTCAATCGGAAAATTGCCGGGATTGTCCCACGCGAAGGCATGATACTCCAGATCGGCGAGCTGGCGATATCCGAACTGCGTTCGCTTCAGCTTCGGAATCGCGTCCTGCCTCACATAGAGGAATCCGATTCCCATATCGGCCATGAGCCACTTGTAACTCGCCGACGCCATAGCGTCGACGCCGGAAGCACGGACGTCGATCGGTATCGCTCCGGCGGCTTGCACGGCATCGACGTAAACCAGGGCTCCATGCGCATGCGCTGCATCGCATAGCGCTTTCACATTGTGCTCAAAGCCGTTGATGAAGGACACGTGCGAAACGGCCACCAGGCGGGTGTTGTGGTCGATGGCCTTCTCCATTTCGTCCATCGGGATGCGCCAGTCGCGCGGCCGAATTATGCGGACATCCACTCCCTGCTTTTTCAGCGCGCCATAAAGATAGAGCGATCCCTCGAAATGAAGCGCGTCGGTGACGATGTTTCCACCGGCAGCGGGAAAGCCAAGAGCACTCACGAAAAGGCTTTCGCCCGCGGTGGTGCTGTTCACGTAAGCGAGCTCGCCTGGATCCGCATGGATCAGCCGGGCGAAAACGGCTTTTACGTCACGCTGCACCGCGGAAACCTCGTCGGGAGGAGCCCAAATGCCGCGTTCCTTGTAATCGAGATAGGCTTGGATGGCCTGCTTCGACCCGTTGCTCAGCGGATGCCAGCGCGCGTTGTTAAGGCAAGTTTCATACTGTCCGGTTGTGAACTCATTCCGAACCGGAAGTTCGGTTGATGGAGAAGTCGCGGCGGTTTTCGCCATAGCCGACAGCGTACGGTTCGAAGTCACACTGCTCAAAGCAGCGGCTCCTACGCCTTTGGCAAGTTGTCTCCGAGTTATATCCATCTCATTTCTCCAGTTCAGGACTATGGGGCAGGCGTCTCGTCGTCTTTCACGGCAATGCCTTGCAATTCGAAGCGCGCTCCGAACAAGAGCGGACCGGAACCGATGAAGGAGCGGGGCGGCATCGGGCCTGAAAAATAAAGCCGGTAGACCTCATTGAACGGTGCCCAAAGCGCAACGTCAGGCGAAAACACCTGCAGAAAAACCAAGTGCTCTAGCCGCATCGCCACGCAGGCGAGGATTCGCTGGAGATCCTGCATCACCAGGTGCGCTTCGTCTTCGATACTGTCCGGAACCTGATCGACGCCGGGCTTCAACCCTATGCGGCCGGACAGATAAAGGGTCCGGCCATCAATCAGCACTGCATCGCTGAAAGGTCGAGAGGGATTCGTTGCAATGTAGCGTCTGCTCATGAAGGCTTCGATCCTGAATGGGGGTGAATGCAACTATAGAAAGAAACTCTAACAGGAAAACAAAAAAAGTTGACCGAATAACAATTTTTTTGTATAGGCTTGGTCAGTACCGCTCCATAACTCAGCATGATCGACGAGGATGGACGGAATCTGCACCGATCAAAAAATGAGAAGAGGCGAGATGAAGAAGGTCTTCCGCAAGGGGTTCATGTCCGCAGCAGCTTTCGGAATCGGCTTAGCATTGCTTCCTCTATGTGGATTTTGCCCGGCACAGGGATCCGCGCCAGTGGCGGCCAAGGGCGTTCTCGAAGACGAACCGGTCGTGACCCACCACAAGGTCACCGTACATGGCCAAATCCTGTCTTACACGGCGCGTGCGGGCTACCTATCTATTCGCGACGAAGAGCAAGTGGTGCATGCGCGCATGTTTTACGCCTCCTACACGCTCGATCAACCAGCTTCAGCACCGCTTCGTCCGCTGATGTTTGTTTGGAATGGCGGACCAGGATCGAACGCCGGACTGCTCGAACTCGGGGCGCTCGGTCCGCGCCGCATCGAGAATCGTCCCGACGCATCGAACGCGAACCTCCCTTCCCCACTGGTGGATAACGAAGATACCTGGCTGCAATTCGCCGATCTGATCTTCGTTGACCCCATTGATACCGGCTATAGTTATGCCACTTCGCCCGACACGTTAAAAGAATTTCTCAACGATCAGGGCGACGCCGATTCCATCGCCGAGTTCATCCGCCTCTATCGCAGCCACTATGAGTTGCAACAAGCGCCACTGTACATCATGGGGGAAAGCTATGGCACTTACCGCGCCGCGGGCGTGGCGGAGATTCTTGCTCAGCGGAAGATCCCGCTTGAGGGCGTAATTCTTCTATCCAGCGTGCTGAACTTTGACCCGTCCGAAGGAGGCGATCTCTCGTCGGTTTATCTGCTGCCCAACTATGCCGCAACGGCCTTCGTGCATCACCGCCTTGTGCCGGAACTCGAGACTAGCCTTGAGGAAACAGTGAATGAAGTGCAAAGCTGGGCCGAGAGCGAATACCTTGCCGCGCTCATACAGGGAGACCGTCTGCCCGCGGATCGCAAGAAGGCGATAGCGCAGAAACTTGCGCGGTACACGGGCATCGCCAGCGACACTTGGGAAAATGGCAACCTCAGGCTAGAACCAGACCAGTTTGCCGTGGACGTTCTCGGCCCCGACAAACTGGAATACGTCGGTCACTACGACACCACCGTGATCGGAAAGCTAAGCCATAAGGGCGAGCCGTACAACGTCGACGCCGACCCCAGCCTCGCCAATGGCGTCGACGCCATCATTTACAAATACTTGCGCGACGAACTGGGCTTTAAGACCGACGCCTTCTACAAAGGCCCGTTTGGCGGAGGGTGGCCGTCGCCCACTTCCTTTCGTGGCGACTGGACATCTGTGCGGTGGAATCGTGGCACGCAATTCCGCGACCGCGCGGTATCTCTGGCCGCGGCGTTGCACAGCACACCCGGCCTGCGCGTTCTTGTCACCGCCGGCTATTACGATTTCTCCACGCCCTTTGCCGCGACCGAATACACCATCAGCCACCTCAATCTCGATCCCAGCGCGCGCAAGAGAATTAAGTTCATTCGCTATGAGGGAGGGCATGCAGCCTACATGAACCCGAAAGTTCGCGCCCAATTCGCTAGCGACGTGCAGACTTTCGTTCTTTTCCGAACTGCGCCTCACTAAACCTCAAGTTGGGCTCCCGCGGATTGAAAGTCCGCCCTTCCCGCGCCGACTATGGCGCTGCAGACGAAGTTGACGATGATCTCACCGGTCGGGCCGACTGTCACTGCCAGGGCACACCGCCACTGGTTCACTTCCGCTTCGCTCTTGACGAGGATCTGACAGAGCAAATCTAAACGCCCTATCAACTAGTGATCTGTCCACGAGGTGAACAATGATGTGTCAAGCCCGAAGCAGTTCAGGCAAAACAGAACGTAGACTTTGGTTGCATTTCAAGGCGATCCTCGGCGTCGCCGCAGCCCTGATTTGCTCGCACAGTTATGCTCAGACCAAGGGAAAGTTCTCGAAAACCGATCAGGCTTTCATTGCTTACTCGCAGTCGAGCATTGCCATCACCCATGTTCGCATCGTTGATGGAACGGGGGGCGCTCCGGCCGACGACATGACTCTGGTCATGACGGATGGACGCATCGCTAACGTGGTCCATAGCACTCAGATCACTCCTCCGCGGGGCACAACCATTATCGACGGTAGTGGAAAGACTCTTCTGCCGGGATTCGTCATGATGCATGAACATCTGTTTTACCCAGATGGACACGGCGATTATGACACTTTCCCACAAGCTTTCAGCCGTCTCTACCTGGCGGGCGGAGAGACAACAATTCGCACGGCCGGCTCGCTCGATCCATATGCAGATCTCGCTGTGGCGAGAGCCATACAAAGCGGATCACAACCGGGACCCGATATCGACGCAAGCGGTCCATATCTCGATGGACAGCCTCCTTCGGTGGCGCGAATGCCTCGAATCTTGGGACCTGCAGATGCAACTGCAACAGTCAACTATTGGGCGAGCCAAGGTGCCACGTCCTTCAAAGCATATGAACACATCACGCGTGCAGAACTCAAAGCTAGTATTGACGCGGCGCACGGCAATGGGAAGAAGATCACGGGGCACCTCTGCTCAGTTACGTATGCAGAAGCCGCCTCGCTTGGAATTGACAACCTGGAACATAGCTTCTCCGAGGCAAGTGATTTTGTACCCGATAAGAAGCCAGATGTCTGCCCTCCTGGGCCGCTGCGAATTCAATCGCTGAATAAGCTCGATCCTGAGGGTCCCGAGATAGGCGCTCTAATTCAGACCCTTCTGGAACATCACGTTGCACTCACCTCGACTCTTCCGATCGTAGAAACGCTTGCGGCCAACAGCCCGGAGCCGCCAGCAGACGCTCTTGCTCCATTGACACCGGCCTTCCGAGCCTCATTCGAAGCCGCATGGAAGCACCAGCAGGCTTCACCGTTTGGCAAGATGGTCGCCATCATGCTTCCGCGTCTGATGCGCATGGAAATCCGCTTCATGCACGCCGGTGGTCTTCTTATGGCAGGTTCTGATCCAACCGGTTATGGCGGTGTGGTTCCAGGATCATCTTCTGCGCGGGAACTTCAGTTGCTAGTTCAAGGTGGCTTTTCCTTTCCTCAAGCGGTCCGCATCATGACACTGAATGGCGCTATTTACTTAGGCAGGGATAGAGATATCGGGTCGATCGGGGTGGGTAAACGCGCGGACCTGGTGCTTGTTGACGGTAATCCAATTATTGACACGAATTCTCTGAATCACCTGGATGTCGTTTTCAAAGAAGGAATCGGCTATAGCCCCGGCGCGATTCGGGATGCATTCGCCGGCAAGATTGGTACGAACTGAGCGAAGTTCTGGACTGTCGAGCGGCTTCGGCGTGTTGTTAGGGCCCAAAGGGTCGCCGATCCTCGGATCACTTCTGTCTAGCGAGACTGCAGCATCAAGATAGCTTTTCTTTGAGGCTGCCAGATTCTAGCCGTTCCTCAACTTCCTGCATAGCCTCGTAAAGCTGATCGAAGCTCTCGATGGCGAACAGCTGCTGGTGCATCTCATTTACCTTCACCTGCGTACCCAGCACTTCATCGATGTCGAACTTTCGAATGGCGCAGTTTCCCTCAATCACCCTTGTGCATTCTCCGTGGGAGCTAATCAGTCCGCTACCATAGACCTTGATCTTCCCATTCTTCCGCATCACACCGAATTCAACGGTATACCAAAACAGACGGCCGAGTTTCTCGAGCGTTTCGGAAGTTTCCAACTTGGCGCAAACGCTACCGTAGTGCTCAAGAAAGTCCGCAAAGACACGATGGGCGTGCATCGGGACATGACCGAATACGTCATGAAAGATATCGGGCTCTGGTGTGTATTCAAGGGAATCACGGCTGCGCAGCCACGTCGTTGTCGGAAATTTGCGCGCGGCGAGCATTTCGAAAAATGCTGCGCTGGGAAGAAATCCACTGACCGGTATAGAATTCCATCCAGTCTTCGGAGTGAGGCGTTCGCTAATTTCCATCAAGTCGGGGATGCCATTGGACCGTAATCCTATAATCTCGTATCCATCCAGATACTCTTGAGCCGCGTGGACTTCGAGTTGAGGAAGCCGCCGTCCGACAAGTTCTGCCCAAACTTCATGCGTATCTGCCGAGTAGTCAGAATACTTTTGCACCGTCAAATAGGGCTTTGCAGCAATGAGTTTCGAGACGCTCATAGAAGACCCTCGAACGGGGTTGGACATTGTGACCTCATGATCTGGAATATTTCAGAATTTCTACGTTCAGACTCACTTAGAACGAATCTCACAGGTTACCTCTGGCCGCCTGTTCGCGTTCTATGGCTTCAAATAGTGCCTTGAAGTTGCCTTTGCCAAAACTTCGGCTGCCTTTGCGTTGAATAATTTCATAGAACACAGTGGGACGGTCTTCCACTGGGCGGGTGAAGATCTGCAGCATGTAACCTTCGTCATCTCGATCCACCAGAATGCCCAAGCGTTCAAGATCCTCGATGGGTTCGTCAATCGGGCCGATTCGGTTCTGAAGCTCAGCATAGTAGCTATGCGGTATGTTCAGAAAGCTAACACCCTGCGTCTGCATCTGAGTCACCGTCGACACGATGTCTTTCGTAGCAAGTGCCATGTGTTGGACACCGGGCCCTTGATAGAACTCCAGATATTCCTCGATCTGCGACTTTCGTCGACCTTCCGCGGGCTCATTAATCGGAAACTTTACGTAGCCGTTACCGTTCGCCATCACCTTTGACATCAGCGCAGAGTATTCGGTCGAAATATCGTTGTCGTCAAAGTGCTGATAGAGGGAGAATCCCATGACGCGCGAGTAAAAATCTACCCACTCGTTCATCGCATTCCAGCCAACGTTGCCGACAATGTGATCAACATGCAACAACCCGACCGGCTGTGCGATAGGATCATGCGCGATGTTTTGATAGCCCGGGAGAAACACGCCGCGATAGTCTTTGCGCTCGACGAACGTATGTACGGTATCGCCGTAGGCAGCGATGCTGGAGGTCACAACGCGGCCTTCTTGGTCGCTATTTTCCGTAGGTTCCTGCACTGAAGTGGCGCCACGGCGGGTCGTCTCCAACCAGGCATCGCGGGCATCATCGACCCAGAGAGCAATAGACCTGACACCATCTCCATGTCGATGCACATGCTCGGCGATCTCCGAGTCTGAACGAAGAGCCGTGGTGAACACGAAGCGGACCTTGCCTTGCTGCAGGACATAGGAAGCTCGATCACGAAGTCCCGTCTCGGGGCCCGCGTAAGCAACCAGTGACATTCCAAATGCAGCGCGGTAGAAATACGACGCCTGGCGGGCATTCCCGACGTAAAACTCGATGTAATCCGTTCCGTTGAGCGGCAGGAAGTCTTTCGAGACGATTTCCTGAGTTGGCGCAGTCGTTGCCATGGTGCCTCCTTATATCAAGTGCGTTGCGGATCGCTACAGGCGTTCCAGATTCGGTACGTTCGCGGACGGGGCGATCGTACCGACACATTCCCCGAGACTGATGCGTGGTAGCCCTTCCGCCTGGCAAAAGCCACGCAAGACAATCTCGTCACCATCTTCGAGAAAGCTGCGAACCTCTCCCGTAGGAAGGTGCAGTTGCTCCGCCCCACGGCGGGTAATCTCCAACAAGGAACCCTGAGTGCCTTCACTAGCCCCCGAGACGGTCCCGCTCGCAATGAGATCACCTGGGAGTAGGTTGCAGCCATTGCTGGTGTGATGGGTCACCATCTGTGCGAAGGACCAATAGAGCTGTCTCAAGTTCCCTGCGCTCAACCGGACGGGAGGCAACGCAATCTCTCGCATGCGGGCAGTAGAAAGATGCACTTCCAGATCGAGATCGATGCCGCCGGTCGATGGTTCGGGAGAGGCGAGATATTGCAACGGCGTGGGGTCTTCCTTGGGGCGCGGGTCTAGCGGAACGCGGAAGACCTTCAGGGCGTCAGTGGTGACGACCCATGGTGAGACAGTGGTCGCGAAGCTCTTGCCAAGAAAGGGACCGAGGGGTTGGTACTCCCATGCCTGGATGTCGCGGGCGGACCAGTCATTAACCAGAGATATTCCGAATATGTGTTGGTCTGCCTCTGCGATGTCAATCGGTTGGCCAAGGAAGTTTCCAGTACCGATGTAAGCTCCTACCTCTAACTCGTAGTCGAGCTGGCGGCACGGCCCGAATATTGGCAGGTCTTCCAAGGGAAGCTTGATCTGTCCACGTGGTCGCACAATCGAGGTACCACTAACCACGAGCGACGAGGCGCGGCCGTGGTAGCCAATAGGAATGTACTTGTAGTTCGGAAGCAGAGGCTGATCGGGGCGGAAGAGCCTTCCGACATTCGTAGCATGATGAATCGACGCATAAAAATCCGTGTAGTTTCCGACTGCAACAGGCTTTTGAAAGACAACACTCTCCATTGGCCGAAGAAGATGTGCCAGCAACTCTGTCGATGCGGCTTCTGCCTCCTCCCTGAGCAGGAGCATCAGTGTTTGGCGCAGACGACTATTGGCTTCAACGCCGCACGCCATAAGCGCATTCAGCTTTGGCTCAGTACAGGCGATTCGCACGTCCTCACTTAGACATTCGAAGAGACCGGCTTTGGCGCACTCGTAAATATCAAGCACGAACCTGCCTATCCCGACGCCAAGATGCGGTTCTCTGTCCGCGTCCTGGAATAGACAGAAGGGCAGGTTTTGAAGCGGATAGCCACGATCCCGCTCGTTCGCGGAAGCGATCCAGCTCTTCCAGGTCCAACTTTCGTCGAGTTCACGCTTCATGAGTCCACCCCATCAGATCGATCTCTTCGAGCGGTTCTGTGAAGGAACATGAACCGAAGCTAACCATAAGGTCTTCACGAACTTGAATGATCTGCTGCTTCGTAAAGTTCAGATGGCGCCAAGATATCTGCTCGCGGGTAAATTGAAAGTTCGCGGCCGATGTGTCTCCGAGCAAAGCGGATGCATCCACAACTTCTCCTCCATGATGGAGAAGTATTGACGCCAGGATTACGTTCACATAACCATGCATGAGGGTGCAATCGCTTTGAGCCTCATAGGTTAGTGGGTGAATCCCTCGTAGAGGATGGTGCAGACCGGCAGTGGCTTTGAAAGGCACGCTGTGCTTTACGCAGCAGGAGAGAAAGCGGACCAACTCCGGTATAGATGGAAAGGCATCCTGGGTGGTTCCCCCCGTTCTGATCTTCGCCCTCGCACCAACCGCTGAGATCGCCGCAATCGCCGCATCAAGATCCGAACCTACTGGCAATTCGAAATAGATTTTTGTGGTGGCAGGAAGAAAACGACGCACTGCTGCAATCTCATGGATGGGTAACGGCTTACATTCGACAACATCACACGAGAGGCCACAGTCAGATGCACTTCGCCAATCGGTCTCGACGTCTTCGCTCACCAATAGACTAATAGGCCATTCGGATGCAAAAGACGGCCAGGTGTGTTCAAACTCGGCGACTCTCTTAGCAGGCAGGATGAGGCGGCCCAGAGCCCATGCTTGTGGGCCAAGCCGGTAGGAACCGTAGTTCTCCACGGTTGATTGAAGATCGAGATGTGCCGGCGGGAAGAGCCCTGCATAATCGATGCCGCCCGACAAGAGTGCCTCTGTAGTTGTCATCTTTTTTCTGGCTCTCCGCCACAATAGAGACGTTGCAATCCCTGCCAGCACTCGTAATATTCGTGCTGCACGATTTTGGCCTCGAGAGCGAAGCGAGTGGGCCGAACAACCAAACGCGTCTCGAACATGAAAGCGAGCGTATCTCTAATACATTGCGGCACAAGTTCGGCAACACTTGCTCGTTCATAGGTCTGGGCGTCGGGGCCGTGACCGGACATGCAGCTGTGCAAACTGGCGCCCCCCGGAAGAAACCCAGCGGACTTGGCATCGTACTCGCCATAGAGGAGGCCCATAAATTCGTTCATCATGTTGCGATGAAACCACGGGGGGCGGAAGGTGTGCTCTGCCACCAGCCAACGTGGTGGGAAGATAGCAAAATCTACATTCGCGACGCCAGGAAGATGCGAAGGTGCTGTGAGCACAGTAAAGATCGAGGGATCAGGATGATCGAAGCTCACCGTATTGATGCTGTTGAAACGGGCCATGTCGTACTTGTACGGAGCGTAATTGCCGTGCCATGCAACCACGTCGATAGGCGAATGGTTGAACTTCGCTGTCCAGAGGTTGCCGAGAAACTTTGAGACGACTTCGAAGTCGCCCTCGCGGTCCTCAAAGGCTGCAACCGGAGTAAGAAAGTCTCTTGAGTTAGCCACGCCGTTCGCGCCTATGGGGCCGAGCTCCGGCAGTCTGAATGGCTGGCCATAGTTCTCGCAGATATAGCCTCGCGCCTTACCTTCACGAAGCTCAACGCAAAATTTGATTCCGCGCGGAATGACGATCAACTCACCGGGTTCGACCTCCAGAATTCCACACTCAGTCGCAAAGCGAAGACTTCCCTCTTGCGGAAGAACGAGCATCTCGCCATCGGCGTTGTAGAAGAAGCGATCCCGCATCGAGGCAGTCGCCGTATAAATATGGATTCCGACTCCATCATGGGTCGCCGGATCGCCGTTTCCGCCAATCGTCGTGATCCCCTCAACGAAATCGACCTGACGCGACGGAAAATCGAGTGGACTCCAACGCATCTGATTCGGCGGTGTTGCAACCTCGTCAAACGGGCCACTCCGCAGGAGTGTCCGCACTGGAAAGGACTGATACGGCTCATGCACGACGGAAGGTCGTATACGGTACATCCACGTGCGACGATTCGTTCCACGCGGCGCAGTGAAAGCTGAACCGCTCACTTGCTCTGTGTACAAGCCAAGCGCACTTTTTTGCGGAGAGTTCTGCCCAATCGGCAACGCACCCGGTTGAGACTCCGTTGCGAACTCGTTTCCAAACCCAGATTGATAACTCAGCTCTGACACAGGCTTGCCCCCCGCATTTCGTTTTCGGCAGTCAAATCCCGCTCCATGATTGGAGAAAGAACTTCAAGGAAGCGCCTATTCTGATCTCTCAATCCAACCGAAACACGCAGCCAATCAGGTAAACCGTAATTAGCGACTGGTCGCACGATGATCCCCGCCTTTAGCAATAAAGCAAACACCTTGCTACCATTGCCAACATTGACAAGAACAAAGTTGCCAGCAGATCGAAGATAGGAGAGGTCCATCTGGTCGAACCCAGCATAAAGTTGTTCCCGGCCAGCGTGATTTTCGGCACGGCTTCGGACGACAAAATCCTGATCGGCGATCGCGGCGACAGCTGCGGCCTGCGCATAGGCACTTGTATTAAACGGCAGCCGCACTCTGTTCAGCAGGTCGGATAGATGTTCTTGTGCTACTGCGAATCCGATACGCAGGCTGGCAAGCCCAAATGCCTTTGAGAACGTGCGCACTACAATCAGATTTCGATACCGTGACACGAGTTCGCTTATGTCGCTCTGTTCCTGATCGCCGAGGTATTCCGTATACGCCTCGTCAAGTACAACCACGATGTTCTCGGGAACACGTTCGATGAAACGACGAATTTGATCCGGGGTGTTGAACGTGCCGGTTGGATTATTGGGGTTCGCGACGAAGATGAGCTTCGTGTCCGGCTCAATCGCATCCAGCATGGCATCCAGATCATGACCGAAATGCGCAGCAGGAACGATGATAGGGCGGGCATTGACTCCCGCGATCGCGAGAAGGTAGGCCGAGAAGGCGTATTGCGACACGACGACTGATTTGCCGTCTTCAACAAATGCTTTGGCTATCATTTCGAGAATGTCGCTGCTACCGTTGCCTATGGTGATCCATGAACGCGAAATTTGAAGAGACTGCGCTATGGCAGCTTTCAGTTCGTAGGCGTCTGGATCGGGATATTCTGTCGTGCCGGCTCTTGCCAGTGCTTCTATCGCCCGGCGCGCACCACTCGGCATTCCGAGAGGGTTTTCATTGGAAGCCAGCTTGATGATGTGGCTCTCAACAAGCCCGAACTCGCGAGCGACGACAGCAATCGACCGGCCTGCAATATAGGGCGCTAGCGCTCGAACGTAGTCAGGCCCAAAAACACTGAGGTGGTTGAACGATACGGATTCTGTTATTACGCTCACGGACAGATCTTAGCGAGATTCGCGATCCTACGATTGCGAATATGGCGTCGGCAGGCGGATATTTCGCAACTCTTGATCGCTTTACCCTATATCGAAGCAATATTATTGCTCTATTGGGCCATCTCAATGAGCAGCTCTACGGGAAGAACCCTTTGCGGTCTTTGCTTTCACGAGAACTCTTTACACATCGAGAATCACCGAATGTGCTTAGTCTTCAATAGTGACCGGTATCTCGATCAGCCCAGATTTGAAGCCGATGCAGCCTGAAAGATCCTGAAAGATAGAGCGTCTCTCCCCGGACTACGACGGCATCGCTGAAGGCCGCTCAGGATTGCATCTGACTTGATGTCTGCCTAACAAACAGTCGCCGATTACCTGCTGGGAACCGCACCATCAGTGGATTTCTTGTTCTCACCAGCATGCCGCACGGCAACGCCCATCACCTCGAAGTGCGCTCCAAAGAGAAGCTCCTTTACGCCAATGAAGTCGCGAGCGGGATAGGCGCGATGAAAGAGTGGCGCATAGGTTCGGTTGAAGGCACTGTAGAGCTTCAGATCAGTGCAATAGACTTCAACGGACACCAGATCGTCTAGTGTCATCCCGGCGTCTTGCAACGTCCTCTCCACCGACCGCATGACTTGCAGCGCTTCCTCTTCCGGGGAAGACGGGACTTTGCCCGATTTCGGATCGATCCCTAGGTGGCCACTCACGTACACTGTGTCTCCGAGCTGCAGCCCGGGGCTGAAGGGGAGCTTCCCTTGTGGCGGAGCTGGACTCCCAGTTTCCTGGGCGACAGCGCCCCCGCTGGCAACTAGCAACAGGGCGGATAAGACACATAGCGCAGGGGTTTTCAGGGGAGGACTCCTCGAGTCAGGTTGTGACAACATGTTTGATTGCCGGTTGCGCAATCTGTAAGGAAACTTTATCAGAGATGCAAAAGGTGGCAGTCCTCATATTTGTACGATGCGAGTCGCCGCATTTCTTTCCCGAGTTATCGGGATGGGTGCGCGGGAGCACCATCACCTCAAGATGCGATGCAAAGCCAGCGTGGTCTGCCGTCTTACCAAATTTCGTACAGGTCTGGGCCAAGTTGATCTTTCGTTGTCTCCAAGACAACGCTGGAACGCATTTTCAATACGCCCTTGATTGCATGTAGTTCTTCCCAGACGAGCTTCCGGTAGGATGCAATATCCGGTGCCATGATGCGGAGAATGAAATCGTAGTCGCCTGTGACCATATGGCAAGCCAAGACGTGATGGCTTGTCTGTACCGCACGGATAAACGCTCTTGCAGCTTTCTCCGTGTGCTCAGCAAGAGTGACTTCCACGAAAGCCGAAAGCGTATACCCCAACTTTTCGTAGTCCAATTCGACCGTTGAACGTTTGATCACACCCAGCTCTCTGAGCCGCTTCACCCTGCGAAGACATGGGGCCGGAGATAGGCCGATTTCATCTGCGAGTTCCGTATTCGGGATGGCTGCGTTCCCCTGCAGTATCCTCAGGATCTTCCAGTCGATTTCATCAAGGTTCGTAGCCATATGAACAATGATAAGCTCCCTCTAACGCTCCCAAAGCAATAGGATTGCGTCTTAAAACTGGTTACCAGCAATATTCGCAATCCCAGGACAGCTGGATTTCCCTGAGCTTAGGTATGGCGATTAGCTGCTAGAAGCTGATCTTACCCGTGAATTCGATCATGCGTGGTGACGAATCGCCCCCAATGTTCGATCCCAGCAGACCCACAGGTGGACCGACGGTTGCTGTAATCGTCCCGAAGGTACTGCTTCGAACATCGTTGCTTGGGATGGAGAAGTTGGGGTGATTCAGAACGTTGTAGAACTGCGCTCCGAATTTCAGCTTCAGTGACTCGTGGCGCGGAACAGCAAAGGATTTGAAAAGCACCATGTCAGCATCGAAGAAGTTTGGACCATAGAGCTGATTGCGGCGCTGGGATCCAAACCCGGTCGCGGTCGCAAAATAGGTTCCGGTCGGGTTTGATGCAGTCGCACCCGAGCCCAGGCAGGAGGTGGAGACCGCGGCACTGGTGCATTTGAAGGGATGGTAGCTCAATTGCTTTGCGAGCAAAGTGCCAGAGTAGCGATACGATGCGAGGCTGGAAGAAGTCGTTGAGTCCGTTACGGAGAATGGATATCCAGAGTTCACAAAGAAGGTGCCGGAGAGCTGCCAGCCGTCGACCAGCAAGGACGGCCCCTTGAGATGCGGCAACGTCAGAATGTAACTCGCGGTGAGGTTATGCCGCACATCATAGTCAGCATTGCCATAATTATCCTCGGTAGATAATGGACTTATCTGCTTGGAGATGGCCGAAGCGTTATCTCTGAAGTAGCCAGCATTGGAAACATCGTCGAGCGCATGGCTCCATGTGTAGTTGAGTTGAGCCGTGATGTATTTGCTGCGATGAACAATGCTGGCCAGAACCCCGTTGTAGTTGGATACGCCGGCCTGCGTATACAGTGAGACGATTCCAAAGGAGGGGTTAGGCTGCACGGTCGGAAGGCCAGCAAAGTTAACCGTCGGCTGCCCACTTGTGTTGAGTGGGTTGTATGCGTTGGCAAAACTGTTGCGAAGCAGCTCGTTATATCCGTAATCGCCAACGTAGCGTAGATCGAATATTGTGTCTTTGGTCAGTTCCTGTTGAACCCCTATATTGAACTCATGATAGACGGGATAATTGGTGAATTGAGAGTTGGTAAAGCTCGGAGCACTGAAGGTTCCACCCTGCGCATGTACTGCCGCGGAGATGGATTGGTACGTACCGGCTGCGCCATAGCCTGCGGTGAATGCGACATTCGAGGCAAAGGCGTTGTTAAGAGCGCTTCCAGAGATGCCTGGCGCAAGCAGGCCAGACGTCGTGGTAAAACTTGGGACCTCTGGAACATTGCTCAAAAGACCTTCTGTGACATAGGCAGAGTAGGAATCTGCAAACAGGCCATAGGCGCCACGAATGACAAGCTTTCTTGGTGTATCGAATGGCGACCATGCAAACCCAACGCGGGGCGCAATCTGTATGGCCTGGTATCCAGGAAAAGCATTGCGTTGATTGGCCGCGATCAGTTGGTTGTATGCGGTGGAGGGACTACTGTTCAGCGTTGCGAAGCTGCTGGCGAAGCGCGCGATGCAGTTAGATTTGCAGACGGGATTAGCAAAGTGCTCAAGTCTCACGCCAGCGCTGATGATAAGGCGGGGAGTTACCTTCCAGTCGTCCGTCACGAAGGGCGAGAGCATGGAGAGCGAAAGCGGAACGGAGAGTTGCTGCGGATACGCCTGGGTGAGTGATCCGACCGTGCCGCTCACAAACTGCGAAAGGGTCTCGCCAGTGATGGCGGGATTCACGTTGGAATCGATATCCTGGTCGGTGATGTTCGAATGATCGAACACGATGCCGGCCTTGATCGAGTGTTTCCCCCTCTGGTAGCTGAAAGTATCGCGAATGAGGACATTGAACGTCCTGTGTCCTTCGGGGAAACTCGAATTAGCTCCGCCAAGGGCCGTGAGCGGAAGCGACGATGCAAAGGACAAGGTCCCCGGAAAAGCAGCAAGTCCAGCGGTGGGGTTGGGAACCACTGCATTGTAGTAAACGCCGGAGACGGTGATTTGGTTCACCGCCCTGGAGCCAAAGAGGTGCGTTTCGCTGAGTTGGCCACTGGTAATTGGATCGTGCGAGGGTATGTTGAATACCGGACTGATGGGATCGATGTAAGCCGTCTGCAATCCGCGATCGATCTTCACATGCAGATAGGCGCTGTCCTTGTCGTTGAAGATGTGGTCGACACGGGCCCCGACGTACGTCTCGTTATCGGGTACGCTCTGCGTGCTCTGAAACGTATTGATATTCGGATTGGCGACACCTCCGGTGGTGAGCGGAACCGCTCCCGCCCCACCCGGAGCACTGTTGTAGAGCGAGAACATCTTCTGGTAGAACGGGACTTCGGACGTTGGAATCGAGGCTAGGGTAGTGCTCTGAAACGCAGCGCTGGGAATATACACGGGGGTGCTGGTAGGAAGCACAATGCTGTAGTACTCGTAGTCCGCAAAGAAGAACGTCTTGTCGCGATAGATTGGGCCCCCAAGCGATGTCTGCACTTGGTTCACATTGTCGAACGACCGCCCTACGCCACTCCGCTTGTTGAAATAGCTGTTGGCGTTCAGCACTCGACCGTTCCAACCGTAGTAGGCATCCCCGTGAAATTTGTTGGTTCCCGATTTGGTGATGGCATCGATTTGAGCACCCACCAGGTATCCGTATTCGGCATTGCCAATGGTTGTAACGGTGACTTCCTGGATATCGCCCTGTCCAATGATCGTATTCAGCGCGCCATCCAGCGGACCGCTGGTGACGGGATCGTTGTCCTTGCCGCCATCTACGGAGTAAACATTGGAGTTGGCAGGAAGACCGAAGGTAGAGGCATAACCGAGAACCCCGGTGCCCGTGGTACGAGCGACCATCGTCGTGCCAGGCATCGTCTGGGTAAGATTGGTGAGGCTTTGTCCTGGGTTCGGAACTGTGTTCAGTTGCTGCTCGGTCAGGGTGGTCGCGATGTTTCCGCTATCCGCCTGCAAAAGCGGTGGCGCCCCGTTGACACTGATGGAGGTCTCGGCGGTCGTCATGCCCAGCTTCAGATCTGCGGTCGAGACCTGGCCATTGGAGACGGTGACACTCACGCGAGGCGAGGTCAACTGAGTGCCAGTGACGGAAATGATGTAGCTCCCCGGTAGCAGGGTAGAAAGATGATAGGTTCCGCCGCTATTTGTCCGGGCAGTGTAGGTCAGACCAGTTCCAGCGTTCTGAGCTCTCACTGTGGCACCAGCCACCAGTGCGCCCGTGGGGTCCGTCACTGTACCCGCAATATCGCCGGAGGTGGAGGATTGGGACCGCCCCGTTAACGACAAAGAGAAGATGAGGACTGCTAATGTTCCCAAACATATCGACTTGACGATTTTCATGAGGCTCTCCCTAACAGATTGGTCGAAACAGAAGGCATACACCCTGCACTCGACTAGCAGGTTTTTCAGTGAATTAACGTGACGTTACAACGAAGTGCCCATGCAATCTTTCGCTTCGACGCACAAGAATTTTCATCACGAGGGAATACTCTCGCTTAGGGCACAGGCAGCTATGGCAGAAGCACTTGCTTGTGCCTCGTGATGAAAGAGGAAGTTCGCTTTCGATAAAAACGTGGACTTTGCCGCTACTCGCCTACCTGGGCGACTCGTCGCTCTTCGGACTCATCCGACACTCGCGCGCGGTAAGGCCAAATCTCTTCTTGAACGATGTACTGAAGTGGGCTGAGCTATTGAACCCCCAGCAGAAAGCAATCTCACTGATCGACCGGTTGAGCATCTGTGGATTCCTGAGATCAAGACGACAGCGATTCAGCCGCTCCTTCCAGATCAACTCGGAGATGGAACACTCTTCTGCCTCGAAGATCTTATGAAGATAGCGCTTGGAACAGTTGAGATGCTCTGCCATACGATCTACGCTCAGGTATGGATCCCGCAAATACGCATTGATGTACGATTTCACCCGCTCACGCAGGATATTGGATGAAGGCTGATAGACTGCCTCACCCTTCATCTCGATGATTGACATTCGGACGAGTTGCGCGACCATATCGATGGTCGCCATGACTGAGTCCGTTCTCAGGCCGGATGCCTCCTCGAAGACTCGTCCGGCAAAGTCAAAGGCAAGCTTCTCCATTCCCCCGACCGCTTTGAAGGTGTGAACGACCGCTTCGCTCAAAGTGTATTCATTGCTCGTCAGTTTGAGCCGAGGTAAGGTCAATAACATCACCTCGGTATTATTGGAATGTGCGATGTCATAGGGTTTGCTGAGATCGTAGAGGCACCATCTGCCCGGCACCACAATCCCGGACCGCCCTGCCTGCTGGAGATGGGTCTCACCGCAAATCTGAAGCAGAAGCTTGATACAGTCCATTCCCTGCTTGGTGAATGGCGTCACGCGCTTCAGATTGTAGGCGCTGGAAGAGCGCCTGCATAATATGGCATCGCCGACTTTGCCGTACAGCATATGCCCGCTGAAGGAAGTGGTCTCCTCCGAGGTCGTTTCCAATCCGCCAAATAAATCCCACATCGTATCGTGCCACAACCCGAAGCGTTGCGTGGGTGCCACACTGTCCGTTGAAATGGTTACAAAGGATGGGATAGACGCCTCCAAGTACATGGACCAGGTGGGAGCCGGGATCACGATTAACCCAGGGTTGATGACAGTGTACCTATTCTAGTCCCCTGATCTCAATCGAAAGTTGCACATCAGGGTCGACATGGTCTAAGAGGGGGTATGCACTCGCAATCAATAGTAAGTTCCTCAACTGCAAAGAATCTCTCGTTTCGGAAGAGTATTCTTCGATTGAAAAGATCCCACTGCATCGAGAGACAGCAAGTTCCAGACCGCACGTGAAGGCCATCATGCACACAAGGGAAATTGGAGATGACCTTGTTCTAAGCCCCATTCTCATGAATCCCTGAATTCAGGATTTCCGGTCCTTCTCCCAACACTCTGGAGGTAAGTCATTCGCAAATATTTGATCGTTGCCGCCACGTTCGCTCTTACGCTTCCGCTCTTCGGGCAAGCCCGGGTAGAAGAGATCCATGTCGATTTATCTGACACGCGCAAGAACATCATTCATGCTGAACTTCACATTCCGGTGAAGAGCGGTCCCATGACCCTTGTGTATCCGAAGTGGATACCCGGTAATCATTCGCCGACAGGCCCAATTGGAAATCTAGCGGGTCTTATTCTGTCAGCCGATGGTCATGAGATCGAGTGGAGTCGCGATCCGTTGAACATGTACGCATTCCATGTCACTATTCCCGCCAATGCGAGCGTGCTGGATGTGAAGCTGGACTTCCTGGCGTTTACAGTTGGAGGTGGGCCTACGCCAAGCCTGGCGACCACTGAAAAGCTGGCGGTTCTGCGTTGGCCTGTCGTCGTGCTCTATCCAGAGCAGGCGCGGCCAAGCGACTGGATTGTTCGTCCGAGCGTCAAGCTGCCGCCCGAATGGAAATACGCCAGCGCACTCGAAGGCGCCTCGCAGACGGAACAGACTGTCCAGTTCGGACCGGTTTCGCTCGAGAAACTGATCGACTCTCCACTCATCGCAGGGGAGTACTTTCGTCGCTTCGCAATCGCTCCGGAGGTAACACCGCATCACTTCATCGATATAGTTGCGGACCATCCGGAAGACCTGGTGACGTCGGCGCAGCAGGACGAGGCGTTTGACAAGCTGGTCGTGGAAGCGAGCGCGCTCTTTCACTCGCACCATTTTGATCATTACGACTTTCTAATCTCGCTCAGCGGCAAATTTAGAAACAGCACTTCCATCGGAGGTCTGGAACATCATCAATCCAGCGACGATACTGGCTCCGAGAATATCTTTCGCTCCCCAGCCGGAAGAACTTGGGTGGGTGAAGGTCTGGCCCACGAATATGCGCACTCATGGAACGGCAAGTACCGCCGGCCCATCGGTGAGTTTGTTCCCAACTATCAAACTCCGCTCGATACCCGGCTCTCCTGGGTTTACGAGGGGCTTACGACATACCTGGGGCCTCTCCTATCGGTTCGCAGCGGCTTCACGACGCCGGAAGATTTTCGCAACACCCTCGCTGACTGGGCGGCCCAGATGGATAACCAAACCGGACGCACGTGGAGGAATCTGACGGACGATTCCATGAGCATGCAGGTGCCGAATTCCGGCCACGGCTGGGCAACCTGGCGGCGCGGCCTCGATTACTATCCCGAAGGAGCGTTGGTGTGGTTGGGAGTTGATGTCAAGATTCGCACACTAACAAAGAACACGAAGAGCCTGAACGACTTTTGCCGTTCATTCTTTGGACGCGACGCGGATACCGGTCCTGAGATCGTTCCCTATACCTTCGAACAATTGACCGCCGCTCTCAATGCCATCGTTCCGTACGACTGGGCCGGATACCTGAACGAACGTCGTCAATCAAAGTCGCCGCACGCTCCTCTGGATGGCATAACGGATGGGGGTTGGACACTCGCATACACGCAGGCTCCCACAGAGCAGATGGAACTTGAACAGAAGGACACGGGCGGCCTCAATGCAATGTACTCCATAGGTCTTGCGCTTGCCGACAACGGAACGGTAACGGATGTTGGCTGGGGTTCGGCAGCCGATACTGCAGGACTAGCTCCAGGAATGCATATTCTCGATGTGAATGGCAAGAACTTCTCCATCCCGGCAATGCGTGAAGCGATGAAGCTGGCGGCTGAGGCGCACGGCGATCTTCTGCTGACGGTTAGCAATACCGGCTACAAGCGAACCGTTCATGTTCCCTGTCCGAAGGGAGAGCAGTATCCGCACCTCGCACGAACAACCGGTGTCACCGACCTGCTTGACGAGATTGCCAAACCAATTGCGGGCACGCGCCGATAGCGCCATCACGCGGTGCTCAAGTCTTTGCCACGCCTATCGGGTCCAAATCCGAAGATGAACAGCAACGAGACGATAACGCAGAGCTCAAATGACGCCAGGGTCAGAGGGTATCCGAAACGGCGCTCGAGTGCGGACTGAAGAGACAGTGTGGGGGATGCGAAGAGGACTCCCAACTGGTACACGAAACCAGGGAACAAGCCGCGGATCGCCGACGGGGAGAGCTCATTTAGGTGAGCGGGCATCACCCCAAACGCCCCCTGCGCTCCAGCCTGCATGAAAAACGCCCCAAATACGAGAACGAAGACCGTGCCTCCGAACGCCCAGGCAGGGATGGAAAGCAGGGACAGCGCAAGGGCTGTCATGATGGCTCCGCGCCGTCCGAGTCTTTCCGAAAGATTCCCGATGAAGAGCGCGCCCAGAATTGCCCCGATGTTATAGATCACTGGAACACCAAATGCTGCCTTCATCCCCAGGATGGTCGCGTGCGATATCCACGGCAATGTCCGCAGAAAGTCCGGATAAAGATCCTGTGTGCCGTGGGAGAGGCAACTCATCACAGTCATCACCAGCAGCAGGTATGCGAACATGCCTGAGTTGTCATAGATGATGGAGAACATCTGTTTGAAGGATGCCGTCCGTTGCGACCTCCATGCAGCCGATTCCGGCGCAAAGAGAATGAGCACCACAATCGTCGCGGTGAGCAGCGATCCAGCAAAGAACATTGCCTGCCAGCCGAATGCGGGAGCGATCGTCTGCATACAGACCGAAGCCAGCAGATAACCAAAGGGATAGCCACCCTGCATCATGCCGGAGAGCAGTCCGCGAGAGCGCGGCGGAGCAACCTCCATTGCATAAGATGCGCCAATTCCCCAGTAACCTCCAAGACCAACCCCATACAGCAGACGGCAAAGGAGAAATAGAGGGAACGTAGGTACAAGGCCGCTTGCCACCGTGGTGCAGGAGAAATAAACAACGCACGCAATAAGCGGTATCCTCCGACCATATCTATCTGCGATCGCCCCGAAGATGATTGCCCCCAGGGGCCTCATTGCCAGCGTTAGCGTCAGCGACCACACAATTGCGGGCTTCCCGACGTGAAATTTCGAGGCAAGCTCCGTGAGCAAAAACACCACCACGAAAAAGTCGAACGCATCGAGCACCCAACCCAGGATGCTGGCGGCTGCAGCAAACTGCCAGCCCGGCGCACCGGTTTGGACGCTGGCGGCTGCATTATGGTCGACCGTATTCATGACGGACCCTCGATTCGCTTGGACAGTTGGAAAAAGCTCGTACCTACTATAGAGATATCGTTTGACCGAACCCCTGTCGAATGGCGAGCCGTTGTAGATGGCCGGCGACGATCAGGTCCTGGAAGGCGACACCCGTCGAATCGAAGATCGTGATCTCGTCAGCGCTGGTTCGCCCAGGCTCCAGGCCGGCGCATACCTCTCCCAATTCCGCGCGGACATGGGACTCCGCAACCAGATCAAGTTCGAGTGGCTTCTGCATCTCACCGATGCGGATACTCTGAATGCGCTTGTCGGCAAATAGCGTTGCCTTTGCGACCAGCTCCGCCTGCAGCTCTTGCTTACCTACCGAGTCCGCTCCGATCGCATTGATGTGGGCTCCCGGTCGAACCCATTCTAACCTGAGAATCGGCTCTCTCGCCGCCGTCGCCGTGATGATGAGGCCGGCGTTCTGCACTGCTGCTTCCACACTTATGCTGGATTGTGCGTCAATGCCTTTGCTTCGCCAGAAAGCTGCATACTGATCGCTTCGCTCGCGGCTGCGCGCCCATACCTTCACTTGCGTTACCGGATGAATCGCGATCCAGGCATCCAGTTGCGCATACGCCTGGTCACCTGCACCGAGTACGGCTACTAGATCGGCTCCCTCCCCAGAAAGCTCCTGCGCCGCGACGGCTCCTCCGGCTGCAGTGCGAAGGGTTGTAATGGTGTTGGCCGCCAGGATAGCGCACGGCCTTCCCGTCACAGGATCCGTCAACATCATGGCGGCGTTATGATTCGGAATTCCCTGCAACGAATTGGTCGGACAATATCCGCCGAGCTTGAGCCCTATGACATCCCGCAGGGCCAGGTCATTGCCAGCCGGAAGCTGAAGATGCCCCGCTTTGATAACCCAGGTTCCCATTGCGTCCGGGAGGGACTCCTTGAGAACCGGAAGCGTCTTGATATGGCTTCGCGCATCTTCCACAAACGCGAACTTCACCAGCGTGATGACGTCGTCTATGGTGAGTCTATCGCGGATGGTCTCGTCGTCGAGAACAAGTATCGGCATGGGAATCGATCGCTTCTCCACGTGAACTACTACCTCTGAAGTGCTGAGTTTCGACAAAGTGAGAACTCCTGTTTAGCATCTGGATCAGCAAGACGGACGCAGACGTCAGATCGCATCGGAATGCGCTAGTCGCGAATCGCGCTCCTTTGCTGGGTTCGATTCATCGAATTGGATCTCATAGGACAACCTTGAATGCTGATTGGCGATACCGTGAGTCCGACCGGATGCTTAGTATCTAGATAAACTATCCGTGCAGTGCTCAGCCTTCTTTTGTATCGAGGAACATGGAGTTCAACGTAAGAGAATAGGCTGCTTGGATGATTTCGTCGCGCGGAAGATAGACTGGTGTTCGTTCAGACTCACGAGTTTGTACCCTATCGATGAAGAAAACTCCAGCCAGTTTCGCAATGATCATCGCTGGCAGCTCTAATCCGCAATAACTACCGCTGACAAGATGCTTTCAGCTATCTGCGAGGGAAAGAAATGCACATCAACCGGAGGGAATGGCTGACCGGAGCGGCCGCATCCCTACTCCTGACAAACGAGTTGACGGCACAGGAGGCAAGGGCAACGTCGGCCACCGAACTGCCTGCCTCGAGCGACGAGTTCCCTATCGTAGCGACCCGTACATTCCTGAACAGTGCTCGCTGGCACCCCATGAGCACCTCCAGCGTTCGAGCTATGCAGGCCTATGCGGATTTCGCCATGACTCGATCCCCTAAACAACGTGAACTGGTCAACACGATGGAAGATCAGGTGAAGGCACGGTTCGCCCAGTTGATCAACGCCAACCCGCTTGAGATCAGCTACGTGCAAAGCACCATGATGGGTGAAAACATCGTTCTCGCCGGGGTCGAGGCCTTCACATCCCCAGGCAATATCGTGACAGACGTCTTGCACTATCAGGCCTCCATCTATCTCTACAGATCCCTTCAACGGAGCGGGCGTGACGTCCGCATCGTCGGCCAACGCGACGGACGGATTGAGATGAAGGATCTGGAGGCGGTGATCGATAAGAACACCCGTCTCGTTTCTCTTTCCCTCGTCTCATTTGCCAATGGCTTTCAACACGACTTGAAGCGCGTCTGCGAACTCGCCCACGCCCATGGCGCCCACGTATATGCGGATATCGTTCAGGCCGCGGGAGCCGTCCCCATTGATGTCCGCGAATCCGGAGTCGACTTCTGCGCGTGTAGCACTTACAAGTGGCTTATGGGAGACATGGGTATCGGCTTCCTTTATGTACGCCAGGATCTTCTGGGTACTGTGATCCACCGCACCCAGTATGGGAAAAAGCAGATTACCGATTTTGAGAGCCACATCTTTCCGTATGACGCTCCGTCCGGCGCTCCCGAAACATGGAAGAACGTCCCGGGATCAGCAGGTTTCTTCGAAGTCGGCTCTTACTCCCTCTCAGGCATAGCCTGTCTCACGCAATCCCTGTCATACATTCAGAAACTCGGCGTCGATCGCATTCAGAACCACGCACGCTCGCTTACCTCCCGGTTGCAGGTGGAGTTGCCCAAGCTTGGCTTCTTGCCGCTGTCCCCTCCTGACGGAGCCGCACACATCGTTACGTTTGCCATGAAGGATCCTGACCACGTGCGCCAGGTTCTGGCGGCGCGCTCCATCGAAGTGACTTTCGAGCAGCATAGGATGCGGATCTCACCCTCTGTCTTCAACGATCACAAGGATATTGATCGTCTACTTGACGCCCTGCACGGAGCGCCAGACGGGTCCGTTATAGTCCCGTAGATGATCGAAGGAGATGGTATTGGTGACGTTGTAGATCCCAGCTAAACTTCAGACTCCATATTTCTCGATTTGCCAACCTTTGGTCCAACCGGAATCGATGCCGAAAACAGGCATCACCGCGGAAGTTGCCCTGGATACCCGACCCACTCATTTCTTGCAAGAATCATTACATGAAAGCTTCGCAGGTGGCATGGCTTTGGAATCCCACATTGAAAGGATTTGCGCGTGAATGTTTGTAAAAGTCTCGTCCTTGCCTCTCTTTTTGTCGCTCTGACAGCCCCTGCGGCATGGTCCCAGAACGACGATGTAGTTCAGACCGGTAGCGATATTCCCGCCAAATGGCAGAAGCCTGAAGCGGACTATAACTACGTCAAACGTGACGTGATGATACCGATGCGCGATGGCATTAAGCTTCACACCGTGATCGTCGTCCCAAAGGGAGCGCACGATCTCCCCATCCTGCTGGAGCGCACTCCCTACGACACGAACTCCTTTATAGGAAAAGACAGTCCTCATCTAAGAGATGCCGTGTGGAGGGCCAATCGGGAGTGGGTCGACGACGGCTACATCTTCGTCTATCAGGACATTCGCGGTAAGTACGGCTCCCAGGGCGACTATGTGATGACACGTCCCCCACGCGGGCCACTAAATCCAACCAAGACAGACGACACCACGGATGCCTGGGATACCATCGATTGGCTCGTCAAGAACACTCCGGAATCGAATCAGCGGGTCGGCATGATCGGCTCCTCCTACGATGGCTGGACGGTGACGATGGCACTTCTGGGTCCGCACCCGGCTCTCAAGGTCGCTGCACCGGAGAGCCCCATGATCGACGGCTGGATCGGTGACGACTGGTTTCACTACGGCGCGTTCCGTCAGGTGAATCTTGACTATTTCACCGGACAGTCCAGCAAGACTGGCAAAGGAGATTCCGTGCCGCGCTGGAGTGCGGACGATTATCAAAATTTCCTTGACGCCGGTTCGGCGGGCAATTGGGCTATCAAGAACGGCTTTCAGCAGCTCCCTTTTTGGAACCGCCTATCAGCGCATCCGGCATACGATGCCTTCTGGCAAGATCAGGCCCTCGATAAACTGGTAGCTGCCCATCCGTCGACGGTCCCGACTATCTGGCTTCAGGGTCTATGGGATCACGAGGATATGTACGGCGCTATCCATGCCTGGGAGGCATTGAAGGCCACAGGGCACGCCGCCAACAACCATTTGGCGATGGGACCCTGGTATCACAGCCAGGTCAACGGCGCCGGCGAGAACCTGGGCCCCCTCAAGTGGAAAGTGGACACCTCTGCTGACGTCCGCAAAGATATTCTGATTCCCTTCTTCGATACCTATCTGAAAGATCGGAAGCCCGCCGAACCAACCCCGCAGGTGCTGATCTATAACCCCGCAGAAAACCATTGGGATAAATTCTCTGACTGGCCGGGTGCGACCGAGCAGCACCTCACCCCGCTCTATCTCCAGTCCAACAATGATCTGGCGTTCCAGGCAGCAGCCTCGGGGGAAGACAGCTACATCTCCGATCCAGCCAAGCCAATACCGTTCATCGAAGTTCCCTTGTTGTTCAGCGCCAATCCACGCTGGGCCACCTGGCTCGTCCAGGACCAGCGGTTCGTCTCTACTCGTACGGATGTCCTCTCCTATCAAACTTCCGTACTGACTGATCCTGTGCGCGTTGAGGGGGCACCCTTTGCGGACATCTTCGCGAAGACGACCGGCACGGACGGGGACTTCGTCGTCAAGATCATTGATGTGTATCCGCCGACAGTCTCCGAGCAGCCAGAGATGGGAGGTTACCAGCTGCCGATCAGCCTGGATATCTTTCGTGGGCGTTATCGCAAGAGCTTAGCGGAGCCGAGCGCCATTCCCCCGGGAGCGGTCCAGGAATATAAGTTCCGGCTGCCTACTGTGAACTACGTCTTCAAGCCTGGCCATCGGATTATGGTACAGATCCAATCGACGCTCTTTCCTCTGTACGATCGCAACCCACAGACCTACGTACCGAACATCTTCTTCGCACAACCCCAGGACTACCAAAAGGCGACCGTCTCCGTCGAGCATGGTTCTTCTGGCGCCAGTGCCGTTCTACTGCCAGTGGTGACACCCACCACGGCAGTTCAGTAGTTTGTGGGGTTGATGATGAGACCGGTTTGGGTCATTTACGAGAGATCACGATAGGAATCCAAATATACCGAGTGAAGAGACGCGAACTCGGAGACTGTTGAAGAGATTTCAGGAGCGTTGAACGCGCTTCTCTCAGACGTCTTTGCGCTCTATTTGAAAACAAAGAATTTCATTGGCATATGAGCGGTCTACATTATCGTGACTATCATCTGCCGCTCGACGAACAGGGTGAACAAATCTTTGCAATGACAGATGATATCGCCGAACGGGTCCTGAAAATTGGAGGCACGACCCTTCGGTCCGTCGGCCAGGTCAGCCGATCGCAGCGTCTCAAAGATAACGACGCGGACTTCGTTACTCCGCAAGACATGTTAAGTGAATTGTTTGAAGATAATAGATCTCTCACACTAAGCATGAAAGCGGCCCACGATCTGACCGATGAGGTCGGAGACGTCGCGACGACGAATGTTCTTGAGAACTGGATCGACGAGGCAGAACGTCGGTCGTGGTTCCTCCGAGAGACTTCTCGTGGATAGGAATGGAGAAGATGCTACGCGGCCGCGAGCCGGTTAGTCGATATAGCGAATCAGCTCCAAGGTACTTGATTGCCGCTCCATTCGTGAAAGGATCAGGCACTTACTTGATAGCTTTCGGCATTCTCCGTCGCCGCTGGAATGCGTCACACTAACAACGCGGACCACACCGCACTGATTGTTTGACGCAGAGCAAAAGGAGAAACAGTGAGCACATCTACGCTAGAACTGGTTCCACCATTTACGCGAGAGATCGCCGCTCTGAAGGTCCGCAAGGCGGAAGATTTGTGGAACTCTCGTAGGCCGCAGCAGGTTGCGCTCGCATATACACCTGACAGCATTTGACGAAATCGCTCAGAGTTCGCCAATGGGCGTGAAGAGATTGTGGATTTGCTGACGCGCAAATGGCAACGCGAGTTGGAGTACCGGCTTATCAAGGAGATTTGGGCTTTCGATGATGATCGGATCGCGGTGCGATTTGCCTATGAATGTCATGGCGACTCCGGGCAGTGGTACCGCTCATACGGGAATGAAAACTGGGAGTTCAATGCCGAAGGGGTCATGCATCATCGTTACGCTTCCATCAATGACTTGCGGATCAACGAGTCGGAACGCCTGTATCACTGGCCTTTGGGGCGACGCCCCGATGACCACCCTGGACTGAGTGATCTTGGGCTGTAGGCCTTCTACGAGCCAAACCACATGACCAAGTTAGTAGCCCAACAAGGACAAAAGTAAAAGGAGAATCACATGGCTTCTGCATCCACGTTTTCCACGATAAACCCCGCTACAGAGGAACTGATCGAGACCTTCTCGTACTTCACGCCGACGGAAACAGAATCCGTGGTCGCGCGCGCCGAGAAAACTTACCAGTCCTTCAGAAAGGGATCCGCGTATCAACGCGCGCAGCTCTTCTCAAACCTGGCAGTTTCATTGCGGAAGAATAAAGATCGAATCGCAAAAGTAATCACAACCGAGATGGGGAAAATTCCCTTTGATGCCAAAGCAGAGATTGAGAAGTGCGCCGCAGAGTCGGATTGGTACGCCGAGCATGGACCACAAATGTTTGCGGATGCACCTGCTGCGACGGGCCACGCTGAAGCATACGTGTCTTATCTTCCGCTCGGGCCGATACTCGCGATTATGCCTTGGAATCTTCCGATATGGCAATTGACGCGCATGGCCATTCCCACGATCCTGGCGGGTAACGTTGTCCTGGTGAAGCACTCACCCAACACGCAGAGGAGTTCGCTCGAGTTCGAACGCGCGATGCTTGAAGCCGGCTTTCCGGAAGGGGTGTTTCAGAATCTGATTCTGAAGACTGAAGATATCGTCAACGTCATCAATGACTCGCGTGTCCGGGGAGCTTCCGTCACGGGGAGCGTGCGAGCCGGTTCAGCAGTCGCCTCCGAAGCCGGAAAGGTGATCAAGTCAACCATCATGGAGTTAGGTGGCTCTGATGCTTTTATCGTCTGTAAAGATGCCGATATTCCCAAGGCCGTCGCGGCAGGCATCACGAGCAGGTTCAGTAACGCAGGCCAGGTCTGCCTCGCCGCGAAGCGCTTCATCTTGATAGAAGAGATCGCCGACGAGTTTGAGAAGTTGTTTGTAGAGGAGGCGAAGGCGATCCGAGTTGGCGACCCAACAGATCCAACAACTCAGATGGGACCCATGGCGCGTGTTGATCTCCGGGACGGTCTGCATAAACAGGTGGAAGGCAGCATTGCAAAGGGCGCGCGAGTGCTGTGCGGGGGTAAGCTTCCGGAAGGCAAAGGAGCCTTTTACACGCCTACAGTACTCAGCGGAGTGACTCCCGGAATGCCGGCCTTCGACGAAGAGACATTCGGTCCCGTTGCCGCGATCATCCGCGTCCCCAATATCGAGGCGGCCGTTGCCGCGGCGAATGCAAGCGAATTCGGTTTGAGCGGAAATATATGGACCAGTGACATTGCCGCGGCCCGGAAGATCGCTCGCGATCTTGATACCGGTGGAGTGTTCATCAATGGCTTCACAGCCACCAATCCTCGGGTCCCCGTCGGCGGCGTCAAGAACAGCGGGTATGGCCGGGAGCTTTCTCATTTCGGAGCCCATGCTTTTGTCAACCCGCAAACCGTCTGGATCGAGACTCTATAACGAACTTTCACGGTTCGAATCGCTGAAGCGAAACGGGCTCTACAAACGGCGCTCGCTGAACGGGCGCCGAGAGGAGTGAAAACATGAGCAAGGCAGCATTCATTGGACTGGGCGCGATGGGTTCACGCATGGCGGCTAACCTGCTCAAGGCCGGTCACGAGGTTACCGTTAGCGACCTGGCTCCGGACGCGGTCAAGCGGTTGGCCGACGCTGGCGCAAAGACAGCGTCGTCCGCTCGAGAAGCAGCGGAAGGCAACGACTTCGTCCTTACGATGGTTCGTGATGATGAGATTTCACGCAAGGTCTGGCTGGATGCTACGACTGGCGCACTGGCGGGCATGAAGCCGGGAGCTATCGCCATCGAGTGCTCGACAATCACCCCTGCGTGGGCTCGTGAACTCGGGGATGCGATAAGCAAGACCGGCATCGCAATGCTGGAAGCGCCGGTATCCGGCAGCACCCCGCAAGCGCAAAATGCTCAATTAGTATTTCTGGTCGGGGGTGATGCGGAGACGCTGAAGCACGTGGAGCCCTTGCTCAAGAGCATGGGTTCTGGCGTTCAATATGCGGGGCCAGTAGGTGCCGGAGCACTAGCTAAGCTGGTCACAAACACGCTGATGGGGGTTCAATTGGCCACCATCGCGGAGATGATAGGAATGCTCAAGAGGCAGGGCGTCGAACCGAAACAGGTCCTGGATTCTGTGGCAGCTACGCCGCTGTGGAGCCCCCACCTCACGAGTGACATGGACTCCATGCTGAGCGGCAATTTCGAATCACATTTTCCAATCAAGCTTCTCGTGAAGGACCTCAATTACACGGTGAAGACGGCCGGGGGAGATGCTTCGGTTCCGACCGTCAGCGCAGTGAGGGATCTGTTCCAGAGGGCCATGAACGAACAGCTTGGAGACCTCAATATGACAGCGGTGGTCAAGCTCTTCGCTGGCAACAATATCGTTGACAGATCGAACGGTGCGTTAGCGAATGAGCGATAAGACGTGTAAGTCCGCCATTGTCAGTCGAGCGGAGAACATAGGCGAGGCAGCTATTACTTCTTGGGGTGAACAGGCCTCCATCCGGGTGCTCCACGTCACCAACGAAAACAATTTTTGCATTCTCGATTATCGTGCGCCGGCCGGCTTCGGACCGCCTCGTCACCTTCACCATCTCCAGAACGAAGTCCTGGAGATCCTTGAGGGCTCAATCGCGGTGTGGACTCCCGACTGGTGCGGCGTACTGCACGCAGGAGATATCGTCTCGCTTCCTGCTGGCGTCCCCCACACATGGCGATCCATTGATGATCAGGCCCTTCATTTCACCGTGATCGTTACGCCCGGCAGTCCCGGCGGGTTCAAAGAGTTCTTCCCGACCATTCAGCAACGGAACCTGACCATCACGGATATCCCTGAGTTTGTTGTCGCGGCCGAAATCGGTGGTATTCAGATCATTGGCCCTCCCATCAGCGAGGAAGAGGTTGAGAGGCTGAAGCTCGGCGAACAGTTGTAGGCGAACACCTCTATCAGTTTGGTGGGCTTTCGGTAAGCGTTGATTTGGCAGCTGTATTATTGCCAGATCATCTCCTGTGAGCGAAAGGGCTTGCAGCTGTTTGTAGTCAGAGTGGTGTGACATCTAGCGAGTGAACTTCACGACGTCGGTCGAGACCGTCTCCAAGTAGAGACATCACGGCGAGGGGAGGTTCCGAACATGCGGCTGTATTCACGACTAAACTGGGACACGCTCACATAGCCCACGTTGAGCGCAGCAGTCTCTACTGTGGCATGGCTGAAGATCATCAGACGACGGGCTTCATGGAGCCGGAGCTGCTTTTGATACTGAACCGGTGTCATCCCCGTGACCGTTTTGAATTGACGATGAAATGTCGCCGGACTCATATTTGCGGCGAGGGCGAGATCTGGCACGCGAGTGGCCTCACTCAGCTTGTCTCGAAGAGTGTGAATGGCCTGGATGATCCTTTGATCGTGACCGTTTGCCATGATCATGATTTGGCTGACCTGATCGCCTCCGGGGCCCGTTAGAAGCCAGTAGCACACCTCACGCATGATCCCTGGATAGAGCGTCGGGATCGCCTCTGGAGTTTCGAGAAGACGAATTGCGTGCTGTGCACAATCCACCAATTGACGACTTAGCTCTAGAACGAATGCGCCGCGGGCTTTTGGTTTGCCGGATACAGTCAAAGACATCTTGATCTCTTCCGCCATCTCCCGCATGATGGCAAAATCCAGTCCCATTACAAGCCCGAGATACGGCTTTTCTGAACTTGCGACAGTTACTGTACCGCGCGAAGGTATATCGACAGCGACCATAAGCGCCTGTCCTGCCGCAAATCTGTAACGCTTCTCACCAAAGGTCGCCCATTTCGCCCCTTGCAGGGTCATGTAGAGCGCAGGCTTAAACAGGCAGTGTGCTGGCCGATTCGCCTGATCTGAGCGAAGAATCGACAGTCCCTCAATCGAAGTCGAGAACGTGTCCCTCCCATCGGCACCCTCCGTGTACTGACGGAGGCTCTGAACCAACTCTCGTAGGGTTCTCGATTCGGGTTGTAGGAGACGGCTCATATAGGGCGAGTATACGTGACAGGATTAGGCATGAATTTGAAAGGCTTCGGCATTCACGGATGGCAGGATGGCGGCTTATGCTGAAGGTGGAACTGCGTGTCGAGCATGAATCCTTATCATCTGCTCCGACTTTGAAGAGAAATTTGAACGTTTTTCAACCAACTCTGCACCCAGAGGAGACTATTATGCCGTTTGCACGTATCGATCTACTTAAGGGAAAAACCGCCGAGTATCGCGCCGCCGTGGCTGACGTCGTGTACAAGGGAATTGTCGATGTCCTGAAGGCGCCGGACGGCGACCGCTTCATCGTCATCTCCGAGAAGACACCCGACGACCTAATTTACGACCCCAAGTTCCTCGGCTGGGATCGATCGGCCGACTTCCTCTTGATCCAAGTGACCAGCACTGTCGGAAATAATAAGGATTCGAAGCTTGCCTTCTTCCGATATATCGCCGACGAACTAAAGAGCAAACTATCCGTCCGCCCTGATGACATCATGATCAACTTGGTCTTCGTTGACCGCTCGGATTGGTCATTCGGCAATGGCGATCCGTGGGTTTAGCCGTTCGTAGCCCGTCGGTCGTGCGTTGCCCTGGGCATGGATTGGGCTCTGAAACTCTTTCAAGCCCTTCGAGTTGGGGGCACTTCGATTCGAGGCCTTCAGCATGAAGGTGTTCAGGTCAGCAGGTGGCAAAGGAGGTCGGTCGTCTCTTCAATTCGAGGCGACCGACTGAATGTTTAGAGATGAGTGAAGGCTTGGTGCTGCAGCAACTCATCATGTCTGTGACGTAAGGACCGAATGAGCATCTCCCATCTCCTCTCGGCAATTGACGCCTGGTCGTAATCGGACACCATTTCTCCCGACCTCCGGAGGAGTAAGGAAAAAAGTTCTATCCAAGATCGCCGCGGCACAACAAGGAGAAACGGATGACTCAAAATATCTCCCTACTGAAGGCGCTTCTCAACGGCGAGGCATCTCCCTCCGTACCTAAGCTCTCCAGCGCGCAGCTGCTTGACGCGCCAGAAAACAAAGCGATTCAAGACATCTGGGTGCTTCCGCCCGATCATCCCCGACTCCACCTGGGCCGCAGGATCGCGGTACTCGCAACGGACGGCGTTGAGGAGATTGAGATCACTACCGTTCTCCACTATTTCCGCTCACGTGGAGCACAAGTGGATTTGATCGCGCCCAAGCTTCCCAGTTATCCAACATACCTCGGCATCCAATTTCCCGCGATCCGTGAAACACACATCATGACTATTACCTACATCGCTGAAGGCGGCTGGATCAAATTCGATCGGCTTCTTGATGACGCGACCAGCGATGAGTACGACGCAGTGATCGTTCCGGGTGGAACCTGGAATCCTGACACGCTGCGAGCCGATGCGAAGGCAATCAGCTTCGTTCAAAGAGTCGCAGCCGCGGACAAGATTGTCGCCGCGATCTGCCATGGCCCATGGGTTATTTCCGACGCCGGATTGACTCGCGGGAAGCGCGTCACGGGCTGGTGGAGTATGCGTCCGGATCTAGAAAATGCTGGCGCAATCTTCATCGATGAGCCGGTGGTCACAGACGGGAAGATTGTCACGTCGCGAGCTCCAATCGATCTCGCGGCCTTCGTCTATGCAATTGATGACCTCCTCGTGAAGACGGCCTCCTAATCAGTTCACGGGACCGCTTTGGCTCAGCTTATTGGGCACACGTCCTCTGCCATGACCAAAGAATTTAGGACACCCAGTAGCAATAGAGAGGTAACCCCACATGTTTTCTTTCCACTTACTCGTCACCACCGGTGCTGCTGCCCTGCTCGTGATCACACCGGCCTTCGGGCAGGCGCCAGCTCGGGTCCGCGGCACCATCACCGCGATCGATGACGGCAGCATCACGGTCAAGGAGCGGGACGGCCGCGCCTTCGTGCTAAAGACCGGACCCTACACGGCGTATGCCTATGTCGTCCCCTCCAGCCTTGACGCGATCAAAGTCAACGACTTCGTCGGAAGCGCCGTCAAAGGACCGCTGAACTCTTTTGTCGCGGTCGAGCTCGCGATAATCCCCGAAAATATGCAAGCAGGGCGAATCAGTCTTTACGATTGGGATCCGCTGCCCGACCCTGCCGCGAGGCACACTTCCGACACGACCGCGACCAGCATGACCAACGGCCTGGTGGCAAATGTCTCGCCGGGCGCGTCAGAGTTCACCAACACCAAGATGACCAACGGCATCGTCTCCGCCGAGAAGGCTGGCGCAGGTGGTCTCACGCTTACGGTCACCTATGACGGTGGCAGCAAGAACTTTCGGATCACCGTGCCGCCCAACGCGCCGATCGTGCACTATGTGCTCTCCGAGCGGTCGGCAGTCGCCATAGGTTCTGCCGTGATGATCAAAACCAACCCAGGCGATCAGGCCAGTCTTGTCACCGTAGGCAACGGTGTTACGCCACCGATGTAAGGACGCCGCCTTGGGATCGAGCCGGCGTCGTACGTCGCAGCACCAGGCAAGCTGGAGCCCAGCGCCGGGAGTTGACCGAAGAACGGCGAAGCAGGATGCCGGTCGCCCGCAACTTATAGCAGGGTGCTGAAAAAGCAGACCAGTAAGGTACCGGAGAGGGATTCGCATGTCCAACATCGTCCGCGTGGCTAGGTTGTTTTTAGGAATCATATTTGTGATCCTTGGCTTGAACGGCTTTCACACCTTTATTCCCGTTCCGCCTTTTCATCCGTTCATACTGATTCTGGTGTCGAGCGGCTATATCTATTTAATCAAGACGGTCGAGATCCTGGCGGGAAGTCTGTTACTTGCCAATCGTGCGTCGTGCTGGGCTTGATCCTGCTCGGAGCGGATATCGCGAACATTGTGGCCTATCATCTTCTGCTTGACCATCGGGACTGGCCTATTGTCCCTGTTATCACGGCTCTTTATGCTGTCGCCGTTTGGGGATATTGGCCGCAACTGAAATTCCTTTTCCGTTGGGAGGTCACCCGGTGAAAGAAACCATGGGCAAAGCGCAACTCAGTCCCCAAAACGCGAGCGCAGAGAGATCCGTCGTGCGCCAAACTCAGTTTGTCAGCATCTCTGCTAGAGGAAGGCAAAGGAGAAGGAAACATGCCAAAACTATTCGTTCATTCGCGCCAGGGCACCTTTACGGCCGAAGCCCGTGTTCGGGTCGCAGCCGCGCTCACCGAATTGGGCATCGCTTGCGAACGTCTCGCCGATAGGGCAAAGGTCCGGGCTGGGGTGTGGGTGTTCTTTGCCGAGCACGCGCCAGATGCCATCTTCAGCGGCGGTCAGATCGCTCCGGACTCGATGATCGGCTTGGTTGTGTACGCACTCGAAGGCGGCCTCGACGCCGAGTCGAAGCAGAGACTGATCGCAGGTGCGACCGCCATTCTCGGCGAGCACGCCGAGTCAAATGGCGATCAGGTGCCCGTCTACGTGGTCATCCGAGAAGTCCCGGAGGTCAACTGGGGCATGTATGGCAAACAGGTCTCACTCGCCGCGCTGCGCGCTGATGGCTGACGGTCGCTTCGTTTTAGACGTGCCGTTGGCGACTAGCTAGGCATCGAGTATTACGATTCCTCGCTGAAGTGCGGCGCCTGCTGCTTCGGCTCTATCGGTCACTTCGAGCTTTGCAAAGATACTGATTGTCTGATTGCGAATCGTGTTCTGACTAGTTCCGAATATAGTGGCGATCTCACGATTTGTAAGGCCCTTCACTATAAGCTTCAAGATCTCGACTTCGCGTGGAGTAAGGTCAGGCATGGACCGTCGTTCAGCGACCAGGGCTCGCATGTCCGCTGACAGGCATATTTGGCCCCGACAGATTTGATGGATCCCTGAGATTAATTCTTCACTGCCCACATCCTTGAGAAGGTATCCATTAGCTCCTGCTTTTTTAGTCTGATAAATCTCCTCTTCGTTCGCAAAGCTAGACAAGATCAACGTCTTCGCATCGCTTCGTATCATGTGAATATCGAGCAGGATGTCAAGACCTCCTCGCCCCGGCATTCTAAGATCGAGAATGACCAGATCTGGCGTGTAAAGCCTGTAGGCTTCTAGTGCTTCTACATAGTTTTTTGCTTCTGCTACTACCTGCAAATCAGGTTGTGTCGTGAGTACGCTTCTAATACCCACCCGAAACATCAAGTGGTCGTCCACTATGAGAATCGTAATTGGTTTTGTCATAGTCGATAATGGCCGCTTTTTTCGTTTCCTTTTTGGCTGTGCAGCCGCAAAACGAAATCACGAAGGTTGCTAAAAAGATGAGGGAAAAAGCCGTGGGCAGGGCGCAGTGGAACCAACACGGCAATTGAGCTGCCGAAACTATTCGAAGAGATCGTATATGTAGCATTGATCGCGCTCGCACGCTCCCGCATTCCTATAATTCCGTAATGACCATCTTCTATGCCCGGCGATTTGTCCAACCGAAAACCCGATCCATTGTCCTTGATTGTCATTGCCAACACCCGATTCTCGAAATTGAAATCGATAGCAATTTCGGAGGCACCTGAATGTTGAGCTGCATTGGCGATCGCTTCTTGAGCGATTCTGAACAGTTGTGTCTCAACGTCTGCCGGGAACCGAGGGATAGTCACCTGTGTTGAGACGCAAAGGCGTATCTTTTTTGAGCTGAGTTGAGCAGAAGCCGCCTTTTCTATAATTGCTACGAAGGATAGGTCCGACGACAGATTCCGCAGCGCTGCGATAGTCACGTGCGCTTCCTTCCTGCTTTGCGTTGCCATATTAAGTGCGAGTTCCACATTCTGATTGCTTGCGAAGTGCGATCCAGGCTCACGAACGATGGATTCTAGTTGTAACGCAATTGCAGAGAAGCTTTGCGCCAGGGTGTCATGAATCTCTCTCGCGACTCTGGTGCGTTCTTCAAGGACCGATTTCAACCGCCAGTGCTCGGCCCTTACATACAGCGATAGACAAAGGAGCATGAGTACTATCGTGCCGCAAAAGAGCTCCAGCGTATGCGTTAGCGGTTTTGTCTCAGTCGGCTCGACAGACCGGACCTGAATATTTTTCCAGAGGCCGCCTGAGGAATAGGATCTGAGGCCGATTCGACCACTATTGGCACAGGCTACCTCCTTGATTGAAACCATTACACTGCGATTAGAAGAGGGATCGGATGCAACCGCGGTAATTTCACAGCCAGCCGCTACAACATGCAAGTGATACCAAACCGATTCACGAACGCCACCTGGTATCTTTGCGACTTGGTATTCCAACCACCCGTGATCTGCTCGACCGATGAAGAGTGTGTTGCTGAGTAGTGTGTTCTTGGTTTTTCTCAGGCCAACGTAGTATCCATTGTAAGAGTCTTTGCCAATGCCCTCCTCGTTGGATCGGACAATGACGCCGACGTCACCAGCGTCACCAGATTGACCGAGCAACTGAACATCCACGTCCAGTGCATAGTCTTTCCAAGCTGGGTCTCCAGAAACCAGCTTTACTCCTCTTTCGTCCGAAGTGTTTTTGATTCCCTCTTCTGATGCCGTCCAGTTACCTCCGAACGCTTTCCAGTTCGAAATATCGTTATTCCTGAATGATTCGTTGAGAGAAAGCGGTGGACGAAGCGAAGTCCACCAAAGATATAGACAGCAACCGACAAGCAGTACTCCTAAGAGAAGGATCAGAAACTGCACCGAATACCTCGGCCTCATCTTTGGGTTCAACAGGCGGAGCACCGTCTCTATCTGCATGGTTTTGGTCTCCGACAGATAGTATTACTTCCTTTCTTCCGTGAATGCGAATGATGTCATTTGTGAGGTGGTGGCATCGTTCACTCACAGAGTACGGTGTCCATCGGTCAAATCAAATAGTTTTCGCAGGTCTCCTGGGAGCCCGCGAGCTTTTCCTCACGCGACAGGGCAGCGGATTGTAGCGACATGGGGGTGCAGCGTCAATAGTCCATATGCCACCTAACATATGGACTACTTACCGATACTCTCTGCAATAGGTGGAAGACTCTGCGTTCGAAAGCAAATACGCACATGCTGGACGTCCGAAGTTGATCTGCTCACCCAGTAAGGGTCTGAGTACAGTCGCGCTGTAGATTCTGGAGGTTAACCCTGAAAAGCGCACGGACGGAGATGTTCTAGCTAGGTTTAGGTGGAGAACAGGGCTAATGCAAGACGTCGATAGCATTAAGAATAACGTGTCCAGAAGCGCATACTTGCACGATCTTGCATTCGCGTTACACCACTATACAAAAGACATAGGGGGAAGCCACTGTTCCAGCACTGCGATCGAGGGAGTGACGATCTTTCGGTCAGAGGACGCGATGCAAGCGGTTCTCCAGTTCTTTAGGCCGGCAATCTTCATCACAATCGAGATCCCGGAGTGGTCATTTTTGCGTGAAAGACCTTACGATCACCGGGTCGACGAAGCACTCTTTGTAACCATTGGAGTGCCTTGCAGCGGTCCTGTTCCCGTTGCCAGCTTGAAACTACCGTACGTAGGACTTGTGATGGAGCTCAATCGGGCCTACACGCGGGAGGTGATTGAAGAAGTTGGTATTCGTCTGAAGCCGACCAGCAATCACAGAGCCTCTGGCGCATCCGTGCTTGAGTTAAGCCCTCAGCTTTTTGGATTGTGCCCTACGAAGTGTTCGTCTTCTGGATACCCCCGAAGCGATTCCTATGCTGTACCCAGGGATCATTCGCGAGATCTGCTATTGGCTGTTGACCAGTTCCGCCTGCGATCAGGTCGTTAGCTTTGCAATGGCCAACGTTCAGGACAGTCGGGTCCTTCGGGCAATACGACATCTCCGAGGCAAGTTCAGTGATCAGATTCGCGTAAAAGAGCTTGCGAGCGCCGCTGGCATGAGCCCTGCGACCTTTCATCGAAAATTCAAGTCTGTAACATCAATGTCACCACTGCAATACCAAAAGCAACTTCGTCTGTTTGAGGCTCGCCGCATTATGATCACGAGCGACTTCAACGTAGAAAATGTTGCATGTGAGGTTGGATATGTGAGCGCATCGCAATTCAGCCGCGAATATACGCGCCTGTTCGGCAAGCCTCCTCGTCGCGACACGTCAACGTGCAAGTCATCCCAATCTACTGCGCCGCATGTCGCTTAGGACGAGCAGTTCGTCGTCTTCTATCCCTCAGTGTAGGCGCACTTCTCGCTGCGAGTATCCAAGAAGTTATAAAGATCCACGCGAGTCTAATTCATCGACTCGCCATCAATAGAGCAGTTTTACAAACATGATCAACAGCAGATCGCCGCGCACTTTCGTCGAATAGCACTATGAAGTCGCCTGACTGGATCACCAACATAATGTTTAAGCCCAAGGAGAAACAATGCAAACTAATACTGTCCTCTCGATATTTGGCGAGCAGGTTGAAATTCTCGTCTCCAGCAAATCCACGAATTATTCCTTTTGTGTCGGGATGCAAACGTCGCCACCCGGCGGTGGTCCGCCTCCACACCTGCACAAACGGGAAGAAGAGATTTTTATCGTTATTGAAGGGCAGTATGAATTTTTCGATAGAGATAAATGGGTTCCTTTCGCGAAAGGTGAAGTCAAAAACTCTCTTCGCGGCAATTATCATGCCTTTCGCAACTCTGGAACGACCGACGGGAAGGTACTCTTCATGACGAATTCGGGCGGTCTGGACGAATATTTCGAGGAAATCTCATCCCTCGTCATGCCGGGTGATTTGGATCGTCTGGTGGAGATCAGTAAACACTATGGCTATGTCTTTCTCCCTCAGGCGCCGTAGGCAATCCTCCCGGGCTCAGTCCGCGTATACCTCAATCTGGAGGCTGTCTGGGTCCTCCAAATAGAAAGCCTCACTCACCAGGTGGTCACTCATTCCGGCCGCAATCCTTGAAGCCTGAAGATGTTCAGCGAAGGTGCTCAGGTCGGCGGGGGATGGCAGCAGCAGGGCGAAGTAGTGAGTGTACTTGAACGTTCGTTACAATTTGGACCAAGTACCTCCATTACAACCGATTGTGGACTAGAGGCCCTGGATTCGGCCGCTCATACTATTACACTTTTGCACCTTGAAATATGCCAGCAGTCGAGGCCGTGAGAATGTGGTAATCCTAAGAGATTTCCAAGGAGTGTGGGAAGGGTGGAAGCCGGCTTTTTGGCCTTCCATACTCTGTCCTTTCCATGGCCTGCTGAGATCGGTAAAAACGAACAAGTCAATGAGGAAATTTCCGTCTTTGTCTGGAAAATAATTCGAAACTACGTTATTTTGTCGTTACGGGTTGGCCAGTTGTAGCTCCATCGCGACAGAGCCATGAATATCCCTTCTGTAGGCGGATAACGGCGCGACCTATTTCGAGGCCTTGGAATACGTGGTGGGGATGAAACTCGGTGGCGCACACTAGAGGCAACGAGCGACGGCCACAGCACGGATGCACCTTTTGCTATCGTTTCTAAGAGAGTTGCCCCATTCATGATATCCGTCACACAATTGGCCTGCATTGAGATGATTCTGGCCCATGGGAAAACGGATGATCTGGGGCCAAAGGAACTGAACTAACGAAGAAGACTGAACAATGGAAGCTGGAATCAGAGGGGCAGACCATCTGGAATCTCTTTTCGCGATCGTCGAAACCCTGTTTCTGTCGAGCACGTCACCTCCGACAACAGGCCTGAAGTGCCCGTAGATTAAGGGCTGTTCCAATAGTGCTCCGCCCAATCCAGGCCCTCAATACCAGTTGTTCACCAGCATAATGGTGCTACGATCGACATCCCGTTGCGCGTATAGTAGCCAGCGACCGTCAGAAGATACTGCGAGTCCTTTGTCGCTCTCGTTCACTCCAAATTCACTCTGTCCAAGTCGCACTTTCGAGCCTGTCCTAAGGTCCAATCGAAAGATTGCCGAAGGGGAGGATCCGGCGCCGGTCCGCTGCAGATAAAAAAGGTTATCGTCGGCGATCGTCCAATATCCCCACATTCCTGGCCCTAATGCCTCTGAAACCGGCCGACCTTCGCCGCCGCCAAGTGGCATACGCCAGATTGTGGTTCTATCGGTGTCCTGAACATAATAGAGACTTTTCCCATCAGAGGACTCGATGCCGTTGAAGCCGCCGTGCTTTGTGATCTGGCTTTCATCATCATTAGTGACTCGCTTACGCCATACCTCCCAACGGCCGGATCGTGTCGAGCTGAAGTAGAGGAATTGCCCGTCGTGAGACCAGTTGGGAACGACGTTGTCTGCGGTATCGAATGCACCTGTTGTAATCCGAATTGGAGCTCCCCCTGAAACCTCCACAGTGAAAATCGCGGAGCGGCCCTCGAAACGTGAATCAAATGCCAGCGTTTTGCCGTCTGGCGACCAGCGGGGCGACCCCGTCATAGGGCCGAAGATATTTGTGATTCTCTTGCATTGTTTTCCGTCGCTCCAGCAAGTCCAGATCTCCGCCGCTCCGGAACGGTCACTTTCAAACGCTATCTGTGAACCGTCGGGCGAATAGTCAGGTGCGGAATCGATAAAGCCAGAGGCAATCAACTGCTCTTCTCTTCCTCGACCGTCGGTAGACATGCGCCAGAGGCTCACATTTCTCAATAGGTCTACGTAGGCAAGGCGATGTGTTGCCAACGAGATAACCGGATCGGAGGTGTGAGCAGGGAGACTTGAGAGAGCAATGGGTGGATCACCATTGAGGAAAATCTTCCATAGGCTGCCAACGCTGATAGCGCGCGCCGAGGACACGATCAAGCTTTGACCATCAGAACCCCATGTCAAACCTTCGATGGAATGAATCTGAAATGGAAGGTGCCGTTCGATGCCACCATGGACCGGAATAATATAGATTTCTCCGGATGACGGTCCACGTGCCCGCAGAAACGCTATGAAATTTCCATCTGGTGAAAAGGCACCATTGTCGTCAACGGTTAGCGCTTGAGGGTGGGTAAGGACCTGCCTCTTTCCATTTTCGATCGAGATTAATACCAGGGAGGAGCTCCCGTCCTTCTCATCTTTCTCAGTTGTCAGCAGCCATTCTCCATCGGGCGACCACGCTAGAGTAGGAGGATCATGGAAGGCAGATCCGACGTCGTTGACCTCTATGAGTCGCCGCTGTGCATGGGGCATCTGCACTTCGGCAATATCAATATCCAACGACTTCGAATCCTTCGAAGAATGCAGAAATGCGAGTTCCTCTCCGCGCGGAGACCATGCAGGAGAAAAACTATCTCCGTCTCCATTGGTCAACCTGTCTCGTTCATCACTATTGACGCTCTGAAGATAAATATCCCGCGAACTATCCGTGCCCGCGCGCCACGCATAGGCAATCCTGTTGCCATCTGGCGCGAACGTGGGCCAGGAGAAGACGCCGGGCACGCTGGTGAGAGGTCGGCTGTCTGCTGCGACCTGAGCCGGCTTCGTCAGAGAGTGTGTGCCGCGGCGAGTTGCCATTGTTACGGCGATGATGACGGCGACGGCAAGGATGCCGGCAAGCATGACCCGCAGAAATTGCGTGGCCACTGACCGGGGGATATGGATGGCTATCGGTGCTGCCCCGCCCTCTTCTGAAGATACGGCCTTCTCTTCGATAAGCGCATCGTCGTGATGCTCTACCTGAGGCAATAAGTCGTTAGCGGCTGTCCACTGCGTGATAGGAACAGTAAAGCGATACCCGCGCTTCGGTATCGTCTCGATGAACTCAACATCGGGGGATTTCTTGCTGAAGGTCTTTCGCAGGGTTGAAATGTAGACGCTGAGATTTCCTTCCTCGACAAACGTATCCGGCCACACTGCGCCTAGCAGTGCCTTCTTCTCGATCAAATCACCGCCGTGCTGAACCAGGACATAGAGGAGGTCAAAGGCCTTCGGAGGGAGTGCAACAAGCACATTGCCATGCCAAAGGCGGCAGTTCGCGGGGTCCAGGCGATAGTTGTCGAAGGCATATATCTGACGCCCGGTCTGTGTATCGATCATCCGAAGAGACTCATTCGACCTTCCTTGAACCGAAGGCGCTATACCCTCTTCCTGTTGAGACGCAGGCATGTCGCGATGATTCCCGCCTTGTAAACCCTCTATTTGAAGTAACCCTTTGAGCCTAGCTAAACGATATTACGTTTCAGTGAACGTGAGCGTTTATCGATCTAAAGACTCTCCTAAGAAAAACTGAGGCCTGGCTACAGGACGCGGAAGACGCAAATTTCTAGCGTAGGTACTGCGGAAGGTGAATCCCTTCCTACGCAGTTGCCTGGTCATTCCTATTCACCACATGGGCTGGATGCGAATTACCGAGCAATTTATTTGAGGCTACGCAAACATGTTGAGAAGATCGTTCCTGAAATCAGTTCTGTCCGCACCAGCAAGCTCGTTGTTATTGCGCACCGGTTCCCTGGGATTGGCCCAGGCACTACCAGCCGGGCCAACTCCACCGAAGGCGAGTCCGAATGACTTCGACTTTGTCTTTTTTACGGACTGTCATATCGAGCCCGAACTGTCAGCTGTGGCTGGATCTGCACGGTGCTTCGCACAGATCAATTCAGAGAACGCAGATTTCTGTATTGCTGGCGGAGACCAGGTCTTCGATGTCTGCCAACAAGACCTGACCAGGGCGCACATGCTCTTCAAGCTCTACCAGCAGACAGAGAAAGAGCTGCACGGGAAGATCTACTACACGATCGGGAATCACGACGTCGTCGGAATCAATCAGCAGAGTCCCGTTGAACCGGGAGATCTGGAGTACGGGAAGAAGCTCTATGAGGACTATTTCGGAAAGCGGTACTACTCCTTCGACTACAAGGGCTGGCACTTTGTCGTCCTCGACTCGATCGGCATCGAATATTACAAGATCTTTAAAGCCAGGTTCGATCAGCCGCAGCTCGACTGGTTGAAAGCAGATCTCGCGGCGGTAGGTCCGACGCGGCCCGTTGTGGTCGTCACACATGTGCCGATTGCCACCGTCCTCGGCTCCCTCTCCCGTAAACAGCCCGAAGACGTTGGGCCGATCGTAGACAACTCCTACGCAGTGCATGCGCTACTGGCCAACTGCAACCTCAAGGCGATCCTGCAGGGACATCTGCATGTCTGGCAGAAATCCGAATACCGCGGTGTTCAGTATCTGATCAGCGGTGCCGTCTCGGGTGCCTGGTGGGAAGGCCCAATGCACGGGACTCCGGAAGGGTACACCGTCTGCCGGGTCCGAGGCGGTGAGATCCACCTCAACTATGCGACATATCCGTGGACTGCAGCCGTTCAGCACAACAACGGCTGAACGAGTTTGGGCTCCTATTTGTCCGCGGATCGTGCCGCGGTCGTGTCCTCATCCGAACAATAACCTGCCACATCTTTCATTGGAGTGACTGCATGATTTTCAACAGAAGCCAGGATGGCCCTTTCTCAATCCGCGATACTGGATTGTTCCCCCAAGAATCTTCCCTGAACCGCCGTACCGCAAACAAATCACGCTTCACCTTGGTCGTCATGATGTGCGTCGTTTGGCTGTTCGCCTTTAATGGCAAGCTCATGGCCCAAAAGGGGCTTGCGACTCTGCGCGGAACCATCGCCGATCCAAGTGGCGCCACAGTTTCAGGAGCGACTCTGACGCTTGTAGACCCATCCAGCAAAATAACCAGAAGCGCCACAACAAAAAACAATGGAATTTACGAATTTGCAGCCATCAATCCCGGCACCTATCGACTGCAAGTCAAGAAACCTGGGTTCAGAGATGAGACTATCGAGAACATATTGCTTGAAGATGGCCGCGTCAGCGTCAAAGATGTTGCATTGGCCATTGGCGCAGACACTCAGGAAATAACTGTAAAAGATACCCCCGACGTCATTACCAGCGATACCGGCGAGCTTCGAGATTCCTTTGACAGCGACCGCATCAAGCTCACTCCGACCAATGACCAGAATCCCGGACCGGAAGCACTTCTCAGTTCACTGCCCGGCATCACAGCTTCTGGCTATTCTGTGCAGATATCGGGCCAAGGCGCAAATCAATTGGTCCTGAATTACGACGGCCTGCAAAATCGTGAAGGTAATCAGAACGTTAACATCAATTTCTTCTCGGAGTTCACGGCCGTTACGAGCAATGCAACCGCGGAATGGGCCAGCGCTGTAAATGAAAACTCCACCTCCAAACGGGGCACCAATGACTTTCATGGAGGCGTTGCCTACAGAATGTTTAACAACACATTCAATGCAGCAGGATACTTCACTCCCGACAAGAATCACTCCCTCATGGATGAAGTGCTTGCCGAGCTAGGAGGCCCCATTGTCCGAGATAAGACGTTCTTCTACGTTGGTTTCATGAAGCAGCTCTACTATGCCGGCACCTATAATCAGGTGGTGGTGCCGACCACAGCGCAGCGGAATGGCAACTTTGGAAACACCACGATCATCGACCCGACTACAAACGCGCCATTCGCCAACAACACGATCCCAACATCACGAATCAGTCCGGTTGCATTGGCAACTCAGAATTCGTATATCCCACTTCCCAACCAGAATCTAAACAACCCAAATGGCTATAACTACGGATGGTTGACTCCATTTCCATCGGATATTTTTGAAGGGACATGGTGGTTCGCCCGTGTCGACCAGCAGATCACATCAAAAAACTCTTTGAGCGTTCGATTCAGCTCCAAGGGGGCGCCCTACGTCCTCGCAAACCAGCTACCGGATTTCTTTCGAACTCTCTCGCGGTACAACAACCAGACCACCATAGCCGATACGCACATCTTCTCATCCTCGGTCGTAAACGAGTTCCAGATTGCACGGAATTATCTCAACCTCACCGACGGAAAAACTGAAGGCGGCCGGACTCCTCTGTCTGGAGCATCGGTGATCCAACAGATTGGCCTGCAGGGCATTGATATCACCGGAGTTCAAGGCATCCAGGGATCGCCCTATATGAATATCTCTGGCTATGCCGATCCATATCTCCAATCGGGAGGCATATTGGACGACGAGCACGATATCGTTGCCCAGGATGCTGTTACTTGGTCGTATGGAAAACATGTTTTCAAATTCGGCGGCAACTTCATCCACTACAAAACCGCTGTGGGAGTAGTGCCTGACTTCGGAACCTTTAGCTTCGACGGGTCTTTTACAGGCAATGGCTATGCCGACTTCCTCCTCGGACTTCCCAGAACAAGTGAACGATCGAATCCCATCTATAACCAGGCCTATGAATCGAACGAAGCCGGCATCTTCGCCCAGGACAGTTTTAAAATCACTCCGCGCCTGACCTTCGACTACGGTCTGCGGTGGGACTACTACGGCCTCCCGTACTACACCGACAACCTCGGCTATAACTGGAACATCAATACTGGCGCTATCGTCATCTCCCCGTCGGCAGCCAATCAGGTAAGCTCCCTGTTCCCTTCAAATATCCAAATCACGACAGGACAGGTTCCCGCCAACACAAAACTCAGTAACTTCCGCCCACGTCTTTCCGCAGCCTACCGTCTCCGGCCCGAGATGGTCATTCGAGGAGGCTATGGAGAATGTACAGAGCGCTTCGGCATCTCCAACCGCGCCGATACTGGAGGACCGTTTGGTATCGCCCAGAACTATACCAATGTCAATGCGCCGGGAACCGCGACCGGAGCATTATTCGCCTTCCCCAATCCGTATCCAACCAGCCTGAGCCTGGCGGCCAGCCCATCGCAATCCGTCACTGGCTATCCACTCGGGACCAACAACGGAACCATCCGGCAATACAACGTTTCTCTGGAGCAGAAGTTATCTGGCCAAGTTGGATTCCGCCTGTCGTATATCGGGTCTCATGGAAGCGGATTGAACTATCAGGCGAACATTAACCTTCAGCGGCCCAGCCTGACTCCATATAACGCCGCCAATAATCCGTGGCCACAGTTCAATCAAATCAATTACTGGCTTTCCAATGGAACCCAGAAATACAACTCCATGCAGGTTGAGCTACAGCGACGCACCGGATGGTTCGGGTTCGATGGACACTATACCTGGGCAAGCAATTTGAACAACTACTCAGATACGGAAAACCCTTACAACATTCTGACCCATTGGTCGAAAGATGCGACGACTCGCCGGCATGTTGGTGTGATTGATACGTACATTACCCTGCCTTTTGGCCGTGGCCGCAGTTACATGAACCATGCCCCTGCCTGGATGGATCAGGCACTGGGAGGGTGGAATCTGCAGTCGATCAGCTATTTCTCTTCGGGGCTCTACATGGGGCCGACCTACAGCGGAGCAGATCCATCGAACACGGGAACCTTTGGAGGAATTGCGTCACGCGTTCTCGATGTGCCGATTTACCCGGCTCACAAGAGCCCTACATCCTGGTTCAATCCCGCAGCGTTTACTACACCAGCACCCGGAACCTTCGGCAATGCCGGAGTCGATTCCATCGAAGGCCAAGGGCTTCTGACAACCGACCTCAGTCTAAACAAGACGTTTAGGATGACCAATAGAGTGCATTTCCTGTTTACGGCTGCCGCATCGAATGTTTTCAATCATCCGGGGTTTCATGATATGGACCTGAATATTGAAGACCCCACCGCAGGGCAATATTACGACACGACCCCGGATTATGTCGGAGATCGTTCGGGCCGTCGTATGCTTTCCCTCAAAGGAAGAATTGAGTTCTAGGCATAGCGTGAACAGGATAATGTCGGCATGTTGCATATAGCCGCCATAGCGTTCGCAGAAGATTGTGTCGCTATGGCGGTAAACAACCCATGATCGCCCGAATTCGCCTCTTAGCTATTTGGCGACTGGTTCTGATACTGTAGATTCTCCCGCATCGATTCCCAGTGGAATCTAAGAGCCGAACGACGCATCCCGAAGAACTATAGTCACTTTCTCAGCCCTCACAGGTCGTGAACCACTATATTTTATTGAAGCACGGCGCCTCGCTTGGGTGTCCTTCAGGGGCTTACCGTGCAACAGAACCGATTCGCTGCTGATATGCACAGCTCTCGAGATGCCGGCAAAAGCTGTTCAGAAATGCCTTTGCCTATGCCAATATGTACCAGCAGTCTTTCAATTACATATCTGCGATCGCATCGACAACTAAGCCGCACTTGTTGTTGCTGTAAATCAGGAGCAAGGCGAGCCATCCGGGCATCGCCATGGAAAATAAGGCAACGACCTGAAGGGCAGGAAACCTGTTGCTCAAAACGTAGCGGAAAGCAAAGAAGGAGTAAACGATAACGGGCAGAGATATGAATGTCGTCGTCGTATTCAGTTGGCGCTTGAGATTGCGCCGGGAGAGACCTGCAAGGCAGTAGATAAGGAATGTAGTGAGCAGCCAACCTATGTAATTTTTACGTGGTACGCCGAAGTATGCTCCTCCATGCTCCCACACCCAATTGTGGACGATTGACATGCCGGGGTCCATGACCGCGTCCCATCCTGTCATCACCAATGCCGAGAAAGCCGCGAGAGCTGTAAGTCCCGAGAGGGATCGCGTGTCTATACCGCGGAGCAGCGCCAAGCCCACTCGCCATGACGGATAGATCATCATGAACCATGCCAGTGGGATCAGGACGGGTACATGGCCGACCTTCACCCCGAGACTGTCGCTATAGTGGTAAAAGCCAAAGATCAGGCCGGTTCGCACTCCAATCTCTTCCATCCAAAAAGAGACGAACGCAGAGACGGCAAAGAACTGTGCTGTGAATCTTAATCCTTCGATCGCAAGACAATGGGTCAAAGCAAAGAGGACGAAGACCATCGTAAATCCAACATTGCCTACATCTGGCAGATTGACCCATGGAGCGACTGCTTCGGCCAGGATGAGATACATGATAACTGCGAACAATATGCAGACCGCTATCTTAATCGGGCGATTCACTCATTCTCCGTTCAATATCTGATATTCAAAACATACCAGGCTGGCTCACAACTAAAGCGTTGAAATTGCGGATACCGCATCGTTGTCCTGTTTGAAAGAGGAAAGCACTTGCTGATGGAACGACTGTACCTCGCGCTCCCGCGCGATGAGTTCATGGACGAGGTCTCCTTGGGTACCACGACCGATCGTAGGGTGACTTTTGATGGAGCATTGTTCGCCTGCCCTGACGGGAATCGTGCTGGCTAAGCGAAGGAGACGCCATCAGGGCGCCACTCAGCACAAAGCAGTACAGCCGCAGTGCATGCTTTCTTGCCTCACAACGATCGCGATGGGCCATGGGTTATGCATTGGAAGCCAACGCGACTCTTCCACCTGTTCCCCCTCTTTCCGTTTCAACTACGTGTGAAATCTGAGCTGCCGCTCGCTTCGGCGCGGCAGCCTCGATGGATGGCACGTTCGTGCGGGTCTCTATTGTCAGTCGACCGTCACCGTAAACGTGGTGCTGGCCGTGGTGGTCGAGGCATCGTTTCCTTTGCCGCTAACCGTGAACGTGTAGGTTCCGGCGCTGGATGCGCTGCCGCTTCCGCTTCCGCTTTTGCCGCAGCCTACCAAGCCGCCAAGGGCCGTCATGGCGATGAGTATGGTCACTATGGAAAGCCACTTGCGCCGTCGAATGGGAGTCCCGAGGAACATCAGGAAGGCGAGCACAACCCCGCCTCCGCTACCCGCCCAACCACCCATGTGCGAATGCTCGAGTTGCGCCGAATTCTTTGTCGTGCTGACTGTGACGGTGCTAGTGGCGCTGGTAGTCGAGGAATTGAGCGTGACCGCAGAGCCGGTGCTGCAACTAGGGAGATTGGCTGCGCCAGTTGGAGAACTGGTGAGCGAGCAGGAAAGCGTGATCTTTCCAATGTAGCCGTTACTGGTCGCGGTCGTGATCGTGGAAGTCGTCGAGCTCCCGTCGGCAACGCTGGAGGAAGTGGCCGTTAGAGCGTATGTGGCCGCCGAGGTTATCGTCACCTGAGTGCTACCGCTAGCGGAGTTGTAGGTGTTGTCCCCGCTGTAGCTCACGGTGAGTGAGTCGGTTCCGGTTGCGAGGCTGTCCCCTGGAATCGTAAACGTGTAGCTTCCACCCGACAGGGTCTCCGACGAAGACGTGTAGCCTCCGCCGCTCAGGGTGACCGTTCCCGTGGGTGTTGCTCCGGAACCACTTACCGCAGCTGTAACCGTAAGCTGCGAGTTGAACGGTACAGAACTCGCTGACGAAGAGACGCTAACGCTGGATGAAACCTTGTTTACGGTCACGCTGAATGTGCCTGTCGCCTCGGAATAAGTCGCGTCGCCGCTGTAGGTGGCCGTGAGGGTGTCCGTACCGCTGCTCAGCGATCCCGCCGCCAGGTCGAATGTGGTGCCTCCAGACGAGAGGGTTTGCGCACTTGACGTGTAACCGCCGCCCGAGAGGGTCACCGTCCCGGTTGGCGTACCGGAAGTGCCGGAGACTGTAACTTCGGCGCTGAGGCTGCCGAGCACGGTCACGCTGGAAGCAGAGGGCGAAATTGCAACCGTCGCACTGGCATTGCCGACAGCTGAACCCCAGTAATTGACCAACTGTGCGACGTCCACGCTTCCCATACCGGTCGCCAAATCATAGCCGGTGCCGGTGTCATATCCAGTCAGGAAGTAATAGCCTTGGTCATTCTTCTCGCAGGTGTTCTCCTGGTAGGGCGAATTGGAGTCGCACGGGACCGAGTTGTTGCCAATGGTAGTGTCGTGAAAGATGCTGCGGGCGTTGGAACTATTAAAGAGGTCGTATAGTTCCTTAGCTGCCTGACCCAGCCGGCCACCTGACTTTTGCTGGACAAGGGCCAACATTCCTGCAAAAGCGGGCGCCGATGCGGATGTGCCGCCAACCGCGTAGAAATAGGTACTACCATCCGATTGCTTCGAGCAATTCGTGGTGACGGTGGATCCGTTGTCTACCTCGGTATCGGCGGTACAGACCAGCCACGCTGCATCGTCCAACCCGGCGCCCGCCATCAATGAAACGTCCGGGAGATCGCGAGCACTATCCGAAGGAACTCCGGTTCCTCGCTGCCATGAAGGCTTTGCGTAGCCGCTGGTACAGGAGCCGGTCGAGGAAGACGAGCTTCTATTTGTCGAGCAACTGCTCTTTCCGCCACTTCCCGCGGAGATGCTTGTGTAGGAGGCATATTGGATATCGGTCCACCAAGGCACGTCTGCGCTGATGGTCGTGTTGTTTTGTGTCGAATCGTTCCAGGTCGATTCCGGTATGTATTTTTCCGCTGTCCGATAGTAAGTGGACGAACTGCCTTCGGATGTACTCGCGTAGGTGGAGTAGGAACTGGGCAATTCGTAGAAGTCTGTCCCGCCTACGGCGATGTTATAGGGTGTCGAGGCAAACCCGCTTACCTGCAGCCCGTCTTCGGCCAGGACTTGGGTATCGACGTCGCAACCAGCAGAGCCGCTGTCGCCCGCGGAAACCGTAACCGCAATTCCCTGGCTCGCCGCTTGCTGCCACCAACTGTTGACCAGTTCGTTGTCAGACGTAGTCATGTCCCATTCGCAGTTGCCAAAACTAAGGCTGAAGATGTCTATCGAGTTGTCATTGATCGCCTGCTCGATCGCCGACGTGAGATCCGTCGAGGTGTAGAAGTGGATCGTGGCGCCAGGGGCAAGGCCGCCTGAAACCTCTGTATCCAGATACGCTTCGTCGGAATTAGTCGTGCTTGTTACATCGTCTACATTGGTGATCGTGGGGACGGTGGAATTACTGAGAAAAGTGTTGCGGTAGTTCGCAACGATATCGGTATCGATGGTTGCATCGCCGCCAAGACCGATCGTCACACCCGATCCCGTGTAGCTGGTTCCCGACGTGTAGTTGGCATTGAACGTCGAATTTGGCGTGTCGTAAATAGTAGCTGCATCGCCAGGAACGATATAAAGCATATAGGGGTTGCTGGATGTTCCGCTCCCTCCAGTAAGGTTGGGTCTTGCGCTGTCGGTCGATGTCCCATTCAACGACTGAAGGCGCTTGGTGACAGAATTGATCAAGCCTGCACGCCCCCGGACGTAATGTGGCTTGGGCTGGAGGGTGTTCAGATGCGCCACACCGGCGATGACCGGAGCCAGGGCCGAAGGAATCAACGGCTCAGTGCTGTTCGCAAGGAATTGCTCGCCATTGGCCTCGTAGGAGTGAATGGAGTTATGCAGCAAGGCCTCTATTTGACTGACCGTCCCGGAGAACGCAATGTTAGTACGACCAGGGGAGACTGTGACTCCCTGAAGACCATGCGACTCCAGCCACGAAACTACCACGGCGATGTCTGAGTCCGCGGGGCCGTAGAGCTCGCCAAACTGTTGCGGTGTGAGCCATTGGTGGAAGTTGGGCGACGACTTGGTCAGCAGCTCGGCGTCGTACTGGTCAAGCGCCGCCTGCTGTTGGTTGCTGCGCGAAAGCACCAGGCGCACATGGGAGAGCTGGGTGGCAGAAGACGCCTCTCCCCGGTCGAACTCGGCTCTGGCCTTATAGGGTACGTTTCCTTTCAGGTGCATGAGTGAACGCTCGTCCACAGGTGATTGAATGCGCGGGGGAACCGATGCGCCTTGCGCCTTTGCGTTTGGTGCGAGAGTTAAGAGAGCAGATACTGTTGAAACCATCAGCAAGCGAAAACAGAACATAGCGATACCTTTGAATCTTCCTTTTGAAAGCATTGGATCAGCCTTGAACATCGGGGTTCACAAACCGTCAGTTGCTCCGGCGCGCTCTTAGCTCCAGTACATCTGTACTGGAGTCTTCGTTACTGCCAGCTCACAACCATAAACAGCCTCGGCATCGAGCCGACGATTGATCGAATTGCGTTAACGGGCCAGTTCCGGCCAGCTACCGTCTTGCGATCTCTTTCGAGTGCATGGCTCCTCAGATCGGATAAATCCAGACCGGATAAAACCGTCGCCTCAGTCAGAGGGCCACGCGTCCGATGCAGCCGCTGCCGAGCCGTGAATCGCCGATGGCATAGATATAAGCTACCGATAGAGAGCCTTCCGGCGACTAGCACACTGTGTCAAATTGCTCGCCAAATGTGCCATTCGATGGAATGTCTGAAGCAGGACAGGGATCGGCGCACGTGACTTCCTGCAGTGCGTCCAAAAGGTAATCTCCCTGCGGCTATTTGCTTCACATGGCATGGGACGGAGAAAGCAGAATTCATCGGCGGTCTCCGTGAGCAATTCGTCTTGATCTAAAGGCGATGCAGAGGGCATCGTCCAGACAGGCTACGACCCGCCGTCCTCGTCGCTCTCGGCGACAGCTTAAGCTCTATGTCGATACGAACTAGTTAGAGTTGCCCGGGAAAGGAATTCGTCCGCCCACACTTGCTAGTGCAATCCCCACCTCGCGCACGAAGATCAATTGATCGGGACTGATGTGACGCCCTGTCCATTCCTCCATAATCGCTGGTGGCTGCCGCAGACGTTCGTCCGAGTTCCGGTCATCTCCAGGGTGATCGACCTTCAACTCGACGCTGTTGTGGTCAGGATCCTGGTAGTAGAGCACAGTCTTTTCAACTCCATCGGTACATAGAGTCGGCAGAATTCCTTGATCTTTCAACCGCGTATAGGTATCCAGCAATTCGTCAAGATGCCGGTATATAAAGACGAAATGCTGCGGCCGCAGAGGCCGCACTTCGTCTATATCCTCGTGGTCCGAATTGGCTGCTGAATTAGGCAGTTCGAGGACAACGATGCGGTGGTCCGTCTCATCGTTGGTCAGCCACGCCGCCTTGAGAAGCTGCTCGTCCGTTTGATCGCCGTCCACGGAATCCGTGCGATGGACCAACGTCATCCCCAGCACATTACGGTACCAGGGCAACACATCATCGATGCTTTCCGTTATCAGGATGAGGTGCGGCAATCGGGGGCGGATCCTCGTGAGCATGTTTGTAGTCATCCTCTCTCCTTCATACCGCGATCCTCGCCACAGGGGACTCCTGAGACTGTGCGATCGAGCCGAGAAGTGATACCAGTGCGGCAAGCTCTACTTTCTGGGGAACATGCAGGATTCTCATTTGCATCTCATTTCCATTGGGTTTCGTGGCAACTGAGTGCCGAGGGCCTCGAAATCTGCTCTTTGCCGCCGCGATCTCTGCCGAGTGCATGGCTCCTCAGACCGCACAAAACCGGCGCCACGGTCAGAAGGCCGCACCTGCGATGCACGCCGTTGCGGGCCGTGAATCGCGGCGACTGAAATATACGTTACCGACAGAAAGCCTTCTGATAACTAGCTCACTGCGTCAAAATGCTTGTCGAATCTGCCATCCCTGGAGGCTGGAGCGTCTGGGAAAAGAGGATAGGCGTTAGGACGCACAACTTCTTGCTGCGCGCGGCAACGGGCCTCCCGGACTCCACTTGCTTCCATTCAGCATGAGGAGGAAAAGCAAGGGCTACCTACCTCGCAAGTTTTGTGTGAGGAATCCGTCTTGACCGAAAGGCAATGCAGAGGGCATCGCATAGATAGGCCACGGCTGCTGTTGGGTAACGATATCGGCAAGGAGCGACAGCTACGAGTTTGATAAGGCATTGCCGCTTTGGCCAACTCGCCAGTGGGCCGGCGTCGTTCCCTCCCAATTGCGAAAGGCGCGATAGAAGGAGTTTGTGTCTTCGTAGCCCAGAAGAAATGCTACCTCGTTAATCTGTATTCCGGGCCGAGCAAGATACTCACGCACGAGTTCTTGACGGACGGCGAGAAGAAGATCCCGAAATGTTGTTTGCTCCTGATCTATTCGGCGCTGCAGCGTGCGTACGCCGAGTCCGAGTTCGAGCGCTACATTTGCAATATCGGGCCTGCCACCTGCTAGCATTTGCCTCAGTATCCACTTGACCTGCTCGCAGGCGGATGCCTGGGTTCGATATCCTTCCGCCCTCTTCTCCATTTGAGCTTGTAACATCTCAAGCAATTCCGCATTGAAGGTCACAAACGGACGTTCCATATCCTCGACGCGAAGGATGAGGGCATTGCGCGATGCGCGGGAGTTGATTGGGCAGTTGAAATACTTTCTAAGAACGTCGATATTCTTGCGCCTGTGTTTGAATTCGATCCGTTTGGGATTCAGAGGGCATTGTGTTCCCCTCCTTCCTAGCTCAACTAAAACTGCGAATCCCGCATCGATCAAAAACGATGGCTCTTCCCCCGCGGGATAAAGCCACCGCTGCTCAATGATGCACTCGTCTTTGCCTTCCTGAACGCGCACCTCCGTCGGAATGCACAATTGGCTATACCTTGCGTGACGCGATATAGCGTCACGATAGTCGCGGGCGTGGTATGCGGCTACGGTCGAAAGTGGAAGTGCTGCAAAGTCTAGCTGTGCCACAAAGTCCAATACGAAGGCCGGATTCGTGCAGAGTTCCTCTATACTCCTCCAGATGGCAAGGAACTGAGCTGTTGTGATGGAATAGGATTCGTCTTCATAGGCAGTCAGCGGGAGATGTGCGTGACGCAACACTGCCGCCGGAGCAAGCCCGAGTTTCCGAAGCCCGGTCCAGAACAACCTCGGCATTTTGAGGCGATCCGGTGCAGAAAAAACCATCTTAATTGCTCACAAGACCCAGAATGCTCACCCCCGTCGAGCCGGTTCATAGGCGAGTTACCTTAACATAATGCGCTCGGGCACGCTCTGTCACTAGCGCATCCTGCCAAAACACTTGCAATATGCGCCACTCGGCATGACATCGCTGGCTAACTTGACACGCTTTGCAGGTTTATTGGCATTGTCTGCTAGTTACGAGCGCCCGGCAATTTGCCACAATTCTCTTGGAGCTTCTCCTTGGCTTTGCTGAAACTGCTGCACGTTCAACGCCAAACGGCGATTGCTCCAATCTGCCTTTGAATCGCAAATGACCTTTAACTTAGAGACTCGGTGAAACTTTAAGAGCAAGCTCCGGCAGATCGTTGCGAGTACCGATACTCACCTCGGCTTCCGAAAACTTTAAAAACCAAAAGGACTCAGAATGAGAATCAGGACAATCACCGTGGCATGGATGCTCGGTGCGGCCGTAACTACGTTTGGGCAGGACGGAACTATGCTGAAACAAAAACTCGCGCAAATGGGGGCGGCAACCAAGAGTAATGCGTCGCAACTCAGCGGATATCAATGGCAGGAGTCTGTATCCGTGGCGATCAGCGGTCATCAGGCGCCTCCGCGCCAATCGCTCTGCCGTTATGCGGCTGATGGAACGATCCTGAAAACACCGATTGGCGAACCCGCCGACGATCCGGCAAAACATGGTGGGCCTCTCCGCCGCCACATGATTGAGGAAAAAGAGGAGCAGGTAGCAGATTTGGGCAAGACTGTCGGACAGTATCTTCCACCCAGCCCCGGTCTGCTTCTAGGTACACTCGCGAGAGGAAACGTAGCACTCGTACCCGATCAAGGGGGACCTGCGGTCGTATTGAGTGATTACGCAAAGTCCGGTGACAAGATGAAGCTCATCCTCGATCCCGCGTCGATGCAGGCAATCCGGATCGATATATCGACGTATCTCGATAAAGACCGAAGTCCGGTGATAGTGCAGGTGCAATTTGCGAGATTGGCTGACAACACTCTGTATCCAGCGCAAAGTACCATTAGCGCGCCTGAAAAGAAAATCCTCATCACAACCGCCAACACATCCTACGTCAGGGTCGCGCCTTGATGGCTCTTAGTTAGAGCTGATGCGAAGGTGTCTATATCGCGGATGCGGTCGTCGTGGACGAATGGCAACATTCGGGCGATTCATGAGGTTGCGGATCGCGCTAGGCGCCCGCAACCATAAGCACTGGACAACTGAGTCCGAGTAGGTGGCTTCGCTACAAATGACAGAGCCGCCTGCTTCTGTTTTTTTTGAGGATGATCACCATGGCCATTTTTAACTATCGATGCCCACTGTGCCGTCGAGCTTCGGAAGTACGCCGCTCGCGGCGACGCGATTTCGATGTATTGACTCTGCTGCTCTTGCTGCGTCCCTACCGATGCCGCTACTGCATGAAACGATTCTATGTATCGATCATGGTCACCGGTTCTCCGCGACCTGCCGAGATTGAGAGTTGAGCGTACGGGCGAGGGCTCTGGTGCAAATAGCTTTTTAGTTCCCTTCTATTCACCAATGTTCTGCCTTCAATGCAAGAAAATTATTTCCCCGAACCATCTTCACTCTATCGTTTACATGGGCGTTTTCCCCTATTTGCGCCAGAACCCGTCTGTTCAGGAATGGCCCTCGGCTTTGCTATCATCTTTTTGGAGCGCGTTACGCCGATTCACTGAGAGGAGAGCAGGGCTTATCCTATTGAGACCGTGCCTATCCTTGAACCTCGCTAGATGCAGTGCGATGACGGAACATTTGCAAGTGGAGGAGTATTCACGACCGTCGTATGCGCAAGCATCGGGACGAGTTTTCGAATTTAGATTTTCAAAAACATCACAATTCAACTTCCCGTGTCTCTTCGTTTGTTTTCAGAGCCCATCAGGCCGACGTAGATTGCGTTCATGAGTCTGATGAGAGATGACAAGGTGTCGATTTCGAAGTCTCCCAGGCCGACTCGCTATGCTTCTTTGTCTCTGAAAGAGGTCATCTGTCTTTGCGCCGAAGCTCGTGATGACGAGGCGTGGGAGGAGTTCATTTCCCGGGTCGGAAAGCCCATGAGCTTCATCGTCATGCGTACGGCCTCCATGTGGGGCGAGCATTCCCGGACCGTGGTGGAGGATCTGCTCCAGACAACCTACCTCAAACTCTGGGATGGAGGGGGACGCCTCCTGCGGGATTTTGCTATCCAGCGCCCCGAGGCCATTTGGGGATATTTAAAAAGAACTGCAGCCAATGCCACTCACGATTATTTCAAGCACAGCCGTAGTCAATCCTCCGGCGGCAGCGAACTCCATGTTTCCACGAGCGATGTCGACCCCGAGGCGGGAAGAGATGTTCATGGGAGCGAAGAAGAAATTGCTTCGGGCGTCCTTTTGAAGGAGATTGATGAACATCTCAAGCGCTGCTTGACCGGCCCGGACCCCGAGCGCGACCGTATGATTTTCTGGCTCTACTTCAGGCAAGGAATGAGTACCAAAGAAATAGCCTCTCTGCCGACGATCGGACTGAGCGCCAAAGGAGTTGGAAGCGTCATTGAAAGGGTAAAGCATTCCATTCGGGACCAGATCCTTGGAATGCGGCCAGATTCCGGCGATGATTTGGGGTAGAACAAAAGTAGATTTCCTTGCGAACTCGTATTAGCTATATATAGATAAGGAGTGTCTCGGAATTTGGGACGTCCATTGGATAGGCATATCGATAATCAGGAGCTAAGCGCTCTCGCTTCCTTCTCTGCGGAGACGGGGCATGAGTTGCATGGCATTTCTCCGGGTGCGATTCGCGCGGCTGAGCGCCATGTACGCTCCTGCGTGGCCTGCAGAGCGAAGGTGTCGAAATACCGGCAACTGGTGAACCGTTTCTCCAATGTAGCGGAGCCGGAAGCAGCACCACCGGGATCGGATTGTCCCAAGGACAATGATGTTGACTGGCATGAAGTTGCGGCAGGACTGTGGCCAGAATTGAAGGCCAGACAGTTGATCCTGCATGCGGCGCTCTGCGGTCACTGCGGCCCCTTGCTTCGCGCGGCTGCGAGCGTGGCTACCGATCCGGCTCCGCAAGAAGAAACCCTGCCGGGGGAACGAAAGACACTTTTGCTACTTAGTCCCACCCGTCCGCCAAAGCTGCCCCTGTCGCGGCCACGGCTGCTCATAATGTGGTTGGTGCCAGCTATGGCGCTGCTGGTGATTATCGTAGTCCAAAAGACCATCCCGTCGTCACTCTCCGGGCCGAAGTTTGCCGAATTCGCTGTGAAGACTCACCGGCAGCACGCACAAGGAGATCTTGCGCTCGATCTTCGCTCGGACTCGATGGAGACCCTCAATGAATGGTTTAAGGCGAAGTTGCAGTTTCCCTTGGCTTTGCCGGCGTCCCCCTTGGTCTCTGGCGAGGAGCGGCCTTACCGCCTGGAAGGCGCGCGGCTGGTACAAGTCAGGAGCAAGTCCGCTGCCTATATCGCTTATCGGATGCAGAAAGGTACTGCGAGCCTGATCGTGACACCCGAGTCAGTAGCGAGTGCTTCGGGAGGAGTCGAAGTCGATTTCACGCAGCTGCGTCTTCACTACGCCACGGTCGAGGGCTACAAGGTTGTTACCTGGACGTCACACGGGCTGACTTACGCTCTCGTTTCGGAGGAAGGAAATGGCACACAAAAATCCTGTATGGTTTGCCATTCCGCGATGAGAGACCGCGATCTGAGTCAAACCCCGACTCCTCTACAAGCTCGGCGAAATGCTGTTGAGACCGCCTTGCAATAATTGCTTCTACGCATAGATAGATCCTGAGCACAGTGTCTTCTGGAAGAGGTCGCGTGCCCGGCCTTTGATGAGTGCATGAATTCGTACGTTTCGCGCGATCATGAAGGGCATCCTCTCCACGCCGCGCATAAATCTGCAGCGACGGAAAAAGTAAATTCTCCCGAGATCTCGTCATATCTAGTGAGGCCAATTCCGCCTTACAAGCAACTGTTTAGCAGGCACGTGAAGCCTTTCGATCCGATGCATGAATATGGCGAACTGCCATCGTATCTGTGTGTCGCAACCACCTCAACCGGAACAACCACCAAAGAACTGGAGAACAAATGAGCGTCAATTTAGGACATCTTACAAAAAGGACCGCCCGGGCCCGGAGTCTGTTCGCAGCTGCTCTCGTGCTTGGATGTGTGTTTGGCACCGTCACCCACGCAGAGGCGCAGAACATCGCATCTCCGACCACTCCCAGCTCGATCACACCACCAGTAGGAAACTCTGCATTTTTAGTGGGTCACGCGGTCGGTACTCAGGGCTATGTTTGCCTCCCCGCGGGCGCAGGCGCTTCTACGGCTTCCTGGACCGTTAATAGCTCTCGCCCCGAGGCCACCCTTTTTAGTAGTTTCTTCGGTCGCGACGTGGAGGTAATCACTCACTTCCTTAGCCCCGATACCAACCCCAACGAGTTTGCCCCAAGTCCGCTGGCCTTCGGTAACGCAACTTGGCAGAGTTCCATAGATACCAGCAAGGTGTGGGCGCAACCGCTGCAGTCGATTGCCGCCGGCTCCGACGAGAGTTGCCCGAATACTGGCTCGATTACCTGCCTCTTATTGCAGTCAATCGGGTCTGAAGAAGGACCAACTGGCGGTAAATCCTTGACCAGGACTACCTTCGTCCAGCGTTTGAACACAAAAGGAGGATCTGCCCCCGCTACAGGTTGTTCCGTGTCCAGCGATGTGGGTAAGCAAACGCTCGTGCCGTACACCGCCGATTATTACTTCTTCCACGGGAACGAGTAACGCGTCCCTCCTAGTATCTCCGAATACCGCCGCAGGTTGTCTAAGGGGTTCTGGTGCAAATAGCGAAAACTCCCATGTAAACGATAGAGTGTAGATGGTTCGGGGAGCGAATTTTCTTGCATTGAAGGCAGAAAATTGGTGAATAGAAGGGAACTAAAAAGCTATTTGCACCAGAGCCAACAGACGATGCTGAGTATCCGCATGACTCACCAAGCCCCAAGGGGGCGTGTTTTGCGGGTCGACTCTTCGGTCTCCGGGTAAACGATTTCGTAGCGGGTCACCGGATCAACCACTGCGGCCTGTTGCGCGAAGCGAAAGAACAGCTTTCCCGGCTGCTTAACCTGCGGCGGCTAAATCGTAACGTGAACTCATCCAGCTAGTAGTCCATGTTTATGGCTGACTGCACCCTGATTCGTTCTCACTAACCACCGCTTCACCAGAGCTATCTTGAGAGCATTTAAATCAAAGATCACAACTGATTTCGGTAAGAGAGTTTTGCGCATTGTGAGCCTGTCGTCTCTGGATCAGGCCCTATTGAGAGACGATGGGCGAAGCCTAACCGGAGTTTCCGTCCAATTATTCCCCAAAAACCATTACCCAGAACACCGTAACAGACCGAGTGCTCCGAAAAGCAAATTTCCTCCAGATGTCGTTTTATCCAGTAGAGGCAATTAGGCCTCACGCGCGAACGTCAATGCCTCGCTACGCGCACTGTAGCAAGGCTACATCTTAGCCGTTTGACGGGTATCAAGAGAGGGATAGAAATGAAAATAGCTGGAGATATGCTGAGCTTCGAACAGATTACGATAGCTCAGGCGGAAGCACTTCGGAACGAGCGTGCTCTCAATCGCAGAAAGTTTATGATAGGGCTTGGTCTTGCAGGCGGCGCTGTCGGAGCAGGCCTGCTAAGCGGGTGTAGTGGTGGTAGTAGTAGTACCGGCGTTCAGGCCAGCGGACCTTCCGAGACGGACATTTTGAATTTTGCGTTGAACCTTGAATTTCTTGAAGCTACCTTTTACTCCTTCGCCACGCAGGGAAAAGGTCTGCCAGCCGCACTCATTGCCGACAGCGGACCAATAACAGGTGCACCTGCTTCAAAGATTAATTTTCCCGACCAGCAGATCGAGGACATTTTTAACGAGATTTTTTAATGAAATGTCGCACGTTGCTGATCTCCAGAGCTTGATCGGAAGCGGACACGTGACAAGGCCGGCTCTGAACCTTGCTGCGGCCGGCGCTGTCACGGGGGCGAATGTCATTACGATTGCCCGCCAGTTTGAGGATGTCGGCACCACTGCTTATGCGGGTGCCGTTCCTCAGTTGACTGGCGAGAACTTATCGTATGCTTCCCGAATCCTGCCAGTGGAAGGTTTTCAGGCGGGCGCGCTTCGACTCATTTCGATTCAGCAGGGAGTTCCTTTCGCTGCAGCCGATTCACTGGATGTGCTCACCGGCGATCCAAGAGCGCAGGTACTCGCTTCTGATGGGCCTACGATACAAAGGGGAGGCTTCTTCGCAACCGTCGGCACTGAAACGGAATCAGCAACGAATCCCCCAGCATTTGCCTTCACACGCACCACCTCTCAAATCCTGCAGATTGTCTATGGAGCTGCTGGCCAGATCGGTGTTTCCAGCGGCGGTTTCTTTCCGAAAGGAATGAACGGCAATATCACGACATCGTAGGCTGTAGATCAGGGTTAGAACAGGCGACCTTGTTGGCGTGCGACCGGTTTTACACCTTGTGTCTGCAGCCCTCTGCCCCGCAGTGCCACTTCTTAGGGGTATGGTCCCGGAAGTTTTGGATGGGAACGTCCTCTTACAGCGCCTGTCGCTGTAAGAGGACGTTCCTCAAGCCTTGGAATGGCTCGAGAAGGCAAAGAGCGCAAATAGAGCTCGCGCCGCAAACCTCGAATGGGCCTTGGTTGTCACTTTCAGGATTATCTGGCGTAATGTTTAGGATTTATTTCGCGTGCTCCTGGCCGGCCACCGCAATGAGACCCACGCAGATCTGTTACGCGTTTTTATAACGCGAATCAATTCCTTTGGGAGCATGTCTGCTTCGTGCGGGTGCTTCCTATTCTGACCAAAATTTACCTAACCTGTTCCTGAAAAGGATGTTCCCGTGAACTCGTTTGCTATCCTTGCGTCCTTAAGACATTGGAACCCTTCTAGACGACGTCGTGCCTTCGGTAGATCTGCAATCATCGGCTTGCTTCTGTTGAGCGCAAGGCTGACGATACAGGGCCAAGCGGTTGAGAGACAAACGTATGCCGTTACACCCGATGGGGTGATGATCGCCATCCAAGAACTGGCAATCCACTAGGGCCGGAGATAATCTTCATTCACGGTTTGTTGGGCAGCCATCTAGATTGGATGGACCAGATGACCAGCTCTGACCTGCAAAAGTATCGGCTGATCACTTATGATTTGCGGGGACATGGGCTCTCGGGAAAGCCATCTGACTCTGTCTATTACACAGACGGGAGGCGGTGGGGTGATGAACTGAACACCGTCATCAAGGCCACTCATCTGAAAAAACCAATATTGGTCGGTTGGTCGTTGGGTGCAGTAGCTATTACGAACTATCTTGACACGTATGGCGACGCGCACTTGTCGGGGATCGTATTCGTAACCGGCGTTCTTGAACTTAAGCCCGAACTCTTTATAGTGCATCCTAAAACCTCAGTAGATAGAGATTCAACCGATCTGCGAAGCCACATCGAGGGAACGCGGCAGTTTGTTCGACAGTGTTTCTTCCATATGCCAAATGAGGATCAGTTCGAGATATTGCTTGCAAGTGCAGCGATGGCCTCTCCTCACATGTCGAGGGCATATGTAGGTGTCTCTATCCCGGCGGAGATAGCACTTCCCAAAACTACTGTTCCGGTTCTTCTCCTTTACGGACAAAAAGACAATCTCATTCGTACAGATAGAATGATCGAAGTTGGTCGTCGTCTGATGCCAAAAGCAAAAGTTGTCGTGTATACCCAGAGTGGGCACGCTCCCTTTCTGGAACAAAGCGGTCGCTTCAATCATGATTTGATTGAATTTGGCGACCAGGTGGATGCTCGGTGAAAGACACCACTCATCGCCGCATATGACAGAAGTGACCGAACAGGCAAGTATTCCCCAAGCATCCTCGACCGTCAATAACCCAACCATCCACTCCTTGCTGGGGATCAAGCATATCGCATGCAGATGGGACCGGTGACCCAGATCTCATAGTGTCCCCAAAGATGTGAGACACCCACTCTTGTTCCGATACAAACCTGCCACGAGCCCCGGTGATTGCACCAACCCCTCCCCACCCCACTTATGTCATGAATGGGCACCCACATGGTTCAGGGTTCGTATCGGCCACCTGCCCGACTGAGGCGAGTTCAAGCGCACCGGTTGTGTATACGGGTATCGGCAATATGCAGCGTAACGATGTTTCCGGCCCCCGATTTGCGGACGTCAATCTGTTTCAGAATCGCAAAGGGCCATAGATCACGCTAAGATCAAGCGATGATCCGCGTTGGACTTTTCTCCGCTTTGCTCCTATCGGCCGCATCTCTCATTTCGACCGCATGGGCCCAAAATCCTTCCGTTGCCGCGCCGTCCAGCTCCCTTCTCGACCGCATGTCGTCTGTCGCCGAGCCCGGCACAGGCGCCTGGACAGCGGAGCAAATCGTAACTATGAACAGCCTGCGCGATGCGGCAATCAGCGATCCGTATGCATACCATGAATTGGCCTACCTGACGGACAGCATAGGGCCCCGACTCAGTGGTTCATCGCAGGCCGAGGCGGCGGTGGAGTGGGTGGCGACGCAGATGCGGGCGCTCGGCGCCACGGTGACACTCGAGAAGACGGCCGTTCCTCACTGGGTGCGCGGCGAGGAGACCGCCTCACTTACGGAGTGGCCCGGCAAGGTCCCCGGCACCATACAAAAGATTGTCCTGACCGCGTTGGGCAACTCAGCAGCCACCCCTCCGACCGGCCTCACCGCGCCTGTCCTCGTCGTGAGTTCATTTGCGGAACTGAAAGCACTACCTACCGCCGCGGTCAAGGGTAAGATCGTGCTTTTCAATCTTGCGTTCGACAAGGAAATGACCGCCCAAGGGCAGGGCCTGGAGGCGTATGTGCAAAACGCACCGTACCGGGTGATTGGGCCATCCGTGGCCGCGAAACTAGGCGCGGCTGCAGTACTTGTGCGCTCGCTGGGGAGCGCGGACCTTCGCCTGCCTCACACCGGCACCCTGCTGTACGCAGAAGGTATTGAGAAAGTGCCTGCGGCTGCAGTTACAGCCGAGGACGCCGGCCTGATCGCACGGCTTGCAGGGCAAGGGAACGTTACGATGCGGTTGACTCTGACACCGAAAGCCCTGTCGCCCGAGACCAGTTATAACGTCATCGCGGATTGGAAAGGCTCGGAACATCCCGAACAGGTTGTTATCGTCTCCGGACACCTGGACTCCTGGGACCTCGGCACCGGCGCCATCGACGATGGGGCAGGAGTTGTGACCGCCATGGAGGCTATCCAGCTGTTGCAGTCGATGAACATTCACCCGCGACGCACTATTCGTTTTGTCGCCTGGATGAACGAGGAGTTCGGCGCGAGCGGCGCCGCGACGTATGGCAAAGAACACGCTGCGGAGTTCGGCGATCATGTAGCGGCCATGGAGAGCGATGGCGGATGTGATCATCCAACCGGTCTATCCCTCAACTCGCCCGCACTGGCAAAGTATCTTGCTCCGGTAGGCGAAGCGCTCAAGCCCATCGGTGCTGGCACGTTGACGAGCGTCGAGGAAATCCCGTCGGGAGACCTCCCGCCCATGATCGCTGCCGGCGTCCCGAGCCTCGTGCCGACGCAGGACTTGCGTTTCTACTTCAACTATCACCACACTGCAGCCGATACTCTCGACAAAGTGGACAAACACCACCTGGCCGAGAACGCGGCCGTGATTGCTGTGACTGCCTACGCACTTGCCGATGCGTCAACACCAGCACCCCGCGCAAAATAACGATGGAGCATAAAGCGGGTTAGTTTTCCGAACTCGGTCTTCGGCATCGTCATCTTAGCGGCCAGATGTCGAGGCATAGATTAGGAGGGAGATAGCTTCTTCCGTGGTGATCTATGAATAGGATTGAACACTCGATGCGGTCGCGCGGAAGGAGCAGCAGTCACACACTCTCTCCCACTACGCCGTGAATTGAGAAAGAAAGGGTTCGGTGTTTTAGATCGCTAGGCGAAACGTCAGCTCATCCAGGTCTTCGCATATTCTTTGGCAAAGGCTGCAAAGGTCCGAGGCGCACGGCCAATCAATCCCATAATATCTTCGCTCACGCCCACGGCGTATCCCGTCTTGATCATGGCATTGACGCTCACGAACCAGTCGATGACCAGCGGCGGAACCCCGCCAGCCGCCATGGCGTCCCGCGCGGCTTCATCTGGGATGTCAACGTACTCAATTTTTCGTCCGATGGCCTCGCTGATGATCTCCATCTGTTCCGCGTCTGTGAACGCACGGGATCCCGTTAGGTTGTAACTGCGTCCCCGATCTGACTCGGGTTTTGCCAATATACCTGCGGCGCACTCGGCTATGTCGCGCACATCCACCAAGGAGCTTGCACCGCTCCCATGCGCAGCGCAGAAGGTTCCGCTCTTGATCTGAGCAGCGTTGAAGGTGACGTGGTTCTGCATGAATCCGCATGGCCGCAAGAGAGTCCACCCCATTCGGCTGCGACGGACTGCGTCGTCCACCAGACGATGAGCCATGATGATGCTGAAGGAGTCAGCGCCTGCAACCGAAACACGCACGATGTGCCGAACTTTGGCAGCTTCCGCGGCGGCTACGGCATTGATGCCGCATTCCACCATTTGCGGCACCAGCGGTTAGAGCAAAAAGACTGTCTTAAAACCGCGAAAGGCGTCGCTTAGAGATTTTGGATCTGCGAAGTTACCGATGACCGTCCGGTGACCGGGGATGATGCGACCTGGCTGAGAAGCCATGACTGCAACGTCAAGGCCTTTGGCTTTGAGAGCGGGAAGGAGTTGGCTGCCGATGTTGCCGGTGGCTCCCGTAACGAGCGTGGAAGTGGACATGCAATTTTCCTTAGCGTTGAGATGGGACCCGCTTTGATTGCGGGTCCCATCTCAATGCGTCTCAAGGGTCTCTTGGTTATAAGACAGATTTTACGGAACGGTGAATCCAACATTGCAGGAGCCGCTGACGGTGAAGGTCGAAGACGATGCATTGTTCGCATAGGCCGACTCGCCTGAGTGTGTGTTGAGGGCGGTATTGCAGATAAAGGATGCGCTGCCTTCCGCCGAGGACAAGATGTTGAAATTGTCGAGGTTGGGAGAGTTGACGGTATTGTTGTCGAGTTTCAGGCTTTCGACGTTACCCACGTCGATGCCGTCGAACATGGGGTTGACGATCCCATTGCCGCGGACCGCAATACCGGTATTGGCGGTGTCCGCACCGGTAGTACCGGCGCCTATGGCCGGATACTTGTTTCCATAGCCGTTGCTTCCACCGCGCAGGATCAAGTTGCCCTGAACCTGCGCGCCTTCGATGGGATCGCCCGATGTGGTGAAGGGACCGATGTTGATCCCGCGATTCTTGATGGAATCCGTCAGCAGGTTGTTGGCTACCAGACCGTTCACCCCGCCGTAGAGCCCGATGTTATCGGCCCACTACGGAGCGACTACGGTGTTGTTGAGCAACACGGGTGACTCCATCGGCTCCGTGCCCGACAATGAGGCGTCGTTGATGGCCAGCCCATCGTCGCCCGAGCCGCGAACGAAGTTATTCTTCACCGTCAGGTTGTTGCCGATGTTGTTATTGGAGCCGCCGTTGCCATTGTTAATATTGATGCCGTCGGCCCATGTGTTGCTCATGCGGGAGTTTTCCACGACGCCGTTGGTGCCGTCGGCCCAGACGCCCGCACCTTCGTGGCGAACCCAGATGCTGTCTACCACCCAATCGCTGCCCTTGATATTGATCCCTCCGCCATTGCCGGATGCCCCTGAGGTGCTTGTTGAGCCTGACAGCGGCGGATTGTAGTAAATCGTGCTGTACCACATTCCCGCGCCCTCGATGGTAACGCCCGAAGCGGTAAGTCCGGTCGAAGTATTTAAGTAGAAAGTGCCCTTCGGAATCCACACAATCTGTCCTGATGACTCCGCGTCGTTGATGCAGGTCTGGATGGCTGAGGTGCTATCTACGGCGCCAGATGCCGCCGTGCCGTTGGTTGGAGCGCTACTGGCAGTGGCGCCGCAGTCGGTGGTGAGCGAGAGCGAGTTCGCCGGCTGGGTAAGGGGAGCTGGGGGATTTTCAAGATCGATTACATCGATGTTGTAATACGACGCGGTGTTGGCCGAATCCTTCTCCAGCGTGATCGTCTGGCCGGGAGTGATATACGCGCCGCTAATGGTGACCTGCTGCTCATCCCAGAAGACGTGTGCGTTGCCGGACGACGGGGTCTGGCTCTTGCCGTCGTAATCGCTGGATGTTTCATAGAGCCAGGTCTGGATGGAATTGACGGGGATGGCTTGGCGGTACGTGCCATTGACATATAAATCCAAGGTAGACGTGATTCCTCCACCTCCCGAAGAGTCGGGAATGGAGTAACGCACATTAAGGAACGTGATATTTTGGCCGGTATTGTTGGTCCAGGTCACGGACTGTCCCGTGGCGGACAAATTGACATAGGCATGTCCCGAGGCCTCCAGCTGCGGGCTTGTGAACTCGGTCGTGGGCACGGTCGTGAGCGAGACGACCTTCGCTCCGCCACTCAGGGTCCCGCTTTCGGCCTCATAGGAGACAAATGGAGTGTTCGCCCCGATCTGCACCGGAGTGATCAGCCATTCCTGGTTGGAATTGCCGCTTTCAATCCCCACTGATGCACCTCTCCACCGTTGGCCGTCGCGCCACTATTGTCCAGAGCCATGCCGCTCTTGGCTACGACGAGCTGATAGTAGCCGCTCCCAAGGCTGGTGATCGTAAACTCCTGATCGACATTGGTGGTGGACGAGTCGTATTGGGTAAACCAGGTTCCGGCCGTAGTCGAGCCGCCGTTATCCAGCGCCATGCCGCTGGTCAGGTTGACCAGGTTGTAATACCCGTTGGGAAGCAGGTTGATCTGCCACTGCTGATTGGTGTTGCCGGCGCCGGCGGACCACTGATCCACATCGTTGGAGGCCGTCGTCGAACCTTCGTTATCCAGGTTCAGACCGCTGGTCTTCGAGGTGAGAGTGTAGATGCCGCCGGAGGCAAACAGCGTGGAGACAGGCACTATCTCGATTCCGTTGATCTGTGGGTTGTTGGCGGCGCCGATCGTGAATTGAATGTCGATCTGACCGCTGCTGTTTGCCGTCGTGGGGAACGATTTGACGATGGCCATGTTCTCACCGCCGGTGGCGGCGAAGATATCGAAGTTGGTCAGCACCTGCGTGCCGTTGATCAAGACATTGAACTCCCGGTCGCCCACGGCGGTAAAATTTGTCTCCGCGAAATGCAGATTGACCGTGTAGGGCGCACTCGCCGTTAACCCCGTCATGGTATAGGTCATGGCGCCGTAGCGATTGTGTTGATACACCGACTGCGGCGCGGGACGGGAGTCGAACAGGGTGTTAATTGCGGCCGTCGTCGAGGCGGTATTGCCGCCCGAATAGTCCTTGCGCTGACCAGGATCCACTGGCCGCACCGCCTGCGCTCACCTGCAGCGCGGCGGGCGGGGGTGTCTGCGCGACACTGGGCAGTGCAAACAGCGATAACAGCATAACCGGGCCGATTCGAGCGAAACGGCTCAGTTGCCGTGCCGCGATTGAGAACAGTAGTTGACTGTACAAACGAAAAGGTGTGTTCGACATGATTCTCCTTCGATCTGGGGTAAAGGGGGGAGAGTTGACGCTCCCCGATTGGGGAACTAGGGAGTATTCACACTGTCTAGCATTCCGAGGGCTTCATTGAGCAGCGAGGCGTACGGACGGTTACGGTGATGATTACGCTGTTCGCACCAGGTTTCAGGGCGATTGGGATATCGAGGTGGGCAGTTGCATCAAGTGTAATGCCCTGCCTCTTGAGGACTTCAAACCCGAAAGAACAGGCCGAGACACTGTAGACACCGGGATTCAGGTTGTCCACTTCGTAGTATCCGGTTCGGTTTGTATCGGTTTCATGCGCGACGTTGGTCTCTACGTCCGTAATCGTTAGATGAGCACCCGCGATTACAGCACCGGAAGAATCTGTAACAGTACCTGAGATGGTGCCCTGCCCCGTCACCTAGGCTTTGGCGAAGCTGCATGCCATCAGAACGCAAATGGCAACCAATCCGAGAGTCGCGGATCGCGTCTCTCGCGCATGAAAGATTCCGAAGAAGTTGTCGTTCATAGGCCTCGAAGTTTCTCTCATCGTCGTCGATTTCCTGTCCTCAATTGCGGATTTTTGGCCGCACACTGCGTGGGCATGCAAAACCGGTGATCACGATAGAGAACCAATCGGAAACATGTAACGTTAGCCGAGGGTACAAACAGCGGCAACATGTTATTACATCTTTAGAACAGTCAATACTCTGCAATGCACGCAGGAACAACAGACGGAAGATCAAGTAATTCAACGGGATAGCAATTGACATCCGAATCGGCCCTATTGCGCACCCAATACCTCTGAATCGCTCCGTGCCCCGCTTCAGGCGTTGCTCGGCAGCCTTTCGTTGACCTATGCCCGCTTGGTGATCGCAATGTTTTGTTGGCGTACGATCACCGTCGGCATGAATGAATCTCGCCTCGAGCGGGTCTGACCTCTTAGTCAGGCAGAACTCAGGATTATGGTATCGTTGTCATGTTGGCTGGCCTGATCTACGATTCGCTTCAGACACCAATCAAGGTTAGCAAGCGCAGCTAGGAGCCTGAATACCAGTCTGACTTTGGAACGGACGGAGCACTTGTCAATCTGTCCCTAACCAGACAATCTAAAAGAAGGTGGTAACCGATGCCGCTGGTCTATGACGCTAGGAACAACACCCGCTCTTCGCGGGGTCCTACAAAAAAATGCTTCTGGCCTGCCGTAGTACTTTGCGCGATGGCAGGTACGCAGACCGTTTGCACAGCTCAAGCGATCCGTCTCTCCGCGAATGCTCAGCAGGAAGGCAAACCTCTCGTTCATTTCTGGAGTAAGGTTGTGGGGGCCGGCCGTGCGAATGAAGCATTGCGTGCGACATGGCAGGAAGAACTGGAGATGGCCCATCGCGATGCGGGCTTCCAATATGTTCGCTTCCATGGGCTCTTCCATGACGACATGTTCGTCTATCGGGAGGATCCTGACGGCAAGCCCACATACAACTATCAATATATCGACGACGTCTTCGACCGGATGCTGGCGAAGGGAGTGAAGCCCTTTGTCGAGTTGGGTTTTGTTCCCGAGGAACTGGCAACCGTAAAAAACACTACGTTCTGGTGGCATGCGAACGGAAGCCCCCCAACCGACAACGCGCGCTGGGCTGAACTCGTCAAGCATACGGTCCAGCACTTTGTCGACCGGTATGGTCTGGATGAAGTAAGAACATGGTACTTCGAAGTTTGGAATGAGCCGAACTTGCCATCCTTCTTCCGCAACGGAACCCAGGCACAATACTTCGAGCTATATAAGATTACGGCTGAAACGGTAAAGGCAGTCGACTCTCAACTGAAGGTCGGTGGCCCGGCAACAAGCAACTTCAATCTCGATGGCGCAGCTATTGCGGCAGCTCGCGCGAGCGGGAAGCCATTTGATCCTATGACCATCCCGTGGAAACCGGTCTGGGTCGATGCGTTTCTGAGCTACTGCAGTTCGAACCATCTGCCCGTGGATTTTCTGTCAACCCACCCCTATCCGCAGGACTTCGCAATCGATGAACCCGGGACTCAGGAGCGGCAGCACTTGCGACGCAGCATCGATTCCACCCGGGACGATTTGCGGACCCTGCGCGAAATCGTGGACCACAGCCCGTATCCAAAGGCTGAGATTCAACTTACCGAATGGAACTCGAGCCCATCTCCTGTTGACCACGCCCACGATTCGTTGGCCGCCGCCGCATTTGTCGTAAAGACCAACATAGAGTCGATTGGCCTGGTGGATTCCCTCTCCTATTGGACCTTCACCGACGTGTTCGAGGAAAACCGCAAGACAGACGAGGTCTTTCATGGCGGGTTCGGGCTCATCAACTACCAGGAGATTCCCAAAGCCGCCTACCATGGCTACCGGATGATGAATGCGCTGGGAGACAGGACGATCGCGCAGACCATAGGCGGCATAGTTACGAGCGACACCAAGACCCATCGCATCGCAGCTCTGATTTACAACTACCCGCCAGAAGTAAAGGTTTCTCTTCCCGTTGCCAAGACGCTCGCCGAAGCCGACGTCGTCGACGCAACCGGCAGCGGGCGCGACCTGGTCCTTCATATCGATCATTTGGCGCCATCTGCAACCTTCCTTGTTGAGACGCTCGATCGTACCCACGGCAACGCCATCTCCGTCTGGGAAGAGATGGGCAAGCCGGATCCTCCTACGCGGGAACAGACACAAACACTTTTGAAAGCTGCCTGGGGGACGCGGAAAGAAGTGGTGAAGGTAAACAGCGACGGCGTTCTTGAAGTCAAGAGGACCGTGGCTCCCTGGAGCATTGTTCTGGTGACGGAACAAGCGCGACATACCAAATAGAGGCTTGTATCACTTGGAGCCGACGTAGCTACCCTTTCCGACAATCTGAATATCTTTCGCCCTGGAGCTGGGAGTCACGCGCAAACGTGAGATCTTCCCGTTCTCTACGTGTCCCTCGACGGTGGTTTGATACGGCGCATGCAGCTTGAAGTCCGCAGTCCAGTCCTTTGGCCACGCAGGTAGCAGGTTGATGCGCTTTCCGTCAGTCTGCATCAGCATCAGCTCTAATGTCATCATCCCTGTTCCTCCATCGTCCAGGTCGGGGATCCAATCGCCGCCCGCCTTCCAAAACCACTGAAATCGCTGGGAGCCGTAATCTTCGAATTCATGGGTAACCGCCTGTTGCGCTGTAGGGGTGAGCCCCAGAACCGCGGCCTGCGGGCCATCCTGTCCCCAGCAAACATCCCAGGGGAATCGCCGCGCTGCAAACGTGTTTCGCGCAAGTGCCAAATCTGGCTTGTCAAGGCCATAGAGGCGATACGGAAAGACGGTATAAAGTTCAGGGTTTTCTGCATTGCTTGTTTTGCCGTACTCTTCGGCAGGCAGAATGGTCGACGTTCCGTCGGGATCGCCTTTACCAAAAGGCGGCAATTTTCCGCCAGCGGTTTTGCCAACCGCTATCGGTGGCAACTCTTCGAGCATGCGACTCCAATGTTCGCGCTGCGCAGGAGCGGTGTATGCGGGCGATAGCTGTAGAAGACGTGTCAACACATGCTTCAGACCGGCCAGGTCAGGTGTGGGATTCACCGCAATAAGCTGATATGTCTCCAGAGACTGAACGGGCGTTAGTCTCAGTTTTCCATCTGGGTCATGCGGCCAGTGCAGATCGTAGTAGGTCACGATGGCGTCGGCAAATGGAATGATCTTCATGCGCGCAAAATCTGCGTCTCTGACGACATCGAACTCATCCAGCATTTGCGCGATCACCTCGAGCGATCCTTGGATGTGATAACGCATCCAGGCGCTTTGCAACAACGTAGAAGGATTGTCCCACCCGAAGTCGTTGAGGTTCGGCAAGCCCCAGAAGTATCCTGTTTCGATGAACGCCGCACCGGCATGATGATAATAGATCTGAGTCCGATCTTCAGCCATCGGCAACGCCTGCAGATACATCTCGAACCACGGCTTCAGCAGGTCGAAGTCGCCGGTCATAATAAGCGGCCAATAGAGCAGCCGGTTGTTCTGGTTCCAATAGGAGCTTCCCCAGGCCCGGAAGTCGGGGTTATGGTCGCCATTGGTCGACTCCTTGCCATCCAACATATCGTGACCGACCGTAAATAGTCCCCCATTGAATTTAGCCGGATACTCGCCGCGCGAAGAGGTGGCCATCATGTAGCGTTGCATGATGTAGCCCTGCGAGACCTTCGCCGCATCCTCGCTTCCTTCCACGTGAATCCAACTCCGCTGCCAAAAATCCCGCCACCATTGTTGATGAGCTACGAGCGCTGAGGCATATGGAACTGCCCTGTCCGCTGCGATGAGAGAGTCTAGACCGGCTCTCCAAGCCGTCGGCGACGAGGCTTGGGTCTCCGTAAGGGCCACCACATCCAATCGAACGTTTTGCGCCGGCGCCGCGGACTTCAATGTGTGGTCGTCGACCGCAACCAGCCCAACTCCCGTTATGGCGGCCCCAAAACAACGGTGCAGCAGTGGATCGGGGTACTTGCCCGCAACGGCTTGCAAATGCTCTTGCTCGAGAATAACTGGATAGAGGCTGGCCGTGTTGTAGTGATACCAGGTAATCTGGCCGTTACGGCCAGGCATCACTGTGTCCGCTTCGAAATCAAGCGGCACGGGATGTTTGCCGAATTCAAACAAGCCGCCTTTGTCTGGTGAAGGCTCGTTGTAGGGATGGGTCTTCGTGCGCCAGATTTCAAGCTTGGCATCCAGAACTGCGGGATGATCGAGTTGTGCCTGAACGTGGATCACAGGACGGTTGGCGTCGACCCAGACATGGACAACATTCTTACCGCTCTGGATCTCGATGCTTCCGTCTTCGAGATGCAAGGTCTGCGTAAATTGCACGGCATCCGCGAAGGGACTGGGTTCTATATGGATGCGTACCCGGCCCAACTTCAGCAGTTTCCCCATCTCCGACCACGCATCGGACTTCGCCACCAGCAAGACCAGGTCGCCATTCTGCTCCGTCCAGACATTGGCCGCCAAATCGCCATTGCCGACAGGCATAGAGTCATTTTCGTCCTTGCCCGGAGTCTTCCACGTCACATCGTTGACCGCAACGAAGGACTTCTCCGTGGTCGCTGCCATTACCGCCCCATGCCAGACCTGAAGCAGTGTGGCCACCAATACAACACCGAGAATGGGTCTCATCGAACATTGCCTCCATAATAACTCTATGACAGCGTTACCAATATACAATCTCATTGTTCTTCGATGGGGTGTGGATATGGAAATGAAAGACTCCGTCAGTCAGCCATCCGCCGATGCACGGCGTGGCCGACGAGCCTCGGTAGCAGCAGACTGGATGGGTTGGCTACGTATGCTCGACAAAGACTCAACGACGCATGGACTCTCGAACAGCGTCCGTCGACGGGAAGTGCGAGGGAGACCCGTATCGCACTTTCGTCGCATCTCGAATCTGCTTATCCGATCCAGAGTAGATCGCAAAATCGATTAGAGCCAGCCGCCGAAGGAGAACGAAGGATGACATCGTACATAAAGAAAGATGCGCGTCCTGCGCGAGGATGTCGGTCGAGAGCGTGTAGAGGATGGAGTGTTCTCGTGCTCGCATGCGTACAGGCTTTCTCCGGAAGCCGGGCGCAGGAAGTGTCGGCGGCGGCAGCCAGGCAGCGTGCGGAACGTATCGTTTCACAGATGACGCTCAAGGAAAAGATCGACCAGATGCACGGATTCCATGATGGCGATCAAAACCGAATCGTCACGGGTGTGCCTCGTCTGGGGATTCCGCCGATGCCCCTCACAAATGGCCCTGCCGACGTGGGGCCCGGCGGCGACGGTCCGCAGCTGCGGGCGACCGCCCTGCCTGCGCCGCTCGCACTTGCGGCCACATGGGATCCGGAGGTTGCACGGCAATATGGAAAACTGGCCGGCGAGGAGACGATGGCTCTGGGCTCGGTGCTCCTGGAAGCGCCGGATATCAACATCGTGCGCGTTCCTCAGGGCGGGCGAACATTTGAAACGTTCGGCGAAGATCCGTGGCTAACGAGCCGCATGGCGGTCGCCAATATCGAAGGTATCCAGGGTACCGGAGTGATGGCGAACGTGAAGCACTATCTTGCCAACAACCAGGAAACGCAGCGCGGTTCGATCAACGAGATCATCGACCCACGGACGCTACACGAAATTTATATGCCGGGATTCAAATCCGCAGTGGAAGAAGCTCACGTCGACTCTCTGATGTGCGCGTATCCCCGTGTCAACGGCGCATTCAACTGCGAGAATGCGCCATTGATGGGGAAGACGCTCAAGGACGAGTGGCACTTCAACGGTTTTGTCATCTCGGATTTTGGCGCAGTGCATAGCACCGTAGCGAGCATCATGGCCGGTCTCGATCTTGAGATGCCGACCGGCAGATATTTCTCATCTGCCCTCGAACAGTCTGTAAAGGATGGACAGGTGCCGGAAGCGCGCATCGACGATGCCCTCGTGCGGCGATACGCAGTCATGATCGAGCATGGATTCTTTGATCGCAAACCTGTCGAGCGGTCACAAAACGATTCCGTTCCAGCGCTGGAGCACGGCGCGGTGGCGCGCCGCATTGCCGAGCAGTCCATGGTGCTTTTGAAGAACGACGGCAATCTTCTGCCGCTCGATCCCGGCACCCTGCGGTCGGTCGCGCTGATCGGCCCGTATGCGGTGCGCACGATGACTGGCGGCGGGGGCAGTTCGTATGTGAACCCGCCATACACCATCCGTCCGGAGGACGGAATCTACTCTCACATGGAGTCTCAGAGAAAACTGGTGGTCCTCGACGGTTCGGATATCGACGCCGCAGTAGCGGCTGCACAAGAGGCGCAGATCGCGATCGTTATGGTTGGCGATGATGAAGGCGAAGACCACGATCACTCTCTAGCGCTATCTGGAAAGCAGAACCAGCTGATCGCTACTGTCGCTGCTGCCAATCCCAAGACGATCGTCGTTCTTAAAAGCGGATCCGCGGTTCTGATGCCCTGGATCGGAGCCATACCGTCTGTGCTGGAGGCGTGGTATCCCAGTGAAGAAGACGGCAACGCAGTGGCTGACGTATTGTTCTGCGATGCAGATCCTGGAGGAAGACTGCCGATTACGTTTCCGGTAAGAGCGGAGGATACGCTTGCCAGCAATCCCGAACAGTATCCCGGACAGAACGGCGTCGTTCATTACAGCGAGGGCCTTTCGGTAGGATACAGGGGGTATCAGGGAAAAAATGTCAGGCCTCTTTTCCGTTTGGCTTCGGCCTGTCGTATACGCAGTTCCGTTACTCCGGCCTGACGGTTTCTCTGTCAGGATCGCGCTCTGCCCCGCAGGTCGAGGTAAGTTTCCGAGTGACCAACATCGGTCTGCGCCCGGGCTCGGATGTGCCGCAGGTCTATATCGGTTTCCCTCATATCGAAGAAGGCGACGAACCGCCGCTTCAACTCAGAGCCTTCGAAAAGGTAAATCTGAGGCAGGGTGAATCGAAAACGATCCATCTGATGCTGGACAAAAGCGCCTTCTCCTGGTGGTCCGAACGGAGCGGACAATGGAAGATAGCGAGTGGTGCATTCAAAATCGTGCTGGGAGCATCATCGGCAGACATCCGTGACAGCCAGACAGTGATGCTGCCGTAGCTGCTTCGGAGGTTTCATCGCGAGAGTCGTCCGATTGTGAATGCTCGATCCTTCACCTGTCCTTCTAAAAGGAAACTGCCAGATGCACGAGCCCGAAAATCATTGCAACCGTGGTTCGATCCTTGCCATCGGACCATTAGGCAGAACCATGTCCTACGTAGGTTTCAAGAAGTTGCCGAACCCACCGTCCGAGGATGGCACGAATCAGAATGTTGGTATCCGAGACAATCATCTCAGCGAGCTATAGCTTTCTCTTTGCGACGTAGTTGCTTGAACTCCGCAACGATTTCCTCTTCTTCTATGTCGGACATTACCTTTGCGAGTCGCTTTGCGGCATCCCAAGCTCCACCATATCCGCCGACGTGACTGATTTACGGGGTGTCGGGACATAGACGCCAAGTGTCTCTGCTCGACGGGTAACGACGATTGGGCTGCCCCCAATCGATTGACTCGCGGCAACTTCCACCTCCTGTTCACTTATTGCCTCAAATGGAGCGCGTACTTGTGATCAACAGACTCCAGACCCTATTCGGTGGAAGTGGTCGAAACTGCTCGAGAGAGAACCTTATGATTGGACAAGCCTAAGGAGAGGCTGACTTACTTGACTGACCGAATTCTGTCCCGACTACCAAATAGTAAGAACAGAAGTGCTTCAATTAATTCGTCAAGCAACTCTGTATAAGGCACGTTACGTCCCAGGTAGCTACCGTTAGGGCATTGACAGAATCGCCGTGGCTGAAACTATAATTCCACCTGTAAAAGCTATAGATAAGTTTGGGATTTGATCCAGACGGAGTTTGGTGCGCGTAGTTAACTAGCGAATATATTGGCTGGTGAAATTTACTCAGCCACCTTGAAATTAATATCCGGTGACGTGATGGGTCACTAATACTCCGGAAATCCCAAACAAGACGTCCAATTGGCTCAACTAGATCAACTCTCCGAAAGCTCGAACCTTAGCGCCAGTTGAACACGTCATAACGATTGTCACGGCAATCAGCACGTTGAACTCGTCTTGGTGCCAGCGAGCGTCGGCTCCACGGCAAAACCTAAGTGTAATCATCTACCCAACCAGAATCACAGGGTTCCTAAACGGAATCTCGGATCCTATTCCTCACGCAAATTCTCGTCTCGAAGCTTACTTCAATCCAGGAGCTCCAAGCTCCCCATCCCCTCTCACTGAAGGAGCGAGTCATGTCCAGCAAACGTCTTCCCGTGCAAGAAAATCATCTATCGTCCACCGTATCTCACCTGCCAGGCCGTCTGATCTGCATAGTGGTTTTATTGTTACTGGCGTGTTCCCTGCACATTGTCGCTCAAACACCACCGCCAGCTGCGCTGCAGTTGAGCGCGGGAGGTGCGGCCAATGGATCCTGGTCGGCCGACGAGGACTACTCGGGCGGCACTACTGACTCGTCTACAGCTACGGTCAATACGTTGTTCGATTCGCGTCCCGCGCCGCAGTCGGTGTATCAACACAATCGCTACGGCGCCATGACGTATACGTTGCCGGGGTTGACGGCGAACGCTTCCTACACCGTCGATCTGCACTTCGCGGAGACATATTTCACCGCCGTAGGCGACCGGGAGTTCAATGTCTTGATCAACGGCACGCAGGTGTTGACCAACTTCGATATCTTCGCCGCCACCGGCGGCGAGAACATGGCCATCGTCAAATCGTTCGCTGCGACGGCCAACAGCAGCGGTGAAATTGTCATTCAGTTCACGATCGGCGCCGCCAATAACCCCCAGATCAACGGAATCGAGATACTGCCCGCCTCCACGCCTTTTACCTCCGGCGGTATCTACACTCTTACCTCGAAGACTAGCGGTCTGAACTTGGATAACGAAGGCTCTACTGCGGCCTCCAACGATGTATGGCAGTGGTCTTCCGGAGCCGGCAACACGAATCAACAGTGGCAGATCAACCTGCTTCCCAACGGGTATTACAACCTGATCAACCTGAGCAGCGGCATGGCGCTCGATAACGGCGGCTCAACCACGGAGGGAACCTCGTTTACCCAATATAGCTCGTCCACCACCAATGCCAATCAGGAGTATACGATCACCAGTCTGGGGAGCGGCTACTATCAACTCGTCGTAGCGTCGAGTGGCATGGCTCTCGATAATAGCGGTGCAACGACCAACGGTGGAGAGGTGCATCAGTGGGAGATTGAGAGCGGCAATTCCAACCAGGAATGGCTGATCGCTCCCGTGCAGATCGGGGCGAACACTCCATTTACTTCCTATGAAGCCGAGAGCGGAACCCTAAGTGGAGGAGCTCATGTCGTCTCGCTCACGACGACGCCGACCACGGAGTTTTCCAGCCCGCAACTGGAAGCCTCGGGACATGCGTATGTCAATCTTGCCGCCACTGGACAGGCTGTAACCTGGACGAACAACACCGGCCAAAACATCACGTTCGTCAATGTGCGCTACTCCATTCCCGACTCATCGGGCGGCGGAGGCATCACCTCCACATTGGACTTGTACGTCAACGGGACATTCCGCCAGGCCATCCCCGTCAACTCCATCCAGACCTGGGTCTATGAATCCTCCAGCGATTACGATGGCATGAACCAGACTCCGTCTTCTGGTACCCCGCACGTCTTCTGGGATGAGCAGCAGGTCACCATCAGCGGTGCGTATATCGCTCCCGGCCAGACGATCACGCTGGAGAAGGATTCGGCCAACACCGCGGCGTACTACAACATCGACGTGATCGATCTCGAAAATCCACCTGCGGCGCTTACCCAGCCGGCAAACTCGCTCTCCATCACCACCAACTGCGGCGCTGTTGCCAGTAACACTCAAACCAACGGCACGGCTGCCTCCGGCGCCGTGGATAGCACCGCAGCCATCCAAAACTGCATCAACGAGGCGGAGTCATCTGGGCAGGTCGTGTGGATTCCGCAAGGCACGTTCTACCTGAAATCCTCCGCCAGCACCGGCCTTACGGCTTCGGGCGTTACCATTGAAGGTGCGGGAATGTGGTACAGCACGATTTACTACAGTCCAACACTTCCGGCAACAACGACCAGCAACCCGTTCTCAACCACCTCCACTACCTTGCAAAACTTCGCTATCGACGGCAATGCGGTGGCGGAATCAGTGGCTGGCGGCAACGGCGGCGCGACCTATGTGAACGGCAGCAACTGGGTTATCAACAGCCTTTGGATCCGGCACGAAGGGGCAGGTGTGTGGGCTAGCGGCACCGGTGGCACGGTGGAAAACAACCGCATCACCAATTCATGGGCGGACGGCATCAACATCAATAACGGCAACGGTGGCACCGGATACACGGTCGGTAACAATCTGACGGTCAAGAACAACTTTGTCCGTGGCTCAGGAGACGACGGGATTGCCATCAACGATTCGGAAGACAACTCCGATCAATCCGAGATGACCAGCCCAACGGTGCTTAACAATACAGTGGTCGCTCCCTGGTGGGCGAATCTGCTTGGAATCTATGGCGGAGAAAACGATTATGTAGCCAACAATTACGTTCACGATGCGGTGAAAGGCAACGGGATATACATTGGCGGCTACGATTCGACCGGCAAAGGTGCTCCACTTGAGACCGCAAATGTGCAGGGAAACATCCTACTTCGAGGTGGAAGTTTCGGCTACGGCAATCAGAACCCAGGTATCGCTGTCGGGTACACCAGCACGAACTCTCCCTCCGGCGAACCAGCCATGACCGACATGTATGTGCAGGGAAATGCGGTGATCAATTCCATGTTCGACGGGGTCGAGTTGCTTGGAGGTACCAGCACTGAAATCAACAACAACACGGTCGACTCCCCAGGCACGGGAGGCTTCATCATCAATTCGAATGGAGAGGGGAACGCTGCCTTCACGTGCAATACCGCGTTGAACATTCCCCCTGGCCAGACGGTCTACGCCAATGACGCAGGCTCTAACTTCACCGCTAGCGGTTCCTGCAATGTTGGATTCACCATTCCATAAAGGCTGTCTCAAAAACCAGAAGACCCCGAGGCACATTGTGATGAGGCCCGTAACCAAAGCGGGTCTCATCACAAACCGTATTTGCACCGCCACAACGACTACCACTAGGGCGAATACCCACTCATGCAGGCGGGACTGAGTGAAACACATTCGGAAAGAAGGGTCATGTTTAAATATCTGAGTTCCTACCGCCCGTTCATTCTTACCAAATTTGGTCTTGCCATAGCCTATATGTGGTTTTGCTGGGATTTTATTCGTCTGAATCTGGCATTGCACAGACATCTTCTAGAATTGATTCCCCCTCTTGGAAAAGAGGTAATATGCAACGACACCGGACTAAACGGATTTTTCATTGCATCGCTCTCGTTTGTGGGTCAGCCAATAGCTTGCTGGATGTACCTCATTTTGTCGCCTGTAGCCGTTGCGATCTACATTTGGGGCAGGTTTCGATGGCTACAAGTCGGCGTTGCCGCATGGATTTGGTTGTCGATCGTAGGGTTGGCTGCACACCTGAGCGTCTTGATGACTACCGCGGACTTTTGGCTATCCTGGTGTTTCATACTCTATTTGGTGGCCGGCCTTATTACACCATCAGGGCTTTGGCATGCCTCTCAACCCAGTTTTAGGATAGATCTCTGGCAAAGCAACCCAACCATCTCCAGCGAGTACGCCTTCCTACTGGTTATCCTTCAATTCACCGTATATTTTTACGCTGGCCTCAATAAACTAATCTTTGGCTGGACCGCATGGACTTCCGGCACAGCATTGCGAGATTTAATGTACGATCCCGCGATGCGCAGCTATGTGCGGGGAATTTCGCTGCCCTACATTATTTCATTCTTGCTTTGCTACGTTACTCTGGCTCAGAGACTCGTTCTTCCCTTCGGATTCTTTAGCATGCGCTTTAGGCTATTGGCCGTAATAGTCCTTGTCCTAATGCACCTGGGATATGAAGCGGTTATGCAGGTAGCCATTTTCCCGTTGGTAGGCATCTCGTGTTTGCTTGTCATGATCCCGCCAAAACAATTGACGGTGCCTTTATTTGCGAAGCTTTCGAAAGTGCCGCCGAAGCAAGCACATAAACAAGCGAAGGCAAGGAAATCGTATTTGGATTCTATTCCGGCAGGAGTTCCTCGGCTCAGCCAGAAGATATTCGCGATGTCAGTCGTATTCTTATTGTTGGTGGAGCCGGCGATCATGTCCTACGATAGCTCCGACCCTCCATACTGGAACGTCAAGCTTGCAACCCAGTTGCATTGGATCATGTTCGCAGACGGTGGATCTGCATCCAAGGAACGCTTTAAGGTAAGGGTAGAAGTATATGACCCGACAACAGATGCTTCACATCTTGAAGATGTGACTGATCTACCTCTTCGCTATTTCCCGGCGACCTGGAGAACCAGACTGTACTCGAAAGAGATTTTCAATAAAGCATTGGCAGCTCAGCACCCCGGGTCTGACTACGTGGAGACTGATGAATATCTTGAAAACTATATAAACGCCGCTGTGAACTTGTATAAAGCCGAGTCTTCCCATCGGGAAATCGTAGGAAGGTTTGTTCTTGCAATCGAGCCTGACAAGATAACGACTCAATCGCATTAGCAGTATCTAGCGTGGCGGGCCCCTATCCGATTCAGCCCTCAAAGTAAATCAACCGGGTTCTCCATTTGGATAGAGCTTCAACATGATGATTCTCCCTTGGGTTCTTGGTGTTTGTAGGAAACCAAGGCCGCCACATGGACGGCCCCGGAGACAACAGTTGCGATGTGTACCACGAGCAATACTTCCCCGTGACGTCTGCCAGGAACGGCCGTAACCTGTCCGTATATAGAACCCGTCTCTTTCAGGTCGCGAGCGATGGGTTGCAGCCAAACAAAGTTCGCAGAGGTCTTGACCACTTCGTAAAAGTCAATGTTGGTCTGGTCATAGCCTCATGAGTTATAGATCACGTCACCCACAACAAGGATGTGGCGCTGTTGCCGTTACGCGCGCTGCTACGCCTTGTTTTGCACGTGAGCGTCGAGCGATGCGAAGAATTCGCTAATCCGCTGGTCACGCTATTCCTCGTTACGAAACTGAAAGTACCAATCTGCCTTGGCTGGCTCACCAAGAATGCTCATTCGGTTCTTCGATGAAGCGCCGCGAGCGCTGCTTGACGCACCTTTGGATTGGAGCTTTCTGCGGCCCGCTCATAGTGCTGGCGGGCATCGTCAGGTTGGCCTCGGCGATCCAGGAGTTCTGCCAGTCTGAGATGCACTTCCCCATTGGCGTCATCCTGTGCGATCGCGGCACGGTACTCTTGCTCTGCCTGAGAGTCCTCGCCGACTCTTGCCAACGCATTTCCGAGATCCAGATGGAACGGAATGGATTTCGGATCGAGTCGTACCGCCTCCTTCAGTTGTCTAAGCGCCTTATCCATTGGCCCTGTCTTTGCCAACAGAACGCCGTAGTTGTGACGAACCTGAGGATCCGTAGGATCGCCTTCAACTGCTTTCGAGAAATGGAATTCAGCTTCCGGGTACTTGCCCTCCCGCGCGAGGATGCTGGCGAGGTCATTATGTGGCACGGCGAAGTCCGGCTGCATATTGATCGCCGATCGAAACAGCGATTCGGCCCGAACTGCGTCGCCCTCTCGCGAAGCCAGCAAACCGAGAAAGGTGGTCGCATCAGGCAGATCGGGATTGATCCTCAGGGCTCGATCGAAAACCCGTCTCGCGTCGTCATTACGTCCTTGTTGTAGATACACACTGCCCAGGTTGGTCAGGACCGTTGTATCGGGATGATCTGTTGCGGCGGCCGTTTCTCCAACTTCCGCGGCGCGCGTTAGATCGCCCGACGCTGCCAATGTTAATGCCAAACCCCGAAGCGCCTGCTGGTAGTCGGGACGACGACGAATCGCCTCTTCAAACCATGGAACTGCTTCCTCGTTCTTTGTGCTCTTCGCATATGCCGAGCCCATAGCGAAATAAAATGTGGCATTGTCAGGCTTATACTTTTCCATGGCCTGACGTAGACGCAATGTTCCCATCTCCAGGTTTGAGGCGTTCTCAGTTTGGGCAATCGAAAAATACAACTCCCCGTCTGGAATCGCAGCGAATGAATCTGGGTAATATGGGATCACCTCGCCACGATAAGCAGGTGATGTTTCCTTGACGGCCGCGAGCAGATCTCCCTTGGGCTTGAATCTCTGAATGTAGTGGTCAGTCATGACGACATGGACCGCATCGCTGGTACGCCCCTTCCACATATGACAGGTAAGGCAGTTCGGTCCAGTCCCTGTGGTCTTGGACGCGGGAGCGATCATCCCAGGAACTCCAGCCATATGAACGTTGGCGTGACAACTGCTGCACACGGCCACGTAATGTTTGGTTGCCTCTTCCCCGCGGGGCACCTGGTGCGGGTTATGACAGGTAGTGCAAGTCATCTGACTCTTTAGGAAACAAGCGGACTTCCTGAGACGATACGCTTGATGGGCAACCTCTAGCCTGTCGTCGTATCCCGTTCCCGGTTTGCGATCGAAAAATAGCTCATAGTCCTTCAACGGTTGGCCTGGCCGGTAGGAGAAAGGAGCACGGTCTACCTTTCTGAGCGCATCTGGCAGCTCCGAACTCGTTGGCTCAAGGTGGCACTGCATACATACATCCATCTGGCGGTCCCGGCTCAGCGTGGCCGGATTTACGATGCTGGCCCGAATGGATTCGACGCTTGCGCCCTTAGATGAAGCGGCCCGAACGTGTGCGCCCCCAGGGCCATGGCATCGCTGGCAATCGATCCCCTCAGGAATCTCTTTATCAAAGATGTTTTTGTTAGGGCTGGTAATGGCGGCTTGCCCCAGAGAAGGATATGCGTTATGGCAGGACATACATTCAAAGACGATTGGACGGCGGAAGTCCTGCTGATTTGGATTGTCGTAGCCTGGGCTCATCTCCCAATATCCACCCATTTCGCTGTACCAACTCACAGGGAGTTCAATGAGCTTGCCTTCATTCGTTCTATGCAGGTAGGTTCGCGCGTGGTTACCTGATCCAACCACATAGTCGATCTGCATCTCTTCTAGATTTGTATCTTTCCCCTCAAAGCCGATCTGGTGGCGTTGCTCATAGAGCTTGCCATCCCTTTCGACAATCTTGTAATACCTATCCGAGGCCTTGTTGTAGAGCGTATTGTGCCTTGTGAAGTCTTCGATTCGATCAGCATGATCAGCGCGATGAAAGGAACGCCCCATACCGGTCTGCCGGTAGGTCTTTGCAATTTCCTCATGGCAATGGGCGCAGGTCGCAGGATCCACGTAACCATTGTCCACCTGCTGTGCGTGCGCGACTCTTGGACGCTCCCCTTGCCATGGATAGAACGCCGCGGCGCAAAGAGCTGCCGCGGCGATCAAAAAGCAGACGGCTTCCCTCTTTCCGAATTGGGGCCATCTGAGGTTCATACCGATACGATCATTCCTAAAACTTGCGCTGTCTGTCCCCAGCTAATGCTACGGTACAAATCTACCAATGGAGTCCCTATCTAGCGTGATCACTGGCCCAGATGAAATGGACCAGTACGGACACCTCAACCAAGGTATCCGCACTGGTCCGTAGTTGCACTGCCTGGAACACTAGAACCGAATGTGCCCCTGGATAGTGATGAAGCGCGCTTGATCCTGCGTCGACGTAATCTGACCGAACTGCGAGCTGGTAACAGTCTCATTCGGTGTCCCGAGAAACTGATGGTTGAAGAGGTTCGCGACGTCAAGGCGCAACTCAAGCGCAACACCCTGCTTGATGTTGATCTCTCTTTGAATATTCGCCATAACATTGTTAATGGCCTGCTGACGAACGCCATTGACTCGCGTTGGGAATGCCCTCAGATTGTATCCATTCGGCTGGCAGGATGGGTTGGTGACGAAACCGTTCCCACTGTAAGTGCAACTGCCGTCAGCATTCACGGTGGCGGTCGCGACGTTCGTAGGATTCAGCCATTGGACATTGGCGACACCCGTCGCGATGTCGGTGTTATAGACAGGATGCTTCAGCACAATGTCAGATGCCTTGATAGCACCCTCGTAGAAGAGGTTGCCCCACTCAAGCAATTGGCCGTTATTCAATTCATACGTTGCATTCACACGAAAGCCCCCGAATATCGCGGACTTCCAACCGGAGTTGGCCCACTTCTTGTTATGGCCAAAAGGCAGTTCATACAGGCCCTCCACGGTAAGGCGAGACGGAAGGCTGGTGTTGGAAGGCTCCCAGCTCATCGTCGTGTCGAACGCATTCGCAAAGTAGTCGCGATCATATTGGTAGTTCTTCTGGAACGAGACCGTGAACAGGAAGCCCTGTGAAAGGCGCTTTACAGCCGTGATCTGAAGTTCCTGGAAGTGCGACTGCCCGATCGGATCCACCTCTTTTAGCCCTCCCAAATAACTATAGGGCCGAACGAGATTGCCGATACTCGTTGTCGAATTTGTATAGGTTCCACTGTGCGACATCAGGGTATAGGCTGCAGGATTGCTACCTTGCAACCCGGCGAAATTGGCGAGATAAAACGGATTGGCGACCTGCTGGTTTAGCAGAGTATTCGCCGCGATATTCGGCTGGTTGCCGCCGGTGTAGAACGATGCGGGCACCGGGGCGAGGTTTCTGTTCCCGGTGTTTGCACCTCCGCCCGCATTGACGAGACCGGCAGAGAAATTGGACATATGCGTGGACCAGGATCCGAGCCACGACACATCGACCATGAGAGACCTCCCGATCTGATGCTGCACGCCGATTTCCACGCGCTGTGCGCGAGCCGGCACGAAATTGTGCGGGTAAATTGTCGGACTGGATCCAGCATAGGAAAGATTGCCCGCAGCAGCGCCCAGTGCAGGAATGAAATTGGCTCCATTCGTCGACGGAAATGGATTCGAGATCGGCGCGGCGCCGGGCGAGAGCGTTTGACCGTAGGGGCCGTAGTAGGAACTCGTCTGATCGGTTGTCGAGGACGAAAAGTTGGTCTGGTCCGTGGGAGTACCCGAGAACTCCAATGCGTTCAACGTATCGAAGAAGATGCCGTATCCAGCATGAATCACTGTTGCGGGAGTGATACTGTACGACGCACCGATTCGGGGCAGAGCGCGGAAATCACTCGTCCATTGCCGCACCGGCGCGCCATTCACTCCGGCATAGAGAGGGCCGCCGGCAACTGTGATGGTCGAAGGCAGCACAGCTCGCTCAGCCGCTGTGGCGCTTGCAAGCGTGGCTCCGTACGCTGCTATCGCCGGATTGGCGATGGCCAGTTGCTGGTTCGGATCGAATTCCGTGATTTGGTAGTTATGTTTCTCCTTCGGACCATACTCCTCTTCGAAACGAATACTCGGCATGAACGTCAGCTTAGGCGTGACACGCCATGTATCGCCGACATAGGCTGAGTAATACGGAGTCGAAATCGAAATGGGCGATCCCAAAGTCGCTATACTATTGGTCTGTACCCCCATAAGAAAGGCTGCATACGAAAGCCCGTAATTTGAGGGTGAGGGCACACCAAGATTACAACCCGCAGTCGTGCAGTCGGAGCCGGTTCCGTCGTTCTGTTGTGTAAACGTGGAGTCGAAATTAAAGATACCAGAGCTGTTGCCCTGGGCCCCACGAGAATAATTTTGCGCACGCCACTCGCCGCCAACCCGCAGCGAGTGCTTACCCTGTACATGCATGAGATTGGCACGGACAGTGGCAGTGCGATAAAACGACGGTGCGGCGTTCAGGTTGCCAAAGAGCGAGGTGTTCGCCCCGGACCCGCCTTGCGCATAGATATTGGTGCTGTTAAGGCTGCCAAACTCGAGCATCGGGAAGGTTGCCAAAGATCCCGCATAATTCTGTAAGTAGCTCGGCAGACCCACGGAAGAGGGCGGATAGGCCGAATATCCGGGGTAATGGTTATACGTGGTTTCCATATTGCTGCCTGCGAGAGTGACATCCAGATTTGTCGAAGCATTGAACACGTGATTCCAGCCCAGGGACCCAATTTCGACCCACTTAGGTCCCTGACGTGTATCAATGCCGCCGGGTGCGATACCAGGGACTGCCTGAGTAAAGGTGTTTCGCGTGAAACGAACGAAAACACGGTCCTTTTCCGAGAAGGCATAGTCTTCGCGCGTCGTCCACTGGACAAAATGCGAAGCGGACGGGGTCGTATAAAGATAGTTGTTGCCATCTGTGCTCGGTTTTGTCGGCGTCGGCAACCAGGAGTTGACCAGTGTAGCCATCTGAGTATTCAGCATGCGGTTGGCGGGAACCACATTGCCGCAAAGCGGTGCACGAGAAGGGTGACCGTTCACTATGGTCACAGAGTAGGGATCGTAGATCTGATACTGACCATAAAATGGGGTCCCGGCAGGGCACGCAGCGTTGAATATCGCAGCGTAATTTGTAGGAACTGTCGCTGTGGGCAGGTCGCTGAAGTTTCCGCTCCTCTCCTGAACCGTCGGGATCGTGGCCGTAGACTGCGTTGCATCAGTCAAGCTGTCGTTCGTTAGGCCAAAAAACCAGAAAAACTTGTTCCGGCCGTCGTAGACCTTCGGGATGAAGACTGGGCCGCCGATTCCGAAGGTCGTTAGGTTCTCATGCACGCCTGGCCAAGCATAGGTGTTTTCGTCAATGTAGCATTGGGGCGAGGTGGACGGGCCATTGGTACAACCATTGAGATACTGCGCATGCTGATAGGTCAACGATTGAAAACGGTTCAACGCATCCCAGCGGCGATTGCCATAGGATTCGGTTGCGCTTCCGTGCAGAAGGTTGGTCCCGCTCTTGGTCGTTTGCGTCTCGGTGATGCCATAGGTATGGCCAATCGTCGGATCGAAAGCCGTAGTATCAATTCTGACTTCGTCGGTCATATCTGTGTTGAGGACGACCGCGTTGCCACGCGTGTTGCCGATATTTGGCGCGCCGTCCAAGTCGAATTCGTTCGAGTTCGAAACACCGGCAGTGCCAAATTTGGAAACACCGTTCCAGTTGATGGCTCCATCGATGGAATAGGCCTGGCTGACTCCACCAGGAGACTGCACTCCCGGAGCGATCTCGACGAACTCCATGGGGTCGTTGTCCGCGGCCGGAAGTGACTCAATTTCCCTGGTGGTCAGTGACTGGCCGGTGAGCCCGGATTGCGTATCGATGAGCGGCGCTCCTGTAGTTACCGTGACCGTCTCCGTGGTACGACCGACATTTAACGACAAGGGAAGGTTCACAACCGCGCTGGCCCTAAGTTCGATTCCGCTCTGGACCAGCCCCTCGAACCCTGGCGCTGCAACTGTAACTTTGTAAATACCGGCATTGAGACTGTCAATCTCAAAATAGCCCGTTCCATTGGTAACGGAAGCCGAAGTGACATTCGTCTCGGTGTTGGTGACGGTGATTTTGGCGCCCACAACCACCGCGCCGTTGGAATCCGTTACAACTCCGGTAAGGTTTGCGCGCCCCGTGGACTGGGCGTTTGCCCATACGCCCGCCACCAGAACCCCGAAGAAAAGTGTCGCCACTGCCCCCATGAGCACTCTCAACGGAGGTAAGCATCCCTTGCGACCGTTCCTCATGCACCTCTGGAGATTTGCTTTACCTGAGAAATCAAGACATCTTTGCATTATTTGTTTCACGCCCTTCTCCTAAGATCAAGGGTCCTGACTTCACTCCTTGGTCTCGACTGCGTTGACAGGTGATTTGCGCCGTTAAATGGTAACGCTGTCATAAAGTCGTAGCAATTTGTACCTTGGCGTTGTAACCAATGTCAAGACGTATATTTTTGCTTCATGTCTCTAGTCCAACGCTATCTTTCAAAAGACCCGCGACAACATCGAAGAGATTCCAGCCGACGAGTTCGTGCATATATTTCGGACGACGTCTTTGATAGCTGCGAGTCATGCCATGTCGTGGAACTATGACCTCGCTACCGTGTATTTCTGAACCCAACCAGGTTGGTGTTAAGGAGGCCGAATCTGCCACACATAGCCCTAGGGGCTGGTCAATCATTGCCGCTTCCCTGCTTCTCAATTGCCGAGTTTGGAATGAGGATGAGGACTGCTTCGGCAGACACGTAGCAATATGAATCACGAACAGAATTGAACTGTACCCCCATAACACCTGAGGTCCATTTCACCATTCATTCTACGAGAAGAAACCAGGTCGCAGTGAGGACCACATCTAACATCAATGCAGCCGGACTCTTCTTATCAATGGCGCTGTCGAACATTTTCAATCGGACAAGCAGCACCGGTGCCGTATCGGCATTAGAGAAGAATTGATACGACATCAATACGACAGATTACCGATACCCAATCGCGTCTTTCGGTCGCATATCTAGTGGGTACCTAGACTCCCGAATTCAATAGATGGCAAGCAATCGCGTTGACCGTACTGGGAGAACCAGCCATCGTTTCTAAGTGCAGGAGAACCTGCAGCGATTGGCGCGATATATCTTGCGCGATGCTGCAAGATTGGAGTATCGCTGCCCACCGAACTGGATCTGCTACGAGGTCTCCTGCGGCTTCGGTACCTTCACCACTGGCGCCGGCGATGATTAGCACACGGCCTCCGTATCCAGAATTGTGAAAGACGCTGATGATGGCAAATGAATCGCCCGTGTCGAAACCACCGGCAGTGGGAATGTAACTGCCTCTTTCACCCTTTCTTGGATGTACATTGTGGACAAATTCGCGCTGCGTCTGATCATCTAACGCGAACTGGAAATCAAGGACAGGATCGAACATGGACGTCCAAGGGTTCGATCTAGGGCTACCCAAAAAGACGAAGTTCTCATCTGTCTGAAGATCCTTCATGCGGAAGTTTCGTGACGCTTGCACCGAGAGACGACTTTGGCCAGGGGGCATCAACGATGCCAAGTTCGCGATGACACTACCGTCGAAAGAGGATATCTTGTCTCCGCGGAGTATCTCCTTCATAAAGCTGACCTGGAATGACGAGAGACTACTTGTGCCTGGAGGCAAATAGGACTGATTCGCGTAATCGGAGAGAGACAAACTGCTATGCGAAATTCTTTGGATTTCTTCAATGTTTGGGTCACTGGCAACGATGAGGACGCGATGGGAGCCGTCGAAGAGCGTCGCCCATGGTGCTGAACTCGAACCCCAAACCCGCTTCCCTGGTGTCGCGGTTCGCCCAGGTCGATTCACGATCAAGAGTGCGATGCCAACTGTCATCGCGATGATTCCCAAAATAGGTAATGTCCAATACTTCCAACCCGCCGCGACCCCGCCTTCTGAGGCTACCCGCGAAGAGGGCTCCAGAACGGAAGTCACGACCAGCTTCTCTTCCTGTGAGAGCTGATAAGGCAAGACTTCAGCACCCACTTTTGGAATGCGAACCAACTCGGGGACGTATCCGCCCGAGGGTAGACTGATGCGGAACTCTGACGTATTTCCCACTCCACTGTAGTGTTGCACTAGACGCTTCCGAACATCGCTGGCCGTTACGCGAACGATGGCATCTTCACCGGTATCGTAAGCTGGTGTACGGTCGAAAAGTTTGACACCGATCGTACGTTCCTTCAGATCTATTATTTTTCCGGTCGCAGATTGCCAAACGATGTACTCAAGAAACTGCACACTGCGGGGGCTTCCCCTAAACGCAGGGCCTTCGGTGATCTCGTTTAAATAGCGCTTCAGCAGCGTTTTGCCCTCGGGCGTCCGTGCCACTTGTGCTATCTCCCAGGTGGCCGATACATGTCCGAATTCGGGTGCCGCTCCCATGATTTGGATACCGAATCCTAGCATAAGAGAGCGGCCACCTTCCCACCGACCACGAAACGTCGCCCGGGACACTCGCGTATCATCTCAGGTCTCAATCGATGCGCATCGAGCTAACCAGGTCGACATGACCTCGCAGGCGAATATCCTTGCTGGATGAGCCGATCATAAGTTGCACGGCCCCCGGTTCGTACATGAATTGTTCTTTGGCGTCGTCTCGGTACCGCAGCGCAATGTGGTCATGGGCAAGAGGCAGATCCTGAGTGGCCAGCTGTTGAGTAGCTGCACCGCTCAGCGAAGTGCAGAGGACTAGCACCATAATGAAAAGCGAAGTCGATCGCATTATGTTGGCCGCAGGCTCCTACCTTTGCCCTCTCTTACTCACATTTCCTTCCCCGGTACAGTCTTTGATGGAAGCACTCTTACGGCCCCAACCTGAATACTTTCAGATCAATGGAGTTCGAGATTGCCTTATGTCCCGCATCATTGGGATGAAGGTGGTCCCCGTGGTCATAGTCAGCCAGGTACTGTGTTGGATGGGTCGGGTCATGCGTAGCGCTATCCTGATCGACAATTCCATCGCAACCGCTACCATCGCCGCGAATAAAGTTGTTTATCTTCTGCCTTTCCTTCTCTTCCGCAGGCGTCCATGCTTTTGCACCTTCGAACGGAGTCAGGGTCGAACAGATAAAACGAATATTTCTCTCGTGCGCGCGTGCGATCAATCGCTGTAAACCCGCAATCAACGCTTCGGCTGAAGGAGAGGGCCGAGAACCGAGATCGTTGATGGGATCGTCGGAAAATATGACCCATCGAACATTCGATTGCCGCAGGACGTCTCTCTCGAAACGATTCTCAGCACTTTCGCCAGAGCCGCTAGCGAGAAGCCTATTTCCACTAATTCCAAGATTGAGGACTCCTATTGAAAGCCCTTGATTGATGAGCCGGAGAGCCAGTTGCTCAGGCCAGCGACGATCAGTGTCATCCGCCGCGTTATACCCTTCGGTGATCGAGGCACCCAAGGCTACAACGGTTCCACGAAGCGAGGGTGCGTCTACGTCAAGCCCGGAGAGAAAGTAGACGTTCTTCGAGGTCTCGGCATTTTTCATCTGAGGCACGCTGCTTGCGTCGCCTGTTTGGCCGTAGCTGGTCTGATGTACGGATCCATGGAAAGTCGCAGGGCCAGTCGTGCCGGGAAGATACATGCTGATCGCAAGTTCCGACAGCGCTGGAACATCAAAAGGGACTGGATCGCTGAGAGCGGTCGCACCTGAGGGAATGACAAGTTTCGTGCTCCCTTCAAATCGGAGTTGGCGGTCAGACGACACGACGATCGAAGAATCCGATCTCCGGAGAGCCAGATGGACATCCTCGATCCTCAGTGGTTGTGTGCCAAAAAGGTTCGATATCTTCAAGCGGACGCGCTTGCCGCCAATACTCATATGCACGATCTGCCGCAGCGTCTGATCCGTGAAAGTCTTCCCTGAGTTGTCCTTCATCTGGGCGATCGCCCATGTTCCCGTCCAGTTTGAAGCTGGTGGACTCGCCAGCACCTCTCTCGGGGCAGAGGTAGCAGGCACAAGGCAAATCCCCGCCGCAAAAATCGTCACCCGGCGAATTTTAGTCTGTATTTGGGGAACGTCTCCAGCGAGGGAGGATGAGCAATGGCGTCTATTTGGTATCAACCCGTACACCTTTCTGCAAAGCCGGCCCCCATCCGCCGCAGCACAAGGAAATGAACCAAAGAGGTCCTGACATCTGCGCAATTCATGGCGCTCATTCCACTCCTTGCGGTGTGGAATCGTTCACTGCGATACTCTTCTCCGCCGTTCCGCCATCCCACTCGCTCGGGGTGCTCCATCGTTCTGTTCTGTTTGCTCCGATGAGACTGACAGCACGCAGGACTGGCGACCGGCCATCCGTCGAGGCAGTAAGCTGTGTTCGGAATCTGATCTGATCGCCGGTCTTTGTGCTCTTCAGAGAATAGACATGCTTCCCAGATCCCAGTTCGATCGCCTGCGAGTTCAGAACCTTTCCTGCCTTGTCTCCCGTTTCCACGATCAAAGACAACTTGCCGCTGGTCGGCATCTCTGTCACAGCTTCCAGGCTCTGGAAACCTTCTCCATAAGGACGCCAGGTTGAGGTGTAGCTACCATGTAGAAGGGCATCGTAAGCATTCTGGAAGAGAAGTTTGACAAGTGTAGGAGAAAGACAATCCTGCGTAACTACAACGTCGTCCATCGTGTAGCGTCCATGTTGAAGTGTCGGTGCATCGCCTATCGTTTCAAGAGGCCCTGTGTAGGAAGCCTGATTCCCTGCCTTGTCCAGGGAACCATTCAGATACAAAGATGCCTTCTGCAAAGCGGCGTCGTAGGCATACGTCACATTCACCCAGGTTCCTATAGGAACATCCTTACTCCCAAGGACGTCTCTCCCATGGAACCCAAGAAACAGTTTTTTATTGCGAATGCCAGCATCCAGGATGGTGCCTGTGTTGTCCTGGTCGGCCCCCATCGGGGCCTGCCCTCCAAAGAGGCCTAGCTCGTCCTTGTTGCCCAAAGCATCGATGCGAATCCATGCTGAGAGTGTGAACGATTTCCTGTAAAGCTGTATTCCTCCGGCATCAATGCTCGCAGAAGATGACGTCTGAAGCCCTTCTCCAGACCTTCCACTTACCCATTGAGGCGTTCCTCGGAAGGAAAGCACCTTGCCCGTACTCTCGTTGCGAGTTCCCGTTCCTCTACCTTCATTCAACTTAAGGTCCACGAGTGGATTTCGGAAAGCTAAGTTGATACCGCCGGGAATCACCACCATGCGTTCCGGCTGGTCGCCGATTTGCACGCGATGTAACCCGCCGATTGCGAAGTGATGGCTTAACGCCACTCTTTTCTTTTCTCCCGGCTGGAGTGACAAGGATTGAGTACCCGTCAATACCTGGCCATCCACCTTTAGTGCGAGTTCACCCTGATAGGGAAGACTGCCAACATCCTTGGCCTCTGCGGTCACCTGAAGGTCAGCATTGTGGTCCACATCAAGCCGAAGATCTTCAAGCGCAAGACGTGCCGGAGAATCAACAACAGAGATCGGCGTCGTAATGATCTGCGATCCCGCCACCAACGCCATGTCACCTGTTTTATAGATCGACACTTCTAACGTGTGGGACTTCTCTTCTCCCGGCTTAAGCTCGAAGCGCCATGAGGCGAGTTCCACACTGTCGTAGAGCTTTGCCTCCGTGACATCGGTCAGATCCCCGTCATTTCTGACGGTGACAGTTGCCGCAAAAGATTGACCGCTGCTTGCCTTGTCCGGCAAATCCATCTTGTAGACAAAATGAGCGGCATAAGTCTTTGGCTCCGTGAATTCCCCGGATAGTCCATTCTCAGGATCAAAGAAACCCACCTTCGCCTTGCGATCCTGATTCATCTCTTTGGGGACATCCGGACTCACGCCACCTACATGGATCCTGAATTTGCCGGGCTCGACCCGGCGAACCATATCGGCATCCAGCAGCGATAGCTGATACGGGGTAAGCGCGAAAGTGACTCTTCCAGCCTCTCCCGCATGAAGCGAAATTCGCTTGATACCCTCCAATTCGATGACCGGTGTACTTACGGAAGCGACTTCGTCGGTTATGTAGAGTTGCGCGACCTCATCCCCATCGCGATCACCGATGTTCCGCACATCTGCGCTAACGGATACGAATCCGGGGTCTCCATCCTTCGGCTTGATACGGAGGTTGGAGTATTGGAATTTGGTGTAGCTAAGTCCATAACCAAAACGATACTGAGGCGTAAACGGCAGGTCGTAATAGCTATACCCTCTTCCGGAGGGGTGATAGTCGTAATTCAACGGCAGTTGACCAGGAGTTCTGGGCCACGTGACGGGAAGACGACCGGAAGGATTCTGTATGCCGAAGAGGAGATCGGCGGTTGCGTCACCCCCTTCTTCTCCCGGATACCAAGTCACCAGGATGCCGGGAATGTGACCCGACTCCCAATCCAGAGTGAACGGCTTGCCATTCACGATGACCAACACGACCGGCGTTCCCGCAGCAGCGACTGCCTTGATGAGCTCGCGCTGCGCTCCCGGAAAGTCGAGCGTCGCGCCATCGCGGTTCTCACCCGTAGTCGATTCACCGCCGCCTGGATAAGAGTTGTCCCCTACGACAAGCACAACAACATCCGCCTTCTTCGCAAGGGCGACCGCTTCGTCAAACTTACTGGTATCCGTAGCCAAAGGAGTTGCGAGGCCCGGCGCATAAAGCACCTGGGTGTTTGGTCCGGCATGGGAGCGAATTCCCTGCAGAACGGTAATCAATTGATGCGGAGCCAACTTAGGGGAGTAATCGCCGGTTTGACCAAGATCGGCATTCGGGCCGATGACCGCAATCGTCTTAATATCTTTATGCAGCGGTAGGATGTGGCTGTCGTTTTGGAGGAGAACCGCTCCTTCGACTTCGACCTTGCGAGCCAGTTCGCGCGATTGCGCGGTGTCGTATTCCGGCAGCTTGTCCCAAACCATCTTTTCAGGAGTCGGATGATCGAAGAGGCCAAGCCTGAACTTTGTCCTCAGTGTGGGCCGAACAACAGTATCCAGCTGCGCCTCGGTGACGAAGCCGTCCGCCACCGCCTTCGCCATTGCAGCTTTGTATAGGCCCCCGCATTCCATGTTGACGCCGGCCGCTGCCGCGAGAGCGACACCCTCTTCTTGCGTTTGCACAATAGCGTGCTTGGTTAGGAAATGCTCAGGCCCTCCGCAGTCGGAGACGACCATGCCATCGAATCCCCATTCTTGACGGAGTATCTTCTGAAGCAAAGTAATCGAGGCATTGTCCGGAACTCCATCCCAGAGGCCATAGGCCGCCATAATACCGCCGGCATGAGCCTCCTCCACTGCAGCACGGAAGCTCGGCAGGTGGATTTCACGCATGGTACGGTCTGACAGACCGATATCCTGGCTGTCGCGGCCGCCCATTGGTTGACCGTGGCCGGCAAAATGCTTTGGTACGGCTACCATCCCCTCTCCCTGGAACCCCTTGATCCAGGCCACACCCATGCGGCTTACCAGGTAGGGCGACTCTCCGTATGTCTCCTCGGTCCGCCCCCAGCGGACATCTCGAACAACGTCCAGTACGGGCGACCATGACGCCCGGAGGTGGGCCGCCTTTGCCTCGATGGCGGTTTGCTGCCCGACCTTCTCAATGAGATCGGGATCAAACGTCGCCGCCATGGAAATCGGCTGCGGGAATATGGTGGCGCCAGTCGAGTACGATTGGCTGTGGAGCCCTTCCGTCTTGAGAAGAGCGGGGACGCCCAGGCGCTGGATACTGGCAGATCCCCACGAATCCACTATCTGGGAAACCTTCTCCTCAATCGTCATCCGCGGCAGCAGATCGTCAATTCGATCCTCCACCATAGCATCAGGATCCAGGTACTTTGCTTTTTGTTGTGCGACAGACGAAACCGCCGCAATTGCCATCACCCCGTAAGCAAACAAGCTACCGATTTTCATAAATATTCTGTGCCCCACGTAAGCTGCCAACGATCGGTGTCAAGTTTGAAAATGTTATGTGGTAGCGATGCCACAAAACAATACGGATTTCAGCTCACAGCTGTCAAGGAGATCTGGCAACTGGAGGTTGCCTCCATAGTTTGATCTTTCTTCAAAAATCCGTGATCACAGATGCACCGGCATCTCTGCGCCGCTGCGAGATGAGCTCTCTCCTTCTCAAACAGATACGTTCTCCAACTGAACAACCTAACCTCAGAATTCGTGGTGTCCGCTGGAGGGACATCGTCTGACATCAAGGCTTTTGCAAAGTCGAATGGAGAGCCGCCAGAAATGCTGGATCGCTGGAGACAAGCTTTGCGGAGAAGGTGTCATCGCCATTCTTATGGACCAGTCTCACCAGAAAATGGTTCCATCCTTGCTGCAGTGGCAATCCGGAAGCAATCGCGTTCACGTCACCCGCTGGACGCGCAAGCACACTCTTTCCGTTGAGAAACAACTCGATCGCATCCTTGCTCTCGAATGTGAGATCCAGTTTGGGAACATTCGGCTCGATGAGCAAGTTATCGAGAGAACGCGGGCTCTGCACCCAAAAGCTCAGATAGACAACCGAGTTATCTGTGGGGCCGGAGAGTGGAGGTCCATTAAGAGTGAATCCGGTTGCTTCCGCCCGGAGGCCCACCCAGCGGAGATCTTGAACTCTCTCATTGTTCCTAAACTTAGCTCTGTCAGCGGGATCGACAAAGGGGTGCGCTGCCCCATTCCCTGCAGCACTGAAATGCCCCGCAGCCAATGTCCGTACCAAAATCCCGTTTTTGAGAAATGGTTCGCCCACGTCCACCTGAGGACTTAGACGAACCCCGAGATTCTCGAGCAAGCGTCGGTCTAGGAGTTGGACCTTGTAGACCGGTGACCATGCGGGAACGTTGATGATTAGTAGCCTGCCGCTTCCCTGCTTGATTTCGACAATCGCTGCGCCAGATGGCTTGGACTCCTGTTCAGATCGCAAGACCATCGCCGTCTTTGCATATTCAGGTTCTTTGTTCCATTTGAGCCAGTCGGCATTTGCAGCCTCCAACAGAACGGTGCTTTGTTTGATCAATGGGCCGGATAGACCGCCGTCAAGGATAACCTGCGGAGAGGATTCGGAAAAATAGAGGTCCGATGGCCTCAACCCCGCAGTCACAGAGCTTGCAGCAACCGGCAGAAGCGAGGAACTCTGCCGATCTGTCACCTCAACTGGCGCCGGAAGCAGCCCGTTCAACTGTGGCAGCGTCTTTGGCGCAACGCCCCACACAACCACTGTTCCTCCTTTAGCAAGAACGGCGTCCAGAGTGGCACGTGCGGTTCCATCAGGTGGGGTACGACCGTCAATGAAAAGCAGATCGGGCAAGCCGTCGTGGAGCAAGTTTCGGGAGACGCCGTCAGCAAGAAGTTGCTGCTCCAGCTCTCCGTTTGGTCCAGAAAGAATAGAGATGTTGTGGACGGGCTTCGGCTCCGCCGGCAACGAATGCCCGGAATCGGCGGGTGCAGCCGTCCAGGGCAACTTGACGACAGAATCGCTATTGGCATCTCTAATCGCATCGAAGAGTGGCCACGTCTCGTATGGCTTGAGCGCAGGATCATATCCTGGGTTCAATGTTGTGGAGTATGGACCCAATCGTTCCGGCTGCACGCCTGGTTTGCCCTCTTCAAACGGAGGGAAGAATACTCCGTCAGTAAGTTCCGGCGGGCGGGCGGTATCCGGCATTCCGAGTGGCAACGGGCGCAATCCATACCAGACGAGGTTGAATACACTTCGATAGTCCGCGTCATATTTTCTTTCTTCGAGCAGGTTCTGATAGGCCTCGATCGCGATTCCCTCCATCCGGCCTTCGAAGGACACATAAGCGCGCTCCCCGTTAGTCTTGGCAACCTGCTCTGGAGTGGCGTAATAGGCGCCTCCGGCTTCGCCAACGCCCCAAGGCTTGCCTAACTTCTCTGCCTGCATCATGGAGTCGGGCCCACCATAATGAAGCATGTTGACAGGCAAGCGTCCGCCACCATCCCCATCTCCGTCGGCCGAGATCCATTGCCGAGTCGGATCGAGTTGATGCACAACGCCTGCCCAGGTCGAATAGTACTGATAGAGCGTCTGCAGCATCTCTGGGGGGCCATGAAAGACGTTCGCGATGACAGGCTTTACTTCATTGCAGACGCTCCACCCAAATACGGAAGGATGATTGCGGTCGCGGGTTACCAACTGAGCGACATGCGCCTTCGTGTCCTGCCAAAAGGCTTCAGAGTCGAGCTTCGGACCTCCATCACTCGCCCAGATTGCAGTCTCATCCAGAACCATGACGCCCATCTCATCGGCAACATCCAGATAGAACTCTGGATAGGGTTCCGCGTGCAGACGCACCGCATTCGCATGAGCATCATGCAGCGCACTGAACCAAGCCCAAGCGTACCTTCGACTCATTTGTGGAATTCCAAGAAAGTGCCAGGAATCACCCTTCAAGACAATCGGGTTGCCATTCAGGAGGACTTTGGAGCCCTTGAGTTCAAACTGACGCCATCCGAAGCGTTGGTACTTCGCGTCGATGACATGATTTCCTCTCTGCACATCGACGATCAGGCCGTAGAGATTCGGGTGCTCCGGAGACCACAGCTCAAGCGGTGAGCCCACCTGCGCCTGCAGTGTGACGGTCACTTCCTGATGTGCCGGAATACGTACCGACGAATTTTTGAGACGGAGATCAACGGGAGTTTCCAGTTTCCAGAGAGGCTCCGGAGCCTCAACGCCATCTCTGGCTGCCAACGATGTCCACCGGTGAACTTCTCCCACGAGATCGACCGAAGCATCATCCGCGCTGTCATTCCGTAACGTTACGTCTACCTTAAGTACCTTCTCGCTGACGTCCGGTTGCACAAATATTCCAGCTGCTCTGACAGATGGGACACCCACAAGATCCACATCCTGCCAGATACCCACGATATGCTGGCCCCAGAAGGATCCAGCCTGGTACTCTCTCCTGCCGTATTTCCCCCTGACGTCGAAGAGAGAAGCTTTGCGCACGCCCACAAGGATTTCAGTACTCTCGCCGGGTACGACCAGGTTGGTGATGACCACATCAAACGGGAAGAAGATATCGAACTTCTTCCCTGCATCCTTTCCGTTGACAAGAATGCGCACATCTCCCGCTACTGCTGCAAAATGCAGTAGAACCCGGTCGCCCTTCCAGTCTGCGGGAACGCGCACGGTGCGGCGCAGCCATCCCATCTCCACCGATTCCCAAGCTGCGGGATAACTCGGAAAGGTGCGGAAATCCCCTCCTAGTCCGCGTCGGTTCGCAAAACTATTCACGTTCCATGGGGAGGGTATCTTGACCGGGACCGTCTCCCATGCTGAGGGCACAGGCAAAGGTAGAGCGGGAGCCGGATCAACTCCCTCACGAAAATTCTTCGGCAAAGCAACAGGCTGAAACTGCCATGAGCCATTAAGGCAAAGATCGTGACGAAACGCTTGCTCAGGGGCAGGAACGAACGAACCTGTTGGAGCGAACGCATGCTTGAACTCGGTAGATGCCATCGCCGTGTGGGTCAACCCGCTCGAAATGAGAACCAACACGCAGAATCGATACAGCGATCGCAACACCACGCAAAGCCTCCACTACCATCTCAGCACAACGTCATTGAGCCACACGGCAAACTCTATCTTCCCTTGCTTCATAGTGAACGTACTATACAATTGCCGCGTATGACATCGCAACCATATTTGCACTCCAAACACAAAAAACACATGCAGAAGAACGAATGGTGATGCCATTGGTTCCGGTTCTTGATGACCCGACAATACGGGACTTTGTCGAGTAGATAGAAACGGGGCTAGTTCAGAACGGAAGTCACAAGGACTCTTAATGTTTTCAAGAAGAAGATTTCTCGGCCAGATCTCCGCTGCGACCGCTTATGCGTGGACCAACAAGGCTCACGCGGAAATGCCGGGCGCTCTCTCAAGCATTCTTCAGACTCAGACATCGTCAGGTGCGAATACCCCGCAGTGGAAGTCATACGGCAGGATCGTGTTGCAACATCTTCAGGATTCCATCATCGTTCAGGATGGCTTCACGGTTGAGCAACGAAAGTATGGCGATTGCGAATTCTCCTTTGACGGGCGAGCGCCGCAAGATGTGTCCGAAGTACAGATATGGAGTGGCATTAAGTGTCGAGACCGTGACAGCAGATACGTGTTCGCCTTACGAGGCGGCAACAATGACGATCTTTACCTGGCCCGTTACGGCGCCGATGGCGCGGCTAAGTTTCTAGGCATCGCACCTCTGGACTTTCATCCGGTTCCGGGCGATTGGTACACGCTTCGCGTGGTCACGCGCGGCAACCGCATTCTCATCTTCCTCAATCAGGAGACGACTCCACGCATCAACGTGATCGATGACGATGCACCATGGGCTGAAGGAGGAGTATCTCTTGGCGGAGGATGGTTGCCAGCCGAATTTCGCAGCGTGAAGGCGAATGCCCTCTCTGCGGCGGACTCGTCCGCCATTGAAGCACTGAGTGATGCCGTATGGACGGCCCCGAAGGCCGACAAGAACCAGCTTCGGGCACATCAGCGCAGTGCCTATGTTCCGGCCGAGTTGTCCTCACTGGATCAACCTCGCGTCACCTATTCTCTTGATGGAAGCTGGCTGTTCCTCCCGGATCAGGAACTTGCGCCATCAGTAGCGCCACAGTTGGAAGTTCTTGACGACCGTCAATGGCATGTAATGGACGTCCCTAATTTCTGGACTCCAACACTGTCCTGGTTACACGGCGAGACAGGCTTCCCTAGACTCAAGGGCATCTCAACCTCAAAAGGTATCTGCGACAGATTCTATGAAGCAGAGATCAACCGACTCGATGGATACACCTTCGATTGGCGGACCACCAAAGGAGGATGGTACCGGCACTATCTCAATCTCCCAGTCTCCGTCGCCAACCGGCGCTTCGAACTCTGCTTCGATGCTGTTGCCAAGGTCGCAGACGTGTGGATGAATGACGTCCAGGTCGGCTCGCACGTCGGCATGTTCGGGGAACTCCGCTGCGATATCACTCATGCGGTGAAGCCCGGCAAAAACTTGCTCGCAGTTCACGTTGTGGGGCATCTAGAGGACCAAAGTACCGAGAACCAAGTCCTCGGCGTCGCAGTGACAGTTGAGGTCACCAGTGAGATGCTCTCCTCTTTGCCTCATGGCATGTACCCAAACGATGCTAGCGGGATCTGGCAACCCGTCACGTTGCTCGTTACGAACGAAGTGTGCGTGCAGGACGTGTACACCAAGCCACGCCTCAATGGCTTGGATTTTGATGTCACAGTGCATAATGGCACGACCGGAAAGAAGGACATTTCCGTCTCTTATGCGATCACGTCCTCTAAAGATAAGACGGAACTCTATTCTGCGAAGCAAGCGGCCTCGCGGGCAGTTGGCTCAACCCCAGAGGTCCTGCATCTGACAACTCCTGATCTGAACCCAAAGCTTTGGTCTCCTCACGAACCGCATTTGTACGTGCTGGAAGTTACTCTTACTTCGGGAAGCACGGTTCTGGACAAACATAAGACTACGTTCGGATTCCGCACATTTAGTACGGACAAAGGCCGGTTGATGCTCAACGGTCGTCCCTTCTGGCTTCGAGGCGCCAATCACTTTCCAAATGCGCTCCGGCCAAACGACGCAGAACTCGCGAAACATTTTATGCAACTTGCGAAGGCAGGCAATGTTGTCGCGACTCGATCGCACACCGTCCCTTACACCAGCCGTTGGCTGGAAGCCGCAGACGAGGCCGGTATGGCCGTTTCTTACGAGGGCACGTGGCCATGGCTCATGCTCGAAGGAGACCTGCCGTCCAAAGAACTGCTAGCCGCATGGAAGAGCGAGTTCCTTTCCCTCATTCACAAGCACCGCAACCACCCGTCCGTGATTTTGTGGACGGTCAACAATGAGATGAAGTTTGAAGTTATCGAGCGAAAGAATCCGACCCTCTTACGGGAAAAATGGGAGGTTCTTAGCGATATGGTTGGGGCGATGCGCAAGCTGGACCCAACGCGCCCCATTGTTTGCGATTCGAGTTATTGCCGACAAGAGATTGGAGCCGAGTACGAGAACCTGGTTCGTCCGAGCAACTTCGACGACGGAGACATCGACGACTCGCACAGATACTACGGCTGGTACGATCCGTCTTTCTTCCACCTCTACCATGGCGAATTCGGCAAGAAAGCTGCCTATCCTGGCCGTCCGCTCATCAGCCAGGAGATGTCAACCGGATATCCCAGAAATGACGACGGACATCCCACCCGCTTCTATCTATTCCAGCACCATACCCCACAGTCTCTGGTTGGACCGGAGGCTTATGAAAATCGGGACCCTTCCATTTTTCTGCAGCGCCAGTCGTTTATCACCAAGGAGCTAGCCGAAACAATACGCCGTACCAACCGCGAAGAATGTTCCGGAGTTCTCCACTTTGCCTATGTCAGCTGGTTCAAGAATGTCTGGAACACGAGAACGATAGAACCGTTCCCTGCCTATCACGCACTTAGCGATGCTCTTCAACCAGTTTTGGTCAGCGCGGAACTCTATGGCCGACACTTCTACTCCGGATCCAAGACGCCGATCAAGGTTTGTATCGTCAACGATTCAGAGAGTGGTACAGAACTCCCTCCTGGAAAGCTCATCTGGCAAGTTAAGAGCGGCGCTAACACCCTTGTCACGGACGCGCTCGTGACTTCCGTAGTGGGGTATTACTCGAATGTTTGGGGAGAATTTGTGTTGTCCCTTCCTGTCGACCTCCCTTCTCCCCGAGTCAAGGCGACACTCACACTGCTCCTCGAAGTGAACGGCACGATTCAAAGCAAGAACTCTTATGACATCACGATTGGGACGCGTTCCTGGGCAAACGAAGGCCTGAAGCATCCCATCGCCATCTTCACCTCGAAGAACAATGGGCAGCTAGCTGCGCTGCCGATCTCCGGCCGTGAGATTACTTCCCTACAGGATGCGAAACCGGAAGAGGTGGTGATTGTTCCCAGTGCTGAGGTCGTACTAAACAACTCGAAGGTGAATGGCGAGCTCCGGCAGTTTGTGATCTCTGGGGGACGCGTCCTTCTGCTTCACGCCGGCGCGAAGCTCCCATCTCTCTTTCCCGATCAAGTTAAGTCCTTTCGTACCTGTCCCGGCGAGATCGTTTCCATGCACATCCCGGAATCCCTTGTGTTCGACGAACTCGAACCGCTGGATCTAGCGTGGTTCGAACTGGGCGGAGGACGACTTCCACGAGCGTGTCAGGGTGTCTATCAGATTGAGCCCCGACGAGCCGATACAAGCATGCTGGCTGAAGTCGTAGATATCCACGGCTACCTTAAAACGCCAGCTGACCTGACAAAGTATAGCGGAACTCCGTTGGTGCAGCTGGATGCCGGGAAAGGCAAAGTCATTGCGAGCGAGATGATGCTCTTCGAAGCCCTACAGGACCCTATTGCAGGAAGGCTTCTATCGAACCTCATCAAAACCCTCGCATCTGAGTCGCAGCCATCCTGAAGACTTCCATCATTGTGCAATGAATTAGAAAGTAAGTCGGGTGTGGGCGTGGAAGCAAAGATTGCGTTCCACTGCCCACACCCCCGAGGATGGCTACTGAAGTCAGAGCTGTCCGAGCTGCCGTAACCAACAAACTACTCCAGCGAAACTGCGTCAATATCTTCCTGCTAGATACTGACGCAGCTTCGCTGCGCTATGGTGCGGTGAACCCATTGTTGCAACTGCCCGTTACCGTAAAATTGCCGGTCGAGGCATTGTCGATGTAAGCGGTCTGTCCCGATTTGATGTTGAGCGCGGTATTGCAGATAAGGTCCGCGCTTCCCTTGGCCGTCGAATCGACTTCGAAGCCTGTAAGGTTCGGATCGTCGACGGTATTGTTGCTGATTACCATCGACTGCCCGATGTAAATCTGCATGCCGTTGAACATAGCGTTCGTAATGGAATTGCCTCGAATGAGCATACCGCTCGCATCGGCCGCTGAAGGCGATGTCACGCCGACCCCCATGCCCGCATGCTGCTCGCCGTAGCCGTAACCGCCGGGCCGCAGCATGACGTTGCCCTGCACGTTCGCCCCGTCGAGCACTCCATCGTTGGAAGCAAAGACGCCGACGCTGATTCCATACTGCAGAACCGAATCGGTGGTCAGGTTGTTGGCGACCAGCGAGGATTCACCGCCGTAGATGCCGATGTTATTGCCCCACCAGGAGGCGATGGAGGTGTTGTTGTAGATGGAGTTGGCGTCCATCTGCTCGCCGGCTGATTCGTCGTTGAGGGCGATGCCATCGTCGCCGGACCCGCGCACGAAGTTATTTTTTACGATGATATTGCTGCCCGAATCGTTGCCGCTCGTGCCGTTGCCGTTGTTGATGTTGATGCCGTCGGCCCAGCTATTGTTGATGCGGTTGTTCTCGATGACACCGCCGGTGCCGTCGGCCCAGATTCCGGGAGACGCATGCCTGATCCAAAGGCTATTGATCGCCCAGTTTGATCCCTTCATGTTGACGCCATAGCCACCTGCGCCGGTGGCCCCCGTGGCTGTTGCGTTCGCGTCGATAGCGAAATTCTCCAGCGTCGAGGACGTCGGCTTCAGGATGGTCAATTGGGACGTTTGCGGAATAGGAGGATTGTAGTAGAGCGTGCTGTACCACATGCCCGCTCCCTGGATCGTGATCCCTGTAGAGGTCCATCCACCAGTCGCCGTGTTCAGGTAGAAGGTTCCCTGTGGGATCCATACGCTCTTGCCCTCGCTTGCGGCATCGTTAAAACAAGTCTGCAGCGCGGTAGAGTTGTCGAAGCTTGCGGTGTTGGCCTCGCCTCCACAGTCGGTGGTGAGGGAGAGCGAGTTTGACGGCTGTGTCAGCGCCGCCGGTGGATTCTCGAGATCGATCACATCGATGTTGTAATACGACGCGGTGTTGGCCGAATCCTTCTCCAGTGTGATGGTGCTGCCGGGAGCGATATACGCGCCGCTGATAGTGACCTGCTGCTCATCCCAGAAGACGTGTGCGTTGCCGGACGACGGGGTCTGGCTCATGCCGTCGTAGCTGCTCGACGACTCATAGACCCAGGTCTGTATCGAGTTGACGTTGATGGCCTGGCGGAAGGTTCCGTTGACATATAAATCCAAGGTAGACGTGCTGCCGCCGCCGCCCGAGGAGTCCGGAATGGAGTAACGCACATTGACAAACGTGATGTTTTGGCCGGTGTTGTTGGTCCAGGTCACCGATTGCCCCGTTGCGGACAAATTGACATAGGCATGCCCCGAGGCCTCCAGTTGCGGGGTCGTAAACTCCGTGGTCGGCGTCGTCGTGAGCGAAACGACCTTCGCTCCTCCACTCAGGGCTCCGCTTTCGGCCTCATAGGAAGTAAATGGAGTCTTCGCACCGATCTGCACGGGAGCGATTAGCCATTCCTGGTTGGAATTGCCGCTTTCAACCGCCCACTGATACACCTCTCCACCGTTGGCCGTCGCGCCGCTGTTGTCCAGAGCCATGCCGCTCTTGGCCACGACGAGCTGATAGTAACCGCTCCCAAGGCTGGTAATCGTAAACTCCTGATCGACATTGGTAGTGGATGAGCTGTATTGGGTAAACGAGGCCCCCTCGGTGGTCGAACCGCCGTTATCCAGAGCCATGCCGCTGGTCAGGTTGATCAGGTTGCAATACCCGTTGGGAAGCAGGTTGATCTGCCACTGTTGATTGGTGTTGCCGACTCCGGCGGACCACTGATCCACATCGTTGGAGGCCGTCGTCGAACCTTCGTTATCCAGGTTCAGACCGCTGGTCTTCGAGGTGAGAGTGTAGACGCCGCCGGAGGTAAAAAGTGTGGACGCTGGCAGTATCTCGATTCCATTGATCTGCGGGTTGTTGGCTGCGCCGACCGTGAACTGAATGACGATCTGACCGCTGCTGTTGGCGGTCGCGGCGAACGATTTGAGAATAGCCATGTTCTCGCCACCGGTGGCGGCGAAGATATCGAAGTTGGTCAATACCTGCGTGCCGTTGATCAAGACATTGAACTCCCGGTCGCCTACGGCGGTGAAATTTGTCTCCGCGAAATGCAGATTGACCTTGTAGGACGCGCCCGCCATCAACCCGGGCAGGGTATACGTCATAGCGCCGTAGCGATTATGTTGATAAACCGACTGCGGCGCGGGACGCGAATCGAACAGGGTGTTGATCGCAGCCGTTGTTGAGGCATTATTGCCGCCCGAGTAGTCCTCATCGGCCGACCAGGTTCCACTGGCCGCACCGCCCGCGCTCACCTGAAGAGCGGCAGGTGGAGGCGTTTGCGCGACACTGGGGAGCGCAAATGCCAACAGAATCATAACCGGAGCAATCCGGATCAGGCGACTTAGCTGATGAGACACGGTGGATGATAGGTGATCTTCTTGCACGGCAGGACACTTGCTGGACATGGCTCGCTCCTTCAGTGGGTGGATGGCGGGGAGGCTTGAGACTCCCGGATTGAAGTAAGTGCAGTGACGAGAGTTTGCGTGAGGAATCGGATCCGAGATTCAACTTAGGAACCCCGCGATTCTGTTCGGGTGGATGATTACACTTAGGTTTTGCCGTGGAGCAACGCTCACTGGCACCAAAACGTGTTCAACGTGCCGATTACCGTGACATATCTATCTCAACCTTATGACGGGTTCAACGCGAGCTAAGGTTCGAGTTTTCGGAGAGTTATGCGTCCACTCCACAAGCTTCTAGTTTTGCCATGAACAACTCCTCTCCACTTATCGAGCGGTCTTCTATATCACTTAGTTCCGGCGCATAAATCGACGGTGTTTAGGAAACATGCGCTAGATCTAAAGGAAAACAACTGATAGTTGAAAGCTGTCTGAGTATTAGAGCTGCCACCAATTGAAGTTCACGCCTCCGTTATCGAACACAATTCGAACAGTATGGTAAGAGTTCGAGTAAGTGCCATAGGCACCGAAATCATAGGTAGTCCAGGTTTGCCAGCCTCCGGTATTGGGAAGTGTCTGCGACGGCTCTGCTACGCCGTCGATGACAAGGTGCGCCGTGCGTCCTGCGTTTGGAGTAGCAATCCGTACCAGGAAATGAGGGTGTGAGTTGAGAGGCACATTTTCCCACTCGAACCATTCACCAGATTGCATCCAGCCGACGTCGAACCCACCTCCAGTATCGGAGGTGGCTTCAATCGCAATATTGCCGTTGCGATAGAAATTTGTCTTACCATTTCCTCCTGCCGCACCGCCGAAATAATCCGCGCCTTCCGCCTCAAACAATAGGTTTCCGAGGAAAGGATATTGGCTATGTTGGCGGACGATATCGAGGCGTTGATTGGGATAGTCGTAAAGCGTGTCAGCGTAGGTTAGAGTGTTGCCACTCGAATCAAGATTGCGCACGCGAAATATGGACGCGTCCTCTTCCCAATCTGTAAATCCTTCGATGAGCGTAATAAGAGCTCCAGCTCCAACGGTGTTGTTCAAGGCAGTTTGGAGGGTTGTGCCATGATTAGGATCTCTAAAGTCTGAAGCAGTAGAAGCATAGAGTCCGGGGAAAGCGACCCCAACTTTGGTATTGTTCAGCGTCTCGAGTGTCCAGGTGCCTCCACCCGACCAACCCTGCGCAGCATCGACCACTGCCGCCAGTGTCGTATCGTTTTGCAGTGCGTCTATATTCACGATGATATAAGGGTTGAATCCGAAATCAGCCTGGCACTTCTGCCGCACATAAGTTATGGCCCTGGAGTAGTTTCCCTGTTCATTGCTGACAGTGGCTGAATTTCCAGTCCAGATAATAATGACAGGCCTTCCATCAATTTTGAACCGGTTGGCATCGGGGATCGTCTCGAAGAATATTTTGTAATTCGTATCGTAGATGTAAGTCCAATTGGCGGAATCACTGATGTCAAAGGGAGCACTGGAATTGCCATTGGCATTGGACCATTGCGCTTGCCAGGAAGAGGCATTGTCATCAAAGGCGCATATCTTTATCTGGCTGGCGAAGCCGGAGTTGTTTAAGGCAGTTAATATGGGGGCCATATTTGCTGGACTCCAATCTGTGATCGGATAAGCTCCACGAAGGTTTGGGCAAACAAAGTTCAAACCCGCTTGACCAGCCTCACGAACCCAGGTATCCCAAGTAGCGGCAGGATCGGTTGAAACTGGATTGTAGAGCGGCGTGTTCTCCGTGCCAGTATCAGGACTCGCCACATCGCCGCCACCGGCGGCATTGGTATAGTTGAAGCCGAAGGTTGCACCTACATATTGCCCTTGAGCCGAAATCGCACATCCTAGTACAGCTGTGATGGACATGATAATCAGTTTCCAAAAACCTCTACATATCGCTTGCATGCCATTCTCCTTGTGCTAATAAACGGGGTTGTAGTGAGCAAACAATTCATTGAGCCGCATTCCTCTATTAATCCTGGGAAATCCTACTGAAGTATTTTCAAGGTTCTAGCCAGGACACCCTTAGGACGACATGGAGGGCGGCGCAAGATCCGAAGCACTACCGAGGTTGGGGTTTGCTTTGTTTGACATCTTGAGGACAAACCGGCCACCCGAAGTCACGTCCTCATGCCGAAACCAGATCCGGTCATAACCGGCACCATTCAAGGTAATGCTCGCGATATATTTATCAGAGGGCGATGACCGTTCCGCCTCTAATACAAAGTACTTTCCATGCCCCAGATCTATGGACACCCTTTCAAACAATGGAGTGCCGAAAACATAGTTACCGCTGATCGGGTCAACCGCATAGAACCCCATGGCACTCATGACGTACCATGCGGACATCTGGCCGCAATCTTCGTTGCCAGCCAAGCCATCAGGCTGATTGTCATACATTGTCTCCAGCAGACTCCAAAGCCTCTCCTGTGCTTTATGAGCTTGTCCCACATATGTATAGAGGTATGCGATATGGTGACTAGGCTCGTTCCCGTGGGCATACTGACCTACAAGACCAGCAATATCCGATGGCGCATCTGGTGGAAGGACGGAACTAGCATTAAAGATGGCGTCCAACTTTTCGCCGAGCTTTTCTCGGCCACCTAACAGGTCTGCGAGGCCCGCGGGGTCGTGCTGTACGGCGAACGTAGCTTGCCAGGGATTCGACTCCGTATAGTCTCGCCACTGAGAAGAATGCCCCATTTCATTGTTGGCAAACGGAATTGCCCAGTCTCCCGATGCCAACTTCGGGCGCATAAATCCGGTCGACCGATCGTAGAGATTCCGGTATCCCAGTGATCTATTCCGAAACATAGCCACATCTGCTTTCGCTCCTGCAGCCTCCGCGACCCTGGATACTGCCCAATCGTTATAGGCATAATCAAGAGCCGTGCTGACTGATTCCTTATAAAGATCGCAAGGAATATAACCATACTTCCGATAGAGCGGCAGCCCGCGAAGTTCGCTCTGAGACGCCTCCTTCTTCATCGCAACGTACGCACCTTGCACATCGATTTTGGGAAAGCCCTTCACAACCGCCTCAGCGATCACTGTTGCAGAGTGAAAGCCAGTCATGCATTGAGTTTCCTTTGCCTGCAACGGCCAGATCGGCATGCCGAAAGAGCTTTCACCGGCCATGCGGATCAAACAATTGACGAAAGCAGGCACCCGATCGGGAAACACAACCGTAAAGAGAGGGTGAAGGGCACGATAGGTGTCCCACAGCGAATAGGTGCTGAAGTTATGCTCGCCTGCAGCCAACTTGTGGTTTTGTCCATCCATTCCTCGATACCGTCCATCCACATCGTCGAAGAGCGTTGGAGCCATCATGCAGTGATAAAGTGAGGTGTAGAAGATCTGGCGCTGTTTCAGCGTTCCGCCATCCACCCGAATGCGCGAGAGCTCTCTCTCCCAAACGTCAGAGGACGCCCTACGAACGCCGTCAAAGTTCCAATCGGGGGCCTCCGCGAGGAGATTCCCCATCGCCCCCTCAGAGTCCACTCCCGAGATACCCGTCTTGACGAGGATTTGTTCTTTTGCTGCAGTTGCGTAATAGATAACTGCTTTGAGCGACTTAGCGTGGATGTCTTGTGATACATCTGAGACAAGTTGTCCGTCTGCAAACAGATCGATTCGATCAAACGGCCGGGAAAACTTCATGGCAAAGAACATCTCCCGGCCCGCAGCCCAACGGTTCGTGCTCTTCCCCCCAACCAGCGTATTGCGGCCGATCATCTTGAGGTTCGCCCAACGCACCACACCTGGTCCATCGTCATAGCCATGATCGAGATCGAGAATGAAATGGCTGTCTTTGCTTTTGGGAAAGGTGTACCGATGCATCCCTACGCGGGAAGTCGCGGTCAACTCTGCGTGTATTCCATAATCTCGCAGCAACACGGAGTAGTATCCGGGCAAGGACTCTTCCTCCTGATGAGAGAACCGTGATCGGTAGCCGGATTCGGGGTGTTCACGCGTACCGGGTTCCAGCTTGACACTTCCCGTACACGGCATAATCAGGACATCCAACATGTCTCCGATGCCGGTTCCGCTCAGATGGGTGTGGCTGAAACCCATGATCGAATCGTCGGAGTAGTTGTATCCAGAGCACCAATCCCAACCGTTGTTGAAGGTATCCGGACTGAGTTGCACCATCCCAAAAGGAACCGTGGCGCCGGGGTAACAATGACCGTGGCCGCCCGTTCCAATCCTGGGTTGGACAAACTGCGAGACATTCTCTATGGATGATGACGACAATGGCACACTGTTTAGTGCTTTGGCTTGTGGCCTCAGCTGACTCCATGAGAGGTATGAGGCAGCCACACCTCCCGCTGTAAACTTCCGACGCGATATCATCCGAGACTCCCCCTAATTTGTAATTACCCGCTCCGCCAATAGTGATGAACTAAGACGAAGTTAAACATCCATGTGCTCTTTTGCCCACATCCGTGTTACGACAGCTGGACAGCTGTTTGGCTCGCTAAAAAGTCATTAGAAGCTGGTAGATGATTTCTCGGCCGTTGCCGTTATCAGAAGTTACCTGTCCAAACTGCGAGTTCGTCGGATTCATCTGCGCGCCACCAACCATGGCAACTCTTTGGTGGTTGAAGGCGTTATAGAGGTCTGCACGAAGCTCAATCTTGAACCGGTCATTCGGGTTGAGCGTCTTCCCTAAGTTCATATTCCAGTTCTCAAGGTCCTCCGACCGAACGCCTTCGACATGTCTTGGAAAGTCAGCCAGGTTGTACGTGTCAGGCTGACACGAGGGGTTAAGTACGAAACCTGCACCTGTATAGGTGCAAGTAGTAATCCCGTTTGTGCTCGTCGAAGTTGCAGTTGCCGCTTGGGTATTGAAACCGTAAATGGTGGGCACAGTTCCAGAGGTATTGAAGGAGGTATTGTTCTTGATACGGATGCTATTTGGATTTCCCACGAAGAAGATGTTCGGTTGTCCACTCGTAGACCCATTTCCGGTAAATGTGAGCAGCGTTCCCGGATTCGCTTCCCATGATCCAGAGAACTTGAACCCTCCAAAGACCGTGCTCATTAAGCCACTCCTGGCGAACCGCTGTGTCAGGCCGAACGGCAAAGTGTAAACCCACGTAGCCGTGACGCGCCATGGCGGCGAAAGAAGAGTGGATTCGAGGCTGGGGTGCGTGGAGTATAAATACTCGTAATAGTCGCGATCATACTGAAAGTTTTTCTGATATGCGAAGTTCGTGATCAGGCCGTTGCTGATCCTCTTGCTTAGGTTAGCCTGCAACTCCTGAAACTGCGAGGTGCCAACGGAGGGATAAAAGCGCAAAGTATTTAGCTGAGGATAAGACTTAACAAGGTTGGCAATTGTGATAGTCGGAGAGTTTACATAACTGCTCTTGCTAAGCACGTTATAGTACACAGGATCGCTCGCCTGAAGACCGCTCAAATTCGCGATATAGAACGGATTCGTAATACTGGTGCCCAGCATATTGTTGTTTGCAGAATTTGGCTGACTCCCTCCCGTATAAAAAGAACCAGGAACGGCCGTGGCGGTCTCGTAACCAGAGGCGTAAGTGCGGGTGTTGTTCAGATTTCCATCAAGGGTTATATGTGTGGTCCGCGATCCGACATAAGCGACCTGTACAACCATTGAACGGCCAATTTGGTGCTCGACACTGACTTGTACTCTTTCCGACCGAGCCGGCAAGCGAGTATGCGGATAGATGCCGATCGTCCCTGAACTTCCAGCGTAGTAGTCTGCCCCAAGCGAATTCCCCACCGCAGGCGCAAAGCGCGTTCCATTTGATAAGGGAAAAGGATTGGATAGTGGCGACGTTCCCGGCACGAAATCCGAGCCAAAGACATTGGATGAATTCACGGGCCCTGTAGTTGATGTAAAGCCGTCCGAGTCGATAGTCGAGCTTTCATTGAGGACGTTCAAAGTGTCAAAGTAGAGCCCTGCGCCCGCACGAATCACAGTCGTGTTGTTGATCGAATAGGCCGCGCCGATTCGGGGCAGGAATCTCCAGTCGTTTTCCCATTGGCGGGTAGATGCGCCGTTGACTCCGGCGTAAATAGGGCCGCCCTTGAGTGACAGATAGGCCGGCAGCACCGCGCGCTGTGCTGCCGTCACTTTGGACAAAACGGCCTGGTACGCTGTCTCGACAGGCGATGCAAAGGTCAGCGGAGCATTCGGATCCCAACCAACAATTTGGCGATTGTGCTTCTCTGTTGGACCATATTCGAACTCGTAACGTATGCCTGGCACAAGCGTGAGCTTGCGTGACACTCTCCAGGTGTCACCTGCATAAAACGCATAGTAGGGGTTGGAACGAGATGTTTCTGGAACAGTCGTGGCTTGGGCTGTAGTTTGAATCCCTAACAGAAACGCAGCATACGAAAGCCCTGTATTTGTAGTTGGAAAATTGGAGCCGGAAATTGGATTTGTTCCGTCGTTTTGCTGGACATATGTATCGTCAAAGTTATACTGTCCCGATGGCCCATAACTCGTGTTGGTCGAACCAGGGCCGCCTATGTCCACATGTTGCTGGCGCCATTCTGCGCCCGCTCTCCAGGTGCTCGTTCCATGGACGGTTACCAGGTTGCCACGAAACGCTAGTGTCTGATAGGTCGGATTGTTGAAGTCCGTACCGCCGACCTGCTGGTATCCGCTTATGTTCAGAATAGGAAATTGCGCGTAACTCCCGGCATACTGGTCCACGTACGTCGGCAGACCAAGTTGACTGGGTAGGTATTTCTGCTCGCTTGGATAGGTAAAGCCCCCACCGCTATAATTCGTGCCGCCAACTGTGACATCGACGAATGTCGTCGGCGAGAGGATGTGCGACCAACCTAAAACTCCATTTAGGATCCATTTGTCCTGGTGATAACCCATGAAATTGTTCGTCAGGAAGGTCGTATTGTGCAGACCGTCATGTGCATGGCTCCATCTGAAAAAGATATGGTCCGCGTTACTAACCGCGTAATCGTAGCGATTCGTAACCTCGCGGTACGAGGATATGGTTGCTGCCTCGTAGATATAATTCTGCCCCGATGCAGCAGGCGGCTGGCCCGCCGCTCCACCGTAATTCGGAGCCTGATAAAGCGAGTTGACGGTCTGAATGAGCGGCAGACTAGAGATCAAATTCGAAGGAATTACATTGTTGCAGAAGGGTAATCGGCTGGGATGGCCATTGATGAAGGTCACAGAATAGGGATTGTAGATTTGATACTGACCATAATATGGCGTTCCGGCTGGACAGCCGGCAGCTTGGAACAAGGTGGCAGCCGCGCCTGTTGGAGCTGTCCCCGGGCCAAGGTCAGAGAAGTTTCCAGTCCTATCCTGTGCCGACGGAATGTTGATTGAATTGGAATTGGCGCTGTTGGGGGTTTCTATTAAGACGCCCACGAAGAAGAACAGCTTATTCCGGCCATCGAATAGCTTTGGAATAAAGACCGGTCCGCCAATTCCGGCATCTCCAAAGTTATTGTGTACTCCAGGGTAATTAAGTGTCTGCTGGACGGTTTGGCATGCTGCCGAACCTGGATTTGCGCTGCATTTGTTTAACGCAAAGTTGGATTGATAATTCAACCGTTGGAAGTGTTGCATACCGAAGAAGCGCAGGTCATACCGCCGGTATCTGATACCTCCATGAAGATCGTTCGTCCCGGACTTGGTGGTCTGAGTAAGTGAAATCCCGTAGGTATGGCCAACCGCGGCATCGAACTGAGTGATGTTTACGCTCGTCTGCCCAAGCTCTTCCGCAGAAAGATTGAGCCCCTGACCTCGTTGATTGGTCATGTTCGGGGCACCATCCAGACTAAATTCGTTGGCTCCAATACGCCCGTATGCCCCGAACTGCGGTCCAGAACCGTTCCAGCTGGGATCAGCTCCGCCCAATTGATTATTCTGTGCATAGTTCGACTGGACACCAGGCGATAACATGGCAAGCCAGATTGGAGCCTGCCCATTGGGTAGAGCCGACATCTCCTCTGAGGTGAGAACCTGCCCGACTGACACCGTTTGCGTGTCGATCAATGGATTTTCACCAGTTACCGTCACCGTCACGTTGGAATTTCCAACCTTCATCGCCAAATTGATGCTGGGATGACCGTCGGCCTCCAGAACTATGCCGGGGGCAACCGTCTTCTCAAATCCAGACACGGTAGCAGATATCTCATAGTTTCCAGGGTTCAGGTCACGGATCTCATAGTAGCCAGTACTGTTTGTCGTTGCTTTGATGATCACGTTGGTATCCGTGTTCCTGATGGCGACAGTAGCAGACGGAATGCTGGCTCCAGACGAGTCAGACACAATGCCGGAGACAATGCTCTGGCCTGTTTGAGCCAAAGCTGCAGGCGGAAGGCAGAGAAGTACAGCAGAGGCAAGGGCGAACACAAACCTCGCTAGAAGATCTCTTCTCGCCCTCATGATCATTTGAAATACCGTGATCTTTGAATCAGTCAACTGGCAACTCCTACTCGAATAATTTCCTTCACTGTGGGGATCGGTTCATTTGTTGTCGTACCAAAATATTCATAGAAATTATTTATGGCATTGCTGTCATTCCAGCGCACACTTCCTCTTCGAAAAGGTGATCGGTACAGATTTATGGTAACGCTGTCATCTGGATCGCTCGAAACATTACGCCTTGCGAAAGACGAGTGTCAAGCACTATCTTTGAGCGTCTCGCGGAGAAACTCTGGTCGATCTTTTATGACGTTGCGGGTTTGCAGGGAGAAAATTGCCTTTCAAGCAACGTTACCCCGCGACGGTATCCGACTGTTGGACACCAAAGGATTCACACGACCAGAAGATACCCCTTCGGGATTGAAGCGGCGGAATCTGCTGGGAGGCACTGCTATGCTGAACCATGTGACATCGCTACCACTTATAAGATACAACCTTTATTAGACTCGTTCTCTATCTCTCCCTCGACAGCGGGTCTTGAACGCAGGAAGAAAGGCAGATGGAAATGACTATCTATCGCGATCTTCCTCGAGTGAAAGGGGGCCCCGTTGAAAGAGAAGAGTGGCTTAAAGCAAAGTTCGCATCCCACTGTTACGGAAGTTGCACGACTTGCCGGCGTAGGTGCTATCACTGTGTCACGGGTTGTTAATGAAAATGGATATGTGAGCAGTGAGAAACGAAAGCTGGTCAAAGCCGCGATTAAAAAGCTTGATTATCGACGGAATCAAGCTGCGCGGGTATTGAAGGGACACAGGGCGCGAATGATCGGCCTGATCGTCCCCGATCTATCGGACCCGTTCTTCGGAATGTGTGCGGCGGCGGTAGAAGAGTTCGCGTTTGAACGTGGTTATATGACCTTGATCGTCGCGTCTCAGAGAAATGAAGAGGTCGAAAAGAACGAAGTAAATATGATGATGGGCCAAAACGTCGCAGGCCTGGTGCTTGTACCGTCTCTTCCAAATGGTCGATTAGAAATTCTCGCCTCGAGCGGGATACCGATTGTAGCGTTCGACAGGCCCTTGGAGGGTTTGATCGCCGACGAGGTTGTTGTCGATAACCTTGGGGGAGCCCAGACGGCTGTCGAGCACCTCGTATGGCACGGTTACAGGAAGATTGCCTGCATCGGCTATGACAAGAACTTCTATTCGATCAGCCAGAGAATATTGGGCTACACAAATGCCCTGGAGAAGGCCAGACTAAAACCCGACCTATACGATGACGCTTCGACGCCTGAAGCTGTCGACAAGATCGTTCACTCGTGGGTGCGAGCAAAGAATCGGCCCTCCGCAGTTTTTTCGCTGAACAATGTCACAACCCTGCGCGTCCTGCAGTCCTTGAAGGAAGAAGGTCTTAAGATACCTGACGCGATTGCTGTCGTCGGATTCGACGATTTCTCGCTTGCGCCGCTTCTCTCACCGCCGCTAACAGCTATACGCCAGCCTGCGCAAGTTCTGGGAAACCAAGCGGCCAAGCTTTTATTTAATCACATAGAAAATGTCGAAGAGAATCGAGAACGGGCCAGAATAAAGATAGTATTGCCCGTTGAATTCATCGTTCGCACGTCGTGCGGCTGCGGAACTGGATCAAATGCATGACGCGCCACAGACCTCGAGCGAACTTTGAACAGGTCCATACCTCCTTGCCTTGAGCAAGATCAAAGATAGTCCCCTATCGAAGCTCGTCACAAATATCTTTCCAAAGTTTCTCCGCTCAAGGACCTCACCGCCACGGAGGTCCCGGGTGTGTCGGAACCGCAGCCGAAGGATGTACTTCGTCACGAAACATTCTGCCTATCTCTCCGGCTAGACGAAGATACCAATCGTTTGGAAGCTTGTCTCCATCCGCATCCAAAGTTAGCCAGTATCCCTGCGCTGGCGCATCTGCCCTCGATGGAGCAGCCTTCAAGATCGCAGTGCCCTCGTTTACTTCATCAAACATCGCGATCTTGATGATTGAGGCTCCGCTCTTGCGGGCGTTATAGGCTTGCCTCCACAGAAATTCTCCACCTAGCCTCGGAATCTGGTTCTCCGGTTTGTCCCGGTTGAGATTGTGCCACGAGAACCCTGGAAAGATTACAGGCATATACAGTTGATGATTCTTCTTAGTAAGGGCGACATCAGGAACTAGATGAGTGTGCTTCCAGGCATCTATTTGACTGAGAGTGGCATATCGTCCCACGGTCCACGGCTGAACGATATCGAGTTGTGCGTATACGGCCGCCCACTCCGGGTTCCTGACACTGTCTCCACTCAAGGCCCCCCATCCGGACGGCGTGCCCCCCATTACCTTGACATGGGCGACATCGTGAAACCATTGGATGATAGCGACCGCCAACTTGGGGTCCACAACGTGATTTCCCTCGCCGGCAAAACCTAACCCCCAAAGAGATACAACCGGCCTACCTTCGAGCTTGAGGTAGGCCGGACTCGCTGTAATGCTGACCGTATCCGTTAAGTAGGTCCAATCGCTTTGTAGTTGCTGGAGCACCGTAGCCGGATGACTTCCGCTCAAATCGTACTCCACGGCGAATACCCGGCCATGGTCTTGCGCGCTGGTCATTACATTCCGCAGCACAACATCACCTTCGGCGTGCGACGGAGCAATCTCTCCCACGAACCGCTGCAGCAGCGCTCCATCGATTCCATACGTCTTCATCCACTCGAAATGCTTCTCCACAGTCTCCTTCGCGAAGGAGGAGAAGACATACGCCTGTTTCCCGTCTATGGTCATATTCGGCAAGGGACATAACGAGTGGCCACTCAGTTCATTAACATCCGGGTAGACATCAATCGACAGTGTCTCCGGTGATGGAACCCCTCGCGACCAATGGCTCCAGCTATTGCGAGGTGATCCATCTCCCGGACAGCGGAACCATCCCTGGTATCCAACCAACACCTTGGCCTGCATATCCTGACCAATCGCGTCATGTTGTGCGCTCAAAAAGTACGCCGAGAGAATCGTGATCACCGCAAACCTCAAGAAACTAGCCACTGAGAAACTCCCTGAAAATCTTGATTACAAAGTACGGGCACAAACACTCAGCGAATTCGTCCAGCATGAGTTCGTCTACTCTTGGAGTGGAAGCCCCTGGAAGCGACTTGCCCAGGCATAATGTCATTCCATGCGCAGCCACCTGCGTTCGACAAATGGATCGTGATTTCGGCAAGCGTTCATTCGAACTCTCACATGCGACGACAATCCTATCGAATTATTGCTAGGATGACAACGCAACCATACCGTCGCTACGGGGTCACATTCTGATATGTGTATTCACTCGTTTACTTCCAGTCCCGCATCCCTCCGGCCCCTCTTCTCTCTAAGGAGTTCTATATGCCGGCGCCTGCTTCTGTTCTTTTCCGGAATGGGCGGGCTCATACCACTTCTATGCCCTTCTGTGTCCGCACAGGATGTCACCACCACACTCAGAGTGCAGAGTCAGCTTGTTGTTCTGGACGTCGTGGTGACTGACAAGGCAGGGAACCTAGTCACCAATCTCAGCAGGGACGACTTCGAGGTCTCTGAAAATGGGGTCCAGCAGGAAATTCGCAATTTCGATTCTCCTCACAAGATCGAAACGATTCCGGTAACAGCCCCCAAAGACAAGTTCGGTCGCGAAAATTGGGGTGACGCCCCTCTGACCATGATCGTGGTCGACGAAATGGATACTCCCTTTGAGGAGACGGCATACTCTCGACAGGAAGTTGATCGTTATCTGAAATCACAACCGGCCCTGCTCAAGCAGCCAACCATCATACTTTGGCTGAATGATTCCGGAATTCATCCAGTAACGTCATTCTCCCGAGACCGTGATGCTCTGATTGCCGCCATCGACTCCCACAAGGCCTCGCTGGCGGGCAAATTCAACCGCGGCGCAGCCGTCGAGCAATTGAGTGCTTCCATGTCCGCGATACAGCAATTAGCCCTGTTCAGTCGTGGCAGCAAGGGCGATAAGCAGATCATCTGGGTGGGGCGCAGCTTTCCCGGAATCGATGCGACGGAGATGGACAAGAAACAACTGGATCTCATGAATAAGGCCATCAGCAGCACCACGGACCTTCTCATGCAATCCCGGACCACCATCTATGTTATCGATCCAACCGCGAACGCGACTCCGCCTGCCCAATTCATCAACAGCGTGGGGGGGCCAAACACGATTGCCGCAGACTCGTCGCCGACCGATCCCTTTGCCTCGGGCTTCAACTTCATGAGCTTCGTGGAGCAGACTGGCGGAAAGTATTTCTACGGACGCAACGACCTGAATAGCGAGATCGAAGAAAGTATCGCCCGAAACTCGAACTTCTACACCCTGAGCTACGTGCCAAGCGATCCCATCCAGGATGGGAAGTACCGAAAAATCGATATCCGAATGAAAGACCCGAATCTCATCGTTCAGGCCAAGCAAGGTTACTATCCCGCGCAGTCGGATCAGACCACCGTAACGGCCAAGGATCTACAGTTCGACTTACATGAGGCGCTCGTCTCGGGCATGACATACAACGGAGTCGGCTTACGGCTACAACGATGCCAGCTGAACCCCAAAGACGTCGCCACTTGTGAGGTTGCCGTCGACAACAATTCTCTTACGGAAGAGCCTGGTCCCGATGATTCGGAGCGGGCATCCATAGTCGCCGTATTCTCCGCACTCGACAAGAACTCCGTTCTCATCGCCAATAGTGTGTATAAGTTTGCTTTGAAGCTTCCCAACCAACCTGCCGCCACGAGCTACACGAGTCTCCCGTTGCATCTGGTTGTCCCACCCAATGCAAAGACCGTCCGGATGGCAGTTCGTGATGTCAGCGGGCGAATCGGAACTGCCGATCTCGACCCATCCAAAGTCAAGGAGCTCATTGCTCAACACAGGTAAAACGAAAGAATCTGGCGCCTACCGCATTCTTGGGATCGAACCTATTTTTTCGGCAAGAATATCGGTCGAAGGCTCAACTCTTGGCCTGTTTTGCTGGGGGGCATCCGCACGAACCCCGGATGACAAACTCCACTGGAAGCACGAGTTTGATACCAAAACCACCTTCGGGCCGCTTCGCGGCGGCAATCCGTTCAAACAGCAGCTTGGCAGCCTGACCACCAAGGTTGGCGGCTGGTTGACGGATAACAGTCAACGGAGGGGACAGAAGTGCGGCTAACTCAAGATCGTCAAACCCAATCAGGGCTACCTTTTGCGGTATCGCCAGGTCAACCTCACGGAGCGCCCACAGGAGATGCCGCGTAGAGACATTATTGAGTGAAAAAATAGCGGTCGGACAGTCCTGACTCTTCTTCCAGCGACGCGCAAGCTTCAACGTATCTTCAAGGGTCTCGATCTCGTCGTAAATTTCGGGCTTGAGCCGAGACGCCCGCATCGCCTCGGTGTAGCCGAGGATGCGAAGCCCGATCGCGTATGAGGTCTTATCGTAGCCAACACATGCAATCCTTTTGTGCCCATGCTCTATGAGGTGGTTGACCGCCGTCTGGGCGCCCCCGAAGTTCTCAACGACGACTTCGTCGGCAATGGCACCCTCCAAGGGGCGATCAAGAGCGACGATCGGTACCTCTGTCTCTGACAATCGGCGCAAACTATCACTTGGTAGCGAAGGTACGACGATGAGACCGGCCACGTTCTGCCCGATCATCATGTCCACCTCGTTCTCCTGCAAGTCCTGATTGCGATTGGATGCAACAATCAGCGTCATGTAACCGTGCGAAGATGCATACTCCTCGATCGTTGCAGCGCACTTCCCGAAAAAAAGATCGGCAAGATCTGGAATAATCAGCCCGATCATCTTGGCGCGATTGCCTTTAAGTACTCTCGCTGCCTGATTTGGCCGATACCCAAGCTTTTTTATAGCCTCTCGGATTCTTTTTTTCTTTTCTACACTTACATAATTCGTCCCATTGACAACCCGGGAAACAGTGATAGCGCCGACACCGGCTAGTCGTGCGACATCAGCTACCGTGGGCATCGACGATTTTCGCTTCACTCGATAATTCCTCTGAATGCGTTAGTCAGCGGGAGTTCCTATGCGCACCCAACCCGCGTGAATGTTTTGGTGCAGATGAAATTATAAATGCCGACAGTACATGTCGAGCATTTTCAGGAGCTTATTCATCGGAGTGCGACCCAGAAGCGAATCGACCGCTCGGCACCAACGACGGTTGGTGAACGCTGCTAGCCACTGTTTGTTAGTGGCACCTCCGGCCTAAAACGTACGGCAATTCACGGCATCAACGTTGTTCGGAGAACCGGCCAACGTATTGAGTCTCAGCAGAATTTCAAAGTGTTCCGGTCCCGAAGACTGGACCCCACATTTTTTCAATACTGTGTCCAACCGGGGAAGGTCGTTGACAAGTTTCCCCGCCGCCTCAGTTCCCTCCGCAGTTTGGCCAGCGAGGAAAAGTACCTGTCCGCTTTGATCCAGATTTTTGAGAAACGCCACGATCGCGTAGGACTGACCAGTTGCCCAGCCCGGAGCGGTCTCGACGTATTTGGGAAGTTCTCCGGGGCGAGGATGAACGTTGCGAATCACTTCTTTCCCGGTCTTTGGATCGTATTCGAATCTGAAATCCAGACGGTCGTTATAAAGATTCGACCAGGGGTTAGTCCTTGGACTGCCCAATAAAATGAAGTTTGCGTCCGTCTGCATGTCCGAGAACTGAATATTTCGCGCTCCATGAACCATGATCTTCGAAGATGTGGCCTGCGCCAGTTGGCCGACCGCCACCGCTATGGGCGTGTCGACGCCGGAAGCCTTGTCTCCGCGGAGAATGCCCTGACAGAACCGGAGCTGCTCTGGAGTTAGAAGGCTTGGATCAGAAATGTAGTTGTGATTTGCATAGTCAGAGAGGGATATCTGTCCGCGAGTGAAGCTTTGGATCTCGGCTATGTTCGGGTCACTGGTGATGATTTGCGTCATCCGAGACGAACCGAAGATGGAAGACCAAGGAAGAACGGAAATGTGTTCTGGTTTGCGCACACGGTTCCAAGCCACAATGAAGCCCGCAAGATTGAGTGCCGAAATCAGCAGAACCACAAGGGCAAAACGAAACATTTCAACTCTGCGCTTGGAACTTGACTGTGCGTTGGAACCTGCCTCCCAGCCATGTTCTTGGTTCCGGATACTGACGTTTGACAGTTGCTTCGCTTCGGGGAGTGGACGGGATTCGCGGGCGATCGTTGGTATGTAGGACCCTGTCGGTAGACTGATTCGATACTCCGCCGCTACTCCGGGGTGCCCGTAATGCTGCAGAAGGCGCTTGCGCACGTCACTGGCTGTCACCCGAACGATTGCGTCGGCACTAGTGTTATAACCAGGTGGCCGCCCAAAGACCTCAATCCCAATGGCACGCTCTTTCAGCGATTCGAAATCCTTGGCAATCAATCGATTGACGATGTACTTAAGGAACTTGCCACTGCGGTGGCTGCCTTTGAAGGCCTCTCCCTCCAACACCCCATTGAGATGTTGTTCGAGAGAAGCAATATCCCACTGTTTGGCGCCGATCCCTGCGATCTCCGTTGTCTGCGCATCGCTGATGGTGATCGGTTGCATAGGATATTGGGACGACACAATATTAGCATCCGAGTGCCGAAGCTGGAGGCGACGGATTCCCTCCACCCTACCTACGCAGGAGGCGCTACGCACGCAGAGCCCGAGTGTTGCCTCAGGTACGTACCGTTAGCGCGGCTTGAGCGTTCGAGGCTTTTTACTTTCAACAACGTACGGCTGACGTTACAACTTCCAGGAACGTTGAAACCTTTCCCCAAAACCCGTTAGGTTTGACAGGTCAGGAGGGGTGAATGACTTCCGCACGGTCATCACGATGGATGATCGGAGCTTTCCGTTGGCGCCCGACCACTGCTGACATGCATTTGGCGATTTGAAGCGTACGTGGCAAAAAGAAGGAGATCTCAATGACGAACGGGATTTTAGCAAGTGACGTGAATCTCTCATCAATCGGGCAGTTTGCCCCCAAGTCAATCGGGAAAAAGGGCAAAGCCTCATCCTCTGACACCACAAGGACGGTCCGGCGTGACAAAACGGGAGGCAGGCTGGCTGGACGACGAATCGCCGGCCAATCACTTATAGGTGGACTTCTCGATCCGAAGTCGTCGTCTTTGTCCCTCACTGCGCTTGCGCAGGCGGCGGCCTTCTCAGGGAAGCGCCTGATACTCGAGATACGAGACGAAAACCCAGTCAGGATTATCCGGACGTCGACAAAGGGAATGTAAGCTCCCGGTTCGTTCCAATGAATACCGGTATGCGGATTCCCTGCCCGGGAAGGGTTGCGCACGAACGAGGCCGAATCCAGCAACAAAAGGCTGGACACGACGCGCATGGCCGCCCCCCGGACTTCCTGTTGATCGAGGCCGCTAGAGCAGAACCCCTATAGGCATACCTAAAGGCGATCATAGGGATTCTATAAAGTCCGCAGCGGCAAGAAGCGTGCGTAATTTACGTAGGGCTTTAGGATGAAACTAATTAATGAGCCTCGAACGCTCTAAATTTATGGCATCCAATTGGCAGCCAATAAGGCACAAAACGGCACGAAAACCACCCTATCTGGGACACGGCATTCGACGAAAAAGCCCAGTTTTATCAATTGTTAGATGAAACTGCCAAAACTGCAAAACCTTTATACGTCGATTCGATCCCGACCCGCGCCTCCAAATCTTCTCAACAACTTAGCAACGATCCAAACCAGTGGCGACCACCCCTGGTTTCCAATAAGGTTTCCGATTGCCGGATAAGCCGTCATACCTCCACCGGATTGACCGCAAATTCGGCCGGAATGGTGTAGCCCAGCTTACCGCTGACCAGTCCTGCTGCCTCATCTGCCGAGGGCGGCAGAACATGCCCCTCCTCATTGAGTGGGGGTGCGAGTCGCGCGGCTTCGGCACCTACCGGTTTTTCTTGCTTTTCTAACAGGCCGGGACTTGAATCCTCAACTACTCGCGAGAGGACCTCCAGCTTCGCCTTGAGGACTTTCAGCTCCTCTTGTAATGGAACGATAGCGTCAATTTGTTCTTTCTTCTGCGCTTTGACTATGCGCTCAAACTTCACCCCGCCAATCTCTGTCGGGATGAGACCCAGATCGCGCCACGGAGCGAGCAAGACAACCAATGCCCCCAGCCCGGCAAAGAGGACCTTCGGAACCGCGACATCACCACCTTTGCCGGAACAGGAACGAGCATCTCTCAATTGACTGTTGGTGGGCGCACCATGCAGTTGAACGCAAAGTTAAGGCTCTAACTTACATATTAAACATAAGTAATATTTAGACAATCGATTTACTAGAAGTAAACTGTATTGACACAAGGATTCTTCACCTGTTAGTGTTCCGGCTTACTAGACACGGTGCGCAGGATCTTGTAGCGAAAAGACCTGAAAACTAGTCTGACCTACGAGATACCTGCGCGCTGAATGGCTGTTGTGTACGTTTAGCAATCTTGACTCCACACTCGAAGGAGCAACAAAGATGCATATCTCACTCGTCCCTCCAGGTCTCAACCGAAGTACGGTCAGTTGAGGCGCCCTCTCGCACGATTGGAGGGATGATCTCCGTTTAAGCCCGAAAAAAAACAGGCCCCGAGTTCTTCTCGATTCCGGTAAAGGGAGTCGTGTGCTCGAAGACTCCTCTCTTCCCTGTCCACCCCAACGCACATCCACCTACAGCAAAAGGAGGCAACATGTCACGCACCTGCAACTTCGCTAAGCTGGTCGGTCAAAAGCGCTCCATCCTTCGGTGTTCTCTCTTCCTCGCGATCGTTTTCCTAATGCCGTTCACGTTAATGCACGCACAAAGCACCTTGACCACCGGCACACCCTACAACATCGTCAATGAGAACAGCGGCTCCTGCGTGGACGACACCGCTTCGGGCACGGCGAATGGAACCGCCGTGCAGCAGTGGGCTTGCGGTGAAGGCACTTACAGCACCCAACCCAACCAACAGTGGGAGTTCGAGAACGGAACCGCCAGTGGCTACTATTACGTCGCCAACGTCAACGCTCCGGCCGAAACCTGGAATGTAACCGGCAACGGAACCACGAGTGGCAGCCTTATCCAGACATGGACCTATGCTGGAGCCTCCAACGAAGAATGGGAGGCCGTGTCGCTAGGCAATGGCTACTATAAATTTGTAGGCCAAGGTAGCGGTCTCTGCCTGGACACGCCGAGCGCCTCAACCGCAAACGGCGTGCAACTGCAGATCTACACCTGCAATGGAACAGCTGCGCAGGCGTTCAAACTCATCACACCTTCGTCTGGCACGGGCACCGGCACCGGTACTGCCACGAACATCTTCGCGCCGTTCGAATATGTGGGCGACTTGGGCGATGCCAATCAAATTCCGGGCATAGTATCGGCTTCTGGAGCGAAGGCGGTGATACTGGCTTTCCTGGATCCAGACAACAATGGCTGCTCCTTGATCTGGCCTGGCGCAAATGGACCGCTGCCCAATGACACGGTAGGCAGCACCAGCATGGGCACTGCGATTGCGGATTTGCAGGCTGCTGGTGTAACCGTCGCCCTTTCACAAGGCGGCGCAGGCGGCCAAGAGGCTGCCGCATATTGCGGCACAGCGGCGGAGACTCAGGCTGTCTATCAGTCGCTAATCACCAAGTACCATGTCAATTGGCTCGACTTTGACGTCGAATACCCCGAAACTTCCGGTCAGTCGGTCAGACGTGCTCAAGCGTTGGCTGCCTTACAGGCGGCCAATCCGGGGCTGATCGTCTCCTACACTCTTCCCCTCGGTCCAGGCGGACTTGACAGCGGCACTGGCGGCGGCTTCACTGACATCACCGATGCCAAAGCAGCCGGCCTTAATCTCAATATCGTCAATGGCATGGCCATGGATTTCGGCGGAACAAACGAGAATCAGCCGCAACTATCCGAAGAGGGTGCTGCCGCGTTGAAGTCACAAATTCAATCCGCTGGGTTAACCTCGACGGTTGGACTCACATTTTTGCCCGGAACAAGTGACGATACCCCTCCGAACTATTTCACCCTCGCCAATGCCACCACAATGTTGGACTGGGCAGAAGCGAACAACTATGTCACGCTACTGTCCTTCTGGGAGCTCAATCGCGACAACGGCGGTTGCCCCGGCTCGACGGTAGACGAGGACACGTGCAGCGGCGTCAGCCAATCCAACTACGAATTCTCCTCGATCTTTAAGCAGTTCTAGCGGTGAAGTATCAATAGGTAGTCCATTCGATCTGACTGCGAGAAGCTGGTTCTGCGACGAATCAGTAATCTCGGAGGAGACCGAATGGACTACCACCAGAATGCCCAACTGACGGTTCATAGTCGAGAGCAGATAGCCAAAAGAGTGCTGGAGCAGGGACTGACGTTGAAACTGGCCGCGGCCAGTTTCAACGTCAGCGCGAAGACGGCGGCCAAGTGGATGCGGCGATGTACCTCAAATCGGGTGCGCCGGGCGGCCTGTTCACACCAACGATGACTTTTGGGGCGTTGCTTGGCTGTCTTCTCGGTGAGGGTTGGAGCTATCTGGCTCCGGCCACTTCAAAGGATAAAAGGGTACTAAAACCAACGATTCCTGGGTACTTCATTCGACGGAATTCGCGGTATTTTCAATGCTTTACCCGAAGGCCCCAAAACTGCAAAAACCTTTATGCGTCGGTTCGATCCCGACCCGCGCCTCCAAATCTTCTCAACAACTTAGGGCGGCTAATCGAAGCTGCTTTTTGCGGTGGCAGCCAATAAGGCTGCCAATAAGCGAAAAGCCCAGATTAGTCCCCTGCGTGGGCTGCTACGGGCGCCGAAAATCCGCCCCCTCCCAACTGCCCACTCAGCGTTGCCGCCGCCAAGTCTGCTGACGCATCGAGAACATGCGTGTAGACCCTGAGAAGAATTCCGGGACGCGAGTGGCCAAGGCGTTGCTGCGCTGCCTTGAGCGAAACCCGTGCCTTGCCACCCTCGATCGGTTGTTTCGTGGTGGAAATTTGGAAGCTCATGCAACTCCCATCGTCGGCTGATCGGATAGGTGAGGGCGACTGCTATGCAGTGAGCCGTGATGTGCCCTTCCACAGGGGACAGGGCTGCAAACTGGTCGAGATAGGAAGGGCTGTCTCCTGCAGGATCGACAGACATGCACTCCCTCAGCCGCGTAGAGATTGAGACGCGAGTATATTGGCTGGGAAAAGTGCCAGCGCAGACCGACAATCATAAAATGTCAAAATCATGAACACGAAGAAGCGGACGATGCGCCAGGAAGCCACCCTGCTTGAGCCACAGTCGGGAAGAAGTCGACTGTTCGGACCGACAATGTTGACCTGGTGGATCGGTGGTTACGGGTTAGTCGTGTATGGCGCTCTGGCCGACCGTGGTCCTTTCGCCTTCTTGATCGATTGGCAGAGTGCGATATTCGGAGGCTCGAACATGATTGCGGGTGCGCTGGCAGGCGCAGTCATCGTATTTTGGGGACCACCTCTGCTTACTCGCCTGTGGCTAAGGCTTCGTCCGGACAGCCCTTCGGCCGCTGCCCTCAAGCGTCGCATGGACAGCGCCATGATGTCGCGGGGCGAAGCAGCAAGTTTGGCCCACGAGCGCTGGGACCGGCTCGACGACACTACTCAACAGGCACTACTGCGTCGACGCCGCAACGGTGCGCTGGTATGCGCGGCTATTTTCCTTGCCGGATCCTGGGTCACAACTCACATCATTAGAGTCTCTGCGAAAGTCGATGCCGGGCGGCCACTCACGCGGCTGTCGCTGCCATCCATGAACCCCATCTCCCTGGATGGCGCGAGCCGCTGGGTGCATGCGGAGAACACAGTTCCTTTGACCGACGCGACCATCGAACACGCTTACAGCATCCGTGGCGCGGCCCATCGGGATCGTTACACTCCGTTAGTGCCGCCGGGCTGGAGTCGTGACGAGCGTATCTTCCTTGTCGAGGAAGAGGACACCCTCCCTGACGATCGAACGCCCCATACTACGACCAACCCACCCGGATCGATCGAAGGGGAGATTTCCATGGGTGGTCCGAGACCCGATATCGCCCGCAAGTTTCAGCGCAACGGCTATGCTATAGGAGACTGGACCGCAGTTCTGCGGCGCGTCAATACGCTGCACGGCGTTATTCCGAGCGGAGACACGTCTCTGGTCTTTGTCGTCTGGTGGATGGGAGGCGCTGTGGTACTGCTGAGTCTTCTCGTGGCGTTGATCGCTACCATCCAGTGTCGGAAGATAGGTCGGCGTATCGCTTAGACAAACTATGCCCATGCTGCACTGCGCAGCGAAAGCTTCATAGTCCTGCGTCTCGGGCTGTACCAAGAACGGGAGTGCCGTAAACGTACTAAGCTCCTCCATCATGGAATCGAAGGCACGGTACGAAGTGTTGCCAACCTTTAGGCTTCTCTCCAGCGTGTCCTCTAACATCAGCTCCAACCATTCCCTGCCTCAGCGGGGGCGAGGATCTTTATCGCATTGATAGCCAGGAAATGGCGGCGGTTGATCAAGAAGAAAGGATCGAATCACCTCGGCCAACTTTTTCGGCTGCGAGAGATTGATGTAATGCCCCGCATCCGAATTCTGCGAACGAGCCAACCATCTACATCATCAATCGGCCTGCCGGTGCCGTCGTGTCGATCGCCTCCGTGAGGCTACGGAATCCCGCCTTCGCTTCCTGTATCCGCTTCATAATCGTGAGGACATCTTTCAAGAATCGGGAAAGCCGATCATCTTCCAGACGGCCAGCACGTCTCCTTTACGGAGATGATCGAGCAGTCGTTGCAGCTCGGGACGATTCCAACGGCCCCAGTCGCCTTCTCGCGGAAGATTCGCTCACAGCCAGCTGCCTTCAGGACGGAGGCCTGTGATGCTTGTCCGGTTCGTTGCTCGAAACGCGTGCGTAGGTCAATGAGCATGGTTGCAGAAAGGTATCGCCAATGGCTTTATCACTGCAATACCTTTTTGCAACTCAAAATGCTAGGGTTTGAGCCTTTCGGGAGATCGTTGCGTAAACGTTCGTTTGCGCACGAGAACGGCATGGAAATCGAAGTTCCTCAAATGCAATCTCCACGCTTAGGCTAGCGAAATGTTGCGTTTGGCAGTTCGTTGAGAACCTGCTGAAAGCTCTTAGGTGGTTCACTGTAAGCGTCCATGGCAGATTGCAAGAGAAACCAGCCATAGACTTGAGGATCCTCTCCAAGCCGCTCGTAGTTAGTGGCGAAGTATTCCTCTTTCGACTGGCCCGCCGGAACCGGATTTGGCAACTTCTTCTCAATCGCATTGAAATCCGCCATCAATTTCGCGAGATACGTTGGGTCGCGCTCCCTCCACCACGCAACAGAGATGCGATTGCACTCAAGTTCAGTTCGCCAATGGTTGTGCTTCATGTTGTCGGAAGCGGCCTGCTTACCGGAGTCGTACCGGTTACTTATTACCTGTCCGGTCACCCAATGGCCAAGCTCATGGACGAAGAAGAATCGGTAAAACATGTCAGCAAAGAGCTTCTCTCCTGAAGGCTGGTCGCGAGTGTCTGCCGCCCATTGGTTGAAGATCGCCTGCACCGGAGATGGCAGTTCGTTGAAGCGTGCCTCGCGAATGGTTTCACCATCGAAGTAGGAGATCGATGGCCGTGTTTCAATCCGTATTCGCGGCAGATGCGGCTGAAATGGGAGTGCCGCAATGTGAACTCTACTCTCAAATTGCCGCGCGATAGCCCTCTCCTGCTCGAGCAAATCGTTTGGCACAACCGCTGGCAAGCCCGCTCCGAGCAACAACGTCGTAAACAGGAAAACCATTGCAACCTCACCTCTCTATGATCCTATGATCGTACGTTTGGGCCGCTCAGGCGCTTTGTCTATGCCTTCACTCTGGCCAGTGAATACATCTCAATTTCCGGGCACGTTGAGAAGAGCCTGAGCAAAGGTAGGTACAGGCTTCTCTTCGTATGCGGCGACATTCATGCGGGATTGGAACCAGGGATACGCGGGACTCGGCCCGAGCTCCTGGTAATGTTTGTTGAAATATGCCTCCACATCCTCCCCGGCAGGAACTGGGTTGGGTGCATTGGCAAGCACGCTTTGGAAGATGGGCATCATTGTAGCGACAACGCTCGGATCGACTTCGCGCCAGTATGCCAGCGAGATGCGGTCAGCACCGTACTCCACCTGATAAGGGCCGCTATTGGAATTAACGTTCCGGCAGGCCTGCCACCAGTGGCCCAACTCGTGTATGAAAATCCAACCATGAGTAGCTTTATCGAACGTCGTGCGAACGTCCGTTTCCTTGGCTCCCGGACCGGCAAGATGGAAGAAGAAAGCCCTCTCTTGGGGATTCAGCAAGGTCCAATCGGAGGTGCGAATAACATTTGTTTTATTGTCATACTGCCCGAACGATGGGACGTCCTCGACCAGAATGGTGGGAACGGGAATTGGGCAACTGAACCCGTTCGCGTGAATGCGTGCGACGAAGGCATCACGCACGGCTGTGGCTTTGGCTAGAGTGGCAGCCCGTTCTCTTTCCTGGGTCTGGGAAACCGGGACTTGAGCGAAGAGTGCCGTCGCCACAACCATGCAATAGATCGAGGCACAGAGAACAACGGACAAAGCGCTGGAGAAGCGGTGAGAACGCCTGTGAGGATGAGTGCAGGATCGCATAGATAGGGCCTCGTTGTTTTGGTTATGAAAGGTTCAGTGACTGTGCAACAGGAGCATGTGGATCAGTGGAGCGGCGGTACGCTCCGTTTCGTAAAGGCCCCATGCCAACGGCAGCGCGACGACTGCCCAAGCCAGGACCAAATTCAAGCGAGATGTTCTTTTTGCTTGCAATAGGGCGGAGGGCTGGTTGTCTATGCCTGGGACGGCCCGTTTGCTGGGCATCGAAACGTCGGTTTTCGTCTTCATGCGATGTCACCGTATTCCGAAGAGATAGGCTGCACAACTCGTAGTCCTCTTTTCTGTGAAATTGACTTGGTATTGACAGGCTCGTCCAGTCACTCCGAATGCATACTCGCCAACGGTTGAAATGTCAGGGTCAGTGTTGCAACTCGAATACGGTTTGCTTGTTGCCGGTATCAACCAGGGCGCGGCCGCGCTGGAGGGTGAGGGTCATGCGATGACCGCCAATTGTGACGGTGTAAATGTCGCTCTCGGCGTCAAAGACAGCCCACGTCCCGGTGCCTCCGTTTGAGGAGAGTATCTTGCCGTTGGCGAGAAACTTGACGGCCCCTAACGCGGGTTCGCCCGAAAAGAGTAACTTCTGCGCATAGGTGCCGACGATTGCATCAGGACCGGCGGCAGCGTTGCCAAAGGAGACGTTTCCGGTAACGACGATGATGTACGGAGTCGTCTGACGCACGAGTTTACTGTTGACCGGCGAGACTCCCACCAGAACGCGGGTGCGCTGGGTGACGGAGCCATCATAGACGTCGCCCGTGGGGCCATCTTTGTGGGTAATTTGAGATCCGGCGGTCTTGGGATTGAAGACGGCAGCGAAGGAAGGCTTGCCGCCCATGTCGAAGCCTTCCTGTGCGCCACTGAACGTCCAGGCGATGTGGAACTTGCCGGGCTCGGCGTAGAAGTAGTAATAGTGGTCGCCGACGAAGCTGTCGATCAGCGCCTGGTTGTTGCCTTGGTGCAGGGGCGCGGGGGCTTCTGGTTTGAGCGATTGGGCAGTCGCCAGCTGCACGCTGAACAGAGAGAAAGCCAGAGCGCACACAAGAGCACTGCGTGTGGCGATTGAACGGGAGCGACTCAGGTTCGGCTTCATGTGCAGGCACCTTCCAGGTATGAGGTTGCAGGTTTGTGGGGAACAATCAATCACACCAGGCTTTTTCCTCCTGGGTGGGAGCCTCTGAAAGTCACCGCTTCCCAAAGTGATAGGCAGCGCCCGCGCTAATTCGCAGACTGTTCTGGTGGTCGTTGGCACGGTTGCTAGACGTGGTCAGAAGGTAATCGGCTTCGATGATTCGAAGCGACCAACTCTTCGTCAACCTGCGGTCGAGTCCCCCTCCGATGGTGCTGGCAAAGACGAGTGCCGGATCACTTGCAGCCGGCGTCGGGCCTTCTACCAGGCTGCCGCTGGCGTGTGCCGCGCCAACAAGCACTTCGCCGAACGGGTTCCAGCGTGCGCGAGACAGGGGCCGGTAGCGAACTCCGCCCGTGAATGCGGAGAGAGTCAGGTCGTAGCCCCCTGTCCCGACTTGAGAACCGTGCGAGATCGTCGTGTCGAAAACAAAGGCAAAACGTCCCGAGCGAAAGGGTTGCGCGAGGGAGATGCTGCCTCCGTTCAACGAGAAGCAGTCGCACTGCGCGGGCGGTGCGTTGGCGCGCAGGTAACTGTACTCGACGGCAACTTCTGTCTGATGCCGAGGGTCGATGACCGACTGCGCCTGGGCGAAGGAAAGAATCGAAGTGGATGCTACGAACAAGAGCAGAACAATGGATGTCTTCATGGGTTTCGCCTTTACCTCACCGTGATCTGCACGCTTGTGCTGTGTTGGAGAGTGCCGCTGGTTCCCGTCACCGTAATGGTGGAGGTGGTCGGAGTGGATTCTGGAAGAGCAAAGCCTCCCCCGCATCCAGCAAGCGTTCCGACAATGCCCATCAGCACCAGAACACACACGAGGCCTCGGAAGATTCGCCTGCGCGACCGGAATGGAAGAACAAGCAGCACGACCGCCAATACAGGAGGAGCAAACGGTCGCCATGTAGACCCTCCACTGCTGGAAGCTCGTTGTGCTGCGGTCTGTATGGTCATGGTGGACTGCGCACCAGAACCTCCAGGAGTGACCGAAGCGGGCGAAAAGGTGACCGTAGCTCCGGTCGGAAGGCCGCTCGCAGTGAGCGCTACCGCTTGGGCAAAGGTCACACCCGTCGAAGCGACGCTCACGCTGTAAGTGGCGCTGCTTCCCGATGTCACGGATTGGCTTGCAGGTGTTGCCGCAATCGAGAAATCCGCTGCAACGGGTGGTGCAGTTGCAACTCCCACCAGGGAACTTGTCTGCGGTGAACCAGAGGCGTTGTCGCTCACCGATAGCGTGGCAGCATCCACACCGGTTGAACTCGGATCGAACGTCACCGAGATGATGCAGGACGCGCCCGCAGCAAGCGTGCTGCCGCAGGTGTTGGTGCTTGCAAAGGCCGCGCTGTTGGCTCCCGTCAGACTGATGCCGGTAATCGTGAGCGGAACCTTGCCGGTGTTGGTCAGCGTCGCGTTCTGCGTAGCCGATGTGGTCCCCGTCGTCGTCGAAAAGCTAAGCGAGGCTGGAGTAAGAGTAGCCGCTGGCGCGGATGCGGCGGTTACCGTTCCGCTGAGCGTGACTGCCTGGGGTGTGGATGGGGCATTGTCGGCGACCTGAAGCGCGGCCACATAACTGCCCACCCCTGTCCCGCTAAAACCAACGGTAATGGCGCAACTCGCACCCGCGGCCAACGAGGTTCCGCAGGTATTGGTTTGAGAGAAGGCCCCACCAGTGGCTCCGCCGATGGACACCTGGGAGATGACCAGAGCTGCGGTGCCACCGTTGGTCAGCGTCGCCACTTGCGGAGCGGGAGTGGATCCCGCGACCGTGGTAAAGCTCAGCGAAGCAGGAGTCAGAGTCACTTGCGGGGCTGCGGCGGCCGTTCCACTGCAGGTCAAGGCGATCGAGAGCTGGGGCTCCGGCGACGGGAAGTTCGCGCCGAGGTTTGCGGAAAGAGATTCCGCTGCCGCTGGAGTGCAGGTAATCGCGATGGAGCAGCTTGCTCCCGCAGCCAGGCTGGGTCCGCAGTTGTTGCTCTGGGTGAAGGAACTGGTGCTGTTACCGAAGAATCCAAAGCTGCTGATTGACTGCGGAACGCCACCCGTATTGCTGAGGGTCGCCGTCTGCGCGGCACTCGTGGTCCCGACCGTCAGGCTGCCGAAGTTGATTGTCGCCGGTGTAAGCACGGGTTGCGGCCCTGCCGCCTGGCCCACGCCCGTACCGGTCAGACTGATGGTCTGAGTCGATGTTGGAACATTCAGAGAATTGTCGGTGAGAACCAGCGTTCCGTTATTCGTTCCCGACGCGGTCGGCGTGAAGTCCACCGGCAGAGTGCATGCCTGGCCTGAATTGAGAGTCAGCGGCGTAAGACCATTGGGCGAGCATGTCGAGGTCGAGTCCAGCAGCCAACCGCTGGTGATGACAGGGTCCGCCGGTGATGTGGCGAACGGAACTTTCATCTGGAAGTTGCCGATGTCGGTCAGAATCGCTGTCTCAGGATCATCGGAGTTATCCGGAATTCCAACGTTGGTCGGAGTGGGCCAAACGAGCGCGGACTCGGAGACATTGATCTTGCGAATTCGTTCGGCTACGTAGCTTCCGATATAACTATTGCCGGAACCATCGAGAGCAATGCCGGTCGGAGAGGCAATAGCCGCGGCCGTCGCCGGACCGCCGTCGCCCGGCAAATTGACATCGTCGAGTCCAGTGCCACCAATTGAGGAGATGATCCCGGTATCGGCGGTGACCATGCGTATATAGCTGCCCGCCGCCTCTGAGATGTAGAGGTCGCCCGCGCTGTCCACGGCCACGTAATCAGGTTCGGCCAAGCCGGCACTCGTCGCCGGGCCGCCATCCCCGCTATGCTTCGAGTCTGGCACGCCATTGCCTGCGATGGTGTTGATGTAGCCGTTAGCGGCAGTTATCACACGCACGTTACCCTGGGTTGGAGAGACGAGATAGAGATTGTCCAGGCTGTCGAAGGCCAGCGAGTAAGGGTAGACATAGGAGTCGATGGCCAGAACGCCGTCGCCGCCGGGCCCATTTCCTGCGATGGTGGTGATGGTGCCGCTGACTACGTCTACGCGACGGATGGAGAGGGAGTCGGCGATATATATGTTGTCGTGGCTGTCGAACTTCACGTCCGAAATGGCCCGGAACCCGGCGTTGACAGCGAGGCCGCCGTCGCCTGAGTCAGTCTTGGCACCGTCTCCCGCAACGGTAGTAATGATGCCGGTCGCTGCATCGACTTTGCGAACTCTGTAGTTCCCACTGTCCGCGATGTAGAGGTTGGCGGCACTGTCCAAGGAGATTCCCTCGGGATAATTGAGCTCCGCGCTGGTCGCCGAGCCTCCGTCTCCACTAAAACCTTCTGTTCCATTGCCCGCGACCGTTGTAATGATTCCGGAAGCAGCATCGATTCTGCGAACCACATGATGATAGAAATCGGCGAAGTAGACATCTCCTGCGTTGTCCAACGCCACGCCCTGCGGCTCATATATACCGGCGCTCGTCGCTGGGCCACCGTCGCCGGTGTAGCCGGAAGTGCCGTTGCCCGCAATGGTGGTGATGATTCCCGGCGTGAGCGCCGCGAGCGGGCCGACACCCAGCCCATTCAGGCCAATATTCACATTGCCAGCGCTGGTGACGGCTTGAATAGGCACGGGGCGAAGACCCGGATAGCCGGGGCTGAAGGTGATCGGGATGGTGCAGATGGTCCCGGCTGGATTTGAAGTCACGCCATCGACAACGCAGCCGGCGACCGTGCCGACCGTGTACTCCTGTTTGTTGCCCTGAGAGACCGGCACGGTGAAGCTGGTGATGGTCTCGGCAGAGGTCGTCTGAAGCAAAAGGTTCTGCGGCGCGCTACCGCTGGCGACATTTGTTGCCGGAAAGATGAGAGGCGATACTTCGCGGACGACGCTATTGTTCACGTCAGCAATATAAAGATTGCCTGCGGTATCCAGAGCTACGCCTCCGGGTTCATTCAACTTGGCATCGACCGCCGCACCCCCATCGCCGCTAAATCCAGCGGTGCCATCGCCGGCAACTGTGGATATGATTCCCGTGGCCGCTGTGACCTTGCGAATGTTATTGGATCTGTAGTCGCCGTCGCTGATGTATAGGTTTCCGGCGGTATCGAGCGCGACCGCTTGGGGATAGGCCAGTTCAGCGCTAGTGGCAGCGCCGCCATCGCCGGAGAAGCCTCGTGTGCCATTGCCAGCAACGACGGATACCGTTCCAGTGCCCGTGGTTAGCTTGAAGACTGCGTACCTGTCGGTGTCGACAATGAAAACATTACCTGAGCCGTCGATTGCGATACCCGATAACTGGTGGCTGAAGCCTGGGTTGGGTGTCGATGCATTGCTGATCACGGTGGTGATGATGCCAGTCGTTGCGCTGATCTCGCGAACACCAGGTTCTCCGCTATCCGTAACAAAAATGTTGTCGGCGCTATCTAGCGCTATTCCAGCCGGTTGAACCAACCCTGCATTTGTTGCTGGTCCGCCATCGCCGGAGGAGGTTACGGATCCATTGCCGGCCACCGTCGTAATGATTCCGGTGGTGGCGTCTACCTTTCGAACCCTACTGTTAATGGTGTCCGTGATATACATGTTCCCGGCAACGTCCAAGGCAACTGCTTGGGGTTGATTCAACTCCGCGCTGGTCGCTGCTCCGCCATCGCCAGAAAAGCCTCTAGTTCCATTGCCGGCCACCGTCGTAATGATTCCAGTCGACGCCGCTATCTTGCGAACGTTATTGTTCCCGGGATCGACAATGAAAATATCGCCGGCCCGATCCACCAGAATCCCAAAAGGTATCTCGAATTTCGCTCCTGTCGCCTTACCGCCGTCCCCTGACTCGCCTTGGGATCCCGGGGTGCCGGCCACAGTGGAGATGCTGTTTACTTGCACCAACTGTGCGATCACTGGCCTCCATGACGCCAGGAGCACGACCATCAGTGCGAAGAAGTGCGGCGGTCGAACTGTCTGTAGGAGACCGTAGCGGAGAGAACGAGAGTGATGACGAAATATGCAGCGCGAGATCAACTGCGAGATTTCGGGGATTGACGATGGCATCAAAATTTCTCCTTGAGTTCTTCAAATGACCTTTGGCAGATCAGAAATTGGCCGGCCGGGGTGACCTGCACATGCAGACCGGATTGCTGGAGCGCGTGGTGGATGCGGTCCACGCTGGTAGGGACATCCCCGTCCCCCCGGGCAGCGATGGTGATCCAGGGGCTACCGCAAGTGGGACAAGCCGTCGGGATGTTCGCAGCGTCCGGTTCGCATTCCTGAACCTGGAGCGCTGAACCCGCAACCGAGATTGTTACTTCGCGGTGCCGGAACTCAATCGAGAGTCGCTTCGTCCTTTTCATGGTGTCCTTGGTGAAGCGCGATGGAGCGGGATTGTCGTTTCCGATGTTGGAAGTCAGCATTGCTATACTGGGCTCGTCTGGATCCCCTAAAAATTCCGAGTCCGCTTCCCTCGGCACAACCAGTTCTCCCACGGCGGCTGAGACGGCGTCCTCAAGTCCGGCTCAATCGCCGCTCAATTCAGGCTCAATCGGCCCATGCCCTTTATTGCGAATGGTTTAATCAAGTTTGAAGAGTATGAAATTGATCGCGCCCGATGGCAGTTGAGCTGGCGTAGCGAACCCCTGCCGCTCAATCGGAAGACCTTCGACCTCCTGCTCTACCTGATCGATCACCGGGAGCGAGTGGTGGGCAAGGAGGAACTGCTGCAGGCACTTTGGCCAGAGCAGTTCATCGAAGAGAGCAACCTGACCCAGCACACATTTCTTCTTCGCAAGGCGCTCTCCCGGCACGAGTCCGGGGCGAAAATCATCGAGACCGTTCCTGGACGCGGCTATCGCTTCGGTGTCCGGGTCGAAGAAGAGCAGCCGATACAAAACTTGTTGGTCATCGAAGCCCGCGAATCCATCACACGTGTCACCATCGAGGAAGAAACCGATGCGTCCGATGCATACTCCGGGCCATTACCTGACACCGCTCTATTACCTGTTCCCATCGCGGGTCGGGTACGACGCCCGTCTTTTTGGCTGGCCAGTGCGTCGATTACCGCTTGTTTCCTCGCTGTAGTGTTGCTGCTGCGTCAACCTCGCCCGCGCATCGTCGATGCCGTCCGCCTCACAAATGATGGAATAGCGAAGCATCTCGTCGGATCTCCCGTCGGGATTGTCACCGACGGGGCCCGGTTGATCTTTATGGAAAAGCAAGATAACCAAAGTATGCTCGCAGAGGTTCCCATCGCTGGTGGGGAGGTGCACTCCAGACCCGCGCCGTTTCCAGATGCTGCCATCGCAGACTACTCCAGCGTCAATCACACCCTGCTCATCGGTTCCACCTGGCGTACGGATGACGAGCGCCCTATCCTCGCCGAAGCACTCCCGAGTTCCCAACCCCTACAGGTCAGCGAATTGACCGGACACGACGCAAGTTGGTCGCCCGACGCACGAAGCATTGCCGTCGCCAAAGGCCGCTTCCTCTACGTAGCAGACGCCGACGGATCGAACGAACGCCGCCTTGTGAGCGCGAGTGGAGTCGTCTTTTTGCCGCGGTGGTCTCCCGACGGACGCACCATAAGCTTCTCCGAAAATCTCGGAAGCGTAAACCGCCTTTGGGAGGTCGACGCAACCGGTGCAAATCTCCATCGGCTCCTCATCGGAAACGCCTATGAAGACCAGGTTTGCTGCGGCACTTGGTCGGTCGACGGTCGTAATTTCTTCTATGTCGTCCACAGCCTTGTCTCCAGTAGCATCTGGGTCCTTCCGCGCCGGCAGAAATACTCCTTTTTCCAGGAACCAAGGCCGACCCAACTTACCGTGGGTCTAAGCGATCTTTGGCAAGCACCGCTGCCGAGTGCTGATGGCAGCACCCTGTGGGCCGTCGGCTCCCACCTCCGTGGCGAACTGATGACGGTCAACGCGACTACCCGCCAGCTTCAGCCTTTCCTCGGAGGTATTTCGGCGGAAGGCGTCAGCTTTTCGCCAGATCGCTCCTGGATTGTCTATACCGCTTATCCGGAGGGAACCCTCTGGCGAAGCCGTCCTGACGGAAGCGAAAAACGGCAGCTCAGCAAATCACCCCTGGTCGCACGTTTTCCGCAATGGTCGCCCGATGGACGCACCATTGCCTTCGTAGCCGGCCAATCCGGATCGCTGTGGCGCATTTACCTGGTCTCGGCCGAGGGAGGCAAGCCGTACCCCATCATCGAGGAAACCGCGACTGAGGGCGTTCCGAATTGGTCACCCGACGGGAAGCAGATCGCCTTCGGCCGACTGCTCGACTTCGGCAACGAGCGTGATCCCAACCTGACCATTGAGTTTTATGATCTGGACCGCCATTCGCACAAAACGCTTCATGGGTCTGAAGGCATGTGGACTCCGCGCTGGTCGCCGGACGGTCGCTTGCTCTGCGCCGTTACTCAGGACAATCGCACCCTCCGCCTCTACGATATGCAGACACAGCAATGGACCGATCTCGCCAGCGTTGGCGTCAACGATGTCATCTGGAGCCGCGACTCCCGTTACATCTATTTCGACACGTTCTTTGGAGGCGATCCCACCCTGTATCGCATTCCGATGGACGGCCGCAAACTCGAGCGCTGGGCTGACCTGCGCGGCTTTCCTCGTGGCGGCTTCTTCGGTCCATGGCTGGGCATCGCCCCCGATGGCTCCCCCCTTTTGTTGAAGGATACCTCGATCGAAGAAATTTATCGCCTCAACCTGGAAATCTCCAATTAGCGCATTTTCTCTCAGAAGAGCGTTCTGAATCAGAGTCTTCTGAACTCCCACTCTCCTGGTTCGGACTTGGCCTCACAACGGCAACGGAAATCAATCGCACCGCTGCGACCGATGCGTGTCGGCACGTCTTCAACCTCTGCGACCACACCGATCCAGACACCTTCTATCTCTGCCGACTCGCCAGAAACTCGCGTCTCTGAAATCGGCAAACTAGCCAGAATCTGGCTACAAACCGCTGGCAATTCATCGCTTGACCGACAATTGAGACAGAGTTGAGCCGGACTTGAAGCCCCGGAAAGTTCTTCTACGAGACAAATAGTGATGCATCATTCCGGCGCGCGATTGAAACACAGTCGCGTACATCGCCACGATCCCTAGACCTGTCTCGGAGGAACATCATGTTCAACGAAGAACTTCCCGCCATCATATCCATCGGTGTTCTGGCCGCGGCTTTCTTGGCCGCATTTCTTCACGACATACGCCGAGGCTCTCGGCGTCCTGAGCCATCGTCGCCGGCCGAATAGGTTGGCCAGGTCTGACAAGCTTCCGATTTATCTGCTTCAGAATTTCTCATTTCAGTTTTAGGAGCTCACCAGGTCCATCGATTTTCGCTTGCGGCAATCCCCGCGAGTATCAACGACGGCCTCGATTCTCGTCCTGCTGACGCTTCTTTCTATGGGCGTGGCAAAGGCGGTGGCGCTGCCCCAAACTGCAGTTCACCCTGAAGCTCAAGCTCGGAGCCAGTCCGCGACTCTTCCCTCCCAGAAGGAGATTCGGCGGACCCTGTTGCGGCAGCCGCTGTACTTCGAACCGGCCGCGGACGTCCAGCGCATTTCCCCGGGCATAAGAAGTCCAGAGAACTTTCGATGGAATTGAGGGGCAATTAAGTGCCAATTGAGCACCGCTTGAGGACGTACGGCCTGGACGCGGTTCATTTTCATAACACGCTCCACTCTTCGAGGAGGTAAAGATGCTGATCCGCCGCAGAAAGCGAAAGGTTGAAATCCAGCAGACAGTGGCGGAGATCAGGAGAGTTCCGACAGCCCGGGCACAGTCGTCTTACCTGCCGGGCTGGCTTTGGCTGAAGCACCTGCCGCTCGGGAGATCGGGGATGGCTGCCGATAACTGGCCTCCGCGACCATGGCGGCCATCTTCCCGGTGACGGCGGATAGCCACCTCTATCCTTTGCGGTCGAAACTCGCCAGGTTTCTCCGGTGCGCTGGCCATCGCGCAGCCAGAGCACTGACAAAGAAGCCGCCCCTGCGTCAAGCAGGCCGGGGACAGCGAGGATCGTCTGCCAGACACCCGCCGCGCGACTCAACGATGAAAGGACCATAACGATGAGCTTCCAACCTAGTAACGTAATGCTCTATTGGCGAGGTATTGACGATGAGGCCGTGTATCAAAGCCTGGGCTTTGGACAGGGCTACGCGTTGCCGCAAGCCACCACCTCGACCCGGCCGGCTGTGACGCAGTTGGCGAACTACACAGAGATCATGGTCTGCCGCGGTCCCGCAGACACAGACGGCATGTATTGGAGCATCAACAAGGGTTTCACTGCAACGGCAGGCCAGACTGGCTGGGGTTATGGCCCGGGGGCGACCTCGTGGACGCCCTCGATTACTCCGTGGAAGCAGGGCGCCGCGCTGGCATGGATCGGGGTGGGCAGCGATAACCGCATCTGGACGAGTAACTACGACATGGGTGGCAATCCATGGTCGGCGCAAGCACTCGCAGCCCTGACGCAACACAACAACGAACCCATCACGACGGCCTCGTCACCCGCCATCGCCTCCGACCCGGACGGGAACATCCTGATGGTGTGGCGTGGGCCAGGGGATGACGACGGCCTGTACAGCGCCACCTCCACCGATGGCAGAAACTTCACGAACTTCACACCTGTGCCGAATTCGGCGTCCAGCATCGAGCCGGCGCTGGTGTGCTTTGCGAATGGATTTGTGCTCGCGTTCAAGGGCGGCCAGGACACGGGCATCTACAGCATCGTGAAACCCGACATCACGACAGCATGGAATCAGGCCAGCTTCAGCTCATGTGGCTCGAAGGGCACCTCGCACGGGCCGTGCCTGATTGCGGCCGACGAAATGCTCGTGATGGCGTGGAAAGGTATTCCCGGCGACAACAACCTGTATTACGCCACGAACGCAACCGGATCACCGTACTCGTGGAGTAACCAGAGCGTGATTCAGAACAGCGGCAGCTCGGTTGGTCCTGCAGGCTTCTACTACCGGACCGCACCTCCGGTTTTGTAATACCTGCTGACCCAGGCTCTCGTTTCTTCGCTGGTGCAGGTTCGAAGGGAGTGCGGTTGCCGCACTCCCTCTTTTTCACCTTCGCCTCTCCTGTCGGGGCCATCGAGCACCCAGGAGTTTGTTAGTGAAGCGCATAACATAGGACCCTGGTGATTGCACGAGATTCTTGACGTATCGCATGCGTTCACGTTTCCGAACGTCGGATACTCAGGTTTCACATTAATTCCCCAGCCGTAAAATTACGCGAGAGGTGCTACCTTCGTCTCTTTGGCAGCGGTGGATGATCTGTCAGGGAATACGTGTTTGAAGACAATGCGGAGGAGGGAACCCCAGCCACCTCAGGTTGATAAATACGTCCTAGGGGCACTACGCTGGCTTCGCAAATCATCACTGAACAAAGCCGTCTCTGGCTACCATTTCTGCAAAACATCGTCACCAGCGATTGATGACGTAGCCGTTTCATTCGAACACCCAATCCTGCAGCGTCAAATTGCTGAACCTCAGGCGGATTGCGGAAGTGGAATCCTGTTGCCCGCGGCATTGATTTCGTAGGAGTCGACGAAAAAGTGGGTGAGCCAAGCCGCGTTGAAGCTGGTGGTCATCGCTACATCGGCGGCGTCGCGGCCTGTTGCGATGAGTATCCTCCCGAAACGGGGGTAGTTATGACGGGCATCGAGATTGATCCACTTGCCATCGAGAAAGACCTGATACCAGGCGCTGAAGTCTCCAGGACCGCTGTATGGGCGGCGGATGTCGCCGATATAGCCCGTCACGTAACGCGCGGGGATGTTCTGGCATCGCGACAGGGTGATGGCGAGGTGTTGGAAATCGCGGCAGACGCCGATGCGCTCGGTATAGACATCCATGGCGGTTTTCGTAGGGCGGGCGGCGCCGTAGTGGAACATGACCTTCTTATGCACCCAGTCCCGTATGGCTGTCGCTCGAGTCCAGCCGGAAGGGACATCGCTGAACAGGTCCCGGGCTATCGCTTGGAACAGGTCAACCTCGCAGTAACGGCTAGGGAGCAGGAACTGGAGGACGTCGGACGGAAGGTCCTCGACTGGCGATTGCTGCGCATCGTCGTAGAGCTTGTCGGGAAACGGGTCCGCGACGGTAATAGTGGTGCTTGAGAGCTTGAGCAGGCCAGGGGGCGCAACCAGGCGGGCACAGCGGTTGCCGAAGGAGTCCAAGTAGTCCGTCGAAGGAATGATGAGGCCCTGCTCCGGGGGGTTGGGAGCGCCGTCCGTTGAGGTGGTGAAGGACTCAATCAGCAGATGGTCGCCGGAACGTATGCGCGGCTGAATCGATGGGTGCATGTACAGCAATGCCACCATTGCGGTTGGGTCGGAAATGCTGAATCTTATGTCGAACTCGGACTGGATGAGCATGAGGCCTCAAGCGGGAAATGGTCGAATATATCTGCTCGGAAACTGAGGCAGTCACTGATTATGGAGCCTAAAAAGGGCTTCCTGTAATCTTAATATTCAATTCCTCTCAATTTGCGTGGAAACGCGACAGTCGCGAACGAATTCATTCACCCGTAATAGGATCGGAGATCAATGGGTATTCAGGTCGCGCTGCATCACCGAAGCCAGTACCGATACGACAAAGCTGTATCGCTTGGTCCGCAGACGATACAGTTGCGCCCGGCTCCGCATGGCAGAACGTCCGTTCTGAGCTACTCGCTTGAGGTGACCCCAGCCGATCGCATCCTCAACTGGCAGTCCGATCCGCTCGCCAATCACATAGCCCGGATCATCTTTCCGAACAAGACGAAGGAGTTCATCGTCCAGGTCGACCTAGTCGCCGATCTTACCCCCATCAATCCCTTTGCCTTCTTTATTGAGCCAGGGTTCGAGACTTATCCGTTCGAGTACACGGACGAGGCGGCCAGGAACCTCAGTCCCTATCTCTTCCCTGAGCCGGCCGGACCGCTTCTTCGGGAATTTCTGGAGAGCGTTCCGGTTCAACCGCAAAGTACTCTAAACCTTCTCATGGACTTGAACAGGAAGACGCGCGACGAGGTCGATTACACGACGCGGTATGAACATGGCGTTCAAAGCTGCGAGCAGACGCTCTCCGAGGGGACCGGGTCCTGTCGCGATTCAGCATGGCTGCTGGTACAGATTCTTCGGAATCTGGGCCTGGCAGCGCGCTTCGTCTCGGGCTACCTGATCCAGTTGGCGAAGGAGGACGGAGCGCTTGATGGACCGAGCAGCGACTCCGCCGATCTGCATGCGTGGGCGGAGGTTTTTATTCCGGGTGCGGGTTGGATTGGCATGGATGCGACATCGGGACTTCTCACGGCGGAAGGGCATATTCCACTAGCGTGCGCACCGACCGCGCTGGAGGCGGCTCCTATTGGCGGCACGGTCGAGCGGGCCGGGGTAGAGTTCAGCTACGAGATGTCGGTGCGCCGCATTAGCGAGGCGCCGAGTTTGTCCAAGCCATACAGCGACGAAGAGTGGACGCGGGTGCGAGAGGTTGCGCACCGCATCGATCAGGATCTGATAGATCAGGATGTTCGCCTGACGATGGGAGGCGAGCCTACCTATGTTGGCATCGATGAGCCGGAGAGCATGCAGTGGCACATTGAGGCGTTGGGGGCGATCAAGAGGACCCAGGGGTTGGCGCTGATACGCTGCCTTCGCGAAAAAACTGCTCCAGGTGCTCTGCTGCATTTCGGACAGGGGAAGTGGTATCCAGGCGAACCTTTGCCGCGCTGGGTCCTTCATTGCATTTCGCGGAAGGATGGTGTCCCGGTTTGGGAGAACGGTGATCTCATCGCGCTTGAGGACCAGGTCCGTGATTATGGTCTGGAGGATAGCTTTGCGTTCATGCAGGCGCTTACGCAACGCCTTCAGGTAACTTCAGACAACGTTCTCGTTGCCTTCGATCCAGACAGCGGACAAGGGGAACCAAAAGAACCGGCCGGGTACATTTTGCCCTTGCGACGCCGTCAACCTGAGGGCAAGCTGGCGTGGTCGAGCCAACTTTGGTTTCCTCGCCCCGAGCGCCTGGTGTTGTCATTCGGGGATTCGCCGATTGGCTATCGGATTCCGACGGACGCTATGCCGTTTGTGGCTCCGGATGAGCTGGAGTATGAGTATGAAACAGGGATCGTACCCGAGCAGGTAAAGCTTCCGTCCGAGTTGGTGCGTCGACCGGAGCTCTTCGGTGTTGAGCCGGCGACGGATACACTTCCGGCTCTAGCCGGCAACTCTGAGACAGCTACCGAACTCATCCGGCCCTCGCTGTGCGTACAGGTTCGAGACGGTCACCTCTGTATCTTTCTGCCCTACGTTCCGGTGGTGGCGGACTATCTCAACCTCATCTCAGCCGTCGAGGACACATGCGACTATCTGCAGATGCCGATCTGGGTTGAGGGTTATCCACCGCCGGCAGATCTCCGGCTGCGGTCTTTCAGCCTGACACCCGATCCGGGTGTACTTGAGGTAAACCTCCCTCCTACAAGCGATTGGGACGAGCTCGAAGAGGTCAATGCCATCCTTTCTGAAGAGGCGCACCGAAATCGGCTCATCGCCGGAAAGTTCGCCTACGATGGAAGTCATCTAGCCACAGGCGGCGGTAGTCACATTGTCATTGGTGCCGCAACAATCGCGGATAGCCCGATACTTCGCCGTCCGGATTTGCTGCGCAGTATGGTGGGGTTCTGGCAGAACCATCCGTCGATGTCGTACCTGTTTTCTGGCATGTACGTTGGGCCAACAAGTCAGTACCCGCGTGTGGATGAAGCGCGTTCGGACGCGCTTTACGAGTTGGAGGTTTCCTTCAGCCAGTTGCCGAAAAGCGAGTGCCCGTCGCACATCGTGGATGGATTGTTTCGCAATTTGCTCGTCGACGTGACCGGTAATACGCACCGGGCGGAGTTCTGCATCGACAAGCTTTACCCGCCGGAGTTTCAGGGTCTGCGTCTCGGGCTGCTGGAGCTTCGAGCGTTCGAAATGGCGCCGCATTATCGAATGGGTCTGGTGGAGATGCTGCTGGTTCGCGCGCTGGTATGCATGTTCTGGAAGCAGCCATTTGAGGGAGACCTGTTGCGGTGGGGTACGACACTTCATGACAGGTTCATGCTGCCGTATTTCGTGGAGAAGGACTTTGGCGAAGTGCTTGGCGAACTGCGGAAATCAGGCTACGAGCTTGAAGATGTGTGGTTCCGTTCCCACCTGGAGTTCCGATTTCCCAAGATCGGTTCGATCTCGGCGGCTGGTGTCGCGGTTGAACTTCGTCAGGCTCTCGAGCCATGGAATGTGCTTGCCGAAGAGACAAATTCAGGGCGCACGGGACGCAGCGTCGATTCTTCGATGGAGCGTATGCAGATTAAAGTTACGGGGAACTGGAATGAATCGCGCTACGTGGTGGCCTGTAATGGCCGCCGGGTACCGTTTGTAGCGACAGCGGAACCCGGGGAGGCTGTCGCCGGGATACGATATCGCGCGCGAAAGCTCTCCGCTGCATTGCACCCCACGGTTCCGGTGCATACTCCGCTTGTTTTCGATCTGATCGATACATGGAAGCAACGGTCGATTGGCCGCTGCACCTACTATTCGGGTCCGCCGGATGGGAGCGTTTACGCGACGCGCCCTGCTGACGCGGCGGAGGCCAAGGCGCGCCGTCTAGAGCGATTCCAGATTTCCGAGCCGCCGTGTGAAGCGATGGCGACACCGAGGGAAGAAAAGAATGCGGTCTTTCCGATGACGCTTGATCTCCGTTGGCCTGCGCCGGCAAACATGGCTAACGACGTACCAGGACCAGAGCTATGATCGCCGATCTTTACCAGTCCAATCTTCGCTATGGCGCGGCGTACGAGGAATCGTCGGCTGACGGGATCAATCCAAGGCCACACTGGACAGCTTTGATGGAGTCGCTGCGCACGATCGGGCCTGCGGAACTGGCGCGCCGGTGGGCGCTGGCCGAACGGCGCATTCGCGAAAACGGAATTACTTACAACATTTACGGCGATCCACTAGGCGCGAACCGTCCCTGGCAAACGGACGTCGTGCCGCTGCTGATCCATGCGGATGAGTGGCGTTTTATCGAAGCAGGCGTCATCCAGCGCGCGCAACTGCTGAGCTGTCTTCTGGAAGATCTTTATGGGCCACAAGACCTTTTGAAGAGTGGGCAATTCCCCGCCGCGTTGCTCTATGGAAATCCCGAGTTTCTCCGTCCTATGGTCGGGGTCAAGGTTCCGGCGCACAGTTACCTTCATATGCTGGCGGTCGATCTTGCTCGCTCTCCGGATGGCCAGTGGTGGGTGCTTGCCGACCGTACGCAGGCACCTTCCGGGAGCGGTTATGCTCTTGAAAACCGCACCATTGTGGCGGATCTATTACCTGAATTGTTTCGTAAGTCGAACGTGCGGCGCCTCGCTCCTTTCTTTCGCGCTCAGCGTGATGCGCTGATCAGCATGTCCGGAAGCGGCAACCCCCGTATTGTTCTGATGACGCCTGGACCACACAACGAAACCTACTTTGAGCACTCGTACCTTGCAAAGTATCTCGGCCTGACGCTTGTAGAAGGCGCGGATATGACGGTGCGCGATCGCCATGTTTACCTGAAGACGGTGGACGGGTTGGAGCAGGTCGACGTCATCCTGCGCAGAGTCGATGATGGGTTTTGCGATCCACTGGAGTTGCGCAGCGATTCCCTTCTCGGCGTCCCCGGCCTGGTCGATGCGATCGTTGCGGGAAACGTAAAGGTTGCAAACGCGCTGGGAAGCGGGCTGATTGAATCTGCCGCCATCATGCCGTTTCTTCCTGGACTGGCTCAGCATTTGCTGGGGGAAGAATTGAAGCTTCCGTCGGTCGCGACGTGGTGGTGCGGTCAAAGCGATGCGCTGGAATGGGTTCTGGATCATTTGGAGTCAGTTGTGGTGAAGCCTGCATTTCCGTCCCGTGGGATAGAGCCGGTTTTCGGAGCGGAGTTATCGCAGACCAACCGGGAAGAGTTCATTCGCCGGATGCGCACATTCCCGCACGAGTACGTGGCGCAGGAGCAGATCGCTCTTTCCACCGCACCCGTCTGGGAAAATGAATGTCTCAACTCTCGAAGCATGGTACTGCGCACGTACGTGCTGAACACGCCTGGCGGTTGGGAGGTTATCCCCGGAGGACTAGTGCGCGTTGCGGAAGCAGACGGATCGGTCGTTTCGATGCAGCGCGGCGGCCACAGCAAGGACGCCTGGGTGCTGTGGGACCAAACGGTGGATACCTTCAGCATGTTGCGTCCACGAACCGAGCCTCTGGAGTTGAGGCGTGTCTCCCGAGTCGTGCCAAGCAGCGTTGCTGACAATACATTCTGGCTCGGTCGTTACGTGGAGCGCTCAGAAAACATCGCCAGAATTCTGCGCTCTATGACACCGCGGGTTCATCACGGGGAAGAGTCAGAAATTGCGAGCCTGAGGAGCCTGCATGGCTGCCTCGCCACAAGGTATAACAAGCTGCCGAAGAGCAAGCGTACGCCTCCTACTTTCGCAGCCCTCAAGAAAGAAATGATCTCGATGCTGACCGACAGCAAGCGGCCGGAAAGCTTGCCTTCTACTCTGAACGAGGTTTCACGGATTGGTGACAGAGTGCGCGAGCGCCTTTCGGCTGACATGATGCTGCTTATTGGCCGGCTTCGCATTGCAATGAGAGCCGAACCAGACGTTCCACTTCCTGAATACTCCGTGATGCTTACTGAATGCCTGGAACTGCTGTCCGCGTTCTCGGGCATGGAACGTGAAAATATCAATCGCGGATCGGGTTGGTTGTTTATGAGTCTGGGGCGACGCCTGGAGCGGGCTGTTCATTTGACCCGACAACTACGTGTCATTACGAGACTGCTGCCGGCTGAAAACTGGTTGTTCCTTGAGTTCCTGCTTGAAGTGGCAGACAGCTCCGTCACCTACCGGACGAGGTACTACACGACCCTGCAGCCTCTGGCAGTTATCGATGTCCTCATGGCGGATGAAACCAACCCGCGCTCCCTGGACTTTCAGCTCGATCATCTTGTGGAACTCTATGAGAAGCTGCCCCGGCATGACCCATCTGACCTCAAGACGATGCAGGACGCACTGACATCACTTCGCGCGATCGATCTGCAAGCCATCCGTTATCCCGCCACGCTAAAGGAGGCACGCGGCGAAAACGGGCTCAAGGAACTGGATCACTACCTCGCCGAGTTGGAGAGGCTTCTGCCTTCCTGGTCGAACAATCTATCGAGCCGGTACTTCAGCCATGCGCGTACCTTGCCGATCCAAATGGGGCAATAGCGGAAGAGAATGATCTATAGAATTCGCCACCGGACGACCTATAAATATGCCTACCCCGTCTCAGTAGGTAACCATGTGGCATGCCTGAGGCCACGTTCGCTCCCGTATAACCAGGTTATCAACAGCTCTCTCTGCGTTCATCCTGCTCCGCTTACACTGACTGATCGCGTCGATTATTTTGGGAATCTACTTTACTTTTTTACGGTAACCGAGCTCCATCGGGAGTTGATTGTCGAGGCCAAAAGTGAGGTCATCAGAATCAGCGATAAGGGCAAAATTCTGCAACCAACACTGGCGTGGGAGGAGTCCACATCAAGCCTCGCTCAAGACCACAGCCCGGAAAGTCTGGATGCTCATCAGTATCAATTCGAGTCGCCCCGTATACGCATCAAGCCGGACTTCGCAGCCTATGCCCTCAAGTCGTTCACGCCAGGACGGCCAATGCGTGACGCGCTTGTCGACTTGACGTCTCGCATTCACAGAGACTTCCGCTTCAACTCAAAAGTAACGACTGTGAGAACGACAGTCGAGGAAGTATTCAAGAAGCGCAACGGTGTGTGCCAAGACTTCGCCCATGTACAGATCGCATGCCTGCGCTCCATTAATATCGCGGCACGCTATGTGAGTGGATACCTGCGGACCTATCCACCGCCGGGCAAACCGAGGCTGGTGGGTGCTGATGCGTCCCACGCATGGGTGTCAGCCTATGACCGCGAACTCGGTTGGCTCGATATGGATCCAACCAACGATGTGGCTCCGACTGACGGCCATGTCACGCTTGCGTGGGGCCGCGACTATGGCGATGTCAGCCCCCTGCGTGGCCTGATTCTGGGAGGCGCAGGGCATACGTTGAATGTAGAAGTGGATATGGAACCGGTCGAGGGTTAGGTACGGAAATCTTGCTTATACGAAACTTTCCATTGTCATGGGCAATAGAATCGATTCCTGGGTACTTCATTCAACGGAATTCGCGGTATTCTCAATGCTTTACGCGAAGGCCCCAAAACTGCAAAACCTTTATACGTCGATTCGATCCCGCCTCGCGCCTCCAAATCTTCTCAACAACTTAGAGCGACTGATCGATGCGGTCTTTCGCCGTGGCAGCCAATTGGCCTATAAGCCCAAATTAATCAGCCGCGTGGGCCGTCACGGGAGCCGAAAATCCTCCTCCGAGCGGCCCACTCAGCGTCGCCGCCGCCAAGTCCGCCGACGCATCGAGCACATGCGTGTAGACCCTGAGAAGAATATCGGGACGCGAGTGCCCCTAGGCGTTGCTGCGCTGCCTTGAGCGGTACCCACGCCTCCATCATCGATGTCGCCCCCCAGTGCCGCAGGAGACGCCAGGTGATGTGCGGAAGGCCAAGCTCCTCCGCAACAGGCTGAATTACCCTGCCGAGAAGATCTTCGTACTAGGTTGGACCGGGCTTCATGGTCTTGCCCTTCTTAATGCGGTTCGGAAATATCCAGTCGCCTTTTCTCGACTATTATAGGCGTCGACAGCGCTTCGCTATCTCGAGGCATCGCCGGCTGTAGCAGCAGTACAGGCACCATCACTCCAGATGGGAACAGCACGATCACCATTACCACAACCTCAGATAGCTTGTCGAACTCGGCCACAGTGCCCCTACCATTTGGCAGGCTTCAATGAATTCAGCTGCAATCTGTCTGTATATAGAGATATATCGGTGACCATCGTCGTGTGCTGATTTGAATTAAGACATCGTTATGGAACCACTTTTTCGTCTACCTCGCATGGCTGTAAGCGCGTTCTGCAGATCGCTCCTGCCGAGGAGCGCGAGCAGGCCGAGGGCCAGGACCAGGGCAGCAATCAACAAAGCCCCCTGCCCTTTTGGCGCCCACGCCAGCTGCGTCAGCCAGAGTGCTCCGCCGGCGATAGCAACCCCGGCTATCATCTCCGGCAGACGGTAGGGCAGCGAGAAGAGGCGTTGGGCCAATAGAAACGCGCCTGCGGCCTCGACTGCATAGGCAATGGTCGTTGCCCAGGCTGCTCCATCAATCCCCCATCGCGGAATCATGACGAAGTTCAGGACCACGTTCACAGAGAATGCCAACAGGCTGACGATGAAAACAGAGGATGTGCGCTTTGACTGCAGGATCGAAAGATCGAAGAGAGAGAACAAAGCATGGAACAAATAGCCCATGACGACCAGAGGCACAACACGTGCTGCAGCTTGATAGCGATGGTCAAGAAAGACTTTTATGAACAGGGGCGAGAGCAGTATTCCTGAACATGCAACGGCAGCGAGGAAGACCGCCAGGCCGGAGCAGATGCGGCCCAGCATCTGGCGGTTCTTTTCCCAATCTGCCGCCAGGTCGAAGAACATAGGAAGCCAAGCCTGCGAGAGTGACTGTGTCACAAGATACATGACCATTCCAAAGGTGTAGGCAAGAGAATAGATGCCCACGTCGCTCAGGCTTCGGTAATGCTCAAGGATGAAGCGGTCGGCGACGACCAGGCCGCTAGCCATCACAAGGTGAGGAATTAGGGGCAGGCTGAAGGACAGGGACTCCCGAACAAACTTCCATTGGAAGCGTGCCGTTAGAAACGGCCGCATGCTCCATGCCGCGATGATGAATGTAATCACGCCTGCGGCCAGCTTTCCCTGCATCATTCCGCTAGCGCCGCCACGGCGGATCACCACTCCATACATGCAGCAGCCTGCGGTGAGCAGGGCGAGGAGGAGCGCTAGAAGCGCGTACGCGCGCGGACGCCGCGCAGCCTGATATTCGGCCAGACGATATTGCACTCCCTGGATCGCTGTTGCCGTGGCAATGGCCATGGCGACATACGGATAGAACGGCACGGATGAATGCGTCGCCCAGCGGGCCTGAAGGGTTCCTCCCAGGATGAGCGCCAATCCCAGGAAGACGATCATCCAGGCGAGCCCGAAGCGGATGATGCTGCCTAAATAGCTGCGCAGCTCCTCAGCATCGTTGTTGTGCTGGAAATAAAAACGCTGGAGCGCGCTATCCAGCGATAAGCCCGCGAAGATAACCAGAAACGAAGCGATGATTTCGGCGAGATAAATGATGCCGTAGTCGGAAGGGTGCAGGAAATGCGCGTAGACGATGACCAGAAGGAAGTTGAGCGCACGGATGCCGATGTTCGCGCTGCCATAAATGGAGAAAGACCTGGCCAAACGCAACAAGGTGCCATGAGTGGGCTGGGCTTCTATTTCTGCGTCAACTGGCGTTATGTTTTGGGGCAAAAGATCGGGCATTCATGAACCCTGGCGCTGCGTCACACTAGCATATCGAGGCTTAAAAGCGTACCTGCGTCAATGTCACGTTGCGCATGCATCCCAAGCAACTGGGAGCGCATGGCGGGTGCAAGTCCTGTTCCCGGCCGCAGAACATCCAGCATATCCACCGTCAGCACGGCTCCTGCGGGAATGAACCTGGCAGCCACCAATGACCTGCGAGCTACATCGGCAGTGTTGAGCTCCTCTGCTACCGGACGCTTGATGCCGTCTCCGAGAGCCGCTTCGATGTGGCGGATGCCTTTTACCAGATGCGCCAGTTCGTGCGGCTCCAGGGATGCACGATGATCGGGGCCGGGCAGATCCTTATTCAGGGTGAAATGCTTCTCGATGACACATGCTCCGAGTGCGACGGCGGCGAATGCGATTTCGGTGCCTACTGAATGGTCTGACAGACCGGCGGCTACGCCAAACTCCTTCTCCAGAGTGTGCATGGCGCGCAGGTTCATGCTGTGTGGATCTGCGGGATAATTACTCACGCATTGCAGCAGAACCATCTGACGATTGCCCGTCGCGCGGATTATTTCGACAGCGACAGCCACCTCTTCGAGCGTGGCCATCCCTGTTGAAACAATCAGAGGACGGCCTTTGCGGGCGATGTGTTCCAGAAAAAAGACGTTGGTGATTTCTCCGGATGGAATCTTGAACGCAGGCATAGACAATGATGCAAGAAAGTCCGCACTTTCATCGTCAAAAGGCGTCGACAGAAAGAGGATGCCTCTGTCAATGCAATACTGATGAAGCTCGCGGAAGGCGGTGAAGGGTAGCTCCAGCTTCCTCACCATGTCCAGTTGCGACTCTTCCGCCTCCGTCGTTTGCTGCTGATAGGAGGCCTTCGCGGCTGCGGGCGAACAAACTTTTTCTGCCTGGAAAGTCTGGAATTTGACGGCGTCACAACCTGCATCGACGGCTGTATCGATCAGTTTGCGGGCCAGCTCCAGGCTTCCGTTGTGATTGACTCCGGCCTCACCTATGATGAAACACGGCTCGCCGCTCCCCACTCTCCGTTCTCCGATGGAGACGACTTTATTCTCCATGCTGTTTTCCGCAACGAGAGTCACGATGCTCCTCCTTCGAGACGGGGTCGCTTCATGTCTACACTACTTGACTTTGATGGCATCTCCAACACTCTCGAAAATCGGTAGATTTCTTTTCCTGGAGATAGATGGCAGGATAACAATATGAGCATTCATCCGGTACTGGCCGTGATCCCCGCTCGCGGCGGCTCGAAGGGCGTGCCTGGAAAGAATATTCGCCCCCTCGCGGGACTGCCCCTGATAGCACATTCGATCCGGCTGGCACAGCGATGCACGGAGGTTGCGAAGTGCATCGTTTCCACCGACAGCGAAGAAATTACTTCGGTGGCTCGCGAATATGACGCGGAAGTCCCATTTTTGCGGCCTGCGGAGCTTGCCGGGGATGACACGCCCATGTGGCCGGTTCTGCAGCACGCATTGGCTCAGATGGAATCGCTAGAACGCTGCCATTACGGCAGTGTTCTTCTACTTTCTCCTGCCAGCCCTGCACGTCTCCCGGAAGATGTTGCAAAGGCTATCCAGTTGCTTGAGCAGGACGAGCACGCAGTGGGAGTGGTCGCCGCGTCAAAGCCATCCTTCCATCCGCGATGGGCGTGCATCGACATTGCCGAAGACGGCTATATGCGCCAGAGTTTTCCTGATGGCAAGGTTTATGTAAGGCGCCAGGATATCCCGGCGATTTACCGCATCAACGGCGCGCTCTATTTGTGGCGGCGCGACTATCTCGCGACTTCGGAAGCTCCGCGCTACTTTGAAATGCCACATGCGATGCTGGAAATTCCTGAGAGCCGGGTCATTGATATCGATACCCCACATGACTTTCGCCTCGCGGAACTAATCCTCAAGGACGGAATGATTCAGCTTCCCTGGCTTTGAATCTATTTCCGCCACGACTCGAAACATTGCCACCACACCAGCTTCTCCCATTCATAGAGGGCGACCTTTGCCCACTCACGATTACGCCACCAGGGCTGGCCGAAGATGGTTGAATCGTTTACGGCCGCAACCGACCAGCGATATTGCGGCAGGCGCGATCGCATGATGGAAAGCGCACGCCGGGTGTGGAAGTCGCTGGTAACGACGAGTGCTGACTGTGGAGCAGGGTGCAGCAGAGCAAGACAGTTCCGGATATCCGAGGCTTCCTGAACTGGTGAATCATTGGTGATCGTACATACGCTTATTTGCGATTGATTGCTGCCTGCCGATCGCCGTACAAAGGCAGATGCGTGTTCCGCATAAGTCTGGCCATACATCAAGTCTGACGTTGCATCCACCACCATCTTCTGACCGTAGCCAGCGCGCAGCAACTCAAGCGCACCCCAGTATCGGTGGTCATCATGATCTCCGGCCAGCACAACAATTACGTCGGAGCGCTCCGGCTGATTTATGACCAGGTAGCGGCCTGAGCGGAGAAGACAGAAGACTCCGGCCAGGACAAGGATGACGATGGAAATGGAAGCTCTTATGGCTCTATCTTTCTTCACGAATGCAGTTTACTGAACAGGAAGGGCAAGCGGGATGCGATATGCACGATGCTATACTGCGACCAATAGAAATGGCAGTGGAGCCTGTATTGGTGTTGGCGTTGTGTAGTTCAGATGTAGCACGAAATGTGTGATCCGGCAGACCCTGCCGATTGATCCGTAAGCGGAGACACCGCCATGCCAGCCAATCCATCCGATCCGTTGCCGTTCATCACCAGGTCGCAGACAGTTCGCGAACTGATGAGCCGCATGGACCGCTGTGCTTTGGGGATTACGCTGGTCGTTGACGAAGACGGGCGGCTTGAGGCGACGATTACCGACGGGGATGTGCGCCGCGCGATCCTTTTGGGAATTGAACTGGATCAGCCGGTTAGCGAGCTTCTTTCAACCCGCAAAGGCAATGGCCACCCGATAACAGCCATCCTTGGCACGCCACCGGAAGAGTTATGCCGATTGATGGCCGAGTCTCGTATCCGGCAGATTCCGTTGTTGGATGCGGAAGAGCGTGTGGTAGATATCGCGCTCGATTCAGACTATCTGGCGGCGGCTGCCCTGCCTCTGGACGGCTTCATCATGGCGGGCGGATTCGGCAAGCGGCTGATGCCGCTCACAGAAAACTGTCCCAAACCGATGCTGCCGGTGAACGGCAAGCCGATCCTCGAGCACCTGGTCGAGAAGCTCCGCGCCACTGGAATTCAACACGTCAGCATCTCCACCCACTATCTGGCAGAGAGCATTGTCGAGCACTTTCAGGATGGGAAGGACTTTGGCGTCCACATCGAATATGTTGACGAAGAACGGCCCATGGGCACAGCCGGAGCTCTGGCAAGGGCCTCGGTGGGAGACCTGCCTTTACTCGTCATCAATGGAGATATATTGACCTCCATTGACTTTCGGGCGATGCTGGAGTTCCATCGCGAGCATCAGGCCGATATGACGGTCGCGGTTCAGCAGCACGAGACAAGAATCCCCTATGGCGTCATCCACATGGAAGGAATCGATGCTGTCAGCATCGTCGAGAAACTGCTGGTGCGCCATTTTGTAAATGCGGGCATCTACCTGATTCAACCGAGCGTGTGCCGGATGGTTCCTGCGGACCGCGCCTTCGACATGCCCGAGCTGATTACCAGCCTGATCGATACGCAAAAGCGCGTGATCTGCTTCCCCATCCGGGAACACTGGATTGATGTCGGACAGATGGAGCAATATGAGCGCGCATCCACGGATGCGCAGTGGGCGTAGTCTAAAACCGGAGACGAGCTACGACATTGAGCGATTCATCTATATGGAATAACCGGCGCGTTCTCGTTACAGGCGCAGGCGGTTTTATCGGGAGCCATCTCGCGGAACAAATGGTTCAGTTGGGCGCCAGGACACGCTGTCTGCTTCGCTATACCTCGCAAGGCTCTTTGGGCTGGCTGTCGACCTCGCCGTTGCGTTCCGATATGGAGATTCTTCATGGCGACATCCGCGATAAGGAGAGTGTGCTTCGGGCCGTCAAAGACGCCGATGTTATCTTTCATCTCGCGGCATTGGTCGGTATTCCGTATTCGTATGAGTCTCCACGATCGTATGTGCAGACCAATATCGAAGGCACCTTGAATGTTCTGGAGGCTGCCCGGCAATATGGAACGGAGCGGCTGATATGCACCTCAACCAGCGAAGTATATGGCTCGGCTCTGCATGTTCCGATCGATGAAAACCATGCGCTGCAGGGGCAATCCCCCTACTCCGCAACCAAGATCGGCGCCGATAAGATTGCGGAGTCGTACCATCTCTCTTTCGACTTGCCGGTCTCCATTGCGCGTCCCTTTAATACCTATGGTCCGCGCCAGTCATCGCGAGCCGTGATTCCGACGATCATTACACAGGCCCTTGCGCAGACATCAGTGAAGTTAGGGAACCTGCACACCACGCGCGATTTCAACTTTGTCTCGGATACGGTAGCCGGATTCCTGGCCATTGCCGAGTCCTCGACAACCATCGGGAAGACGTTGAATATCGGTAGTGGCATAGAGACCTCCATTCACGAGTTGGCGGAGTTGATCTTTGAGCTGACCGGGACAAGATGCCCCGTAGATGTCGAAGAGGTACGATTGCGTCCGGAAGCGAGCGAGGTAGATCGTCTTTGCGCTAACAGTCTTCACCTGAACGCGCTTACGGGGTGGAAGCCGAGGGTTTCGCTACGAGAAGGACTGGAACGAACCATCGAATGGATCGGCCAAAATCTTGGAGCATACTCCATCGGAAGCTACACGATTTGACGATGGCTTACCGTTTGGCAAGGTGACGTGAAATGATCCGATCGCTGGCCAAGCGCCTGCCTCATCCGCTTCTGTCCCGGTTGTACTATCATGTGCATCTCCGCAAAGAATCGGCTCGTGTCTCAAAGGCTGCTGCAATTGCCGGCTTGCCTCTTTTGGAAACACTCGATCTGCAAAGTCTGCGAGCCAGCGATACGCTCTTTGTGCTGGGCAGCGCATGGTCTATTAACGATATATCCGACGCAAGGTGGAAAATCATTGGCAAACATGACAGCATCGGCCTTAACTTCTGGCCTGCCCATCCTTTCGTTCCGCGATTTTTTCACTTTGAGAACGTAGCGTATGACGACCACCCGGTAATGTATGACGCTTTTCAGTCGCTTTTGACACGTCGCTCGGCGGCCTACGCAAACGTTGTAAAGATCGTCACCAACGTGGAGCCGATTGAACGGCGACAGATGTTCTTTGAACTTCCAGAAGATTTGAAAAAGAACACGTACGCCGGCTTCTCGATGCCCGTTGTTGCACGCAATGAGAGCGAGCTGCGCGCGGGTATTCGATATATGCATTCGATTGGAGCCTTTTCGTCACGAGCAAAGACGGCATGGTTCTTCAAATACGGTGGTTCGGTCATCGGCACAATGACGCTTGCAGTACTCATGGGTTATAAACGCATTGTTCTATGCGGAGTCGATTTGAACCGGCAGGAGTATTTTTATCAGCATCGGGAGCTTTACCCGGAATACGCTGACTGGGAATTTGTATCCCAGAAAGAGATGCACCTGACAACCCGCCGTCTTCCCTGGCTTGTTCCTGCCCAGACGGCCGTACACTTATTTAAGGAGTTGGTCCTTGACCCGGAAAAAATTGAACTGTTCGTAGAAAACGGCGTCTCCACGCTGTATCCCCGCGTGCCGCTTGCCCCCCAGTCACTTTTCGAAGAGCTGGATCGGTGCGTTCCCTCACGTCCTTTGCAGCCGGGGCAATGAAATAGACTTCATTCATGTGGCAGTTTAAGCTCGCAAGAGTGACGTGGTGCTGTCCCTTTAGAGAACTGTGTATATTAGTGCAGCCGGGGGTATGAGTGTTGAGCTCTGTCTTGAAGACGACTCTTTATTCGAAGACTGTATCCTCCAGGTCCCCGCGACACGGTTGGTTGCGTAGCTTTCTCATTGCTTTCCCACTCATGGTGTGTGTACAGGCAATGCATGCGCAGACGCATCCCGCCAATGGCGCACCGGTCACTCCCGCCTCGACCTATCCTGAGACATCGGGAAGCCCTGCTGCAGCACCTCCCGCGATCACAGCGGTTCCTTCTGTCGATCAATCGCACTACATTCTCTCGCCGGGTGATGTGCTGGAGATCTCCGTCTTCAGCGCTCCTGATCTTTCGCAAAGGGCAGTCGTGAACAGCGCAGGGAATGTCTATATGCCCCTCATCAATGATGTCCACGTCGCAGGCCTGCACGTGGAGAACGCGCAGGGAGTTGTTGAACAGGCTTATCTCAAGAATGGCGTACTGAAGTTTCCGCATGTGAGCATCGTGGTCACAAGTTTTTCAAGTGGCGTTCTTTTGATGGGTGAAGTGAATAAGACGGGAATCTACCCGATTGTTGGAGGGGGAAGGCTCTTTGACATTTTTGCGGAAGCAGGCGGAACAACGCCGAGTGCCGGACAACTCGTAACGATTACCCACAAAGACAGTACCGAGCCACGGACCTTATTTCTGACGAACGATCCTGAGCAGTCGCTGGCGGCGAATGTCGTAGTCCAGCAGGGAGACACCATCATCGTTTCCAAAGCGGGTGTGCTCTATGTGGTGGGCGAGGTGCTGGCACCCAGCGGTTTTCTTATGGATGAAAAGGGCCAGTACACCGTAATGAAGGTGATTGCCATGGCCCACGGGCTTTCCAAGTTCGCCAAGCCTTCCAAGGCCAGGATTGTTCGGAGAACGCCCGAGGGAGAAAAAGAAATCCTGGTTCCTCTGGATAAAATTCTTGTCTCGAAGCTGCCTGATGTCGCGATGCAAGCGAACGATATTTTATTTATCCCGCCAAGCAAAGGAAAGCAAGCTGCTTCCAGGTCTATCGACGTAGCTGTTGCACTGGCCTCGGGCGTTGCCTATTACGGTCTCTCACGTTAGCGATCTGGCGGCTGATGCCAGAACCTTTTCTAGTGCGTTGGCTGCATCCTCCATGTCACTCTTGTTGAGCGTCGGATGCACGAGAAACATCAGCGAGGTTTCGCCCAGCTCCTGGGCAATAGGAAGCCTTGCCGGCGGACGAAGGTCTACGGGAAAAGCCCTCTCCAGGTAGATCTCGCTGCAACTTCCGGAAAAGCACGGCACGCCTTCTGCGTTGATGGCATCGGCAATACGTTGCCGGTCCCAGTCCTCCCGCAAACGCTCAGTCCGAAGGAAAACATAGTACTTATAGAAAGAATGCATTGACTGGGCAGGCGGCCTGGTGATCCGCAGGGCCGGAATTGTGGAGAACCTCTCGGTCAGCACATCAGCTAATTCCCTTCTTGCCTGTACCAATTGCGGCAGCTTCCTGAGTTGCAGGCGGCCAATGGCGCTTTGCATCTCGGTAAGCCGCCAGTTCGTGCCGAAGCTTTCATGCAGCCATCGGTATCCCGGTGGATGATGCCGATGATAAACGGCATCATAACTTTTTCCATGATCTTTATAGGCCCACGCGCGCGACCAGAGAGCCGTATCGTTAGTGGTCAACATGCCGCCTTCGCCGCCAGTGGTTAGGATCTTGTCCTGGCAGAAGGAGAATGCATTCACGTCGCCCATAGAACCTACGGGGCGTCCTTTGTACTTTGCTCCGTGTGCCTGCGCACAATCTTCGATGACCTTTAGCCCGTATTCGCGCGCAAGGTCGAGGATCGGGTCCATGTCACAGGGCCATCCAGCAAGATGGACGGCGATAATGGCGCGTGTACGCGGAGTCAGCACAGCGCGAATCGTTTCAGCTGTAATATTTTGGGAATTCCGGTCGACATCTGCCATCACGGGAGTTGCTCCGCGCATGACGCTACAACTGGCCGATGCAATGAAGGTGCGGCTGGTGCTGATGACCTCATCTCCGGGGCCGATACCGAGCGCTTGCAATGCCAGTTCCAGCGCGACGGTTCCATTGGCCAGCGCGATGGCATGCTTGCAGCCTGTAAACGCGGCGAACTCCGTCTCAAACTGCCTGCCTTCGTCACCGGTCCAGTAATTGACCTTTCCGGATTCGAGGACGCGTGTAACGGCTGCGATCTCTTCCTGTGAAAAAGATGGCCATGGAGCAAAAGGATGTTTGCGCAGAGGCTGTGCGCCTTCGATCGCGAGTTGAGTTTGAGCAGAGAGGTTCATCCGATTCAGCTCCGAGGTTCCAGTTTTTTCAAAACACGTGCCGGTATTCCGACGGCAACGGTCCAATCCCCAATGTCATGGATGACCGTTGCTCCGGCTCCGATGATGGAACCTGTGCCGACTTTGCGATTGGGAATGATCGTAGACCCAATACCGAGCCATGAAAGATCTCCCACCTGCACGTTCCCTCCAAGGGCAACCCTGGGCGACAGGTGCGCGAAATCTCCGACAGAGCAATCATGTTCCACGATCGCGCCGGTATTGATGATTGCACCTTGCCGGATCACTGCGTCGGCATTGACGACAGCATGAGGCATAATCACGGTTCCCGGAGAGATGGTTGCTGAAGCCGCGATGGTTGCTGACGGATGCACTGCAGTCAATAGATAGGCCCCCGCCGCGATACAGCGTTCCGCGGCTGCGCGGCGTGCAAAATTATCGCCAATACCCAGTGCTACGGCGATTGTTTGGCCTACAGCTTTTTCTTTGAACCACTTTGCGCCGCCCAAAATTTTCAGGCCATATTCGTCGCCGCCCTTCTGCGGATTGTCATCGAGAAAGCCTGCAATCTGGATGCCATTGGCCCGTAGAATATCGGCAATCACCTTACCGTGCCCGCCTGTGCCGTAGACGACTACGAGACCTTCGTTCTCTCTTGCTCTCATCTTCGCTCAGCTCCAAACTTCTGCACCGTTGCCTGGCCTTGCTGGCTGATTCCCTCTTGCTTGAAAACCTTTACGACGGTGGATAAAAGAATACGGAGATCAAGCCAGAGACTCCAATGCTCGACGTACCAGACATCCCACTGAAATTTTTCTTCCCAGGTGAGCGCGTTGCGTCCTTTGACCTGAGTGAGACCCGTGATGCCCGGCTTCATTCGATGTCTCTTTGCCTGTTCCGGAGAGTAGAGCGGGAGATATTCCATCAGTAAGGGGCGAGGTCCCACAAGGCTCATCTCCCCTTTCAATACATTCCATAATTGAGGAAGCTCATCGAGGCTGAAGCGGCGCAGGGTTGCTCCTAATCCAGTGAGGCGTGCTGCATCCATAGATGGATCGACTACCGTGGATTGGGCCTCGGCCATCGTTCGAAACTTGAATAAAATAAATTGCTGCTCATGCAGTCCTGCCCGCGGCTGGCGAAAGAGCACTGGCCTGCCCATTGTCAGCCGGATGACAAGCGCTACGCCGATGATGACCGGCGAAAAAACTACAAGAGCAGTCAACGAGCCTGCGAGGTCGAGAATGCGTTTGCAGGTTGCCCCTATTGCGTTTGCGCGCATCGCATCGCCTCCACGCAGGGGCCGGTGGGAAGAGGATAACCTCGCTCCTGGAGCATGGCTCGATAGAACAAGGTTAATTCTTCCCATATCCTCTCATTCCGAAACTGCCGCAAAATGCGCTCCCTGCCTAGCAATCCCATGGACTGCATCCTGCTGGGGTCCGATAAAAGCGACAACAAGGCTTCCGCCAGCTTGTCTGCATCTCCAACAGGAGTCAGCACTCCGGTGATTCCGTCCTCAATCGCATCTACCGCCCCGGTGGTATCGGTGGTGACAACGGGAAGCCCTGCGGCCTGCGCTTCGAGAACCGTGTTAGGAAAGCCTTCGCGATGAGTTGGCAGCACAAAAACATCCATGACAAGGTAATGCAGGTCGATCTGGGAGGTAAACCCGACATGGCGAATTCCAAGCTCTGATTCGATAGCCTTCCAGGTCTCCTTGGGAACAGGATCTCCCTGCTCATAGTCTCCCACTAACAATAGAACAGCCTCGGGCATTTTTTTTTGCACCGACTGAAAGGCCGTAACCAATTCAGGGAGCCCCTTGTCCCTTGTAAGTCTTCCTGCAAAACCGATGACAGGCTGACCGGGGCGAATGCCTAGCTTTTCGCGCAAACCCGTTGCCAGCACTGCTTTTTCGGGAGTCAGCTCAAACCGGTCGGAGTCCACACCGTTGCTGCTTCCGGCTCCAAGCAGGACCGTCTTGGACCGCGCCACAAGCCCCAGGGCTATGGCACGCTCGCGAAGACTGGCGCTCACGCAGATAACACGATGCGCGGTGAAGCATGCTGTTTTTTCCGTCAGCATCAGGAGGCTGCGCTTGATGCCGGTTGCCGTCTCCAGGCGCAGCCCGCGCAGGGTGTAGACGCGACAAGGGACGCGAGTGAGCCATGCCGCCAGCCCCACCAGAAGTCCTGCTTTAGGAGTACCAGCGTTGCAGATGACCGGCCTGATACGGCGGAGAAGTCGCCATAAATCGAACAAAGACCGCAGGTCGTCTCCCGGCGCAATCTCTCTCGTCATGGCGACGCGATGCACGGGATATCCCTCCTTTGATTCCTGATCCTGTAACTGCCGTCCAAGGCCGGTCAAAAGAGCAGGCTCGAAACCATTTGCCTTCAAATAAGCCAACTGCCCGCGCATCAGAATCGTACTGATCGGGTCTGTCACGGCATGAAGTACGCTGATGCGGCGATCGCTCATGCACTCCCCACCGTTGCGTTGGTAATATCTTCGCTATCGGGAGATAGACCGTCCGGTGTGCGGCGGCTTTCGTCGAGCCATCCCTGGAACATCAGCACATCCCACAGATGATATTCCCAATCTTGCTTTCCCGAGAGATGCTCTCGCCACATTTTCAGGATCGGCGCCGGGTTGAAGAATCCTTCCTGCCGCAGGCGCCTCTCGTCCAGAAGCGATTCGGCCCAGTCGCGCAGAGGGCCGCGCAGCCACGCTGACAGCGGGATTCCAAAGCCCGACTTGGGGCGGTCGACCATCTCACGCGGCACATAGCGGTAAAGCACCTGGCGAAGAATCCATTTACCCTGCCGCTGGCGAATCCTCATGGACAGCGGCAATTTCCAGGCAAACTCCGCTACCCGATGATCGAGAAACGGAACCCGCCCCTCAAGGCTGACGGCCATGGTTGCCCGGTCGAGTTTTACCAGAATGTCGTCCGGCAGATAACCGATGGTGTCCAGATACATGATGTTCTCAGCCGAATGACGAAGGCTTGGTGGATTGTTTTCTAAGAACGGGATTACGGAAGCTCCCGGCAGAACCTTCGCGGTATCCAGCCAGTGAGAGGACAGTTTTTCGTAGAGAGTGTGAACACTACGGCTTTCCAACAGGGAGGCCAGTTTGTGCAGCTTGTATCCCGGCATGCGCTGCCGCCATCGCGCCGGAGTTACCGGCCAGCTCATTTGAGAGAGAAGATCCCAGCCGCCGGGAGGGATAGTCCTGATACCGGCTGCTCCGAATCTGCGCAGAAAAAGCGGCACGCGATGAAGGCGGTCGAGCGTGTCTCCCCATATATGGCGTGTGTATCCACCAAAGAGTTCGTCGCCGCCATCGCCGGAGAGACTCACTGTCACGTATTTCTTCGCGAGTCGAGAAACCAGCAGGGTTGGAATCTGCGAGCAGTCCGCGAACGGCTCGTCGTAGAACCGCGGAAGCAGCGGAATCACCGACATCGCTTCCTCAGCGGTTGCATAGAGCTCGGTATGTTCCGTTCCCAGATGAGCAGCGATCTTCGCGGCATCCTGGGCTTCGTCGAACTCCTTGTCGTGGTTCCCTATCGAGAATGTCTTCACCCGAGTCCGGCTCTGGGCCTGCATCAACGACACGATGGTGGAGGAGTCGATGCCTCCCGAAAGAAACGCACCCAGCGGAACATCCGAGTGCATGCGCATGCGAACAGCGTCGCGCAGGATTGAGTCCAGTTGTTCCACCGCTTCGTGCTCACTGCCGTCGAAGGGATGGGATACAGCTTCGTCAACAACTTTACGCAAGGACCAGTAAGGGCGCAGGGACGATGCGAAATCATCGGACGAGATCTTCAACAGGGTTGCAGGGGGCAGCTTATTCGTGTGCTTATAAATGGAATGAGGCGCCGGGACGCAGCTGTAGCGCAGAAAAAGCGCTACGGCATCCCTATCCACTTCGCCTGCAAATCGAGGATGAGCGCGCAGAGCCTTCAGCTCCGAACCAAAGATAAAATGGCTACCCATTCTGGCATAGTAGAGCGGCTTTTCTCCAAAACGATCGCGTCCGAGAGTCAGGTTTCTTTCCTGACGATCCCATAAGGCAAAGGCGAACATCCCGTTCAATCTGGGCACCGACGATTCGATACCCCATTGCTCGAAAGCCGCGAGCATCACCTCGGTATCGGAACTTCCCCGGAACGAATATGCATGGGACAGCTCGTTGCGAAGGTCCTGATAGTTATAGATCTCGCCGTTGAAGACGAGCATGTAGCGGCCGCTGGATGATTCCATGGGTTGATGCCCGGCAGGGGAAAGATCGAGGATTGCCAGCCGTCTCATGCCAAGCGCAATGCCAGCACCCTCATCAGCCCATACGCCTGCATCGTTGGGCCCACGGTGGCGCAGGGTATCGGCCATGCGCATGGTGATGCGCCTCAGCTCAGTGGCCGGGGTTGCATGGTTGAGGTCGAGAAAGCCGCTGATCCCGCACATGAGAGTTCAATCTCCCACTGGAATGCGGTCTCCTGCTGGAGACATCGGCCTCGCGCTCCTGGCTGACCGCCGCAGGGGGACTTGAACCAGAGGCACTTGTTTCGCGCATAGAATCATCAGCACAACCGGCATCATCATGATGCGCTGGCGCAGCAGAGTTCCAAGATTGCTGATGGCGCCTCCGAATGTGATCAGGAAAATAAGCGAGTACATGACAAGGAAGCTGACATAGGGGTTTCGCCATTGCCGCAGAGTCGACCAGATCTCGCGACGCCGACGCCAGCAAAGAAACAACAAGCCGGCTGATTCAAGAGCGGATACAAAGGCCATGGAACTGTGTATCTCCCATGGGAACGGCCGGAATATCAGGAAAGGAGACTCGGCGATGCGGACCGGCAGAGACACTCCTTCGTTAAAGGAAGACCCGCCTGTTTGACTGAATTTGGTGAGAGTATTCGCTTGCTCAACGACACTCGATGCATTATCGTCTTGTGAGTCAATCAGGTTTTTTGCCTGGTTTACGAGAAAGTATGAGCCGGCCAGCAATATCGGTATGAGAATGATTCTTGCCGCTTGATTGCCCCTCCCGGCCCTGGGCCTGCCCACGACGTAAGAAGAGGTCATGGCAAGGGCGAGCATCGCGGCCACATGAGCCCGTATCAGCAAAGCACCAGCAAGCCCAGCCACGCAAAGAAGAACGCTTCGGGGACCTGGGCGCTGCATTAATCGGGCAAACCCAAAACAGGTTAACGCGATAAAAAATTGGATGGGCGCATCTTTTCCTATAAAGCTGGACCAAAATAAGATCGACGGCAGTAACAGTACGAGAAGACCGAAAAGCCACCGGTCTCCTTCAGGGAACGCACTCACGAATGCGCGATAGAACAGATATCCCCCGGCCAGGGAAAGGAACGCGGAAGCAATAAAAAGGGTTGGCATCGCATCGCCGATCAGCAACGCCGCGAGGCCGCACAGGTTAAAGATTAAATTCGTACTCCAATAAGGCGGCTGAAATACGCTCCAACCTACAATCTGGAATTGACTCGCAATCCCCATTCCGACAGTCCAATAATGGAATGTATCCGCAATACCGCCGTAGACAACAATACCCACCCATAGAAACACGCTAGAGGCGACCATGTGCGCCACCAGACTGGCCATCGACAGCCGCCGGAGGTATGGATCTCTCTGTGTAAAGTGCGCGATTGCCACCGCACAAACAATGGCCAGTAACGGAACGCAGATAAGGGATGAGGTGTAGGAATAATCCTGCGGGTCGGAAAAAAAGAGAGCCGTCAGCCAGAAAGGAGATGTGGCAATCGAGGCGAATGCAACCAGCTTGATCACGAACAAATATTGAACAATGCTTCGTGGTGGGGCTGCCTTCATGGATTCATGGATGACCCTTGTAGCCGGGATGCCCATTTGGCCCTCAATCAAGTCTGATGACCAACCTCAAACTGCGGCCAGTGTAGCATGTTGCCTGGCGGATAATATATTTTGAATCAACCGATAGCCGATACTTCGCCACGGCTTTTCCGAGATAGGACCATGCGCGTCGTTCACGTCATTGACTCGCTGAATCGCGGCGGAGCGGAAGTTATGCTGACAGGCATGGCCCCGCATTTTCAGGTGCGTGGGGTATCATGCGATGTACTGGTATTGATCCGTAGGCCTAGTCCTCTTGAGCAGGAACTCCTGGACAATGGCATACGGTTGCAATTTACAGATGTACGTAACCTGTATTCGCCGCGACAGATCTTCGCGCTTGCCAGGCTTCTGCGCGGATATGACCTCATCCATGTGCATCTCTTTCCGGCGCAACTGTGGGCTGTTCTGGCCGTGGCGCTTTGGAAAGATCGCATCCCACTGGTGACGACCGAACACAACACCTGGAATGCACGCCGCCGCTGGTGGATGCGACCGCTTGATCGATGGATGTATCCGCACTATAAGTGCATTGCCTGCAACAGCGACGCCACAGCGGAACACCTCATCAAGTGGTGCCCTGACATTGCGAATAGGGCTACTGTCATTCCCAACGGAATACCTCTTGACGCGTTCGAAAATGCCCAGCCCGCTATGCTGGATCATGTACCGCATCATGTTACTCGACTGGTCTTCACAGCACGGTTTGAAGCACAGAAAGATCACGCAACCCTGCTGCGAGCTTTACCTTCAGTTCCAAGTGCTCACCTTATTTTCGTTGGAGACGGCCCCTTGCGCACTCAACTTGAGCAGATGGCCCAGTCTCTCGGAATCCGAAGCCGGGTAACGTTTCTGGGCTGGCGGAAGGATGTCGGAGCGGTGTTGAAAGCGTCGGATATCTATGTTCATTCCACTCATTCCGACGGTTTCGGCATCGCCGCGTGTGAGGCAATGGCGGCAGGGCTGCCGGTTGTGGCGAGCGATGTTCCAGGTCTGGCCCAACTCGTTGCAGGGGTGGGGATCCTCTTCCCTGCCGAAGACGACAGGGCGCTGGCCTGTCATCTCAATGCTTTGATCCAATCGCCGGAACGGCAAAACGAGATGCGCATGGCAGGCATTCAACGGGCGCGTCAATTGAGCATCGAAAACACGGTGGATGCCTACATTCGTATGTACGAGTCAGTGCTGCAAACCAGAGCGGCACAGACGGCAGAGGTGCGATGAATAACCTTGATCCGGGTGTAGTGAAAGCCTTTGGCGAGCAATGGGGCAAATTCGACCATACGGAGCGAGACGATCCTGATCTGCAGAGGCTCTTTCAGTCGTATTTTGAAATCTTTCCGTGGCACGAACTGCCGCAGAATGCAGAAGGCTTCGATCTGGGATGCGGCACAGGTCGCTGGGCTCACTTTGTAGCGCAACGGGTGGGGACTCTGCACTGCGTGGACGCAAGCGCAGCGGCCTTGGACGTTGCCCGACGCAACCTCCAGACGCATTCGAACTGCAGCTTTCACTGTGCATCGGTCGCCGCAATACCTCTCGCAGACGCTTCCGCAGACTTTGGTTATTCTTTGGGCGTGCTGCATCATGTGCCGGACACGGAAGGAGGAATCAAAGCCTGTGTGCGCAAATTAAAACCGGGCGCGCCACTACTGATCTACTTGTACTACGCTTTCGATAACCGCCCAGCCTGGTTTCGGACTCTCTGGCGGCTCTCCGATTTTGTCCGCCGAGTCGTCAGCGCTTTGCCATTTGCCATCCGGTCGCCGCTCTCCGACATCATCGCAGCACTCGTTTACTGGCCGCTGGCGCGCACCGCAAAGTTTCTTGAAGCGTCGGGTGTTGCTGTCGGCTCCTTCCCTTTGTCCGCCTATCGCAACCGGAGCTTTTATTCCATGCGCACTGACGCCCTGGATCGCTTCGGCACGAGGATCGAAAAACGTTTTACCCGCGAACAGATACGACGCATGATGGAAGCTGCTGGTCTCCAGCGGATTGCGTTCAGCGAATCCGTTTGCTGGTGCGCGGTTGGATATCGTAGGCTGGAAACGCTCTGATGGCGATGGCTGAGCGCATTCCAGTCTTGCTTCGTAGAAGTGATCCAGTTTCCAGGAGTAAGTTCTGACCCAACTGCGAATCCATCATGGCTCTACCCGGGCTTCCCCCAGTGCTGCACCAGTCAGCCAAATGGGTCAGATCTTTGATTTTGTCCTGGCAGCCGGAATTTGCGCCGTCCTCGGATTCGGGCCATTGGCTTTTGGCGCCGTTCAACCCTGGAGCATTTGCATTCTGGAAGCCGCCGTTGCTTGCCTGGTTGTCATTTGGGCTGCACGGGAGGTAGCGAATGGCGGCTTTCACATCCTTCCAAATCCGCTGTACATTCCCATGGCTCTGTTTGCGGGGGTGGTGCTGGTTCAACTCCTCCTGCATCAAACGGCCTACTGGTATGCAACATGGTCGAAGGGGCTGCTCTATGGCTGTTACGGGGGGCTCATCTTCCTTGTGTCGCAGGTCTTCCATCGGCGGAAGCAGCGGTCGGCCTTTGGCTTTTTTTGCGCTGGCTATGGATTCCTGCTCTCGCTCTTTGCGATTGTCCAGCAATTCACCTTCAACGGGAAGATTTACTGGGTCGTAGCCACACATCATGGAGGATGGATCTACGGCCCCTATGTGAACCATGCACATTATGCCGGCCTGATGGAGATGCTTGTCCCATTCCCACTGATGCTGGCCATTGACAAGCGAGGAGAAAAAGCCAGTCGGGCTTTCTTTCTCTTTGCCGCCGTCGTTATGGGTAGCACGATCTTCCTGTCTCAATCTCTCGGAGGCATGATAGCGTTTGCCGTCGAGTTGGCTGTGCTCTCGTTGATTTTGTTCCGGAACAGACGTTTCGCTTACCGCGAGATTCTGCTGCTCGCAGTTCTTTGCATGGCACTGATCGCCTGGCTGGCATGGCTGCGTCCCGCAGGATTGGTGGAGAGAATAGCACGTCTGCTGAATCCGATCTCCGACGCTGGAGCAACCGGACGCGTCGCGATCATCAAAGACAGCTTCAAGATGCTGCGCCAGCGGCCGCTCCTGGGCTGGGGATTGGGGACATTTTCGACCGTATATCCTTCCTTCCGGAGCTTTTTTACAAACTTGTGGGTGAACGAAGCGCATAACGACTTTGTTCAAACACTCGTAGAAACCGGTATAGTTGGTTTTGCCTTCGCATCTGCTTTTCTCGCTCTGCTGTTCCGTAACGGCATCGACAAATTGAATCACTGGCGCAGCGACACGCAATCAAGCACGGGACTGGCAGCATTTCTGGGCTGCATCGGAATTCTGGTTCACGGCTTTGTCGATTTCAATCTGCAAATCCCTGCAAACGCAGCTTTCTTTTTTGCCTTGTCAGCGCTGGTAACCACACGCTGCGGCAAATCAGAGCTGCAGCAGAAGGTCGGCAAGGGGTAAGGGTAGGGAAAATGAGTGCAGGAAGAATGCGCGGAGAATTTGCCGAACCGGTACACCATGATTCGCCCCGGCTTGCATCTCTTCAGGAGATGTATACACCCCCTGCACGGGAACATTCGCTCAGTGATTACTGGCACATCCTGCTGAAACGCAAATGGATGGTGATCGTTTCTGTCGCCATTGTTTTGATTACGACAGCGTTGATCAGCCTGCATACCACCCCAATTTACGAAGCTGTGACGAAAATTACGATTTCGCCGCCGACTTCCAACCCGCTCAACTTCAAAGATAACAACAACTCGTCCGCGGGCCTTGAAGACCCGCAGGCAGGCATCAATACTCAGGTCAAGATTCTGCAGTCGGACACGATGGCTGAATTAGTCATTCATCGGATGAATCTCGACACGCGTGCCGATTTCGCCGGTCGAGCCCAAACGCAAAGCAACGGTGGCATCGCCGTTTCGCAATCGCCCGCCGAGGAAAGTTATCGTCTGGAATCTCTTATTCGCAAGCTCCAGGGCAATCTGACAATACAGGAGATCCCCGACACTACCCTGGTTCAGATTGGGTATTCCGACCCAAATCCCGCGTTGGCGGCAGAGATCGCGAATGGGATAACCGCCGCGTACATAGAACAGAATGTGAAATCGCGATACGACAGCACCATGCAGGCTGCTGATTGGCTCTCCAAGCAACTGGCCGATATGCAGATCAAAATGGAGACTGCACAGGCCAAGCTGGTCCAGTACCAAAAGGAACACGCTATTGTTGGCACGGACGACAAGCAAAACCTGACAACGGAAAAACTCGACGAACTGAACAGAGATCTAACCGCTGCACAAGCAGATCGAATACAAAAAGAGTCTCTCTACAACGTCGCGAAGACGGGCAACCCAGCGACTCTGAGCGTGGTTCTCCAGGACCCCATTCTTAGCGCGCTCCGCCAGCGGCAATCCGAGCTGCAGACTCGATATGCACAGCTTGACACATGGGCCGGCCAAAGCTATCCGCAGATGCGGGAGATCACAGGCCAGCTTGACCAACTGAACAAGAGCATCAACGAGCAGGTGAAGAACAGCGTAAGTCGAATTCAGAATGACTACCAGACAGCCGTGAATCGCGAGCAGATGCTACAGGCGGCGCTGGCGGAACAAATGGGCATTGCCGACCAGCTCAACCAAAATGCCATCGAATACAAAGTCCTCAAGCAGGAGGCTGACTCCAACCGCCAGATCTATGATGGATTGCTGCAGCAGCTCAAAGAGGCCAGTCTCGCGGCGGGGTTGACCTCCAGCAATACTCGCGTAGTGGACCGGGCGCGCTTGCCGCGCTATCCGACGAAACCGAATATTCCGAGGAATCTGGAGTTCGCCCTGCTCGTCGGTCTTGTCGTCGGCATAGCACTTGCTTTTGGCCTGGAGGCTCTTGACGCTACAGTGCGCACGCCAGAGCAGGCAGAAGCTATATCTGGGCTGCCGGTACTGGGAGTAATTCCCATGCAGCCCGTTTTCGACAAGGCGGGCACAAATGTTGCGAGATCAAGTCTGCTCAACAAAATGCCTGGCACCGGTACAGGGCCGTGGCCGTTAATCAGCTATCTGGAACCGCGATCGGAAATTGCAGAAGCTTATCGTGCGTTGCGCACGTCGATTCTTCTTTCCAGCGTTTCCCATCCGCCGCGCTCTATCCTGGTTACGAGTTCCGTCCCTGAAGACGGGAAGACGATGACCTCCATCAATATAGCCATTGTGATGGCGCAGCAGGAAAAGCGAATTCTGCTGGTAGATGCTGATATGCGCCGTCCAAGCCTTCACACCGCATTCAAGATCAAAGGGCACGTTGGTTTATCGAACATCCTGACCGGAGGCGCCAAGGTCCGAGACGCTATTCAGACCACGGTTCAACCCAACCTATTTGTTCTCCCGGCAGGTCTTGTGCCTCCGCATCCTTCTGAACTCTTGAGCTCATCGCTGATGCGCGACCTTCTCAAGAAGTGGTGCGAAGAATATGACCACGTCATCATCGATTCTCCTCCGGTGGTTACGGTCACGGATGCCGTTCTTTTGTCCGTTCAAACGGATGCTGTGCTCTTGATCATCCGCTCCGGTCAAACGACTGCCGCCCACGTTCGGCACACATGCAGTCTACTTCAAAGCGTAAACGCCGACGTGTTGGGAGTGGTCGTAAATGCCGCAGATCTGGCCTCGCCGGATTATTACCACTACGGGGGCAAGTCCAGTTATTATGCCGGAAATAAAATGAAAAGCCAGGAGACGAAGCTAAGGGAAGATGGGGACTTAGACCAAAGCCCAGATAGTGAACACGATGAAACTCTCCACACATCTTCCTAGAGCAAATATCCTGTTACTGGGTAGTTGAATCGGGCTTTCAATACCGTTTTCTGGGGAAAACGGCCATAAGTGTCGTGGTTTCGCTATACACCTACAGGAGATTTGCTTTAGCCAGTAGTTGGGGATCCTCTCATGATGGAGCAGGCATTCGAACAACGCCGATTGCGACGAATGTTTTTATTCGTTGTTTGTGCCATGGTGATGGCGAGTTATGTGTGGGTCGCGGTCAGGGTATATCGCGCACAGCAGCTTGCCGATAACCTGGACCAGCCCTCCATTGAAAAAGCTATTGCCCTCGCACCGCAAAACGCGACCTATTATGAGCAGCTATGCCGCAGCGTGCTCTTCGTCTCTCAGCAAACCGAACGAGCTGTAGGCGAATGCAGAAAAGCCTCCGAACTGAATCCCTATAGCTCTGCCATTTGGCTGGATCTCGCGCAAGCATATTATTTTGCGGGAAACATTCCGTTGAATCAGGCTGCAGCCTATAAAGCACTCGCTGTCGATCCCACCACTCCGGACACGGCCTGGAGCGCGGCTAACTTTTTCCTGATTCAAGGAGATACGGACGAGGCTTTGCATCAGTTCGCGATCGTTCTGCGGGAGGAGCCGTCGCTTGCTCCATCCGTACTGAACATCTGCTGGCAATCTCTGCACGATATGCAACGCGTGCAAAGCATTCTTCCCCCAAACCCTGAAGTCTACTTAGCCTTTATCAAGCTCCTGCTATCGACAGGTGACTCCAATTCTGCACATCAGATATGGTTGGCCCTCATGCAAACGAAGGTCCCCTTCGACTACCATCATGGGCTCTTTTATATCGATAGCCTGATCCAGGCCCATGCCGTAGATCAAGCAAGCGAGGCATGGAAGCAGCTTTCGTCCATGTCGGCAGCGCTGCAAGCGTATGGGCAACCGAATAATCTGATGATGGATGGCTCCTTTACTCAGGAAATCCTTAATTCGGGCTTTGACTGGCGTTATAGCCCGGCTCCGCAGATCGCGCTCACTCTTGACGACACAGAGTTTCACAACGCGGGTCGCTCTCTGAAGCTGGTATACGGCCTTAACGGTGACGACGCCGGCATCTTTCAATACATTGCAGTACACCCTGACTCACGGTATCGCCTTTCGGCATGGGTGAAGAGCGAGGATATCGAAACGGCGAACGGCCCGGCGCTTACTTTGCTGGATGGCTATAGCAAGGCGGTGCTTGGATCTACGGAAGAAACTATCGGCACTATGCCTTGGCATCGCCTGGATACAGAACTAACTACCGGGCCTGAAACAAAGCTTCTGATGCTGGCCATACAGCGTCATCCTGGGGAGACGCAGATTCAAGGCAAGCTCTGGGTGGACAACATCCAACTGGAGCCTATGCAGCCTTCTGGAGGCTCATAGGTCATAGAACTTCTTGTGCAGGAGTGCGTCGCCCAAATCAACGCGTTTGAGGACATCCACAATCGTAGACACAGCCGAGTCTGTCTTGCTTGCGTAGGGGTTCACCAGGGATTGCAGCGAGCTGCGGAACTCACTGGAAGTTGCCTTCCGTATGGCTGCCAGGATCTCTGCTCGTTCATTTCCAACATCGATGACACTTTCCGCGCGGATGCGGCCCGACTGACGGATACCAACATTGATCGCCGGGACCTTAAAGGACGGCGCTTCGATGATCCCACTGGAAGAGTTGCCGACTACAGCAATCGAGCGGCACAACACGCTGTGATAAGCCTCAGGGCCAAAGTTATCAACCATATCACCAACTCCAGGATGGGACTGGATCCATTGCCGGATTCTTGCCGTGATGATTCGTCCTGCTGTATCGGCATTCGGCATGGTAAAGATCACCGCAAAATCGGCTTGATCGAGAGCGGCCAGCAGCTCGTCGATCTGCCGCTCAACGTCTTCGTATTCCAGAGTGACAGGATGGAAGGTCACAAGAAGGAAGGGACGCTCGACGTCGATGCCAAAGCGTTTTCGCAGTTCCTTGGGAGTGAGCCGCGGTGCGGTCGAAATATGATCGAGCGTCGGTTCTCCGGATACAAAAACACGCTTTGGGTCTTCGCCTAATTGAATGACGCGGCGAGCATAGGCTTCCGTAGCCGTAAAGTGCAGATGACTCAGCTTGGTAATACTGTGTCGTAGAGCGTCATCAATCGCTCCTTCCGTCAGTTCCCCCCCGCTGAGATGAGCAATGGGAATCTTGAAGGGTAGCGCAGCGAGCGTTGCGGCGAGCATCTCATACCGGTCGCCCAACACGATTAGAATCTCCGGGCGGTATTTGCTGAAGCCCTGGCTAAACCCGATCAGGCCCAGCCCCATCGACTTGGCAATAGCTTCCGGCGTGTCGGAGGAGAGCAGCATCTCCACACGTTCGACAATCTCGATTCCGTCGTCCTCAACGGACCGCACAGTCATCCCAAACTCCGGAGAGAGATGCGTGCCGGAGACATATAACTTAGGCGATATCTCCGGATCGGCCTGGAAGGCATTCAGGAGCGGGCGATAGCAGCTATAGTCTGCGCGCGATGTCGTCACGACTCCGATCGATCTCAATTGCGTCCGTCCAATGCTGGGATTTCTTTCTAAACTCATATGCGGTCCACGTTGTAAGGCCAGGGTGCATTCGGTAACTGACAGAGATGCTCGAAGCGTTCCGGATCGATGACCATTACAAGATAAGCATAACGATATAACTCTGCCCCGAAACTGCGCTTGAAATCTTCGAGTGAATCGCCAGGACTCACTCCGCCGCCGAGATGCAGCAGCTTGCAACCTTGCCGTCGCGCCCATTTGGCGCCCTCGACAAGCAGCAGCGTGGCAGCCTTATGTTTCATCCCGAGTTCATTGCCGGCGGCAAGATGATAATGAGCATAATCGCGTCCTGTCAGAAAGATGCTTGCTCCGGCGAGTTGATCGTCCAGCCATGCAAAAGCAATGCTGAAACGTTGTCCGAGTGAAGCTAAACGCAAAAAATACGCGGGAGAGAATTTGTAGAAATCGTCGGCGCGACGATCTTCCATGGCCTGTTCATACAGCGCAAGAAATCGATCGAGGGCCGGCCCAATGTCTTCGTCTTCCCCGCTGGTCCAGGTCACGCGCAAGTTGCGCCGGGCAACGTTCAGATCGGAACGCCTGCCTTTGCGCATCCCGTCCGGGCAATCTCGGGCGTCATCCCAGCGGCCCAGGTCGATTGCGACGGTCGAACCTCTAAAATATATCTTCAGCTCCTTCTGCCATGGCTCCACCGGCAGAAACCACTCTGCCTGATTCATGAGCGGATGCAGACGAAGCGCACAGCAAACCAGATCATGAGAAGAACACCAGCTGCGAAGGCCGTCAAAAAAATGACGCAGGCTGTCGGCATCCACTGCGTGGCTGCTAGATAGAGGCAGGAGGCCACCGTAGCCATAAGGAGAACAAGCGTCGTTCCACTGGATGGCGGAGACGTTTCCCGGCGCGTTCTCTGGGCCGTTCACGACAGCTGACATTTTACGAATCAGAAGCGGTGCAAGGAGCCTGCAGGCATCCTGTCCCGAGACGACAGCCACAGGCTCCGTGTGTTCGATTTCTGCCGTTGCCTGGACGTATGCAGGCAGATAGTAGACATCAGGCGCGGCGGAATGAACAACCAATGTGCTCCATCGCGCTGAATCCGCTACAGTCAGAAACTCAAGTGCGGATTTTTGCATCATTCATTTCCCAGGCTTACGGCAGGTGATCACAATCTGTTCTACCAGATGTTGCTCCCCGTCCAGCGTCTGGGAGATTCGTTCGACATTCACATCGGAGAAATCCTGAAAGAGGCCGGAAACTTTCTCTCGCTTCAGAAAAAAACAGAACCCGGTACCGGCAATCGGGCCCTCCCGGATATTTGTAAAGCTATCAGACTCTATCCTTTCACCCAGGCCATAGCCCCACGTTCGATCGGTAAAAGACGAAGAAAGAAACGGTGCCCCAGGTTTCAACACACGATGCACCTCGCGCAACGCGCGTTGAATGCTGTTCAAGGGATTTGCATAAAGACTGACATTCTCTACGACTCCATCAAAACTTGCATCTGGCCACGGCAGTTGAGCAAAATCGCCGACGCGCAAATCAGCTGTCAGGCCTTCGCTGCGCAATCGCTCGCCGGCCTTCTGGATAGCGGTCGAAGAACCATCGATACCCGAAACCGTAAAACCCTCGCGCGCGATGAACCAGACATTTGCGCCCGGTCCGCAACCGATCTCCAGGATCCGAACGCCGCTGCGATCTGTAGCCCGGTAAAAATTACGCGCGACAAAACGAACCACATGCTCAGGCGGATACTTGCCCCATTCCTTGTGCTGGAAGATCTCTTCCCACACCGGGTCCCATGTCGCTTCGTTACTGTTTTCAGGCATGTGGCTCTCCGGAGTTCCCACCAAATCTGAACTTCAGGATGGCAACGCGGCAATCTGAACCAGACCCGAAGATACTGATCCAGTCTTTCTGAGCCGCATGTTCGCAGATTCGATTCCAGTCCGGGCGAAGGACTTTTGGCAGTCCTGCGTGGACGGTCCGCGCATGTTTCCTTCGAGATAAGCCAGCCCGGGGCAGCGCGAACAGGAGCCGACATGACCACAGCCCGAGCACACCGGCAGATCAGCCGCGGTGATGGAACGAACATCGTTAAGTTGTTCGGAGTAGAGCCAGATGTCCATGAACTTCTGGCTGCGTACATTACCGCTGGGCAAAGGGAACTGCACGCAGGGGTACAGGTCTCCGTAAGGCGATATATAGCATGCCGTGTGACCGGCGCTGCACGGTAATTCCCTTAAGACATCCTCGTGCATTGCAGGCGGCGGGGCGCAAAATTCATCGACGTTGCCAACCAGATCGGAATTGCGAAACACGTCCTGCAGTTGCGGCACGCCCAGGCCCAACCGGAGTACGTTCCTGTCCCCATCCATCATCGGGGTGATGGTCGGGTCGATGGTGTATTCGGCTCCAAGATCCTCTGCAAGTTGAATCACTCCGCTATAGTCGCTCAGGTTCTGCATCATCAGGACGTTTGCGACGACGACTTTAACCCCATGGGACCGCAGCCGCCGTATTCCTTCAACGGTCCGCTTCAACGAGCCCGGAAGCAGCGTAATGGCATCATGAACCTCGGCGCGATGGGAGTAGATGCTGACCTGAACATCCTGCACCATCAGCTCGTGCAGGCGGCGCGCCTCTTCTTCTCCGATCATGAATGCGTTTGTCTTGATCTTTACGCAGAACATCAAAGAGCGCGCGTATTCCACAATGTTGAAAAAATCCCGGCGCATGAAGACTTCGCCACCGCTCAATGTAAGGAAAAAAACGCCCGCGTCGGCCAGTTGATCCAACACACCGCGAATCTCCGCAGTGGTCATCTCGCCGTGGTCGTCGTGGTCAAGATAGCAATGGATACAGCGCTCGTTGCAGCGGTAGGTAACGTCGAGTTGCACGCTAAGCGGCACGCCTCGGTCCAGAGCACGCTGTCCAAACTCCTGCATCAGGCTCATCATGACCCCCTTGTTACAGTTTTGCTGTGTAGCTCGGGCTGAGCGATCGGACTGTCGGACATGACCAGAATGCCATGACTAGCCAAATCGCTTACAAATAGCTCGGCATCCTTCAATGCCTCCGCCGGGTCAGCGTCAAATTCCACGCAAATCTTCTGTTTCACAATCTCCGCCAGCGGCATTTTTCCGTCTGCCGACTGCCAGATGATGGTACCGACCGGATTCAGTGTGAACAAAGTGGAATCCTTGGCAGACATGATCATCATCTCACCATCGAGCGAACGAGCAGCCACGGCAGTTGCCCTGGAAATATAAACGGATCTCATCCAATCAGCTCCCAAACACGCGCATCGGGGAAAAAAGTCAAACGGTACACAGGGACATGCTGCACCAATTCGCAGGCTGCGTCAAAGACCATACCTACCAGATTCGGATCGCAGGCAAAGAACAGCACGTTTTCGAGCAGCATCCGCGCGGCATCGTTCGCCCGCACCGGTTCGATCGTATTCTCCGTTCCCTTCCGCAAAAGATACAAGGCCGCCAGCGGAGCCTTAACGTTTTCTCCCGCCCGGGCCAGCTCTCCAGCAAACGGCGTGCCATAAGCGGCGTAGCCATTTCCGTCGCGCCCTCCATCGCGACCCCCATCGCGACGTAGATACGAAATCTCGTCGGTAAGCAACGTAACATCCCCAGGAGCCAGCCGCGAGAGGGTCGTCTTTCCCGCCTCGGAAACACCTGCAAACAAAAAGGCTTTGCCATTCCGAACCGCGCTGGCTGCATGTACCAGCAAGCCGCCCTCCCTCGCCAGAACCAGGGTGTGAACGATGCGAAGAACTGAGTCAATCGAGTAAGGGTTTGCCGACTGGATAATTTTTCCGCGCCGCGTCTCCGGCTCCCACTCCGCGCGAAAGTCGCCACGCTCGATCAACCATCGACCCGAGTCGAAGCTCACCACGACATCGTCCTCTTCGCTGATCCTTCGCGGCTGCACCAGCTCGACATCGAATTCAAAGACCGGATGTGCCTCACAGTTGAGAAAGCCGGAATAGCGTTCTTCCAACATGCGCAGAAACTCCGGACTTTCGCTGCGCACCTGGATGGGTATGCCGCCGATCTCGATGACGATTCCCTGCCCGGCAGCCGTGGCGGGCTCATGCGTCATGCCATCTCCTTAGTTCCCTGCCACCGCAAGCGAAGGCCCAGGCGCAGCGTCATGCGCAGGCAGAGGTCCGATTGCCGCAGAATAGACGCGCTGAGGCGCTGCCACGAGGATTGGCGTAGATTCACCCGTTGTCCATTACGAACCAGAGAAAGCACCTGCCCCACAAGATCAGAGGCCTTGACCGGCGGGTCGTCATACCGGAGCGTATCTCCTCGGGTGGTCAAAAGATTGCCATGAATATGGACGATCCGGTGAGCTACCAGCCCTCTTTCCTGTCTATATAAAACGATCTGCCCAGGTCGCAAGTCTCCCAGTTCAGAGCGCCGGATGGCAACCACATCGCCCGGCCAGATCGCCGGAATCATGCTGGAGCCTGTGACCTGGAGGCAGACCTCACCGAAGCTGTGAGCCACCTCGGTAACCAGCTCACAACCTAATGCCGAGCGCTGCTGCAACCCCACATGCATGACATCGCCCGTCAAGAGCTTTTCAGATTGTGGGCGCACTGGCCCTGTGTAGTCGATATCTTGCCGCAACTCAGAGCCCGAGTCTCGAAGACGCGCTCGAAGCGAAACTCAGGCTTGTGATAGAGCTTCTTCACCGGCGGCTGTATCTCCGATTGGGCGGTTATCTTGTCGATCTCTTCTGGTCCATTCATGTTGACCCTCATTGCAGCCCTGGTTGAGAAGCTTGCACGCCTGTACCTGCGTTCAGGTTTCCGAAGTATACCTGCGATCCTCCAGTGGTAGTGGAGACGTTGTCAATGACAAATCCACTCGTCCCCAGCAGCGTCGTACCTGTGGCTAAGGGGAACGTCGCTATAGGCGCAGTGGGAACTGCGCCGCTGGTAATGTCGAAGGTCATGATGCACGCTCCGCCATTGCAGCCTGTGGGCGCTCCATTGTTCTTCACCCCCAGGAAGAGCAAGTCATGGCCCGTTGTCCCGCTGATCAAGATATTAGGGTTAAAGACCTCGGCAAGTGGCGTGCAATCAGCTTGCAGGCCTGTGGTAGTGCTTAGCTTGAAAGTAGTGGCAGCAGCCGTAGTACCCATGGTGCCGTTTGTGATCGGGACTTGGTACAGCGTGCCATTTCCACAGAAGTACATATGTCCCGTGTTGGTTCCGCTTGCGAAATAGGCATTATCGAATGCTCCGTTATAGAGGTCGCTTCCGGCTGTTCCCATGTTGACTGTAAGCAACGACGATGAGGCTAACGACGTAGACACCTGAAGCAGAGCATTCGATGAACCGTTGTCGTTCACTACAAAAACCTTCTCTGTTGTGCTGTCTACGATTGGACCATCTTGGATGCCGCCGCTACCAGCCTGGATTTTGGGATTGGCACAAGCAGCACCTGTTGCTGCAACGACGCAGTAAAGGATACCGGTACTGACGTCAGCGGCGAAGATGCTCTGGCTGGCCCCTCCATCTAAAACCGGACTGCCAAAAGAGACTGGAGTACCGAGAAGGGCTGTGGGAATGATGAACGGCCACGCGCCAGCGACTTCAGTTGGAGTTCCTAAAAACACTCCTGTGATCTTGTGGATCGCTCCGTTGGCGTCCCCTACATAGGCAATGTCGTTGGTGTAATCAACAAAAGGTGCTGATTTGAAATCGGTGGAGCCGAATAGGCCTAGGCCAAGGAGGGTAACGGGCGCCAACTTAATTTTGACGTCCACTGCGTTGTTTAGGGTGCCTGGAGCCACAGGCGTATTGCGAGCATTTCCGTTGCATGGCGAAGCAGGGCAACCTGTGTTTCCATTAGTGCCCAGCTTGAGAACATGAAAGATCGACCCGGCGGTGTTCAAGAGGGTACCGGTGATGCTCTCCACGAAAGCGACCTTGGTCCCATCCTCAGAAAGAACCGGAGAAGTTTCGACGATGCCTGTGCCAACGTTATAAGCAAACTCTACGTTTGGCACCGTCCCCGTGGTGCAGGTGGTTTTGTAGAGATTATTGACGCCAAGAATATTTGCCTGAGTAGCGGAGCCAGCAACATCGATGGGGTAAATCACGTAATCCTGAGTGCAACTGGGAGCGGCATTCACGTTAAACGTGAACTTCGCAGGATAGGTATCGATCGCAGTAGACGCACCCGCTGCTCCGAGCGCCACGGTCCAGTCCCTCTGGATAGACTCATCCTCATTCCCTGCGGGAGGCTGCCCTTCCCTCCCCCGGTCGTGCTCTTTATCATTCCAGGGGTCTGAGCCAAAGTGTGATGCTTGCCTGGCTATCGCTCCCCGCCGGATCTGCTGCATACGATAGCGAGGATCGTTAACGATGCGCAGCCATTCCTCGTGCGTGCCCTTCGCGATCGCGTCCTGCTCCGTGCCGGGGTCGGAGAAGATGACATGATGATGCGTCCAGTCATCGACCAGGCTACCGCCAGGGGGAGGATTCTGTTGAGCAGGCGCAGACATCGTTATACATGCAGTTAAAAGAACTGCAACTGCGTGATAACAAGCATATCTTCCTACAAAATTACCGATGAGTCTCACGGGACGGTCCCTCCAACGGAACGGGTCGAATGGCTGGAACGAACGAAACGATTCGTTCGCTGCGGCAAGGAAGAAATCTCCGCCCTGCCGTGTATCTTCTTTGCAGTTTTTCTCCTGCTCCCGTGTAAGAGACTAGCTTATGCCAATGCTCGCCTTGATGTCGGCCGGGAGGCCAAATACGGCAGGTAACCAATACTCTTCCGAGTGCAGCCGATTACCTAAAGCAAAAGTCTTAGATTCGACTTCGCAGCGTACAGCATACGAAGTGTCGCCATACTACACTTAGGTAGTCCGTTCCCGCAAGATGTGCAAAGTAACAATGCATTCACCTAAGCGTACATACGAAAAGAACGTGCGTGCCCCACTTGCTCAGGCCGTTTACCAGGGAACAGAGGGCAGCGAAGGCAATCTCGTGGTGCAGGCTGCCCGCGTGTATCTTGCTGGTGGAGATGACGGCCGCCTTCGGGCAGCGCTGGCGCAGCCTCTCCGTTGGGAAGCGATCGAACGCATAGCGGATCACCACGCAATCAAACCGCTTGTTATCTATGTTCTGAATCAATACGGCGCGGAGAAAATCCCGCAGGAAGTACGCGATCGCTTCCAGCAGCAATGGGTGCTTGCTGCCCGGAACAACCTGATCCAGATGCAGGAGTGGCGCCGTCTTCTGCAGGCCTTCGATGCGGCAGGTCTTCCCGTTATCTCCTTGAAAGGTCCGTCGCTTGCGTTACTGGCCTACCGGAATGTCGTACTGAGAGAATTCACGGACCTCGACCTTCTGGTCGTCCCTGAGGACCTGCCCGCGACGTCCGACCTTCTTGTGCGCGAGGGTTATCGGCTCCAGTCTCCCGCGGACAGGTCTACCTTGCTGGGCTCCAGGAATCGCCAGATGGACTTTATCAACGACGATCGAGGCACAGTCATCGATCTGCACTGGAGTCCACTGCACGCGATGTTCCCGTTTCAACTGCCGGTTCGGGAGCTTTTCCAATCGGCGCGAGTCGAATACGGGGAGGGAATTTCGTTTCTGACGCTCTCCCCCGAGCATCTGCTGCTCTATCTTTGCGCTCACGGGACCAAACACTGCTGGCTGAATCTGAGGGATATCTGTGACATGGCCTGCTATGTATCAACTCCGAGTCTGGATTGGGAGCAGTGCCTAGCTCTGGCAGAGTCCGCCAATTGCGACCTTGTGCTGAAACACGCGTTGCTTCTGGCGCAGCAGGTCCTGGGGTTGAAACTGCCGCCGACTATGCAGCAGTATTGCGAAGAGGATGGAGAAGCGCAGGCGCTCGCCAATACAGCATCGGCATTTTTGTTTCACAATGGCGACGATATCGGCTATCGCGAAACCTTGCAGTACCACCTGGCCTTTGTAAAAGGCTGGCGCGCTCAGAGCAGCTTTCTCTTCGAGCGTCTGTTTATCCCCGCAGAGCCGGATTGGCAGCAGGTGCGGCTACCGCAGCCGCTACATTTTCTGTATTACATCGTAAGGCCCGTGAGGCTTTTGCTCGAACATCTTCCGAAGACATCTTAGAGCATTTTCCCTATTACTGTGAACCGGATGAGTTCTGCGAGTGCCGTTTTTATTGGGAAAAACGGCGTATAGATCTTTGCTTTCGGTCTACACCTATAGGAATCATGCTCTAGGGAATGGAGGGCGTGACCGGCGGTGACGAGGGAGCGCTGGACCCGCCGGCAGTCACGCCAATCAGGGTTCCAGCCGCGGCAAGCGCACCTATAAGGATCAGGCCTTCCCGCTTCCCGTCTTCACCTGCTGCATCGCAGGAACCCTGCAGTCTTTGAATGCCATCAACCGTTACAACGGAAGGTGCAGTAGTGGAAGGAGTGCCGCCTGCAAAATCCATCGTTCCGGCGACCCGGACCCGCTTATTCATAAAGGAATCAAGGTCTGATCCTTTCAGCTTGTAGGTAACACGGGTAGACTTATCTGAAAGCAAGTATCCTGGCCGCAGCCGGCCGCAGAGGTCTATTGAGCCTACTGAGCCTCCCGCCGCAGCCTGCTGATAGGTAAAGCTGCGAGGTTGCCCCGGCTCCACCTTGGCTACAAGCTTTCCAGAGGCACTCCAGACATCCGCTTCTCCGTCTCGCGCAGAGACTTCCATATAAGAATCATTCCTTACACCAACCATGGCTGTGACGTTCGAGGTTGTGCTGGAAATCCTCAATCCATTGGCTAGCACGAAATGCTTATCAATACCATGCTGCGTCGTCACGCCTTGTTGCAGGACAGTGCGTTCCCGGTAAACAGTCATCGTCGTACCTGGGTTCATGACCGCGCTTGTGCCGTCTGAAAACTGCAGGTTCGAGGTTTTATCGCCCGAAAAGATTCGGCTTCCGGAAAAGATCGCAGAGTTGCCGGGTACGCGCTGCCCATCCACCGCGACATCACCCGTCGCCATGACCAGCCCAATGCTGGACGAAGATGCCAGTGCCACGCTGACAAGGCAGTTACAGGTAAACAGTGCGATAGCTGAGCGAAATTGCAGGACGATCATAGCTTATCTCCGCAATACAACCATGACAAACGCTCACGGCATCAAATGATTGCACAAGAGGAAGCATCACGAGCTACTGTTCTATCCAGGTAAACAGGTAGCGGTAGAACTCTAGCACCGCGATTATATTCTTGTTAGTGACACGCAGATAAGAATTATTGTCGAATGCTTGGATCAAAATAATTTGCATTTTCTGTCGTAATTTTCTTGTTATTGCGAAATTAAATAACCTGATAGAGTGATCGGGCTAGGTACTGGAAGAAAAGGTTGCCGACCTTTCGGTACTGGAAGAAAAGGTTGCTAACTTTTCGCAACAAGACCTAACTTGTCCGTAAGAGGTTCTCCCGCGCAAAAATGAAAACCCCTAGGAGGGTAGGTGGAGTATAGTCACAAACTGTTGGTTGTCCCTGACCGTAGACGTGAAAGATACGAAAACCTGATTCCTGCCTGGGTGTTTCATGGGTATATTCGTGTAATTCTCGATGGCCTCACTGCGGCCATCGCTATGATTTATGCCTATGTGCTCCGGTTCGATTTTCATATCGAACCCAAAATGCAGCGCAGCATGTGGACATGGTTGTGTGTCGTAGCAGTATTGCGACCCCTGTCGATCCACCTCTCGCGGGAAGGATACCGGCCAACCTGGCGCTTCTTCGATGTGCGGGATGTGCTTGTCCTGGCCTTTCGCTCGCTGCCTGTGACCGTTCTTCTACTGCTGGTGCGCTGGCAGGAGCCCAGAGCTCTTCCCATCGTTCCCTACAGCGTTCTCATTCTTGAATTCGGTATCTTTCTTGTCTTTGCCTGCACGCTGCGCCTGACACGGCGTCTCATCAATGACGCTGCCTACACCCCAGTGGAACGGCCCCGCGCGCTCATTGTCGGGTCGGAGACGACACTGGCAACGGCGGTCCACCATCTTCATACATCGAAAGAAGCTCACGTATTAGGTCTGGTAAGCGAGGATGTACGCCTGACCGGCGCGAACATCGCAGGCAGGCCTGTTCTCGGCCATCCGGACTCTTTGGCCAGCCTTCTGGTGAGTCACCGTATCGAAGTCGTGGTCCTCTCCGGTGCGAATTTGAGATGCGCCGCGCAGGTGATTCGCGATGCCAGCCTCCTCGATGTTCAGGTTCGCATCCTTCCTTCGGGCAGTGAGTTGATGGACGGCAGGTTCAAGGTGAACCGCGAGGTCTCCATCGATCAGCTGACGCAAGGCGGCACGAAGATCTTGAATGAGGTGCATCCCGCAGTGGTCCAGTGCTTCCACGCGCGGACCGTTTTGATCACGGGAGCCGGTGGCTCCATCGGTTCGGAGATAGCGCGGCAGGTTGCGGCGTTGAACGTTGACCGTGTCGTCGTGCTCGATCATGACGAGAATTCAATCTTTGAGCTGATGAATGAGCTGGGAGACCTGAGCGGCAGAAAAGTAGTGCCGATCGTGGGCAACATCCGTGATCGTGACATCGTCCATCAGACCTTCAAGCGGCATTCCCCGCAAATCGTCCTTCATGCTGCGGCTTACAAACATGTTCCAGTGATGGAAGACAACTGCTGCGAGGCAGTTCTGAATAACGTCTCCGGCACGCGTGAGCTTGCCGATGCAGCCATCGAATTCGGCTGCGAGCGCTTCGTCATGATCTCTACCGACAAGGCCGTGAATCCCTCCAGCATCATGGGCGCGACCAAGCGCACGGCGGAGATGCTCATTCAACAGCGCGCCGGCGAGAGTAAGGTCCTCCAAACGCAATTTGCCTGTGTGCGATTTGGAAATGTTTTGGGCAGCCGGGGCAGTGTCGTTCCCATCTTTCTTCGCCAGATTGCCGCAGGTGGCCCGGTGACCATTACGCACGAGGAGATGACCCGCTACTTCATGACCATCCCGCAAGCCGTGCAGCTCGTCCTGCAGGCCGCCACGCTCACATCGCGCGGAGATGTCTATCTCCTGGATATGGGCGATCCGGTCAAGATCATCGATTTTGCGAAAGAGCTCATCCACCTGTCGGGTCTGGTTCCTGGAAAAGACATTGACATCAAGGTCGTAGGCATCCGGCCCGGGGAAAAACTTCATGAAAAACTATGGCGAGATGACGCGCTGGTAGCCTCCACGCAGTTTCGTGAAGTTTTCCAGGTGCAAGCCGGCGTCGTACCCGCAGGCTTCCCGCGGCTTCTTGCAGAACTCGAGCGTGCGGCACGCGCCCGGAAGTCAGGCGCAGAGATCCAGGAGCTCCTTTATCAGCTCCCCATCGACTACTGCCCCGGAGAAATGGAAGCAACTCCGCTGGCCATCGCAAATTAGCAGCATCCTACCGCTGTTCAAAGAACTTTCTTTCAGAGGATACCCATGAGCGTGCATGATCAGAAACTGTTGGAGCCGATGCAGGGATGGTCGCACGTGTCCATGATGGAAGGTCCCCTCAGTACGTCCTTCAGCCTGAGCGTTCTGGTGCCGGTTTACAACGAGCGTTATCTCGTCGAACCCAGCTTGCGCCGCCTGCTCGCCTTGCAGGACGGCATCATCCACAGCATGGAAGTCATCGTTGTCGACGATTGCAGCACGGATGGAAGCTGGGAGATTCTGCAGCGGATCGCCTCCGAGGATGACCGCGTCGTACTGTTGCGGCATGAGCGCAACATGGGCAAAGGGGCAGCGCTGCGCACCGCGTTGGAGAAAGCCACCGGCGAAATCAGCATCGTGCACGATTCCGACCTCGAATACAATCCGGCGGATATCCCTCTTCTGCTGAAACCGTTCGCAACCGAGGCAGCGGATGCCGTCTTCGGATCGCGATATCTTTCGTCGCATTACCGCCGCGCATTGATGTTCCGGCACACCTTGTCGAACAAGGCGCTTACTTTTCTGGCCAATATCTTCACCGACCTGAACCTGAGTGACATCGAAACCTGCTACAAGGCGATCCGCACGCCTCTGTTCCAATCGATCCCTCTGCGCCACAACGATTTTCGCTTCGAAATAGAAATAGCTTTCAAGCTGGCGAAGCGGCGCGCACGCATCTTCGAGGCGCCCATCAGCTATCTTGCCCGAAACTACCAGGAAGGCAAGAAGATACGCCATAAGGATACGGTGCTCGCGCTGACCGCGATCCTGCACTTCTGGTTCATTGACGATATCTACAAGGAAGATCAGTACGGTTCGCAGATCCTCGCGAGTTTGGAAAAGGCACGCAGGTTCAACCTGTGGATGGGGCAGACACTGGCGCCGTATGTCGGCGATCGCGTGCTGGAAATCGGATCGGGCATCGGCACATTGACCGGGCAGTTTATCCCGCGTGAGTTGTATCTCGCCTCTGACATCAATCCTTCGTATCTTTCCTATCTGCGCTCCTACTCCGTCGGAAAACCCTATCTCCGCGTGCGCCATATCGATGCTGGCGTCCCGGGAGATTTTGCGAGCACCGAGGAACAGTTCGATACCGTGCTGATGGTCAACGTACTGGAGCACGTGCCGAATGAGCAGATAACGCTTGAAAACATCAAATCGTCGCTGATGCCCGGCGGACGGGCTGTGATCCTCGTCCCGCAGCATCCCGCACTTTACGGCACACTCGATCACGCGCTCGATCATCGCGAGCGATACACGCCGCAGTCGCTGCGGCAAGGCTTGGAACAAGCCGGCTTCCAGGTCGAGCGTATCTTCGACTTCAATCGCTTTTCCGTCCCCGGCTGGTGGCTCAACGGGAAGGTACTGAAGCGCAAAACATTCTCGCCTGTCCAATTGAAAGTCCTGCAGATGCTCATGCCGGTGCTGCGGCGGCTGGACCCTATCCTTCCCTGGGGCGGTCTCAGCCTGATTGCTGTGGCGACGAAGCCGCAGGCTTAGAAATAAAACGAAATTACAGGCTTAGGAATAATAAGAAACTACATAGTTAGGAATATATTGACAGCCTGCAAAAAGGAGCATGGATGACCGAGGTCGCCGTGTCGTCGGCAGAGACGCAGCCTGATTCGATCACCCCTATCGATACACGCAGGCTTCAGGTGTGGGTCTGGGTCGCACTCATAGCCCTTGCTCTTGTACGAGCCTGGTATACCCGCTACGAGTTCGATGGAGATTCCATCTCCTACCTGGACATCGCCAGCGCCATTGTCGACGGGCATCCAGGACTGGCCATACATCCCTATTGGGCGCCGGGATATCCCGTGATACTTTCATTTTTTCTATGGCTATTTCATCCCAACGCTTATTGGGAATGCCCTCTGGCACATCTCGTAAACGTGCTGATCTTCGCAGGAGGGCTCGCGAGCTTTCAGTTGTTCTGGAGCGAGGTACGACGATGGCACGAGAGTCTCACGCAGCAGAACGCCGCCGCGATACCCGCATCAACCTTCTGGGCTCTGGGCTATTCGCTCTTCGGCATTGCAACTCTCAGTCTCATCCCCGTAAGCCGCGTAGGACCGGATTTACTATGGGCCGTATTTTGCTGCCTGGCCGGATGGAGCGTACTGAGACTCCGGCGCACTCCGCGCATCGGAACCGCGCTGCTGCTGGGCTTCTTTCTGGCCCTGGGTTACTACGCCAAAGCACCGTTCTTCCCCATAGGATTCATCTTTATCGCGTGCGCCGGCTTCAGCGTGCCGCTGTCGCGGCGAATGCTGCTTCTGAGCGGAACCGCGCTCGTACTATTTCTATTGCTATGCGCTCCCTTCATTCGCGCGATTTCCTTGTCGAAGCACCATTTCACCTTTGGAGAGTCGGCTCGCCTGAGCCAGGCCTTTTACATCAATGGCGTCTCCTACTATGTGCATTGGCAGGGAGGTCCTTCAGGCTCAGGAATGCCGGTTCATCCCACGCGCAAGCTAAATGATTTTCCAGAGATCTACGAATTCGCAGCGAAAGATATGGGCACCTATCCGCCCTGGTTCGATCCGACATACTGGTATGAAGGTTTAACGCCGCACCTCAACTGGAGTCTTCAGGCAAAGATCTTCGTGGCAAACCTGATTCTCGAATTGCAAACCATCATGGAGACAGGTACGGGGATCGTTTGCGCCACGATCGTTCTGGTACTGATGTCAACGTATCGCAGGCAATGGATCAAAAATATTCGGAAGCTCTGGCCGCTGTGGTTGCCGGCCGCAATGGCACTGCCTATGTTTGCGCTTGTCCACGTCGAGCCGCGCTTTATGGGGGGCTGGCTGATCCTTCTCTTTGCAGGTGCCATCTGTGCCTGTTCCCTGCCGAGAGGCGACGGCTTAACCCGTGCGGTTTCATGCGTAGGACTCGCAGCACTGATTGTCACTGGAGCAGCGCTGGTATCACAGGCAAGTCAAGAGGCGCTGAGAAGTGACCACGCGGCGGGCAGAAGTCCCCGCAGCGCCGTAATTGCAACGTTCCTGCTTCAGAATGGCTTGCGCGCCGACGGCCGGGTAGCAGTCATCGGCGACGGGAGTGAAGCTTACTGGGCACATCTTGCCCGGTTGCAAGTAGTGGCCGAGATCCCTGCGAACATCCGCTGGTATCAAGCTCACCCTGCACTCGATTACTGGGAGTCCGGACCGGAGCAGCAGAAAAAAGCACTGATGATTCTCGAGCAAACCGGAGCCGAAGCTGTCATTGCCGACCCGCAGGGCTACATCGTCCAAGGATCCGAGCCCTCCATCGTTCCAGCGCCCTGGAGAAAAATAGACGGCACCGACGCCTATGTCTACTTCTTTCACGCCAGCCAGTAACATGGCTGACAAAGGAAGCGGCAAGACCTGGATGCCTTCACGGGAGATGCAAATGACGTCAAACACAATTTCTCGTCCCAGCATGCCTGGTAACGACCGTTCACCGGCACGAAACTGGTTCGGCTGCTCCACTCCAGTTTTGCTTCTTTACACAATCTTTTGCCTGGCATTGGCCATGGCAGATTATCTTCGCCCGCTGCCGACCTTCGACCGATACCTGTACGCAGGCGCGGTCGCCTCTCTGCGCTACTCCGATCCGGCAACGATTCAACGCATTGCGCGCACTGAGTTCGACGCACAGCCAGATCCTTTCCAATTCGAAAGTGTGGCCGCCGAACCATACTTTGCCGATGTGTATAACAACCCGGATCATTTCGTACAGCAGCTAGGCTTCTATCGCGTGAAGCTAGGTTACGTAGCCACCGGATACGCGCTCTGGCGCGCGGGCCTGCCCATCCTTACCGGCTTGCGTCTCCTATCGGCCTGCTGCCTCCTGATCACAGGCCTTGCTGTCCTTGCCTGGACGCACGAAACTGTCTTATCCGCGTTGTTACTGCTGGCGCCCTCCGTACTGACGATGGGACGAATGGTCACCGTCGATCCCCTCTCAACCACCATCGTTCTTCTTGCCCTGCTCGCCTTCGCAAAAAACAAAGATCTGCTTGCTGCGGGACTTCTGTCTGCAAGCGTTCTACTAAGGTTCGACAACGCGATCCTTGTACTCATCATGCTGGCATGGATGATCTGGAAGAGGCGCCTCAGCCTCTCCCTCGGAGCCTTGTTCGGAGCACTCAGCGCAGGCTGCATAGTTTTGACGAACCGGTTTTCCAGTTATTACGGGTGGCGTGTTCTCATGCAACACTCGTTCATCAAGCCGGAGATGGAACCGATCAAGCACCCCATCCCGATCAACTTTGCCGGATATCTGCATGCCCTCGCGGCGTTGAGAGTGATTCCCTACACCTACATGACGATCTGGCTTCTGGTCGCGGCAGCAGCATGGAGGAAACTCCCGCCAAAATCGGCACTTCGCGCCTTGCTGCCTCTTGCAGGCATCTGCACCCTGGCCAGGCTGGCGATCTATCCGAACGTAGAAGACAGATATTTCTTATGGGCCTATCTGCTTGCAGGCGTCGCACTCATTCAGGTGGCTCACTCCCCCACTTCAACAATCGAAGGAGACGCTCTTTGCTGATCACACCGGTCGCGGCTTTTCTTGCTGTTGACCAGGCCGACCCTTCCGCCGCAGAAAAAACTCTTCATAGGTAGTACGCGACACATAAGCTACAGCCGTCGCGGAAACAAGAGCCACCAACAGCCGGAGAAGGCATCTTCCAAAGCTATGTCCGACAGAGAAGAAAGGTACATATTTCACAGATACATCGTTATATAGGTGGAAGATCAGCGGATGAATCAGATAAAAGCCATAACTAATGAATCCATAGAAGGACAAAGCCCGCAGGTTTACCAACCGTCTGTACCGTCCCGTCCCCAACCACAGCGCAATCGCAAGGGCGCTGAGCGATCCGTAATTCACGCTGGTGGCCCGCAAACTGATGGCCATAGATCGCGGAACAAGCAAGCTCATCACCAGCAAAGCCATTCCAAGGAAAGCGCTAAAACCAGCCAGCTTCAAGACGTTCGTCCTGGAGCCCCATTGCGAACGAGAAAAGATAGCCAGCAGAGAACCAAGGGCTAATCCATCGGCCGAAAGCCACGTATAAGGCCCCCACCATAATCCCCCGCGGGCGACAGCAAAGGCTCGCAGCACCGGCTCGCAGATACAGATCGAAGCGGCAGCAATCGCAAGGCCTCGTCTTGTAAAAGCTCTCACGGCTGCTGGCCATATCAGGTAAAAGTGCTCCTCCACTGCCAGCGACCAGAGCGGCGCATAATCTCTCGGCACTCCGAGCAGGGGCGTGATGTTGGAGAGATAAACGAAACTAAGTCCGGCAAAGGCCAGCGACGTATGCTGTCTCACGTAACTAATCTTGCCCACCAAAACCAGCACAACAAGCAGAAGATAATATACAGGCAAAATACGCAGCGCACGGCGACGATAAAATCGCGAATAGTAGTGCGGCTTGCTCACACTTCCCAGCAAAATACCGGTAATCAGAAAGCCCGAAAGAACAAAGAAGAGGTTGACGCCCATCCACCCTAAACCAAAGACAGATAAGAACACGCGTTCCCATGCCGGAAGGTGCTGAGCAGCGAGGGTAAAATCTTCGAAAGCATGAAAGAGGAACACCATCAAAACAGCGATTCCGCGAACCGTGTTTAACTCCGGCATCACCGGTCGCAAAATTGGGTCTTCACCACAATGTTTTTCAGGGTTTCCCATGCACAATGAATCATACCGCTGGATCGGAAAGTTCCAGTCCAGGGAACGCATGCCATGAGAATCGCATTGTTGGTGCCAACGCTGGTGATCGGTGGCGTCGAACGCGTCTTCGTAAACCTGGCCAACGGCCTCCGCCAATGCGGGGCCGAAGTGGACCTGGTCGCAGGAAGGACCGGCGGCGATATGGGGAAGCTCCTCGAAAAGGACATTCAGATCTTCGATCTCGAATCAGACCGCATGATGAGGAGCGTACCGAAGATCGCAAAGTACCTTAGGGCAAGGCAACCAGAGGCATTGATCGCCGGCATGACGCATTGCAGCGCCGCGGCAGTCATCGCAAGGGCAATCGCCCACCGGAAAACAAAAATCATAGCCACCGAGCACAACACGATGTCGCAGGTCATAGCCAATGCCTCCGGGCTTAAATATCGCCTGATGCCGTTGTGGAGCCGATGGGCTCTCCAGGCAACAGACGCCATTGTGGCCGTCTCTGGCGGAGTCGCAGACGACCTCTCGGCACGAACCGGAATTCCTCGTCAAAAAATTCAGGTTATTTACAATCCTGTCATCACAGAGGCCCTCCAATCCGCAGCCGCAGCGACGGTCGAACATCCCTGGTTCCAGCCCGGCCAGCCACCGGTGCTATTAGGTGTAGGCAGGCTGGATAAGCAGAAAGATTTTCCGATGCTGGTGCAGGCATTCCGCATCGTTAGAAACCAGCGCCCCGCTCGCCTGATGATCCTCGGCGAAGGTCCGGATAGAGCCCGCATCGAACAGGTCATTCAGGAGGCCGGGTTCGCAGCGGACGTATCCCTCCCCGGCTTCGAAAAGAACCCCTATCGCTTCATGAAGCGTGCAGCCGTCTTTGCATTCTCATCGCAGTGGGAAGGATTCGGAGTAGCGTTGGTAGAGGCGCTGGCTTTAGGCATGCCCGTGGTCTCGACAGACTGCACGTACGGCCCGGCAGAAGTGCTTTGCAATGGAAGATACGGCGCCCTCGTACCCGTGGGAGACCATGAAGCCATGGCGCAGGCCCTCTTAACCGCTCTCGACAAGCCAAAGCCAATAGATAGCTACGAGCACCTGCAGCAGTTCACAGTCCGCAATGTCGCTGCGAAGTATCTGTCGCTGATTAATCACTAGGGATGTCTACAAATAACCAGAGGTGGATACTTGCAAAATCCCGGATCGTTTGTCATCAGTCTCGATTTCGAGCTGCACTGGGGCATCAGAGACCATCGCACCGTCGACCAGTATCGCGAAAACCTGCTTGGAGTTCGCCGGGCCATTCCCGCCATGCTCCGTCTCTTTGAAGGGTATGGAATCCGCGCCACCTGGGCCACGGTAGGTTTTCTATTCTTTGAGAATCGTGACGACTTGAAAGCCGCATGGCCTACTGAGCTGCCACAATACCGTGACACCAGCCTGGACCCATATGCAGCCTTCTCTGAAGCAGGCAGGAACGAAGACGAAGACCCCTTTCATTTCGCACCAAGCCTGATCCGGAAGATACAAGCGCATAAGGGACAGGAGATCGGCACGCACACCTTCTCGCACTATTATGCGCTGGCTCCAGGCCCGACCTTAGGATCCTTTCGCTCCGACCTCAAAAGCGCAAAGTCAGCGGCAGCCCAGTACGGAATCGTGCTCAAGAGCATCGTCTTCCCGCGTAACCAGATTTCGAGGCCACACATAGGCATCTGCGCGGAAGAGGGTCTCATCGCCTATCGCAGTACGGAGGCAGAACCCTGGATCGCCACGGGAAACGGCTTATTCAACAAAGCCAGACGACTCGTCGATGCCTACCTCCCGCTGAGCAGCAACGGATGCGCCAGCCCCTCCCTCGACCAGGAATATCCCATTGTGCGTGTCTCCCAATCGAGATTTCTGCGGCCATGGAGTAAGTCACTAAAAGGATTCGAGGACCTGCGGCTCAAACGGATTCTTGCCTCCATGGACGTAGCGGCGAACAGCCATCAGACCTTTCATCTCTGGTGGCATCCGCACAACTTCGGTGTGAACTTAGAGGAGAACATCGCTATCCTCACCCGTATCGCGGAGCATTATGCCAACCTGAACCGTGAAACCGGCTGGTCCTCTCGAACCATGTCCGAGGTTGCCGAGAACATCCTACGCGCGGAGAAATCGCAGTGCATGGTATAGTCCTGCTCATTGATCACAGCGACCTTTCGCGTATCGTCTACCACGCGCTGGCGAAGGAGTTCCGCATCGACGTAGTAATCCGGGAAGCCAAGATTCCCCGGTCGATTTTTCTAAAGCGGCGGCTCAAAAAACTGGGCTGGCGCACCCTGGCAGGGCAAATCTTGTTTGCCGCATGGATGGTCCCTCTGTTGAGGCGGGAGGCTGTCCAGCGCAGAGCAAAGATCATGCAACAGTACGGGATGGACGAGTCCCCCATCCCTGCCGAGTGCATCACAGACGTGCTGTCAGTAAATGATGCCCAGGTGATCTCCATCCTGCGGAAACTCTCCCCGCAGGTCATCGTCGTGAATGGAACGCGCATTCTCGAAGAAAAGGTGCTGCAAGCAAGCGATGGAGTCTTCCTGAATACTCATGTCGGCATTACGCCGCTCTATCGGGGAGTGCATGGTGGATATTGGGCTCAGGCCTCCGGCGATCCCGAGCATTTCGGAGTAACAATTCACAAAATAGACAAAGGAATCGACACGGGAGAGATCGTGGCTCAGGCATCGGACAGGCCATCCAGATCCGATAACTTTTCTACTTACCCCTTGCTGCAGATTGCGCTTGCGATTCCGATCCTGAAACAGGCCATCCGCAACGCACTCGACGACAAGCTCGAGCCCATCTCCGCGCCAGCAGGCCAGTCAAAGCTATGGACCCACCCAACCCTCTTCCAATACCTGAAGCACCGGATCGCACGCGGCATCCGCTGAGAAACAAGCTACGATTAGCCAGCAACCGCAGTTGCAGAAGAGGCGCGCGGTGTTCGAGCCCGTTGAGCCCACTCCACCATCCCAGCCGCGCCACCTCCAATCAACAAGGCATACATCGGCATGATGGGAACCTTGAAGCGCGAATAGGCCTCTCCTCCGGCAGAGATCCCCAGGAAGTACGCGATGGTAAGGACAAGAAGCCAGCAAAGAATTCGATCGCGCCGGTACCAGTACCGGCATCCGATCAAGGCCAGAAATACCTCAGGTACGGTGAAGAGCAAAACGATGCCTTCCGCAATCCGTGGGCTGAGATGACTGATCCTGGATAAGGCTTCCGCACCGCCACCAAAAACAAGGTACGCCAGCGACACCGTCATGGAGTGAAGATAGCTTAAAGGATGATTTCGAATGATGCTCATCCCTTTGCGGGAAGCGTATGCAGCTTGTTGTTTGTCGGTGATCTGCGAGCAATCCCGTTGATACATCTGCTCCAGATCGGAGCATGTCTGCTGGATCAATTCGCCATTAACCTTGAGAATATTCGTGGTATAGCTTCCGGGCTGCTGAATCGCGATAGCTCCCGCGGCTCGATAGTACAAGATATCCTCTGCGCCGACGGCACTAATGCCGAAGTACCCTCCTTCGACAAAATTCCGCGTAGCCCATAACACGGGAAGAATCAGAAAAAATACTACAAGGATCAAAACAGGACGCAAGGCGCGCCGCCTTAACACCAGAAACAGGCAGAGCGACAGAGGTACAAAGTACAAGACGCCGACGGGACGGACAAGTACGGCATAACCACCCAGAAGTCCGGCACCTGCGATCGCAATCCCCTTGCCCGACGGCTTCGTCATCGCACGATAAAGAATCCAACAGATCAAAGAGATCAGAATCATAAACACAACTTCGGTTAATAGGAGATTCGCCACACGGAGAGTAGCCAGGTCCAGAGACATAACGACTGCGGCAACGCATGCAACCAATCGGCTGCCAGTAATTCGTAGAGCGATAGCGGCAACCGCAACGGCCAGCAGCACACAAAGAAGATGCTGCACAACAATCAGGTACTCAACCTTTAGCGGAGCAATCCGGAAGAGGGCGAGCAGAAGCGGATAGCCCGGCGTCCGCAGCAATTCCGGCTGGTGCAGTGCATTCACAAATCCGTGCCCATGCAGAAGATTGTCGGCAGGAATTAAATACGATGGTGTATCTGCTCCATAGTGTTCATGATCCAGAGTGAAATACGTCGCCTGGGTCAAAAGACTTAAGCCAAGAGCAATCCATACGACGGGCGAACCGATTAACCTGTGAATGGACATAGCTATCTGCTTTCCTGTCTCTGACAAACCATACGCCTCGTTCGAAAAGGGTGGATAAAACGGGTAGGCAGGGGATGATGCCAGGGCACATCGCAGTTGATAGCCAAGCTGTTTGGCATTGTTGCACTTGTACCGCCCCGCTGAGGTAGTATGTCATTGCCATAGCTTTTCCTTGCCGTCGAAGCGGTAACGCCAACGCCATAACTTCTATCCACCGGGATTGATCAGCAAGAACAAACCGCGACTGTCTTATATCTTGAAGGGCTTGCCCTTTGGCTTCGCTGCTCACGGTGAAGGCCACCATCACTATTTGAAACAGAAGATAAGCGCCCTAAACGTGTGATTCAACGGCATAGAGACGTCAATGGGGCAACCATATATGGATCAATGAGTTACGCATGATCCAGCCGCGATATCCAGACGCGGATTCAGCACGATCCCGGCGGCCAAATGGTTGCCAATAAGGGATATAGAGGGTACTAAAACCAACGATTCCTGGGTACTTCATTTGACGGAATTCGCGATATTCTCAATGCTTTACGCGAAGGCCCCAAAACTGCAAAACCTTTAGGCGTCGGTTCGATCCCGTCTCTGGCCACCATTTTATTTACTTATAAATCATAGACTTACAGGAGGTACAGGCGAACTGTACCAACTTTGTACCGCCACCAGAGTTAACCTCTTTATACGGAGGTTGATTCCGATGCTCCATATCTATACCCGTCACGCCGCCGACTGCGGCCACGCAGACGATACCCAATGGCGGCGTTGCCGCTGCCCCAAATGGCTCCGGGGCGTTCTGCCCAACGGAGAGGCCATCCGCGAGTCCGCCGGCACTCGAAGCTGGGAGCAGGCGGAACGAAACGCCCGCAAGAAAGAAGCTGAGGCCGACCCCACTCGCGTGGATCAGGCGCAGCCCCGTCGTGCGACCGTCAAAGATGCTATTCGGATGTTCCTCGAAGACGAAGAAGCTCGTGGCCTAGAGCACTCCTCCCGCAAGAAGTCGCGGACCCTTTTCGAGCGCCAGTTCCTTCCCTTCTGTGAGGCGCGCAAGTTCGTCCATATCGACCAAATCGTGCCCGTCGATCTGACCGAGTTCCGCTCCACCTGGAACAACGGCGACGTGACCACGCACCGCAAGCATGAGCGGATGCACTCCTTTTTTGCCTTCTGCGTGGCGAACGATCTGCGCCGCAAGAATCCGATGGACGCGCTCAAAAAGCCGAAGACGCCGGATGTCGTGCCTACCGATTATTTCCTGCCTAAAGAGTTCGAGCAGGTCCTCTCTGCCACAGAGAAGTACGAATACGGCGGCGGTAACGACAGTCGGCACCGCGGTCAGCGGCTCCTTGCGCTGACGCTGCTAATGCGCTGGTCGGGACTTGCTATCCTCGATGCCACGTCGCTGGAACGGGAGCGGCTCTCGAAGAATGAGAACGGCGACGATCAGATCTTCCTCTATCGCGCGAAGACCGGCGTGCCTGTCAATGTCGTCATCCCTAACGAGGTCGGAGAGGCCCTGCGGACGCTGCCCAACTCGCATCCTAGCTACTTCTTCTGGTCGGGTAACGGCGATCCGCGCAGCGCAGCGAAGGCATTCCAACGGTCGTACTGGAAGCTTTTCAAATTGGCGAAGATCCAAAAGCCTGATGGAACACCGAAGCGGTGCCATCCTCATATGTTCCGCGACACCTTCGCAGTCGAGCTGCTGCTGGCTGGCGTGCCTCTCGATCAAGTGTCTTTGCTGCTGGGCCACTCCAGCGTGAAGATCACGGAACGCCACTACGCGCCGTTCTGCAAAGCTCGGCAGGAACAGCTTGCAGCTTCCGTAAAGCTGGCTTGGAAGAAGCCAACTCAACCGCTTCAGAAGAAGAGAGCTTCATCCTCGAAAAAGCATGCGAGACGGCAGGATTCAGGCAGTCTCAAAAACATGGCTTGAGCTCTCGCTTGTGTTAGGTCAGCAACTATTCCGAATTTGATATCGATGCCATTCCGCAGGCCGCTTGTTGGATGTGCGGCCGATCTGGGTAGACTACGAGGTGAGCTTCGGCGTTCACCTTGCCTCGCTGGTCACCGTCGATATCGGTCTAATCCCAACCATACCCGGCGGAGATGTCAGCTTGAACGTAAGCGGGGGACGGGGGACGTGGTTCGTGGAGCAGCCCTATGAGAATTAGGCAGCCATGACTGATTCGTCCATCCTAAGCCCGCTACTGTCGCTGGCGAATGCGCTTTGCTTTTTCGGGAATGGTTGCCTCTGGATACTCCAGATACCAATGACAGGCTCCCCGGATGAGTTCGGTGAAGGTCATGCCGTGCTTTTGGAGCTTTGCCTTCACGCCTTCCACAAGTTCCTTAGGTAGCCGCACCTGGACAGGCACAAGCTCGCCCTTATCTTCGACGTAATCCAGGGGCGTTTTGGCATTTGAAGGCAATCCGATCTCCACTCCGTTCCGGAGAACTCAGTTTACCATCACATGAAGCAACCCACGTAATGCTATTTTGTATTGCTTTAATATCATTACTATTGTATATCTTATTCGCGTGACAAAAAGGAGACGAAATATGGATCTAGGACTAAGGAGCCGCGTTGTTCTGGTCACCGGCGCATCCTCCGGCATCGGTAAGGCAATCGCTGTAGCGTTCGCACACGAAGGTGCTCGCGTTGGAGTCACGTACCGGTCAAACAAGGCTGGGGCAGATGAGACTGTGAAGCGCATTGACGACGCCGGCGGCGAAGGCTTTGCGGTTCCGATGGATCTTTCTGATCCCCCCGGGATTGCGGTTGCCGTGGCACAGGTGGTCGAGCATTGGGGACATATCGATGTTCTGATCGGGAACGCTGTGCTGCTGGGCATGGTCTTCGGACTGCCGCTGCAACAGATTGATGCCGGAGAACTCAAAGCGATCTTGAGCGGCAACCTCGAAGGTACATTCCACCTGCTGAGGGCAGTCCTTCCTTCTATGGTCGAAAGGAAGTGGGGAAGGATCGTTCTGATCTCGTCCGGGTTGGCCGAGCATGGAATGCCACCTAACGGCAACCCAGTCTATGGGAGTCTGAAGGCAGGACTGCATGGCCTTGCGCACAACCTTGCCTGGGAGCTTGGTCCTGCGGGCATTTTCATCAATGTTGTCGCGGCCGGTTTCACGATGACTGAGCGCAATGTCGAGCGGATTCCCCAGGCCACGCGAGACCAAGTAGCCGCTCAGACACCCACGCGCAGGCTGTCTGTACCGGAAGATGTTGCCCCTATCGTGCTATTTCTGGCGTCCGGCGCGAACACGAACATCTCGGGCGAAATTGTCCGCGAGGGCCAGGCGACGGCTTGAGAACATCCGTGCAAGGAGGTACAGGTGTATATGCATATGCCAGACTGGATGAGAATCCTTGTGGAACAAGTCTCCGCATGGCAAGGCGTCTCGGTACGCGATCACCGCTTCGGCGGCATCGAGTTCCGGCTGGGCACACGCGAAATCGGACACGTTCACGCCTTCGGTATCGTCGATATCCCGTTCACTGTGAAAATCAGAGATGCTCTGGTCCGTTCCGGAAGGGCTCAACGGCATCACTGGCTACCGGACTCTGGGTGGACAACCATAGGTGTTCAAGGGCATGGAAGCGAGAACACAATCAAGTCTCTTCGATTGTCATACCTCAGGATTCAGTTGAAGAGCACGGATCCCTTTGCTGCAAGCCGTGCGTTGCAGGAACTTACAACAAGCGGGCTTGAAGACGACGTCCTCGGCTCCTTCGTAGATTCCATTGCCGCTAGTCATACTCATATTGACGGCGACCACTAGAGCTCAAACAGAATTGGGCCTAGTGCGTCACTGCCGTGGTTTAACTAGGAGGCTCGATCATGTTCCTCGGACATTTCGCAGTTGGGCTAGCATCCAAACGCTTCGCCCGACGCACACCACTGGTTGTGATTTTCACTGCAGCATTGCTTCCCGATATCCTCGGGCAGATTTTCGGGCCCTTGGGCTGGGAGCATGCGAGTATTCAACCCGGTAACACGCGGTTCACTCCGCTGAATCTTTACGACTATCCGTGGTCCCATAGCCTGCTTATGACGATCGTTTGGGGGACAGCGCTCGCTCTCATTTGGAACTTCAGGACGCGCGATCTCATGGCATCGTGCGTCATCTGCCTTGCAACGGTGAGCCATTGGTTTCTCGACTGGCTCACCCACGGTCCAGACCTGCCCCTTTACCCCGGCGCTCACGGACGGCACGGGCTGGGGCTCTGGAACTCAATTCCTGGCACATTAGCGATTGAAATCGCAATGTTCTGTATCGGTATTTGGCTGTATGTCAGCGTGACCAAGCCGAGAGATTGGATCGGCAAATATATGTTCGGGGGCTTCCTCGTTCTGCTCCTTCTGATCTATGTGGAGATTCCATTCACACCTCCGCCATCCAACATCCGTCAAATAGGTTTTGTTTCGATTGCCTTACTCGCTATCCTTCTGGCCTGGGCGGGATGGGTTGATAACCACCGCGTTAATAAGATGGTCCGCCGCTTGATTCCTCCGTGTTACCGGGGGATCGTAGAGGCAGCTTTTTACAAGGAGGATCATCGCTATGCAGATACATTCGATTGGCATCGACCTGGGCAAGACGACCTTTCATCTTGTGGCGCTCGGAGCGGCTGGCAAGGTGCTGGTGAAGAAGAAGTTCACGCAGAAGCTGCTGCTGGCCTATACCGCCAACCTGCAGACTTCGCTGATCGGGCTGGAGGCCTGCTCCGGTGCTCACTTTCTCGGCAGAGCGCTGCGCAAGCAGGGCCACGATGTGCGTCTGATTGCGGCTCAGTTTGTGAAGCCTTTTGTGAAGTCGAACAAGAACGACTTCATCGATGCCGAGGCCATCGCCGAGGCTGTTGATCGCAAGAACATGCGCTTTGTTCCGATCAAGACCGACGACCAGCTGGACTTGCAGGCGATTCACCGTATTCGCGACCGGCTGGTCTCACGACGTACAGCCGTGATCAACCAGATCAGGGCGTTTCTCTTGGAACGTGGCATGGTGTTCGCGCAGAAGCCGGCGAAGCTTAAGGCCGCCATGGCGGACATCCTGGAGAACGCAGAAGCCGACCTGACGCCGTTGATGCGCAACCTGATCGACACGCTATGGGGTGAGTGGAAGACCGTTGAGCAGCAGATCGAAGAGCTTAACGACGAGCTGGAACGCATCTCCGCTGCCGACGCAGGCTGCACGCGCATCCGGCAGATACCTGGCATCGGGCCGGTGGTCGCGACAGCGATCGTCGCAGCCATCGGCAACGGTGCTGCCTTCCGCAAGGGGCGAGAGTTTGCAGCGTGGTTGGGCATCGTGCCGCGGCAGTACTCGACCGGCGGCAAGGCCAAGCTGCTCAACATCAGCAAGCGCGGCAACGTATACCTGCGCAAGATCCTGATCCATGGCGCACGAGCAGCCGTGCTGCGGATCAAGCGGGATAGAGTACCGATTGGGGCATGGCTGGACAGGTTGGATGCCAGGGCTCATAAGAACGTCGTCGTGGTTGCCATGGCCAACAAGCTCGCCCGCATCGCCTGGGCCGTGCTGTCGAGCGGCAACGAGTACAGGCCAACAGCGCTACCAGCCTGAGTAAGCACGGAAAAGACGCCTTCGGCTTGGAAGCGCTGACGCGCTCCCACTTTCCCGCACTACGACGACGAATTCGTAAAGTTTCCCCACCGAGGTCTGCACTGGAACAGCAAGGACGAAAGAACAGTCACAACGGCGTGTCCGCAGCCTGATCCTCACAATGGTCTTCAACGACCGTCGCGTTTATAAGGACAGACACGCGCGCATCTCATCCTGGCCAGGAGAGACGATCTCCACTCAAAGGCCGAATACATTTGCGCAGACTTGTCTCTCGACCAAACTAACCCTTGCAGTCGCGCGGCGGACCATACATTGTG